>ERZ1292623.11-Hain-H51-01um-R1-11-length-256891-cov-9_pt1 | contig 256891 bp, 227 predicted proteins | sample MGYA00564398_ERZ1292623 | MGnify/ENA primary metagenome ERZ1292623 (study PRJEB36523, sample SAMEA6512633) | groundwater metagenome | collected 2019-01-07 | study: AquaDiva: Metagenomics assemblies of 32 groundwater samples
GAAGCGTTAGTAATTTTTGGTAAAATATGTTCGAGCGATATCATATAGTCGCACATAGTCCCGAGTTGGCGGGGCGGCACGCAGTGCCGCCCATGGGTTTAGAGCTTCGGAGCAAACTATTTTGTCGGTGAGTTTAAGGTTCGAGCCGAAGATTTTTAATGCAAGTACCTTTTTCCAATTTGGAATCCCATTTAAGCGCACTTGCGATATTTATTTTTAATTGTTTCATGATTCCCCGCTTATGGCGGGGAAACTTTGGCAAAAAGCAAACGGAAATTGAATTTTTGCTCACTTGTTTTTTACTGGCAGTTTGATATATTTATATTGAACTCAAATTTTCCGGTTAGGTTTTTTAATGGCCGTATTGGACAGATCCTAACCGATTTGAGTTCACCAGTACGGCCTTTAAAGTGGGAATGGTGAAGTTGGAATAAATCCAACTTCACACCTTATCCCACTTAGTTTAGTTATTTTTACTTTTAAGAATATGGAACAAACTACCAGTAATATTAATACGCAAAAATTCTTTTTATATGCTCGCAAGTCTACTGATGTAGAAGATAAACAAGTTCGGTCTATTCCAGATCAAATTTTAGAGCTTAGGGAGTATGCCAAGCGTGAAGGAATAAATATTGTAGAGGAACTTGTTGAGAAGCAGTCTGCCAAAATTCCTGGTCGCCCTGTTTTTAATTCAATGATTGACCGTCTTGAAAAAGGTGAGGCAGATGGAATAGTTGCTTGGCATCCGGATAGACTTGCGAGAAACAGTGTGGATGGTGGGAAAATTATTTACTTTGTAGATATAGGTAAAATTAAAAACCTTAAATTTCCTCAACATTGGTTTGAAAATACTCCTCAAGGTAAATTTTCCCTTAATATGGCTTTTTGCCAAAGTAAGTACTTCGTGGACTCGCTATCAGAAAATACCAAAAGAGGCTTGCGCCAAAAAGCTTTAAGAGGTGAGTTTCCCAGTTGGGCTCCAGTTGGTTATCTTAATGTAATGACTAAAGATAGAAGGAAAACTATTGTAGTGGATAAAAAGAGAGCACCTATTGTTAAAAAAGCTCTTGAGATGTTTGCAACTGGAAACTTTAGAATTATGGATATTGCCAGCTTTTTGGCTAAAAATGGCATTACTACGAGAAAAACTTTAAAAGGTGGAGGAGGTAAACCAATCCCTTCTGATCAGATAACCTTTCAGCTTCTAACTAATCCTTTTTATTATGGCCATTTTAGATTTAAAGGCGAGATCCACGAAGGGGTTCATCAGCCAATCATTACAAAGAAACTGTGGGATAAAGTACAAGAGGTTGTCCAAAGACGTAGCAAGGTTATTACTAAAGATAGAATTCCTAAACCCTTCCTTGGACTTTTTCGTTGCGGACAATGTGGCTTTATGATAACCGCTGAAATCCAAAAAGGCCACACTTACTATAGATGTACGAAAAAGTCCAAAACTATTCAATGTACTCAAGGATACACGCGAGAGGAAGAGCTTGACCAGCAATTATCCAATGAAATAGCCACAGTTTCTTTGAGACAGGATTGGGCAGATAAAATGCTGGATAAATTATCTTTAGAAGAAAAAAATGTAGCCCAATCCTTAAATGCGTTTGTTGGTAGTAAACAAAGTGAGATAAAAGCTATTAATGAAAAGTTACAACGCCTCTTAGACTCTTATTTGGAGCAAGATATCGAACGTGATATTTACCTTGTTAAAAAGTCAGAGCTTTTATCTCAAAAGAAAAAATTAGAAGAACAAATTTTATCTTTTCAACAAACGAAAAATGCTTGGCTCGAACCCATGAAACAATGGATTATGGAAGCCGCGGCGGCGGCTAATATCGCAAGAGGGGAAGACCTTAATGAAAAAAAGGTACTTGCATTAAAAATCTTCGGCTCGAACCTTAAACTCACCGACAAAATAGTTTGCTCCGAAGCTCTAAACCCATGGGCGGCACTGCGTGCCGCCCCGCCAACTCGGGACTATGTGAGCCAGCAGGGACTCGAACCCTGAACCTATTCCTTAAGAGGGAATTGCTCTACCATTGAGCTACTGGCCCCATCCGTATATTTTACCAGAGCTTGGGTTTGAAGACCATTATGGCAAGAGAAATAAGTGGAAGTATTATTGCCAAGCTTCCCCATGTTCTGCAGTTGTTATTCTGCGCTCAAAGTGGTATGATTAACCGCTGCTCAGATACCGCTGAAAGGGCGGTTTTTTAAATGACAAACATTAGAAATGTAGCTATAATTGCGCACGTTGATCATGGTAAAACTACCCTAGTAGATGCCTTGCTTCGCCAAACTAAAACAAAAATATCCAAAGAAGTGGCCGAAAAAGGTGATCTTATTATGGATTCAAATGATTTGGAAAGAGAAAGGGGAATTACTATTTTTTCCAAAAACGCTTCAGTCAATTATAAGCAAAGCTTGCCTTCTGGAGAAGTTAAAGAATACAAAATTAATATCATAGATACTCCTGGTCATGCTGATTTTGGAGGTGAGGTGGAAAGAGTCTTAAAAATGGCTGATGGGGTCCTTCTTTTAATTGATGCAAAAGAAGGACCAATGCCTCAAACCAGATTTGTCTTAAAAAAGGCACTGGATTTGGGACAAAAAGTCATTGTTGTAATAAACAAGATAGACAAACCAGATTCCAGGATTAACCATGTGATAAACAAAACATTTGATTTATTTTTAGAGCTTGGAGCAGATGAAAAGACAGCTTACTTCCCTACAATTTACTCTTCAGGTAAACAGGGTAAAGCGGGTCTTGGGACAGATTTATCAAAAATGGATGATATTTACCCTGTGTTTGATGCTATTTTGGAACATATTCCTTCACCTAAAACAGATATAGATAAACCATTGCAGGTTCTTATTACCAACACAATTTATGATAATTTTAAAGGCAGGATAGCTACAGGGAGAGTATATGCTGGTAGCATTAAAGCAGGACAGGATGTTAGTCATATTAGTAGGGACGGAGTTGTTAAAAAATTTAGACTCACTTCCCTACTTGGGTTTGAAGGTCTGGAAAAAGTTGATATCAAGGAGGCCTACGCTGGTGATATTATAGCTGTTTCAGGAATCCCAGATATAACTATTGGGGAAACAATTGCAGATCCTATAAATCCAATAGCTTTACCTGTTTTAGATATAGAGCCTTCAACAATAAACATGAGGTTTGGAGTTAATACCTCCCCTTTTACAGGCGAAGGGGAATTTAAGACAGCCAGACAAATAAGAGAGCGGTTGTTTAAAGCAGCTGAAGCTGATGTAGCTTTAAATGTTGAGGATGGTACATCAGGTGATCTGATAGTTTCTGGCAGAGGAGAACTTCATTTAGCAATTTTAATTGAAAGACTTCGAAGAGAGGGTTATGAATTTCAGGTTGGAAAGCCATCTGTTATAGAAAAAATGGACAACGGAAAATTAATGACACCATATGAAAAAGTAGCGATCGAGGTACCGGAAGAACTTTCAGGTACAGTTATGCAGAAGATGGGATTAAGACATGGGGAGCTCTTAGATATGCTAACTGAAAATGGAGTTGTATTTTTAGAATTTATTATTGCAACTAAAGAATTTTTTGGTTACAGATCCCAATTTGTCACAGACACCAAGGGTAAAGGAATAATCAGCTCTTCATTTTTTGAGTATAGAGAAGATTCTGGGGATAAATTTGAAAGGTCTCAGGGATCTTTAGTCGCACATGAAGACGGTATAACAAAATTATATGCCCTAACAGGGGCACAAGACAGAGGAGTTTTATTTATTGGGCCAGGAGTACCCGTGTACAAAGGGCAGGTTATTGGACAAAATAGTAGAACTGATGATATTTGGGTAAACGTATGCAAAGAAAAACAGCAAACAAATCACCGCTCCTCTGGTGAGGGCACTTCAGAACATTTTAACAGCCCAAAAATAATGAGCTTGGAAAATGCAATCGAATATATTAATGACACGGAAGTAGTTGAAGTCACTCCTAAAAATATCCGAATTAGAAAGATAAATCTTTAGTTAGGAAACTGAAGAGGTAAAAGTTTGTTTAAATGACCCTCTACCTTTTTAAGATAAACTATATTGTATTTTGGAAAATATAAAAAAGTTGCCGGAGAATCCTCCAAAAGTGTTTTCTGAAAATCAAAGTATTTTTCTTTTCTTTCCTCCAATTTGGCTGTTTTTCTTCCATCTTCCAAATCCTTGTCAACTCTTGCCGATGAATATTTTGATAAATTAGAATTTTGTTGAGTTGAATGCCATAAAAAATACTGGTCCGGATCATAAGGAATACTTTGGGTAATCAAAAGTATTTGGAAATTTTGCGGTATTCCGGATTCAATTCTAATCTTTGCATTAATCCCAAGTTCTTTCCAGGCCGCCACAATTTTTTTTGATGTCTCCTCCAGGTTTGGGGTTGTTGTTAATATGAAGTCTTCTTTCAGTTTGACCGTATCTATCGCATCCTCCGCACGCTTAATCGCAACCTTCGCCTCGGTAGGATCATTCAAGTAATCCTTGGAATCTTTATCATAGGCCCAGGAGGATTTGGGATATGGATTATTTGCTACCTCAAAACCGGAAATTTCCGGTGCCTGAAAACTTAAAGCCTGCCTTAGGGATCTGTTTGAAAGGAGTGAATCTTTTATTGAATAAATTATAGTAACAATTTTCCCAAAGTCATTTTTTTGGAAAATTTTTGCTTTTGGGTTCTCCGAAACAAAAGATACATTAGGGAAGCCTAAAAGCACTTGTACCTCTCCAAGATTAAATCCGCTTTGAGCTACTTTTTCGTTAGGATAAAAACGAATATAAACTTTAGGCAAATTCTTACCTTGCCCGCCGCCTGGCGGGTCTTTTGATTCAAGAGTAAGTTTTGTAATAAATATTCTGCTTTTTTCAATTTTTGTTATACGGTAAGGACCCAAGCCTATATGAGTATTTTTCTTAAAAATAGGCTTTGTTAAAAGGGAAGGAAAAGGCGAATAAGCATCTTTTAATTTAAAGTGCACTTCCCTTTCTTTTGCACTTACCTCTACATCGGGAATATTAAAGGATAAATCATCAGATTTTACAGGTGTACCATCTTCCCATAACAGGTCCTCCTTTAATTTAAATTTGAAAAAGGTGGCGTCGGATGATGTTTCCCAACCTTTCACCAACTTCGGTACAATCTTACCCGTGGGGTCGGATTCAACAAGGGAATTTGATAGAAGTCTTGCAACCTCGATTGGAATATCATGCTCCTGATATGTGCCAATAATTCCTATACGCACAGCATTAGTCTCGTAAAATAAATTAAATTTGTATTGCAGAAAAATCAAAAAAACAAAAAGTATTACACCTAAAAATGCGCCTTTCTTGTAACGGTTTAAATATCGTATGCAAACAAGTATTGCGAGTCTGAATGGATTTGTATTAAAAACCATGTTAAACTACTAAACCTAATACGGACAGAAGAATAAAGGTAGATGCTAAAAAAATTGTTATGTAAAAAAGCAATTTTTCCGCTCCTCTTTTGGTTCTGTAAAATCCCAAATCCCCTCCAAAGGAAGTTCCAATCCCGGACCCTTTTTGCTGGATTAAAATAACTAAAACTAAAAGAATTCCCAGGATAATTTGAATTAAAGCAATAGCCGGTTTCATTTATTCAAGCATTATACCACCACTTCAATGTACCAGCCACTGGAGAATGTGGGTTATGAGGCCTATGCAAAGGGAGGCTAAAACTGCAACCCAAAATGTGCTTAGATCAACAGGCGGAACTGAAAAACCGTTATAAACAAATCCCCTAAAATGATATGTCACCAGATGAAAACCAGAAACAAGAGTGGTTAATGCATATAAAGCCAAAACATTAGTAACCCAGGCAAAAAGGCCTAAGGTAAAAAGGTTTAATGGTAAAAGTAAGATCTTAAGAAGGGGAACTAAAAAAATATTTATTACAGCAAAGGCCAGACCCCCAATAAGCAGTGTTTTAAAACCACCTGCATATGTAAGTCCGGGAATAATTTTTGTAGTAACCCATAAAGAAGTAATGTTAATTAAAAAATACCTGAGCAGAGTTTTCATATTTAGAATAAGAGTAACTAGGATAAGAGTGATTAGTCGACTCGTCACTATATACTCTTATCCTCTTATCCTATCACGAAGGCGCCTGTGATAGCTAACTGCAAATCTGTGGGATTCGTCTCTAAGTTTTTGCAAAAGTTTCAAAGATAAACTTTTTCTGGGAAGCTTAATTACATCCCCTTCAGGCGGATACAACCACTCCATTCTTTTGGCTAAACCATATATGGGAATTTCTAATTTCAAATTTCTAAGCGCGCCAGCGCGAGCTTTGCTCATTTCTAATTCGACCGCTCGGACTTGGCCACGTCCACCATCCACAATAATCAGATCAGGCATTGGCCACTCTGGATGTTTAAGTCTTCTTCTCATCATCTCTTTATGCATTCCAACATCATTTGGCCTACCGGATATGTAAATCCTAAATCTTCTGTATTGGGATTTATCAATTTCTCCATTAGTCAGCACTACCAAGGATCCTGTTGCATCTTTTCCAGCTATATTAGATATATCATAAGCTTCAATCCTATTTGGCAGCCTTGGTAAATTTAAATCTCTTTGTAATGCTTCCACTGCCAATTTAGCCTCTTCTCGGAGAAAATTTGGGTTCTCCAGATACAAAGAAACCCTGTTTGTTTGGGTTAAATAGTTTATCCCATCTAGTATTTTTTTTATTTTTCCAGCTTCTTCATAGTTTTGTTTATCAGATGCCTCCATCATTTCTTCCATTAACTCTTTTACCAATTCTTCTTTTTTTCCTTCTAGAAATTTAGAAAACCTTTTAATAATTTGATTGTATTCTTCCTTACTTATGACCCCAATGCATGGCCCAGGACAAAGGCCCAGATGATAATAAAAACATGCTCTACTGTAACCTGTACCCTGTTTCCTGTTACCTGTCCCAGAACACCAGGGGAAAACCCTTCTCAATCTTTTAAGAGTATCTCTGACAGTTCTGCTTGAAGGAAATGGTCCAAAATATTTTTTAACCCGCTGTAAATCCTGCCTTCTTATGGTAAGTACCTTCGGAAATTCCTCTTTTGTTATTCCTATATATAAATAATCCTTATCATCCCTAAGACTTACATTAAATTTGGGAAGGTATTTTTTGATTAGGTTTGCCTCAAGTATTAATGCTTCCAACTCCGACTCAACAACTATAGTATCTACAGAGCTAATCTCACCTCGCAAAATCAACCTCGGGGGTTGATTTGTATCTGAACCTCGGGAGTTCCTAAAATACGAACCAACTCTGTGGTATAAATCAATAGCTTTACCCACATAAATAATACGGCCATTTTTATCCCTAAATTGGTATACACCGGATTTGTGAGGAATTTTACTTTTAATATTTGACCAAACAATCATGATCTAGGCTTAAGGAAGCGTTTCCTGTAAATTAGAGTTCCCAATATTACACCATAAACAGCTGAAATTCCAACAGCAATACCTATTACGATCATAGGTACCCTTCTGAATAAGTAGAAAGGTTCAACCTTAACTTGTTTTGTAAACTTTTGGCCTCCTACAAAAACCGTAATCTCATCCGAATATAAGTCAAATAAAGATTTTGTTCTGATATTAAAATCAAAAGTAGCCTTACCGTATGCAGGAACCGGACCAGAAGCTCTACTTTCTCCCTCTAAAATAGATAGATTTTGTGCATTTACACTAAAGTCACTTGAATGATATAAAGCATTCCCCACATTATCTATAGTAACTTTTATTTTAGATGGAAAACCGGAAAAAATAGGGTTTGGGGTATCTATTTGAACATCTATCTGCGCTTTCCCCAAAAAGTCCGTATCAGAAAGAGTAACTTTTACATCTTGAGAGTCCTCTCCAATATATTTATATGATCCTGCAGGAGAAGGTTGCGAAGAAGAGATCCCTTTAATTACAAATACAAGGTGGTTTAAATCAAGTTTTGAAAAATAGTCAACTCCACCAGTTGTATTTTCCCAAGTTGGGTCAACCATTACCCAACCTCTCTTTTCATCCCAATATTCTGGCCAAGCATGTAATATATCCCTTGTTAAAGAAAGTGGACGAAGCTTTGGGTTTTGAGTATATGCAAAACCGTCAAGCTCCCTGGCAAGTATTCCCGCAGCTCTCGCTAAAGTTATAAAAAGATCAGTAAATTCCATACAAACTGCAGACTCCGGATTATTAAGAGCTGTTGTGGCACCAAGCCGTTCTATTTCATCGTTAAGTCTTGAGCTATCATATTTTAGATTATCCACAACATAACGGTAGATTAATTTAACTTTTTCGTTTTGCTCTTTTGGAAGCGGGTCTAAAATTTGGGCTAAAGTACTCATAATTTGAGGATGATCTTTTTCCCAATATTTATCTTGTTGAAGGTATTTTCTTCTTAAATTATCTTCCAAAAAGGGTTCTTTTACTTTAGATTGACTGTAGAGCTTTGCCGAACCTATTACTTTAACATCGAGCTTCTCTCCTCTTGAGAGTTTAAACCATGCTAAGTAATTTCCATCATCATCAACAGTCACATTCAAAGGCTGTGGCGTAATCCTTTGAAAAATTACATCTTGATATGCTGTATCCGGAGGAAGTGCAATATTTGTTAAAATCGGGACTAAATTTGAATTTTCAAGATGAAAGATAAGGTCAAAATCAAAAAGCTGCATTGTGCCAAAGTTTGCAGAAACTCCGGATGATTTCAAACTTTCTTTATCAAAAGTTAAAAATATTCTTCCTCCCGAACTAGTTTTACTTTTTGGAGTGGGGCTCACTTGAGTAGGATCCCCAAAGCTAGCAGGCACAGAGATCGTTAGATTATAAGATTCCAAGTCAGCAGTAGATGAAACTTTAGGTGCTCTTACCTCCCAAACTTTTCCCACTTTTTCTGCAAAATCTTTTGATTTAAACTGTAGGGTCCAAGGTAGAACTTTACCCTCCCCTGCAACCTGCTGATTAAACTTAACTGAAATTTGGGTTGAAGTATCTTTTAGCTCACTCTTAACATCTATTGCTCCACCCGGATCATTAGCCTTAATATCAAAAAGTTGGGTTGATCCCAAGGTTAGCTTGAACTGGTCTGCATAATATTGGCTTGTTAAATTCTTAAGTGAAATTTTTTCGGTAACTGTTGTAATACCATCTTCTGAAACATCAAAAATAACATCATAAGAAGTAGAAAACTCTTGTCCTGAGCTTGCTTGCCCTGAGTCTGTCGAATGGGTCGAAGGATCACCTTGGGCATATGCTACATTGGTGATTCCTGCTACAACTGTCATTCCCGCGAAAGCGGGAATCCATAAAATAAGTGCTAAGAGGAAGTGAATAATTACCCTTCTAATCATTTGCTTATTGTAGCAAAAATTTGACAATTATCCGAATCAAGGAAGCATTAACTGCCGTTCACAGGCACGTACAGCTTCCGCTTCAACAAATCTAGCTTGACACCTCGAAGGTGTAGCCTCGAAATAATTAAAATCTTAGGAAGGTTGCAGGCTAAACTTACTATTTGACTTATAGGATTCAATTTAATATATTTACCTCATGGGTGAGCTTGCACCAATAGAAATCACAGATATAAATGTAGTACATAGACCATTTAGGGATGTAACGAATCTTACATTCCCAAGAGAACTCATAGATAATCCTTATTACTATGATATACACAAGTCAGGAGAATCAGTTGCCTCAGCACGCTTGACATTTGAAGGACGCCCAATTGGAAGATTTTGTACGGTTCCTGTTACCCCAGAGTTTGCAAGAGAAACTAGACACCATACTCCAATGGGTAGAGTTAGAATTCTGACTGAAGAATCATATGAAGAAGGTGAACCTGAAGAAAGCCCAAAAAATCCATTTCAAGTTATACATGAAGCTCCTCTAGTGATGGCTATAACTGTTTCTCCAAAAAGCATCAAAGTTTATGAAGCTTTGAATGAGTACATAGCAGCAATTCATATAGAGGGTATAGTATATCAATTACCTGTAGTAGATCCTTGGGAAGAAGATTATGTAAAAAAGCACCTTAGAGAAAATAGAACTGCACTAATCTCTAATAATTGGGATACCATTAATTCTAATAGGGAACCTAGCTTTTTTGTAATTCCAGGTGTTCCTCAATCTGTACAGAGAGTTGGTCTTGAATTTCAACATAATAGTTAAATAATTTTTGCCAGATATTGGCCAGTATATGAAGATTTGATTTTGGCTATGTCTTTTGGGGAGCCTTGGGCAATAACCTTACCACCCATATCCCCACCTTCTGGCCCCAAATCTATGACCCAATCCGTATTTTTAATAACATCCAGATTGTGTTCTATTATTATGACTGTATTTCCAAAATTTACCAGCTTTCTTAAAATCACCAAAAGCCTTTCAATATCTGCAAAATGAAGGCCTGTTGTGGGCTCATCTAAAATATAAGCCGTATGGCCTGTTGGCCTTTTGGAAAGCTCCGATGAAAGTTTAATCCTTTGGGCCTCACCTCCTGACAATGTTGGGGCAGGCTGACCAAGCTTAATGTAGGATAATCCCACATCATTTAATACCTGGAGCTTATTTTTAAGATTAGGTATATTTTCAAAGAACTTCAAGGCTTCTTCAACTGTCATATCCAAAACATCAGCTATATTTTTATCCTTAAAATGAATTTCCAATGCTTCTCTGTTGTACCTCGCCCCATTGCAAGCTTCACAAGTTACATAAACATCCGGCAAAAACTGCATCTCAATTTTAAGCTGGCCCTCTCCCTCACAAACCTCACACCTTCCGCCTTTAACATTAAAAGAAAACCTCCCGGGCCCATAACCCCTAATTTTGGCTTCAGGTGAATTGGCAAAAAGCTCTCTGATAAAAGTGAAAGCTCCGGTATAAGTGGCTGGATTTGAGCGGGGAGTTCTTCCAATAGGAGATTGATCAACCAAAACTACTTTATCTACGTATTCTATGCCTTCTAACTCTTTGTGTACTCCAGGTTTTTCGCGAGTCCTGTATATTTTTTGAGCCAAAGCTTTGAATAGAATTTCGTGCACTAAAGTTGATTTACCCGAACCTGACACACCTGTTATAGCAATAAATTGACCTAATGGAAAGGATACATCAATATTTTTCAAATTGTGCTGGGAAGCACCAAGAATTTTTAAGTATCCCACATTCGCATGTTCTCTTCTCAACTCACCATTGACTTTGACCACTCTTTTGCCGGAAAGATAAGACCCTGTTAAGGAATTCTTGTTCTTTTTAATTTCTATAGGTGTACCCACTGTTACAATCCTTCCACCATGCTCTCCTGCACCGGGACCTATTTCAACCAAAACATCAGCATTTTCCATCATTTCGGCATCATGTTCATTAACGATCACTGTATTTCCCAAATCCCTTAAGCGTTTTAAAGTTTCAATCAGCCTGGAATTATCCCTTTGATGAAGCCCGATTGATGGCTCATCAAGTACATACAGTACACCAGAGAGTCCTGATCCAATTTGTGAAGCCAGTCTGATCCTTTGTGACTCCCCTCCTGCAAGGGTTTGTGAAGGTCTATCCAAAGTTAAATAGTCCAGTCCAACGTCAATTAAAAATTGCAGCCTTGAGACAATCTCTTTTAAAATTGATTTGGCAATTTGGGATTCACGTTCCGAAAATACACCTCCGAGGTGAGCCATCCATTCCAAGGCTTGGGTAATGGATTGGCCGGTCACTTCTGCTATATTTAAACCATCAATTGTTATTGAAAGAGCCTCATCTTTAAGTCTTGCACCCTTACATTTTGGACAAATTTCCTTATACATATATTTTTCAATTTCAGCCTTTACATAGTCAGATTCCGTTTCCTGGTATCTTTGTTTAAGGTATGGAATAAGTCCCTGAAACTCTGAATAAAAATGAGTCCATCTGCCCTGCCTGTTTCTGCCTTCCACTCTAAATGCTTCAGATCCGGCTCCATTAAGTAAAATATCTCTTGCCTTATCAGTGAGCTGTCCAAGCCTGGTATTTAAATCAAAGCCATATTCTTTCCCTACAGATTCAATCAGCCTGCTAAACCAGGTTTCATGAGTAGCCAATTTCTGCCAGGGGAGTATGCCGCCTTCTGCAATGGACAGAATTGGATTTAAAACCATTTCGGAATCTATCTCAAGAATCGAACCTAAACCGCTGCATTTTGGGCAGGCTCCGTGAGGAGAATTAAAGGAAAAAAGCCTTGGTTCAATTTCTGACAAAGCTATGTTATCATTAGGGCAGGCAAATCTTTCGGAATATAGGTGATCTTCCATTTTTTTAGGATTTTGTGGAAATTCCAAGGAAGCATCTTTTACATCTGAAATTATTACGGATCCTTCACCAAGTTTGAGCGCTGTTTCAATGCTTTGTGACAATCTTGAGTTAAATTGTTGTTCATGAACACTTTTTGTGTCCAGAACAAGCCTGTCTACCACAACATCAATAGTGTGCTTGTTTGTCTTAATCAAGACAAGATCTTCTGATAAATCTCTTATTTGACCATCAACTCTAACCTTAGAAAATCCTTTTTTCCTCAAATCTTCAAAAAGCTGGCTATACTCCCCTTTTCTATCTTTCACGGCAGGTGCCAAAACCATGATGCGTCGCCCCTTTTTTGTTTTAGATCCTTCGACTTCGCTCAGGATGACTTGCATCATCTGTTCCACGCTCATCTTACTAATTTCCCTTCCACAAATAGGACAATGGGGATGACCAACTCTGGCAAAAAGAAGTCTTAAGTAGTCATAAATTTCTGTGGTAGTACCAACAGTTGATCTGGGATTATGAGAAACTCCTTTTTGATCAATAGAAATAGCAGGAGAAAGTCCTTCAATCAAATCAACATCAGGCTTATCCATCACCCCTAAAAACTGTCTGGCATAAGCAGAAAGAGATTCAACATATCTTCTCTGCCCTTCAGCATATAAAGTATCAAAAGTTAAGGAGGATTTACCCGAACCGGAAATGCCTGTGAATACTATTAACTTATTCTTAGGTAACTCGAGATCAATATTCTTAAGATTATGCTCTCTTGCTCCTTTAATGATGATTTTGTCAATTGACATGACGCACTATTTTACTCCATTTTGCAAGTTTTAGGAAGTCCTTAAATCATAAATATAGTATAATTATGCATCATAATGGAACCTACACCTCAGGAAAGACCAGAAAGCTTAGCTCTAAAAGCTGCCCGTGAACTTGTGGATCTCATGGATAAGAAAGTTATAGCTAAATATTCTGCGGAGGACGCTCAAAATATAGATCAGCAGACAGCCAGATTAGATGCATTGTTATATGCAGGCATAGAGCTAGATTATCTGGCAAGAAGCTCAATGACTGCTACCACAGAGGAAGCAGAATTTAATATGTCTACCATTGATAAAATTAACCAGGCTTTTTCAGATACGGCTCATGACGATTGGGCAACACTAAAATCATATGTAGAAGATATGGCAGGGCTTGGCGAATCCGATGCTGAACGTGATCAAACCAGAGGACAAGCATTTACAACCTGGGCAAGTTTAATTTAATCATATGAATGGCGAGCCTCGCCTTCGGCGGGGCTGTCAATGAACCAGATTAAAAATCGGTTCATGACCCTGTACCGAATGGTACACGGGCTTCTTCAAAATCTAGAAGTTCTGCTGCTTGTTTCATTTATGATAAACTTGCTTTTAATGGATATTAAAACAATCAGGAAAAAGATCAAAGGTGGAAAATATGATTTATCCCTGCATGCTCATGAAGAACGCCAAGCCGAGCAAATAACCATTGAGGAAATAGAGACAACAATTTTAAAAGGTAGTATAATAGAAGAGTATCCAAAAGATCCAAGAGGTGAAAGTTGTTTGATAGCAATCAAAAGTATGCATGTAGTTTGTGGCTGGAGAAATGAAAGAATACTAATAGTTACAAATTACAGACCACAGATGCCAAAATGGGTTAATTGGAAAACCAGAGCAAAGGAGTTAAAAAACCGTGCATAAATGTTATTTTTGTGGAGGAAAAACCAAAATAAAAAATATTACAGTAGATTTCCGCTGGGGAGATAAACTTTTTGTGGTGGAAAATGTCCCTATTGAAGTTTGCTCTCAATGTGGAGAAAGATATTACAGCGCAGAAGTTTCCAAAAAATTAGATGAATTAGTTAAAAAAACTTCTAAAAAACCAGAAAAGACTTTAGAAGTCCCAGTCTTCAGTTGGCAATGATCCAGAAAAGAATTAAATTAACAGTAAGATCTGATTATGAGTGAGAGAGTAGAAAGATTATCTTCCGAAGCAGCCAGCTTCAATTTAAGTAGTTAATTCCTTAATCTGGTCCCTAAGACGTGCTGCTTCTTCAAAATCCAGCAACTCTGCTGCTTGCTTCATTTGAGCCTCCAGGTTTCCCACCATTTTCTGCCTTTCTTTAACTGGAATATCTTCTATTCTCAAATCTTTTTTACCTAAGGTCTCTTCCAACTCTTCCACTTTCTCAATTAACCTTTCCCTTAAAGCCTTCTCAATACTTCTTGGTTTAATATGATGCTTTTTATTATAATTTTCCTGATATTTTCTTCTTCTTTCCACTTCATCTATGGCTGCCTGCATACTTTTTGTTATAGTGTCTGCATACATAATGACAGTTCCATTAACATGCCTGGCTGCCCTACCCATAGTCTGGATTAAAGAAGTCCTGGACCTTAAAAAACCTTCCTTATCAGCATCTAAAATAACCACTAAAGATACTTCAGGCAGATCCAACCCTTCCCGTAGCAAATTTATTCCTACAATCACATCATATTCACCAAGACGGAGGCTTTGCAGAATATCAGACCGCTCCAGCGTGGCCACATCTGAGTGCAGGTAGTGCACCTTAATGCCCTTATCCTTAAGATAGTCAGCCAGATCCTCTGCCATTCTTTTGGTTAAAGTTGTAATTAACACCCTCTCTCTCTTCTTTACCCTCTGTTCCACCTCCTTTATAACATCCTCAATTTGACCAGAAGTTCCTCTTACAGAAATTTGAGGATCCAAAATTCCTGTTGGTCTAATTAGCTGCTCAGCAACATGACAAACACCTTCCAGGCCCGCTTCGCCGCGAGGCGAGTGTCCACTCTGCTGCAGCCTAGCTTCACCTGGAAGGTGAGCGCATCCTGCCAGACTTAATTCATATTCATCCGGAGTTGCTGAAACAAAGATGGCCTGGTTTATTTTTCTTTGGAATTCATCAAATTTTAATGGCCTATTATCCAGGGCAGAAGGAAGCCTGAAACCAAATTCAATTAAGGTTTCCTTTCTGGAATGGTCTCCATTGTACATACCCCGGATTTGGGGGATGGTCTGATGCGATTCATCAATAATCAAAAGAAAATCTTTAGGGAAAAAGTTCATTAAGGTATAAGGCGGCTCTCCGGAATTTCTTCCATCAAAATACCTGGAATAATTTTCAATGCCGTTGCAATAGCCAAATTGCCTGATCATTTCAAGGTCGTAGTGTGTACGCTGTTCAAGCCTTTGAGCCTCTACCAGCTTTTTTTGTTTTCTTAGCTCCTTTAACCTAAATTCTAAATCCTTTTCTATCTGCTTTATTCCTGGCTGGACTCTTTTATCTGGTGTAATATAGTGCTTGGCAGGATAAATAATTTGTGTTTCTGTGATTTCCTCAGTATCTCCTGTAATTGAATTTAATTTTGACACTTTTTCCACCCTGTCACCTAAAAACTGTACCCTGTAACCTGAATCTGCATATGCTGGAAAAACATCCAAAGTATCTCCTTTGACGCGGAATGTTCCTCTTTTAAAATCAATATCATTTCGGACGTAAAACATTTTCTGTAAAATTTTTAGGACTTGATGAAAGGTAGTTTTCATACCATTACCAACTTCCAAAATCGCCTGGCCATATTCAATAGGAGAACCCAGGTTGTAAATGGCAGAAACTGAAGCTACAACAATGACATCAGATCTTGTCATTAAAGAAGTTGTTGCAGAAAGCCTAAGTTTTTCAATTTCCTCATTAATGGAGGCATCCTTTTCAATGTAAGTATCTGATTGGGGAATATAAGCCTCAGGCTGGTAATAATCATAATAAGAAACAAAATACTCAACAGCATTTTTTGGAAAAAGTGAGCGGAACTCTTGGGCAAGTTGTGCAGCTAAGGTTTTGTTATGGGAAATAATTAGGGTTGGCCTTTGAACTTTTTCTATAACATTGGCCATGGTAAAAGTCTTACCAGAACCGGTTACTCCAAGTAGCACTTGATGCTTTTCACCTTTATTTAAACCAGAAACTAACTTCTCAATAGCCTGTGGCTGATCACCTGTTGGTTTGAAATCAGAAACAATCTTGAAATTAGCCATAACAGCTAATTATACTACCGCATGTCTTGTTTGACATACCTTTTAAAAAAATTTAGAATAAAAGTGTATGGCGGACTCAAGTCAACAGGAATTAGAACACCCAATAAATATTAATGTTCTTCTTGAAGAAATAAAACTAGCGGAAAGAAATGGGAGTGATGTAAGCGAGAGAATTGCAGTATTCAACAAATCTTTACATGGTGTATTTTCCATAGGTATCGATTTATCAGTACTACCTGATTCTGAAAAACGGCTTCTAAAAGATGAAAGAGAAAGTGGTATTTTGAATATTATAACTCGTGCACATTATATAGCTCGAGAAGATAACCAATCGGTGGAAAAGAAAATTACTGTTCACACTCCCAGAGTTGCTGGAAAACTGTTACCTCCAATGTTACATATTCCAATGGAAATTGGACCAAATCCAAACTGGGATCTAGAAATTCCTATTCAAGCAGTCCACTCAATCACCCCAGCTCCAAAAGTTTAGCTTGATGGGATTAGATATAGTTTGTCCTAGTTGACAAATTCGGGTTGTATTTGGTAATATAAATACTAATAAAATGCGAAGGATATTATAATCCTGAGCGAGCAAAGCGAGTCGAAGGATGCCGATCACACTTTATAGAAAACAAAAACAAATTCTGGATTTCATAAAGCAATATATTGAGAAATATACTTATGCCCCAACTTTAGGTGAAATAGCAGAAGCAATTGGAGTTTCTTCTTTAGCAACAGTCCATGAACATTTACAGGCCTTATCCAAAAAAGGAGTAATAAAAAGATTTGAAGGAGCAGTAAGGGGCATTGAGGTTTTGGATCAAAAAATATCTTCTACTCTACAAGGTGTAGAACTGCCTATATTAGGCTTTATTGCAGCAGGTCAGCCAATTATGGCCTATACAGATCCTAATGCAACAGTAAAAGTCTCCCCTTCTATGGTATCCGGCAAAAAAAGATCTTATGTTTTACAGGTTAAAGGTGATTCCATGATAGAAGATGGGATTTTGAACGGAGATTTTGTAATTATTGAAGAGCAAATAACAGCAAATGACGGCGATATAGTTGTGGCACTCCTTGATAATGGCTTTGCCACACTGAAGCGCTTCTTTAGAGAACCAAGTAGAATTAGACTTGAACCTGCAAATGCTTCCATGGAATCAATTTATGTAAATGACCCGGATTCATTAAAAATCCAGGGCAAATGCGTCGGGGTAATCAGAAGGTTTTGAACCTATTAAATTAGGAAGTTAGTCAAAAAGTCCTAGCATTTTTTGACCTTTTGCTGTCTCTCCTCCTCTATACAATGGATATTGTTTACCCCTTGGAATAATATTCTCATTAGATTCATTTCCCCATACTTGCCAGCCTTCTTTACGGTATCTTGCAAATAGTTCAAGATAGGGACCTGGTGAACATTTTTCTATAATCTCATAAAGTTCATCTGGTTTCCTAGAATGCTCTCTTTTTCTAGTAGAAAAAAGATTAACCATTCGTCTTCCTGGTGCCAAAGTTCTCATACGCCCCTTAATTCCAAAAAGTACTAATTCGGTGACATTTCTATAATAGAACCCAACTCCTCTACCATCACTTTTACCATCTTTTCTGACCTTATGCCAAACTAGGTTTGTCTTATACTCAAAACCCCAGGCTCCAAGAACTTTCAACCCCTCTTTTAATAATGCATTTGGAACCCAAAGATAACAATGAGCCGTAGAATCAGTTATATCTTTAACTGGTAATGAACATATTTCTTCTAGACTCATCGTATCATAACGACTTAGTCTTTTATGTTCGGGGGCAACTTTACCTGTCCTATTATTAAATCTCCACGGAGGATCTGCAAGAATTGTTTTAAAAGGACCTTTTGGTAATTGTACCGTTAAGTTACTCATGTTTCTCTTCTATATCTGCATCTTCTGGTATTTCTTCGGGAACCTGTGATGGAATTTCATCCTCCACATAGATCACTTTGCTAATCCCAAAGACAAGTATTGGGCATCCACCTCCACCTCCACCCTCAATTCTAGGTATCAACTTTCCCATATGCGTTGTTGAAGGCCCAAAGCTGTGCCCACGCTCTAATTTATCAAAAATTTTTTGTAAATCGTCACAACGTGTAATAATAACACCTAAATCGATTACTCTTAAATCAAAAAGTAGACGAAAATTGTTTAAATCTCTGTCAAAGAAAGGATCCTTATTATTCCATTCTACCTCAAGAGCAACGCGATTCTTAAAACAGTCAACTTTATGTGTAGGTGAATCTGTAGCTTTACCATCAACAATTATTTGAGTATCAAAACTTCTTTCTATCCAACCTTTTTTATAGAGTTCAGTGTCTAATGCACCCGATACTGTCGATTTGCGACCTCCAGGTATAAGTACACTACTTCTTAAAAGCTTAAAGTTTTTTAAAACTTCTAAAATATCTTTCCATTCAGATGGACATGCATTTACTAAAACAGCTGTAGCATTACGCCATTCATGTATCTCGTACTTGTTTTTAATATCATCAGGTATAAGTTGAGTGGTAGTCACAATATATATTATAAGAGATATTTAGTTGTTTTTATACCCCCATCAATATAGCAAAATACCCTATTGATTTTTAATTATTAAATGTTAAAATTCTGACAGGTAAGGGGACTTGACAACTGCTCAAAAATGGTGGACACTGGATATATGACTACGCGTCTTCAAATCATATCTTCCCAACCAGTGTTGCAGTTTGATATAGTTTTTGATATAATTCGCGGACGTCAATTTGACAATTGAATACTGAACCAGGGATACAAAAAGTGGACCGTAGGAGGAACGATCTCCTGACGCTCTAATCAGAATAGAGTGTTTTACCGACTAAACTAACGGCCCTTAAGGTAATTTGTATCCCTGGTTTGTTTTTACTCCACAAAAAACCCTCCTCTTTAGAAGAAGCTAAGGTGAAGAATAACCAGCACTTTCAGTATATACATAACACTAATAAAAATACAATACTCCTTTTTAAATATTTCCCAGATGCGAGGTTGATGTGTGAATGTTATTAGGCGATTTCAGTAATCCGCAGTCTTCTGTTATACTAAATCCTTATGCCTCATTTTGATTTGGTAGAGCTTGTACGCACTGCAGGGTATTTAGGAGTTTTTACAATAGTGTTTTTAGAATCCGGTCTCTTAATTGGTTTTTTCTTCCCAGGAGATTCTCTTCTTTTTACAGCAGGCTTTTTAGCCTCCCAAGGATTTTTGGACATTAAAATATTAGTTCCTGGTTGTTTCCTTGCTGCTATTGCTGGAAATTCTACAGGTTATTATATTGGTAAAAAATTTGGCAGAAAACTTTTTAATAAGGAAAAATCATTCTTTTTCCAAAAAAAGCATCTTGAAAGAGCAGAGAGATTTTATGCCAAACATGGAGGCAAGGCAATAGTTTTGGCTCAATTTGTTCCTGTTGTAAGGGCTTTTGTACCAGTTGTTGCCGGAATTGGTGTAATGCGGTACCGCCGCTTTATTTTTTTTAATCTATTTGGAGCAGTGCTTTGGGCAATTGGTGTAACTTTGGCTGGGTATTTTCTGGGAAGTACCATTCCGGATGTAGACCGTTATCTTCTACCAATAGTAGGACTCATTATCATTGCCTCTGTTTTACCGGCTCTTCATCATGCATTAGTTGATACAGAAATCAGAGCCAGTATAATAAACATATTTAAAAGAAAAAAAGTATAATAGCCGCATGCTCTACATTGTGGCCACTCCTATTGGCAATTTAAAAGATATAACTTTACGTGCTCTGGAAGTTCTTCAGAGTGTTGATGCAATTATTTGTGAAGACACCAGAAGAGCTTCTATACTTTTAAATCATCACCAGATCAAAAAACCACTCTTAGTATTAAACGACCATAATGAGACACTAAATGTTCAAAATATTGTCGCTCGACTACAAAATGAACATTTTGCATTGGTTTCTGATGCAGGCACTCCTCTAATTTCTGATCCTGGATATAAACTTGTTAGGGAATGTATCCACCAGGGGATTAAGGTGGATTCAATCCCGGGGGCATCATCCATTTTACCTGCACTTACATTATCCGGTTTACCACCGGATAAATTCATGTTTTTAGGATATTTACCGGAGAAACCAGGGCATAGAAAAGATTTGTTAGGTAAACTTGAAATAATAAATTCCAAACTACCAACTACTTTTATTATCTTTGTTGCTCCACATAAGCTGATAGGAACCTTACATGATATGCAGGATTCCTATGGAAATATAGAAATTACCTTGGCAAAAGAACTTACCAAAATTCACCAATCTGTAGAATCCAAAAAAATCTCTGAATGGCTGGAGCAACTGAAATCTCCTAAAGGGGAATATATCCTGTTACTGAGACTTTCTTAAAATCATTCTTCTTTCTGCCAGCCTTAGAAGCTCATGGGCAGATGGAGCTTCATACCTTTCTACCACTATCCCATGTGCCCCTCTCTCTACCAGATATTCCAAAACCTCTGGATATAAAGACAAACTTCCATAAGTTATAAATGGAGTCTTGGATTTATGCAGCAGCTTACATCCATCTTCCAGAAATTTAAGTAGTCCAGAAACCTCATTTTTATATCCCACCAGCTCCCCTTCTGTATGATCAAAACCATTTAAATGGGCAATCAGCTCATCCAAATTTAGGACCACCCCATCAAGTCCAGCCACTAAATAATCTTCCAGATTTACAATATTTTCAGGAACAGCCACTTCCAGCCAAAGCTGAAGAGAATTTTTCCTGGATAATTTTTTAACAGCCAGCTCCCTTTTAATTTGTAAAAACTCACTTACTGTCCTGACAAATGGAACAACCACATGAATATTGGTTATTCCCCTTTTGTGCCTTACAAAATCCAGGGCATCCAGCATTGGTTCAAGTAAACTTTTTTGATGCAAAAGCCTTAAAGTTCCCCTGACTTTTCCCATCCCCTCAGATTTATCTGCCAGTTTAAATAAAACAGGTGAGTTTGGGAAAGTTTGCGAACACTCCACTAATTTAAAAACCAAATCCTCAAAAGAATCCCGGGGCTTATTAAGGTCAAATATTTTTTCAGAAGCTATGTATATACCGTCAACTTCCCTTTCAACCACCAAACCTTGTGATAAATCCAAAAATATTTTGACACTACTTTTGACGTCATTGCGAGGAGTCTTCGACGAAGCAATCCCAGAGATTGCTTCGCTGACGCTCGCAATGACGGTACTTTGTGTATATGGTTTTATCCCTACCAACTTGACTCCCCGATCTACTATCCACTCATATTCATGTGGCAAAAATAATTTTTTATTTGCAACTCTTACTATCTCATCTGTTTTTTTCAAATCATTTGGGTGTATTCTTCCTTCCCTTACATTTATCACAGTATCATCCTGTATAGGATCAAAATATGCGTTTCCTAATGCCTCTATCTTCTTAACAAAAATAACAACCTGGGGATCCAACCCTTCTGTAATACCTACATAAAATCCGTCTTTCCATAGCCTCGTCTTAATTTGATCTATCCAACTCATAAGAAGTTTTAGCCATAAATCCTTAACTCCCTTTAAATTTTCTCCATTTAACAGAAAGTTTTTGTGTTTGCCTACTTCTTGAAAAAGAATCTTAGGAATAGGGGTTTTTTCGATCTCCTTTTTTACCAAAGTAAAACTCTGCTCAAAAACCTCTTTTGATCCAAAGTCAAAGTGCTCTAAGATTGTTTTCAGATGAAGATCCGGTGCGGTAACAACTATCCCACCTGCAATCGGTAAATCAGCTCTATGCAGCTTTCCCAAAGCCACATTCACACTTCCAAAGATTTGGCTATCTTCATTTGTTAATAACTTAATCGGCAGTATCTCTATCATCTATTGAATGTATCTCCTATCTTTATCCCATTCTGTATCACAAAACCACCGTTTACTTCCAACAATTTATCTATTGGCTCTTTTGACTGATAAATCGGCAGATCTTCATCTTTAGCTCCTTCAGACGGTACAGGCACATTTTCCGTAATATCCACAACTTTGTCTCCTCTTATCCAAATAAAATCCAGTGGAAATTTTAAACCTTTCATCCAAAAAGAATAAAAATCTTGCCTGTCAAATATAAAAAGCATACCGGAATCTGATGCCAAAGATTCCTTTCCTCCCAACCCTTTGCTTCTTTCGTCTTTAGTATCTGCAATTTCAACATTTACCTTTGTATCACCTATAATAACTTGTTGAGATTTTGGTAGTTGTTGTAGCTGAAATGAAAAAGGTAATGATTTTCCTTGATAAATGAAGGTTGCTCCAAATATAACTGTTAAAAGTAGTACAAATTGGATTAAAAACTTCTTCACATAATTATTATTAGCATACCTTTAACATTTAGACCATAACCCTCTTTTGAACTCTTTTGCCCCCTTTTGTGCTTCCAAAAACTGCTCCGTGTATTTAACATCCGGAGGATAAGTTAATGCTCTTGCAAAACCCTCCCGTATCATATAATCATTTACAAAAAGAAGCTTCTCATCTTCAGTTGGCAAAAATACGTACCTAAGTAGTCTTTTGTATGTATCTGTTTCTGAAACATCTTTTTGTAAAATTACCTCTTTTCCTTCTACTAATGCCTTCAGTTTATTTGATGCTTCTTTCCCAAAACATTGAACACTTTTTCTTGGATCCTTAGTTTCAGGAGTATCAATTCCCAAGAACCTTACGGTAAGGTTTCCCTCTATCTTTATTGTATCCCCATCAATAACTTCTATAACCGAGACTCGCTCCCCTTCTATTCCATATGTTGCAGCAGTTGTGGCCTCCGGTGTACCCTCCACAACTTGAGGTATAGGTTTTGATGGTTTTTGAGGGGTGGCTCCAAACCACAAAAAACCCAAGCCTAAAATAATTACTAAAAAACTTGTAATTAAAAGTTTAGTACCTTGAATCATCACTAGATACTCTTATCCTAGTTACTAAATACCTGGGTAAACATTTTCCCATAGACTCCTCCGTCAATGACCCCAATCCCAATTTTTCCATAATCAGAAGATAAAATATTTGCTCTGTGGCCTTCTGAATTCATTAAACCTTTATGTGCAAGTTCCACATTAGGGGCGAAAGCCAAATTTTCACCTATTACCAGAAAATCCACCCCGGCATCTGTTGCTCTATCGGCAACACTCTTACCCCTTGCCTCGCCACCGGCGGGGTCCGGTGAATAATGAGAAAAATAACCCCTCTCAAACATATCCTTACTGTGAGCTCTGCCTACATCCCGAAGTTTTGAGTCAAATACTAAAGAGGGTAAACCCTTGCTCTCTCTTTCTTTATTTACAAGATCAATCATGGTTTCTTCTGATGCAAAGTCTATGGAATAAATTGGGACTTTAAATCCCAAATCAACTCTTTCATCTGTTCTGGGCTTAATAGTTAAAAAAGTTAAGGTATCATTAGTTACTCCTCCAAAAACATTCTTAACAGGTCCTTCCAGCCTATATGCATTTTTTAGAATTCTGCTACCAAGCTGAGAATCCTGCACTGTTTTCTTAATTTGCGGCTGGATAGGAAAGGTGGCAATAAGAACCAAAATAAGTGAAATAAATACTAACCCTCGCAGTGTTGCCGGAATAATGGATAGAGCAGATGATCCCCGAATTTTTAAGCGAGGAATTTTGGGTAAAAGAATCCGTACAAAAAGATAAAATACTGTTTCTGCCAAAAACCAAGCTGCCATAAAACCCAGGACTAAAGATAAACCATGTGGGGTTTGAAACTCTGTTTCAAAAAACTCTGCAGGCAAATTATAATATCTAAAGGATATAAAAAAGGCTAGCAAAAAACTTCCCAAATCCAAAAGTTCCAAAACCAAAGGCCTACCGACAGCCTCTATAACAAAGAGGAGCAAAACTCCAATAATTACCAAATCCACCCAGTTCACAACTTATATCTTACCAGAGTTATGCTCCTAGATTTGTACTGTAATGATATTATACAATTGGACATAATTTATGTTAGAAAGATTTAGACATATTCCAAAAACTGAAATTATTAGACAAACCGCCTCCAATATTTTAAGGCCAACCCTTCCGGAGGTAGCCAGCTATCACAGATATGTTTTTCCTTTTGAAAGAACTATGAGGGGATTAGTATTACCCATACCCGGAATGTATTGGATGGTTGCCCAGAGAATGTACGGGTTAGAACCGGTAATCTATTTTTTGGAAAATCATGTATGGGAAGTATTGGGCACAAGCGCTGCAATAACGCTTGGGATGACTATATATCAATTGCGTTTCCACAGACAAAATACAAACGATCTTCCCAAGGGTATGGTGTGACCCGCCTCGGACTCGGACCGAGAACCAATGCCTTAAAAGGGCACTGCTCTACCATTGAGCTAGCGGGCCATTATTTTGCTATTGTACTAAATTGAGAGTTTTTATGCAGCTTCTTTTGGAGAATAGCTTAATCTGGGTACATAAAATCCTGTTAAGGCATGTGCTGTTCTACCATCTATATTACCATGGGGTTCATGTAGTAATATTTGAGTAATTTCAGTCTCAACTTCTTCTAAGGGGATTCCTGCCTTATGCAGATTTTTACCTATATCCTCAATCTCCTTCCCAAAATTCCCATCAAATGCATCTTGATCATTGGTATCCCCTCCCAGAGCAAATCTTGCATTGTTAGCACTTCTTCTGATTAAACTATCGAGCCGCTGTCGCAGATCAGGATGAAATGTTCCAAGATCTGGCTTTACAACACTCACCACAATTGCTTGTCCAGGCTCAAGTCTTATATGACGAATTTGCTGTGACTCGCCTTCTAGCATATAATATATTATACCACTTGTTTCAATACCCCCATCGTCTAGTGGCGCCATCGTCTAGTGGCCTAGGACATCGGGCTTTCATCCCGAAAATCGCGGGTCCGAATCCCGCTGGCGCCGCCTAATTTATATACCCACGTTCTTTTAACCAGGGAAATATTATTGTCTGGGCTATTTCCGAAAGATTCTTTTTTGGAGAATTTGTATCAAAATATCCTATTTCAAAAACTTCACTACTGACTTTTGGTTCTCCAATCAATCTTCCTGCATACATCCTAATATTAAGTCTTCCTTTTGTCCCATGTGCAGGGCCTTCAAATTCATGCAAGAATTTTAATGACCCCTCCTCTATTGCACATCCAACTTCCTCAAAAACCTCCCTTCTTAAACATTCCAAATCAGACTCCCCCATCTTTATTTTTCCACCAAGAGAATAAAAAATCTCATCCTTCCTGGAACTTCTGACAAGCATTATCTTTTTATCCTTGAAAACAGCTAAAGCTACTTTTTGAATTATTCTCATAATATGGAGTATACTATCTTTTATGACTCAGGTCCCAGATGATCTTCTTGTTCCAATTAACTTAGGCATTGTAGGGTATGGCTTTGTAGGCCAAGCTGTTGCCAATGGTTTCCAAGTTTCTTCTGGAGGAAAGGATACTATCCGTTATTATGATAAGTATAAAGATACCCTGCCTTTAGAGGAGGTTGTAAAAAAGTCTGAATTTATCTTTGTTTGTCTCCCTACTCCTATGAAGGAAGATGAAAGTGGAATTGATCTTTCAATAATTAATGAAATGATAGATGAAATAACAAAATATACTAATGACACAGATAAAATTATTGTTATAAAGTCAACAGTAATCCCCGACACAACAGACAGGCTTGAAAAAAAATATCCAAAATCTAAATTTGCCTTTAACCCTGAATTTTTAACTGAAGCAAATTATTTGGAAGATTTTTTAAATGCAGATAGAACAGTCATTGGGGCCAATAATGATCTGGTCTCAAGATCACTCGCTGTAATTTACCGGCAAAGGTTTCCCAAAACCAAGATTTTCCAGACAGATCCAACCACGGCAGAACTGGTTAAATATTTTGCCAATGCATTCCTTTCTTTAAAAGTAACTTTTGCAAACTTTTTTTATGACTACTGCCAAAAAATTGGCATTAAATATGAGGAAGTAAAACAAATGGCAGCAGCTGACAAAAGAATTGTAGATGCACACCTGGATGTAACGACCCAAAGGGGATTTGGAGGAAAATGTTTCCCTAAAGATTTGGTAGCCTTAATGGGGGAGTTTAAAAAAGCAGGAGTTGATATTTCCCTCCTGGAAACTATGTGGAAATATAATAAAAAAATCAGAAAAGTCCATGATTGGGAAGAAATCCCATTTGCTGTTTCGGGCAACCATAAATCTAAAGGGTAATGTTTTTTATAAGTTCTATCTTGGGATTTTGGGGATCATCAGCCCCGATTGAATCGGGGTCTGCAAAATCAACTGACACAAAGTCTAATCTATATGGACCATCTCCCCAATTAATTTTTAATAAATAAAACTGGGCTGTTTTTAAAAGGGCTTTTATTTTCCAAGGAGTCATGGATTCAGAAGGTTCTCCATATTCATGTGACCACCGTGTTTTAACTTCCACAAACACCAAGTACTCCCCGTCCATAGCCACAATATCTATTTCCCCACCCCTAATTCTATAATTTCTTTCAAGAATTTTATACCCTTCTTTTTTGAGATATTCACAAGCCAAGTTTTCTCCATGACCGCCACTTAAGACTGTAGACATTTGTTATGATACACTAGAGTATCATAGTGAAAGAAATCTAGATAAATCAAAGGATTTTCTGTGAATTCTGGATAAACCATATTTCTTAATTGCCTCCTGATGTTTTTTAGTTCCATATCCCTTGTGTTTTGCCAAACCATATTTGGGATATTTTCTGGATAGTTTTTTCATCAGCTTATCTCTATAAACCTTGGCAATAATGGATGCAGCAGAGATAGAGGCGCAAACTTCATCTCCATCCTTCACAACCTTTTGCCTCTTTCTATTTAGATGCTTTATATAGAAAGCATCTACTAACACAAAATCTGGTTTTTTCTCGAGTGTTTTAACTGCCTTCCTGAAAGCCATTTGAGTTGCCTTTCCTATACCCAATTTATTAATATTCTTCACACTAATTTCGGAAACAGCCCAAGCTTCGGCGCATTTTTTAATCTCTTCAGAGAGCCGCTCACGTGTCCTGGGTCTCAACATCTTTGAATCACAAATACCATCAGGAATAACACATTCTTTGGAAAATATAACAGCTCCTACACAAACAGGTCCGGCAAAGCTCCCTCTGCCAACTTCATCAATACCACATACAAAAGAATACCCGCTCCTCCATAAACTTTGCTCCAGCTTAAGCGTGGGAGTAATCATTGCGAAGGTAATATAGCTTTGATCTTCTAATCTTTGTAGCCTTTTTCTTAACTTCAATTTTAACCAGACTATTACTATTTAATGGCCAGGTCCTTTCAACCCCAATCCCTCCTGTCCCAATTCTTCTTACTGTAAATGTAGTATTTTCACCTCTACCCCTAATACGCAGGAGTACTCCTTCATATACTTGAGTACGTACTTTGTCTCCCTCCATCAGCTTACTATAAACTCTTAAGCTGTCACCTATATGAATATTCACCTCGCCAAATTTAGCAGAAATCATACAAGAGATATTAACACAAATCAGAGTCGTTTAAAAGCTCCGCGACCCAAAAGCCTATGAATTTCCATCTCCAGACCCGGAGCCGGATCAATAGAAAAAGGCAAAATCATCCTTTTTTGCTCCTTACCGCCGTTTGGTAATATCAAAACAACCGGAATACTTCCGGGGAACCCTCTTAGGATACGATTAACGCTTTGTAAAATTTCCGCTTTCGTACCTTGCGGGATAGAAATCTCAATCGTTGTTTGCTCAATCGAAACTTCCGGATTAAAAAGCTTAAGTTTATCCACCAAAAATGAAGCTTCCTCTTCTTTCTTATCAACCTTTCCCTCAAGCAGTACTACCTGATCCTTATCCAGTAAACTTTTGGCAGTTTCATATAATTTTGGGAAAATTACACATTCTATTGTTGATATACCATCCGAAATTGTGATAAAAGCCATCTCCTGGGCGCTTCTTTTGGTTAAAACTTTTTTAACTCTTGAGATTACTCCACCTAAAATTAGTCTTTCTCCGACAGATGCCTCAGAAATATCTGAAATTTTACAAGACACAAAGCTTTGAACCTGCTGTAATTTGACTAGATATGGAGGTTCATGTATGTAAAATCCTAAAAGATTTTTCTCAAACATCAGTAAGTGATCCAAGGGTAATTCTTCCGCATCAGAAAGTTTAATAGAAATTGAATTATCCTCCTCAAATGCACTTTCTTCGAAAAAAGAAACCTGGCCGGAGAGTTTATTTTTAGCTATCTTATGAGATTCTTCCAGGCATTGATCTAAAACCAAAAGCTGTCCGGCCCTTGTACCTAAATTGTCCATGGCACCGGCTTTAATAAGACTCTCTAAAGTCTTGTGATTTACAAGCCTTGTATCAACTCGTGCGCACAAATCAAAAATGGATGTGCAAGCTCCGTTTTCCCTTGCTTTTAGAATAGAAATAATTGCGCTATCTCCGACATTTTTGATTGCTGACAAACCAATTCTAATACCCTGTTTTTTAACTTTATCCGCAATACTCAAACTTCTGCTTAGGTCGTCTTCTCCCAACTGCCCAAGATTCTCTATAGAAAAACCTATTCCAGATTTATTAATATCGGGAGGTAAAACAACTATCCTTAATTTTTTACACTCTAAAATTGCGGAAGCGATCTTATCCGCATCATCTGATTCCGCCGTCATTACTGCCGCCATAAATTCCACCGGAAAATTTGCTTTCATATAAGCTGTCTGATATGCAACCATTGCGTAAGATGCGGCATGAGCTTTATTAAAGCCGTATGCCGCAAACGGAGCAATCAAGGAAAATAACTTTTCGGCCTTGTCGCGCCTTATTCCGTTTGCTACACACCCTTCTACAAATCTTCCTTTTTGCTTGGCCATTTCCGAGGGTTTCTTTTTACCCATGGCTTTTCTAAATTTATCCGCCTCTTCCCATGAATATCCTGCCAGATTTATTGCCGTATACAAAACATCCTCCTGATAAACCAAAAGCCCCAAAGACTGTTTCATATACTCTTCCATTCTTGGATCTAAATATTTAATAAGTTTGGGATTATGTTTTCTTTTAATGTATTCTGGGATTACTCCCAAAGGTCCTGGTCTATACAAAGCCACCATGGCAGCAATATCCGCAATTGCGGAGGGTTTAAGCTCAACCAAATATCTGGTCATACCCTGCGATCCTAATTGAAAAACACCCATTGTATCTCCTTTTGCCAAAAGTTCAAAAGCCTTTTTATCGTTTAAGGGAATTTTTCCTAAATCAACCTCAATTCCCTGATTTTCCAAAACAATCCGAACAGCCTTGCCCAAAATAGATAAGTTTCTTATTCCTAAAAGGTCCATTTTCACAAGTCCCGCATCCTCAACAGCAAACATATCGTATTGACAAACCAAATCTCCGCTTTCTTCTTTTTGCAGTGGAGTAAACTGCGTTATATCCGAAGGTGCAATCACAATACCTGCCGCATGAACGGATGCATGACGAATAGTACCTTCAATTTTTATTGCCAAATCTAAGAGCTTTTTTATTTGAGGATTATCCCTATATTGATCCTTCAATTCCGAAACTTCTTTGACGGCATCCGTCAAGGGTTTATGAAAACCCTGATGCGGAGGAGGTACAAGTTTTGCTATCCTGTCAACCTCCCCATAACTTAATCCCAAAACTCTACCTACATCCCGAATCGCTGCCCTTCCCATCATTGTGCCAAAAGTAACAATATGGGCGACTTTATCTTCTCCGTACTTTCGGGTAACATAATCTATTACCTCATCTCTTTTGTCATCTGCCAAATCCGCATCAATATCCGGCAAAGTCGGCCTATATTCCGTCAGGAATCTTTCAAAGGGTAAAAGATAGTCAAGCGGGTTTAGATTAGTAACCCCTAAAACATATAAAACCATTGATCCTGCAGCAGAACCTCTGGTGTTTGTAATAATGCCGTTTTTGTGGGCCCAATCCATAAAATCCCAAAAAACCAAAAAATAATCGGCATATTTTTTCTTTTCAATAACAGACAGTTCAAAATCCAATCTTCCTTTAATTTTTTTGGTAACCTTTAATTTTTCTTTAGCCTTTTTATAAGTTAGCTGTCTAAGGTAAGCCATTGAAGATTTATCTTGAGGCGTTTCGAAAACAGGGAATTTAGCAACTCCCAGGGGAATTTCTAAGTTACACTTTTGGGCAATCCCCACACTTTCTTTCAAAGCTTCCGGAAGTGCAATAAAATCCTCCTCCATTTGTTCGGGCGATTTTACAAAATAATCCGGCGTATCTATCATCCTTAATCTGTTGGTATCTGAAATTAGTTTTCCTGTCTGCACACAAAGTAGTACATCCTGGGCTTCCGCATCTTCCTTTTCTACATAATGGAAATCATTGGTTGCAACAATAGGTATGCCAAGTTCTAAAGATAGCTTTCTCACTCCGTCCCATGTTTTCTTTTGAGTTTGTACCATGTTCTCTAGATCTTTTTTAATATTTTCATCGCTTTCTTGATTAAAGCCTTCCTCGTATGGATGTTTTTGAAGCTCAAAATAGTAATTACCATCCCCAAAAATATCCAAATAACTAAGCGCCACCTCTTTCGCCTTATCCATTCCCGCACCGACTATTGTCCTTATCAACTCACCTGATGGGCAACCTGATAAAGCTATCAGTCCTTGGGAATATTCTTTTAATAAATTTCTATCAACTCTTGGACGATAGTAATAACCTTCCAGATGGGAAATTGTCACAAGTTTCATTAAGTTAAGGTAGCCCTGGTAGTTTTTAGCAAGAACCGTAAGATGAAAAGGCTCAGAATCAAGTTTTGCTTCCTTATCTTTATAAGACCTTTTGGCAACATACATCTCAACTCCGATAATCGGATTTACCCCCGCTTCTTTGCAGCATTTGTAAAATTCTATTGCCCCGTATAGTACTCCGTGATCCGTAATTGCCAAAGCATCCATGCCTAAATCCTTAACTCTTTTAACCAAGCTTGGGATTTTGGATAATCCGTCTAAAAGTGAATACTCTGTGTGGGAGTGTAAATGAACAAATCTAGGCATATTTTGTCCCAATTTATGGCAAAATCAATTATTAAGCAGTTTACTTAGTATTTCAAGTACCTTTTTAGGCTCTGCTTTACCTTTAGATAATTTCATAACCCCACCAACCAAAACCTGCATGGCATTTGCCTTGCCATTCCTAAAATCTTCAACTGCCTTTGTGTTCTCTTTTATTGCCTGTTTAGCTAATTCCTCGAGCTGCCCGATATCCCCTATTATTCCTACGTCTTTGTCATGAATTTCTGCTATTACCTCTTCCGGGGAAACTTTAATAGTATTTATTTTCCTGTTAATAAGGTAATTTACCACCTGGTTTACTTGAATACCCCAACTCTTTCCTACCTCCATAACTCTTTCAAAGTATTCAGCCAATCCACTTTTTTCCACTAACATTTTTGCTTGTGTTTTATTTATACCATAGTCTTCTTCAAATCTTTTGATCCTAATATTGGGCAATTCTGATAGAGATTTTTTTATTTGGTCTATTTTTTCTTTGTCAAAAAAAATTCCAGGCAAATCCGGTTCGGGAAAATAGCGGTAATCATGAGCCTCTTCTTTACTCCTCTGCAAATATGTACACTTTTTGTCCTCATCCCATCCTCTTGTTTCTTGAGTTAGCCTCTCTCCTCTTTTAAGAGCTTCTGTTTGTCTTTTAATTTCATACTCAATTGCTGCGACCATGAATCTGAAACTGTTTATATTCTTAAGCTCTACACGGTAATTAGGCAATTCACCATTTGACATTTGAGATTTGACATTTGAGATTTCTCGAAGCGATACATTCGCCTCTAGCCTCATATCTCCTTTTTCCATATCCGCATTAGAAACTCCTAGGGACCTAAAAATTTGCTGAAGCTTTTTAGCATATTCTCTAACTTCTTCCGAAGATGAAAAATCAGGTTCTGTTACAATCTCAACTAAAGGCACTCCGCTTCTGTTAAAATCAATCAATGTTTCCTTTCCAGCATGAGTTAATTTCCCTGTGTCTTCTTCTTGATGCACTCTATTAATCCTAATCCTTCTTTCTTTCGATCCTTCTACCTCCCGACCTTTTGTCAGGAGGAAAGCTTTGCTTATTTCCAACCAGCCTTCTATACACAGTGGCCATCTGTATTGGGAGATTTGATAACCTTTAGGCAAATCAGGGTAAAAATAATTTTTTCTTTCAAAAAGGGAAGTCTCACTTATTTTACAATTTAGGGCCAAACCAATTTGAATACATTTTTTAATAGCTTCCTCGTTAGTATAGGGGAGTGCCCCAGGAAGACCTAGACATACCGGACATGTGTGCGTATTTGGTTCTTTGCCAAAATAATCAGCAGAGCACCTACAAAACATTTTGGATTTTGTATTAAGTTCTACATGCACTTCAATTCCAATTACAGGTTTGTAATTCATAGTTGTGGTTTTTTGATATGCCACTCTGTTGCTTGTTCATAAGCTTCTCCCACACTAAGCACTGCTTCATCATCCATAAACTTCCCTAAAATTTGCAGCCCTACTGGTAAGCCATCTGAAAACCCACAAGGAATAGATAATCCTGGAATCCCAGCTAAAGAGGCTGGAACTGTATAAGCATCAGAAAGATACATCATTAAAGGATCTTTCATTTTTTCCCCAAAATCCCAAGCTACGGTAGGGGAGACTGGACCTACTATAACATCTACTTTTTCAAAGGCTTCATCAAAATCCTTTTTAATTAAGGTTCTTACTTTTGCAGCTTTTGCAAAGTAGTCATCATAATAGCCAGATGAGAGGGAATAAGTACCAAGCATGATTCTTCTTTTTGGCTCCGCTCCAAAATCTTCCCTATTAGATCCAAATCTTACTCTATCAAACCGTGCTAAATTTGAGGAAACCTCAGAGGACATAATAATGTAATAAGTGGCCACAGCATATTCTGTATGTGGGAGTGAGATTTCCACCAACCTAGCTCCTAGTTCCTCCAACTTATTTATTGCATCCTTAATAATTTTCTCAACTTTTGGATCCAACCCTTTTTCAAAATATTCTTTCGGCACCCCTACCCGTACACCTCGAAAGCTCGCTTCGCGAAGCGAGTGTTCTCTTGGTTTCGGCTTGGATTCACCTTCGAGGTGAGCACAGTTACTATCAAAGCCATCCGGCCCGGCAATCCAGTCTAAAATAAGTCTGGCATCAGCAACAGATTTAGTAAAAGATCCTGGTACATCCAGCGATGAAGCCATGGCAATCAACCCATACCTCGATACTCTACCATATGATGGTTTTAAACCTACCACACCACAAAGCGAAGCCGGTTGTCTGATAGAACCTCCTGTATCTGTACCTAGGGCAAAAACACAAAGGTCTGCTGCAACCGCTGCTGCAGAACCTGCAGAGCTTCCTCCCGGAACTTTAGTTACATCCCAGGGGTTTTTAGTGGGTCCATAGGCTGAATTTTCTCCTGATGAACCCATTGCAAACTCATCCAGGTTTGTTTTCCCAATAATTGATACGTCATGTTTTAATAACCTATCTACTACTGTTGCATTAAAAGGAGGAATATAATTACTCAATATTTTGGACCCTGCTGTAGTCCTGATGTTTTTGGTTGAAATGATGTCCTTAATTCCCGCAGGTATTCCGCGAGCATTTTTTTTAATTTCTAAAAAAATGTTAAGTTTTTTATTAAGGTTATAAATTTTTTCTAAATAAGCATTATTTAACTCTTCCTCTGAAAATTTTTTTTCCTTTAAGCCTTTTAAAGTTTCTGCTAATGTTAAAATTGTTATGTTATTCATTGTCGAGTATTTTTTTTACAGAAAAAAATCCCTCCTTTTTTTGCGGAGCATTCAAAATTGCATCATTTTGAGGCTGACATTCCCCTATTTCATCGGCTCTCTGTATATTTTTTTGTCCTGAAACATTATATGTTGGTTCTACTTTTGAGGTATCAACTTTATTTAGCTGCTCAATATAATCCAAAATTTTGGAGAGTTGTTGGGAATATTTTTCCTCTTCATCAGAAGTTAGTGGTAAATTTGCAAGTTTTGCTACTTTCTTAACATCAATCTTCATTCCCTAATTATACTTTTCCTTCCATTTCGCGGAGGGCTTTGACACGGATTTCAACTGGAGGATGGGTGTTGAAAAGTCCGGCCATAAAGGCTACAGCTTCTTTTCCTTTTAAGGGATTTATAATGTAAAGATGGGCTGTGCCGCGATTTGCAACCTCCAAAGGCTCCCTATCTTTAGAAATCTTAAGAAGAGCATTTGCTAAACCAGATGGATATCTTGTTAATAAAACACCGGAAGCATCTGCTAAAAGCTCCCTTCTTCTGGAAACCGCAAGCTGGATTAATATAGCAATAATTGGGGCTAAAATAGCTGTGATGATGGCAAGTATCATAAAAAGCTGATTACCCCTACTATCTCTATCACTATGACCTCCATACCACAGAGACCTCATATAAAAATCTGCCAAAGTAGCAATAGTTCCGACTAAAACTGAAACAACCGCCATTACTAAAGTATCTCTATTCCCAACATGAGAAAGCTCATGAGCAGTTACACCCTCCAGTTCCTGTTTATTTAATTTCTGTAAAATTCCGGTTGTAAAAGCAATTGCAGCATGTTTTGGATCCCTGCCTGTGGCAAAAGCGTTGGGGGCAGAATCATCAATCATATAAATCTTGGGCAAAGGTAAGCCTGCTGCTATACAAAGATTTTCAACGGTTCTAAAAAGAGTGGGGTTATCCTTTTTGGCAATAGGCTTGGCCCTAGATACACCTAAAACAATCTTATCCGACCAGTAATAGGAGACGAAGTTCATTACCCCTGCCATAATTAAGGCAAAGCCCACTATTCCCAATCCCCCTACCTCTCCGTAACCAAATCCCTGGGCTATCAAATAAACCGCCCCTATTGTAAAAAGGCTAAAGAAAAACATTATCAGCCAGGTCTTAAAAGTATTAGCCGAAACCTGATCCCAAGCAGTATTAACGGTGGTCATTGTGGGGATATTTTAGCACAAAATGAGTTAGAACTTCACATTCACTTCTTTTTTCTCTTCATCAGTTGCTTTAAAAAAGTCTTCTTTTTGGAAGTTAAACATACTTCCTATCCAAGCAGAGGGGATTTGTTCCAAAGAATTATTTAAATCCAAAACATTAGTATTATAAAACTGTCTGGCTGCTGCTACTTTTGTTTCTGTATCAGATAACTCCTCCTGAAGTTGTTTAAAATTTTCAGATGCTTTAAGATCAGGATAAGCTTCTGCAACAGCAAAAAGATTTTTTAACATTCCGGACAATAAATCATTTGCTGCAGCTTTCTCATGAGGAGATTTTGCTCCAACCATAGCAGCTCTAGCCTTGGTAACATTTTCTAAAAGAGTTTTTTCATGTTTTGCATATCCCTTAACTGCCTCAACCAAGTTTGGTATCAAAGATGCCCTTCTTTTAAGCTGAACATCAATCTGTGACCAGGCTTCACGGACCCGGTTACGAAGACTAACTAAACCATTATAGGTAAAAAGTAACCATAAAGTAAGTACAACTATTACTCCAATAACTGCGTATGTCAGCATTACCATATCATAAACTATTTAACGGATTATGTCTATCTATGAGATTTTCTGTAGAGGTAATATCCGGCTCCAAGTAACCCTATGCCTAATAGGACTACTAAAAACAGATTGTTGTCTCGTGGTGCTATTTTATAATCAACCGGCTCCGGGCTAACAAAATCTCCTTCACGTTCAGCACTCTCAGATGCTTCTTCTGTAGAAATTGTTGCCTCTTCATCAGCTGCATAAACATCTTTTGCCCCGAGTACCCCGCTTAAAGTTTCTACAACCGATGTGGCAATCCCTAAAACCGCACCGCTACCTGCTTTTGCTGAAAGCTCATTTGAAGAATCTCCCGTAGCACAGTTGTTGGCTGCTCTTACTTTGAAGTAATAAGTTACTCCAGGCTCCAACCCGTTAATTACAAAGCTTGTCACATTCCCGGTATTTGACACTCCGAATGTATATTTACCGGGAGCAGGACCATACTCTATTATATAGTGGGTTAGGGGATCTTTTGCCTTATCCCAAGTTAAAGTGATCTGACCCTTCCCTGTTGATTTAGCAGAAAGCAATACCGGAATACTTCCAGGTTTACTATCGCCACAAATAGGCGCACCTGCGGTTGAGGGACCGCCAACTCCTCCGCCGACAGCCGGTTGAGAAGCAGCTGTGGTAATGCTGAATTCGGATGAAACCGCTTCGGGAGAACCAGCAGAAACAACTCTATAGAAATATGTAGTTTGAGGAGTAAGTACGGTCAACGTGACACTATGGTTGGTAACTTTTGGAGATGTATCAAACGTATCGGTTGAGTTAGCATATCCATAATTTGGAGCAGAATCCAAAGTTGGGTGGGAAGTAGTATCATAAATTACTCTTGAAGATGTTGGGTCGTCCGTAGTCCAGTTAATCACTACCCCATTTGGGCTTATAGAGCCTGTGCTTACACTGCTTTGAGGAATAAAAGTTGCAATATCTACAATTTGGTCAAAAACCGTAATATTTCCGGCATTATCCAAAGCAGTAATCCGTAAAGTATAAGTATTTAGCACCAAAGGATTGGTATCCCAAACAGCAGTAAAAGGTAAGGATGTTAAGATGGCAATATCATGGAACGAATCTAGCCCGTCATTTCTCTTATAAGAAAATACAACTTGAGCAACTCCATTGGTATCTGATACAACAGCCTCAAGCGTTACATTTCCGGAAACAGTTGAACCGGCAAGAGGTGTGGTAAAACTTATTGAAGGCCCTATGCTATCCCAAGTTAGGGTAAAAGATGAGGAGTTTATGTTGCCGACGTTATCAGAAATTGTCAGCTGTATAACATATACACCATCCAAATCAGCAGAAACTGTTGTATTTAATGCATTCGGAGTGCCGAAAGTTATGATTCCAGGTCCTGAAACTTGAGACCAAACAGTTGAGGCTACCCCTGATAATAAATCAGAAGCTGTGCCTGTTTGAGTAAACTGTGTTTTTTGAACTTGATTTAATCCCGCATCTGCTGTCGGAGGGGTTGTATCAATCATTACTTGATTTACTGCGGATTTTGTATCTTCCTGATTTCCTGATAAATCAATTGAATAAAACTTAATTGTATAGATACCTTCGGCACTTAATGTAAAGCTTGAGGAGGTACCATTAACAACTACCCTTGTTGGGGAATTTGTCGGATCAGACCCATCAGTTGTATAAACTATCTGCATGCAGCCGCTTAAATTATCAGTGCAGGCTAAAGTTACTGTTACGGGATCTTTATGCCATAAATTATCAGTTCCAACATCTGTTGTTGTCGGTTTTTCAATGTCAACTGCAACTTGGGATGTAGATTCATTGCTCTCATTACCTGCTGCATCAACTGATTTTACAAAAAAGTCCCAGATGCCTTGTGTTAAATTTGTAACAGCAGATGTCACATCCGGGGCAACTATACCCGAAGGCCCGGCTACTGCTCCCAACATAGTCCTCCAAAGATATTGAACAACTCCTGATGTAGCATCGCTTGAGGCAATCCAATTCCAAGTTTGAGAAGTGGAGCCTGTTGGAGTAGTAGTAACAGGTACTCCGGGATCAGATGGATTGACTCTGTCTACCATATAAGTACCGGTAAATGTAGATTGTCTACCTGAAACATCTGTTATTAAGAGATTTAGGATGTGAGTACCATCGCCCGGAAAAGTTGAGGCCAAATCAGTCCCTGATATAACTTCGACAGATGGAGCGCTATCCCAGCCATAAAGTATGGAAGCTACATCAGAACCCGGCAGGACATCAGTACCGGTAACTGTGATAGAGGGCAAAGTGTTTTGCCATAAGGCAGATGATCCGGTTACTGAAACTGTTGGGTCCAAAGTGTCCAGTCTATATGTTGCGGAATATGTGGACTGGTTACCTGCTAAATCCTCAACATAGATATTAAGCGTATGGACTCCGTCTGAAGGAACAGCTGTTGTGGCGCCGTTTGTAAAAAGTGTTCCTGAAGTTGCATCTGCTGTACTATCCCAACTATATCTTGCAAAATTTACTCCTGATAAAACATCAGATATTGAGAGAGTAATTGTAGGATTCGATTGGAACCATCCTGAAATAACATTATCGGATGAAGCAGTCGGACTTGCAGTATCCCAAACTAACGTAAAGGTTGAAGTTGTAGAATTTCCTGCATTATCTGTAATTGTTAATCTAATAACATAAATTCCATCTTGGTCTGCTGAAATTGTTGTTGTAATGGAAGATGATGAACCAAAAGTTATATTTCCAGGTCCGGAAACTTTTGACCAAACATTTGATGCTATACCGGAGGAAGGATCCGGATCAGAAGCTGTACCGGTTTGTGTAAATAAAGTATTTGCTGTTTTATCAGACCCCGAAGATACGATAGGACTTGCAGTATCCCAAATCATTGTAAAATCTGAACTGGAAGAATTTCCAGCATTATCTGTAACTGTTAATCTAATTACATACTCTCCATCTGTATCAGCTGAAATTGTTGTTGAAAGATCATTAACATTTCCAAATGTAATGGTTTCGGGACCTGAAAGTTTGGACCATGTTGTAGTTGCAACGCCGGATGTTATATCAGATGCGGTACCTGTTTGGGTAAATTGAGAATTGGTTACAACATCCAATCCTGCTGAAACATCAGGTTGGGTTGTATCCCAAATCAGGGTGAATTCAGCAAAAGAAGAATTGCCGGCATTATCCAAAACAGTTAGTCTTAAAACATAAGTCCCATCCAAGTCAGCACTAATATCTGTAGTAAGAGAGTCGGAATTACTAAAGGTAATAATGCCCGTTCCGGAAACCTTAGACCAGGTAGTGGATGCTACTGCAGAAGATGGAGCAGGATCGTTTACTGTAGCGGTTTTTGAAAATTCGGTGTTTGTTGTTATATTGGACCCAACATTCACGGTTGCGGGAAAAGTATCCCAAGTTAAGTTGAATGTTTGGGATGCACTGTTGCCTGCGCTATCTGCAACAGTTAATCTTAAAACGTAAACTCCATCAGCTGATGCTGAAATTGTGGTAGTTAAAGCATTTGCGCTCCCAAATGTAATATCCCCGGGGCCTGAATCTTTAGACCAAGTGATGGTGCCAATTCCTGAAGATGGAGCTGGATCAGATACAGTCCCTGTTTGGCTAAATACTCCGTTTCTAACCTGATTTGATCCTGCTGAAACAGTTGGTGTAACAGTATCTTTGGTGGAAGAAGTTGTGGCAGCTAAAGAGTTGTTTCCGGCTGTATCTTTCACTGTAATGGTTAAAATTAAGCTGCCGTCTGCCAAAGATGAAATGTTTATTCCGCTGATAGTAAATACGCCCGATCCTGGAATAGAAATTGTACCTGAAACAGATAAACTGCCATCAGCAACAGTCCAATTTGCAGCACCCCCTGCTTCACCGCTGCCTGAAATAGAAATATTTGTTTGGTTTCCCTGATTAATAGGATTAGTTATTGTTAGATTTGAGGCTTGAGCAGGGGCTACAGTATCTTTAAAAGCAGAAGCTGTGGTATTTGCAGATGAATAGCTACCGGAGGTCAAATTGACAGTTAAAGTCAAAGGCCCGTCAGGTAAGCTTGAAACATTTATACCGGTTATGTTGATTGTGCCGGTTCCTGATACAGTCCCTGTGCCGGAAACTGATCCAGAAGTACCGGCTATTGTATAGTTTACCGTAGCATTAGCGGCACCTGTTCCTGAAATCGTAACATTTGTTTGATTTCCGCTGTTAACCGGATTTGTTAGTGAAACGGCTGGGGTAGCAATAGAAATAGAAGTTGTAATGCCTGTGATAATCACAGGAGTTGTTTCTAAAATAAAAGCGGTTACAGACGGATTGCCGGAACCTATAAATGTAAGCTGCTTATTTACATGAACCGTTTCGTTGTAAGGGGATCCTGTTGAACCGACATTTATTGTATCTCCGTTGGCTGCCGTATTAACAGCTGCCTGGATTGTTGTAAAACAGGTTGTGGGGGGATTCGTACCAACAATTACGTTATCACAGTCGGCTTGTGTATTGGGATTCACTACCACAAAAACAGTAAAATGATCTAAATCATGAATTGTAAACGTACCATCACCATTATTTGTTATATTTTGAGTAACTTGTGTACCCGGGGATAAATCGTTTACAGAGGAAGCATATAGAACTTTAAAATTCGTTGTTCCCGCAGGAACAGGAAGAGTAAGATTATACTTAAAAGTCCCGTTTGGCATTGACGATGTAATTTCATAAACACTGTTTGAAAGTGCTCCCAAATCAGCTACTTGAGATTCAGACAGACTTCCCTGTGATATGTTTAAATTCCCTGCTGCGCCGGAAATAGAAATAAATTTAACTCTTACTTCGTTGTTTGGATTTGCGTAAGTAACATTTATTGAAACAAGTTCTACAGTCGGTTGATTTGGTGCGGGTGAAAGAGTTAGTGTGGGTGAAGGATCTGCAGATGGTAACAGATTAGGCGTTGTACTGGGGGAAACGGAGGGCTCCGGGCTAGGACTGGGTTCTGGTGTAGGAGATGGAACGGGACCGGGAGAGGTTGAAAGCTCCGGACTGGATACAGTTGGCTCAGGACTTGCAGACGATGGGACTAGAGCAGGCAGTTGGGCTGATGCACTTGCCTGCGGTGAGGGTGATGGAGTTTCCTCCGCAAGGACTGTTTTACCACATACAAAGCTAATTAGTACTAAAAGCAGTAGTATAAAAATTTTTTTAAACATTTTTATGGGACAGGTCTTGGGGGCAGAAATGGGTAGGCTAGAGGCAGAAAAAATCTAGTAGTTGCGAATACTATAACGTTTTAATTGAAATGTCAATACTTCAACTTCGCTCAGTATTGACCCTGAGTAGAATCGAATGGGTCAAGGGGTAAGGTTAAATAAGCGTGCAAAATCAGCCCAATCCCAGGAGTTAACTATGTTCCTTTTCTCAACCCATCCTCGTCTGGCAACCGAAACACCAAAGCGCATATTATCCATTTGATCCACTCTGTGTGCATCCGTATTTATGATAAACTTGACCTCGTAAGCTTTGGCTTGCCTTACTAGGTCGTCACGTAAATCAAGCCTATTAGGGTAGCCGTTGATTTCCAAAAGCTTTTTCTTTTTGGCTGCAGCCTTAAAAATTTGTTCCCAGTCAGCCTCACTAGACTGCCTTTCATTTAAAAGTCTGTTTGTAGGGTGCGAAATAATATCTACATGCGGATTCTCCAAAGCCGCTAAAAGCCTTCTGGTCACTACATCTTTTGTACCTCTATGGCCGGAATGTATGCCTGCAATACAGTAATCCAGAGTGGCTAGAGCTTCATCAGGCACACTCAATTTTCCGTCTCCAAGTATATCTATTTCGAGTCCATTCAATACTCGAATACTTTTTGTACTCTTTTTGATATTTTGAATAACTTTTGTCCTCATTTGAACCCACTTAAGCTTCTCTTCTCTGCTTGTAGTACCAAAACCCGGAGGATGATCCGAAATTCCAATAAACTCATAGCCTAACTCTTGTGCCTTCTTTACAATATCTTCAATTGAATTCACTCCTGGAGCATGAGATGGACTATCAATAGGATAATTAGAATGCGTGTGTAAATCTCCTTTAATATCTTTCAACTGTATTAAATCAGGCAACTTATGCTGCAGGGCAGCCTCGATTTCTCCCCAGTCTTCTCTAATCTCCGGAGGTGGAGTCTGCATGCCGAGCAGCTTATAAAACTCCTCTTCTGTTTTAGTTGATACTCGTTTGCCTGCTTTTGTATTTTTAACACCATATTCGGAGAGTGAAAGATGGTCTTTCTCTGCAAGAGTCCGCAGGTGTATATTATGGCTCTTCGAGCCTGTGAAATGCTGCAGAAGGGCTCCGTATGAATCCGGCTGCCCTACTAAAAGATCAACCTGCAATCCGGATTCAAGAACTACCGTAGCTTTGCTCTCACCTTCATCCATAACTCTGGCAATACCGGGCATCTTTGTAAAATGCTTTATTATACTTTTTGGGCTGGTTGATGAAGCTGAAAAATCCAAATCCCCAACAGTTGCTACCATTCTTCGAAGCGAACCCAGAGGATGGGCATCTATTACATCCGGACATTTTTTTAAATAAGCCAGGATCTTATCAGCCTGTGCTGCAGCGTATGGCAAAAGCACTCTGCCGGTTCTTTGGCTTACTTCCTGTAAACCAATCAAGATATTCTGCCCAAGCTTCGCGGAAATTCCTTTTTTTAAAAGTTCTCCTGATTTTAGACCTTTCTTGAGAGCTTCCAGACTCTTTATACCTGATCTTGCTATTTTTTCAGCGGATTTAGGACCTATTCCCGGTATATCCAGAAGATCAAAAACTATTTGAGGGATACCCTTTTGAACCGATTCAAAATGAGAAACCTTGCCTTTTTTAAACAGCTCATCTAAATAACCTTGCAGTGCCTGCCCTACACCCGGAAGATTCCCCAGCTTCCTCTCTTCCCAGAGATCATGAATGCTTGCTGTCGAATGCTCTATGGCATCAGCCGCATTTTCATAGGCACGGATTTGGAAGATATTGCCAATGCCTTTTATTGTATATGCTGCAGCAACATTCCTTAGGATTTTAGCAATCTTTGAATTAGATATTTCCATATGCGGGCTCAAAGGTAAAAATCTTGAACACCTAATGCACAGTATAATCTATCAATATAAAACCTTACAACAATTAGGAATCAATTCAATCTACTTCAACTGTTTTGAAGTTTTTAAATAAGATTGATATAATACTGCAATTATGGCAAGTAATACACCAGACAGAGTGGAATTAACACAAATATCAGACTTTGATTTAAGTAATACACAGAGGAAAACTTTACATAGAACTGTTGTGTGGACAAAAAGATATTTTGACAGTATTCCTGAAGGCACACATATAGGAGGCCATGGTTTTGATAAAACAATGAGGCAAGCAGGAATGGCAGCTGTAATTGCATATAAAGAAGGTCACCCTCTTTTCTTACCTGTCTTAACAGCTATAGTAATGGATATAGGTAGAGCTACTTTAGATCCTAGATCTAGAACCTTTCAACATGGGCAACTATCAAGAGAGATCATAGAAGCTGAACTATTAGGATCGCTAGATATTTTAAGCCCAGAAGACAGAGAACTTATTGGAAATGCAGCAGAGGATCATTCCAAGCTAAATGAGAATGTTAGGAGAAGTTATCTTGTTGAAGTAGTTATGGATGCTGACAGACTAGATTGTTTGGGAGCTTTGGGACCCTTGAGGTCTGCCAGTTGGAATCACAACCTGCCCCTCATTCTGCCCGAGGAAACTGAAACAAGTTCGGTTGAGACAAATCTTAAGACTTTATGGCAGGATATGGCTTACAGGCATATGGAGTGGATGGATATGCTATGGACTAATACTGCTAGAGAAATAGCTGGACCAAGAGTTCAAGCATATAGAGAGTATTTAAAGCGCCTTCAGGATGAGGCCTCATTTTCATACCAAGCATATCAGAAATTGGGAATTTAGGTAACTTGATTTGAACACTCTTAGCTTCAGAATTAAAAGATTTCAGAAGGATATTAAAATTTCGTGCCTATGCGGGCTTGAGATTAAAAATCTGGAAGCATTATATCAGAGTTTGGTATACCAATATAAGCAGAGTTTGCAAACTTCGTTTGTAAAACTTTGCAACAGCTAGGAATCCAAATCCCCTCCTGATATACTTCAAACATGAATTTAGTGGAAAATTACAATCAACTCAAACAAGAGGCGTATACAGGTTTACAAAAGCGAGCAAGTTCAAAGCAATGGATTCGAATGCTTGAAGCAGCACCCATTTTCCTTGGTAGTATGACTAGGGGTAGATTATTATTAGCAGTGAATGCAGGAATGAGAATATTAGATGATATTGCAGATGGAGATCGTTTACCTCCTCAAGGTATTTCCCCAGTCGCTTACCTTACAGAAAAACGGGCTTTTGTTCGCAACCTAAATCATCCTCAAGATAATTTAGATTATCTTTTTCTCTATTGCTATCAACTAGCGGATAAAGCAGGACTACAAATACACAGAGAACTCGATGCTTTTTTTGAATACTTTCTCTTTGATACAAAAAGGCGTGGAACTGGACATATATTTACACAGTTGGAACTTGATCAAGCCTATGATGCCTGTGATATTACAGGTACTATCCGAGGAGGACTTATGGTATTTGGAGACGATCCTAAAAAAGCAGAGCTGCTTATGCCTCTAGGTAAAGCAGTAAGAAAATATTACACACTCCGAGATTATGAAGCAGATATTAGTGCAGGATTTGTTAATATCCCAAGAGAATCAGTAAAGGCACATGACATAACAAAGGATGATTTTCCCAATAGATTTAGTCCTTCTGTCAGAGCATGGTTTTATGAGGAGGCATTATCTGGACTACATCTTTTAGAAGAACATAACAGGATTATGCAGAGAGAAAGATTTGCCTGGAGAGGTAGACTTGCATTACCTATAGCATATACCAGACCAACAAGAGCATACTTTGAGGCTATTTTAAGAGATCAAAACTAAAATTTAATCTATTCCAAAATGATAAATAAATTTACTCAATAGAAGCTAGATGAATTTGGGAACAAAAATTACTCTTTGGGATACTTAAATATCTCAATTGAATCTTCCTTAAGAATAGTGAGACTTTTTAGAAGTACGCTCTCAGAATATTTTTCTAACACTTCTTTAAGTTTTAAATAGTGGTGTTCTGCATTCTGCACACTTAACCTTATTACAATCATCCCAACCTGATATTTGGGGAATTTACTCAAGCCCAGGAAATCTTTGTCATGAGTTAGAATAATCCTATGTTCATCTGAAGCCAATTTAATAATATCCACGTCCGGAATTGTTAGATTCAATTTCTTGATATCAACTAAGTTGTGCCCAGTCTTACGGAGTAGTTTAATGACTTTTTGGGCGATATTAATATCAGCGACGAATTTCATGAAGTGCAACTTGAGGCTTTAAATCTTCAGCTTTGCTATATGCTTTAGCATTCCCCACTTTTTTAGCAGCGAACTGAATAGCTGCCTTAATTTGTTCTTTAGTAAGAAATGGATATTCTCTCAATATTTCTTTAATTTCCATACCTCCAGCTAAGAATTCCAAAATTACCTCAATAGACATTCTGGTACCGGCAATAATTGGTTTCCCACCTAAAATTTTAGGATCCTGGGTGATTAATTTCTTCATGTAAACTAATTTTACCACATACCAGAAAAATTTTGGCGGGACCGACGGGAGTTGAACCCGCTATCTACTCCGTGACAAGGAGTCGTGATGCCGTTTCACTACGGTCCCAAACTAATGAATCCTTCGTCTATGATTTTCTCAATAATTATTCTACTTTTAAAGTTCTTCAACTTTCTTTCAACTATTCTAGCTTCTAGAACTGAACCATATACTTGCTTAAATACTAAGTTATAAGGTCGCGTGAACCGGGTTGATTTAGTCTTCCCATTATTATGCTCAAATAATCTTCTCTCTAAATCGTTCGTTGATCCAATGTAATATCTACCATTTACCAAAGATTTAAGTATATATACTATCCCCATAAATCCCTTGAACCCGCTATCTGTCCGATGTACATCGGACCGTGATGACCGGTTCACTACGGTCCCAAACTAATGCATTGTAACAAAAGTTTTACCCCCTTGACAAATTTTTGCGGATAGACTAAAAAGGGATTAGTAAAAACTGCTCCATCTGCCTAAAACTAAAATGGCAAGAGGAAGACCGAGTATTAAAGAACAATTCCCAATCAATAATTATTTGGAGAAAATGTCATATGATGTAAAATCCACCCAATCCAAAGTAAGTATTGTATTGGGAGCTTTGATTATTTTGGTTTTAGGAATTTTGGTTTTTAACTACTTTAGAGGAGGAAAGGAAACTTTAGGTCCTGCACAACAAACAGAAACAACGGCGGATGATGTTTCTCCTGAAAACTTACCAGGAAAATATACTGTTAAAGAGGGCGATACATTGTTTTTGATCGCCGAGAAATATTACAAGGATGGATTCAAATATCCGGAAATAGCAAAAGCAAATAATCTTACCAATGTTAATGCAATAGAGAAAGGTCAGGTACTAGAAATACCCAAATTAACACAAGAAGTTGCAGAAATTCCGTCGGCTCCGTCGCCATCCCTCTCACCTCTACCTTCTCCCTCTCCACTATCAAGTGATCCAGTTCAACCTCAAGTCACTAAAGAGCTTGGAAAGGGTGGTGGTGATACAACAATCTGGGGATCAAAGATTGAAGGAGACACATACACTGTTGTTGAAGGAGACTGGCTTTCCAAAATTGCAGCCAGAGCATACGGAGATATATTTGCTTACAAAAAACTGGCTGATGCAAATAATATCTCAAATCCTGACTTAATTTTTCCAGGACAAGTAATAAAAATCCCCAGATAATTTCCTGAGTTGACAACTATACCCTAAACCCTTTACCCTAAATCCTACCATATGACTAGGGAAAAAAAGGTAAAGGAAATTATTAGACGCTTATACAAAGTATATCCTCAGCCAAAAATCGCGCTTCGCTTTCAAAATCCCTACCAACTACTGATCGCAACAATACTTTCTGCACAAGCCACAGATGTTTCCGTCAATCTCGCTACTCCTGGTCTTTTTACAAAATATCCAAAGCCAGAGGATTTGGCTAAAGCAGAAGTCTCAACAATCGATCAACTCATAAAAAATATTAATTTCCATCAAAATAAGGCAAAAATGATAAAATCTGCAACTCAAATGTTGGTGGATAAATTCCAAAGTAAAGTTCCAGATAATATGCAGGATTTAGACTCCCTTCCAGGAGTTGCCAGAAAAACTGCCAATGTAATTTTAGGTTCAGCTTTTGGAAAGGCTGAAGGAATTGTTGTTGATACTCATGTAATAAGGCTTACAAATAAACTAGGCCTAACAGAAAGTAAAGATCCGGTAAAAATAGAAAAAGATTTAATGGAAATCGTGCCCAAAAAATACTGGATTGACTTTCCCCTTCTATTGATACTCCACGGCCGTCATTTCTGCACGGCCAGAACTCATTCATGCCTAAATTGCCCTCTGGGAAATCTCTGCCCTGATTTTAAAAATGACCCATGAAAAAATGGTTTAAAGAAAATTTAATTTACTTATTTTTTTTGACCTTCCTGGTCGTAGTTGCTTACGCTAATTCCTTAAACAATGTTTTTTTATCCGATGATCTTGCAGAAATAGTTCAAAATCCAAATGTAGGAGATTTAGCTCATGGTATTTCCACTTATCCTTTCGGTTTTATTCGTCCACTTTTATATTGGGTAGCTTATCAATTGGGCGGTTTAAATCCCTCTTTTTTTAGGTTCATAAATATTTTTTTTCATACTGGATCTGTATTTTTAATTTTTGCCATACTTAATCAGTTACAATCAAAAAAGTCGGCACTTTTTGTTGCTGCTGTCTTTGCTGTTCATCCGGCAATTTCGGAAGCGGTAGTCTGGATTTCCGGGGGCAGTTATCCTCAATACTCTTTCTTTCTCCTATTATCTTTTCTGTTCTACATTTTATCCTCAAGACGCAAGTTTTTCTATCTTCTATCCTCAATTTTCTATCTTCTATCTCTAATGTCTCACCCTGTTATGCCTCTTGGTCTTTTTTTAGTATTTCCTGCCTTTGAGCTTACATTTGGAAACTTAAGGAAAAATTGGTTAAAAGCTATTCCATTTCTTCTAATCAGCATAGTATATGTCTTTATTAACCTTGCCGCCATACCGGAGAGAACTACCACTTTACAATCGACTCATTATCAGGAAAAAGGGGTTGACAATTTATTTCTTATAATTCCGATAGCTATTTCCTCTTATTTTGAACTTATCTTTTGGCCAGAGACATTAACTCTTTATCATTCCGAACTTAGCTTTGGTCCAATTAACTTTGCAGTTAGATCAATAAGTACTCTTTTATTTTTTGTTGCCATTGCAATAACTTTTGTAAAAAATAGGAAAATTTGCTTCTGGTTGTCTTTTTCCCTAATTGCACTTTCTCCCACCTTAACTCCTTTTAGATTTAATTGGATTGTTGCTGAAAGATATTTGTATTTGCCAATTTTGGGGATTTTAACAGCTGTAGCAATTTTGGCAGAAAATTATCTAAAGTTTTTACGCTCCAAACTCCTAATCTATACTTTTTTTATACTTATTATTGCGGCTTTATCAATCAGAACTTTTGTGAGAAATATAGATTGGAAAAATGAGGATAATCTTTGGATTGCAACAGGAAAAACTTCACCCTCCAGTCCAAACACCCATAATAATTTAGGGGATGTCTATGGAAGATGGGGGAATAAACAAAGGGCTTTGCAGGAATTTCAAACTGCCATTGCTTTAAAACCAAACTACGGGGACGCTCACCATAACCTGGCAAATACATACAGGGAGTTGGGACAGTTGGATAAAGCACTGGAAAATTATCAAAAAGCAGCTTCTTTTAATCCTAATCTTTGGCAATCATATCAAAATATTGCTGCCCTATATTTTGAAGCAAAGGAGTATGATAAAGCCCTAGAAAATATTCAAAAAGCCATTCAAATTAATCCTAAAAATCTAAATCTTTACAATAATTTAGGGATAGTTTATCTATTTTCAGGACAAAAAGATAAAGCAAAAGAGGTATTTAATCTGGTTTTATCTTCCGATCCAAAGAATCAATTTGCAAGCCAGGGGCTTTTGGAAGCAAGTAAATAGTAACTTACACACCCCAGGGGTGTGATAGGCTGACACCGTAGGATTTGGTGAGCCAACGGTGAGAGTTGAACTCACGACCTTTCCCTTACGAAGGGACTGCTCTACCACTGAGCTACGTTGGCATTACTTTTCCTGGGTTGCTTTATTTATTTTGTGGTAATTCTTTAAGGTAAGCAACCCGTTTAAATGTCATTTAGACATTTAAACCCACTAAGCTACACCGGCCCGTACATATTTTCCCATATTTTATGTTAAAATTCCTATATGAATTTAACAAAAAAACATTGTGTGCCTTGTGAAGGAGGGATCGATCCCTATACTAAGAGAGAAGCTGAAGAATATTTAAAGGCTGTAGAGGGATGGTATCTTGTGGATGAACAACCAATGAAACTACAAAGAAAATTTACATTTAAGGATTTCAAAGAAGCTATGGTTTTTGTAAATAAAGTTGCGGATTTGGCAAATTCGGAAGATCACCATCCAAATATAAATATTCACAGCTACAAAAAAGTTGATATAACTTTATATACTCATGCCATTGAAGGCCTTTCAGAAAATGACTATATAATAGCAGCTAAAATAAACCAACTAATGTGAGCAGATATATCATATCGCTCGAACTTATTTTAGCAAAAACTTTTAATCGACGCATTTTATTCTCGGCGGGTAGACAATCCCTGAAAACTCTTAACACCCAGATTTGAAACTATAGGACTTTTATGGTAAAATACTAGGTATGTCTGAAAGAATACTGCCTCAGGCACAAATTGAGGCTAATAATCATTTTGAATTAGAGGTTCAAACGCCTATAGAAATACCCCGCGACAGCAGAGGTAGAATCAGATGGCAATTGCTAGAAACTGATCCTACACAATTAGCAAGGGTAATTGAGACTGAAGCACGCTCAGCAATGGAACAAGGAGTACCATTAAAACATAATGCCTTAAGTGCTAATGGCCTTTCATATCTATCTCGTGCTATTGTAGCCTATTATCCTGGACGCTATCCAGGACTTCGTCAGGCACTTGATTTGCCAACTGGTAATAAGCCAAAAAATTATTGGAATGACTCAACAATTATTGAACAAGAGGCCAGACAGTTCGTTGAAAGAAACGGTAATCTTACTCAAAAAACCTTAGAAAAAGCGGGGAATAGTGGCATTGCTAATGCAGCTTACACCTATTATCCAGGTGGCTTGCAAGCTTTAAAAGATAATCTGGGTATTGTTTCTAGTCAAAAACCTAATGGTTACTGGACTCACGATAGAATTGTAAATGAAGCTGTGGAATTTTATATGGAACATGGGCAATTATCCAGGGCTTCATTACATCAGGCAAGTAAAGATGATTTAGAAGCTGCTATTAAAAAGCATGCAGGAGGATTGGCGGCCTTACGAAAGGAACTAGGAATAGTGACTCAAAGAAAGCCCAATGGTTACTGGACATCTGAAAATATTTTTGCACAAGCAGTAGATTTTTACACTGAACATGGCAATATAGTACCCGATACACTTACGGCACATAAAAGATATGACTTACTCTATGCAGCTGTTAACAGATATCCAGGTGGGATAAGACAACTACAAAAAGATTTGGGAATTAAACCTAAATCTAAAGATGTAGGATTTTGGATAGAAGATACTATTAGAGAAGAAGCTTTAGCTTTCTTTAACCAATATGGAGGATTAACACATACTCTTTTAGTAAGAAGTGGACGGTTTGACTTAAATCATGCTATCTATCATAAATATCCTGGCAGTATAAGACAACTCCAAACAGATCTAGGGGTTGAAAGTGGGAAAAGGCCTAATGGATATTGGACACCAGAAAATATCGAAAGAGAGGCGCAAGAGTTTTTTGATGCTCATGGTATATTGAACTTTGGTATTCTCAATAGGCAAAAAAGTTCTAGTCTAGCTAATGCTATTTCTATACATTACCCAGGAGGTTTAATTGCTCTTAGAGAAAAATTAGGCATTGATGGAAAGCAGCAAGGAGTCATTAATTCAGATGAAGCAAATATTCAACTTGAGAGGCTATTGGAGGTACAGATATGAGTCCAGATAGAATAGGAAACCAGAATCAAGAAATACATTTACAACCAACTATAGAACCACCTAGAGACAGACGAGGTCGAATTAGATGGTCAGTATTAAGACGTGACCAAGAATTATTAGTTAGGGTTATAGAAAGTGAGGCGCAAGGAATTATATCCAGTGGATTTGAACTAACTCCAAAACAATTCCAAGAATCTGGAAGAGGCGATCTTGAAAATGCCATATATAAATACTATCCTGGAGGAAGGATAGCCCTAATAGAAAGTCTCGGAGTAGATACAACAAGAAGACCAAATGGTTATTGGACTGAAGAAAAAATTAGAGAAGAGGCAGGACAGATTTTTCAGCAGGAAGGTAAATTAACACAAGCAGTTATAGTAGGAATGAGTAGGTCTCGCTTAGTTCGGGCAATCTCAAACTTTTATCCCGGTGGTTTAAGACAACTCAGAAAAGATTTTAACACGGAATATACGGCTAAACCGGTTGGATATTGGACACCCGAACAAATTGAGATTGAGGCTCAATCATTTTATATACAGAATGGTGATATCTCAAATAATAAAATGAGGAGGGATAAAGCAGGAGCCTTGGCAGGAGCTATTACACGATTCTATCCTGGAGGTTGGCCTCAATTAAGAAAAAATTTGGGAATAGAATTACCTCGGGTTCAAAGAGGCTATTGGACTCAGGAAGAAATTGAAAGGAAAGCATTGGAGTTTTATCAAAAGCATGGACAAATAAGCAGATATTCATTATCTAACAATGGAGAAGGAGCACTGGGTACTGCTATATCTAGCACGTATGGAGGCTCTTATGTAGTTCTTAGAGAAAGACTTGGAATTCCTGCAAGCAAAAGAAGAAAAAGAGGATATTGGACCTCAGAAAATATTGCAGTAGAGGCTTTAGAATTTTTTAATACATTCGGAGTTCTAACATATCCTGCCCTTACAGCTAATAAATACTATGGTTTACAAAGTGCTATTCATAGATCTCCAGGAGGATTGAGAGGATTAAAGTTAAAGTTGGGTATTGAGAAGACTAAACAAGATAGCGTTCCTTCTGAAGAAGCTAATCAACAGTTGAGAAGGCTACTGGAAGGTTAGATAATGAAAGGGAGAAATATATGGCTATAGAACAAGACATTTTAAATTCGCAATCGATTGGTTTGGATGATGAGGCGCTTGCGAAAAAATACCCTATTTCTCAAGAAGTTCTGGAAAAAATCATAGCTCTTCCTTCAACAGATCCTGATTATCCTTTGGAAGGGTCATTTGAAGCAAATTTTAGATCCTCTAATAGTTTTGAGCTTAAGTATGTGATTGCAAGGGCTTTAATAACTGATGGAAGGTATCCAAATATTAGCGCTTTAACAAGATCATTTGTTCCGACGGGGACACCGATTGAACCAGAGGTTAAGGATTTAAAAGGCAGATTACAACTTCTTTTGGTTAAAGAGGATAGAGTTGGTCCCTTCTCAGATGAAGCTAAAGAAGCGGAAGACGCGGTGTTAAAATATGTCGACAGAAACGCGCTATTAAATAAACTACGCGGTATCCTCCCTATCCATGTTATGGGAGCTATTACCAACGCACTACTTTTTGAGGATGTGACAGACGAGAAGAAACAAGAGAAATTAAGATCCTTCACTACCAGAGCTTTACTCAGGCCTTATTTGGGAGACATTTTGGTACAAAGACCCCAGGGAGAACTTGATTTTAGAGATTTGGTTATTTTAGTACCTGATAAAGTTTTTAAAAGCGGTGATACTGCTACAGCGGGAATTGTAAGAGATTACTTTATATCTCAAGCCATGAAATTATTTATCGATGGTGAGGAGGCTGGATTCAGAAGGCTTAATGACAGTATTTTACTTGAACATTCTCCTGCAAAAATTCCTTTTTTGCAGGCGGTTGAAAGTGAATTTCACGAAATTGATAATGTAAACATTCCCCCGGTGTTTCAACCCTTTGTTGAAGGTTGGTTTGCTGACAAATCCCCCATGCCTCTTTTTAGACAAAAATATTTTGTCTGGGAATTTTTGAAAAACAGAAGGTCTTTTCTTAATGGTGATACAGGAGCTACCAAAACTGCTTGCGCTTATCTTGCTATGGAATCAATAGGTGCACAGAGGGTTACTATCTTTGGTCCTGCTAAGGCAAGGAATACATGGCCAAGGGAAGCTGAAAAAATATTCTTAGAAGAAGATAAACCTGACGTATTTACTATAAGGGCGGCTAAGGATTTAGAAGATCCGAGAGTTGAAAGTACAAAATATCTTTATGTAGGCAGTGAACTTATGGGGAATGCCTGGAATAATCCAGAACTTTATAACCGTATAAAAGTGGCCTTAATAGATAGACGTCAAACCGATGGAATAATTTTTGATGAATCTGATGAGTTTAGACATGGAGGTACAGGTTGTACCAAAATGCTTGTTGATATGGTTAAAAAGATGCAGGAAGCATACAGTCAAAGAAATCCCTTCGAAATGCCGTCAATTGCCTTAACTGGTACTCCAATTAGTTCATCCTTGGAGGATATGGATATTACCATGGCACTGTTATATCCTGACAGATTCACTCTACCAAGGGAAAAAATAGATGGTAAGTTCCCCTTCTCTATACAGGCTTTAAGAGATCCTAAAATTGCTTACTTTCTACTTCATGGGGAAAAATTAATGATTCAGTGGAGCTTGGATGATCTTTTTGGAGAAAGAGCACCAAGATTACCAGAAAATCCCCGTACTCCGATTCCAATGTTTCCATATCAAAACGTAATTTATGAATGGGTAGCAGGGCTGCAGCAACTCGGTACTTTGGCCAAAACCAGACTTTTAAGAAGTGTATTGATGAACCCTGAGCTTATTAAGAGGGTTTCCAAGGAAAGAGGTTTAATTCCCCAACCTAGTTTTGATGATGAGGGATTGGTAAATAAACTCAGTGAGCTGCATCAAACCTGGGCCAGATGGCTAGTGGAAAAAGATCCACAAATCCCAGATGAGCCGTTTTCCGCTGATTGGATTGCTAAGTTTGGGGAAAGAGATCTCTTATTGCAATGTTTTTTTGACGAAAGATTAGTAGATGGTATAGATAGTTTAGCCAGAAGACATCCAGAAATTTCTAGAGATTGGTATTCCATGGAGGCTGTCTCGGGTAAATATTTAGCCCTTAAGAGATTTTTAGAAGAAAGAATTCATAGAAATGGCGAGGGATATGAAACTAATGAGAAAATCTTTATAGTTTCACCTTATCACAAAAGGGGTATTACAAGATGGCTTGATGATCCAAATACAAAAGACGAGGATTTAGCAGACAATGCTTGGAGTTTATATGAATACATTATTAGCCACTGGTTCCCAGAACTACCAAGAGATATGGCCATAAATATTGATGGAACAAGATCTTTTGCTGCTCGTGATAGAGCTGCTCAAATTTGGAGAGAACAAGGAGACAAAAACTCTTTAGTTGTAGCTTCCATGGATTCGGTTGACGAAAGCATGGATTGGGCTATAAGAGATACTGAAAGTACCAAAAATATTGAGAGAATGAATGTAATCTTTTTAGGATGGCCTTTTGGCTTTGATGAATTTAAACAAATGTGTGGAAGATTTTTAAGACCTGGGCAATCAAAACCTGTAGATATTTTTGTTTATGAAACGGAAAATTCAATAGATCAGGGATTTTTTAATCTGGTTAGAATGAAGAGACTTCTAACTGAGATGTCCTTGGCAGGGGTGGAATTGAGCCCGGAAGATCAAGACTTTTTTAAGAGTTCAACAGCTGCAAAAAATATTTTGATAGCTCAACCAAATGTTGGCCAATCTTTTATACAGGATGTACTAAGACGGCTCAGAGGTAGAGGGGAATATGAGATTCAGGAGGAACTTGCTAAGAATAAGGACGGTAAGTCCTTTTATGAGCTTTTTGCCCAGTACTACTTTGATGAAGGCAGAGATGAATTTAGGGTCGTTGGAAACAATGCTGAAATGGTTAAAAATTTAATCTCTAAAGCTCAACCTAAAAGAGTTGCCTCAATAGGTGCAGGAACGTGTCTTTTTGCAAGAAAGATGGTTGAATCAGGGGTCGGGAATATAGAGATAAACAATGTTGATATCAACGGAGCAGCACTTCGGATTGCTAAAGAAAAATTTCCGGCCATTGGAAATATTTTGGTCGAAGGCGCATCTCACTTAAGCTCTCCTTCTGAAAGATATGATGCTTTAGATTGTTCATTTATGATTCCTATGACAAGAATCTATGATTTGGAGGGTAAGATAGTTAATGATCCAACCAAAGTTGAGCGTGCAAATGTTTTGGTTGAGTTAAGTAGGGTTTTAAAACTTGGTGGAACCGCAGTCTTATCATTTCCTGAGTCTAGCTTTGATGAAGAGACATTTAGTCGTTTCGCCCAAACACTTATTACTCATTTTGGATTTTCAGTTGCTGGCCCATCTGGAATGTCTTTTGCAACAGATATTCGACCAATAAAAAGAATTGGGTGGGTACTAACCCTTCAGAAGACAGGTACACCAACCTTAGCAGGCCTTAATCCAAGAGGACTTTTACTTCTAACAGATGAGCCTGTTATTAGCAAATATAAAGAAGGTAGGAAAGGTCCCCCAACTATAATAAAAATAGAATATCCAATTTTCTCCTCAAAACAATTTGAAATAAGAAATCCTGTAACAGGTGAAATCACAAGTGCAAATAGTATACAGAATGAAGGCACCTTACCTTCGCCTCGTGAGATGGTTGAAAATATTAAAAAGGATCTATCCCAAGAGCAGTGGAGAGATTGGACCCAGGCGAGAAGAAGGATTGAGAATCGTTTAAATCGTAGGTATGAGGAAGCTGAAGAAATTTTGGCAGCTATTTTATGGCGAAGAAACCTAAATGATGTTAATATATGGAACAGCGAAGCTATCCAAAGAATCGTTGATTCTGAAATTAATAGAATTGTAAGAAGTAGGAGTTAAAAATGGCAGAATTTGAAACAAGAACAGCTGAGTTTTTCAAACAAAATTATGATGATCTAGCAGCACAGCTCCAAAATAGAGTTGTGGAGTTAGCTGATTCAGGTTTGAGGATTATTTTAACTTTATTACAACCTTGGTCTAGAACAGAAACAGGAGGAGGAATTGCTCAAGTAAGACCTTGGTACAAAGCTATGAGGAATATGGAGCCAGGAGATTGGTGTGCAACAGCTATACCTTTAAGAAGCATGAGACAGTCACTTGTTGTAGCTTTGGATACTCGTGAGGTAGGTGCATGTATAAGGATTGTGCGGGCAAGCAGATTTGACCCTCAAAAAAATGATTTTGTGGCAATGCCAAGGGAAGGTGATATAGCAAACTTTTTAGGGATGAGAGATAATGAAAGAGCTCAAATTAGATTCCTAAATGAATCAGATGTATTGTATCTTGTACGTACCGGCCTAACTATAGAGCCGGTTGTGAATACACCCAGCCCCCAGAACACCACAGACGCAAACCGTCAACTCGAAAGGCTTTTACAAAGCCAATAATTAATAAATCTATTAATCTTCATTCTCCAATTATTGAACAACAAAAGAGGTAGGAAACGAGATTGAGGTTGACGCCTATGAGCGGGTGTGTATTACACACTTACACACACCAGGTGTGTGGTAGGTAGACACCCCGGACTCGGGGAAGTTTTTGACTTGTACAAAGTATTGACTTTCGGGTATTTTATGGTTTAAAGTAAAGGTTACCATGAAAAATGATAGTCAAATTATTATTTATCAAACAAGTGATGGTAAGACGCAAGTAGAAGTACGCTTTGCGAATGAAAATGTGTGGTTGGCACAAAAGTTGATCGCTCAACTTTTTGAATGTAGCATCGATAATATTTCCCTACATCTCAAGAACATTTTTGCCGAAGGAGAACTTGATCCGAAATCAGTTATCGAGGAATACTCGATAACTGCAAAGGATGGAAAACAATACAAAACCAAGCACTACAATCTGGAAGCTATTATTGCTGTTGGATACCGTGTAAATTCGGCTCTTGGTACAAGATTCCGCCAATGGGCAACTGAGCGCCTTAAGGAATATATAATTAAGGGGTTCACTATGGATGATATTCGCCTCAAACAAGGTGGGCACAGAACCAGGTACTTCGAAGAACTGCTACAGCGCATAAGGGATATTCGAAGTAGTGAGCGGATGCTTTATCAAAAAGTTACGGATCTCTATGCAACCTCTATCGATTATCGTAAAGATGCGGAAGAAACCGAAACTTTTTTTAAGACCGTGCAGAATAAAATGCATTTTGCGGTTACGGGCAAAACTGCTGCAGAGATTATAGCCGAACGCACAAGTCACACAAAACATAATTTAGGACTTACAAACTTTCCGGGGAGATATCCTATTAAAAGGGATATTTATATAGCGAAAAATTATCTTGACGAAAAAGAACTGAAACTTTTAAACCGTATTGTTGATGCCTACCTTTCTTTTGCAGAAATTCAAGCTCAAAGTGAAAAAGCAATGAAAATGATTGATTGGGTTCGTAAACTTGATGAATACTTAACTCTAATGGGCAAGGACGTTCTTAAAGGCTCAGGAAGTGTAAGCGCAGCGGACGCTGAGATAAAGGTTGAGGTAGAATTTACTTCTTATAAAAGAGCCGCGGACAAAAAATTTATTTCAGATTTTGACAGGCTAACAAAGAATTTGTTAAAGAAAACAAGAAAATGACAAAATATTACAACCCAAACCCTCCTTCGCGTGAAGCTACAAAAGGGCAAGGCAGGAAGAAAAATTTGTATGATAAAAACTCAAAAGAGGTTTTTCGTTTGAGCCGGGGTAAGATTGATGATTTCATTGCTTGTCCGCCAACTTGGGACTGGGAGCGGCGGACCGGATTTGAACCGGCGACCTTCTCCTTGGGAAGGAGACATTCTACCGCTGAACTACCGCCGCAATCAATTTCCTAAAAGCATTTCCACCTTTATAAGATTTTATTTGTTGCTCTCTTCTGCGCACCTCTAGTAGAGTATTATATTCCTCTCTATAGATCATTTCCCATATACCCTTTTGTCTTGTTGATCTTGTATGACCTCTATAAACTATTCTATCAAATTTCAGATATAATTAAATACAACATGGCTTACAGAACAAGGTCTGCAAGAAGGCTGGCTAGAAAAAGTAAAAGAAATTTTATAATTACCCTTATCTTAATAGGATTTTTAATCTATGCTACACTGCAGTGGATCCTTCCAACCTTAATAACAGGACTCGGGTTTGTCACAAGCTTTGTCAAACCTTCCCCAAAAAAGACATACACAACTGAAAATTTCTCCCTGGCACCACCTGTGTTAAACATCCCCTATGAAGCAACTAATACTGCCCAAATTAATATAAGCGGATATGGCACCCCAGATTCTAAGGTTTCCATTTACATTGATGATGAAAAAAAAGATACCACAGAGGTTTCTCCGGACGGTACTTTCGAGATAAAAAATGTGTCTTTAGTCCTAGGAACAAATAGTATATATGGAAAAAGTATTGACCCCGATTTTATCGGGGTTGATGAAAATGAAAAAGAAAGTCTACCTTCAAAAGTTATAAAAGTAATTTATGATAGTGAAAAACCCCTTCTTGAAATAAGTGAACCGGAAGACGGGAAGATACAACAAGGAGAAAAAAAGGTAAAAATTTCTGGAAGGACTGAATCTCAAGCTAAAGTTTCGGTAAATGACAGTCAAGTTGTAGTAGGATCCGACGGAATATTTAATATTCAGTTGCAACTGAACGACGGTGAAAATGTTTTAAATATAAAGGCACAAGATTTGGCAGGAAATTCTCAAGAAATCTCAAGAAGAGTAGTTTTTAATCCTTAAAATTTTAAAAATTATGGATGCAATTCTCCTAGTATTATCGTTGAGTTTTGGTCAACTGATTAAAGTGCCGATTGAAACGCAAGGCGGTCTAATTTTACTTGATTTAGCAGTAATAATTTTGTGCGTCCTGGGACTCTTCCATACCTCCTTTAGACTTGCAAAACCCCCAATTTGGGTAAAGGCAGCTTTAGCATTTATTATGGTGGCCACAGCCTCATTAATTTTTACACCGCTTACTCTTACCCCATTTGAGTATTTTATATCATTCTCGTACATTATTCGGTTTTCCCTCTATATCTTTCTCGGATGGTTAATTTTTTCAAATGCCCTCCCGAATATAAAGGAAAATATTCACAAGGTTTTGCTTTTTTCTGGATTCACCATCGCAGTTTTGGGAACTTTGCAACTTGCGTTCATACCTGATCTAAGATTTATAACTAGATTTTACTGGGACCCTCACTTTTTCAGAACCGTTTCAACATTTTTAGATCCTAATTTTACCGGGGCATTTCTTGTTTTAACACTAATACTCTGGTACCAAAACCGTGTAGTATCGAAAAAGTGGCACTTACACATAGGGATTATTATCTATATTGCTCTTCTGACAACATTTTCAAGAGGTTCGTATTTAGCTTTTCTAACGGCTTTTTTAACATTATCTTTAATGAATAAATCCCTTAAATTAGGATTGATAACTATACTGTTGTTTTTGGGGCTGTTGCTTGGATTTTTATCTTACGAAAGACTTGTAGCAGAACCTAAGGATATAGATAGAGCCCAATCTGCGCAGTCAAGATTAGGTACCTGGCAACAGGGCTTGGAACTTTTCCAAAATCATCCAATCCTGGGTATAGGTTTTAACAGTTATAGATTTGCGCTACGGCAGTACAATCTTGGGGATAAGCTTTTTTTACAAAGTCGCGGTTCATCCACAAATGACTCCTCCTTTTTGTATATCACAGCAACAACAGGAATAATCGGTTTAAGTGTTTATATATTCTTCTTATTAACAATTGTCGGAAAAAGAAAATCCTATTTAACTTCAGGACTAATGGGACTTATTGCCCAAAGTTTTTTTACAAATACATTATTTTACCCGCCTGTCTTACTTTGGGTTATATTAGTTGCAGCACTGGAAGACAAAACTTTTTCATAAACACTTAAAGTTGCCTTTGCAGCTTTTTCCCAAGAAAATTTTTTAGCTTGTTCAAAACCTTTTTTTACTAAATCCTCTCTTAATCTTTGATTATGCAAAATCCTTTCAACCGCCTCTACTATATCCCCTGTATCCTTTGGGTTTACATAAAGGGCAGCGTTCCCTCCCACCTCGGTTAAACTGGAAGTCTTAGAAGTAATAACCGGACAACCGCATGCAAAAGCTTCAAGAACAGGAAGACCCAAACCTTCATAAAGCGAGGGGAAAAGAAACAGCTTTGCTCCGGAAAAAAGAGCCGGTAAATCCTTATCATTAACAAAATTTGTAAGGATTATCTTATCTTCAACTCCAAGATCCTTTATTTTCCTCCTCCAATCTCTCTCTTCTGAACCAATCAAATTGCAAACCACAACCAAGTTTAAATCTAAATTTTTAGTTAGTGCAAACATTCTCTCTGTATTTTTATGGAAACTGTGTGTACTGACAGTTAAAATATATTTATTCTTAATCCCGTATTTACTTAACACCCTGGTTACTTCTTGTTTATTGATAACTTTAAATCTCTCATCAAATGCTCCGTACACAATGTCTATTTTGTTTGCAGGAATCTTTAGAATTTCTATTAAATCCTTTTTAGAAGACTTTGAAATAGTAATAATCCTGGATGCCTTTTTTGCTTGTTCCAACCTTTTCAAATACCAATCTTTAGCTTTTTTGTTTTTAAAATATTTATCCGGAAAGACTAAAGGGATTACATCATATAAAGTAACAACAGTCGGAATATCAGTTGGGATATCTAAATAATACACTTCAAAAAGAGACGTTATATGTACTAAATCAGGTTTTATTTTTTTCAGTATTCCGGACCAAACAAACGAAAAAAAAGGATCCAGCCGTCTCAACCCCCTTTTGGGCCAATATAGCGCAGGTATAGAGGTAAATTTATCTTGTGGATCGACTTTGAATTTCTTTGGTAATTTCTTACCCGGAAAAGTGATGAGATTAAAAGAAAAATTAGGATGGGGCGCAGTAAGCAGATGTTCAAATAGTGATTTGTTATAGTAACCTATCCCTCTTTTTCCGGTTGGGCTCTCTAAACATCTTAAGTCAACTGCAATTTTCTTCATTTTACAATTTTTGCAAGAAACATAGTATTTATTACCTTATAAACAATCCGTCCCCTAAGGATAGTTTTTCTGTGAGGATTGTAACTTAAATTTTTTAAAATGTGGTACTTTTTGGATAAGAGTTTGTACCAGTTTTCATCAGTCAAAAGCCTCTCATCACCAAAATCCAAAACAGAATAATATTTATTAGGGACACTAAGTATGACTACTTTACCTACTCTTAATTGTTCATCCAGCAGTTTAAAAATTTCATCATCCTGGAAGTGCTCCAGAAGCCCTTGGCTCAGTACCACATCGAATGATTTATCCTTAAAAGGTAAATTAAAAGCATTTCCATGAATAAATTTGGCCTTTCCATTTAATTTTTTGGATAAATTTCTGGCTTTTTTCAAAATATCTTGATCATTATCCAAACCAGTAACATCTAAACCTAAATAAGAAAAAAATATAGACATAGAGCCTGTACCCACTCCTATCTCCAGTATTTTTTTTGGGGCCTCCTCCCAAACCCAAGTAAACAATTCCAAGTGACAAAAGGTATTTTGAATCAGAAACTTTAAATTAACTGTTTTGGAATAAAATTTTCCCCAGCTTTTCTTCATGATTTTAGTACCTTAGTCATCAGGAATATAAAGAAAATAATAAAACTTAAAGCTTCTGAAGCAACTGTTATCCATGAAGCAGCCAAATATCCGTATTGAGGAATAAATATCAAGTTTAAGCATATGTTTAAGCTTAACAAAATTACTGAAAAAGCAAGAATTGTTTTAAGATATTTATCTGATGAAAATAAAACTTGTACTGCCGGGAAATGACAAAACAAAAAAGGTATGGCAAAAGATAGTATTTGAATCGCTTTAATTGCCGGAATGTAACCGGGTAAGAATGTTTGTACTATCACAGGCAATATAAGTAGATAACCCCCTACCACTGCCAGGCTTAACAGAAATAAAACTTTTAGGCTTTTGAAATAGATTTTTTTAACCTGGTTTTTATCGGTTTCATGAAGTTTTGCCAAGACAGGAAAGATAGCTGTTGATAAAGCTGCAGGAATAAAAACCAAAGCTTCTAAAAATTTATATGCTGCTCCATATAGGCCGGTTTCAAAATTTCCTTTCATATAACTTAGAATGAGAGTGTCTATCCTAAAATATAAAAGCCCTAAAATGCCTATGAGTCCGTACGGCAGCGATCCTTTAATAATCTGTTTTAAATTTTTCCAGTTTACATCTAAAGAGAGGTGAAGCCGCAATTTTTTTAAAAAAAAGGCTTGCAAGACCAAATAAAACAATTGGCCCCAAACCAAAGCAGTGACCGCTCCTGTTGGTCCAAAACCAGAATTTATCATAGCCATCCCTAAAATTGTTGTGGAAAAACTTAAGACAATAAGTGAAATTGAAGAATATTCAAGCTTTCTGATAGCCATAAAAATACCGTCAAAAGTTAAATTAACTGCTTGGGGAACAACAGCTAAAACCGCCAGGAGGGTAATGCTGACGCGTATTTTATCTGGGTCCAGAAAATATAAGATGACAGAAAATACTGCAAAAAGAACCGTTGTAAAAGTTAATCTTAGACAACTAATGCTGGCACAAAGAGATGTTGCTTTTTCGCTACTGCGGGCCACCTCTCTTACCAAAAATCTGGTAAAACCAAATTCTGCTGCAGATGAAACAATGGAAAAATAGGCTAAAGCTGCACTGTAAAGTCCAAAATCAGAAACCCCTAAATTTTTTGCCAAAAAAATTGTATAAAAAAATCCAACAATTCTGGTTAAAACCTGGGCCATTATTAACCAGGAGCTTTGTTTAAGTATTTCTTTCATCCATAAATTGTACCAAATTTTTGTGGAGTCGACAGGGTTTGAACCTGTGACCTCCCCGATGTGAACGGGGCGCTCTACCGCTGAGCTACGACTCCGCTACCACATTTTAACATTCACACTCTTGCGCAACAACTCAAACCTTTGAGATAATCAAACTCATGAACAATATAGATGATTATTTTGGCCCGGAGGAAAATAAAGGCTTTTTTGAAAATTTTAAATCCCACATAATAGATTTTATTCAAACCCTTGTTGTATTTGGAGCAATTTTTGCTCTGATTTATTTATTTGTATCCCAACCACACAAAGTTTCAGGTAATTCCATGGTACCGACTTTTAAAAACGGTGACTATATTTTGACCGATAAGCTAAGTTACAGATTCGGTGTCCCCAAAAGGGGAGATATTATTGTATTAAAAAATCCAAGAGATGAATCGCAGGATTTCATAAAAAGAATTATCGCAATCCCGGGAGACACTTTACAAATTGAAAACTTACAAGTTTTTGTAAATGGGCAAACTCTCTCTGAATCTTACTTACCTGCGGAAACCCCAACACGTACGGGAAGCTTCTTAACAGAAGGGTCAGAGGTAAAAGCCGGCCCTAATCAATACTTTGTTTTCGGCGATAATAGAGAACATTCTTCCGATTCAAGAGAATGGGGACCGGTTTCAAAAGAAGAGATTGTGGGTAAAGTGTTTTTCAGATATTGGCCTCCAAAAACCCTTGGTCTCATCCCTTAAGCCTAAAATAACCCACTACAGCTTCGCGAATATCTAAAAGTATAGGCGTTGTAACAAGCGGCTCACCCTCTAAAACAAGTTCCAATGTGGCCTTTTTGCCGGTTTGAACATATTTCACTTGAGATTTTGCTTTTTGAGAAAGCGTTTGGGTTAAATCATTCTGCACAAGATCCAATTCTTCAGAAATCCTATGCATGGATTCCGTGACAGCACTCTTTTTGGGCCCTACAAAATGTTGAGACCGAAATCTTCTTACAAACTCTTCTGTTCCCCTTACTGACAGATTTCTCTTTAAAACTTCTTTGTAAGCCTCAATTATAAGGTGAGGATCTTCCAATGCAGAAAGGGCTCTTGCATGCCCTTCTGTTGTTGCACCGCTCATTAAAGCATCCTTGAGGGCATCCGGCAAAGTCAGAAGTCTTATTGTATTGGAAATATATGATGGAGACTTTGATACCCTTTCTGCAATCTCGGCATTGGTTAAACCAAATTCCTCCATGAGTCTTTTATAGGCTTGAGCACGTTCCAAGGGATTTAGATCAATTCTTTGTACATTTTCAACAATTGCCATCTCAAGCATGCCTTGCGGAGATGTCTCACGAATGATTACCGGTACCCTACTAAGTCCTACCAATTTCCCGGCTCTCCAACGTCTTTCTCCTGCTATAATTTGAAATCCTGCAGGAGTTTTTGCAACGACTAGGGGCTCTAAAACTCCGTGAGCTCTTATAGATTCGGCCAGTTCGGAAAGGGATTCTGGAGAAATTAAACCTCTTGGTTGCAGCGGATTTGGTTGCAAAAGGTCAATTTCTAATTCAAAAATTTGTTCTTGATTGTCCACGATATTAATTCTTATCCATCAAATTACATTAACAATTGTTTTGTCCAGTTTCTTCTTAAACTCCACTTTACCCGATGAAACTGCAAAAATTGTGTAGTCGTTCCCCTGTTTCGTACCGACCCCCGAATAAAACTTATTCCCTTTTTGTCTAACTATTATATTGCCTGAAGAAACAATCTGTCCGCCATATTTTTTGACTCCTAATCTTTTGGAGATGGAATCCCGATTTTTTTTAGTTGTAGATCCGCCTTTTTTATGTGCCATGAAAAGGAGTATAACTTCTGTGAAAACTAAAATCAATATATCATTTTTTCACAGTATAAATAAGTTCGGTTTTCCTTGGCCTAATACCTGTAACTTTTCTATAATTTGCTTTAGCATGGAATTTCGCTACTCTGATTTTATCTCCTTTTACCATCTCAATAATGTCCAAAGTAAGCTTCTCTTTTAAATAGGGGGTTCCAATTTTAACTTTGCCATTTTCTGCTAACATCAGAACCAATGCTTCAGTCTTTTTTTCCCTATCATTTAACCGGTCCACAATAAATGGCTGATTTGGAAAAACCCTATATTGTTTTCCGGAAATTTCACAAATAGCATAATCTAACATGCGAAGATTCTACATTTTCTTTCTGTACTTTGCAACAGATGCTACAAAGCCTAAGGCTAGTAAAGTTGCAATAAGTGAAGATCCGCCATATGAAATTAGAGGAAGCGTAATGCCCGTTATTGGTAAAACTCCAACATTCATTCCAATATTAACAACGGTTTGAAAAAGAAGCATCGCTACAACTCCCAGGATTATTAGGTAACCAAAACGGTCATAAGCGCTTGCTGCAATCTTCATACAGAAACTAAGCAAGAAAAGATATATTGATAGAATTAAGGTTGATCCTAAAAATCCCAACTCTTCTGCAATAGCGGCAAAAATAAAATCTGTTCTGAATTCGGGTAAAAATTGGAGTCTGGATTGGGTTCCGCGGCCTAATCCTCTTCCCAGCAGTTGCCCAGAACCAATGGCGATTTGAGACTGGATTAAATTATACCCTCTACCTAAAGGGTCTGACTGCGGATCTAAAAATCCTGTTATTCTTTCTTTTTGATAATCTTTTAATGAAAAAATACCCGGAGGTGTAACTACTATAAGAAATAGCAAAATAACTAAAGTCTTTTTAAAAGAAATGCCTGATGCAAAAAGCATTGTTGCCCAGATAGCCATGATAGTAAGTGTGGAACCTAAATCAGGCTGCTTAAAAATCAGAAAAATAAAAGGAAGCGTCCAAAGTAGACTTTTAAGGATATTCCCCGTGTTAGGAGAGTTCATGGTCCAAAATTGTGCTAGAAAAAGAATAAGAGCAGGCTTTGCAAATTCTGAAGGCTGAATATTAATAATGCCTAAAGGTATCCATCTTAAAACTCCTCTTGTTTCAATACCTAAAAACAAAACAATCAATAAAAGTAAAATTACAGAAATATAAAAAGGTAAAATAAAATTTTTTATGGAACGGTAATCAAATTGTGAGGTAAAAAGATAAATCAAAAGGCCAAAAAAAGCAAATATTGCCTGTAAAATTGCAAGCTCCTTAGAGGAAGAATAAATTACTAAAATACCAACAGAAAGAAGAAGTATTACACAAATTGTAACTGGCCAATTAATTAATGAAAATAACTTCACTTTTTCTAATTCTGCTTAATAATAGAAAGTATATCACCATTTATGATCGACACTGAAGCAGTACTAGATAGTATTTGTTTTTCAAATGCCTTTGGCCAAGAAGGAGCTATAATTTTTGTTCTATCCTTTAAAGTCATATTAGCTTCTTTTCTTAACTGCTGGATCATTCTTATTAAATCTCTTGCCTCTCCTTCTGTTCTAAGTGCAGGGGTAATTTTTGTATCAAGGGAAACTTTAATTTCATCTTTTGACCCCGATTTAATCGGGGTTGATGATTTTTTATAACTGATAACCTTTACATTTAGTTCTTCAGCCAATATTTTTTCTAACTCAATATCTAATCGCTTATTGTACTCATAAACTAGAGATGCTAGGGGTTGCCTTAATTTTATACTTACTTTTTTTCTTTCCGCATGACCCAACTCTGCAATTTTTCTAACAATCTTCATATTATTTACCAAATCCTTATTAATTAAACCTTTATCTTCTAAAGGATAATCTTCCAAATGAACTGAAGTTTCCTTAACTAAATTTCTAAATATCACATCTGAAAGAAAAGGCATGAATGGTGCTAGTAATTTTGAGATGGTCACTAAAACCTTATACATTACTGACAAAGCCTCCACTCTATTCCTTGATCTTCTTATATACCATGTTGAAAAGTCTGAAGTTATAAAATCTTCAATAGCCCTAGAAGAAGACGTTGCATCATACTTATCTAATTTTTCATTTACTAATACTACTAGTTCATTCAGTCTTGTAAGGATCCATACATCCAGCACACTCTGATTATCAATCTTTACATCTTTCCAATTTGTTGCATTGGCATAATCAATAAAATATTTATAACAATTCCAAAGAATAAGGGTAAACTTTCTATGTTTTTCTAGTACCAAGTCTTTAGAAAATAGATAATTTCCCCCAGCTGGAGCCCCTGTATACATATACCACCTCATGGTATCAGCACCTGCTGAAGGAATTATATCCATAGGATTTACAACGTTTCCCTTTGATTTACTCATTTTCTGCCCTTTCTCATCGAAAATTAATCCTGTTGAAATAACATTTCTGAAAGGGGCAGGTATTTCTTCTCCCAAAAGCATAGCTTCTGCCATTAAAGTAAAGAACCATCCTCTTGTTTGATCAATTCCCTCAACTATAAAGTCTGCTGGGTACCACTGCTTATAAATTTGCTGATTTTCAAATGGATAATGCCATTGGGCAAAAGGCATGGCTCCAGAGTCCATCCAAACATCAGCAACATCTGGTATTCTTTTGCATATCTTGCCACAATCTTCACATTTAAACGCAACTTCATCTATAAAAGGCTTATGAAGATCCTCCGGAACTTTGGCTCCTAAAGATTTTAACTGCTCTCTGCTACCTATTACTTTAATATGTTCTCCACAAGTCCAAATAGGAAGTGGGGTTCCCCAAAATCTGTTTCTGGAAATATTCCAATCAACTAAAGTCTCCAACCAATTTTTCATACGTCCACTCTTTATAGTCTTTGGCATCCAATTAATTTTTTGATTATCTTCCAATAATTTATCTTTTACAGAAGTAGTCCTTATAAACCAGGCATCAAGGGCATAGTAAAGAATTGGTGTAGAACATCTCCAGCAGAATGGGTATGTATGTTTTATAGTTTCTGCTTTATATAAAACACCACTTTGCTTTAAATCCTCAATAATTTCCTTGTCAGCAGATTTTACAAATTTTCCTGCATACTCTTTAACTTCAGGAATAAATTGTCCTTTTAAATTTATTAGATGTTTTTGTGGTAAACCTTCTCTTTTTATTAAATCAAAATCCTCTTGTCCATACATTGTCCCTGTGTGAACAATACCAGTTCCATCATCTTCTGAGGCAAAATCAGACTCAAAAATCCTGTGGGATTTTGAATTGAAAAGATACGGAAATAAAGGTTTATATTTTTTACCTACAAGTTCTGAAGCTTTAACATTTTTTATTATTCTAACTGCATCATCTAAAACGGATAATCTTTTTTTAGCAAGAATATATTTTTCTCCATTATTTTCTACTTTTACATACTCAATGTCTTTGCCTACTGCTAAAGCAGTATTGGAAGGAAGAGTCCATGGAGTTGTGGTCCATGCTAAAACATAAGTTCCTGGCTCATCCAAAAGTTCAAATTTTACATAAACAGCAGGATCTTCAGTATCATCTTTGTATCCCAGGGCTAACTCGTGAGATGAGAGTGATGTTCCACAACGGGGACAATAAGGCACAACTTTGTAATCCTTATACAAAAATCCCTTTTTATTAACCTCTGATAAAAAATGCCAAATACTTTCAATATAGTCATTATCAAAAGTTACATAGGCACTGTCAAAATCAATCCAAAAACCTATCCTTTTTGTTAAATTTATCCATTCATCAGTGTATTTAAAAACTGATTCCTTACATTTTTCATTAAAATATTTAATTGATTCAAACTCATTTTTCTTAAGAGTGACTATATCTTGTTTGCCTTTAAGGCCTAAACTTTTTTCTACTTCAATTTCAACTGGCAGACCGTGAGTATCCCAACCAGCTTTTCTTTCTACCAAATATCCCTTCATTGTTCTATATCTTAGAATTAAGTCCTTCAGAGAACGCTGTAGTACATGACCCATATGAGGAAGGCCATTAGCTGTGGGGGGACCTTCATACCAAACAAATCTTTCCTTTCCTTTTCTATTTTCTACTGATTTTTTAAAAGTATTATCTTTTTCCCAAAATTTTAGTATTTCTTCCTCAAGTTCTGCAAAATTAATTTGTGAAGAAATAGGTTTAAAACCTTTAGGTTTCAAGGTTCCACGAAGGGGGTTCTTCAATTTAGCCATGGGATAATTTTACGTTTTGCAGGTACGTTTAGCAAGCTTTTAATTATCATTTAAGATCTGAAAGTAATTTTGTAGATTTAAAATTTGTTAACTCGGCGAATTTTCGATCAGCAGTTATAAATGTTGTTTTATGTCTTTTGGCAATAACTACATATACCATATCGTAAACAGAAGTATGGTAACTTTTTGCCAATCTTGCTGCCACTTTAATATCGATTTCTGTAGGATAGTAAATGTTTAGGCCCATTTGATAAAGCTTAGTAAGAGAATTTGTCATTTTCCAATTAGAAATTTTAGCTTTCGTGGCTAAGGTATTGGCAACTTCATAAAAAAGTAGATCCGGAATAAAAATTTCAACTTTCGCTGCGATATGATTCTTAAAAAGTTTAATAGCTTGATCGTGTCCTTCTTCATGAGATAGAACAAGTTTATTGACAACTGAAGCATCTATGACTATCATTCGGAATATCTTATCTCACGGAGGGCCTTTACAGAATCAAAGTTTTTACCAACAGCTTTTGAATTCGCTTGAGCAAGTTTTTCAAGCTCTTTCATAAACTTTTCTACATTTTTAATTCTCTTTTTAGGTTTCTGCTCTTCAATAATAATTCTAGATGTTGCTTCTCGAACAATTTTGGCTAAACTTTTTCTCTCTTTCGCAGCCTTAAGTTTAAGTTTATTATATTGGTCTTCAGGAAATCTAATATTAGTTGCTATCCAATTCATAGTAGTACCATTATATAATGGTACCAAAAGTCAAATCAAGATATCATTTTAAACATTTTTTGCAGTAGCAAAATTTTGTTATACGGACAAAATAGTCCTTTGGGGTTATTTTGTCCAAGATTCCATACCCCAGTGCGTCAGTTGAGTTTGATAAATCTATCATTAACCCAGACTACTAATTCACCGGTCTTAAAACCTGGCAGGGATGCATCCACCATCTTAGCTGCTTCTCTTAAATTTGGGTTAATATTTTCCTGTTGTTCGACTTCTATTGGTCTTTCTGCCATTTTTTTCTCCTATCTGTTTGACCGTAAAAATGCAGGGATTTCCAGATCATCTTCTTCTTCTATTCTTTCTTGTGGTTTTTCCTCCTCCAACGTCTCATTACCTTCAGATACAGTTTGTGTTGTATCATCTTGAGGTTGAGCTGTCCATCCAGGTTGTACAGAAGCGCTACCTATTCCTGCCCCGACATATTCTCTTAGTCTTCTTCTTGTCTCATCAAACCCTGTTGCAATAACAGAAATCTTAACCTGATCCAGCTGATCATCTTTTACTGTTGCACCAAATATAATATTTGCATCAGGATCAGCAGCTTGTGCAATAATTTGTGCTGCTTCATTAACCTCTGCCATAGAAAGATCCGGTCCTCCAACTATGTTAAATAAAACACCCTTCGCTCCTTCAATTGATACCTCCAAAAGGGGAGAGGCAATTGCCATACGAGCTGCTGCAGCTGCTCTGTTCTCACCACCTGCAAGTCCAATACCCATGAGTGCAGATCCTGCATTAGACATGATAGCTTTTACATCTGCAAAATCAACATTTATAAGACCCGGGACAGTTATAAGATCAGATATGCCTTGCACACCTTGTCCTAAAACACTGTCGGCAAGTTTAAATGCTTCCTGTAAGGTCATATTTTTTTCGACAGACTCCAAAAGTCTTTGATTTGGAATAACTATCAGAGCATCTACTTTGTCTTTTAGTTTTTCGACTCCTTCTTCTGCTACAATCAATCTTCTCGTACCTTCAAAAGCAAATGGTTTTGTTACAACAGCTACTGTTAAAGCACCTAGATTTTTTGCAAGTTGTGCAACAATAGGAATTGAACCCGTCCCAGTACCTCCACCCATTCCTGCTGTTAAAAACACCATATCTGCATCTTGTAAAACATCCTCTAATTTTTGGGATGACTCTTCGGCAGCTTCCCTGCCTATTTCAGGATCTCCACCAGAACCCAAACCCTTGGTTAAATTTTCACCAATTTGAACTTTGGTAGGGGATTGGTTACTCATTAATGCCTGTACATCAGTATTAACAGCTACAAAATCTACTCCTTGAATTTGTTGTAAGGAGATCATTGAATTTAGGGAATTGGAGCCGCCTCCGCCAAGACCTACAACTTTAATCTTGGCAAATCTTTGAACGTCAGGTTTAATTAGCATAATCTATACTTCACTTCCTGGGCAGAATATATCAAAAAACATTTCTTATGGCAAGAAGGACTTTACAAGATTAATTCCCTTCTGTAAAAGTCCTTTTAGGGGCAGTGAATCTGATAAAACCGGTATATGCAACTCGCTTCCTCCGCTTTGTGAGGAGCCATACAAAACCAACCCTGCTGCCGTTGCAAATGTCGGTGAATCAATCTCTTCAATAAGTCCTCCTAACCCCTCAATTTTCCCTACTCTTGCAGGGAAGCCTAAAACGTACTTTGCTTGTTCCAAAAGCCCAACAGTTTGAGCCCCACCGCCACAAATAACCAGTCCTGACGGGACCTGTGTTCCAAAGCCGCTTTTTTTAATTTCGCGTGCCACATATTTAAATATTTCCTGAAGTCTTGGTCTTATTATTCCATCAACAACTGCTTTTCTTGAGATTTTTTGAATATCTTCCTCCAGTCCCAAGGCTTTAATATCTAAATTTTCTCCCTCTTTTTTCTTGAGGCTATCTGTCACATCTTCATTTTTTTCAGAAGCCTCGGCCGGGACTTTTAAACTCTTACCTAATGATAGTTTAATTTTTTCTGCAGACTCCAGGGAAACTCTTAAACCTACAGCCATATCGGAAGTTATGTGACGCGCTCCAATCGGCACAACGGATGAGTATGAAACAGATCCGTCAACAAAAATCACAACATCTGTTGTTTCTCCGCCAATATCAACTAAAACTACTCCAAGCTCTCTTTCGGTATCTGTTAAAACAGCAAAATTTGATGCAATCCCTGTGAATACCAGTTCCAAAACATCAATACCAACTTCAGACACACATTTCACCAAATTTCGCATCGATGTAGCTGACCCGGTAATAATGTGTGTTTCCGTTTCAAGTCTGATACCTGTCATACCAACCGGATCTTTAATCCCCTCTTGGCCGTCAACAGTAAAAGTTCTTGGTATGACATGAAGAATCTCCCTGGATGCAGGTAGCGGCACTGCCTTGGCAGCATCATTAACTCTTGCCACATCCGACTCTTTAATCTCCCCTTCCGGTTCAGACACGGCAACAACCGCATGAGAATTAGTGCTTTCAACTTGAGGCCCGCCCAAAGAAACATAAGCTTGAGAAATAGAATATCCGGCCATTCTTTCAGCTGCTTCTACAGATTCTGTGATTGCAGAAACTGCTTCAACTATATCAACTACCTGATTTCTTCTCACACCTTTAGAGGGAACTTGAGAAACACCGATAAGGTTTATTTTTTCATTCTCGTCAACAGAAGCAATAAGAGTTGAAATTTTTGAAGAACCTACATCAATTGCACAAATAACTTTATCTTTAGCCATACTTAATTTTTCTTTGGGGCAAGTCTTAAAACGGGTTTATCGAATCTTAGGTCAATAAACTCCAACTGATTTTCATCTATTTTAGCCTGATTTAAGATTAGTTGTAAAGAAGCAAGTTGAGCATCCAAATTTTCTTCTAATTTAAATATTATTCTAGGGGTATTTAACTGCTCATAAGTTATAAACCAACCATCTAAAATTTCACTAATACTAACATCTAAACCATATGATCTAACCTTATCTAAAACTTTTAGAGCATTGAAAATTGTGTCTGGAATTATTTGACCCAAAGCCAAATTACTATGTACATATATCCTTGGAAGATCAAAAGTGGGAGCTTTCTTTGCGAAAATTACTCCATCTTCGTCAACCTCTAATCCTTCATCTGCTTCTAACCTTTCTGCAGAAGGTGTAGCAATATCTTTCAAAGAAGCTGATACAGTGGCATCCTCTTTCTTAAGAGTCATAAGCAATACTTTTCCTTCTCTGCCGGAAACAAAAATACTAATCTTGTTTGGAAAAATCCTGGAAAGCGCTACATCTTTAATGCAAAGGAATTTTTTCTTTATGGCATTTTTTACTTTTGAGGTACTTATAAGGAAAAGGTTTTGTCCTAATAGTTTGGAAGCATTTTTAATTTTTTCAGAATTAGTACATACAATTTTTTCAGATCCTATATCCACCGATCTAATGGTGAATATGTCGGAGCGGATAATTAAGAATCCCAGAATCAGGATAACAGCCAGTAATACTAAACCCCACTTCATATTCTCATTATATCGCTTATTCCCCTAATTCCCCAAAAGCACTGTTTCCAAAGCCAGTCTTTTTGCTGCATCCGGAATAATAACTTCTTTAGCCTTTTTAGCTTTATCTTTTAAATTAGGTAAATCGTCTAACATAAGTCTTATGTTTTTTAACAAAGTATCAGCAGATAATTTTTTTTGAGGCAAAATTTTAACTAAACCCAAATTTTCAAAAAATTTGGCATTTTTATTTTGTTCATCTTTATAAAGATATGGTATGGGAACTACCAAAGCAGGTTTTCCTAGAAAGCTAAGTTCAGTTAAAGTATTTATTCCTGCCCTGGAAACTACCAAATCGGCGTTAGATAGAACTTCTCCCCACTCCTCCCCTATCCATTTTTCAACACTATACTTTCCCTCTAATCCTTCTTTTCCTCCTAATCCTTTTAATCTTTCAAAATCTTTAAATTTGTTATCTCCTGTAACATGAATGATATTTGCTATCTTTGTTAGCTTATTCAGACATTCTTCTACAGTTTTATTAATAATATGTGAACCCTGATTCCCCCCAGTAATAAGTATTGTCTTACGGTGTGAACGTAACACACCCCTGGGGTGTGCTAGCTTGACACCGTTCACAATCATACTACGGATTGGGTCGCCGGTTAAAAGAGTTTTGTCTGCAAAACCATCTCTTCTAAAAGAAAGTGCAATCTTATCTGCAAAAAAACTACTTATCTTATTTGCAAGACCAGATACTAGAGTTTGTTCATGAACAATAATGGGGATTGAAAATAACCAAGCAGTAAAAACAGTAGGAACTGCCACATATCCTCCAAAAGATAAAACTACCTTAGGTTTTTCTGATAAAACAATTATGAGAGCTTGAATGAATCCTACCGGAATTTTTAGAAGAGAAAGAAGTGTATATGGTGTGAATTCCCTTTGGAGCCTACCTGTAACAATAGGGATATATTTCACACCAAGTTTTGGTAAAACTTTTGATTCTGCAGAAGGAGAAGGATCACCTTCTTGGGTAGTTTTTCTTCCTACATATACAACATGGACATCAGGGTATTTTTTCAGCTCCTCAACTACCGCAACAGCAGGTGTAAAATGAGCTCCGGTAATAAGTATCTTCATGCGTAAATTATAGCTTATGCAGAGCTGTTTTGCTTGGAGATATTTAGAAGTATCCCAACAGCTGTTAAGTTGGCAACCAATGCCGAACCACCATAAGAAATAAAAGGTAAAGGTACACCAGTAAGAGGAAGCAGTGCCACCATTGAAGAAAGATTGATTACTGTTTGAACCCCCAACCAGGAGGTCAAACCAATTGCCAAAATTCTTCCAAAATTATCACTGCACTGCTGCGAAATTTTTATACCCCTTAAAACTAAAATCGCAAACAAAATTACCAATGTTGCTCCTCCTAAAAATCCAAACTCTTCTCCTACAACACCAAAGATAGAATCTGTTGTGACTTCAGGTATATATTCGAATTTTTGTCTGGAATGTCCTAATCCCAAACCAAGCAGTCCTCCAGACCCTAATGCGATTAGTACTTGAGAAATATGGTATGTAAACCCTTGGGTATCCTGGAATGGATCCAAAAATGCAAGTATTCTTTGAACCCTGTAGGGGGATGTAAATATAAGTACCGAAATGGCTGCAAGAGATAAAGGCAGTGCAACCAAAAAATGCCAGATTGCCCCACCGGAAGCAAGGTATAAAATAGAAGAAGAAAAAACAAAAATAATAGTTGACCCCAAGTCTCTTTGTAAAATGGCAGTTACTGCAGTCACCATGAAACAGAGAGTTAATAAGGGGAAAAATCTTGATCCTTTTGTAAATACAGTAGACAGAAAAATTATACCCGTAAGTTTCATAAATTCTGCAGGCTGAAATGTAACAGGCCCCAGCTGTAACCAACGCTGTGCCCCACCGCCGGAAAAGCCAAAAGAGGGTATTAAAACTGCAAGCATTAATACAAAAGACCCCACTAAAGCGGGAGTAGAAAATTTCTTAAGTATTCTATAATCAATTTGACTAAAAAAAACCATTGACAAGATGCCGATACTTGCCCAAATTAACTGCTGTCTAATGTAGAAGTTGCTATCCCCGGCATCTCGTAAGGCCTGTACCGGAGACACATCATAAACCATTACCAAACCAAAACCTATCAAAATTAAAACCGTAACAAGAAGCGGTAGATCCATTGTATTTTTCTGTGACAGGTACTTTATGTTTTTAATCATTGAATGAAAATTATCATTTAAAAAGAAGTGCTATCCATACGCCAAAGATTGCAAAAAGCCCTTGAGCCAACCAAAACCTGGTGACTATTTTAGATTCCGGCCAACCAATGTATTTAAAATACATATGAATCGGAGTAACAGGTAAAATTTTCCTCCTAAAGAATTTCTTTGAAATTATCTGAAGTAAGGATGATGCTACAATTATAACAAATACTCCACCAATAATTGCTAAAGCTAATATTTTACCTGTCAAAAGTCCAACCACTGCCAGAGTTGCTCCAAAACCAAAAGCACCTCCGTCTCCTAAAAAAATCCTTGCTGGCCAAACATTAAAGTATAAAAAAGCAAAAAGTGTACCAATCCATATACCTATAAAGGATGCCAAAGTTAAATCCAAAGATGTTGATGCAATCGCCAAAAAAGCAAATAAGCAAATCATCAAAAGCCCTACAGACAAACCGTCCAAACCGTCTGAAATATTATAAGCATTTGCAAATGAAACAATTAAAAAGGTGGCAATAGGTATGTACCAAAAATCAATAACAAAATTCCCCAAACCGGAAATATAAATATTATTAATTCCTACGATAAAATAAAGCATTAAAGAAATTACAGTTGCAAAAGTTACCTGCGAAAAAAACTGAAGTTTTGCCCCGAGGCCTAAAAATTTACCCTTTCTCCTTGTAAGAATAAACTTTAAATCATCGATAAAACCTAAAGCTCCAAAAGAGAGCATGGTAAGCAGCAAAATAGCCAAATTTACAAAATCTACCCCGGGGTTAATAAATACCAAAGCTACGGATAAAAAACTCAAAATTAAAATTAAAAGAATACCTCCCCCCGAAGGTGTAGCTTCATCACCTCTCATCAGTTGATCATGAATTGGAGTTTCAGATCGGATTTTAAAAGGGGATATTTTTTCATACCTTCTTTTAAGAAAAAAAAGGAAATCAATAAAGGGGACAATCAAAATTGAAGTTACGGCAAACGATAATAAGACTAAACCTAAAAGTTGTGTCACTTTTTAGCAATCCTTTTAACTACCTCATCTAATCTGACTGCTCTTGCGCCTTTAACCAAACAAACATCACCCTTTCCCAAAACCTTAAGTAATTTTGAAACCATTTGAGAATTCTGTAAATTTGTCTCCACTCGCTCCATAAGAAATCCCAGACTTTTAAGTTCATCTGCTATAAAGTTTGCATCCCCTATCCCTAAAAATACCATATCTATTTTTTCTTTGTATATTTTCCTCGCAATTTCTCTATGTAACTTTTGGGAATATTTACCCAGTTCCCTCATTTCTCCCAAAACTACAACTCGACGTCTTGCGGGAACTTGCAGCAAAGTTTCTAATGCTTCCTCTAGCGCTGAAGGGGAGCAGTTATAAGTATCATCCAAAATAACAGAACCCAAAGGACCTTGTACAATCTGCATCCTGTACTCAAAGGGTTCAATAGATTCCAATGCCAGCTTGATTTTAGTAAGTGGAATATCGCATAAGATTCCCAGGGCTGCTGCTGCAAGTGCTGAATAAACCTGGTGCTTGCCTAAAAGTTTGTAATTTACCTTTACTCTTTCAACTCCCAAATTTAACTCAAAATTAGTTTTAAAATCCTCTATTTTAATGTTTCCTGCCCAAACGGTGCAGTTTTGCGAATCTGTTCCAAAATACATTACATCCGCTTTGCAGTTTTGGGATAATTTCCTGCTTTCCAAATCGTCCCAATTCAATATGGCTACTCCATCTTCAGGTAGCTTCTCTAAAAGCTTCCCTTTTTCCAAAGCAATGTCTGAAATATCTCCCAAATACTCGCTATGTGCATAGGAAATTTTGGTTATAATAACGGTTTTAGGTCTTATCAGGGATAGATAAAAATCCATCTCTCCTTTGTACTCTATCCCCATCTCCAAAATACATTTTTGAATATTTGGAGTCATTTTTAAAAGTGTTTCCGGAATATTTAAAACGGGATCCAGGTTTGGTTTAGTTGTTAACACCTTGTATCTTCTTGAAAGTACAGAGCCGCAGGCTGCAACGGTGGTTGTTTTACCCACGGAACCTGTTACTCCGATAAATTTCCCTCTATCATACAATTTGGCATACTGCTTTGACAAAAAAATCCTTAAAAGGTGCAGTGGTTTTTTAAAGATAGGAATTTTGGTTTTATAAGGTGTTACCTGGTCCCAAATAGGATGAGAAACAATATCCATATTCAGCTGCCCCTTTCAATATCTGCCCCAAGCTCTTTCAGCTTCGAAACCACACTTTCATACCCCCTCTCAATCAGTTCTGCTTGATTGATTACACTTTGTCCTTTTGCAGAAAGGGCTGCTAAAACCAAAGCCATTCCCGCTCTTATATCGGGAGTTGATAATCTTCTACCTTTAAATCTTGCAGGTCCCCAGACAAATACTCGGTGCGGATCTGCAAGAGTAATTCTAGCACCCATAGCAATCAGCTTGTCAATAAAAAACATCCTTGATTCATACATCCAGTCATGGCAAAGAGTGATCCCTTTAGATTGAGTTGCCAAAACTATTACAACACTCATCAAATCTGTGGGAAATCCCGGCCAAATATTTGTTGTAAGTTTGGGTATTGACTTAAGCCTTTTGGCGTATGCACTCAGGCTACCTCTAGCAACATCCACACTTATTCCGAATCTTTCCAGCTGTTTCAGGATTGGGCTTAAATCAGTACCATCCAAACCTTTTATGGTAATTTTTCCGCCTGTTATCGCTGCAGCCACAATATATGTACCTACCTCCACATAATCAATACCTATTTTAAAATGTGTCCCCTTTAATTTATCTACTCCTTGAATTGTTAGTGTATCGGTTCCAATACCGGTAATTCGACCTCCCATTTTTGAAAGCATGTTGCAAAGATCTAAAACATGAGGTTCTTTGGGACAATTTTTAATCGTTATTTTTCTTTTTCCCAAAACGGATGCCAAAATTATATTTTCCGTAGCACTGACTGATGCTTCGGGCAAGAATATAGTACAGTCCCTTTTTTCCTCGTGAGCATTTTTATAATGCAGATAGAATTTTAAATCCTTTTTTTTTAAATCCGCACCCAGTATTTTAAAAGCCTCAAGGTGAGTCTCTATACTTCTTTGACCTATCACATCTCCGCCAGGATGATAAAAATGTATTCTTCCCACTCTTCCTAAAATTGCCCCTACCAAAACAATTGAACCTCTAAGTTTACCCATAAGCTCTTTTGGAAGGCTGACATGCTTAATGTGAGATGCCTTAATTTTTAATCTTTGGCCGGATCTTTCAGCGCTAACACCCAAGTTTTTTAAAATTTGAATTAAACTTTGGGTATCTCCTATATCGGGCATATTTTCCAAAACTACTTCTGCATTTGTTAATAGGGCTGCACCTACACAAGGAAAAATTGAGTTTTTATTTCCTGAAACTCGAATTTTACCACTTAATTTGTTTCCTCCTCTTATTACGTATTTCATAAAGTTTCCTATTTGGCACTAAATTGAAAAACCACAGAAAGTACTATATGTTTTTTAAAGCTTATCTGCCTGGCTTCAATCTCCTCTACTTCGCACTCCAAGTTTAATACTTTAATACTTTTTGCCTTACTTTGCAAAACTTGTGAGATAAAAATATTCCCTCCGATACTGCCGGGTATACCCGAAACTTCAACTTTTGATAACCCTTGAGAATCTAAATACTCCAAAAGTTTGGTAATGCTTACCCCCGAATCTACCTCTATCAGTGCTTCCTCAATACCTATACCTATTTTTGATGCTTTACCTTTTATAGAAATAGTACTGATATTTTTTGTACGATTTTTTATGACTAATCCGTCAAAACCGTCATCCGAAATCATCATTTTGCTCCCCGTACCAAAAATAAAAAGGGGTACGTTAAGCTGCCTGCACATCGTAATTATTTTGATAAGTTCGAAAGTAGTAAAAGCTATAAAAAATAATTTGGCCGGGCCACCTACATTGAGAGCTGTATAATCCCTTATGTGCTCACCAAATTTAAATCTATCCTTACCGAAAGAGTCAACAATTAATTTAAATTTAGAATCCATTCAGAGCGTCCTTTACAGCTTTTTTATCTGACCAGGGAATTTCCTTTTTCCCATCCATATTCATGGAAATTTCATGTCCTTTTCCAAAAATTCCCACAATATCCCTTTTTCGAGCAATTTTATTTATGGCAAAATCTATAGCTTTTTGTCTATCTTCTATAACAAAAAAATTGACATTTATTTTTGCACCAGCCTTTTTTGCGCCCTCTTTTATCTTTTTATTTATGCTATCCATTTGACCGCGCGGATCAACAGCTGTGACAATAACCACGTCAGACAACCTCTGGGCAATCTCCCCCATCATTGCTCTTTTTCCCACATCCCTATCTCCTTCACAGCCAATCAGAGAAATTATCCTCCCTCCTCCAGCAGGGGAGTGTAAAAACCTAAGTGCACTTTCAAGTCCATTTGGAGTATGAGCAAAATCAATAAAAATTTTAATTCCTCTATCATTTTCCATTTCTTCCATCCTTCCTGGTAAGTTGTTAAAGTTTTCCAAAACACTGCGCGCTACCTCTTTTGGAATATCTAAAATAAATGCCACGGCAAATGATGCAAGTGCATTCTCAATATTATACTGACCAAAAATTTTAAGTTTCAATTTAATTTCTTTTTGATTAAAATCCCCTTTATCTAAACCAAACGTAATCAATTTGTTGAACGATCGTCCAATCAATTGTGGTTTTAAGTTTTCATTGATTATGGAGAATTTAGTATTCTTTATAAGTTTTAATTTTGTATTTAAATAGTTTTCGAAGGTTTTATGATAATCTAGATGTTCATGGGTAACATTAGTTATCACACCTACTTCGCATTTAATACCAAAGAATCTAAACTGATCTAAAGCATGAGAGGTTACTTCTAAAACCATGTACTCATCCCCCTTATCTAGCGCTTCTTTGGCAAATCTTTGTACCATAAAAGGATCCGGAGAAGTTACATGGAATCCGGTATCATAAGATTTTCCACCAACAAAGGCATTTATAGTTGAAACCATAGATACTTTCTTGCCGGCAGACTTTAAAATCTGGTAAATCATATTAACAGTTGTTGTTTTCCCATCAGTTCCTGTTACTCCAATAACTTTTAATCCCCTGGCAGGAAAGCCGTAATATATATTTGCCAAAATTCCCTTTGGCAAGTGCCAGAAATTATTAATAAGCCATTGGGGTAAAAAAGAGCGGATTAGGTTTTTCATTGAAGCTAATTATATATCAAATCTACATCGGAGCAATTTTGTAGTAGTTAAAAAGTTGCTTTGCTATTTCAAAAAATGTTGGAGCTGCAGTCTCCGAACCATAGATCGAGCTTGACGGTTGATCATATCGCACTAAAATTACAAACTTAGGATCATCTGCCGGTGCAAATCCTACAAATGAAGCGATGGTTTTATTCGGATCGTAATGACCGGCCACAGGAATTTGGGCAGTGCCGGTTTTTCCCGCAATCTTAAATCCTTTTGGTTTTGCCCATTTGGCCTCACCCTCACTCACTGCTGTCACCATCATTTCTGTAATAATCTTGGAGGTGGACTCCTTTATAACCTGTCTTACAACTTTTGGTTTTATCTCAAAAGTTCCCTTATCATCTTTGATCAATCTAACAACATGCGGTTCTAAAAGATACCCTCCATTGGCAATTGCGGAAACTGCCACAACCATCTGAATTGGAGTCATAGCAATCCCTTGCCCAAAAGATGAAGTAGCAAGATCTATTTCACTCCAATTATCCCTCGGACGAAGAGAGGGTGCTGATTCATCCTGCAAATCAATATTCGCAGTCTCACCTAAACCAAAGTTTCGGAGATATTCATAAAACTTATCCGGCCCTAGTTTAAGACCTGTAAATACCATTCCGGTATTATCAGAATGAATGATTATATCTTTTATAGTAGTGTCCGGATAATATTTATTATTCCAGGTTCTTATTGAAAAACCTCCAAGCTGCAGTGGTCCTCCGCAGATATCACATCTTGTGTCTGGTTTCACAACATCCTCATTTATAGCAGCAGACATAACAAGGACTTTAAATGTTGATCCGGGCTCATATTGATCAGCTACAATCGGGTTTTTGTAATATTCCTTAGGGAAATTAGAATACTTTAAGGGATCATAGTTTGGGAAGGCTGCCAACGCCAAAATTCCTCCAGTCTTTGGATCCATTACAATGCTGGATGCGGCCTTTGCCCCATATTTTTCAATCCCCCGCCTTAAAGCTTGCTCTACAATAAATTGTACACTGCGATCCAAATTTAGAGTCAAATCCTTACCGTTTTTGGCCCCTTGAGTTTGGAATCTCCCAATCAAGATAGGAACGCCTATTGCATCCCTTTCCAGCTTCAACTCCCCTGACACACCTTTAAGCTCGCCCTCATAGAATCCTTCTAAACCGAAATAGCCTACATCTTCCCCTTTTGCATCCGACCCGACAAATCCTAAAAGATGAGCACTGGAGGATCCTTCCGGATAAAATCTTTTACTTGTTTGTTCGAATCCAATACCTGAAAGATTCAGTTTATCAATTTTGCTCTTAGTCTCCAAACTTACGCTTTTTTCAAGTAAAACCCAGTGCAAAGGCTGCGATAGTTTGGTTAAAATATCCTTGGCTAAACTATCTACCTCACTTTCCTTCTCCTCCGTCAGTACCTTTGCTATAGTATAAGAAAGGTCAAGCTTTGAACTTAAGGGTATTGCTTTTGGTAATCCATACATTCTAAAGGTTGGATTTGAAGAAGCTAAAAGATATCCATCAGAATAAAAGATATTACCTCGTAATGCACCTACCTTAGCCTCTAAAAGATATTGCCCTTCGGCTTGAGCCGCAAGATACTCACCTCGCAGAATCTGCCAATAAAAAAGACGCGATATGATTGCGAAAAATAATATAAGAAATAAAATTTTTATAAAATATATCCGTGTCACCGAATATATTGTATACTTTGAGGAGGGGAAAAACCAAGTTCAGCAGACTTTGAGGAAATACTAAAAAGGGATGAATGTTTAGCAATCTCACTCCTAAGCATCTGATTCTCCATTTCTAACACTTTCTCCAAAGCTGCCATTTTTTCAAATTTCGAACCATATTCAACAGTAGTATTGCTTAGCCAAATTTCTATCAAAACCAAAATTAACAAAAATAAACTCACGACCCCTACCAAGAATCTGGGGAATTTTGGCTTTACTCCATTTTTTGTGTCAAATTTCTTAACTATTGTCATAATATTTCAAAAACTCTCATCTTGGCTGATCGGGATCTCGGATTATCGCTAACTTCTTCTAAACCGGGCCTGATTGGCTTTTTGGTTAAAACCCTGCCCAATCCTTCAGCCTCCCATGCCTTAAAAGTATTCTTAACGATCCTATCCTCAAGTGAGTTAAAGCTAATAAGTACAATGTGACCATAATTTTCTATTAGATCGTTTACTTCCTCCAATCCTGTCTCTAAAGCGTTGAGCTCATCATTGACTGCAATCCTTAAAGCCTGAAACACTTTGGTAGCAGGATGAATCTTCCTTTTCCTGATACCATGTTTTCTGTACACTTTCTCTACCAGTCCTGCCAAATCTCTGGTGCTCAAACCTACTTTACGGGCGAGCACCAAAGCGTCAGCCACGGCACGAGAATATTTTTCTTCACCCAAACCATCAAAAAGTTCATCTAACTCCTTTCTTCCGCCGACATTTATAAGATCCAAAGCACAAACTTCTAGCGCAGGATCCATCCTCATATCCAAAGGTCCCTCCTTTACAAAAGAAAAACCCCTTTCAGGGCTTTCAAGTTGCAAACTGGAAACCCCAAGATCAAAAATTGCGCCTGCAAAGCCTGATCTTTGAATGTCCGTCTTCTGCTTAAGTAAATTTTTAATGTCCCTGAAATTACCCTGTACTAAAATAAAATCTTCCTGTTGTCTGTAGCCTGCTGCCTGTAACCTCTTCTCAGCTCTTTCCAAAGCCTCTGGATCAACATCTATGCCTACTACCTTTCCACCCAATCTTAATATTTCTAAAGAGTGTCCCCCATCGCCTAGTGTACAATCCAAATACCACTTTCCACTCCTTATCCCCAAACCATCCATTACCTCCCGCAGAAGAACGGGACTATGATATCCTTCCATAATCTCTTAAAATCTCCTTTAAATGCTTTTTCCAAATCCTTTTTGCCCAAATCTCAAAGTGGTCACCCGCACCTATTATTACAACTTCATTTACTAATTTAGCGTACGTCAGTAGGGCCGACGGAATTACAATCCTACCTTGACTATCAAACTCTACTGGCCCGCTTCCAGAAAACATGTATCTCCTTAAGATTCTAGCCCGTTCTTCTGTTGCCGAAATTTCAAGCTGCTTTTCCGCTTCCTTTTTCCAATCTCTTATATCAAATCCAAAAATACATCCTTCGAATCCACGGCTTAATATTATTTGAATACCTTTAATCTCTTGCCTAATCTTCCGGGGTAGAATTACTCTACCTTTGCCTGAAAACCTTGTTGTATATTCCCCCAAAAACATAGAGGACATCCTCTCTCTCTGGGCAGAATATTCATCCCGATTTAATCGGGATCACCTTAATTCACCATCTATAACCATTTTCCACCATCTTCATCTACATTGTCAAGGGGTATTTTAAATAGGAGCGAAGCCACAAGTAAACAAAAAAAGTTGAGGATTTTGTGCAGATATATCTAAATGTCTGTGAAGTTACTAAACCACAAAATTCTCACTAGTGAGCAAGTCTCTACCGTGCGAACGATTTTTTGTACTGTGGCGAGCGACTAATGTGACCAAGTGGTGCTTTTTGCCATGACGAGCTACTTTACCACTAGTACTGCAAAGATTCCAGCTCCATTTGCTTTTGCTGATAATTTAGATCCATCTACCTTTGTATCCAACTCCTCCCATTTACCTCCACCATACTTAAAAAGATTTGTACCCTTCGGAGGATTTTCTGCAAGTTCCAAAGTTACATCCCCGGAAGGTAACTCCTTTGCAACTGGAATATTTAATGAGTAGACTTTCCCTAAAACCTCTCTTTCGGAAGGTAATTTCGGTACACCTGTCAGATCATTAATAATTGAAAAACCTATATTTGATAAAGCTGCTCTGTCTACACTGAATTTATACATAAGGTGTCCATCACCTGAAGATAAATTACCCAAAGCCACATCAGGTTTTTGTAAATGCCACTGGGTAATCATTCTATATGCTTTGTTCCCTTTTTTTATATGTAAAGTCAGCGTCCCATTCTCCACCCCTTTATCATATTTACAGACATTTTTGGAACATGTCCCAAACAAAATTTCCTGTTCATACTCACCCTTTTTATCCTTGGTATCTATATTACCTGTAACCCCCCTGTCTATTGTCCCTAATCCCTCTCCCTCATCTTCCTTAATCTTACCTCCTTCTACGGAAACCTCTTCATTTTTAGAAGTGTAGGCTAATTCATAAGTGATGCTATCATACGAGGCTGTTCTTTTAAGATTTAAAATTAAGGCATTCCCGTCACGCCTTGGGTAAGCTAAAGCATATGGTCCTTCTGCATCAAATGCTAAATCAATTTCCTCAACTTCAGAAGGTTTAGAAATAAAGTTTTGAATCCCCAACCACCCCAACACCCCTAATAATCCTAAAATACCTATTAAAATGACAGTCACTCTGTGGACTGCCAAAAATTGTTTCAATCTTTCCACTACTATTTAATCTTACCAGATAAATACTTGGCTAAGTCAACTATCTTCACTCGAACTTGTTTTGTAGTATCTCTGTCTCTTACAGTCACATCTTTATCCTTAAGAGATTGGAAATCAACTGTTATACAAAAAGGTGTACCTGCTTCATCCTGGCTTGCATAACGTCCACCGATATTGCCTCGATCATCAAAGATAGCCATAAAATCCTTTTTTAAATCTTCATAAATCTCTTTTGCTTCCTTAACTAACTTAGGTTTGTTGGCAAGAAGCGGAAAAACAGCTACTTTTACAGGGGTAAGTTTTGGATGAAGTTTGAGTAAAACCCTCCCATTTTCTTCAGAGTATGCATCAATGAGAAAAAATAAAGCTGCCCTATCTACTCCTCCTGATGTTTCAATGACCCAGGGCAGAAATTCTTCACTCGAGTCTGGATCACGATATTTCATGGTCTGACCGGAATACTCCTCATGCCTTGACAGGTCCCAATCACCTCTGTTGTGTATTCCTTCAAATTCAGACCAGCCGAAAGGAGCATGGTATTCAATGTCGGTTGCAGCTTTGGCATAATGAGCCCTTTCATCATCCCTGTGATCTCTAAATCTTAGATTCTCTTTCTTTATTCCCAAATTTAAATACCAATCCATCCTGACCTTTTTCCAATATTCAAACCATTTCTCCCCCTCCTGTTTTTCGGGTTTTACAAAAAATTGATTTTCCATCTGTTCAAATTCCCTAGACCTAAAAGTAAAATTCCCGGGAGTTATTTCATTTCTAAAAGCTTTTCCAATTTGTGCTATACCAAAAGGAATTTTAACTCTTGTAGAATCCAAAACATTTTTAAAATTAACATGAACTCCTTGAGTAATTTCTCCTCTAAGATAAACTTCGGATTGTCTATCTTCTAAAACTCCTAAATAGGCTTTAACTAGTAAATTAAACTTTCTCTCTTCCGTAAACTCATGTTTAAAAGTACCATCGCTGCATTTCTCTAATCCATCTTTTCCCTCTGGTCCTTCTATTTGATCTGCCCGGAACCTCTTATGGCAAATCTTACACTCTACCAAAGGATCAGTGAAAGCCTCAACATGACCTGATGCTTCCCAAACTTTAGGGTTCATCATGATAGCAGCATCTACCCCAACCATATCCTCACGCTTTTGTACCATTTCCTTCCACCACTCATTTTTTATATTTCTTTTAAGCTCTGTTCCCAATGGTCCATAATCCCATGTACCACCAAGCCCACCATAAATCTCAGACCCAGGATATATAAATCCCCTTCTTTTACAAAGAGCCACAATTTTGTCCATCAATTTTTTGTCCATTTTAAAAACTTTCTACTTTTAAGTGACCCCTCTATCACTCTTTCTACATGATATCGTAATACTTTCTCCAGTTCCAGAGCCTCTTTTTCTTTGATTCCCATCTTCTCAATCTCATCCCAGCTCATTTCTTCCAAATATCCCAGTAAACTCCTTAGGTGTGAGCCTATCACACCCCAGGGGTGTGATAGATAGACACCGTAGGGTTTAAAACTTATAAAGCCTAAATTAGATAAGATTTTTGCTTCGAATGCCCTGACTAAAACCTGTCTTGGGTTTTTGGATAATCTTTTTAACACCTCTACCAGATGTTCATATAAAATTCTGTTGTCCTGATTTTCAGCAGTTAATTTATCAACCAGCTCGATTATATGAAAAGCATAAGTGGATAATGTTAGATCAGATTTTATTTTTTCAAAATTTTCCAGAGATTCTGCTTCAGTTAAAACAGGCATTCCTTTCCCCTGGTACAAATACATAACCACTCTGTTAAGCAGTTCCACATTGCCAGCCCTCCTTGAAGTAATTCTTCTTACCCCCTTGGCTAAAACAACAATTTTCCCCCTCTGCAAACTAAATACTGTAAGGATTCTATCTGCCTCCCCAAAATTTCTTCTCTTTAAAATTATCCCTTCAGTCTTAAACCCTCTCATGAGGAAAGTTTAGCAGAACTAGAGGTCAAACTTAAACTCTTTATCCCGATCCAGCTTAAAATCACCCTTTTGGGAGCCGTTTATTTTTATTTTATAGGTAAAATCTTTGGCTCCGGGTTGTTTTTGGATAAGAAGTTTATACTCACCCTTTGGATTATAAGGAGTTGTAAATTCTATTTCTACCTTTCTACTATTTTGGGGTCTAACAGTTAAGAATGACTCAAACACGGTTTTCCCAAGATCCTCAATTGTGTTAACGCCTTCCTCAAAACCTTTCGATGATATTAGCTTACTACCAGATGGAGCATAAAACCTCACATAGTCCCTGTTTATCCCGTTTAACCAAACGCCAAAGGGTTGGGAATTTTTATATTCTACTGCGATTTTCTTTTTAACCTTATCTCCTTTAACATCTATTTCTTGAGTTACACTCTGTTCAACATAAAGATTGGATTTTCCTCCCGCAAAATTGGAGTCATTAATATGAAGGTAATCTCCATCATATTCCTTTAACTCACCGGTCCAATTTAATGTTGACAAAGCATCCTGCAAATTTGCATCATGCATATAAAACATTATGTGTTTATGGTTAGCAAGCCTTGCCAAAGTCTCTATCAGAAGTGGTATTTTATCCGTGTCAGAACCCAGTGCACGGGCTAAAATCTGCTGCATTAATACCCCCAGGATCGCTTTCCTATCTTCTTGACCTTTTGCGGCAATCTCTGCATAAGATTCAAGTTCGTATATAACATTTGGACAATTGCATCTTTTATCTATTGCGGCTGAATATGTAGTACCCAAAACATCGATCGGTCCTGTCACCTCAATTAATTCCTCCACTACTTGTGAATCAATATAAATAATGCCATCAAAAGGCAAACCCTGACCTAAAAGTTGAAACATTCTTTCAAATTCTTTTGCGGCTGTTGGCAAATCAGGAGAAATATTTGAATCTCTCATACTCCAGGCAGAACGGGTTTTACCGGTAACTTCGGGCAAATATTTAACAATCGGTTCAGGAGGTGTCAGAGGGCAAATCTTTGACTGACATGTTGCAAGAAGTCTTTCGTCTAATCTATATATATCGTCCGATACGGTTGTGCTTATCTTACCTTTTTCAATATTAAGATGCGCAAATGCTGTTATAAAACCACCTGTGGGACGGATTTCCTTATCATTTTGAAAAAGCAAAAGGTATGTTTTAACCGTAGGTTGTCCTAAAGCAGAAGGTGCTTTCTGAAGAGCCGGATAACCCTCATTTGCCGCAACATCAATCCCAAGTAATATATTTTTGGCTAACTCTGCCGATCTTCTTAACTCAATACCGCCCAAAACTTTAGGATATTTATCCGTTTCAATACTTTGAACCGATGATGCGGCCTTTCTAAAATGACCTTTCACCTCGTCAAGATGCGACAAAGATTTCTCCAAAATCTTTATTGCCTGGGATACTCTTTCCGGTCCTGCCAAAGGGGTACCCGAAAAACCCAACTGCTCCTCATATTCTTTAAGGCGGGCAAGTAACTTTTCAGCGGCTGTCAGATCCTCAACAGATGCGGAGACTAGCCCCTTAACATCTCCGTAATATCCTCCAATAATCGGTACAAACCTTAACCACAACAGGGGAGTTAAGGAAATATTTGTTTTAACAAAAGCATTCTTAATATTAGTAGTTTCTTTTTGTATTTGTCCAAAATTTTGGTTCTGGTATGCGGAAGCCAAAGCCTTGGAAGATTTTTGAAGATCTTTTGCACCAAGATAAGCAAAAAAAAGCGGAAAAAATATAGCGGAAACTAAAATTACCAGCGCAAAAAATAATTTTTTAGAAGATCTGCGGGATTTTTTTCTACCGTAATAGATTCTATTCATTAAACTGCCCCTCTTCCGGAAAATACTGCTGGAATTGTTCGCAGTATGATCCAAAGGTCATAAAGAATCGATCTTTTTTTAACATATAAAGCATCCAGCTTAACCCTTTTTTCAAAATTTATTTCGGATCTTCCACTCACCTGCCAAACTCCTGTTACCCCCGGTTTACCTGACAAAATAATCTTAACAAACTTTGAAGTTTGGGGGAAATTCTTTTGCTGTTGGGAAAGTTCATCGGGATAATAAGCGCGCGGCCCAACTAAACTCATTTCACCTTTTAAAACATTTATAAGTTGTGGAAGTTCATCAAGAGAATATTTCCTGATAAATTTTCCAAACCCAGTAATACGTGGATCTTTAGTCAGCTTGTAGCTGCTTTTTTTATATTCTTCATAAAGTTTTTTAAAACTTAGGCCTGTTTTTAAAAGTCTGTGAGCATTAGCAATCATGGAACGAAATTTATACATTTTAAAAAGCTTACCACCCTTACCAACCCGCATCGGAGTATCTGCAAGTACAGGGCCGGCAGATGTTAATTTTATTAGTATGGCAATGAGTAAAAATAGGGGGAAAAGCATCAACAAACCAAAAATCGCACCAATTATATCCAAAAACCTCTTTATAAAATCGTAAAACATAATCTAATTAGTATACCAAAGAATCAACAGTTTGTTTAAAGGCTCTATGAAAACTTTCTTTACTAAAATAAGACGCATGCCTTTTGATTGCTGTTTCCCTAAAATGTTGCGAATCATTTAATCCAATCAATGCGGAAGTCAAACTTTCTACATTTTGCTTGTTAAATAAGATTCCAGTTTTACCATTAATAACCGTCTCGAGTGCGCCGCCTCCTTTGTAGGCAATCACAGGCTTGCCTAAAGCCTGTGCCTCCAAAGAGATTATTCCAAAATCTTCTATTCCGGGAATAATCAATGCTCTGCATCCTGCCAAAACTTTTACTACCATCTGGTCATTTAACTCACCAAGAAATTCTACATCACCCTTATCTTCCCCATTTACCCAATCCCCCTTACCAATCACCTTTAAGGAAAAAACTAACCTCTTACATGCTTCAATTGTTAAATCAACCCTTTTATATTTGTTAGTTCTAGTCACTACCACAAAGTACCCCCCGTCAAAAGTTTCAATACCTTCAAATCTTTTAAGATCCACAAAGGGGTATACCACTTTTGAATCTACTTTATAAACTCTTTTTATCCTTTTTCTTGCATTTTCTGAACCCGCAATAAAATAATCTACTCGATTTTTAGAAACTTGATCATAGATTCTTAATTTGCTCATAATTGGTTCCAGAATGCCATAATTTTTCTGTTCGGAAAAATGCCATAAAAAGCGTGGGGGAGTATGACAATAACATATATGGACTGTACCGGGTCTAGTAATTATAGATTTTGCAAATCTTGTAGTTTGAGAAATAACTAAATCGTATCCGTCAAATGAAAATTGCTCAAACGCAATTGGATAAAAAGGAAGTAGGGTTTTGTAAAGAGATCTCCAACCAGGTATTTTTTGCAGGAAAGAAGTAATAATTTTTTTGTGGACAAAATTATCCTTGAGGATTAAATTGTCTATATCATAAACAGATGTATAGATAGGAGCATCCGGAAATATTTCACATATTCCCAAAAGCACTCTTTCCGCCCCACCCCACTGGACTAAATCATCATGTACTATTGCAACACGCATTTTTGGTATACCTCTAGAGTTTGCTTTGCAAACTTTTCCCAACTGAATAATTTTACTCTTTTTTTGCCTTTTTCTATTAATGCTTTTTGTATCTTTTCTGAGTTTAACACCATATCTATCTTATCTACCATATTCCCCTGATCTTTCGGATCAAAATAAACAGCTGCATTTCCCCCTACTTCTTTTAAAGAACCGGCATCTGATGAAACAACTGGACAAGAACATACCATCGCCTCAAGTATAGGTATACCGAAACCTTCTTCATACGACGGCATAACAAAGACTTTAGCATTTTTGTATAAGGAAACTAATTCCTCATCTGTAACTTCTCCTGTATAAATTATTCCTTCAAAATTATTTTCAGATTTTATTTTCTGCCAGAAATAATTGTTATGTCCCGATAACACAAGTTGCAAATCTTTATTTTTTTCTTTTAGGGCTAAAAAGGATTTTATTAACCCCTCTATATTTTTATGAGGATGTGCATTACCTACATAAAAAATATATGGCCTCTCAATTCCGAACTTCTTCATTTTGCGGGTGAAGTGGGTCGTGAACAATTTGTCATCAACTGCTTCAGGAGTTACTGCTATCTTTCTTTCATCAACTTTCCATTCCCTGATCAATGTTTGCTTTACATATTCCGAAGGAACTAGAATTTTTTTAGAATTAACAACAGAATTTATAAAAACCTTTTTATAGCCAAATTGTTTGAATCTATACGCAATAGGATCCAGTGTTGTAGCTCTTTTCATTTGAAAATGCTGATGTATTAAATCATGGATTGTTACTACAAATTTTCCTTTGTAGAAAATTGGTACATTAAAATGAGGAAAATGCACTATATCCGCTTTTAAATTATTTAGAATTCCGGGTAATTCTATCTGCTCTTTTACTCCATACCATTTAAAATCAGTCAAAACCTTTTTGAAATTATTATGATACACTAGAGTATCATAGTCTGCCTTTAATTGTAAAATGTAATATTCATTATATTTATCCAATGACTGCAGATTTGTTATTAAATTTCTGATATATCTACCTATCCCGGATTCTTTGTACATCCGACCATCAATTACAATCCTCATAATTATAATTTTTTTCCCAACTCCTCATAAATATCACTTAACTGTTTGGCAATAGGGTCCCAATCATATTTTTCTTTAACCATGTTTTTTGCGTTTATAGCAATTCGCTTATAGAGCGTTGCATCATCAAGTAGCTTAAGCGCGGCTTTAGCTATTTCTTCCGGATCATCTCGGATGATAACTTCTACTCCATCTTTTGCATCGGTACCGCTTATGCCGATTGATGTTGTCACAACAGGCAGTCCTGATGCAAAACTTTCCAAATTTTTATACCTTGTACCGCCACCGCCATAAATAGGCGCAACCAAAATAGATGCCTTTTGATAGACTGCTCTAACATCATCTACCTCATCAACTTTTATATCTTTTGATTTAAGATTTGCAAAAAAAGCTTTTGCGTCTTTCCCTATAATCCAAAGTTTTGCATTCGGCAGTTTTCTTTTAATAGCGGGCCAAACTTTATCTACCAAAACTTGGACCGCTTCTCTGTTTTGTAACCATGTAAAATTACCAAGATATAGAATGGTTGGCGCGGATGCTTTCGTTGCTGTTTTTTCCCCGAAGTAATTATTATCTACACCATTTGGAACAATATCAACATCTAAACTTGTGGTCTCCGAAAGCATTGTTTTTTTATCCTCTTGGGACATAGCAACTACTTTTCTTGCTTTATTCCAATATCTAAGTTCCCAGTATTTCATTTTAAAAACATCCAAATACAAAAGTTGCTTAACTACTGGAAGCTTGAACTCATCCACAAAATGCCTGTAGACTAAATACTCTATTGTCTGTTCAACCAAAAGAATTGGGATGGAAGTTTGGGGAATATGTGGCATAACATAAAATGTTTCAGCATGAATAAGATCGAAATTCTCATAAGCCAGTTCTTTTTCTATCTCGTTTTTTTCGCCGCTTGCCCAATTTCTTATTACCAAAAATGGGTAAAAGCTAAAACCAGTCCGCAGTATATTCCCGGGCGTCCAGGGTTTTTCAGATCTTATAAATACTTTTACTTCCTTACAAAATTTTTCAAGTTCCCCGACATATCTTCTTTCCAAAACATTTTTAACAAGACAAAAAAGAGTAATCTCATGATTTAGTGCAGCTAATCTTTTTATTAAATTGTAGGATCTTGTTTGACCTCCCGTAAGAAGAGGGTAAGGCAGGTATGGAGTCAGCATTAAAACCCTCATAAGAAAACTAGGGCTCCTTATCCCCTTTGTCGTCAAATTTTTCCTTTAATTTTGTAAGGTCCGCTATGACAAATTGGGGATTTTGTTCTAAAATTTCGAAGTGTCGAAGTACCCAAGAAGTTCTCTCATCATTTGCTGTTGAAATATAATAAGTAACTCCATAGTCTAAAATGAGGTCTTTTACTGAAGCTGGAACCAAAGCCCAGCCGGGACGGTTTGTCTGGTAAAGAAAAGCCGTATCTCCGTTATATGGTGCTAAAATATAAGCATCTTTCGGTAGTATCTTATCTGCAAATTTACCTGCCTCAACTATTGGATAATTATTTATTTGATATAAACCCTTAACTTCCTTCCATCCAAAATAAAATGTTAAAAGAAAAAAGAGTAGTGCCAAAAAAATTGTCCAAACTCTTGGAATGAAATCAATCGAACGTCGGAAAAGATAAATAAATCCACAAGAAGTAAAAATTGAGGCAATTGGAACAAAAATTACCTGGTAATAATCATGTCTTATATTACCCGTTGCAAAAATGGTAATAAATAAAATATGAGACAAAAGCCAAATATGCAAGAAGGAACCGCTTTTTACTTTAATAATAAGCCCTAAGAGAAAAAGGAATGCACCTGTAACCCCAAGTATCTCACGACCAATTCTTTCAGAAATAATCCACCAAAAAAATGCGGGACGAAATCGGATACCGTCGCTGTTTAATAACCAGGAAGAGGATGGGATTCCTTCCGGCTGTTGCAAAATCCAAAGCCTCCAAAAAGCAAATGGCAAAAGGCTTAATAATAAAAAGGGGGTAAATTTTTTAAAAAAGAAGGATTTGTCTCTTTTTTTATAAACAGAATAAAATAGTGGTAAGAAGAAAAATACTGCCCAAGGCTTTATTAAAAATGCGAAAGCAGTAAAAATCATCCCCCAAATCCCCCAAATTCCCCTATTCTCCCAGATCCATTTATCTACAAAATAGAGCATTCCTAAACCAAAGAAAATAAAAGTAGGTTCAGGTAACGTGGTTCTTGAGAAGAATACATTAAACGGTAAAAGGGCAAATATAAAAGCTGCAATTTGTGCTGTAATAATATTTGTATATTTTCTGGCAATCAGATAAAGAAAAATTATTGATGCGCTGGAGAATATAACCGAAACTAAACGATGATAAACTTCTGATACTCCAAATATTAAATAAAACGGGTATACTACTATATTATATATAGGAAATTCTACAAAACGGAACCTTGCGGGATTTGGTATAGAATTTTCAGCTACACCTGACATATCGTCATACTTTGGTAAAAAGGGATTAAATCCCAGCTTTACAAAATTTCTTGTAACAGCTGCCGTATCTGCTTGTCTCCAAGAATGCCAATCAGCAATAGGTGAATCAATTTTATAAAGTCTCACCAAAAAACCAAAAAATAAAATTAGTGCCAACCAAAAGTATTGATTTGAAATAATTTTAAAAAATTTCATCTGAAATTTTTAGTTGCAAGGGTCAGTCCTAAAACCATCCAAAAAAGTGATGCTACCTTGGATGCTTCAAATACGTCAATAAAAAGGCTGTTAAAAAGAAAGGCTAAAATTAAAGATAATACCCCCGCTGAAAAATATCTTATAAATCCAACGCTTTCTTTATATATTCGCCAAATTCTTTTTGATACAGCAATTAGTACAAGCGCAAACGCCGCTGTGCCAAGAATTCCCACTTCCCCCAAAGAGCGGAGTAGATCATTATCCGTTGCTATACCCAATGATGAATATCCTGTACCCAGGAAAGGATTTTTAATAAAAGCTAAAATAGCTCTTGGCCATTCAATATTTAATCTGATAGAAAATGATCTATAAACCCCAAGTTCGGTTGTATCTACAGGCTCACCAGGAGTGATATCTGTAGGGAGAGCAGATCCGGATGCAAAAGTAGATGTTTGAGCTGATGTACTTGATGTTTTTATTGCTAAGGTAGGTATATTTAGCTTTGCTCTTTTCTTCTGATCATCTGTTTTACCCTGATAGCTATCCCACTGTTTAAGGAGATTAACGGTAACTGTTGAAACCAGTCTGTTTCTTAGGTTAGATGGATAGATTAAAATTACCAAAAGAATAATAAAAAGAAGCAGCAAAAATTTCTTTTTACCTGTTAGAAGAAGTGCCGTTATAATACCAAAGATTGCTGCCACAAAAGATACCCTTGCTGATGTCATAACAAGCACTACTGAAGATACTACTCCTAAACCCAAGATCCAAAGTTTAAATCTTTTTTTGACTGCGAAAAAAAGAGGAACCATTAGACAAAACGCCATTGCTAAAAAGGCTGCAAAATCATAGTGACCTGCAAATGTTGCATTGACTCTTGCATCAGGGGTTAATCTTAGTATCAATCCTTTGGCAAATTCGGAGTTGGTTGTGGATACAACAGGCCAATCCAGGTGTTGCTGCCCAAAAGCATAAATATTCACAATAAGTAAAACCAGTGAGAGAGTTAGCAAAATTATGTAAAGTTGTTTCTTGGTTTTTACAACAGAAGCTATGACTGGAAGAAGCAATATAAACTCAAGTCTACGCAGCCAATGAAGTAACCCTAAATGTAAACTTGAAGTATGGGTTAAGAAAATTGCTGAAAATAAAGAGAGCAATCCAATTCCTAAAAAGAGAATTATAACCTGATTTATTTTACTTTCCAAAAATTCTTTTATTTTACCGGATAAAATAATACTTATGAACCACGCTGCTATAACAATTGCTATAAAAATATCTTCCAGCCTTACTGCTACAAAAGTACCTGAAACATTAAGCAGTGGAAACTTTGGATAAATAGGAATAAAAACAAAAAGAAAAAGTATTGGCCAAAAAAGTAAGGAATTAATTTTTAAGCAAAGTTCTTTCATAATAAAATCTTTCTACCTAATCTATATAGAAAAAGTATGCTTACCGATATCCCCGTCCAAACTAAAAATCTTGCCCAAAAGGAAGAAGGATAAAATCTAAGAGTTACTTTTGTATCCCACAATTTTCCATCTACTTCAAAAGGGATTACTCCCCAAAACTTTGGGGTTTTATCCGGATTAAAAAGTTCAAGACCATTAATATACAATGAATCTCTTAAAGGATAAATTAACTCTTCCAGATAAGTACTGTCTGTATGTCTTTTAATCGCAATCCAGGAATACTCCGGCGGATGATTTAGCCTCAAGGGCGGTAGGAAAAAAAAAGTGTTTTCTTGATAATGTTGTGAATAAAACCAGACAGCAAAATCACGGTAATTGTTAGAAAAATATGCCGAGACGTTTGGTATTTGAATTGTATCGCCTTCCAGATTTGATTTCGCAGAGTTTGGCAAGGCCGGAAAGTCGAATATTTTGCCGGGCCCTGGCCAAAACATATATATGAGAAGAATTATTGAAAAAATAACAAAAAGATATTTCATTGGAACCATCTTGCTCTTCCCAGTTTATATTTAGGATCTTTTAATTTCCTCTCGCCTAAAACTTCTGCAGGTACTCCACCTACTATGGAAAATTCTGCTACATCTTTAGTTACTACAGCTCCTGCTGCCACCACCGCCCCTTTGCCAATTTTCACTCCAGGCAGAATAATGGCTCTTGGACCGATAAACACATAATCACCAATCTCAACCAATCCTAAAACAGTATTAAATTCTTCAGAATTTATGTCGTGTTCAGAGTTATAAACCATTATATCTGAGGCAATATCAACATGGTTGCCAATATGTATTGGGGCTCTTCCATCTAAAAATGCATTCCTACCTATTATGGTATCCTGACCAATGGCGAGGTTTTTTAAAGAAAAAAAGCTTATACCCATATGTACTGCGGAACCCTTGCCAATTTTTGCGCCACAGAGTCTAAGCAAAAATCTTCTTACATGATGGGAAGGTATGTAACATTTAAGCTGAAGCCAAAAAAGAAAAAAATCAGCCAGCCAATTATAAAATCTATTTCCCACCTTACCTGATGCTTCTCCCATACTAAGTTTCCTTCCCATTCGATCATGAAATAAAACCATATTCAAATTATACAACTTTACCGACTTTTTCAAAAACTTTTAAAACCTGTTTTGCCATTTTATCCCGGGAAAATTTTTTAACCTGCTCAAGACCCAGTTTTGAATATTTCAGCCTTAACTTTTTATCAGAAGTAATAGTCCTTGTTGCCTGCTCTATCTGATCAACCGAATAAGGATCTACCAATAGCCCGGCCTGACCCACAACTTCAGGTAATGATGCAATATTAGAGACAATCACCGGTGTCCCGCAAGCCATCGCTTCTATAACAGGTATACCAAATCCCTCCCAAAGGGATGGGAGGATAAAACCCTCTGCTCCTGATAAAAGATATGGTAAATCTTCTGCTTCAACATACCCTAAAAATTTTACCCTATTTTCTATCCCTAATCTTTTTGGAGTATTCAAAATATCCTGAAACATCCACCCTTGCTTCCCCTCTCCTTTAGTTTTTCCAACTACCACCAAATTCAGATTATCTATTCTTGCCAAAGCCTCCATTAGTCTTATAAGATTTTTCCTTGGTTGTATGGTCCCTATATATATAACGTAGGAATCTTTAATTTTGTATCTTTTAAATGTTTTTTGAATTTTCATTTTGTTTCCGATCGGATGAAAAATGTTTACATCTATCCCCGGGTAAGCAACAGTAATTTTATTTTTATCTATACCGTAATTTTTGATAATGTCTTGTTTTGAAAAATTGGAAATAGTAATTATGTGGTCGGCATTGTCAATAGAAAATTTTGTCCAATTTGTAAGCTGCCACAAGTCTTTTTTGTTAAACATTTCGGGAAAATGTAAAAAAGATAAGTCAAATATGGTAGCAATTCTTTTTATGGATGAGAACCTGGGGATATAGTGGGTAGGGGAATATATTAAATCATACCTGCCTTTTCTTATATATAATTCCAATGGTAGGGCAATTCTTGTCCAGAACTTTTTAGGTCTTAGAATTTTATACTTCCATCCCTGCCTTTCTTTAGGTAAATCACTAAGTGGGGGGTCTGGTAAAAATATGGTGTATTCATTTTTTTTATCAATCTTTTCTAAATGTCTTATCAGTTCAAAAGCCACCTGTGAGGACCCAAGCCTTTGCAAAACGTTTGCCTCATAACCATCGATGGCAATTCTCATTGCGTGAGCCTCCGATAAACTTCCGCAGTTTCCCTGGCAGCTTTTTTCCAGGAAAATTTTTTAACTTGCTTGAAACCTTTTTTAATTAAATCTTTCCTTAAGCCTTCATCTTCCATAACCATTTTTAGTTTTTCTTTCATGTCGGAGACATTTCTTGGATTGGCATATATTGCTCCATCCCCTGCTATTTCCGGCATTGATGAAACATCTGAAGTGACTACAGGCACTCCACAGGCAAAACAGTCAACAATCGGCAGTCCAAATCCTTCATATATAGAACAATAAAGTAAAACGCTTGCCGATGCATAAAGAAGCTGGAGCTCTCCAATAGAAAGCCAGGGAATTGTTTGACCAGCTATCACCAGGTTATAATCTTTGGAAGCCTCCCTTATTCTTTCCAAATTTCTCCTTTCCCCTATTCCTCCGATAGCCAATACATATTTTTCAGGTAAGCCATATTTTTTTCTGAATGCATTTTGTTTTTCTTTTGACTTTGGTCTAAAATCTGCTGTCTGAGCTTCATAGATAACAGTTATTTTTTCTTCCGGAATTGATGAAACTTCCAGTAAGTCCTTTTTTGTAGATTCTGATACGGCAATTACCATATCAATCTCTCTTTCCACCAAATAAAGCCGCCTTTTGTGAACAGCAACAATCTTGGGATGTGACCACTCGGGATATTTTATGGGAATTAAATCATGAAAAGTGGTTATCTTTTTGGCTTTTGCGGGTGGCTGGGTCCAGTCAGAGGAATGGAATATATCCAATGGACCTATGAATTTTTCAATATTAACATTTCTCCACCTATTAAAAAGCATTTCAAAAAGAGTAGGTGGAAGTCTATATTTTTTTACATTTTTAAGGTTTCCCTTGTAAGGCTTTCTTAACGAGGAATAAAAATAGATCATCTCCAGATCTTTAAATTTAGAAAATTCCCGGGTTAAGTTATCAGTATATGTATTAACCCCGCCTCTGTGTGCAAGTTGTGAGATATCCATACCAACTCTAAGCATGGGTTAATTGTAACATCTTCTTGGTATTGTGCTATTATTTGCGGCGCATTATGGAAGTTGTTCCAACTGGATCTATAACCTCATAATTTTGTTGTATATAACTATCAATTTCTTTGGCAAATTCAGTTATTGGTAGACCTTCAATTTTTACAGATCTGTCTGATACTATAATATCAGGTTTATCCCTCTTAATTCCTTCCAACACCCTATCTTCAGCTTCTTTTAAGAACCACGGGAATTGGAAAACAAACACATCCCCTGCAGGTAAAGTTTTACTCATCTGGTAAAGATGTGGCGCTGCTCCAAAAACAAAAATCTTTTCAGTCGGTTTAGTATATAGTTGAATTTTGGATGCAACCATTTTTGTTTGCTCATCAAAAAAGAAAACTTTATCACCTATGTGACCCTTATAAAAAATACCCAACCACCAGATTGTAATTAGTATATAACCTATCCCAAAAACCCTAACCATCCCCAATCTCCCTAACCTCTCCATCCCATACACCGTTGCCAAAACAGCAAAGGGAAGAGCCGGTTGAAAATGTACAAAATCAAATCTTGTAGAAAGGCCTGTCAGGCTGCCAATTAAGAAAATTAATATCATTTGAGATAATTTATCCTTGATTTTAAAAAGGATTAGGGAAGCAGCACCGAAAACTAAAACCACTCTTAAAAGGTGGGCAGAATCAACTACCGCTCCCCTGCCATATTGAGCATAGGTTGTAAGATTAAAAGTAATTGTCCAAAACCAAAAATCTCCTAAAACCTCGATTGAGAAAAGATAAGTAATCATTAAAACAATAGGCAAACTTAATCCGTATAAATATCTTCTAAGTGCCCCGAGTTCCCTGCTCTCCCAAAAAATATAAATTAATACAAGAAAAGAGAGTGGAATAAGCACCTGCTTAAAAATAATCCCCAAGCCCAATAAAAGCCCTGTCAGAAAAAACTTTTGTTTATACAAACCATAAAATGCCGGCAGTAAAATTAATGGCAAAAAAGAATCTATCCAAAACACCCACCCCTCAAAAAACGGCTGCCATATCAAGTATAAAATATTAACCAATAATGCCTTAAGGTCATTTTTGAAAATTTGCCGTGAAATATAAAATAGAAGCATCTGAGTAATAATTACAATAGCTATCAACCATATTCTGGCTACTTCTGGGCTAATCATTCCCAAATTATCAAAATTTATAGGCAAAAACATCAGTCCCGGAAAATGTTGGTCCAAGATTTGAGAATAAGGTTTTAGCCCTTGATTTGTTAAATATGGATAAATAAAAAGTTCGGGATAGGGGAAAAATATTAACTTATTTAAAACAAAAGCATGGGTCAGCAAAACCAGTCCAAGTATTAAATATTGCAAATTATTTTTTAACATAATGGTAAACAAACCCTACTCCGGTAAAATTTTTAGTATCTATTTGCTCATATCCTAAGCCAAGTAACTTTCTACCTACTAATCTTTGAGGGTCACTGATTTCTACCAGATATTCAACAAGGTAAACATCTTTTTCGGTTTCTTCCAAGAAAGCTATATCACTTTCATTTTTTGCTGGAAAATCTTTTAAGGCTCCTTTTGCTTTTAAGTTATTTTTCGCATAATAATCAAAAGGAGGTAAGTTGCCTGAACTTTCAAATAAAATCAGAGCTGTTGGTTTATCCTTGAAAAAGCTTACTAATCCTCTCCAATCCTCCCGTTGAAAGTCGGAATTAAATAAATAAACATAAGTACAAAATAACTCTATTAAGACAGTTCCTGCCAAGAAAACATATTTTACTTTTTTCTCCAAAGATAAGGTACCTATAGAAACTAAAAGAATTATACCCGGTAAAACATAAAGTACTCTGAAATAGTTATATACCGGAATCACAAAAGAAACCAAAGTAGCTATAAGAAGTGGAATTATAATCCAGCAAGTAAATAGTTGCCTATAAAAACCACTGACTGACTGAATACCTTTCCAAAGAAGATAACCAAATAAGCCTAAAACCGGCAGTAAGATAGTTGCATATAATAGTTTATCAGCCAAACTGATTCTTCCAATAATAAATTTTACAAATGTAAGAGGAAGTGTTTTCAAATCAAAAGCTCCGGCAACAAATTTCCAGGTTGGTAAATTGCTTGATGCAATTGATCCGACATTTAGCTGGCCCAAAAACAGGGGCAGCCACCAAATTCCCAAGACCAAAGCCACCGATAGAGCTATAATCCATTTTTTAATGATTTCCTTTCTTTTTATGAATAGTAGAAAAAAAAGTTGCGCGGGAAAAATAAAATAAGCAATATAATCGGACGCCAGAATAAATAAATCGCTTAGGATAAGTAAAAATAAATTTATCCTCTCTCCTTTAATAAGTTTTATAAGCAGAAAAATGTTAATTAAAACAGCCAGGGTTGCTAAAGCATACATCCTGGCTTCCTGACTGTAGTATATATGTAAAGGGTTAACAGCCAAAAGCAAAGCGGAAAATATCCCTAAAGTCCTGGAATGTATTTTTTGACCTATCAGATATACTATATATATTGCCAGTACGCCAAATATTACTGACGGTAATCTAGACGAAATCTCACTTATCCCAAATATCTTTGTCCAAATCCAAAGGATAATAAAAAAACCCGGCGGATGAAAATCAGCCTTTGCGTACTCCGTAATCATACCCAAAAGAGAAAATTTTTGAGTTGCTAAAACATTAATTGCCTCATCAAGCCAAAGGCTTTGGTTTATACTAATAAGTCTTAGACCCAATCCGAAAAAAAGTATTATCCAAATCACTCTTCTCTCCTTTCTTTCCCTCTTTCCCAAAGCTTTACTAAAACCATAATTTTATAGACCATCATCAGATAAGTTAAAGAAAATCCGTAAAATCCATCCAGAAATCCTTGATGTTTGATAAACCTTACCAAAAATTCCCTGGCAGGCCACCAGAAGAAAGAAGTCCAGGAAAATCTCCCTCCCTCATTGTATAAATTATCCGCTTCAACTGATGAATATCTGTTTTGACGGTCTATAAATTGTTGTATGGAATCATAACCACGGTGGATAATAGCTAAATCCTCTATGGCTGGCAAATCTAGAACTCTTCCGTACACCTTTGGATAAACATGAATTTTATCATTCCACTTAACACTTCCATTTTTAAAAAATCTGACATGATTATCCGGCCACCAATTTGTATGTTTAATAAAGCGACCAAAAAAAATATTTTTTCTAGGGATATTAACTGCCTCAAATTTTCCTTCCGAAGCTATTTCTTTAAATTTCTTCCACAAAGTAGGAGTTATTATTTCATCTGGATCTAAAACCAATATCCAATCACCTTGGGCTTTTGAAACAGCGAAATCACGGACTTTTTCTACAAAATCTACTTTTTTATGAGTAAAAATTTTAGCTTGATACTGCTTGGCAATTTTTACACTGTCATCATTTGAACCCAAATCCACAACAACAATTTCATCAACATATCCCGTGATGCTACTTAAACAATTTTTTAATGTCTTTGCCTCATTATTTGCCTCATTATATGTTACAATTACCGCTGAAATCATAAATTTAATGACTTACTAACTCTTCAAAAACTCTTTCATATTCTTTGGCAATTTTATCCCAAGAAAATTGCTCTGCTTGATCTCTTGCTTTTTTTGACCAATCAATGCTTAATGCCTTATCCAATGCTTCTGCATACCTATCGGCATCACCAACATCAACAAAAATTCCGGCATCTCCAATAATTTCATGTCTTGGGGCATCATCGGGAGCAACCACGCCCAGACCAGATGCCATGGCTTCAAGATATACAATACCAAAGGCTTCCCTACTCCAGGAGGGGAGTGTGAACAAATCACAGCTTCTATAAACTTTTGGCATATCGTCATAATCGAAATTTGCAATTTTAAACCTCTCACCTAGATATCTTTTTCCTAAATTCTCTAAATTTTCCTTTTCCCCTCCCTCCCCTACGATTAAAATAGACCCTTCCCCTATCTCCCTCATTGCCCTTATCACCCTCGAATGGTACTTATACCAAGTTAAAGCCCCAACAGATAAAATAATTGGCCTAGGAAGATTTAAATCTATTTTAGGTCCATTAGGTGAAAATTTTTCTAAATCAATTCCATTAGGAATTTTAATTATTTTTATTCCAAAACCCCATTTTTTATCCCAAGCTCTCTGATGCTCGGTTAAGGCAACAAATATATTCGGCCTCACAAATGCTATATTCCAAATATCATCCAGACCAATACCACTGTGGCCACCAGTTAATAATTTATATCCACCCAGAAGCCTCCCTAAAGAAGCTAAAAAAGCTTGTAATCTACCATTGATTGAGATCACCAAATCGTATTTCCCTTTTATAATCTTTGATAAAGAATCGGCATCTACATCTGCAAATATATCCACTTGATTTTTTTTTGAAACTCGAAGTGTCAACTCTTTAACGAAATTCTCTGCTCCTCTACTAAGCTTATTTTGGTATCTGCTCAAAAATAATATTTTCACTTTTGAATTCCTTCCATATTTTTTCTAATGTAAGCTTTATAACCTCCTACTTTTACAAATGGCACATCATTTAAGTTTGCTTTTAAAGGAAGTCTATCTTCAGATAATATAACTGTATATTCTCCTTCTCCAGTCTTTATCTCATCAGGATATAACCATCCAAAATTTTGATCTGTATAACTTCTGTATGGAACTCTACCATAAATTTTAAACAAGTATCTCCAACCTTCCCAGTTATGACAAATTCCCCTTCCTTCTATACTAAAAGTCTTTTCTCCAATAAAGTCCATTACTTTTAAAATTAGTATTTTTTTGGAACCCAATCCAAATTTGTCCGAAGCGTTCAAAACAGTATTTAGACCTAAAGCTATTACGAATATTACAAGGGCAATAAAAATTAATCTATATTGTTTGCTTATCTTACTAATGAATATTCCAGGTATGAAAGTAAGTAGCGCAAAAAGTCCTAAATTATGATACTCAAAGGATCCGCCGGGATAAATAAAATAAGAAATCAACAAAGTTAAGATACAAATAGCCAGTAACTGTTCGGGTCTTTTTTTACTTTTTAAACCGGTAAAAAGAAATAGTAGTATTCCGGCTAAAGAAACCAGTGAGAGCCAAAAAGGTGCATATGTGCGTTCCGCATAGCGATCTATAAATTTAAATTCTTCCTTTACAGATAATGAGCTGCAGCTTATATTAATCTCATCTGCATTGGAATTACCTGCCTTCAAATACCAAAATCTTCCCAGGCTGTCAAACAATGAATGTAGCTTAGTTTCAGGGTTAAATGTAATTTGCGCCTTACTGATTTGCTCTTGAAGTCTTGTAAGTACCGTTATATTACTAAAGTTATGGTTAATATCAAAAATAAGTAAAGGCCAATATAATAATAAAAAAGTTACTAAGCAAAAAAACACAAGTTTAATATCTTTCCAATAACCTTTTTTAAAAAAATACCACATTCCTATCAAAACTACAGGTATAGGAGCAAGCTCTGTTTCGAAAATAAGTCCAACTAAAGCGGCAAAACATATCCACCACCATTTTGATCTGTGAACTAAATTGAGGGTTATAAATATTAATAACACTATTAGAGGTGCGAACATTGGATTCCAATATTTTTGGTCATAAAAAACAAAAAGAGGTAATCCTGCATAAAGCAATCCTGCAATAAAACCGGTTGTTAAATTAAAAAGTCTCCAGCCAATAAAAAAAATCACTATGGATGTAAGAGTTCCTGTGAGAGCGGCGATATATGCTGTTATAAGTGGATCACCCTTAGAAATAGCCAGAAAAAATGCAGTAATATAAGTAAATAAGGGACCCATGTAAAAATCGAGGAAAGAGGCGCTAACCCCAATCCAGATCGGATGCAAATCTAAGACTTGTGTCCATGCGTAGGTGGCTTGATATTCTTCATCAAAGTTAAAAACATAAATATTTCCCAGATTGTAAAATCTAAGAAAAGCAGATAGAACAATAATAAGAATAAGAAAAATATATGCTTTCATTTAATCTGAAAATCGAAATTTAAATAGTGCAAAAACCGCCTTCAATCCATCTATCCAGCTAATTTTTTTACCTTGCCTGTAGGATCTTGGTTTAACTTTTATGGGAATTTCAAATATTCTAAATCCTTTTTTTAAAAATTTCGCAGTTATTTCCGGCTCAAAGTCAAATTTGTTAGAGTTTAAATTAATCCCCTTAAGACAACTTGTTTTAAAAACCTTATAACAGGTTTCCATATCAGTCAAATTTGACCTGTAAAGTAAATTGGTTAGTCCGGTTAACAATCTGTTAGCAATCAAGTGTGTTGGTAGAACAGTTTTGTCCTCCCCCCAAAGTTTCAGAGGATAATTTATTAGTCTTGTGCCATAGACTATTCTTGCCTGATTTTCTAAAATTGGTTTGAGCAGTAAAGAGTAGTAGGTTGGATCATATTCCAAATCTGCATCCTGAATAATAATAAAATCACCAGTGGCTAATTTAAGTCCTGACCTGATAGCAGCACCCTTGCCTAGATTCCTTTCATGAAAAACTTTTTTTATATCTCCAAATTTTAAATTTTTAATTTTGAATTTTGAATTATCTATCGATCCGTCATCTATTACAATAATTTCTTTTTTTATGCCATTCGGAAGCTTTACATTTCTAACTCTATCAATAATTTGCTTTATTGTTTTTTCCTCATTATAAACAGGGATAATAATTGAGAGTTTCATGGTTTGGTCTTTTGAGCTATTACAAGTATAGAGGTTCCAAAAGGTGGTTCGATTATGTTTTCAATTGGTAAAGTTAAAGGTGCCACTAAATTAAATAGTCCTATCTTATTTTTACTCACCCTATTCTCGCCAAAAATTTTCCCTGTCAAAAACCACCCTATCGCTCCCAAAAAATTTAATTTTCGACAACCTAAAATTTTAAATCCAACACCAGTAAGTTTTTTGACTAAATCTTTTTTTTCATATCTTCTAAAATGACCTATTGATTCATCAATCATGCCATATAATGAACGGTGTGCAGGAACAAGTAAAATTAAGTAACCGCCATCTTTTAAAAGAAGATATAAATTCCTAAGCGCTTCTTTATCTTTTTTTATATGCTCCAATACATTGATAAAAACAACTGTGGCAAATTTTTTATCCTTAAAAAAATATTTACCCTTTTCTATATCTCCAAATCCGGCTCTTCCGCCAATAATTTTTTTAACTTCATTAATATAATGCTTATCTATATCAACAGCATACACATCTCCATAATCTTTCAAACTCCTGGTAAAATTGCCTATCCCGCATCCCACTTCTAAAATTTCACCCTTAAGATATTTTTTAAATTTATTTAAAGTCCACCTATTATACCAGACAGCCTGACTCATACTTTCCAGAGTCTGTTGCCCAAAGCCGTTGTTCATAAATTTAATTTAAGATTCTCCTCTTAAACTTTCGGAGTGGTGTCAGTATTTGAGACTTAATTAATTCATCCCCCGACATTTTATTCCAGGGAGAAGCAACGCTATTAGGGTAACTTCTGTATAAAACTTCCGGAAATTTAAAGCTTTTATCAACTTTCTCACCCAGTTCATATTTAAACTTATCATATTTTCTTTTTACAGAAGACCTTCTTAAGTGAGTTACATGCAAAAACGGGGCATCCACAAAGATGATCCTCTCTCTTTCCTGTATTAATTTTCCACTGCCATCAAAAAAACCTTCTTTACCATATGGCCAGTCTACGTGAAGCCCGGGAATTTTTTTACTGAAGGCTTTTAAGCTTAAGTGTCCAGTTTTTCCCAAAAGTTTATACTTTCCTGCAGACTGATCTTGCATGTGATATATATCTCCAACCGGCACAACCATGGGCACTACTACTGCATCAATATTACCTCTTTTATTGGTTTCGGAAACAACCATCTTAATTGACTTTTCCCACCAAATTTCATCTCCATCCAAAATTAATATCCAGTCACATTTCGACTCCTCAAGCATCTTCTGACGCATTTTAGTAAATTCCATGGGATCAACCTTACCAACTTCTTTAAACTTTAATTTATTACTATTTATCGTTTTAATAACTTCAACAGTTTTATCAGTTGACCCAGTATCCCAAACTAAAATCTTATCTACGTAATCTAAAACACTCATTATTGCAAACCAAATAAAATTTTCCTCATTATTAACTATAGTATTAGCCCAAATTGTCATTTCTTTAATTTAATGAGCAACCAGATTAATGGATATAGAAAATTAAAAGTTGTACCTAGCAGTACAGTAATTGCTGCCCCTATTATTCCAATACCAGATATCAAAAGATAGCCCAATCCTCCGATTATTACAAGATGACCAATGGACACCCAAATAAAAACATCAGGCCTGCCAAAATAAAATATAACACTATGATGCACCGGTATGGAAAATAAAAAGATAAGTTGGGCTATAAATAAAACTATAAAAGGAAGGGTAGCTTCTTGATACTGTACACCTAAAATAATTGGGATAATATAAATTGCCAATGGGATTGTAAGAAGTCCCACAAGACAGAGCCCGGAAACGAAAAGCTGAAATTTTTTCAAGTAAACTAACATTTGTTCACTGGCTTGAAAGGAAGCAAATTTTGGTGAAGCAACTAAGCCAAGTGCAGAAACAAGTTGTGGCAAAAAGGCAACTAATTGATTTGCTGCTCCATATATTCCTACCTCCTTTGAAGAAAGAAGAACAGCAGTCAAATATGTATCTAATTTGGAGGAAAAAGCAGCTATAATTGTAAAGATAGCAACCGGAATATTATATTTAAAAAGTTCTTTTGCTAAGCTAAATTCAAATTTGGCCTTAAGAATTTTCCTTGCCGGAAGAATAAAAAGCGTTATAAAAAAACCAAAAAAAGGTAAGGCTAAATAGACTATTAAACTGCTTTCAAGATTTAAAATTAAGTAATAGCCTAAAATTAGTATTAAAAGTAGTCTTAAGGTATTGGTTAAAATATTTACAATACTCCAAAGAAAATATTTTTGATATGCCTGCAGGGCAGAAGTTGCAAATGTAAAAAGTAAAGCGCTTCCCACACCAAAACCTGCAAGTCGCAAAGGCAAAATTAACTCATTCTTACGAAAAACTTCAACTGCCAAAAATGGAGCCAAAAGAAAAATAACCAAAACAGATGTTACCCAAGCGATCAACTTAATCTCAAGACCTAATTTTAGGAATCTGTAGGCTTTATCTATATTTACAGCCAAATTTTTAGATACAAATCGAATTAAACCAGTATTAGTCCCGATATCGGCAATATCCGCAACTAAAACCATTGAAGTAGTAGCAATAATAAACAAACCAAAATTATCTGGCCCTAAAAATCTTGCCAAAAGCACATAAAATAAAAATCCCAAAAGACCATTTATTAGAGTACCCAAAACAGTTACTTGCGACTGCTTAAAAGTGGCTGTAGAAAGAATAGATTTGAGCATATAGCCATTATATAAGGAATTAAGAAGATTTGCTGTATTTAATAAGAAGCAAAACTAAAACTACAACTGTTATCCCAGAAACTATGAGACCTATATTTACATATTTCTGGGCATCAAATTCGACAACATAACCACCATCTTTATCTACTTTAAATCCATTTAACAAACTATACACCGGCAGGGAAGTCTGGCCACTTAATTTCCAGAGCCCATCATAATTTTGGGAAAATACTAAAAATGAGGCTTCTTTCAAATTGCTAACATTAACTATATATTTAGTAGGATTTATTTTCTGATAGGAAACTTTCGGAGTGTTATCATTTTGCGCATTTTTCTCGTCAAATTTTACAATCCTTCCCTCAAGCTGCCTAGCTTTATCCTTAAAACTATCCCATTCATTCTTATCTAAAACAGCCAGTGCATTAACCACATTAATATCCCCCGCTGATTCTATGATTAGTTCTCCATCCTGTTTCAGTTGTCCAACTTCAAACCATCTGACATTTGCTTCCTTTTCTGTTTTAGTTGAAATCTGACCAATGAAATTGTTTTCCTGGTAAAACTTTAAGCTTCCACTTCTTGAACTCTCCATCACTCTGGCAAGTAAAATATCTCCACTTTTCAATTGTCCATTGTCAATTGTCAATTGTATATTCCCTTCCCCTACTGCCCACCCGCCTCCTAAATCAAAATCCTGATTATCAATTCCATATTTACCTTGCAGAAAATCTCTCCACCAAATTAAATCTGCTGCTTCCCGCTTCCACCACCCTGATTCATCAGGATCAAAATTGAGTTGTTTTGCAGGGAAAATTAAAGAACCCTGTTTAATAAACGTTGCCGCTAAATCCAGCAGGCTCTTATTATTAAGAACAATTTTTGCTTGAGGTAATTCTTCTATTTTTTTCCCTAAAGCTGTATGTTCCTCTACAAAAACTAAAGCATTATTTGAAAGTCTTAAGTTTGCACTCCTGGTTGCTTCATTATATATATCATCTGACCCAATAACCCACCATATATGCGGAGTAATAAAAAACCGATCCTGATGATTTTTAACTTTAAAAAGTGGGATTGGCGACTCCTCTATTTTTGAAAGCCACTCTCTTTTGGATAATTGGTCCAAAAAAGTATAGAAATATTTGATATTATCAGGATGCATATTGTCTCTAACTGGATCAAGAAAGGGATAAGCCAGATAGCCTACAGCGGCCACATCAAAAATCTCCCCCATATATGCAGCTTCTCTTAGAAAATTGAACGTTTCATAACTACCTTTTGTTCCTGTAGCAAAGGGCCTTTTTTGTGCCAGTCCTGCTGCACCAACCCATGGGTGATTTAGACTAGAGTATCCAAGAGGTGCTTCTGTAGGTATCCAAAATATTCTTGAAAAAGAAGAATCGGACTTTAAGATTGCTGCTTGCTTTAAAAATTCATTTTCATATCTGGGTTTAGAGAACATCCCGGTCATTTGTTTAAAATACAAAGGCCACATCAAAAGCAATAAATATATAAAAATTATACCTGGAAAAAATTTACTCAAATTTCTGATAATCTTTTTTCTAAAAATTAAAGATGAAACTTCAGTCACCGTAATGGAAATTAATATGCTGTATGACAGGGCTATCAGCAAATAAAATTTAATAGGATCCCTAAATATTGAAAAACCCGGCAAATAAGCAAATAACAACTCATAAATTTCTCCTAAAGGCTCTTTTGAACCTTTACTTAAGAAAATACCGACAATTGCAACAGTAAGCCAAAATCCAACTACTTTATCCCTTTTTCTTAAAAAGGGTGCCAGAAAGACAAGTAGTGGTAGTAAGGAAAATTCTAGCTTTGGATCGGAAATTTTTCCAAATATGTTTTGATACCAATGAGGTTGCTGTAAAAAAATAGAGTGAGTCAAAGAAGATAAACTTAAAAAATCTACCTGTGAAATTCTTTCATATGTTTGGGGTAACCCAAAACTACGGGAAAAAATTACAGGTAAAATCCAATAGCTATGTATTAATACCATTATCAGTACTGATAAAATTCCGGATATAAGGAGATTTTTCAAAAACTTTATATTTTCACTTTTTGGTGATGTAGTAAGCTGAAAGATACAGTGAATAAAAAATATTAGCAGCAATAAAAAGAGAAACCTAATATCCAAAAAAGAAATCAGTAGTAGAGAAAAAAACAGATTTAATCTATTTTTAAGATTTCCCCGATCGGTTGTTTTTAAATAGTAATAGAAACAAAGAGGAGTCACGGAATAAACAAGTGCCAAGGAAAGCTGTCCGCCGTCTATTAAAAGCAAGAAAAAAGAGTTTGATAAATAAAGTAAAACCCCTATATATTTTGCAAACCCTACAATGTGAAGATAAGAAAGCAGTTTGTTCATAGAAACAAAACCGGCAAGTAAAATTAAAAAAAGAAAAATCTTGGTAATCCAAATTACAGATATACTAAACTGGGACAAAATCCTAAAAAAAATGTGTATGGGTTCTGACCATAAAGTTGTTGCCGTGTACTCCCCTAATCCATCCGCAACAGCAACTTCCCGCCAAATCCAGGGAAAGCTATTTTCCCAAATAACACTCTTTGAACTTAAATGGTAATCGTTGGCAACCCTTGGAGCAGGTAACCAGAAAATCCAAAATGCGAATAAAAAAATAAAGAAAAAAACTGCTGCTAATCTTTTATTCATCTTTTGATTTCTAAAAAATACAAAGTCCAATAAGAAATAATTAAAATAAATACAAAAATCATAATTTTACTCAAAGCTCCAAGATGTCCCGTTACAATAAGCAGTCCAGCGATAACAAAGCCTAAAATCAGTAAATAACCAATCATTTTTCTACTCATTTTTCTACAAAACCTCTTTTCATGAGATCCGGGATAAAACTTAAGATAAAAATTAAAAGCATCCCAAAGCCTATACTGCCAAAAAGATTTGACAGATTGATTTGCCAAAACAAATACAAAATAACCATTAAAAAATTTAAAATAATAGAGATCCAAAGAACAAATTTCTTATACCTTTCAGTCATAACAATAAAGAGGGAACTTGCAAAGATTACGGATTTTAAGAGTTCATCACCATTGCGTAGTGAAAAACCGGATTCCAATCCCCAAAAAATTGGTACTGAAGCTATGGAAATAAATAATTTTAAAAAGAACGATTTAGTTTTTTTCATATCCTTTAAAAGTTTTTCTTTTAAAAGCGTTCACTAATGAATATCCAATCAGTACTCCGTAGCTGATAATAGCTACTATTAAACCAAACTCTACAATTTTTTGAGGTTCAAATTCCAATTTAAAATTGTAATCTCCCGCCTCTTCTACAAAGTAAGCGTTTGCATAAAGATTTGCAAGATAGTGAGCAGAAGGTAAATGGTGGCTTCCATCTTTTGATAAAGTCAGCTTCCAGCTTGGATGATAGCTTTCACTAAATACCAAAAAAGCGGGCTGATCTATATGTAATTGTCCGCTAAATGAAACAGGGCTTTTATGATTTATCGAAACCGTTGCAGACAAAGAGGCAGTTTTTTGAAAGTTATCAATCTTTCTAAGTAAAATTTCCCCGTCAAATAATCTTACAACTTTAAGATTTTTAATTAGGGCGCTATTTTGCGGCTCCAGTAAAAATCTTACAACAGCACTTTTAGTGGTTGCTCTAAGAGCAGGAAGGGGAAAATTATACTCAACCCAATCCTGCTGGGGAGTCTGGTTTATAAATTGGTTTACCTGATAACTTGCTTGGCCTTCTTCGTTATAAGTATCCGTATCCTGAAGGAGCTGAATGTAAAAACCATTCCCTTTTTCCAGCTTGGCAATAAAGGAGATTTGATAAGTATCTCCTCCTGCAACATAATCAATTTTATTCTCCAAATAACCTATTTGACTTTGGACTCCCTCTATCCTGGTATCTGTTGGATTTGAAACCAAATTATCTGAAATCAGTACCGGCAAATTTATTTCATGAGTGCCCTCTGTTAGGAAAACTTCTCCCAATGAAATAATATAATCTTTTTTAGTCCCAGTAAAAATTCTTGTCTGACCGTCAATAATTGAGGTAATTTGTTTATATTTTTCCAGGTAAGGATCTTGTGCGTTAAGAAATGTCAACAAAAGTTCATAGCTTGAATCAATGGGTATTTCAAATTTTAACACTGTCTTGTCGAATAAAGGCGAAGATTGACCTTCTTTGTAATATGAAGAGATAAACTGGTGATCAATTAAGCTTTTCTTTAGATCATCGCCTATTTTAACTACTGCATCAGAACTTTGTTTGTTAGCAATCACCCTTAATATATATAATTGAACCTGGAATATATTCGATATAGTTTTGTTCTGTGCATAATAGGCAAGTACTGCAGAGTTGGAATCGAAGATTTGTTTCATTTCGTTTTCATAATCTTTTAGATCAGATATTGGAAGTTGTTTGTTTTCGGAAAAGATGGACCTTGAAATTTTCAATATTTTTTTAGTTGCAGAAATCAGCTTATCATTTATTTCCTCGCCGATTATCTCGTGATTTATCCTGTAAACCTTCTTTAGCCCTATTATCGGATTAAGCCATAAATCATCATAGTTTGGACTGAAAATAAGTTGATTAATTAAAAAAAGTGTTGAAGAAGGTGAAGCTTCTGAATAGGTAAAAGATTCCTTTGGAAAGATAAGTGTATCTGAAGCTTTTTTATTTAAGTCAGTTATCAGAGTCCTATTTTCTGAAAGTAGATAAGGCCAAAGACTTGGCTCCTCTGGAGGATTAATAAAATCAAAGTTATTGGAAATTGAGATTCTTGATTTAAAGTAAGAATCAGAAACTTTATAAATCAAAAGTTCGCCGAATCTTTTAGGAGCTTCTAAAAATGCTAAGTTATTTAAGATGCTTTCACTTTGTTGAGGCTCAAAAAACTCTCCTCCTTCCCATGTTGCATCTTTATGAAGAACAATATACCTTACGTTAAAATCCTGCAACATTCTAAGTATTGTATCTTGACCAACCAAAGGGTTATGGAAAGCAAGGTAGAGCGCACGCAGTGAATTATCCACTTGTTTTAAATTAAAACCATGTGATATGGATGGTGCAGCAGTAAAAAGCAGCGCACTCGGCTCAAGACCACTGTATCCATTCTCCCAGTTGTAGGTTATACTTTCTCCCTTAGTTAAAGGAAGGTGCAATATTTTGCCAGGGTTAGTATAAACGTCTTTGGAATAATCAGCTTTAATCCAGAGATTTGCATCCTCATAACTTTTTGGCACTTCAACAAATACAGGTTTATTAAATCTTCCAAAAATTTGCCCGGCAAACACAGGCCAACAAAAAGCAAGAATTAGAAAAAAAGTAACTGCAGAAGCGGCTTTTAGCAATCTGGTATTTATTCGTGTCTTGAAAAAATCAAAAATAATTTTGGTGCCTATAATAAGTAAAATCGTGCTAACGATAGGCAATAAAACTCCTATTTTTTCAAATGGATTTCTCAAAACCCCCAAGGGAAAAAAATGTTTCATCCCAAAGACATAAAAGTATCCCAGAGGGGAGGCTACCCCTTTAGATAAAATCACTACCAGAAGATATATTACAGACCACTTTGCCCAAGTGGCACTATAAATACCTCTCGTAAGTCCAACAAAAATAATTGCTACAAAAAACCAGGGAATAATCCTGACAAAAACATTTAAATAACCTGTTCCAAAATCAAGTTGAGAAAATAAATAAAACGGATTAACCATTTGCAAAAGGTATGGTAAAACTGTCTGCTGTCCCAAGGTATAAAGAGTAGCCAGAGTCTGTTCATTACTGTGTTGTTCGGCTAAAAATGAGGGAGCGATTTGGAAAATCGGCAAAAACCACCAAATGTTTGTCAAAAACCAAAGTAGAAATCCAATGCAAAAAAATATTCCTACTTTTTTGGCTTTTTTAAAACCTGACCAGGGAAAAATAATCTCCGCAATAGTAATCAGAAAGAGAAACAGCCAGAGGGTGAGAATGTAGGCCATAGTACCAAAACCATATAGACTAATCAGATTAATTAACAAAAACAAAAGCAGTGATAACGGATTATTATTTCTAATCCATTTTAGCCAAAATATTATCAAAAAGGGCAGTCCCGCTGAAATAAAAAATGTACTATGTACAAATCTATGCCAAACAGAAATCATCATATAAGGATTAATCATGTAAAAAAGACCACCCAAAATAGCATATTTCCTATAATCTTTACCAAAAAGAAATAATATGAGCAGATACATCCCAAAACCCATTGATAAAAGAGTTAGGAAGAAAAGACTGGCCTGAAGCATCAAAGGGTTAAATCCTAGCAGTTGTAGGGAAGAGAATATAAGGTTGAACGGTATGGCAGTTAAGCCTTGAGGTGTTGGTGTGCCGGGAGCAGTAGCCTCCCACCAGATGTATCTTGCTATCTCAAGAATTCTTAAGGGATTATATGTTTGTAAGCCTACATCTCCTCCACCGTAAATGAAGCCAGATCTAAACCAGGAAAAAATAAGAAGTATTGCGACTGTCGAAAAAAGAAATATCGCAGGCAGATTTTTCTTCTTCATAAGGTTGTTATAATTTTTCTATATAGCCTTTTTTTACAAGTTGCGGTAAATAGCTAACCATTGATAAAGAAACTATACCTATTGCAGTACTTCCAAATGCGTTCGCCATATCAATTCTTTTCAAAGTAAATAATACAATCATCGGAAGTATAAAAACTACTGCTAAAAACAAGGTTATTCTTCTTGTTCTGGGCCAAATTAAATTGCAGGTAAAAGTAAGGGCCAGTATAAATGATTGCAGATACTCCCAACTATTGGCATTGAATCCGGTATTTAGGAAAAGCAGGGCTGTGAAACTAATCACAAAAATGGTTACAAAAAGTATAATTATCTTTTTCATTGCTTGAATTTTTCCCTTATCGCAAATACTAATACAATTAAAACTGCTGAAATACCTATTATTATTCCTAGGTAAACATATTTTTGGGGTGTAAATTCCAGCTCAAAAGAATATACTCCCGGCTCCTCTATAAACCAGGCATTGGCAAAACCATTAGCAATGTATCTTTTCGAGGGCTTGTAGGTATCTTGATCTTTGTTCAACCTTAAATCCCAGCCAGGATGATAACTATCTTTAAATATTAAAAATCCTTCTCTTTCCATTTTTATATTTCCGGCAATGCTAATCGGGCTTCTTCTTTCAAATTTAGTTATCTCTCCCAGTGGGGGGGTGTTCTCTAAATCTCTTTGACTTGAATATATTTCATTATTCTTCGAATATAAAAAAATAGGATTATCAAATCTTCTTTTAATTTGAAAGTTTCTAAAAGCTACAATTGTTTCATGTTCGAAGTCAAATTTAAATTTCTTATCTTTACAAAGAGCTTTTTTCACCACAATGATTTCACAATCATCCCATGGCTCAACTGTCAACCTAACCTTAGCTTTCTTTGCAAAAGGTTTAGTAAGTAAAAATGATAGTTTATGTTCTCGCCAATAGTGATTGTATGTATCTTTCGAAAAATATTTATCATACTCCTTTAGAGTTTCTTCTGGATTCTTCGGATTAGGTGGGTCAATATCTTGAATTAACTGTACTCTGAATCTATCTCCCTTTTGTATCCAGGATTCAAAATTTACTTCATACCAAACCATGGAAGCTACGGGATTAATTTCAGCTTCAATAAAAGAAGCTCCATGTTTATTGGAATTTACCTCAAATTGATCGTTTAACTTTGTAACATTCCCTTCATTTACTATATTGTTGGGGGTTTTAACTAAATCTATTGAGTAGTTCAAAGGGAAAGCGATTTCATGGCTTCCTTTAGATAGTTCCACTTTACTGAAGTGAATAAATTGACCTTTTTTTTCACCTTCTAAATTGTAAGGTTTGCCATCAATTTCTACCTTTAGTCTTAACAAATTATCAGGATAAATATTTTCACTATCCTGAGTTGGAAGTACTATCTGATATTCCCCGTCACTTGGTATCTCAAAGTCTACCACTCTGAAAAGAGAATTACCCACTTTGTACATATCAGTCTCATGTAATGGTAGGAAATGATTCTCACGCAGATAAGTTGACAGCCGTTCATATGTTTGTGAAACAGTATCCCGTTCTGCACCAGATTCTTCTATCAAGCTCTTTAGAATGAGTCTATGTCTCGAAAATATATCGGCAAGTGGGTACGGTCCTATGGAAACAACGTCCTTTAATTCTATAAGTTTTTTTTCAAAGATATCTTTAATCAAATCCTCATAAGAGAGAATCGCTGAAATAAAATGTTTACTATCTCCCTTATTTTGCATTTTATAAGCTTCCACCAATCTTTTACCTGCAAAAGTTATCTTAAACACTAATTCTTTTTGGCCCGAGTTACTTAAGGATTGGGTATTTTCTTTTAGCATTATTAAGGGATACAACGGAGAATTGGGTAAAATCCTTACTGAAGGAAGTTCTGCGGTAATTTGTTCAATTGGTAGTTCAGTAGAACTATAAACCCATGATGATTTTGGGGTGACTATAATTTCAGATGAGCGATTGAAAAGCTGCTGATCAGGATTAATACCTAATACTGACATAAAATTCCCACTCTCTTTTTCTTTTATGGCCCGAGGATAAAAGGATCCAGTGTAACTACCTGAAAGATAATCCAAATTAGATGATAAAACGAGTCTGTGTTGGAAAAACTCATCCTTAAGTTTATATACTGCTAAATCACCAAATTCTTCTTTCTTTGTAAGAAATGGTAAGTTATCTAAAGCATGCTCTATCTCGTAGGGATCCTGAAGAAAACCACCTTTCCAGACTACATCTTTATGTAAAACAATAAACATAGTATTAAAATCCTGTAATATCTTAAGAATTCTTGACTCACTTGTAGAATTGTCTTTAAAGATCATTGTAAGAGCGCTAAGTGAGTTGTCAATGAAATCAACGTTAAAACCACGAGAAATTGAAGGTAAGGACTTAAATATTAACTGACTGGGTTCCACCCCATTATAGCCATATTCCCAGGTATATGAGTTTGCTTCGCCTACGGTTAGAGGTAGATGTAATATCCTCCCATCTCCTTTGAAATCAGATATAAATTTATCTGCGTTTTTGTAGTTTTCTGGTACTTTTACAAAGGCAGGCTTTTCCAAAGTTCCAAAAATTTTACCAAGCCACATTGGCCAAAGAAACACTCCAATACATAAAAATATAACTGTTGCAGAAAATCCCGTAATTATGTGTCTATGACGAGTAAACTTATTCATAAGCCACCCTATGCCGAAAACTATTAGTAATGATTGAGAAAATGGTAAGAAGATGCCAAGTTTTTCATAAGGGTTACGTAATATACCAAGAATAAAAAATTTGGAAAAAACAAATTCATATATATGCCCAAAGGGAGGAGCTGTTCCTTTAGCAAAAAAAATAGCAAGTATCCAAAAAATTGCCCAAAAAGCTAATCTCTTTGTTGTAAGAGAGATTAAAAAACCCGGTATAAAAAACATAAAAGTTAACCAGGGTAATATTAAGAAAAAGGGATTTAAAAAAATCTCTCCAAGTTCTGAATTTGTATACAAGTAAAATGGGTTGATGCCTAGTAAGCTAAAGGGTATAACTGACTGATTACTAATAGAGATTAAAGTCGATATATTACTGGATGCTGAATGTTGGGTTGAAACCAAAGGGGGTACGACTTTTATCGCCGGCCACAACCACCAGAAATGAATACAAAGCATAGCAATCAATCCTATAAACATTCTAAAGGATATTGACTTTAAGTTATTGAATCCTTTCCAAGGTATAAATACTTCAAATGCAGATATCAAAAAAATAAGCAAAATAATTGTGACAATAAAGGCCAATGCTCCAAAAAGAGAAACAGCAAGAAAGTTAATCAGTAAAAAAATAAGTAAACTCGATGGCTTTCCTTCTCTAATCCACTTTCCCCAAAAAATAAAAAAGAAAGGTAATGCTGCCATCAGTACAAATGTGTTATGAATAAACCTGTGCCAAACTTGAATCATCATGTATGGATTAAACATGTAAAAAAGACCTGCCAGTATTGCCAAAATAACTTTCTCCTTCCCAAGGATACTCAAAGCCAAAAGAAACATTCCGTAACCTGAAAGAAAAAGAATTAACCAAAAAAGTACCGCCTGAATAGCAACATACGAGAGGCCAACTTCCTGGAAAAGTGATTGAAAAAGTTGTAGAAGTACAGAAGTCAGACCATGCGGAACAGTGGTACCAGGGGCAGCTGCTTCCCACCATATATATTTTGTAATATCCAAGATTCTTTTTGGATCATAAGATGGCAATCCTACATCTCCTCCACCGTAAAGCAAACCATATTTAAACCAGGAAAAAATAATAATAGTACTAATGAAAGCAAAAAATAAAACTGCCAAAAAATAACTATTAACAAATATTTTTTTAAACTTTTTCACTGACATCCTTGTAAGCTATAAAAGTATAATCACAAAGTGGCGGAAATAAATAATAAATAGGGGTAGCGGCAATATTTAAGGCATAGAAGAATTTTCTTATTATATCGCTATCAATTTTATGAACAATTCCCTGATCACCGAGTAGCCATTTCCATCCGTATTTTTTTATCTTATATCCCCTTTTTTTAAATTCATCAGGAGTAAAGGCAGATTTATGCAGCTGCCAGATATTACCATCCTCAGCCGGGTGGTAGTGCTCGCCGATAGGAGTAGCAATTATCACCTGTATCTTTGCTATCCTTTCCATATTTTCTAAAACTTTCCAGGCATCTTTTTCATCCATATGTTCAAGCACATGAGAAGCAATTACTACGTCAAAGGATTTTGGTGGAAATTTAACTTTTCTAATATCCTTTTGAATATATTCATCATGAATTTTATTGGCCTTACCATAAGCAATATAAGGTTCAAAAAGATCTACGCCCACACTGTGACTAATTTTCATACGCAGTTTAATCATTTCCATTGGTTTACCTTGACCGCAACCCAAATCAAGAATACTCTTAGCTGAATGATCTATTACCCAAGGCAACGGATCAGTCATTCCCATTAAATAAATTTTGAGTGGATCCAATTTCTTATCTAAACTATTATAAGCTCTATTAATAAATGAGCTAAACGGATAAATAAGGCAATACGTTAATCCTGATGTAAAACCTAACCAGTATTTAATGAGGATGTCAAATCTTCTGCTGCTTAAAATGATCAAGGAATGAGCTATGGTATATGCCGGGAGCAGTATGAAAAAAAATACCAGATTTTGGGGAAAAGGTGAGTGTTTACGCATAAAAATCATCTTATTTCTAGCAACTCTGTATGCTCTTTCAGGAGAGGTAATCCCCAACCATTCAATCCAGGGATGGACATAGGAACTTTTTTTACCTTGGTGCCAGGTCTTGGCTTCAGAATAATAATAAATCTTAAACCCTGCTTTCCTGGCCCTAAAGGAAAAATCACTATCTTCGTAAGGGATAAAATACTCCTTATCATAGTTACCAATTTTATTAAAAACTTCCCGTTTGACCATCCATACGCAACCGCACATTGGCACTTCCAGAAGTCCTCTATATTGTCCACGATCTTCTTCTCTTACTCCCCAAGCATTCACTCTACCTGTCAGCAAATCTATATCATGGCCTGCCCCTTGCAACATATTTTTTTTCTGCTTGTCATACAGAAGCGGCGCAATAATCCCTGCATCTTTTCTTTTTTCAAAAGCCTCTACCAGTTGCTTAATCATATCGACCTCCGCATAAGAATCGTCATCTGCAAAAAGAACAAAGTCACCTGTTGCAAGTTCCAGCCCCTTGTTTCTACCTTCAGCTGCTCCCAAATTAACATGACTTGTTACCAGTTTAACTTTAGGATATTTTTTAGGTAGCCAGGTTAAAAGTGGAGGACGCGAAGCATTATCTACCACAATAACCTCAATTTTTTTATATGAGGATTTAAAATAAGAGTCTAAACACTCTATTAAATCTTTTTTTCTGTCTTTACTAACTATAACTACAGAAACTAATTTTTGATTTTGCATAAAAAGCTTGGAAAGTATACCAAAAAGGTAAGACAAATAAAATTAGCTCTCTTTGTGAGTAAGGATCAACTTTTTAATACCTTCCAAAGGTTAATCCCATTTCCAACTCCTGACCACATCAGTTCTGTTTTACAAGTACATATTTTTTGAGGATCTGTTTTTTCTCCTAACACTAAATAATCATAATCATCTTTTTCTCCATAATACGTTAGATCAACATCTATTTGGAAATTATAGAAACTACCATTTGATCCAGGATAATAGACTTTTCTGTCAATTAGAGCCACTCTGGTACTACGATAGATATCTTCGTGTATCTCAGGGTAGCCTTCTAAATAATACGAACCAATCTTGGGTGCAATTTGTGAAAGTTCAGCTAAAGTTCCTCCTAGATCTTTTCCATAAGTAAAATAATCATCTAAGATCTCCAAAATTACTATATTGTTACTAGTTGTGGATTTATGAATGGGTTTAAAAAAGGAGGAATTTGATAAGTCAGGGACTCTTTGTTTGGGTAATTGAGATATATATGTATCATTAACAATTATATATTTAACTTTTAATTGTTTTAATAAACTAGGATTTAGAGTAAAAAATATGTCATTGTAAGTAGGGCTTGTTCCCATCCCATAAAGCACCCTGATATTTGGTGGCCAAAGCGGTGTAAAAGCTCCTTCCTCTCTCAAAATTGAACCATAAGGAGAAGTCGTTGGAAAAGCATCTACAAAAATTAAAATCCTATCTTGTAGCTTTATATTATCTTTAACCCACTTAAAAACCGGAAAATCTGTATTTGTGGATCTAGTGTACCAATTATAATCTGGTCTGGGATAAAGAAGTAAGAATGCTGGAATAATTGAAATTAAAAATATCCAAATAAAGATTGCCTTAAAAAAATAATTTATTTTCTCCCAAAATAAGTAAACAAGATAAACAATATTCAAACCAGATAGATAATATGATAACCCCAGTAAACGATTGCCATTTATGTGAAGATAACCTTTGGGTACTATAGCATGATAGGCAAATAAAGCTATCAGTGACGTCAGGGACAAAATCCATAATCTAGCTACGTTATTTCTATCTTTAGTATATTTCCATAGTAAAAAAGTGCTAACAATAAAAAATAATCCAGTTCTCCAAGGCATTCCTAAGTTAAAAAAAATAAAAGGGTAATATTCTTGATTATTAATCAGTTTACTTCGTTGCTGAGCTAAGCGATCACTCCTATAGTTCTTAGCTGATGGACCATATTCGTCAGGAGGGAAAATCAGGAGATCACTTGATGTGTGATCAGGGTTAAGGACAACATTTGATAGAATACCTCCTTGGAACACAATTAATAACACTAGTACCAGGGTAAAATTTAGAAATTTTAAAAATGATTTTCTAAAAATAGCAAAAAACATTACTAATAAAATTGCAGGAACGGTTACTATAAATGTTGATTCATCAGTTAAACCCATAGAAGCAAGCAGAACTGTAATGGTAGCTAGAAAGAAAATATTTTTTTTGGGTGAGAATATTATTACTAGTGAGGTTATAAACATACCCAATGTTAAAATACGGTGAGGAAAAAGCATAAAGGATTCCAGAGTGGTTTGAGTGCCATAAGTTACAAACGCCTGAGGGAGAGTTGGTAGCTTTTGTAACCAATTTAAAATTGTCCCATTGAGATGTGGAAGAGCTAAACTAACCGGCCAAGCAAGCCAAATGCTCCCTAAAGAAATTAATCCAAAGGCAGCGGGTACAAAATACATTAAAAGAGGGACTTTTTTGACTTTTAAAAACCAAGTTAATATTAAAGTTAAACAAAACAGTCCGATAAATTCAAAAAAAGCAAATAAAAATTCATAAGGAGTACCAGTAATAGTTCTGGTAGCAGCCAATAACTCAGCAAATCCTATGTGATAATTTGCCAGATAATCAGGTTGCCAGGGAAGATGAATGGGATAATCTCCCCTGGCAAAGACTGATCCTAAGGCATAATGAGTAAAAGAATCAGCACTCATAGCAGGTCCTGAAGCAGTGATAGTTAATAGGAATATAAACCATGTTAAAGTAGATCCCCAAAAGACAAAACCTTTCTTTGGAAAATATATGGGGTCAGTTTTAGTATATTTTTTTATAAAAAATGCTCCTGTCAAAAGAATAAATAGAGAAATGTAAAAGTCAGCAGGACCTTTTATTAAGTGAGCTACTAAATTTATAAGAAAAATATAACAACTAATCCCCAAGATCGTTCCAGAAGGTATTAATACCTGGATTCGATTTTCTGTTGTAATCCTTCTTAGGAGAACCCAACCACTCCAAAAAAGTGCAGCAATAAAAAGAAATGTTATAGGGTAGCTTGTAAAATGCATTCTTGATTTATAAAATTACCCTCTTCTAATTTTAGGTAATGGAATATATGATTTATTATTCAAAGGATACCAAAATCCAACTATAGTGCCAAAAACCATCTCAAAGAATTTATTAAGTTGACCAAACCTTACAGTTTCAATTAAATAATAAGTTAACAGGAATGGAATAAATAAAGTGAAGGTAAAGATATTGCCATGTTTCCTCATGAATAAAACCCTGTTTCTTCCTAAAAGGTATGCCCTGGTTAATACTCTCGGCCTCCAAATATTTGGATCTTTTGATTGATCATGATAAGCGACAGCTTCGGGTGTATACCAGGTTATAAAACCCGCCTTTTTTGCCCGTAAACAATACTCCGGATCAAAATAACAAAGAAACCAATCTTCAAATCCGCCGATTTTGTCAATAACAGATCTTAAATAAAGCATTACTGTTCCGGAATTTTGAACCTCTTTTGCTTGTAAAAAGTTTTTCTTTAGTCCCCATCCAACTGTAACTTTTCCGGTTATTAAATTCACATTTGCTCCTGCTTGATTAACCCAATTTTTATCGGAAAGATAGAGAATCATGGGTATCACTATACCTATATCAGGGCGAAAGTCCGAAGCCTCCACCAATTTTAAAATCATATCTTTATCAACTACCACATCATCATCTACACAAAGAATGTGATTCTTGCGCTTAGCATGGGCAAATCCCAAATTGTAACATCCGGTTTGACCAATGTTTTTCTCTCCGGCGTAAATCCATTTAACCCATTTGTATTTCTTTTTACCCTCTTGCATGACATCGTATGCAGGACTGTTATCCACAACAATTACTTCAAGTTTTGGATAATTAGAATCTTTTAAAGACTTAAGTAATCTAAAAAGTCTATTTTTTCCGTTAAATGTTGGTATAACTGCAGAAACACCAGGTAGAGACTTTTTCATAACGACGGGTATTATAACGTATCACGTTATATAACTTAATACTTCATTTGCTCTTTTATCCCAAGACCAATTTTGAGTAATCATAGATTTAGCTTGATTCCCTATTTTGGAATATGCTTTTTTATCTCTTAAGAGATTCAGTATCTCTTCTGCAAAGGCTTCCATATCATTTATTGGAACTTTTACCATTCCTTTTGGGTAATATGATTTATATGAAATAAGATTAAAACCAACTGCAGGTAGTCCGAAAGCCATTGCCTCGGCCGAAGCCATCCCTCCTGAATCATAAAAAGCAGGATGAAGAACAACTTTGCTTTGAGCAAATATTTTGTATTTTTTCTCCCCGTCAAATACATATCCAAAAAGTACAATATTTTTTTGTAAATTTAACTTATCTATCCTTTTTTTTACATTGCTCATCAATGGACCATCCCCTATTAAGGCTAACTTTGCGTCAGATTTTTGATCAACTACCAACTTCCAAATATTTATTAACTCCACAACTCCTTTTTGTGGATGGAAACGTCCCTGAAAAACTCCGTCGTATATCTTTGGTAATTTTCCTCCGCTTTCTTTGCGAATCCAATTTCCAATTTGTTTAAAATCAACTGCCCCCAATACTACTATTACCTTTCCGCTCTTTTCCATGTCAGGAAACTGTTTTCTCTCATCTTCATTATTTACCAATACAAAATCTGCAAACTTTTTTATTAGAGGTTTAATAGGCAGTTGTACAAACCAGTATAAAAATGCATGCAATCTATATGAAAGAACTCTTTCTCCTTCTTTAAAACCCACCAGAGGATTTGGGGCTGTTTGAAACCACGTAGCCACCCAGGTAATCTTTGGAAACCTAAGCTTCCAAATCACTGCCGGCAAGGAATCCATCCAGAACTCCGAGGCCGAATACACAACAGTATCTTTTTCATTTTTTAATTTGGTTGTGAGAGAAAACAAAATTGCAGATAAAATTACGGCAACATAATTTATAACAAATCCTAAATACTTCCAGGGGCTCATCTTTATTACCATAAAAGTTACATCTTTACTGCTTAAACTTTGTCTTTTATACATTTCATAGCCTTCTTCCCAAACATAAATAGTAACCGGGTATAACCTGGCCCATCTTTTAGCAAATTCAGTCGCTATTCTGTCGCAGCCGGAAATCCCCTTTCCCTGTGCTGTCATACCAATCATTATAATATTCATCTTGCAATCACCTTTTTCGTATAATATATGATACAAATTAAACTCAATAGTAGAACTGCTCCTTTAGAAATCCGCATTCCCCAATTTACATAATCTTGAGGCTTATATTTTATTTCTACAAAAAAATTACCTATTTTATTAATCTTCCAACTGTTTGCATAAGAAAAAAGTTTGTTATGTTCTTTAATTTCTAGGCCATCAATATTAACCTGCCAATTTGGATCAAAATTCTCCAGAAAATATAAATCAAAAGGTTCTTCAGAAGCTATATCAGCAATGTATAAAGTTGGGTTAATCCTTGTGTACTGTACTTTCGCTTGAGGCGAATAAATCAGGTGAATATCAGATGATATTTCTACTTTATATATATCCAACTTCCCAAAGCTATTAATTTTTTTAATATTCTTTTGGGTTTCTAAATATTTTTCAACCGGTTCAAAGCTACCCAATAGACCTACCTCTGGATCAACATCTTTATGTAATATAATATAACGGACATTTAACTTAGCAAGTTCTTCATAAAGATGCTCACTTCTAAACTCAGAGTGAGTAATATCAGGATCTGGTCCATAAACTAAAGGCTGAAATTTATTAAATCTTTGTAGTAGAACATTGTAATAAAGTTTAAGTGACTGGCCATTTTTGCCAATTGAGGGTCGGTCAAATATATACTCACCCGGCTCAATCCCCTGATATGGATGTTCCCAACCACTATATCTTAATCCATCTCCAGGATTTATCGGAAAATGAATTATCCTTCCATCATCTTGCTGCTCATTTAACCAATGATTTAAATCCGTGTAATAGTTCGGCACTTGTACCCATGGACTAATTTTAATTCCTCCAGCAGTAAATTGTCCTGTCCAGATGGGCCAAAGGAAAACTCCGCATACTAAGAAAATGAGTACAAGTAATATTGTATAAGAAGATACTGTATTTTTAAATACTCTGCCCATCTTTTTTGAGATAACAGCTACCCCAATTGCAAAAAAGGGTGCATAAGCTATAGTCAAAACAATCCCAAATTTTTCAAAGGGATTTCTAAATGCCTGAAAAATAGGGAAAGTTTTAAATATTGGCACAAACAACCATCCAGTTGGCTTATTAGCACCTAAGCAAATAAATAAAGAAAATAAAAATAAAATTGAGAAAAACAAGAATACTTTTAACTTTTTAAACGTTTTGTAGGAAAAAAGTGCTGCCAAAGGTATTATCCAACTTATTAATATAAATGGGAGGGAAGAGTAGCTGACACCGAACTTCTGATCTCTATAAAAATAACCTTCATGTATCAGCCTCAAAAGACTATGCAATTGATAATCTTTACTTATTCCAGTAAGAGTCCCTACATTCACTTCAGTATTATTTAAGGCCTGTGAAAATTGATTAGAAGAGATTTTAATAAAAGGATAGATCCACCACATGTGCGATAAAACCCAACCCGCCAGCATAAACAAAAAATAAATTACAGAAAAAAAAATATTTTTTTTGTCAGGGTTTTTAATTATGTAAAAAATCAGACATATAAATATAATTATCCAAAAAGAAAAAATATAACTGGGATTACCAAAAGACCCTGCAAAAAATACTGATGCCAAAAGTCCCAATAAACCAAAAATTAAATTTTTATTCTTAAGACCCAATATGAACATTAGTAAAACGAATGGAAATAAGGCAAAAGGAAAAAATTGTAAATATAATCCTCTTCCCCAAATTTGAGTCATAGAAAAAGGATTTAATAAATAAAAAATGGCTCCAATTAAGGGTACAAGTTTAAATAAATTGTTTTCTTTAGAGCTAAGTTCTTTACCAACTGTTTCTCGTAAGAGAAAGTAGATAGCGATAGTTCCAGCTGACATAATGATAAAAAAGTGCAGAGCTTGGACCAAGAATCCAGGCAGACCGATTAAATAAAATATTTTTAAAAAGCTAAAATAAGGTATTCTGTTTAAATTTAGTTGGGTTGGTAAACCTCCTGATATATCCTGCCAGGCATATGAAACAAATTGCATAGTTTTATCTAAGTCATAAAAGGGGATCCCCTCTTCTCCTCCTGCAAATATTAGACCCTTTGAAAACCATAGAAAGACTATAGTAAGAATAATAAAAATTAATATTAGTAAATCTCTAAACATATAGAACCCTTTGAGGTAGCTTTCCGTCTTCGTATTTGAAATTAAAATGTATAAAATAGTATTTCCAGTTTGGATTTACCAGGCATTTCTTAAAAATTTCATCATCTGAAACTTTCCTGATTTTACTCTGTATAAGTTTTCTTTTCTCCAAAGTATTCTTTATATGAACCAAGTGCCAAAGATAGGCTTTTGGCAATGTTGCTGCTATATTGAATCTAAGCTTTATAATATTTACAAAAAACCAAAGAAGAAGCATTAAATTAAAATTGAAAAGCATTAGGAATAAATAGGGGGCGGATAAGTTTCTTAAGAAAGAGCTAATATGATTGCGGTGATTATAGTACCAAATCTGGGGATTGGCTCCTTTCATGGTTGCACTCCACAAATGCCATAAATTAGCCCTAGGACAATAAACAACAGTATATCCTGCAAGCCATACTCTGTGCGACAGATCACTATCATCATAAAAATAGAAGAAATCCTCATCAAAAAGTCCGCAAAGCCGCGCGGTTTCTTTTCTTATTAGGAAACCTGCTCCATTGCAACTAAAAATATAATATTTTTGTTGATAATTACCGTTGTCCTTATTTTGTAAAAGTCCGAAATGGTATAAAAAACCCGTATAGGTTATAAAACTTCCCACGTTATGCAAAAAATTTGGATTTTTCATCTGAATTATTTTAGGTGCAACAATACCTATTTTTTTATCATTTTCTATCATATTTACCATATAAGATATTGCCCTTTTTTCTATCTTTGTATCATTACTTAAAAGCATAATATATTTACCTTTGCAAAATTTGAAACCGAAATTAAAGCCCCCGGTTAATCCCCTATTTACTTTTAATTTAACAATTTTTATTTTTGAGTGTGGAAATTTATCTTTAATGAACCCCGATATATCTTCGGAAGATCCATTATCTGAAACTATAAATTCTAAGTTTGGATAATCCGAATTTAAAACGCTTCTTAGACAATCATTCAGCAAATCTGTACGATCGTATGTTAATATTAGAATGGAAACCAAGGGATCTTTATGCATTTTTTTTAACCAGTAAATAATTACTTAAAGCTAAGTATTTTAAACCAGTAACTTTGAAAGTGTGCAAGGCATCTTCTGGACTACAAACAATTGGTTCCCCATGGTAGTTAAATGAAGTATTTAAAACTGCACCAATTCCGGTAAGTTCCTCAAAATATTTAATTAACCTCCAGTAGTGGGGGTTATCCTTTTTTGTAAGTATTTGAGGACGACATGTAAAATCGGCGGGGTGCACTGCCACAGCCAAATCTTTTCTTGCCTTCGCGGTGGTATCAAAACCTATCGCCATAAATGAAGCATTGATATTTTTGGGATTAACAATATATTCTTTTGCTCTCTCTGCTAAAATAGTTGCGGCAAAAGGCATCCAAAAATCCCTTGACTTAACCTGATCATTAAGCTCTAACTTTAAATCCACTCTACTGGGATCCATTAAAATTGATCTGTTGCCCAAGGCTCTGGCTCCCCACTCCATCCTTCCTTTGAAACGTCCTACTATTTTCCCTTCTGCCAAAAGCCTGGCAATTTCTTTTTCAATATCAGAGTATTTTTTAACTTTATACTTTTTATTTTTTTCTTTAAAAATCAATCCTTCAATTTCTCTGTCTGAATATTCTGGTCCCAAATAAAGACTTTCTACATTATTAGCATTTAATCCACCCTGAAGTTGAAAACCATAATATGCTCCACCAAAAGGTGCTGATTCGTCTGAAGCTGATGGACAAACAACCAAATTTTCGACTTCTGAAATTTCTGAAATTTTTTTATTGGCTTTAACATTCATGAAAAATCCTCCTGAAACAACTACATTTTTAATACCTGTTCTTTTAATTGCTTTTTTTACCAGCTCAACTACCAACTGCTCTACAAAAATTTGTGCCGCTGCTGCCACTCCATCAAATCTTTTATGAATTAGAAACTTATCAAAGTAATATAAGTATGAACCTGATGGATATTTAGAATGAATCATTAAATCATCATCAATCCAAAATAAATCTTTAAGAAGTGGGTAAACCTTACTAGTTTCATATTGAGACACATAAGGCGCAAGACCCATCACTTTATATTCATGCTCATTCATCTTCATTCCAAGAAAATGAGTGATTAAACCGAAGAAAGTAGCAATAGAATTACCTCCCAACGTTGCTGCAATTTTTTTCCACTTCCCTTTTTCTACTGTCCAAACTGTGCCACATAAGCTATCACCCTCACCATCTAAGGTAATAACTAGTTGATTTTTTTGTTGATCCTTCAATGGAACAAAGCCATAATAGGCTGCATAAGCGTGACAAAGATGGTGATTGGCAAAAACAATTTTTTTTCCATCAATCCCTAAAAATTTGGCCATGTTAACCCTAAACTGTATCTTAAATATTGGAGCCAATATATATTTGGATAAAAAAATGTAACAGTCTTTAAGAAAAAAACCAAGGCTAGGAAATTGAAAAGTTAGTTTTTTTAAGTATTTTGAAGGGTATAAAATAGTATCCATCAACTTTTGACTTTTTGTTTCACCATAAGGATTCACATATCCTTCAGGATGTTCATAAATACGGACAAATAAATCTACATCTTTAGCACTTATGCCTACTTGTTCCAAACAGTAATTGATGGCTTGTGTAGGAAAAACATCGGCATTTTTTATTCGATTAAATCTTTCTTCTGAAACGGATGCTAAAATCTCCCCATCCTTTAAGATGCATGCAGTCGCATTATGTCCTTTATAAAATCCAATGGTAATCATTATAAATTTGGAATATAATATCACTACATTTATGATCAAAGCAATTGTATTTGATTTGGATGGGGTATTAATAGATGCAACACAGTGGCACTATCAGGCATTAAATGATGCTTTGAAACTCTTCGGGTTTGAAATAGGGTTAGAAGAGCATCTTAGCACATACAATGCCTTACCAACTGTTGAAAAATTAAAGCTCATGTCTGAAAGGAAGGGATTACCGTTGGGACTGCATGAAATGATAAAAATTTTGAAAAGGAGATTCACAGATAGAAAGGTCGAACAACTCTGTAGTCCCGATCACCAAAAACAAATTATGCTCTCGCATCTTAAAAAAAAGGGTTACAAATTGCTGTGTTGCAGCAACTCTCAAAAATATTCAGTAATGAATATGATTAAATCTGCTGGCATAGCTGATTATTTTGATCTTATTTTAGGAAATGATGAAGGGTTTAAACCAAAACCTAATCCGGATATATATCTGGCGGCATTCAAAAAATTAAAAATTAATCCGGAAGAAGCATTAATAATAGAAGATGCAACTCATGGTATTGAAGCTGCAAAGCGCTCTGGAGCAAGAGTTTTTGCTGTTAGAGGATTTGAAGATGTCAATTTATCACTTTTTCTAGACTTAAATTTAATATAAATGGCTAAATCAAATTCAGATCAAATAAACATTGTCATACCGATGTCAGGAGAAGGTAAAAGCTTCATCCAAGCAGGCTATACTTTTCCAAAACCTTTAATAGACATTAATGGAAAACCGATGGTTCAAATAGTTCTTGAAAATCTTACGCCTAAATATAAACATAAATTTATATTAGTCTGCAAAAAGGAACATTTTGATAAGTATTCTATGCATCAAGTATTTGTTAATTCTATCAAGGGAGATTTTATAACCATCCCACTAATTTCATCTACACAAGGAGCACTTTGTAGTGTACTTAATGCAGTTGATCAAATCAGTAGTAATCAAGAATTAGTTATTGCTAATGCCGATCAAATTATTGATATAGATATTAATAAATTTATTGACTTTGCAAGAAAATCAAAAGCCGATGGAGTGATTATGACCTTTAAATCTCATCATCCTCGTTGGAGTTATGCGAGAGTGGATGAAAAAGGTATTATTTTAGAGACAGCGGAGAAAAAAGTTATATCTGATCAGGCCACTGTTGGGATATATTATTTTAAAGCAGGTAGCTCATTTATGAAAGCGGCATTTTCTATGATAGAAAAAAATATCCGCTTTAATAATGATTTTTATGTTTGTCCTGTCTATAATGAACTAATTTTAGAAGGCAAAAAAATTATTAAGTGGGAGATAAAAGATGTACAAATGCACGGACTCGGAACTCCTGAAGATTTAAACAGTTATTTAAATTTAGCGTCTAAAAAACGGAAATGAAAGTTGTGGTACCAATGGCAGGAAAAGGATCAAGGTTTTCAGATGCTGCTCATTTAAATTCGGAGTATAAAAAACCAAAACCTTTAATTAGTATTAAAGGAAAACCAATGATTGTTTGGGCAATTGAATCTTTAAAAAAGTTTAACCCTAAGCCGCAAGATCTTATTTTTATCTGCAGACAGGATCATGAAGACGATTTCCAAATATCTCGCTCTCTAAAAGATCTTTTTGGCGATCAAATTAAAATAGTGCTTATTGCTCAAATCACAAAAGGTGCTGCAGAAACGGTTTTAAAAGCCAAAGAATATATTAGCTCTGATGAAGATATTATTGTTTCTGATTCTGATCACTATTTTGACGGGAGCTTTCTATACAATAAAGTTTCCGGCAAGGATTCAGAAACTGAAGGGGTAATACCGGTTTTTAAACCCCCTGATAAAGACCCAAAATGGAGTTTTTCGTTGGTTGAAAAGGGTGATACAGTTACAGCGGTTGGAGAAAAAGATAAGGAACTTGCTGCAAAGGGAGCTTATGCAAATATCGGGGGTTATTATTTTACTCATGGAAATGTTTTTGTCAAAGAAGTAGAAGGGGCAATTTTAGAAAATGATTTAACAGGAGATGAAGGGAAAAAAGAATTTTATGTTGCACCAATCTATCAAAGATTAATCAGTAAGGGAAAGAAGATAATTGCTGCTATTACTCCAAATGTCTGGGGCCTGGGTACCCCCAAGGATGTTGAATATTTTGAAACCAATTTTAAGTAATTAGTATGTACCGTTTAACCAAAAATGAAAATTCGTATAAAAAGTATCTAATGGGTGAGAAGGGTTGCTATTTTTGTAAACCAGAACCAAAAGTAGTAGTTTTAAAAACAAAAAACTTTTATATAAGCAAAAATAATTTTCCTTATGATTTTTGGGATGGCCAAAAAGTTATCAAACATTTGCTGGTTGTATCAAAAAAACATTCTTCTATTTCGAGTTCCAAAGACAGCAGTTTACTCTTTGAGTATAACCGGTTAATAAATAAATATTCTAATAGGGGATTTGATATTTATACCAGAACTCCTAACTCCCCTTCCAGATCCCAAAGCCATTTTCATACACATTTAATTAAAACAGATGGGAAAAAACTTAAAAAACTTATTTACAACTTAGAACCATACAGATTATTAGTTGAATAAATTATCTGAAGCCTTGATAATCTCTATATCTTCTGTAGACTGCTTCTCTAACATCATCATAAACCACAGCATTAGTTCCGATTGCGATTTGAGTTGATTCTGTTACCGGTTTTCCAAACCTATCAGTGAATCTCCCTCCAGCTTCTATAATGGCTAAACCACCTGCAGCTAAATCAAAAAATCCTCCAACTGCATCGGTTAAAGTAGCTTCAGCCCTACCAGCTGCTACTTTTAGCTGTTGATCAATATTACTTCCGCTCATCCTAAAACCAATATTATGACCAGAACTTCTCTCTAGCGCCTTCATAAAGTTATGCTTTCTGGATGAATTTTTATCGTTAAATAGCGCATCAACATATACAATGCCACCTTCCAAACCCTGTTTTGATACTTCAAGTTGCCTCTCATAATGTAAGTCAGTTAAAAATTCACTATCAATCCAAAAAAGATGAGTACCCTTACCTATCTGTGCCACTACCAGCTCTTTTTCAAACGGATGGTAAATTGCTGCCGCGAATGGTTTATTCCCTTCGTACACAGCATTTCCTACAGTTGAATATCTTTGTCCTCTAGCATAGCTGGAGGTTCCATCCAGAGGATCAAAATGGTAAGAGTTCCCATCGCTTCCCTCCTCATCTCCTGTTTCTTCCTCATTAATTCTACTTTTAGGAAATTTATTTCTAATAACTTCTTTACCTATTCTACCTGATTCCATATCGGCTACAGTTCTAGGTGTATTACCTGCCTCGGCTTTATAGACTGTTTGTAAAACTTCTGGAGATGCTCCATATATCTCTAAAACTTTTTCACCTCCCAAAACTACAGCTGCTGCAGCTGTAGTTAAACGTGGATCGGATAGACCATTTGCTTGTAATCTCTCATGAACCACATCTATAGTTTTTCTAGCTTCAATACCTAATTCTTTTGACATAGCGGAAATATTATCATATCTTGGTCTATAATTTCAACTATAGGATTCTAATTCTTTTTTCATTAAATTTAATCCCTGGATAATACTTAAGGGTTTTATACCTAACTGCTTTTCCATTTTTGAAGTATTAAAACAAGTATTTTTTGGTCTCTTTGCGATATTTTTAAAAAAGTCACTTGTGACAGGGGATATAAGTGATTGGTCCAGACCAAAAACTTCTGCAACTTTTAAAGCTAAATCATATCTACTTATACAATCTGCTCCTGCAATGTTATATACCCCACTTATATTTTCCCTGATAACTTCCCATAAGGCTTCCGCTGCCTGTCCTGCCCACAAATGATTATTATAAATATCATTTACAACATTTATCCTTTGCTCTCTTTTTAAATTATCAATCATCCATGTTACTGGATTTTGCCTTCCACCTTTTTGCGGCCATCCATACATTGTTATGAGTCTTAAAATTACATATTTTAAATCGCTTTTTATAATTAACTTTTCCCCCTCAACCTTTGTTTTACCATAAATATCTACAGGATTAGGAATTTTTTTTTCATCATAGGGAGCGCTATCACCATCATAAATTGCATTTGAAGACAAAAATATTATTTTAGCATTTATTTTTTTTGCTGCCTCTATGATATTGCGTGTACCCTCTACATTAACTGCATAAGCTTCATCAGGGTGTTTTTCGCAATAATCAACGTTTCCCGCCGATGCGGCGTGAACTATTATTCGGGGATTTAGATCATTCACAAAATCTAATACTTTTTTTTTATCACTGATATTAAAATCTTTACTGCTAACTCCAGTTATTTCAAAGTTGAGATCTCCGCCTTTTAAAAAATACCCTCCTAAAAGTCCCGTAATCCCGGTAAAAACAATTCTGGGAGATGATTTCATGAAGCGATTATATCACCTTTTTGGCAGCCCAAGAGATAACAGCCCATGAATAAACAATTAAATAACTAAAACAAAGTAGCGGATGTAAAAACCAAGCTGGGTCTCTTACCTTTATATAACCTCTGATGGCGTCAAAGGTTGGCTTGATAAACGTCAAGGAATAAATTATGTACTTTATAAGATTTAAAGTATCAGTTTCCGGAACAAAAACTGCATATCTTCTCTTGCTGATCCTTTCAAAGTACTGGGTTTCCATAATATGTTTCCTTCTTATTAGAAACTTCACAAAATATGAAATCTTTGTTCTTTTAAAATGGATAATATCATCTTTGACAATTGCATATTTATTAAACCCTCTTTGGATTAAATCGTAGTTTACATCTGTATGGAAGAAATTTTTCGGGTCGGATTTTGCAAACTTAAGAAGTTTTCTTCTTAAAATAAATCCATTTGCACCAATGACCGGGATCCTTTTTTCTGTAAATTTCACAAGATAATAATCACCACAGTCAGTGCTTTCTCCTAACAAGTTGTAACTATCAAATGCATAAGAAAGTTTAGAGTCCTTCCCCAGATAATATGGTACCGGGTCAACCCCTCCTAAAAGGGCAAAGTACCTATCTAAAATATTATCCTTAGGGTCCCAGTGAAACCTTAAGGTTTCGGAACCGGTTATTTCAGAATTTTCCATCAAAGGTTTAACCATATTTTTTAACCAATTTTTGTGAGGGAGTACATTGTCGGCATCAATAAAAAGTACCAGTTCCTTTTTTGCATGCAGTGCCCCAATCCCCTTATTGTATTCTGCTTCCTGATCCCAGGGAGGAACTTTATAAAGTCTAACCTTAAATTTTTTTATAATATCAAGAGTGGAATCTTTTGAACCACCATCCACAATGATTACTTCAATTTTACCTTTAGGGTAATTTTGAGAAAAAACACTCACTAGACATTCTTCAAGTGACTGCGAAGAATAAAATGTTGCTATTACACAAGAGATGGTAGGTAATTTATTGCTCATTATGTGTATCATTTAACTATTTTAAATGTTATTTGTAAAGTTTTTTCGTGTATAATTCCGATATGAATCTAAATTTAGGAATTGTTGGCCTTGGATATTGGGGGCCAAATTATGCAAGGGTAATAAGTCAGCTGGAAGATGTGGCTCTTATATGGTGCTGCGATACTAATAATGTTGCATTGTCTAAATTTTCAAAACTTTATCCTAATATAAGGACTACCAACAACATAGATTTACTGCTAAATGACAGTAATCTAAATTGTGTAATAATAGTAATTCCTGCACAGGGTCATTTTAGGGTAGCAAAACAATTTTTACAAAAAGGTAAGGATGTTCTGCTGGAAAAGCCGCTTACTGATAATTTGAAGGAGGCAAAAGAGTTGGTTGATCTTGCCCAAAAGAAAAAAAGAGTACTAATGGTGGATCATACTTTTATTTTTAATGCTGCGATAAGAAAATTAAAAGAGTTAATTTATAGTCAAGAACTGGGAAAAGTATATTACATCTATGGTAATTATAATGCATTAGGGCCTATTAGAAGAGATATTTCTTCTATGTGGGATTTACCTCATTTTATCTATGTAGTAAATTTTCTTCTGGGTACTACTCCGCTCTGGGTACAGGCAGCTGGAAAAGATTATTTACAAAAAAAAATGGAGGACGTAGTGTTCTTAACCTTTGAATATCCAGGAGATATTTTGTTTAATCTAAATTGTTCTTGGATAGACCCTGTTAAGGTAAGAAGGCTGGTAGTAGTTGGAGAGAGAAAAATGGTTGTTTTTGATGATATGGAACCTGAAGAAAAGCTTAAGATATATAATAAGGGAGTTGATTTATCTGATGACCCTAATTTTGCCGATTTGCAGCTGATAGTAAGACACGGTGATACATTAATTCCCAAGCTGGAACCAGAAGAACCTTTGAAGGAAGTAACTAAAAATTTTATAAAAAGTATTCAAACAAGAAACAATAATATTGCCAATGGTGATGATGGGCTAAGTTTGGTTCGAATATTACATTATGCTCAAAGTTCTTTAAGAAAACAGGGTAAAAGGATAAAAATACGGTGAAAAAATATCAAGTTTACAAAAATGTCAAAATTGGTAAGGATACAAAAATTGAGGATGGGGTGATTATCGGACTCCCACCTACCGACAAAATAAATGGTGAGTTATCAACAATAATTGGTGAGAATACATATATTAGGGCAAATACTATCATTTATGCAGGAGTTACAATTGGTAAAAATTTCCAAACAGGTCCAAATGTCTTGATACGAGAAAATAACACAATTGGGAATAACGTTGTAGTTTGGCATGGGAGTACTTTAAACCCGGATAATGTAATCGGAGATAACTGCCGAATTCACGCTGGTTGTTTTTTGGAAATGGTCACATTGGGCAAAAGCGTTTTCTTGGGTCCGAGAGTTACTTTTACAAATGACCCCCACCCTATGCTTCCTGTTAATTTTAAGGAGTGTTTAAAAGGAGCAACCGTAGGAGATAGTGCTGTAATTGGAGGAAATGTGACGATCTTACCTCATATTAAGATCGGGGGCAAGGCAGTTATAGGAGCTGGTTCTGTTGTGGTAAAAAATATCTCAAGCAGTAAAGTCGCTGTTGGCAATCCGGCAAAAGTAATTAAGAGTGTTTCAGAGCTAAAGTGTATAAAATCAGGAAAAATCCACTATCCTTATCGAAACAAAAAGATTTAGATTTAGTTTTTTAATTTCAATTTTAATAAAAATACTGGCTTTGCAAATTTCCACCAGTCAATAATTGGTCTAATTTTTGAGTAATTTTTTACATTTGCTAGATAATCTTTTGAAATGGGTACCTCTTTAACTTTATAACCTAAAGTTATAACTTTATAGTGCAAATAAACTTCCAGTTCATAACTATTAAGCCAATTTTGATCTATATTAATTCTCCTATCCTTAAAAATTGACAGCTTGTAAGCTCTAAAGCCATTTGTAGAATCTGTAAATTTAAATCCTATAAATATCCTCATGAATAATGTAAATCCCAATATCATAATTTTTCTTAAAATTGGCAAATTTTTAAATGATCCACCCTTCAAAAACCTGGAGCCTTGCACATAATCAAAGTTGTCATTGATAATGGGACTTAGCAAAAGTGGAATCTCTAAAGGAGTATCCTTACCATTTCCTGCCATTATTACACAAATATCAAAATTGTTACTTAGCCCAAAATTGATTACACTTCTAATTGCTGAGCCCACTCCTCTATTGCTTGTATGCGAAATTATCTTTGCATTTTTAATATAATTTTTCTTTAAAAAAATTTTAATAACTTTTACAGAATTATCTGTTGACCCATCATTAAGAAATAGTATTTTATATGAAAAGTTTAAATGAAACCTTTTAAATTTTTCTAATAGGAATCTTATCTTATCTGCCTCATTGTAAAAGACCACACCAATCAAAATCTTGAGGTTATTTTTCATATCTTGCAATAAATCAGTTGATAGTAAAGAGGATCTTTCTCCATTTTTTCCCTCATAACTTTCTTATATCCTTCAAATTGATAGGGCTGAAAAATGTATTGAATGTGCGGTTCCTTAAGTAAAACTTCATTTTTGCAGAATTCATCCATATTAAAATTACCAAAGTAGGGAAAAGTCTGAACAGCATTCATGGTATAGTACTTACCTGACTCTCCGCCTTTAAAAAAATGCCAAACTAGTTCAGGATCGGGATTTTCACTATCCCAATAATTAACAAAAAGAGTATCTTCAATCTCATATTTATCATATTTTACATCTAAATAACTTCTGGCTGTTTGTTTAAATTGTGCCGGGTAGATAAGACTTTTATATGCTAAAAATCTTGGCAAATGGTTAAGAAAAGTAATTATAAGTATAATACCTAGGGCAAATGAATATATTCTTTTGCTAAAAACCCTTTCTAAAAGTAGTCCACTAAATCCTAAAGTTAAAAGATACAGCGGCCTAACAGTTCTACCAAATAAAACATGTTTTTGTAAAATATGAGAAAAAGTCTCTAAGATTAAAAGTACAAGCATTAAGTAAATAGCAAAAAATAATATTTTCTTCCTACTCTTAATCAAAAATATTCCGGGGAAAATAATTAGAATAAGAAGCAAATTCCAATAGCCATCAACTGCAAGAATATATTCTCCTATATAAGATGCTGCCGGCATATAATCTCCTTGTTGAATAGCGGTTACTCCACCTGATTGATCTTTTAATGATTGAAGATATGAGGTACTACTGCCAATACTTACGGATAAAAATTGAGTTGTAATAATAATCAGTGATATCCCAATTATAAAATGTAGCGCACTCTTAAGAGACCTGTTATACAAAATTAATATAAACGGAATTGGAATAAGGTAGTAGTAATAACTAGGATAAGTTAAAAAAGAAAGTCCTGCAAACAGACCAAAAAGTAATGATTTTTGAAAATATACATATAAAAATAATCCTATTAACAGAAGTAGTAACGCTAAATCATAAGGTAAGGTGTGTCTTATATAGATAAGGGGTGCTATTGAAAAAGTTAATATCAGCGTAGTGACAATTGCTGCTTTAAGATTTTGAATTTTTTTAACAATAAAAAAAACTAATATTAGAAGCAGTGAATTAATTATCAGGTTGTAAGATAAAGCAAAAGGAATATTTGGATTTTGCAACTCTAGAAAAGCTGGTGGATAATAAAATAAACCCGCTCCCGGCCTGGCATCTATATTAAAAAGCTGCTTAAGGGGCAACAAATAATTTCCTAATTTATATGCTTCATCTAAATTAGCAATCAATAAGGGATAACGTGACTCGTCTGCCCAGAACCCAACAGCATCTTTATTGAAGATTAGCAAACGAGTGAAAAAAATTATCACTACCAAAATAAATATTAACCAGTAGCGCGATCTTATCATTGATTCAGTGATGCCTCTACCCTTTGTTTCACATCGTCTTTAATATCCAGAACTTTTTCCCCCTCAACTTTTAAGGCGAAAATCCTACCCCAAATATCAGGTTCCTCCTTTTCAGATAAGCTTTTTTCTACATAAGAAACTAATTCTCCATATGTTATTATTGGAGGTGCCAGTAAACTGTTAAAAGCAATTAATTCCTTTGTGTCAAATGTTGAAGGTTTAGTATCAATTTTATAAACAGCTAGTGTATGAGGGATAAATCCGTCATTAACAGTATAAATTGCCCTAGCAGTGCCATCGGTTTCAAAGTAAAATACATTCATTTTTTCTTTACTTAAACTGGATTCTGGAACAACTTGAGGAATTTGTCTCCATATTTTCGTCATAAATGGACCGTTTCTTTGATTTGATAATTCATTTAAAAAAAAGTATGTAGTAATGGAATGAATTAAAATCAATAATATCATCGAACTGACAATAATTTTCTTAAATCTAGTTTTTTTTGTTAAAGAAACAAGAACTGCCATTGTAATAACAAAACCTATGAAGGGAGGCATCAAATACCGCATTGTTGAAGGTAATGGAGGAGACTCTGTATGACCATTATATGTGTATATTAAAAAATATAATGTAAAAAAGAGTAGTGTCCATAAAATAAAAGAAGATAAAAGATGAAAATCTTTGCTTTTTTTCTTTACTATGTATATAGAAATTATTACAAAGCTAACTATTAAAGCAATTCCAAAAATTTGTGAGATAGTACCACTTCTATCAATAACGCTTGGGAAAATAATATTACCTAAACCTGCTAGATAGTTTGTAATAATCTTAAACTCTAAGCTCACCCAGCTTACTAAAAAAGAAGTAGCGTCTGAAGCAAATCGACTAACTTCACTAATTTTACCTTCAACTGCCCCCAGACTATACCAGGCAAAAATACCTATTTTATACAGTAATATAAAAATCACAAGTACTATAGTTTGTCTTATTAGAAAAGGTTTTACCTTATTTTTTTCAAAATGTAATAACAGTCTGGTACTATCGACAATAAATGCCCAAGCATATACTGGAAAAACTCTAAAGGATGCAATAGAAGTAGCAAGCAGTAGTGCTATCCCCATAGGTAATAAGTATATATAAGAAAATTTTTCTTGTATCTTGAAAAAAGTAATTAGAAAAATTGTTAATACAAACATTGAAATATATGAAATCATATTCATTACTTCATAAGTATTTTGAAGCCCGGCAAAGGATACTGAAAAAAATAAGCCTCCTAAAAATGAGGCTAAACGATCTTTAGTTAAAGTGTAAATAAACACCAGAATAGTAAAGGCAAGCAGGTTTCTAAAAATAAAAGATAAAATATAGTAGGATAAAAAATCTGGGCCCAGAAAGGTGTATAAAGTATCCATAAACCAAACCGGACTGGTATAAGTTGAAGTTCTAATATCTGCATAATCAGTTTTTGGCAAAACTACGCCGCGCCAATCCTCATCTTCGAAAGCCAGATTAAAAGAAGGAAATAATACTATAAAAGAAATAATTATTATTGAAATAAAGGACAAAAAGTAAAATTTTAACACTATTTCTGGATAGTGTACCACAACCTTAATATTCCAAAAAGTGATTTGATGGCAACGAGCAAACTTGTTCCTTTGGCTTTTCCGCCTTTTCGCCCTCGCCAATTGATTGGAACTTCTACAAAAGAATATTTTTGTTTCATTGCCTTACTTATAACTTCAGGTAAAAACATTGCACTTCTATCTTCGCTTTCAATTTCAATTGATTGAACAACTCTCTCCCGCCACAAAGAAACCGTAGAAAATTCTCTAAGGTTTATTCTAAGAAGTTTTCGATTTAGGAATAAATATGGTAGATGGAAAATTATTGCCTTTATTTTTCTACTAACGCGCTCCTCGTTTGAAACTCTGTACCCTGTTGCAACATCATGTCCCCGAATTGCTTCTATAAACTTAGGCAGCTCACTAAAATCAAATTGTCCGTCGGCAGGAGCAAGAAAAATCCAGTGTTTATGAGCAGATGCAAAAGCAGTTTTCATTGCTCCGGTAAATCCTTTATTCTTTTTATGATGATGAGCGAAAACTTTTTTACTGTGGGCTAACTTATCAATAATTTTTCCGGTATTATCTGTTGAGCCATCATTAACCAGTACTATTTCATAATCTACTTTTAGTTTTTTTAAAATTAAAGTCGCATCTCTAACTACATCTTTAATTGTCTCTTCTTCATTGAAAGCGGGGATAACTACAGAAATGGAGTCAGTTTTCATCTTACTATACCAAGTGTTCCCTTTATAGAGGAAAAGATTTTACTGGCCGGTAATTTTTTTCCTTCTACCTCTATCTCTTCTATTTTCAAACTGCCATCACCGGTTAAAACTTCCACCCATCCCTGCCCTACCGCTACAACTCTTCCCGGAATTCTACCAACGAAGTTTCGTGGAGAATCAGTAAATGAAGCCTTTTGTATAATAATTTTTCTCCCTTCATAGATTGTAAATGCTCCTGGATAAGGATCAGACAATGCTCGTATCAGATTATAAATATCTTTCGCAGGTCTAGTCCAGAAAATCTCACCGTCATCTGGAGTACGGAAGCAAGTATAGGTTGCTTCTTTTTCATTTTGTTTTATTCTCGAAGCACTTCCCCTTTTTATATCCTCCAAATAATCTATAAGAATTTCTACTGATGCGGTTTTGGTCTTTTGATAAAGCGTAAAACCAGTATCAGTTGATCCAATAGGTATTTTTCTTTGTGCTATTATATCACCGGAATCTATACCCTCATCCAGATAAAACAATGTCACCCCACTCATCTTTTCACCATTTATAATGGCCCAATTAATCGGCGCAAATCCTCTGTATTTGGGCAAGAGTGATTCATGCACTGCCACAACTCCCCTTTTGGGAATTTTTAATACTTCAGAGGGTATTATGGTTCTCCATCCCATCACAATAATAAGTAATGGTTTTAAATTTTTTAAGAGATTAATATCAGTTACACTCTTAATAGTTTTAGTAACTTTAACCGGAATTGAGTGTTTCTTGGCTAAAGCTACGATCTGTTTAGAATATTTTTCTTTCTCATGATCATCTTCTTCCAAACAAAAAATATAAGGTAACTTTTCACCTTTTTCTATAAGGGCTTTTATGCACTTAAGTCCCCTATCCCTTCCGCCGATAAAAACTATATTTTCATCCTTTTGCATATTAACCTTCCGCATACTCTAATATTTTACTTATTATAAAGTCTTGCTGTTTAGCTGTCATATTAAAATATAGTGGGATTGTTAAAGTTTGCTTTGTTGCCGCTTCTGTTTCTGCAAGTGCAAGTCTAGGGTACATTTTCCTATAAGGAGTTTCTAAATGGGCTGCCATTACACCAATTCTTGTAGAAATACCTGCATTTAACAGCTTTTGCATCAGCACATCTCTTGTTATTTTCCCATTGGGTTGCAAACGAATAATATAAGACTGGAAATTATGAATGTAACCCTCTGGGATAAAAGGCGCAGTTATATTTTTACTCGTAGAAAAAACTTTCGTGTAATATCTTGCAATCTGTACTCTCTTTTTCAAAATCACTTTCAATTTTTTCATTTGCTCAACTCCAATTGCAGCTTGAATATCTGACATACGGAAATTATATCCAATAACAGGGTAGTTTTCTTTAATAACTTTACTTGCTTTGTGGCGCACTACATCTGATACTGACATACCTTGATGTCTCAAAATTCTTAATTTTTCTGCCAACTTTTTACTGTTTGTTAAAATCATACCTCCTTCCCCTGTTGTTATAGCTTTTCTTGGATGAAAACTAAAACAAGCTACTTCTCCAAAACTTCCAATCATCTTTCCCTTATAAGGAAACCTTGTAAGCTCATCTTGAAAGAAGTTTCCTTTCAAGCTTCGCTTATAAACACTCCCTAAAGCGCATGCAGCATCTTCAATTACATGCAGTCTGTATTTTTTGGCAATTTTAAAGATTTTATCGTAATCAGCAGGTAATCCTACCTGATCAACAGGAATAATGGCTTTTGTTTTTTTTGTAATAGCCTTTGCAATTTCTTTTGGATCAATATTGTAAGTTTTTGGATCAATATCTACAAAGACAGGTGTAGCTCCTGCATGTACTACCACATTTGCCGTAGCAATAAATGAAAAAGACGGTACAATTACTTCATCTCCGCGACCTATTCCTAAAGCATGCAAACATAAAAAAAGAGCTGTTGTTGCCGAGGTTGTGGCAACAGCATATTTTGCTCCAACATATTTTCTTACTGCCTCCTCAAACTCTTCAACTTTCGGCCCTTGAGTAACCCACCCCGATCTAATTACCTTAGCAACTGCATTTTCCTCGGATTTATCAAAATATGGCTTTGTTAATGGAATCCTCATTACCAATTTTTCTCCTGATAAAATTTAAGAGCCTTTTTCGGATTGGGCATAAACTTTTTAAACCAATCTAAGTATCTTTGAACACCCCCTGTTATATCAATTCCTGCTTTAAAACCTAAATCTTTTCCTGCCTTCCTTGTATCAGCGAAATGTCTTATAACATCACCTGGACGAGGATCTAAATGTTGAATTGGTACATCTACTTGGCATATTTTTAAAACAATTTTAGCCAAATCCGATATTGATACTTCCTGGCCATGCCCGATATTATAAGCTTGACCTAATGTACCTTTCTCAAAAACTGAATAAATACCCCGGGTAACATCTGTCACAAATGTAAAATCCCTTGTTTGTTTACCATTTCCAAAAATTTGTAGCGATAGTCCATTTAAAGCTCGCACAATAAACCTTGGTATTACTTCCCCATACGGACCCTCAAAGTGCTCATTATATCCATAAGTGTTAAATGGTCTAACCACCACAATAGGATATTTGTAGGTTCTAAAATAAGCTTGGCAGTAAAGCTCTCCGGCTAATTTACTGGCTCCATAAATAGTCGTGGGGCTGGTTGGGTGATTTTCAGACATAGGTACAGTTTCGGCACTCCCATAGATCTCTGATGAAGAGATGTACACGAATTTGGGGATTTTATTGATAAAAGCTGCGTCTAAAACTGATAAAGTTCCAGTTGAATTGACATCATGCACCAACCAAGGATCCTTTATAGATTTTCTAACACATTGGACAGCTAGATGAAAGACTACATCTGCCTTATTTATAACTTTCTTCATCTGCATTTTATCAAAAACACTGACTTCGATAATTTTTAGATTTTTATCATTCGGTAAGTTTTCTTTTTTACCAATAGAGAAATCATCAATAACAACTACTGACCATCCTTTCCTCAATAGAAAAGTAGTCAAATTGCTTCCAATAAAACCAGCTCCTCCTGTTATAACTGCTTTAGACATTTTATTTATTTCCTTTGAAAAATTTTTGTATTAGAGAACATATATATTCTATTTCCTCTGTCCTTAATCCAGGATACATGGGAAGTGAAATAATTTCTTTTGCATACAGTTCTGTAATAGGAAACGCTCCCTTTTTATAGTCAAGATCATTAAGGGATTTCTGCATATGGATAGGAATCGGATAATGAATTCCACAAAAAACACCTTTCCTTTTTAGATACTCTAATAAGACGTCTCTTTTTTTGCTCCTCACAACAAAGAGATGGTAGTTAGAAACAGTACCATCTCTTTCTTTTGGTAGAACAAGAGGCAAACCCTCTAATAACTCCTTATAAAGAGTGGCTAGTCCCCTCCTTTGTTTATTCCATGTATCCAAATATCTAAGCTTTGCCCTTAGAATGGCTGCCTGAAGAGTATCTAGCCTGCTATTGTAGCCTCTTTCGGTATGATGATATTTCTTTTGCTGTCCCATATTACGGAGCACTTTTATCCTTTGGGCTAAATCTTTATTATTTGTAACTACTGCTCCTCCATCTCCCGCAGCTCCTAAATTTTTGGCAGGATAGAAAGAAAAAGCGGCCATATCGCCAAATGAACCGCATTTCTTTCCGTTTAACATTGAGCCATGGGCTTGACATGCATCTTCCAAAACAAACAAATTGTGGCTACGGGCAATTTTCATTATTTTATCCATTGGAGCAGGGATTCCATAAAGATGAACAGGAATTATAACTTTAGTTTTTTTACTTATTGCTTTTTCCAAAACCTTGGGGTCCATTTGGTAAGTTTCAGAGTCAATTTCCGAAAGTACTGGTTTTGCTCCAAGTATAACGATTGGGAAAACAGTAGCCACAAAAGTATTGGGGACAGTTATAACTTCATCCCCTGCTCCTACTCCCATGGCATGAAGCGAAAGCAAAATTGCATCTGTACCGGAGGCTACACCAACGCAATATTTAACTTTGCAAAACCTGGCAAATTCTTTCTCAAATTTTTCAACTTCCTCACCCAATATAAAATCTCCTTTTGAAAAAATTTTATAAAGTGAGTCATCAATCTTTAATTTAATCTTTTGGTATTGATAAGAAAGATCAACTAAAGGAATTGGCATCTTTAACTTTTGTCCCTTTCTTTAATGAATTACTGGCAGTTTCTAAAATTTTAATAATCTCTGATCCAAATCTTCCATCACTCCTCAAAACTTTCCTGCTGGTAATAGAAACAACAAAACTTTTCGCCATCAAACTTAATGGCTCAACAATATCTATTTTTGGCAGCCAGACATCACCAGTTCTATAGCCAATTTTAATTTGTTCAATACTTCTTGCCGGATGATCTAAAGTTACACCTTTATCATAAACCCTTATCTTTTCTGCCGGGGCAGTGTCTTCATCATAGACAATCATTTTTTTTGTCCCAGTAATTAACATACGCCTTACTTTTACCGGAGAAATCCAACTAACGTGAATGTGGGCAAAAATATCTTCGGGATAAGAGGCTGTAATGTATGCAACCTCTACCTGGTTGTTGAAATGTGACTTACCAATTGTACTAACTTGTTTCGGTTGAGTTCCCAAAATATACTGAATGATGGAAAAATCATGAGCAGCCAAATCGAAAATAACATTTATATCTTTTTGAAAAAGACCAAGGTTTGTGCGGGTTGAGTCAATATATAAGATTTTTCCTATTTCACCCTTATCAATTAACTCCTTTATCTTAATTACTGCCGGATTGAACAAAAAAGTATGGTCTACCATAAGTATTCTTCCTCTTTTTTTGGCAAGTTGGACTAAAATTTTTGCCTGCTGTAATGTTTGGACCATAGGTTTTTCAACCAAAACATCTTTCCCCCCGTTAAGAGCTGCTACTGCTAAATCAAAATGAGTGCTGGTGGGGGTTGCTAAAATGACTGCATCAATTGACTCATCATCAAGAATTTCATTATAGTTTTGTGTAGTTAACATATGAGGGAACTTTCTTTTGATCTCTTGCAATTTTTCTAAATCTATATCACAGCAATAACGAATGTTGCAATTTGGGATATTAATAAAATTCCTAAGCAAATTTGGACCCCAATATCCAAAGCCTATAAGAGCCAAATTTTTTGTCATGCTGGAAGTTTAGCATATGTTATAATTTTTTTCATGATAGAGGTCATAGCTCACAGGGGTAATTTTTTACCTGAAGGACCTATTCCAGAAGTTCAAAATAAATATATAGTTGCGGAAAATACCCTTGAAGCTTTTGAAAGAGCTTTTAACAATGGGTGGGGCGTAGAAACTGATGTAAGAATATGGGAAGATGGAAATTTTGTACTTATTCACGATGCTGATGCTGCCCGAATTTCAAAGTATCATAAATTTAAAATTCCTACTCTGGATGAACTTTGTCAACTAGCCAAAGGTGCCTTCATAGCATTTCAGATAAAGCGTAGCTCTGATCCAAAAAGCGGAGTTGAAGTTGGTAGAGCTGTTGCAAAAATGATGCAGCAATATAATTTGCAAGAAAGCATTTTATTCGATGCTACCTTAGAAGAAGCTCAAATTTTAAGCCAAGAATTTCCCTGGCTTAATTTATCAATTTCAGTTGGTGAAAAAAATTATACTCCTACCATTTATACTCCGTATCAAGCATTGACAACCCAGTTTACTTCTGTATATACCTCTGTATGGACGGATGAATGGAAGATTCCCGGATCTATTTACAATGAGCTGCTATTTAAAAAGTTAAGAGCTGCATATCCAGGAAGAATTGACGTTATCTCTCCTGAACTGCACTACAATGAGGACCATCCGTTCTCGAAAGATTTAGAAAAGCTAAAAAAGCTTTGGAGGGAGATTGTCAGTTGGGATCTGGCTGATGGAATCTGTACTGATTATCCGACCCAGTTAAATACTATTTTGTAGCAATGATTTCAAAGTGACGTCTACCCGGTGGGATTGCTATCATCAAAAAATCAATAACTAATCCTAAAAATTTTAGAAAGATATTATGAATCCCAGGATAATTAAAAAAAGAATAATCGTGACGATAAATCACATCCTTTATTCTAAAGCCTGTTTTTTCTAAAAATTTTCTGACTTCATCTACTGAATATTCTCTGATGTGACCCATGTAGCCGTAAATATTTAACTTATTAAATTCATCATATGCATCATTAAAACTTTTTCCTAAATTAAACATAATGATTTTATGAATTGCATAAAGATTCGGAGTTGTCAAAAGCAGTACACCTTTGGGCTTTAAAATTCGATGAATTTCTTTTAAGGTAAAAATTGGATTTATTCTTAAATGCTCAAGAACCTCATTAACAATAATGAGATTAAAGGAATTTGTTTTAAAGGGGAATTCTTCCGTTTCTATATTTGCTTTTTTTATATTCAAATTGCACCTATTAATAAAAGCTTTGAAAGGATCAGGGTTAATATCAACTCCTGTAACATCAAAACCCGATTCCTTAAGACAATAAGTTAGATGAAAGGGATTTGCACCAACGTCCAGAATTTTTCCTGCTTTAAAGTATTTATCAATAATTTCCAGATCTTTTTTATAACGATTCTTATGATCACTGAATGAATCATATAAAAAGTGTCTTAAGGATGGATTTTCTTTGGTAAAACTCTCTAATTCTTTTTCTAGTTTAAGAAGAATAACGTCATAACTGCTCATTTTCTTGCCTTTATAAAAATTGATACTCCGTTTTTGCCAGGTAATAAATCGTTTAACTTATCATAAGTATTAATTAACCAAAAAATCATTCTTACTGGAACTAACCCTTTTTCTTTTTCAAATTTATTTAAACCTTTGGAAATTGCTTTGGGAAGAACTCCTTGGTAAAAAAGTCTGGCAACATAATTAACCAAGTAATGATTAAACGGTAAACACCATCTGGTTAAAAACTCCGATACCTCAATTTTAAATTTTGTTTTTTTTATTAAAGCATTTAAGGGATTGATTTTATAAAGTCTTAAGTGTTGATTCCAAATACCTGCCCAAAAACCGGATTTAATATGAGTATTAAAAAAATGCTGTAAACAGAAGTTGACCGGATCCCATAAAAAAGGATAATCTTTGTTGCAAGTTGTTAAAACCATTACCCCACCAGGCTTTAAAACCCTATAAATTTCTGATAACACCTTCTGTTCATCTTCAACATGCTCAATTACTTCACTAAGTATCACCTTATCAAAGCTTCTTGACTCTAAAGGCAATTTATTTGCATTAGCCGAAATTAGCTTCACCTTATTATCTCTGATAAGTTTTCTGGCATCCTTTAATGCCCTACCGTCATTATCTATACCTACCAATATCAGTTCAAATCCTAACTTGTTAAGTAAATTAAGATAATATCCATTGCCACAACCAACGTCCAAAATTTTCTCCATATTTTTTAACTGAAGCTCCTCCACAATTCTTTTTGCCCTTCTTTTTAGGGCCATATCTCCCACTGTTGAAAGCAGCTCATTCAAATTATTAATTGTATACATTGATGATTGTTTCCACATTTTTCTCAGAATATCTCCTCTCTGCAAAATTACGGCACTTTTTAGCAAGTTGCGCCAGCCTATCTCTGTGGGTGTAAAAATACTCAACTGTTCTCTTAATATTCTCGGGACTTACATCAATTAGTTTTCCTACACTATCATTAATAGCTTCGGAAATGGCGCCTCGGTTTGCTCCTATAACAGGAGTCCCGCATGCTAATGATTCCAGTATCACCCTGCCAAAACCTTCCTCACTCGTTGAAGGGACGATTAGCACATCGGCCCCACTATAATATATAGGCAGATTATCCTGATTTACAACTCCTTTATACTCAATATTTTCAGTAGAGCCTTTTATTTTATTCTCTAGTGGACCGAATCCAATAATTACCAGTTTTACATCCACCCAATTTTTAGCTGATTCTAAAAGTTCTTCTAAACCTTTTTCCGCAATCAACCGTCCAACAAATAAAACAACAAAATCACCCTCCCAACCTAATTTTGCTTTTGCATTTTCCACTCTTTTAAATTTTTCCAAATCTATCCAGTAGGTAAACTTCTTAACCTTTAATTTGTTTATACCCAGGGATAATATTTCATAAACTTCCTGCCGAGATAATCCTAAGCAGTAATTAGCATTCTTAAATATCCAGCTCGCAAAGCTTTTATATATTCCTTTTTTTGGAAAGTTATAAATGCTGTGAGTGGAAATTATAACTTTCTTACCAAATAATTTTCCCCAAAACATACCGACAAATCCTGCAACCAGGCCGTGAGCATGAATAACGTCAGGATTTTTAAGAAGCAAAACTGCCGGAGTTGTAATAAATAATCCAGGAAAAAGGTATAAAAATTCAAGGAAGGGATAGGAAATAAGCGTATAAAATAAATTCGGTACCCAGGGAATCCTTATTATAGAAACTCCTTCGCTACTTTCATAAAACTTCCATCCAGCTTTAGTTGTAAGCGGCCTATAAGTTAGAACTGTCACAAGCCATTTTCTCTTAACAAGTGCATTTACTAAATCATCAAGATGGGTTTCTACTCCGCCAATATTGGGTCTAAAATGAACAGAGAGTTGCAGTATTTTCAAAGGTTTTTAATCCTCCCTACTAGATAACCCAATCCCCCGCCAAGAATTTGAAAAAAAAGCATTATAAACATTCCCAAGGAAAGAATTGGATGAGAAATAATTCGATCAAAATTTTTATAGAAAATTGGTCTTAGGAAGTAGATAGTTTTAGGACTAAATATTGATATATGATGTTTTTTTAAATATCTATGTGCTCTTAAAGCATAAAAATATTTCTTTTTTGCCAAATCAAAAGGAGAATTAATTCTTTCATGGTGATAAATAACCGCTGATATTCTTCCAAATGCATAACCCAATTTTTTGATAGTTTCCGGCAGATCCCAGTCCTCTGGACCAGTTATGGTTTCATCATATCCGCCGGCTTTTTTAAAAATAGACTTTCTAAAAAATCTGGCAGCATCTGTTATCTCATCACCTTTTTCATTATAGAAAGAGCGCTCAAAAGCTTTTACTTCTTCCCAAAATGTTTTAGCAACAGATTTTTCAGGAATTATTACTCCTGCAAATCTTGTACTTGAATTTATAGAACTAATACATTCCTCTATTACTTTATCGCTCAACTCCATATCAGCATCTAAAAAAAGAAGGTGAATTCCTTGTGCTTTTTTTACTCCAAAGTTTCTTTGTGCAGATCTTTCAGGTCCGAAATTATATACTTTATTTGTAAATTTTTTAGCTATCTTCGTTGTTGAATCAGTTGAATCATTATCTATTAAGATTATTTCAATATTTTTGTAGGATTGACTCCTTAAAGAAACTAGCAATCTTTCAATTACCTTTGCTTCGTTTTTTGTTGTTATAATAACAGACACTAAGGGTAACATAATGAATTATTATAACATTGCGTTTAGTTATTTCAGTATTCTAACTCTTATCTTCATTTTGTTTTTTACGGGCTTTTTAATTTTTAAAAGAGCGACAACAGAAAGAAGGCTGCAACTTTTATTGCCTGCAGGGTCTATTTTTGGAATCTGCCTTTATATCTTTTTACTAAATATCACTGCTCACTTAATAAAAGGTATACCGGGATTTTTGGTTGCTCTTTCTATACAGATTATTTTAACCTTTATAGTTATTAGATTTATTCCATCTTCACCTTTAACTATACCCAGAGGTAAAGAAGCAACAGTTTGGATTCTGACGATATTTTTTTGGATAGTTTTTTTATATCAAATAACGGCCCATGCTACAACTAATGGCGCAGACTCAGTTTTACATCAATCATTTGCTTCCAGATTTATTAGGGGAGATTACCCTATGCATACGCCCTGGCAACCGGATTATACTGCTTATTACCACTATGGGGGGGCGCAGCTACTAGGTTCCTTTCATGCACTAACGGGTGCACCTTACTATTTCATACATCCATTTATTGCTTTTTGGATGCTTCTTTCTGTAACTCAAATCTTTACCTGGATCATCTTTCAAAAAAAAATAACCCTTCGGTCGGCTCTGGTGGGATCTTTACCAGCTTTTATTGGGCTTATCAGTCTGGGTGGTTTTTTTATAGTCTGGCCTGTTAAGTTTCAACTACCTTCTTGGGGAGAGCTTCCTACTTTCTACAATGCTCTTGAAGTCTATGGCGCTCCCTTCAATCTGGATGCATTGGTATTTTTTTTGCACCGTTTTTTGGCAACTTCTTTTTTCATTTCCCTGCTTGTTTTACTACTTTATCCTAAGAAGAACTTATTATCTTTTTTTGCATTGACAGTTTATTTAGCAGCTATAGCTTTCACAGATGAGTCGGTTCTAGTTGTAACAATTTTGCCAATATTAATTATCAGTTTTATAAATATTTTTAATCGCTCAATCAAAGCTTTTGCAATTACAATCACTATAATTTCTTTAATTATTCTTTATCAAGGAGGACTTATAACTGAAACCTACTTTAATAGGTATGGAGATAGTTCTAATATTTTAATATTTCCAGGAAATGGAGAAGCGCTAACTGAAAAATATCTTGATTATCGTTTAGCTCAACAGCAAAGCAAATTTTATCACCTTGATGAAAAACTTAAAACCTTCAACTGGTTTCATCCTGGGATAATTTGGCAACTAATTTTTTGTTTAATATTAGTTCTGATCTTATCTAAAAAAGATTCGGATCCTCACTTAAAAAAATTATCATGGATCTTAGTTTTGTCCGGAATGATTTCTCTTGTTACTTTCCATGGTTTAGTACCAAAGGGCTATACTCACCCAAACGGAAATAGATTCTTGGCATTATCTTATTACCTATCAGGTATTTGCTTGGCGTATCTTTGCTATTTTTGGTTTAGTCAAAAGATTAACTTACCAAAAATAATTAAAGCTTCTTTAAATATTTTAATTGTTTGGATTTTACTCGTATCCTTAATCCCCCCTCTTATTCAGCTGTTTCCCAGAAAAAAGGATAACTGGTTTATTATCAGACGCGAAGTTGTAAATCCAATCATTAAGTGGGTTGAAAAAAATATCCCCACAGACAAAAGAATAGTTGCCTTAACAAGTACAGAGTTTTCTAATTCTATGAATATTGAATTAGTAGTAAAGGCTGGAATGTTAACACCGATGTGGCCACCAAAGCCTCGCGTGCATGACAGTTTTGATATTAGCCCCACATATGCTGATTTACACTACACCTTAAACTCGCAGGCTTTAAAGGCACTAAAGATTGACTATATATTGATTAGTAATTCTTATCTGTCACAGTTACCCAAAGAGCGTCAGCAGGATTTACAGGATACAGACTTTTTTACTCCAATCTTTACATCAGATGATAGAAGTGTAATAATTTTGGAAATAAAACCTAAATTCTTATCAGAAGGAGAAAATTTTAAAGGCACATTTGCAGAACTTGACCAAATAGCTCCACAAGATGGATCTTACTGTATAGATTATCCTCCAAATATTTCTGCCCATACTTACAGAATTCTAAGATTATTGCTTTACAATAGAAGACATTACTGCAGTAAGGGTGGTGCATTCTACAATGCTAGGATAGATGTCACTTTAGATTTTCCCAGAGATCATCCAGATCGATATGAATTTTTGGTTTTGGGAAAAGATGTAGATCCAAAAATAATTTGTAATTGCCAAGCCAAACTGCTTTGGGAAGGGTTAGGTAATGGTGTTAAACTTTGGCAGACTCGGTATTAATTATATGCTCACTACAAAAAAATCTTTTTTGTTACAATTTGCGTCAGTAGTTATTTTAAGTTTACTAGTTTTTTATCCAAGTTTTAATTTAGCACTTTTTGGTGACGATTGGTTGGCTTTTTGGAGATATGCACAATTCCTTGGCCCAAAATCTCAAGGAGTATGGAACCACCTCACTTATTATCTTACTCCATATGGTCCTCAAGATATTATAATGGGAATTTTACAAAAGGTTTATCACTTTCAATCAACTGCATATTACCTAATTTCTTATCTATTAAGACTTACTGCTGCATTTTCTTTTTATCCCTTAGTTCTTTATCTGACTAAAAACAAGTTATCCGGTATTTTCGCAGTACTTTTCTTCTCTGTTACTACCATAGGTTTAGACACTACAAACTGGGTATTTAATATGCCCTCTTATATAACCATAGCCTTATTAAACTTATTTTTATATTTTTTTCTTAAGGCAAGGGAAAACAGAAAAATTCTATTGCTTATTTTGTCGGGAGTACTCTATTGGGCTGCCTATGTGACAACTCCTATCAGAATGCACGGATCTTTGTTTTTCATTTTTTTTCTGGAAGTTTTTTGGATTCTTCAAAAAAGAAATCTAAGTATTGTGAAAATGGTTGCACTAAGACTTTCAATTATTTTAGTTGTCTTTCTTATAATCAGATTTGCCGGACACTCTCAAGGCCCACCACAAGAACCTATGGAAAGATTCATAATCGGGCTTACTGCTGACTTACAAATGCTTTCTCAAGGCAGATTCGATTTTATCTTTTTCCCAATTGTGATGTTTGGCAGCATGCTGATTCCGGATATTATCGGACCAAATGGACAAATTAACAGCCTAAAGCAAATACTTCCTATGCTACTCGTTACATTGCTCATTTTCTCACTTTTTGTCTTTTTTATTATGAAGAATATAGACAAGTTCAGATCCAAATTATTCGGCTACATTTTTTTTTCTTTAGGGTTGTGGAGCGGACTGGTTGCCTTGATTTATAAAGGGAATCTAAATTCCTTCAACAGTACAAATCAAATCTTTTCACTCCTTGTTGGAGGGTATACCCTAATTCTGGTAAGTTTTTTGATCATAAAATTCTTCAAGGAAAAATATATATCTCAAGCTCTCTTTCTTGGGGCTTCATGGTCTATTCTATCATTTTTTTTTGCATGGTGGTGGCAACCAACATCAATATTTCCCACAACCTACAGGTATCTTATCGTATCCGCAGTCGGAGTAGCAATACTTATTGCAACCATAATTAGTTTAGGTAAAGGTAGAAAACAGCAAATATTCTTAATGACTTTTTTTTGTCTGATTCTTATTCTTCATATTATCTCAACCCGTATTTACATAAATTATTCTCTTCATAGTCACAGCCAAGAAGTAAGTAATAAAATTTGGGCCTCTATTCCCCGTATTAATGAAATTGGTAAAAGCAGAGAGCCAATAATCTTCTATTTTGAGGGAGACAATACAAACGCAGGAATCCTTCATGATGTTATAACTTTTGGTTTTCCTCCTCATATGGCCCTTCTTTATAGATTGAGGGAGGAAGATGGCGGTTTCCCTGTTCCTATGAGCAATTTCAAAGAAGTAGTATTAGCAGTTGTGGACGGTAAACCAATGCCGGCTTATGGATATCCAGTAAAGCCAGTTCCTATTGAAAGAATCTATGCTTTTCATTTGCAAAATCAAAGTACACTCTTCAATATTACAAATACTGTCAGAGAAAAATTAGAAGAGTTAAAAGGATTCTAGGTTCTGCAAAATTTCAGCTTTAATATCATAGATTATTTTATCTTTAAGCCTAAGAGCATAAAAATTTTCCAGTTCAAAGAATTCATTCTCAAAATTAAAGCCCCATACTCCATCTTTAGATAGGTACGCAGATTTTAGTTTTTTCGGGTCATTCCAAAATACTTTAGGTGCCAAACGCTTATTTAAATTAATACCTGGATGCCAAAGCATCCAGGTATTAAATCCTCCAGTCAAAGTATTATCATAATAATATCCTCTTTCCTGATCCTCGGAAAAATCAAAATAGAAAAGCGAAGGTGAGTTATTACTTAAATTTGGTGTCAGTTGTATTAGTTGATCCCGCATTTTTTTCTTATCCTCTACACCAAAACCACTTGCTAATTGAAAGTTAAAAAAAGCTTTAATTTCCTGAACATTTAGGAATATAAAAAATAACAATGGTATAAAAATTGCTAAAGTCATAAATCCAAAAAATCTATTGTTTACAAATTTATATAAATTAGTAAATATAATTACGAATAAGCTACTTAAAAATAAACTCATAAAAAGTGCCGGGATTGTTAAATATCTGTGACTGCCGCTAAATACCTCGGAGGTCGCAGCTCCAAGCCAGGTTAAAAATATATATCCAAAAGCAAAGAAGGGACCAACGAAAAGTCCGATAAGCAGTCTATTCTTGTACTTCAGCCATTGTATAAAACTAACAATGGAAAGTATCATTACATAAAATCCTATTAATGCTAAATTTATGGATCCTATGCTAATTTGATGATCGGCAAAATGATTTCCTAAGACATATAAAAGTACTAAAGAGAATAGTATTAAAACCAATATTTGAAAAAAGGTATAGAATTTTTTAAATACAAGCAGACTAATACACAAAGTTAAAGTTATTAAAATAAATAAGGGTCCGCTTATAATATATTCTAAAAAATTCCCAAAATTATCTATTTTGGGAACTCCTAAAAATTTGGTGTAAGCAGGAAGACCAATTATACTCCCTAAGGCAATGAAGGGAGTCAGCAGTAAATTCCAATTACCTTTAAAAACTCCTTGAACTATTTCTATACCATGGGACGTAAAATAACTTAAAAAAATCATTGGTTTCGCAAAAAATATCAAAGATAATGGAACAAACATTATAAGTAATCTTTTGATAGCATTCTTTTCCAATTTTTTTCTTTGCCAAAACAAAAACATTTCTGTCATGAATATAAACAACGGTAGTTGATACATTCTCTCAGTTGATAAAAATAAAGTTAAAATTAAGAGAAAAAATAATAAAAATTGTAAACTCCAGTTTCCGATATTTTTTTTAACCATATACCAATATACAACTACAAAAATTCCCATAAAAAGAATTGCTGAATAATCGCTACTTGTAACAACTGTATACATTGTTCCAACAGAAGAATAGGAAAAAGCAAAAAGAATTGTTGCAATAAGTGCTATCAATATACTTCCTGAAATGGCCAATAAAAGAGGGAACACCGCAAGGGTTGCCAAAATTTTGAAAATGTGGGTAGTTATCTGAAAAGATTTAAAATCCAAACCAAAAAGATCATTTTGAATCCCAATATAATATATTTGATGGGTATACACTCCTCCCATAGTCCCCCCAACCTCAATATTTTTGATAAATTGATGAATCGTATACGGATTTTGGGTTTTATAAAATGATAAAAACCCCCAATCCACATCAGAAAATCCATACTTTAAATGAGGCTCAAGCAAAATTATTTGACTAATAATTACTATTACAACAAGTGAAAACACATACCAATGCCGAGAAGGTAGTTTCATTTATTCTAAAATCCTAACTCCTTAAGTAAATCTTTTTTTATATCAATAAAATCTCTACTCTTTATTTTAAACGCGTAAAAATTTTCCGGTTTGTATAGTATCTCTTTATAACTACTCTTCCCATTCTCCATACAAAGACCTCTGAAGAACAAACCTCTTTCTCCATCTTGTTCTTTAATATAAGACAGTAATTGTTTATGCTCATTAAGATATAGTATTTCTAAACATCCATCTATTAAATTATTATCCCTAAAGTGCATCCAAAAGGGGAAACTTGCTAAAAATCCTTCAGAATAAAATGGGCCCCCTTCTGATAGATCAGAAGTATCAAAATAGAATAGCGATGGTTTAGAATTATCAAAATTTCCTAATCTTTCTTTGAATTTTCCTTGAAGTAATTGTTGCTCATAAGCAGCTCTACCATTAGCGAGAAGATATAAAAAGCGCATACTTATTTCCTTACCATTCATCACAAAAATAGAAATTACTATTATAAATATTGGAATTAACAAAATACTCCTAAATAATCTTCCTCTGATACTGATGACCCTTTTAAAAATAGAGGATACAAATGCAGATAGTAAAAGCGAAGATCCTATAGCAGATACTACTAAATAAGGATGGGTTCCAGAAAAGCTAGTTCCAAAAGGAGCAAAAGCCCAAGTTGCAAATGTAAAAATGAATAAAAATAATGGCCCTAGCCAAAAGGCCAAAAGTAAGTAATCATTTCTATCTTTTCTTAACCATTCCATAAAACATATACTTCCTAAAACCAAGATATAAATTCCGAACAAGGCAGAGTAAATACCAGTTGGCTCATAATGCATTCCTTGATCTTTAGGTAAATATTTAGAATGGGTAGCTACAAAAAAAACTAATATTTCAGAAATAAAATTTAAACAGAAAGTAATTAAGAAAAATAACCATGGCCTTTTTGACTTTAAAAATGCCACGAGCAAGGTCAAAGTTCCAAAAATGACGGTTGGTCCACCCAATAAGAAAAAGGTATACTCCGGTAATGTATCAGCGGTTAATAATCCGAATATTTTCTGCCAATAATCACCTGGAATAAAAGTATGTCCCATTCCGGAAAAGGGAGATAATAAAAGATGCCAGTTTCCCTCACCTACTTTTTTAAAAATACTCAAAGGATTCCCCAAAAGATTCGCCACAGAGTCAGGAGCATATACAATAAGAATTAGGAGAGGGAGGTAGAATATAGACATTCTGATGAGAATATTTTTAACATTATCCAAATTTAGATTTTTTATTAAATGATATGTTTCAATAAGTGGTAATAAAACTAAAAGGGGAAAAAGTCTTATAGGGGAAAATAGTAGTGATAAAAGAAAGAGAATGAAACTGACAATTAACCATAGAAAATTTCTTGGATACTTTGTGACAATTAAATAATAAGTTATTAAAAATACACACATCCAGAAAATTGCCACATAATCACTTCCTTTAACAACAAACTCAAGAGGACCTATGGATGACGCACTGATAGCAAAAAAAAGTGTAGTTAAAATTGCTAGCAGTTTATCTTTAAAAATAATAAGCACCAAAGGGAAAATTGCCATTGTTCCCAATGCTTTAAAAGTAATATTCAGCACTTGAAACAAGCGATAATCGAATCCCACTAAAGCTTCTAACATTCCCATGTAATACACCTGATAAGTAGTATATATCCCTCTCTCAGCCCAAACTTTTGTAATTTCAGATAAAGGATTAGAACCAAGTGATTTATAAGTAAAGTAAAGAATCCAGTCATCCGGTTTAAAACCTATTTTAAGGGCTAATTCTAAAATGGTAAACTGTAAGGTAACAACAATAATTCCCAAAATTAAAAGAATAATCAGGATCTCATTTTTTTTAAAAATGCTTTTAGTTATCATCAGTTACAATCCTAACTCCTTATGTATCTCCTCCCTAATATCTACAAAATCTCTGTTTTTAAGTTTAAAGGCATAAATATTTTCTTTTTTATAAAACATTTCCTGATTCCAGGCTTTACCATCTTCAACACATAAGGACCTATACAAAATTCCCTTTTTTCCCTCCTGTGTCCTAATGAAAGATACAAGTTTGGTTTTATCTTCATAGAAAATCTCAGAGCAGCCATCTATTAATCTATTATCCATAATATGAATCCTATGAGGAAAAATAGATAAAAATGTTTCTGAAAAAAAAGTTCCATCATCAGTAATATCGGATACATCCATGTAAAACAGAGCAGGTCTTGTAAGGTCTATATCTTTTAAATGCTTCCTAAATCTATCCTGAATCAAATTTTGAGCAATATAACTTCTTCCTTTTGAATTTATTGAAACAAAAAAACTATTTACCACTTGTTTGTCGACAAAAAAGATAGCTGTAAGAATTAGAACCACTAATAACCAAGTTATAGCTTTTTTTATCAGAAAAGCTTTCCCGAAACTATAAACTTTACTTAACATAAGAGATAGAATAGCTGCTATAAAAATAGCAAAACCTTCCGATGCAATAACTAAATAATAGCTTGTTTCTTTAAAACCTAAGTTTAGATCAGCCAAAATCCAAGTCAGAATTGTAAAAATAAAAGACACTCCTAAGGACACCCAGGAAGCCAAAATAATTAGGTTTCTTGTGCTACTTAGCCATTCTTTGAAATAGCCTATGGCCAAAGATGTTGCAAAAACACCATTAACGGTTGAATATAATCTTGGAGGATCAAAAGTAATCTGTAGATTGGGGGGTATATTTTTGCTATGAAAGGCAATAAAATAGGTGACTGTTTGTAAAACAATATTAGTAACTCCTACATTTACAAAAAAAATTAGAGGCTTCTTGGATGTGGTAATTGCCAATGTAGCTACTATGATGGTCCAAATTAGAATTGGTCCACCCAAAATTAGGCTTCCTATATATCGAGGTAAATCTTCAAATATAATGGGTTTAATGAAATGTCCCCATACCTCAAGCGGTACAAACATAAATCCCAGGCCTTGGATTGGGGTTAAAAGAAGATGCCAGTTCCCATCCATAATTATTTGATATAATCCTAAGGCACCAAAAAAATATTGAGTTATTAACTTTGGTTTGTAAATTAAGGCTAAAATTAAAGGCAGGTAGAGTAAGGAGATTCTGGCTATACCGATCTTGACACTGCTAAAGTTTTTTTGCTTTGTCCAAATAAATAATTCTATTAAAGGAATTAAGAAAAGCAGAGGATAGGAGCGAATAGTTGAAGAAATAATAGTCAGAAGTAACAGAATACAAGAAATTGGAAGCCATTTAGTTTTTAAAATATTTTTCTTTACTAAAAAGAAGTAGCTTATAAAGAAGCTATTCATAAAAAAAATTGACACATAGTCTCCTCCTTTAACTGCAAATTCTAAGGATCCAACTGAGGAATAGCTAATAGCATAAAGAAATACGGATAGAGCAGCAAAAAGCTTATTTTTAAACACAAGAGCTATAAGTGGAAATATAGATACAGTTGCTACAACCTTTATAATTATATTAGTTAATCCTATTGCTTGATAATTGATACCCCAAATGTCTACCAATCCTCCCAAATAATAAAGGAAGAAAGTGGTATAAGGTCCCCTTTCCTGCCAAACTTCAGATAGTTTTAAAATAGGATTATCTCCCAAAGATTTATATATAAAAACAAAACTCCAATCGTCTGGTGAGAAACCTATCTCAAAAGGCCGGAGTATCAAGTATTGAATAAAGGATACAATTAATATCAGGATAATTAATGTTAAAAGGTAGGATTGTACTATACCGATTTTTAGATTCATTATGGAATTTTATATAAAGCATCAAAAAACATTCTTTGGATTGGGTGAGGGCTATTTTTTAAAACTGCTTTCCATTTTCCAGGAACAGGATACTGATGTTCTTTAATATTTTGGTTATCAACAGTGTGTGACTGTTGCCATTGTTTAGTATAAAAATAACCCTTTGTTAAACGATTTATATGTTTTAAATAATTCCTAATTTGATCCCTTCTCATTTCATGTAATGAGCTAACGGTAATAAAAAGACCAAATTGCTTTTTGGGTAAAAGTTCAATTTGATGCGGCATTAAAAATTGGATTCTGGCAGATTCAAACTCCTTTTTAATTTGCTGATATGATTTGAAGGGTTTAAATTTAAATATCTTCTCCCCTGGAAAGACAGTGGAAAGATACTTTTGAGAAATATATAGAGCAGGAGGGATATCAATAATGCAATAAGAAGAATCAGGTAAAACTTTAAGGAAAATAAATGCTAATCTCCCATAGCCTGCTCCTAACTCAGCTATCTTCATTTTTTTAGGAAATTTACCTGATTGTCGGATGGCATAAAACTCATGGATAGAATTACAAAGATCTTGAGAAATTAATTTATTTTTGTACTCTACTACAAATGGGTTACCTACTAAAGGCTCCTCTAGAGAATCCAATAAATTTAAGTAGTCATTTTGAGAAATATAGTCTGCAAAAGAGGATACAAACACCTTATATATCAAGGCAGATAGCCAGTTAAACCTCTTAACTTGTTCTTCAGATTCAGAGAATGAATATACAAATTTACTTTTTAGTATGGGGTCAAAATTACCTTTATTAATCTGAGATAATACAACTGGCAATTGATGTCTGATAATCCCAAGAACACCCCAATTAAAATACCTCATATTGACAGACCTTTTGAAATTATCAATGTCTGCATTAATGAGTTGATTAAGATGAATCCTATTTAAATCCACCCAGAAGTTAGAGGGTTGATAAATTGGCGGAGCTTTTTTTAACTCCTTAAGCATTTGACTTAGTACTTTATTATTAATGATTTTCATCTTAGATAATTATACTTCATGCTTCGTTTATTACATTAATAACTTGTATAATTGCTTATCCTAGGTCAAAACATGAATTTTAAAAAAAATATTACTGGCAATAAAAGCAAAATTGCGCAATGTTCTTTTTGTCATAAAGCAAAAAATGTAAAATTTATCTTTGCTGATAGGAAATTCAATTTTTTCTTTTGTTTCACTTGTCATATGGGATTTACATACCCTTACCCAAAACCAAAGGAACTGGAAAAATATTACCATGAAAATTATTGGGTCACACCTGGTCTTTTAGGATTCTTCAGAAAGTATGTTTTTGATTTTTTCCAAACTCGGCGTAAAAGGTGGGTTATGCATTACCTCTCCAAAGGAAAAATTCTAGATGTAGGCGCAGGAGAAGCTAAATTCGCTAAATCCCTAGGTAACAGATATCAAGTCACGAGTTTAGATGTACCATCTTCAAAAATTATTAATAAGAGTGTTCTAAAGGTTAATTTTTTAAAATGGCAGACATCTAATAGATTCGATGCAATAGTGTTTTGGGAAAGCCTGGAACATACTCCAAAACCGGAGCAATACTTACAAAAAGCATATAAATTGTTAAAAAAAGATGGTTTTATGTTTATTGAATATCCCCGATTTGATTCCTTTGAGTCAAGATTTTTCAATAAGTATTGGTTTCATCTGGACCCACCCAGACACTACAGTTATATAACTGAGAAAGGACTTGAATTGCTTGTATCCCGTACTGGACTGTTGAGAGTTTTCCATGGAAGTGTTGCTGCTTTTGAATACGCCATATGGGGATTTATTGGAAGCACCCTAAACATAATAAATCTGAGAATAACAGATATCTTAAAACAAAATCGCAGTTTAATATTATTATTTCTACTGATCCCTTTTTTTATTATGGTTGTATTTATTGAAATCTTTTTTGCAATAATAGGACAATCTCCAATTGGATTAATGATTGCCAAAAAAGAATCTAAAAACCTAGCTCCTTAAGTAAATTTTTCTTGATATCTATAAAATCTTTGTTTTTAAGTTTAAAAGCATAAAAATTGTCCGGTTTATAAAAAATGTCTTTATAACCCCCTTTTCCGTTCTCGACGCAAAGACCTTTGTAGAAAAAGCCCTTTTGTCCGTCTTGTTCTTTTATGTATGGTATTAATTGTTTATACTCATTAAGATATATTCTCTCTGAGCATCCATCTATTAATTGAGTACCCTGAAAACGCATCCAAAAAGGAAAACTTGATAAAAAACTTTCAGTATAAAATGGACCATTCTCTATTTCTGAAGTATCAAAATAAAACAGCATCGGTTCTGTTTGATTAAACTGTTTAATTTTTTCCTTAAATTTAGACTGAAGAAATATCTGTCCAGACGCAGCTCGTCCATTTAAATTTGCACTATTAAAGTAAGTATAGATCAATTGTCTATTAGCAAAATAAAAAAGAATTATAGATAAAAAAAATATTGGTAAAAATACCATAAATAAAATTGTTTTAACCTTTTTAGTCCTCTCATAAAAAATTACCAGTAGTGCCGAGATAAACAAATAAATTCCAACACTCGGAATCATTAGATAATGATCCTGAGCCCCTCCAAATGCTAAATTCTCACTAGCCAATACCCAAGTTAACACAATAAAAAGAAAGGATATTACCGGACCAACCCATAAAGCAAGTATTAAATGATTTTTTCTACCATCTATTTTCCATTCAATCCAGTATACAAAGCTTAGGATCAAAATCAGCAAACCAAAAAATGTGGAATATATTCTGGGAATATCAAAAATTATTCTATTTTCTTTTGGCAAACTTAAGAAGTGATTTGCAATAAAGAAAACCATTATTTCCAGAATAAAGTTTAAACAAAAGGCCAACAGGAAAAACCTCCAGGGCTTTTTTACTATCAGTAAACTTAAAATTAAAATTATCAGGCTAAAGATTACTGTTGGCCCACCAAGTATAAAAGAGAAATAATCTTTAAAGCTTTCCATATTTAGTAAACCAAATATTTTCCAGACGCTATCACTAACAGGAAATGTATGGCCCAATCCTTGTAAAGGGGTTAGTATTAGGTGCCAATTACCTTCTAAAACTCTAAGTATCACTGTAGGAACAACGCCAATATAATTCATTACTACCTTGGGATGATATAACGTAACAACTATAAAAGGTGCAAAAAGAATAAATAATCTTACTAGACCAATCCTTAGTGCAACAACAGAAGGTTTTTGAATCAATAAATAAGCTTCTATAGAAGGTATTAACACAAGTAACGGATACAATCTCATTACAGAAAAAAGTACTGCAATAATTAAAAAAGTAGTCGCTAAGCTTAAACCTTTCCACATCAATAAATTGTTTTTAATAACTTGGTAATAAGTAATCAAAAATAGCCCCATAAAAAACATTCCCAAATATTCACTAGGCTCTACAGCTGTCTCTAGTGGACCTGCAGACGGGTAGCTCATTGCAAAAAGTATAGTTGTTAAAATTGCAAGCAATCTACTTTTAAAAACCAATAAAACTAGGGGGAAAAGTACCATACTGGCTAGTATTTTAAAGCAAATACCAATTATCTGCATTTTAAAAAAATCAAATCCAACCAAGCTATTTATGATACCAGTATAATAAAGCGGAACGGTTGTATAAGGACCTCTTTCTATCCAAACATCAGCAATTTTAGACAAGGGATGAAAACCCAGTAGTTTATACCAGAAAATAAAAGACCAATCATCCGGTGTAAGACCAATTTCTAAGGCAGGCTTTAGAAGATCATATTGCATCAAAGATACAATAAAAATAAGTATAATAAAAAGAAAGAAATTAGAATCTATGGTCTTTGTTAGATCAGATATTTTTTGCACAATTATAATTTTTTTGACTTCAAATCTTCTAATATTATTTGCGTGATATTAAATATTTTTTTATCTTTAAATCGAAATGCTCTAAACTCTGATACATTATATCTGGTTTTAGCTGTCCTTATATTAAATTGACTCATAGCACATAAACCATCCTGTTCAAAATACTCACCTCTATTGTTGTAAGAGATTATTAACTGATTTCTTTCAGTTACATAGCTTACACACCCTAAGAAATTAGGTTTTTTGAAATAAAGCATCCAATATTCAAAATACCCCAAATTGGAAGAAACTGCATAAAACTGATGTAATCTTGGATCATGAAGTCCCTCAAAATAAACAAACACATTGAGCTGGTTTTTAGTAAGTGATCCAAGCACTTGATTTTGCATATAACTTTGGTCTTTCCACCCAGTTCCCCGAGATAACAAATCATTAAAGTACCTATTAATCTCATTAAAGCTTACTAAAGCTACAATAAAGAAAAGAAAAAAAATAATAAATAAATATCTTAGCTGCTTAAATTTAATCCATAATTCATAAAATAAACATAGTAATCCTGCGATAAAAAGACTTATTCCCATTGAAGGAATTATTAAATACCAGTGAACGGAATCAGAGATATGAAAAGCCTTACTCTGAAATATCCATGTAGCTATTAGAAAAAAGAAAGCAAAGAAGGGTCCGAAAAATAATAAAAAGAATTTATTCAGCTTACTTCCTCTCTTAATCCAGATTATCAGGTAACCGGATGATAAAACTATAAGAAAAATGCCCAGTAAAGAAGCCGATATTCCCAAAATCTTAAGCTGATCATTCCCCAGTAATGTATACCCGAGAGCCTCCAACGGAGCAAGAGAAAAATACCAGTTACCTGTTTTTAAATCATTAACAAAGGCAAAAGAACCCAAACTACCTATTGCCAAAAAAATTATAGGCATATAAAAAATAAGTAGTCTCGTGAATGATTGAAAGAAAAACCTAATTTTTTTATTCCTAAATATTAAATAAATTTCAATTAAAATAATTAATCCTAATATGGGATATATTCTTATTGGAGAAAGTATGAATGTCAAAAATAAAATTATAGATGACAAAATTGTTAATCTCATAGATTTCTTGGTTACACAAAAGTAGTAAGATAAAAAGAATAAATTCATAAAGGCAATTGCTAAATATTCGCTACCTTTAACAACATGCTTAAAGGCCCCTGCCGATGAATGAATTATTGAAAATATTATTGCTGCGCTGCTTGCTAAAAAATAACTTCTAAAAAGCTTATAAATTAGGATAAAGAGAGTAATTGATGCAAAAATTTTAAAGCAAATATTAATAATTTGAAACAGTTGGTAATTTATACCAAAAAGTGATTCGAGAATGCCGATGTAATAAAACTGAATTGTGGTGTAAGGTCCCCTAATCATCCAGGCATCTAAAGCTTTATCGAAGGGATGCGGATCGAATGTTTTATAAGCAAACAACAGTTGCCAGTCGTCTCCAGTCAAACCACTGTTTAGAATAACTTGCGAAAACAAGAAGGTAAGTACTGTACATGCTAATAGTGTAAATATAACGTATAATTTCATTATATGAAGGAAAAGAAATCTAAGATTGTAGTCATTTTTTTAGCATATAATGCTTCTAAAACTTTAGAAAAATTCTACTTAGAATTTCCTAAAAAATTTGTTTCGGATATCATCTTAGTTGATGATGCATCCAAAGACAATACTTTCAAAATAGCCAAAAAGTTGGGAATTAAATCATTCAGAAATCCTGTGAATTTAGGTTATGGGGGAAATATGAAAAGAGCTTTAAATCTGGCGCTTGCAAGTGGAGCAAATATCGTCATCGATATTCATCCGGATGGTGAATATAAACCTTCAGCCATTCCATATGCCATAAAAAAAATAGAGTCGGGAGCAGAATTTGTTTTGGGAAATCGTTTTACCAATTTTTACAATCCTTTAACAAGTGGAATGTATATTTGGAAATGGCTTCCTATTAGGCTTTTAAATTTTCTGGATACGATTATTCTAGGCATAAACTTAGACGACTTTCATCAAGGCTTTAGAGTTTATACTAAAAAAATGCTTGAGCGGATAAATTATCAGTCAAATTCCAATAATTATTTATTTAGCTTTGAATTAATAGCCCAAGCAGTCTATCACAAAGTTAAAATATCCCAGGTCCCTGTAGAAACCAGCTACACCGGCAAAAAACGAGGAGCTAGCTTAATAAATAGTATTAAATATTCAATGGGTACATTCAAAGTACTGTTACTCTTTATGATGGCTAAGTTAGGATTTAGAATACAACTTTTCCAGTCTAAACAATTGTCAGTTTAGGGATAGCAAGAATAAATCTTCCACCCTTTTTCCTGTACTCCGCTTGTTTTTTTATTATCTCATCAGCAAAATTCCAAGCCAAAAGCAGGGTATAGTCTGGTTGATCCTCCAGCAACTTTGACTCCGGAAAAATCGGGATGTGCATACCGGGAGTAAATTTCCCCTGCTTATAAGGGATTGAGTCAACTATATAATCAAGTGTTTCAGGTCCAATTCTGCAATAATTCAGAATTATATTTCCTTTTGCAGATGCTCCGTATCCTACAATCTGTTTGTTTTCCAAACGCAGTCCCCAAAGAAGCTGTACTAATTCATGCCTTACCTTATCTACCCTCCGTCTAAATTTTAAGTATGTTTTGGGGTTTAAGATTCCTCTTTTCTTCTCAAGTTGTAGTAACTGTTTTACACATCTACTTTCTTTTCCAGTATTTCCAACAAAAACCCTAACTGAGCCGCCATGGACTGGAATTCTTTGGATATCTATTAACCAAAGTTTATGTCTTTTTAACAGTTTTTCGAGTGGAGTAATCGAAAAATACGAAAGGTGCTCCTGATAAATAGTATCAAACTCTACCTTCCCAATTAGATCAATAAGATATGGGAATTCGGCAATAAATAATCCATCATCAGAAAGCAATACTTTTATACCTTCCAAAAAATCATGTAAATTGTGCACATGAGCAACAACATTTGTAGCCGTAATAATTTTGACCTGACCATACTCTTTTTTTATTACTTTTGCCAACTCTTTTGTAAACAAAGCACATATTGTTTTGACTCCTTCCAAATTTGCCTTTTTCACAAGATTTTCAGCAGGATCAACACCCAAAATCTTCATCCGCAAGGCCTTAAATGCTTTAAGTAGTGTTCCGTCATTGCTTCCAATATCTAAGACCAAATCTCCCTCTTTAGCATAAGTCTTTGCGATTGCTTTCTTGGCTAAATCAGCGAAGTGGGTGCGCATTGTTTCAGAAGTAGAGGGAATATACACATAATTTTTAAACATAACTTTGGGGGAAACCACATGAGCAAGTTGCACCAATCCGCAATCCCTGCAAAAACAAACATCCAGAGGATAAAATTTCTCTGCCTTGTGACGATAATCTGCTTTTAAAAATCCGTTAGGTACCGGTGTTGGCCCCAGCTGTAAAAACAGTAACAAATTATTACTATCACAAGCCCGACAAACTTCCAGTTTAAATACTTCTTTTTTAAGCATTGAGACATTCTATCCTGAAGGAATTGTGATTTCAAGCACTCACTTTAAACGCTCTGATAGGATTTTTAGGGTATTTATATCATGTTGAATCAACATCCAAAAGCTGGTATTTGCTGGGTAAACATCTCTTAACTTTTCTAAAAATTTACCGTATACTTCAAACTCTTTAATAGTTTTTTCCTTATCTTTAGAGTTTTGCTTGATTAACTCATCTGTCAATATTCCTGCATGGAAAGCAAATCTTTCGCTGGCTTGTTGCACCTCCGATAAAAGTTTTTTCTCAACTACAAAATTAAGTTCTGACAGTTTAATTTTCAATTGGGATTGATAAAAATTAATTTTTGACTGCCTGCTGAATTGTAGTTTACCTAACCCTTTTTCCCACAATCTTTTAAAGGAATAATAAAAAGAACCGGGATTTATAGCCTCATTTTTCAGACTGATACTTTCTTCAGCTGCACCTATTGCTAGAGGTTGACAAATTATGAGAAAAACAACAAAAATAGAAAAGATTAATTTTTTGGTTGCAGAATTCATTGGAAGGATTATACATTATGTCAATTTTAAAAATCAATAAGTTAGACTATACTTTCAACTAGAAGATTATGAAAAAATATCTATATGAGGATCTATATCTTTTGGAAGAGAAACATTGGTGGCATATTTCAAAAAGAGAAGCAGTACTAAGTTTAATCAAGGAATATGCAAAAGGAAATAGAATTAAAATTCTAGATGTTGGTTGCGGGACTGGAAGGAATATGGAGGAATTTAAGAAGCTTGGGGATGTTTGGGGATTAGATAGCTCTCTCATTGCTCTAAACTACTGTAGAAAAAGAGGGCTTAAGAATCTTAAGTTGGGGTCCGCCGAAAACACTTCACTGGAGACATCTTCCTTTGATGTAGTCACTCTACTTGATGTATTGGAGCATACAGATGATAATAAAACCTTAAAAGAAATGGCTCGTATTCTTAAGAGAAATGGAATTCTAATATTAACTGTTCCAGCTTTTCCATGGCTGTGGAGTAAATGGGATGAAGTTCTACATCATAAAAGAAGATATACCATAAACACTTTTAAAAAAATGTTAGACTCTTATGATTTTCATCCGGTTAAAATGACTTATCTGTATTCTTTTCTAGTCTTGCCCACATTAATTATTAGAAAAATTAAACAAAAATTTTCAAAAAATTTTTATCCATCAGATTTTACATTATCAACTCCTCTTTTGAACTTCATATTGAATAATCTGTCAAGACTGGAGTTTTTTCTTTCAGGAAAATTTTATATACCCTTTGGTACATCTATTGTAGTAGTAGCAAAAAAGAATGATCAAAAAACTACCTAAATTTCCTTTTATTTCTATAGTTATTCCTCTTTATAATGAGGAGAGAAGAGTTTCGAATTTATCGAAAATCTACAAATATTTTGATAGAACTAACTTAAAGTATGAAGTCATATTGATAAATGACGGAAGCAAGGATAAAACCCTTAGGAAATTAAATGAAATATCTAAAAATTTTAAGTTTAACCTTATTTCTTACTCCCAAAATCGAGGTAAAGGTTATGCCATAAGAGTGGGAATGATCAAGGCAAGGGGGCAATACAGATTATTTACTGATATAGATTTGTCTACCCCAATAGAAGAATTTAATAAATTTCTACCGAACTTAAAAGAATACGATATTATCATTGGCTCAAGAAAGAAGAGGGGGTCAAAACTAATTATCCGCCAACCAAAGCTGCGAGAAAAGTTAGGCAAAGGATTTACTAAATTATCTCAACTTTGTTTAGGACTAAATTTAACAGATTTCACTTGTGGTTACAAATGTTTTTCCAAGGAAGCTACAAAAAAAATTTTTTCTAAACAGAGGATTAATCGCTGGGGGTTTGATACAGAAATTCTCTTTATTGGTAAAAAAAAGGGGCTTTCTATTAAAGAGATTCCTGTAATTTGGAAAAACGACCCTGAAACTAAAGTTAAACTACCTTTGGATATTATTACCTCCTTTCTTGATCTTCTTAAAATCCGCTACGCAAGTTTCAGGAAGCTTTATGACTAATCCCCCAACGCTTTAATCCATTTTATAATTGTTGGTACCTCTTTTTCCAGCTTTTTCTCAACTTTCCATCCCAAAATAGCTCTTGCTTTTTTAGAAGAGGGTACTCGACGTTTAATATCATATTTAAACGGGCGGACATATTTTACCTTAAAGGGCCTTTTTATATTACATTTTCCCCAAAGCAATTTTGCTAAATCAATCATCCTGATCTCTTTTTCAGAACCGATATTAAAATCCTCATTTGTTGCTCTTTCAGACTCTATTGCTAAAATAATTCCTCTGGCAATATCTGAAACATGAGTAAAGCACCTGGTTTGTTGACCATTTCCCAAAAGTTCTAAAGGATATTGACCGGATAGAATTTTTTTAATTAGATCCGGTATAACATGTGCATAACCAACCTCCTCCCCTGGTGCTTCATTAATACCGTAAGCATTAAATGGTCTAATGATAGTATAGTTTAATCCATATTCATCATGAAATGCCTTACAATACCATTCTCCTACTAATTTTGAGAATCCATAACTACTCACAGGTGGTGGAATTTTTTCTAAATCACTTTCTTTACTGGGAAATTTTTTTGTTGACTCAAAAACCATTGATGAGGAAAGATAAATTATTCTTTTTATTTTTTTTTCAACTGCCGCCTCAAAAACAGCAGAGTACATTTTGTTATTTTCAGAAAGAATTGTTGCCGGGTATTTGTGGAAATATCCAATACCCCCAATTTTAGCAGCCAAATGGATACAAATATCCATCCCATCCAAGGCCTTTAATGCAACTTCTTTATTCGTAAGATCAATTTTTAAAAATTCACATTTAAGAAGAACCTTAGCTTCTTTCTTGCTTAAATCATCAGCTACTCTAACCTTATATCCTTTTTCAAGTAACTGTTTAACAACTTCACTGCCTATAAAACCAGCTCCTCCAGTCACCAAAACTTTAGTCATCTTATCTATTTTATATCCTTAAGGGAAAAAATAATCTTTCCAGTACCAAACACATTCCAAATATCACAAACCAAACAATTTTTAGCCACCAATTTTTTTAAAGTACTCAATTTGAGTTTATAAAATTGATTGTGGTTTGTAGCTAATATAACTACATCAGAGTCTCTTAAGGTTTCGGTAAGAGGTGAGGATGGTATAAATGGATCAGAAGATAATACTTTTGCACCCTCGGTCATTAAGTAATTTTGCAACTTTAAAGATAATGAATACCTCATATCATCTATGTTCTTTTTAAAGGCTAGTCCTAGTAATGCTACTTTTTTACCAACCAAGTTACCTAATCTTTCCTTAATTTTATGTAGTATAAATCCAGGAATATTTTCATTTAATCTCCAAGCGGCCGCGACCAAATCCAAATACGGGCTTTTATCTAGCAAGAAAAAACCATCCTTAACTAGACAAGGACCCGCTGTAAACCCTGGTCCCTTTAATCCACCTCTTTTATATCCATCATTAACTAATCTTAATATTTCATAAATATCTCTTTGATGATCATCTGCAATGAGTAAGAATTCATTCCCTATTGCAAAATCAATATAGCGATACATATTGGAATAAAGTTTTGCCAATTCTGCAGATCTTGAATCTGTGTAAAGTATTTTCTTAGTTAATTTTTGAAAAATTTTGGCAGCTATTTTAGCGCTCTCTCGATCTACTGTTCCAATAATTTGTGGTATCTCATATAGTTCCTCAACTGCTTTGCCTTCGGCAATCCTTTCAGGACAATAGGCAAGATACAAATCTTTCCCCACCTTCCAATTGTATTTTTCTAACAGATATCTATCAATATATTCAGTCGTTCCTGGAGTAACAGTGCTCCTTAAAACCAGCAGTTGCTTTTTTTTAAAATGTGAAGAAAACTTCTCTAGAAATCCTGTTACTTGGGTAACATCTGGACTGAAATTATCACTCATCGGGGTACCAAGGGTAAGAATAATCGCAGAAGATTGAGATAAAATTTTTGCAAGTTCATTCTCATGTCTAACTACAAATCCATTATTGTATAGCTTTTTCAGAAGTGGTTCTGCTCCTTCTTCTGTAAATGGCAAATGACCTTTACTGATAGTCTCAAGTAACTTTGTTGATACATCAACGCCTACTACATTGAATCCTTCATTTGCTAATACTAAGGCAAGTGGTAATCCTACTCTGCCAATTCCCACAATGATCAAATTTTTGTTTAATAACTGACCCATATTTTTAGGATATTAAACTAATTAACTTACAAAATCAACACAGATTGACTTCTGTTTGTGGTTTCTGATAATGTATCCTTCCAAAAGAGAAATGAAAATAAAAAAAATAGTTAGTATAATTCTCACCTCTTATAATGAGGAAAAAAATATTGGAAGAACAATAAAAGATTGCAAAACTTTACAAAAATTTTTCCCAATTGAAATAATCGTGGTTGATGCCGCATCAAAAGATAAAACAATAGAAATTGCAAAAAAAATGAGGGTTGACAGGATTATTCAGTTTCCCTTTAAACGAGGCAAAGGTGCAGATTTTTGGGTAGCAGGTTGTGTTGCAAAAGGTGATTACATAATTCAGATAGATGCAGATCACCAATTTCAACCCTATGAAATTCCTTTGTTTGTTGATTCATTAAACAAAAGGGCTGATATTGTGATAGGAACAAGATTTGGTGGAGGAAAAATTGAAAAGGGATCTGTAAGTTTCAGAAACCTTTTTGGTAATTGGCTTATGTCTTTGGCAACTTCAATAGCATGTGGAAGGAGAATAACAGATGTAATGGCAGGTTTTAAAGGATTTAGAAGAGAAGCTTTTTTAGCACTGGATTTACAAGAAAGACATTTTGAATATGAAGCGGAAACAGTTACCAAGGCAGTGAAAATGGGAATGAATTTGGAACAAATTCCAATTACCTATACAAAAAGGGTGGGAGGAGTCTCCGGCATCAAGGCTATACGGGATGGTTTAAATGTATGCAAAGCCATTGTAAAAGTTTACTTTAGTAATTTACCAAATTATCATGAACTCTTTGCTAAATCCTCTTTAAAACATAAACCTCATTATTGAGACCTTTCCATATTAGTTTAGTTTGACAACGACAAACTGCCTTAGGATCTCTATTCTTACCTAAAACTAAGTAATCGTAATCATCCTCATCCCTCAAAGGATGAGAGTTAATATTTGCTTCCACATTGAGATAAACTCCTGACTGCGGTAGAAAATATATTTCTTTGTCTCTTAAGCTAAAAATAACTGCTCTCCTTAAAAAGGGGGGGTTAAAATATTCTTCATTATCAATGTAAATCTTTCCAGATGCTTCAAAAACCTCCTTAAACTCATTAAAAGTTCCTTCTATTTCTTGACCTTGCGCCAGATATTTATCGGTAATCAGATAAATTTTTTCCCAATCCGTTTCAACATTTGAGTTATCGAATAACTTTATAAAAAATTCTTCGTTTTGTAACTGCGCTTTTCTAATTTCAGGTAAAGTTTCAAAGTAGCTAGCATCTATTAGTAAAGTGGAGATTTTAAGTTTACGAAGTACTAGAGGACTTAAATATACTGCTATATCAAAATATTCCGGAGAGGCCTCGATTGTATATGCTCTAAAATCTCCAGGAAAAATAGGAGCAAATACTCCCGCTTCCACTAATGCTCTTGACATGCCACTTGGATGAGGGGTACGGATATCTAAAACAACAACTCTGCTGTTATAAGGCAGATTATTTTTCATCCATTTGATACCTTCGCTACTTTTTTGGGGACTTGGTACCAGTTGATTCTCTCCAAATCTGGTTTTAGACAAAAGGGCAAGGGGAGGAATAATAGTGGGGACAAAAAGCCACAAAATGAAAATAAAAAATAAAATTTTTTTTAAAAAAAATCCCTGTCTGATAAATTTGATGCTCTTTAGTAAAGTCAAGCAAATGACTAAAGAAAAAACCAAAAAAGAAAAAGATAAAAATCTATTGCCATTTGCCACTAAAAATTTAGGGACCAAAACATTGTATGCAACAAGCGAGGTGAAACCGGCAATAAATATAGTAAGCAATAATATAAAGTACTTAAATTCAGTCCTAAGAATAATCAATATTAAAATGTTTATTAAAATTAGTAGATCTAGTCCTGCATGAAACCAACGAAGGCCTAACCATTCATCTTTTACAGGCAGTGTTTTGGATATCGCCTGGTAATAATGATAAGAAGTAAAATCTTCCTTTATATCCTCTTTTTTGGGAAATACTATTACTGATTCTTCTTTTATTTTGGAAGGGCCAGTTGCAGAAGTAATAATACCACCCTGAAATAATATGATTAAAGATGTTAATACTCCCAGTAACATTAAAACCTTAAGATTTTTAAAAAGCGTTCCTTTATTTTTTTCTATTAATAATACACCCACAAATATTGCCGGAGCGGTAGCTACAAAAATTGACTCACTAACTAGAGCCAGCGTTGATAAACCCACAGATAAAGTAGTCCAAGTTGCTAAAGAATTATTTTTCCTATAATAAATTAGTATTGCTAAAATTGATAAAAAAATCGAAAGACCAAATGAGTGAAAAATAAAGTAGATTAAGGCATCTAAGTTTATTGGTGCTCCATATACTTCGATTGACTGATTTACAGTCGGTAGGTTTCTAAGGAATATAATAAGCTCATTAAAATTATGAATATTTGGCAAATGAATAGGAAAATTAGGTATTAAGAGGTAGAAAAAACCAAAACTTACAAACAAAGTAAGGCCTGCCAAATTAGCGAGTAAAAATGATAGCAGATCCTTAGATCTACCCCAAATCCAAATAAATATTTGGACACTACATAGTATAAACAGAGTAGAGAAAAAAAGGTGTAAAAATTTGAAGTCCAGTCCGGTAAACAGGTAAAATGCTCCCAAAAGTTCCGATGTACCCAAATGATACAAGAGAGGTAAATCTGGCTGCCAAGGGGTCAGGGAAGGAAAATTTCCTTTTATAAAAGTGTGTGCAACCCCGTAGTAAAGATTAGTATCGCTACCAATTAATGCATAACTACCTTTCCAGACCAAAAAGCTACCCCAAAAAACTAAGGAGGCAATATATAAAAGAAGTAACTTTCCGCCAGGAAATACCACTTTTGATAATCCCCTACTTAAATAAAAAATAATTGATAAAGAAATCAAAATGAAATATGAAAATATTGCCCCGGTTAATCCTTTGATAAAAAAGGAGGTAATGTTTAGGCTAAAGATAAACAGCAATATACCGAAAATGCTTCCCACCGGTAATAATAATTCAAATCTTTCTATGGAGGAGGTTTTTCGAAGTATTATTATTCCTGCAATTATTAAAGGAAGTAAAAGCACAAACAGTAAAAGATAAAAATACAGTGATTGAGTAAACATATAATTTGATATACTATACTACCAAACCGATGAAAAATAAAAAATATCAAAATATTTTAGTAACAGGGGGTGCAGGTTGTGTCGGATCAACTTTAGTTCCCCTACTGCTAAAAGCAGGTTATAAAGTAAGAGTTCTAGATAATTTAATGTATGGGGGTATGGGACTGTTAACCAATTTCTCAAATCCCAACTTTGAGGTGATCATTGGGGATATTAGAAATAAGACAGTCGTTACATCTGCATTAAAGAATATGCATGCTATTATCCATTTGGCAGCAATAGTTGGTTATCCGGCTTGTGATAAATATCCCCGTGAAGCACAGGAGATAAACTATCAAGCCACGAAACAGCTAAATGAACTAAGAGGCAAAAATCAATTGCTTATCTTTGCTTCAACAGGAAGCAATTATGGTCATGTGGAATCCGGAATGTGTACAGAGGAAACTCCCCTTGCACCTCTTACTAATTACGGAAGAAGTAAAACAAAGGCCGAAGAAGCTATCGTAACTTCTCCAAACGTCATCATTTATAGATTTGCCACTGCATTTGGTTTGTCTCCAAGATTAAGGCTTGATCTTTTTATCAACGATCTTACTTATCAAGCCCTCAAGACTAAACATTTAGTTATATATGAAAAAGATTATAGAAGAACATTTATTCATGTTAAAGATATGGCTAAATCTTTCATATTTGCTTTGGAAAATAGTTCAAAAATGATAGGTCAAACTTATAATGTCGGCGATGAATCAATGAATTTAAAAAAAGAAGATATAGTAAATATTTTACTTCAAAAACTGGAATTTATATTAAACTTTACTGACTCTGGTAGAGATGCTGATCAAAGAAATTACGCAGTTGATTATTCTAAAATTAAAAAACTTGGATTTAAAACAGATATTTCAATTGAGAATGGAACTGATGAGATGATTAATGCCTTCAAAGTTGTAACTATCAAAAACCCCTACTCTAATTATTAAAGCCTATGATCAAACTTATTAAATCAACCTTCCTAAATGAGTCAGAGGTCAAGAAAAAATTAGTCGAGTTTATTGTAAAAACAGAAATTTTGAGTATGGGAAAGGAGTGTCAAGAATTTGAGGAAAGCTTTACTAAATATCAAGAAAGAAAATATGCTGTCCTGGTAAACAGCGGTAGTTCAGCTAATCTTGCTTTAATTCAATCATTACTTAATCTTGGACGCCTTAAAAAAAGTGATCTTATTGGGTTTTCTGCGCTTACTTGGTCAACCAATACTATGCCGCTTTTGCAGCTTGGATTAAATCCAATACCAATAGATGTTGAAATTGATACTCTAAATATATGTAGTAAAACATTACTAAAAACCCTTAAGAAATATAAGCTACAAGCCCTATTTATAACTAACCTTTTGGGCTTTTGTGATGACATTGATAAAATCCAGCAAATTTGTAAGAAAAATAAAGTTTTGTTGATAGAGGATAATTGCGAATCTTTAGGAACTGTTTATAAAGGTAAGAAATTGGGTAACTTTTCTCTTGCAAGCACTTGCTCGTTTTATGTTGCACATCATTTATCTACAATTGAGGGAGGGATTATCTGCACGGATGATAAGCAGTTAGCTAATATGCTTAAAATTGTCAGAGCTCATGGTTGGGATAGAAATCTCGATCAAGAAAGTCAAAAAATATTACGCATAAATAATAAAGTTTCTGACTTTTATGCAAAATATACCTTCTATGATTTAGGTTATAACATAAGACCCACGGAGATTACAGGTTTTTTAGGAAATTGCCAAATTGGATTTATAGATCAAGCGAACAAAAAAAGAGAGCAAAACTTTTTTAAACTTGCTAAAGTTATCTATTCTCAAACGGATAAATATTATCCTATGAGATTTAATCATATTGAATTTTTATCAAATTTTGCAGTACCTGTTGTGTGTAAATCGAAAAGAATACTAAAAGATCTTCTAAAAAGATCTGCGGATATAATAGAAGTCCGGCCAATTGAAGGAGGAGATATGACAGAACAACCCTTTTTTCAAAAATATCTTACAAATGTAAATAAAAATCTAGTTAATCCTAATGCTAGGGTAATACATAATCAGGGACTTTTTTTTGGAAACAATCCGGATTTAACAAAAAAAGAATTGAAGACAATTATAAATATTTTTAGCAACAATTAGCCTACATGACAAAAATCTCTTCATTCAGTAGTATGAAAGATTATATTTCTTTAGCAACTGCTACATTTTATCCGTCATGGCCCTTTGATAAATCAGATAAAGTTAGGGGTGATTTGGCAATTGAAACATTGAAAGCAATAAAGCAAATGGGGCTTTCGCTTTATATATCAGATGGGGGAAGTTCAGAAGGTTTTCTTACTAAAATTTCAAGCCTAGGATATAAAATATATACACAAAAAAAAGGCGGGTTAAGTGCCGGTCGAAGACAGGCTCTAACTCAAGCAAGTCTTAAAAAGGATAGCCTGGCTATTGTTTTATTTGAACCTGAAAAAGTATCATTTATAAAAGAATGCTTAATCAAGTTAGTTCAGTCTATAATAGAATCTCAAGCGGATATGGTAATACCAAAAAGGGATGAAGAATCATTTTTATCTTATCCATATTATCAAGCATCGTCTGAAAGGCTTCTTAATTCACTAATGGCTTCAATGATAATAAATGCTTTGAAAAAAAAGGGGGGGGCAATTCCAAAAAAAATTAATGAGATCGATTTTTTATTTGGACCGAAAATAATCTCAAATAAGCCCCACATTTTAGATCTGTTTATGGATAAATATGCCAGCAAAAATCTATCGGATGAGAAAAAATTTCAATGCGAGGTTTGGGCGAATGCTCTATTCTTCCCACTATTTGTAGCTTTATATAAGGGGTCCAAGGTTATTAGTTTGCCTGTATCTTATTTTCACCCCAAAAGCCAAACACTTGTGGAGAAAAGTAACCCTTTATTCATTAGAAAAAGAGAGCACCAATTTAAAACTCTGCTGGATGCAACTAAAGAGCTTCTCTTACTACTTGAAAATAATCCTAAGTCACGTATAAAATATACTGGAAGATTTTATGAATAAATCATCAAAGATTTATATTGCAGGACATAAGGGGCTTGTAGGATCTGCTATTTTGCATAAATTCCAATCCGAAGGATATAAAAATATTATTACAAGAACCCATTCTGAATTGGATCTCACAAGACAAGATTTGGTAGAAGATTTTTTTAATCAGGAAAAACCTCATTATGTCATTATAGCGGCCGCTCGCGTTGGAGGTATAAAAGCAAATATGACCTATCCTGCAGAATTCTTATATGAAAATTTAAGTATTCAAAATAATATAATTTGGTCAGCTCTTAAAACCGGCACAAAAAAGTTAATGTTTTTAGGAAGTTCTTGTATCTATCCCCGGCAGTGTCCTCAACCCATGAAAGAAGAGTACTTACTAACCGGTAAACTGGAACCAACAAATGAAGCATACGCGGTTGCTAAAGTCGCAGGTCTAAAATTATGTGAATACATAAAGCGTGAATTAAAAAAATCATTTATTTCTGTAATGCCAACGACTATTTATGGGCCAAAGGACCATTTTGACCCGCTCATCGCTCATGTAGTTCCTTCTTTAATAAGAAGAATGGTGGAAGCTAAAAAATTAAACTCTAAGTCTATAGAAATTTGGGGAACAGGTAATTCCAGAAGGGAATTTTTATATGTTGATGATTTAGCGGATGCAATTTATTTTCTAATGCAAAACTATGATAGTAAAGATTTTATTAATATAGGTGTTGGCAACGATATCTCTATTAAAGAACTGACATATATCTTAAAAGATCTTACCGGGTTTAAGGGTAAGTTAGTCTTTGATAGATCTAAACCGGACGGCATGCCTAGAAAACTAATGGATACTCAAAGGCTTAATAAACTTGGCTGGAGACCAAAGGTTGATCTCAGGGAAGGATTAAAACAAACTATTGATTGGTATATGGAAACATTATCGAAAGACTAATATGGCTCGATTATTTTATTTATAAAATCAAGACTCTCAAGGATAGATTGCTTCCATGAGAATTTTTTACTCCATTTTACTGCTTCTACTCTCATTCTCTGATATCTACTATAATTACTTAATAAATCCATTAGTTCAGAAGCTAAACTATTTACGGAATGTTGTTTATCAATTATTCCAGTTTTACCATTTAAAATAGAATCTCTAAGACCCGGCACATCAAATGCAACGGTTGGTGTACCCATTGCAGCTGCCTCGATTACCACTAAACCCCAACCTTCACGGATTGAAGGATTTATTAAAACATGTGCTTTTGCTAACAGTTTATATTTCTTTTTTTCTGAAACATGTCCCCAGAACTTAACTTTTTTAGAAATTCCCAAATCTTTAACCTTTTTTTTAAGATAATCTAAATATTTTAATTCTGATCTACCCACAACCCAAAATTGCCATCCCTTTTGTGCACGATTAACTGTAGCAAAAACTTTTATAGCATCTTCTATACCCTTATCTTTGCTTAATACACCAAGATAAATCAGAGTTTTATTCTTTTCTTTTGGGGGAAGTTTCTTTTTTCGGGGTTGATCTATACCATTATGTACAATCGTAATATTTTTTGGAGGAACTCCCCACAAAGTTAGATCTTGTTTTGTGGAATCCGATACCGTTATAAATGGTATTCGGCTATATATTAATTTAAAGATAAATGGCTCAAATAATGGTCCAAAAAGAGCAGGAAGTAAATTAAATGGTGTTGGCCAAGAGTTGAACTTCCATACCTCCTTAGTAACCTCGTGTATAAAAGCTAATTTTTTAGTTCTAATATAAAGAGGGGTAAAAAAGGGTATGCCGTGAAATTGATCTATCACTAAATCAAATTTTTTGTGACTACCAAATAGATACCATATAAAGGCTTGAAGTTGAACTCCAAAAATTTCGGATCCAACTCTTTTGACATTAATTCCATCAAGTGTCTCCTCATTTTTGGCTCCTTTAAAGTTTGCTGTAAAAAGGGTTACATTATGCCCTGCGCTTACCCAACCTTTAGCATGCTCATGAGTTGATATTTCTGCTCCGCCCGCATTCGGATGACCCGGTCCACGCCAAGAGAAAAGTAATATATTCATAAGTTTTGAACTTTATATATTACTATATTGTTACTTTTAAAGATAACCTCCAAATTACTACTTTTGTTTAAGCAATCACTAGTTTTAGCAACAACGTATGCAATCATATTCTCTTTTAAAAATGCCTTATTGTTATCATTAAGTTCGCATCTAAAAAAGGCTTTTACCTGCTGTTTTCTGTCGGTATAATCTACCAGTAAACCATCTAGTAAGGCATCGCTTCCATAAAACAATTGCTGATTAGAATACGCTGATAAAAATACACTCACGGTAAAATCAGGGGAAGCAAGGAGTATGCCACGCTTCTGGCTGGATAAAAATCCTGCCGCTTCAACTAATTCATTGTCTATGGTGAAAGAATTAACAGGATTATAAATCTTAATAGGATTATAAACATTTAGGGTGAAAATTACTCCGGGCAATAAGCTAAGCCAAATAAGTAAACCCAAAGTTATGCTTAAAAGGGGCTTTCTAAGATATAGAAAACCAAGGACAACGGCTGTCAAAACTCCTAAACTAACTACGGCAGGGTAGAAAAATTGTATTGTTACAATAGCACCACCAACATATATAAAAGACATTGTTAGAACGAAAGCCCAAAGCGCCGATAATATAAGCAGCAAAATCACTACTTTCTTAAGAAAATCTATTTTAAGAAAAGCTGAAAATAAGCCACTCAAAAAAGGCCCCAAATTAATTATCAAAAATAATAAAATTCCTTCTAAATAAAGTTTTAAGATTCCACGATAACCCCCTATTGATAATAAATATTGTCTTTTCAACTCCCACTCCGGGAAATTTAATCTGTCAGAAGCCTCATACATTACTCTTATAAACCAAAAGGGACTAAAGATAAGGGTTTTCTGACCCAAGCTAACTGTAGGGACTAAAAATACAGCCCCAATAGGTAAACTGAAGATAAAAATTTTCAAAATAGTAAAATTTCCAAGTAATAGCATGAAAAGGCCTAAGGTACCGATAGCGGCAAACATTACTAGTGCCGTATGGGATTTTATAGCAAAAAGTGATCCTAAAATAATTGATATCAAAAGAATAGACTTTAAATTAAATTTTTGAATTATTAGTAGAAGATAGCAGACCGCAAAAAATAAGATCATAGAAAAAAGAAGTGGGTAGTTAACTGATTTGGAAGAAAAATAATCGATCCATAAGACAGAAGGCCAATTATATGACAAGGGATACAAAATATTGGCCATATAGTACCAATTACTGGAAAGGGAGGTGAATAAAACTCCAAAAAACCCCGCCCATGTATTTGACGTCAACTCTTTTACTAAAAGATAAGCTAAAGCAGAATACAAAATAATATAAAAAGGTCCGATAATTTGGAAAAATAGTTCCGGCACGGGTATTTTGGTTAGCAAATGTATTATTGCAAATTGCAAGTCTACAAAATAGTGATAACCCGTAAGTGATAAACCGGAAAATGCCGGATTCTGTGGAGGAACACTATATTTTAGGTTGTTAATTAGGGCCAAATGCCAAGTGCTATCAAAGCCATGAGCCCCCGGCAGAGAAATACCCGTATTAGTAACTGTCCCGTAAGGAAATGTTATTATGCTATTTATTAGCAAACTTAAACCCACAGTAATAAATATTAAAACATTGATTTTTGAAATTCTTAATTTAAGAATAGATAAAAATCCTTTTGTTTTAAAAATTACTCCCCAGATAACAAATGCCTGTAAAAACAAAAAAATTTGAAGATACTTATAAAGACCTAAAAAACCTGCAATATACCCTTCTAAGGTTATTAACATAAGACCAAGAAATATACAAATAACAATTTTGCTAAAAAGGCTTGCAGCCGTTAAATTAATTAGTGCAAAAATTATTCTTCCTGAAGGCAGGATAATAAAAAGAAGGAATGCAATAAAAATTAACCAGTATATAAGTATCATCCAACGTTTATTCTAAAGTTTAACTGCGGATCAAACCTCCATTTTCTTTTATTTTGATCTGAATAATACCTAATAATTTTGAGCCTATAAAAGATTGCCAATGTTTCCCAAAACATCCAAAAAACAGTTTTTAAAAATTTTTGACTGGTAATTGTTGATGCTCCCCCAAAATGTAATCTAATATCCACTGGCGCTTCGTAGATTCTTTTAAAACCCAAATAATTTGCAACACTTAGTATTTCCACATCAAATGCATAGGTTTTAACCAAAAGTCTTGGTAATACTTTTTCTAAAACTTCTCTTTTAAAAAATTTCATCCCTACCTGTGTATCCCGCAGCTTAAAACCAAATAGTAATCTAACTAACACTTGATAACCTATTGAAAGTATTCTTCTTTGCCAAGGGTAGTCCACCTTAGAAACCGGATGTCTTTTTGAACCAACAATGATATCAGCATTGTACCACTCAAAGTGTTCAAGTAGCATAGAAAGTCCGTTTGGATTCAAATCCATGCCGGCATCAATAAAACCAACTACGTCACCTTTACTTTCTGCCATACCGAAACGGACTGCATAACCCTTCCCTTTATTAGCTTCATATCCGATTACCATCACATTGGTAAAATTTTTGGCAAAGCTTAAGGCCCTATCTAATGTTTTATCTAATTTACCATCTATCACACAAATCAGTTCTGTAGGGTAACGAAGTTTATCTAAAACCTTTTTAATCCTTCCTAAATCCCTTACTATTGTTTCTTCCTGCCTATATGCCGGAACTATTACCGAGATAAGTTTTATCTCCATAGGTAGAGTATATTATCAGAGCCATAAGTAGTAAAGCAGCTACTCCGGTTGAGGCCAAAATTATAATGAATAAACTTGGATGGAAAAACCAAATAATTATAATCTGAATAATTGCTGCGATGGCAGGAAAATAGACAACATTTATCCTACCGATAGAAAGATGTAGATTAATATAAAGGCAGCAGATAGTAAATATAGTAATAAAAAATCCATACCATAATAAAAGTGGTGAAGCTTCTAAATAATCAGAATTTAGCATTCTGATTACAAATTCAGGCATGAGCCAGTAAATTATTAAAACTAAAAAAGAAATTAGAGAAGTTAATAATAAGCTTAAGAAAAATACTTTTTTATATTCTTTTCCTTTTGATTGTTTTTGTGAGATAAGCGGGAACATTACAGCACCAATAGGCGCTGTTCCAAAGAAAATGATTTTTCCTAAAGAAGAAATTACGGCATAAATTCCCGCATCATGGGGAGCAAAAAAATGCTTAATTAAAATAATATCTGTAGAATACAAAGATGTAATTGAAATGGATTGAATGAGAACTGGGAATGAATAGTGAAGCATCTTTTTAACATTTGGAACTCTTAGTGATTTTTTTAAATAATTTTGAATAAATAATCTGGAAAGGAAAAATCCAATTGACGAAGCAATTACTAAACCGGCTACCGCTCCGGCTACAGAGAAACCAATGTAGACGAAGAATATGCCTAATAATAATTTAAAACTGCTTTCAGTAAAAAGACTAAAGATCATTTGAGGAAATTTTAAAAGTCCTTGAAGAACTGATTTATAAAGAAGCGCTGCCAAAGAAAATAAAAATGATACAGCAATCAAAATAATTATTAGTTTATTATCTATCTTTAAAAATGAAGAAATAAATGGAGAAAAAAGGGTAATCATTGTAAATATAATCAGAGATAAAATAAAAACCCTAGCATTAAACCAGCTTACTAGATTTACTACTTCACTATCATTTTTTGCTGAGGAAACAAATTTAATAATTACGAGACTCAGTGAGGCAGGGGCAATTCCTAAAAGTCCAGTAAGTGATAGTAATGCTGCTAATTCCCCATAGCTGGGTGGTGTAAGGAATCTAATCATTACCAGATGATATAAATAATTTAGAAAATTAACCAGATTACTACCAGCTATCATAACTATGCTCCCCGTAAGTAACGGATGAGAAAGTAAATTTAAAAATTCAAATTTAAAATTTAAAATTGTCCTCATGCTACCCAATACCCCCTTAAAAACAGTACCGATTCTATAAATAAAAGAATAATTGATACGGATAAAATAATAACCTTTAATATGTTTGGTTTACTATTTAACCATATGGCAGCAGCCAGAAAGCTTGGAAAAAAAACGATAATATATCTGGGGGTCGAGGAAAAACTACCTTGAATAGTTGGCAGCAAAAACCCTACCATAGCATATATAAGATAGGAGAGACGTATTTTTTTAAAGAACCCGTAAATAGGAAGCAAGAAAAAAATAATTCCTAAACTAAATTCCAAAAGAATTGTTTGATAGATCGGATTTTGCATATCAACAGTAAGTAACATCTTGATATAACGGAAATAAACTTGAGGTAAAAGAGTAATACCCGCGGTATGCTGTTCTCCAACAATTGTCTGTAGATTATAAAATGCTAAAGGATCATCGAATGTAAAGTACTGATATAACATGTACATTCCAAGCCCCACAGGAATAAAAAATAACCAAAAGATGATCTTTCGGTACATCTTTTGTTGCCAAATCTCAACTAAAAAAGCAGGGAAAAGTATTATCCCAAAAACCCTTGTAGCAGAAGATAAAGCACCCAAAAATGATGATTTTAGAAGCATACCCTTTCTAAAAGTATAAAATGACAAAACCGAAAAAAGGAGAAAAAGAGATTCATTATATAATGCTCCAAAATAAAAAGAGGTGGGAAAGATTAGAAGCAGAATGATCGTAAGATATGCTAAATTTTGGGAATAATCTATTCTTATAAGTTCCCAAAGTATAACTAATGCAAAGAAAAAAGCTATATTGGATGTTAAAAGACCGGCCAAGATGGAAAAAACATTCGCTGAAAATAGATCATTATAAAAAGGTTTTGCGAAAAAAGATATTAGAGTCGGGTATACCGGAAAGAAGGCCTGTTCTAAAAATTTATATCCGTGGATTGAAATGGATAGATAATGCTCTCCGTCAAAATTTGCCCAGGAGAAAAATAAAGGCTCAAGATGATAATTTTGAGACCCTCCTCCCAGGAATCTATCTTTATTCATAAGAGGAACATTAGAAACAGCAAAAACGCCTGCCAATGTTAAGAATATTCTCCAGGCTATAAATAAAGTAAGAATTATAAAAAGTGGATGTTTTGATAACTTAGCAATCATTTTTTAAGTTTTCCAGCAAATTTCTGGTATAATAACCAATTCCTCTTGTTGATTTTCATTTTCTAAAATCTATTAAATATTTAATGTATGCGACGGGAAATCTTAGAGATGAAAATAATGCAAACAAAAAACCGGGAAAGCCATCCATAAAACCCTTATGCCTAATGTATGCTTTTATAAACCAGAAGCCGGGTTTTAAAAAAAAATAATCAAAAAAGGAGGGATTATTAATCTGTACCGATAGAAAATCTGTGTATCTATTAAATCTTTCCATATATATTGAGAATGTTTTATCTCTCATATGCAATAAATCACTCCTAAAATACTCTACCTTACCTTTTACTTCTGCTTGCTCATGAACATCTTTGGCTGGAAACCTTCCAAAGCCTCTTTTGTAAAGCCTTAAAGTATAATCAGGGTATTGCCCGCCCTTTGTCAAAAACCTTCCTAAAAAGAAATTCTTTCTCGGAATCCAGAAACCCTCTATATTGCTTTTTCTTAAGATAACTTCTTCTATCTCCCGGACTAATGCCTTTGTAACCACTTCGTCCGCGTCAAGCTGTAAAATCCACTCCCCCGCTGCCATATCAATTGCCTTATTTTTATTTATATGAAAATTAGCAGGATTGGTGGTTCGTATAATTTTGGCCCCAAAACTTTCGGCAATCTTTAAAGTATTGTCTTTGGAACCTCCATCTACTACAACAATCTCCCATGCAATATCCCTTACAGAATCCAGGCAATTCTTTAGATTGGCCTCTTCGTTATAAACAGCTAATACAACAGATAGTCTTTTCTTCATACAGAAAGTCTATTACTTACAATCTATCGCTAATAAGATAAAATGCAATTGTGCCATTAGGATAGTAGATAATCTTTTTAATATCAAATGATAATTTGTGTTCCTTAATATATTCTACTATTTGTTTCATACCATACTACCATTCGATAGCATATCTTTTTGAATATTCCCCAAAGTAATGATTCAAATAATTCTTTAATGACAAGGCTAAAATAACAACGGTTACTGCAACCAATATGAACTTCAAGATGGGCTTACTTAGCAAACTGACAATAAAATAAAGACCCAGTGCAGAAATAATATGCCAACTTCCTATCATAAAAGAAGCTCTTGCTGCATGGGGTGCTTCTGCCACCAGAGCTGAAGAAAGTGGTGCAATCAGTGCCCAACTCAAAAGAATCATACTCTCTTTAGATCTTTTATACAAAAGGTAAACTACCCCTAAAATTAGAAATAGAGCATCTAATTTATAAAATTCTCCTGTTTGAGAAGAAAGCCTTGGATTTTTATCACTCTGTATGAATAAATATTGTGGGGAAAAGTGCCAACTATATTGAGTAAGAATCAATTTAATACGGCCAAACAATTTATTCTCTCCTCTTTGCACTGTTTGATTTATTCTGGCGATACCTAAAAGCTGAGGGTGAGAAATAAGTATCAATCCAAAAATTATCACCACAATCGATGATGATACTACTACCTTCTTATTTTTAATAAAAGTTTTAATCCTGTTGAAATAGAGAGTTATTAAAACAAAAATCACCATTGGGACTACCACCTTGGATGGATGGTATGTTAGAAAACAAATTGCAAAACTGCTTATAGATAAAGGTAGTAATTTTTGAGTTTTTTTAAATGAAACATAGAATAAAATTAACCCGGCCATAAAAAAGAATGAAGCAAAATTAGCTTCGTGGCTAAAACGGGAAAAATGAATATTATATGGAGAAATTGCTAAAAAAAATGCCGCAATCAATCCTAAAAATTCACTTTTAAACATTATTCTAGCCAGAAAAAATATAAGTAACACATTCAAAACCCCAAAAACAGAAGAAGGAAATCTGGTACTAAATTCGGAAAGTCCGAGTAGTTTTATAGAAAGGGCGGTAAAATATACATGAACCGGATGTTTATCGTCAGCAAAAGAGCGAAAATAGAAGGGGAAAGATTTGCCATATTCGTCTTTTCCGAAATTGGCAATAGCCCATCCGTTATACCCTACTGCCGCCTCATCCCAGGAGATTGAAGGAGGATGGGAGTCCAACTGATACACTCTAAGAGTAAGTGACAGGATTAAAATAAGAAAAAGGAGAATTTTAGTTAACCTTTGCATTTAGTCTCCGAAATAAAACCTGCCAAAACTTTTGACCGTTGAGAATCCCCATTTATCCGGTGTATTTCTTATAACCTCTTTCCTGAATTTTTCCGGATCATATTTTAAATAAAAAAGGGCAAAAATATAGGGTTGGGCATACTGGTCCGAAACTAACACCTGGTCATAATTTCCAAACTTATTGTTGTATTGCATAAAAAAATTTTTGTAAGCATATTGCCAGTGTTCTTTTGATTGGGCTGGATAGGTATTTATAAAATTCATAAAGTAATTTATATAAAAAGACAGCATAACTAAAACAATCCCAAAATCAAAAAGATATTTTAGCTTTGGCCTTAACAAACTTAATCCTATGGCGGAAATCATGCTGATAAACGGCACCATAGATAACGCCCGTAAAGCATGGGGTGATTCTTTGGTTAATGCAGCAGGTATTGGACTAATCAGCAGTAAAGCTATCGGCAAAAATCGATATTTTGATTTACTATTTACAAATGTTAGATATGATACACCGAGAAGAAAGAGAACTAATTCAGGAAGATAAAGCTGACCGAAACCCATCTGTTGATGTCGCAAATTTTTATCACCATTCAGTAGAAAATCTGTACTAAAGTGAGATATATAATTTTTTATAAAAGTCTCTATATTGACAGTACCCACAGCCTGAAGTCTAAAAAACCCCACATCATATAAATATAGTCTGTAAATTGGCCAAATACTTATGGCAACTATAGCCAAAGATAAAATTACCCACCTAAGCTGTCTTTTTGCTAAATTTATCAGATTTTCTTTTTCTAAAAAAAATAGGATAAAAATTGTTAAAGGAGCAATTATCCTAAAGCTGTTGTAACTGTAGGCACTGAAAATAAAGCTTACCAGGGATAAGAGTATTAAACTTCCATTTCTTGGATTAATTAGAAATAAATAAATTGCCAGCAAATAAAACATCAGACCGGCAGTTACCTCAAATCCTGTTCTTGAAAAAATAAAAAACCAGGGGGATATAGTTGCAAAAAAAGCACTCCATAGGCCAACCCATACTTGACCTGTTAACTTTTTAGCCAAAAGGTATGTTAAAATAACTACCCCCAAGGAAAACAAAACAGAAGGGATTCTAACTGAAAATTCATTTAGACCAAAAATGCTTACTGAAAGAGCCGTTGAATAAATATAGACCGGTAATTTAAATTCACCAAATGCCCTGAAATGTATTGGCAAAAAATCTCCCCATTCATCCTTATCTGTTTGAGAAATAGAATATGCGTTGTAGCCTATGGACGCTTCATCCCAATAAACTGATGGTGGTATTTCTGAAATTTTATAAAGACGCGTAATAAGAAAAAAAACACAAATTAAACTTAATAAAAACCTTGTATTTAAAAACTTTGATACAGACATAATTTGATAACCTAATCATAGCATGATGTAGAAAGCTTCACATTTAGGATGGCGCAAGCCCCTTTTAAAAACACTTTCACATTTTTCTTCAGGGTTAGTCGTATAAGCTATAAGTTTAATCTTTCCATCTAAACCCTTTATTTCAAAAAGAAACTTTAAATTATGCTCCAAAACCTGGTCATAAGAGATAGCAAGCTCATCTCCCACTAATATTTTGTCCTCATAAATTTCTCTATCCCAAATAATTGGCCTTATTTCAAGATTGTCAAGCTTTGTCTCCATATCCAAAGAAATATTGTTATAGTAGTTATTTTTAATCTCTTTGCTTGTTTGCAGTTGGTATTTTTTGGGATCTATTTTTCCATAAAAGGGTACCCATATATGAGAAGGTGCAATTCTACTGGAATCGATAACAATTTTTTTATCCGGATACTGTTTTAATTCAGATACTAATTTTTGATACTCGTAACCATAGTTTCCTCCTCTTTCATATTTTAAGAGAATAAAATATGAGTTATATAAAATAACAAGGGAAGTTATTGGAATTATCATGATGAGAATTATCTGAATCAATCTCAAGGGTATTCTCTCAAGTAGTTCGCTAGTGCCAAGAGAAATTATGAGAGTTAAAACCCAAAAAAGAGGTAATGCCCTAAGTGAATAAAATGGATCTTTTGTTAAGGCAGCAGGTATAGGACTTACGATAAGTAGTAACAGAAGGATTTTAAAGATAGGATCTGATTGATTTTTCAATAAAAACTTAATACCAAGCCATAACGGCACAACCATCCATGCATAAAAGATGCTTAAATTGGGCATTGATCTGGCCTCTTGCGGATCAGGATCAAAAAATAAGCTTCTGGGTGAGAAGTATTCAAGATAATGACTACTAAATTCCCTTAAAATATATAAGGCTCTTCCAAATATGATGTATTTAAAGTTACTACCATGCTCATTATAATCATTTTCATTTAAATAATTAACTTGTTCTATCCTTCTTGTAAATGCTTCTGATTGAATAAATGTTAGCTGGGGCAGTTGAGAAATTATAAAAAGAACAATCCCAATTAAAAGATATTTTTTATATCTTAAAAATCTATTTTTAAACACCCAAATTAGGAGTGGAAAAAAGATTAGTCCTAAGTATCTTTCTGTATGATAAGTATATCCAGAAAGTCCCCCTACCAAAAATACTAATATGATCAGTTTTGGGTTTGATAAAGATTTAATAAACAAAAAGACATTTAAAATAAAAAGTGTCAAAGATAAACTTATCTCATGACCTCCCCTTCCAAAATATACAGCCCATGGAGAAATAGAAATCAGAAATACTACTAAAGTCTGTCCAGAAAAAGTTATTTTTTTAATTTGAAATGCTATAAGCAGGGATAAAATAATAAGTAAAATACTTGAAAATACAGAGATAAGGCGAATCGAAAATACGGTTGGCCCAAAAAATGCAACTGGAATAACAGAAAAGTAAGTATACATTGGCAGAAGATATGTCCCCAAAGATCTAAAAGCTAATGGTAAGGTCTGTCCGTAACGATCCTTACCTGTCTGCAAAATAGAATAAGCATTATAACCATGTGATGCTTCATCTGGATTTAAGCCGGGTGGAATATCATTTAGGTGATAGAATCGTAAAAATATACCTATTGATAAAACTAATAATAAAATAAGAATTTTAAAGCCCATTTTTTTCAGTTCTAAAAATTTTTAAAATACCCAAGGTTATCAGTAAATTAATTAATGGAAATAGAAGAACTGGTCCCAAAGTAAATGTTTGTTTTATAAATCCCGTAACAAGAAGTGCAAATAATAAGTAGAGAACTATCAAATATGAAGAAGATTTAATAAAATATAAAAGTCCAATTAAAAAGAATATAAGAAAAATTGCAGGATACATTGAAAATTCTTCAACTTTTTCTCTTTCCCTAGGATGATTAGAAAAAAAATATAGATTTGGACTTAAACTATTAAAAATATTGCTTGCATAAACATTAAAATATGGATAAATATCCTTATAAAAGCGCAATACAAACTTATTTTTAAAGAGTTTACCAAGACTAATTGCAAAATACCCATGTCTTTCATTTAACTGTTTTTGTTGATCCGGCCTAAGTTCTCTTAAATTGTTATCAAAACCTGCTACTAAAATCTTTACACTTGTCGAAAATAGAAGAAGTAAAGTAATAAGAAAAATTTTTTTATTTAACCTAGTAGCCGTCAAACTCGCCATTGTTAAACTTAACAGAACTAAAGTTAAGCCAAGAAACAGATCTATCTTTATTATTTTCCAAATCCAAAAATTTGTTATAGCAACTGCAAGACTAATAAGAGTTACGAGAGAAATCCGATGCATTATTGTTTAACTTCTAAAATATCAAAAGCATTTTCACCATTTAGAAAATTTACAGAAAGGATGCGGGGTATTTCTTTTGGAAAATCTTCACCTCTGCCAATAAATAATATTTTCTTTCCACTATTTTCTCTTACAATATCCTCAAACCTTGTCCCTTTATCTCCTAAATCAGGAAAGTAAAAATTGTCAAATTTAAGAACTCTTACCCAGTCGTATGTCTCAAATCTTATCAAGTTTGGATCATTTTGATATCTAACTGGATCATAGTTTAAATAAAATAATGTAAACATATGTGGTTCTCCATAATGTCTTGTAAAAACAATTAAATCATACTCATCTTTGTGTTCTTTAATATATTGAACAACTTGTTTATATCCATATTGCCAATCTCTTGAGTAAGAGGAAGGATAAACAGAGTAATAATTATATAGATAATTTTTTAAACTTACTATTATTACTATTGCTAAGATTAAGACTCCTATACATTGAATGTTTACGGAATATTTTTTAAACCATTTTACAAAAATTAAAAATCCAAGTGCTGAAATTAACTGATAAAGGGGTGCAGCAATCAGAGTCCTCAATGCATGAGGAATACTATCACCTGTTGCAGATACAGGAATATATGCTAAAAACAACCATGAGATTAAAAGGCCTTTAAATTTTTGCTTAAGAGAAAAGAGACTGATTAAACCAATTATTAAAAAGGGTGACTGAAATAAATATAATTGCCCTATATTTTGGGCATGATGCTGCTTATGGGGAGCACCGGAAAAAAATAAAAATTGGGGCGTAAAGTGCGAAAGATAGTTTTTTGTAAAATAAAAAGATATATAAGTTACTTTATTGTGTATAAGACGAGGTATAGGTTTCGGCAGATTTGATTTTCCCCTATTCTCATTTATTCTCGGTATCAATCCCGGATCATCTGTTATACTTACCAACTTATATCTTGCACTTCTCTCTCCAGATAGAATAAAAGGCGCCAAAGGTAACATTAGTACTGTGAACAAAACTGCCGAAAGAACTACAACTTCTTTGAATTTAGCAAGATTTTTTCTATAGATTAAAGATGTAGCTATAAGAAATAGAGGTGTAAAAATTCTTGCCGAATTATATGTAAATACAGATAAAGCAAAAGGTATCATACCAAAAACTAACCACTTTTGTTTTTTAAATCCGAGTACAAGAAGATAAATACCTAGAGTTACCCAAAATGTTGCGAATGATGACTCAAATGAAGCACGTGTTAAATGAATATGCCAAGGAGAAATAGCAAGTAAAAATGAAGACGCTAACCCCGCCAAACTACTCTGGAAAAGTTCTTTTCCCAAAAAAAATACAACTATCACGGTTAAGATTCCGTAAACTATAGGTGTAACTCTTACCCCGAGCTCATTTAAACCAAATATTGTTACGCCTGGAATGCTTGCATAAACTTGTACTGGGAGTTTAAATTCCCCATATGCTTTAAAATGTATTGGAAACAATTCCCCCCATTCATCTTTCCCGGTCCTTAAGATCGAATATGCATTATATGCAATTGATACTTCATCCCAATTTAAAGAGGGGGGGACTTCTGTCACTTTATAAAATCTTAAAAAAAATGCTGCTACTGTTATTAAAAGAAGTACTGAAAAAACTTTACGGTTCATTTTAAGTTATGCAAAATTATATTAACTCTCCAGTATGTAAAGATCAATGAACTTAGCAATCAAGAAAAATATTACTAAGCAATGAAATTTTAAAAATATCATATTTTAAAATTAAAGCTTCACCCCGTAAAATGCAGGTCTTTTATTATAAAAATAGAAAACTCGTATTATTTTATCCTTTTCAATATCCTGAATTGGTAAACTCCATGGACTCCCAATAAGTAAAGTATTTTTTAAGTTGTAATCCTTTCCCCATTCTATTTTTCTAATAGAAAATTTTTCGAAACTTAATTCTCTGTCTTTATCTCCAATCTTATATTCCTTTTGAAATTTTGACGGCGGGTAATTTCCAAAGTAAGCCAAATAATAATGGGCTCCAACTCCAATTCTAGGAGCATCTTCTCCAAATAAGGGATCTAATACAATTTGATCAAAATCATTACTCTTAGACCATGCAAACTCTGATACCTGCTTAAATGGATATTGCAGATATTGAGATTTCTCAAAAGGATAATTTACAAAATAAACATGAAGAAAATAAATTACATTACAAGTTAGCAGCACTAGAAATATTATTGATGCTAGTTTAAAACTCCTACTATCCTTTAGTTTCTGCCAAAACCAATAACTACCAACACCAGTTACTATATTTAGAAATGTAAAAGCTATAACTATCCTATGTGGGCTATAGGGTTCGAATGTTAATCCGCTTGGTAATGTTCCTAAAGCTATCAAGGAAGCAATTAACTTACCCTCTTTTCTTAAAAAAGGTCTTTGAATAAAAAATAAGACTCCTAAACTTAAGAAAGGTAATTGTACAAACAAAAGCGGACCGATATTTAGTGGGCCTTGATTGGTTAAATTTAAACCATTTACAAATAAATAAGTTGGATCAAACTGATTAAGATAACGATTAAAAATAAAATCTCCAATTACTTTGAAGTATAGAGGGCCATTTACAAATTCCAACTGTTTTCCCAAGTTTATATCTTGAGTTATGAAGACTGTCTGCGATCTATATCTACTCCCTGGATTAATCAAGAAGATTAAAACAAGAGGAACAATAAGAAAAATCCATAAAAGTAATGGCGGTAAAAGCTCCTTAGGCTTAAAAGAGAATTGTTTTCTAAAAATTAAAATAAATACCGCTACCATAAGTGGGATAATAATTACATGAGAGAAGTAAGTATACATACCCAAAGCCGAAAAAAGAGCAACCAAATATAACCATCTCTTTCCTTTTCCCAATGAATTAAAAAGACAGACAAAAGCAATAAGTGTAAAGAAAATCCCTATACCGTTTTCAAAACTTTTCCGGGAAAAAAATATTTCTGCGGGAGAAATAGCTGTAAAAAAACTTGCCCATAAAGCTAGTCTAGAGTTCTTTGTTAAGCTTTTAGTAAACCAAAAAACAGCTGGAATTATTAATATACCAAATACTACTCCGACTACCCTAATTGTCCATTCATGATTACCAGCTAATAAGTATACTAGTGCAGTTGCATAAGTATAAAAAGGGGGTTTGAAATCACCTATGGAGGGGAAGATTGTAGGTAAAAAATTACCATAAATATCTCGACCCGTTTGAGCTATGGATATAGCATCATAAAGTTGTGTAATTTCATCATGACCAAAATGTACGGGATACTTATTAAGCTCCCATACCCGTAAAAATATACCCAAAATCAGTATTGCTAGAAAAATCCAAAATTTGGTGATTTTCATTTTATACATACTCTACCTTTAATTAAGTAAGTAGCATCTTCTCCCTTACTATCCAAATAGGTCTTTTCTATATCGACTATATCTGCCGACTTAAGCCTCTGAAGGTCACGTTTACTGGAAAATAATTGCGTATTTTCTTCAGTCCCACAAGTTTTAAAACTATCACTTACACCCACAACTGTAATCTTCCCCAATTTAGTTTGACGAAACTTATACGGATAAGGTATATCTAAAAAAGCTTCTGAAGGATTAAACGGCGTATACCATCCAATAAAGGGTGTGATATCTTCAACAATATCATCAGATATAAGTACTCGGTTTGTATTTGATAATTTAAAAACATCTTCTACTACCGTCTTAATCCATCCCGGTCTTATATAAGTAGTAGATTTAATTTGTGGGGATAAAGGGGATAAAAAGGAAAGATTAACAATAAGCTCCAGAGCCATCAAAATAAAAATTAAGGTCGAGAGTGATTTTTTCATCTGAAGAAATCCAAAAGCTATTACAAATGCAATAAAAGGTATCGCTAGAATCACAATTTGGGGACTAAATTGTGGATAAATTAATGCAGAAGGTAACGTTATTATCAATGAATATAAAAGAAATTTACTTCTTTTCTCTCTTATTAAAAATAACATGCCCAGAAGCGCAGGAAGTATAGCTATCTTAGGAAAAGCACCCATACCAACAAAACCTAAATTCCCATTCTTATCAAATTGGCCAAACAATATACTTGGCGCTAAATTAGATAAAAAGTGGAAAAACCCTGTAACAAAAAAATAAGATTTATTGATAAGAATCTCCCCAAGAAGCGGTGACCAATTACTTTCAATTCCCTGTCCTCTTAACTTATTGATTCCGTTTATTATTGTTACATCTGAAAATAGTGAAAAATTATTTTCAGATAGACTTCTTTTAGATTGTGGGACTTGTAGAAAAAAAGCTAACGCTAATAAAACGAAAACTAAGGATGCTGTCAGTAATTTACCTTTTTGGCCAGTAAAGAATATGAATGGCACAAGTAAAAACCAGGTGAACTTAGACAAAAAGATTGCCAAAATCATTACTGGGATTGTAAATAGCCTTTTGTTGTTTATTAAAAGATAAAAAAGCAATGCAAAAATAAATGTTAAAACAATACTCTCGTTTGGGGTTTTTGATAAGAAAATCAAGGGTGGGGATAATGCTACAACTAAACCGCTAGCTAGCCAAAAAAATGGTTTAGCACTCAAAGATTTTGCTATATAATAAATTAGTAAAACAAGAGCTGTTCCCATTAATATAAAGGGTAACCTTACTCCCAAATCCGACTTACCAAATAAGAATACCCCCAATCCTGTTAGGTATGAGACTAAAGGCAGTCGGTAATCTTCTAAGGAGTTAAATAGTAAAGGGAGTAACCTACCTAATTCATCTTTACCAGATATTGCTAAGGAATATCCTCTAAAAGCTACTCTTGCTTCCTCTTGTGTAAAGGGCGGAAAGCCTAATGGAATAATTCTTAAGGCGAAAGCCAAAAGAACTATTAATAATAAATTTTTATTAGTTCCCATTTTTCAATAAATAATAATCCGATTGACCAACTCTTACAAGATTTAGATCATCTTTTTTGGTCGAAATACCCCCAAAATCAACAAGGATTACGCTATTTTTCGGTATATCCTCATTTTGTGACCAACGATTTAATCCTTCAGCAAAATAAACCTCCTTAAAAAAATTAGCAGCAATTGAGTTTTCGGATAAATTACTCTGGATAAAAGGCTTTAAATTTTCTTCCTTTGCCTTAAGGTACAGCTCTTTAAAACCAAGGTGTATGGGTTTTGAAAATTCGGAAGTAACTAGTTTTGGATACTCGTACCAATAAAATCTTACAAAGTCCTGATAATTGATTATGATCAGTATTAAGATACTTAGAATTGTCAATATTTTCTTAAGTGAAAACCTTAACGAGAGTATACTAACCATCCCGTATGTTGAAATAACTACATAAAACGGTATTAAAACTAGCAATCTACTACCCCTATGTATTGGTGTACCTATACCAAAAAGTAGGGGTGTTAGAAAAAAACATAACAAAGTAAAGACGAAAAAGTGATGCTTTTTTTGAATAGTTCTAACTATACCCAAGATAAATAACGGCAAGGATGATAGCAGGAAAACTCCGTGTTTACCTGTTGAGTGGTATGGCGTTGTATCACCGGTTATATATAAAAATGCGGGATCAAAAGAAGAAATAAAGGGAAGTAAAATATCCTGATAGCTCTCTATATTAAAAGCTCTATACTGACCTAGGATAGAACCAGGATATTCACTCTTAAGAAGAAACAGCAGTAAAAATGAGGGGAGGAGTCCTGCTAAGAAAAATAAGGATTTTTTGATTGATTGCGACGGATTGGTTCTGTCAATATAAATAAGGTAGGCAATGGTTAATAAAGCAAGAACAGGTACAATAAGTCTCATGCCAAGATAAGAAAATAAACTAAAACCCAAGAAAACTGACGATGAGAAAAGTAGTATCTTACTATTATTTCTTATAAATTTTGCAAGAAATAGCAACCAAAGGCTTACAAGAGGAACGGGCGCAATATTTTCAAGTGCAAGATGCGTTTGAATCATAAGAATTGGGATTGTTGTAAAAATTAGTAAGCTAAATAATGCAGGAATAAATCCAAGAACCATGTTTATTAGGATAAAAATAATAAGGCAGGAGGCAAGACCGAATATAACGCTTACTGCTCTTAAACTAAAATATGATGGCCCGAATAATTTAAAAGTAATTATTTCAGAATAAAAAGTGACCGGCTGTTTCCAATCTTTTGAATTTGGATCTGAAGTAAAGATTGGCATAAATTTTCCCAAGGAATCTCTTCCTGTTTTGGAAACTAGGGCAGCATTATAACCAATAGATGCCTCATCACCGTTTATACCTGGAGGAACATCTAAAATCCTAAAGGTGAAAAATATCCAGCCAAATAAAAAGAAGGCAGTAAGTGAAAAAATTTTAGCATTAACCATTATTTCCTCTACTTGAGTCGCTTATATATGATATAAATTGCGGCACCGGCAAAAATAGACTGCAACAAACTTCTTGCAAAATTATAATCCACAGAAAATTTAAGCAAAGTCCATATATCCGGAGTTAGTTTTAAGAATGGGAAGAGGGGTGCGAACATTTTAGTAGTGAGTGAGGCATCAAAAAAGAAAAGTGATAGAATCCAGCTTATAAAAATTATTAATATCGGTAAAACATTTTTAAGTCTGTCAAATACCAAATCCAAAATCAAAAAAGGCGTTACCCAAATCAACCATTGAGGATGAAAATGGGTGAAAATAAAAAATAAAAGGAGCGGTGCTAAATACAACTTCCACAAAGATACTTTATCAACCCTTTGCCTTAAGATCAAAAAATAAAAAAGTACTATAAAAGTGGGGAAAAGTAGAATAGATTCTCCTCCTGAAACAGGAATAGAGGCATATAAGCTTTTTGAACTTTGATTTGCAAATAAGGCATTTGACCTAAAATTACTTGAGGAAATATAGGGTAAGACTGAAGCGATATATGGTAGAAGTGTATAAACTACAAGTTTGGCTTTTGTCCAGAGCCCCTTTCCTAGTAGAATCAGTGGGATAATAAGAAACACGGGATACAGCTTAAAGGCAATCCCAACACCCAATACTAATGCTGCCCAAGTTAGCTTATTTTTTAAAGCCAAGTATATTGAAAGAACAGAAAAAAAAGTGGGAATAATATCAAATTGTCCCATCATATAGGTTGCATATAAACTGATTGGATTAAACATCCAAAGAGAGAAAGTAAGAATTTTATTTTGTGAATTAACCAATTTTGTAAGTATTAAGCCTAGGGTTAAATCAAAAATTAAGTAAGATAGTTTCATAAGATATAAACTATTACCGAAAAGTAAATTAAGCAGCCCAAAAAACCAATAGATTAGCGGAGGATAATTTAAAACCAAGGCATCAGTACTGAATTCATAAAGATTTAAAATATGACCGTCCGAAACAAATTTCCCCCCCAAACTTAAAGCCCCAAGATCAGGATGAAGCGTTGATAAAGATAAAAATAATCTTAAACCTATACCAACTATTAATATAACCCAAAACCTTTTCATAAGAGGTTGTGAAGAATTTCCTGAGTAAATTTTTCCTCATTAAAAATCCTTGATCTTGCCCGTGCGCGCCTGGACATTTCCTGCCACTTTTCTTTTTTTTCGCTTAGCATTAAAGTATATTTTTTAAGCTGTTCAACCGTTTCCCACAAGAAACCCGATCTAGTGTGTTCAACAATTTCTATTTGCCCGCCTTTCCCCAAAACCACAGGTACACATCCTCCCGCCATCGCCTCCGCTGTTGAAATACCAAAATGTTCCATTTTAGTCGGATCGCCTTCTCCATACCCTGAAGCATGCCAATAAATTTTAGACTCACCATAAAATCTTATCAGATCATCATACTCCAAATTTGGGTGAAAAAATATCGGTAAATTGTTTGCAAGTTTTCTAAGTTGCTCAACGTAAGGTTTATCGCCCTCTGATGCTGAACCAACCAGATGCAAACTCCATCCGGTTAATAGTCTGTCTGCAAACATTTTTTTGAATGTCTCTATTAAAAGAGCGTGCTTCTTATCTTTCAAATAACCGAAAAAGCGTCCCACAGACAAAATATAGTTTTTCTTGTTTAAAGGTTTAATTTTGTCAACATCAACCGGGGGATAAATTACTTGAGAATAAAGCGGCCAAAATTTTTCAGAATTTTTTTTTGTAAACTCAGAATTGTAAATAATTAAATCCCATTGCTTTAGTTTCAACTTTCCCCATAAAGCATTTGCCTGACCCGCCAGGGGAGTCTGAATATGCATTATATTTCTTTTAGCTGAGGGGATAAAAATACTACCATCTGTTAGATAGAAAAGTATGTCATATTTTTTTAAAAAAGAAAATCTTTGTAGAAAACTTGATCCTTTCCCTATTGGGCCATTTATAAAATTCACCTTAACTATATTTAAATTAAATCTCTTTGAAAGTTCTCTTTTTAGGTAGTCTCCTCCTAAATCTGCAAGATGTTTATCCAATAAGACATCTACCCTTCCCAGAGAACAGAGAACCTCTGCAATTGTCATCATATATCTTTCTCCCCCGCCAAATGTATCAAGGTATGGAGAATAAATTGCTATTTTCACAACTTAAATCCGTTTTCTATTAACCGCTGATCTATCTCTCTATAAATCTCCTCACGTGGCTTTTCTTGCTGAAGCTCCCATAACCTAACATAACTAATTAACATGCTAAATGATTGTAATAAAGAATCCATAACACCAATTGTTCCGTTAAAAAATCCACCTCTTTTAATCCCCTGGTTAAAAATTTCTCCAAATAAGATTCTTAGAAACCTCCATCCTGACATTTTTGGATGTCCTGCCTCAAATCTTAATTTCGCATCAATTTTGCTCCACTGAAGACTTTTTAAAACTATCTGATCTATATCACGGTGGGTCAAATGTAACAGCAGATTCTTTGCATATCCGAGTTTACCTTTAAACTTTGGCGATTCATGCACCTTACCCTTCCATCCCTCAAAATCCGATCTTTTAAAAAGCCTTATTACCCAATCTTTTTTATAGGGACCATAACTTACTTCCCTACCAAAAATAATATTTTTTCTTGAAATTGCAAAAGCCGAATAATCTGTAAAGGTTACCAGAGATTCCAACTCACTTCGCAGCGAAGATAGTACACGCTCGTCCGCATCCAGATAGAATACCCATTCTCCCCGAGTTTTTTCAAATGCTTTATTTCTTAAACTGTCAAAATCCAAATCTTTAAATTCAAAAATTTTGCTGGTATATTCTCTTGCAATCTGTTTTGTTTTATCAGATGAACCATTATCAGCAATAATAATTTCATCTGCCCATTTAACTGATTCTAAACAAGCTTTGATTCTTTCTTCTTCATTTTTTGCAATCACAATTGCTGATAACATATTTGTTAAATAAATTTTGAAAGTATCTTTTTAAATGGGTTGCCTTGTGCTTTGGCTTGCTTGAACCAATAATTTATTTGGTATTCACCATTTCTCTTCTCCTGTTCTAAATCAGATATTTTAATTACTTTATCTTCAAAAGAAGACTTTTCCCAGACCTTCAAATATACTACTAGAAATGAGAGTGCCTGTAATAAACTCAATGCTAAACCATGCAAACCATCAGTATAACCTTTGTTTGCAAAAAAGCGAGAAAGAAATTCACTTAGAGGTTTTTGAATAAGATCAGACCATTCAAATTTATAACCATTACTTTTAAGTTCTTCTGCCTCAATAGCAGTATAGCGGTTCATTCTATTAATAAATTGTTCTATTGTTTGGTAATTATAATGAACTATCGCCCATTTCTCCTCCTCCTCAAGATCCAAACCTTCTCCTGAAACCTTAGGCTGCCTGTGAATATTATTATTCCACTTAACCTTACCTCTCTTGAAGAATCTTACATTAAGATCCGGCCACCACATTGAGGCTTTCATCCATTTATTGAAAATAATGTTCTTTCTGGGAATCCTTACATAATTTATCTGTCTCATTGAAGAGGCAATCTGTACTAATCTTTTAGCTAGAGTCTCTGGTACTTCTTCATCAGGATCTAAAACCAAAACCCAGTCATTCGAAGCTTTAGCTATTGCAAAATTTCTGGCAGGTTCTACATACCTTACTCTTTTATGAAAAACTACTTTTGCACCAAGCTTCTTAGCAATCTCAACAGTCTTATCGTCCGAATACATATCACAAATAATAATCTCATCTGCCCATTTAACAGACTGTACGGCTCCTGTGATATTTTTCTCATCATTGAATGTATTTAAAACAGCTGATATTTTTTTTCCCATACTTGAAATCTTACCAATTTACGAGGTATAAGTAAATTCATGCTCAAAAAATTTATCGCTTCTCCCTTTTTTGCACCTGCAACTCTGGTTTTAATAGTAATAGCCGTCTATCATCAATTTTTTATTTTTGGGAAAATTCCTTTTCCCGGAGACTTACTGGTTGTCAGTTACTCTCCCTGGTTTGACTATTATAAATTTCCTGTGCAAAATCCCTTAATATCTGATGTTTTTTCACAGTTCTTTCTTTGGAAATATTTAAGCATAGATAGCTTGAAAAACTGGCAATGGCCACTGTGGAATCCATACTCATTTACAGGTACACCTCTTTTGGCAACATATCATTCCGCATCTTTATACCCACTTAATATTCTACTCCTTCTGCCCAAATACCTTGGATGGGGATTCTTTATATTCTCTCAAACCCTCATAGGATTAATTGCTATGTATCTATTGCTCTCGTTATGGGTAAGTTCGAAGCTGGCGAGACTCACCGGATCAATGATTTTTGCCCTGGGGGGACTGATGACAACTTGGCTGGAGTTGGGTACCGCCGTCCATGCCATAATCTGGTTACCATTTTCAATATACTCAATCGAGCTTTTTTGGGCCAGGTTTCAATTTAGATATCTTCTAATGTTAACCGGCTCTCAAGTATTCCTCGTCCTTGCCGGAAATGCCCAAATCTTAACCTATTCACTAATAATTCTTACCTTGTACATCTTTATCAACTGCCCTTATATAAATATAAAAAAGGTATCCGTCCGTTTTTTCCCACCGCTTATAGCTTTAGTTATTGGCCTACTCTTAACTTCAATCCAGTTACTACCAAGTCTTGATTTACTAAGTAAATCAATTCGGCTTACAGAATCTTACATAGGAGAGTCTAACTTTGGATTATTACCGATTAATGAAAGTATAAGGTTTTTTGTGGCGGATTTCTTTGGAAACCCCGTCACCCGTAATTATTGGGGATTTTTAAATTATTCAGAGACAAGTGGATTCCTCGGTAGTTTAACCCTTCCCATTTTAATTTTTTCTTTTTTTTACTTAAAGAGAAGCAGGTTAATTATTTTCTTTCAGATACTATTTGCCTTATCCATTTTACTATTATTTAACAGCCCCCTATCACAAATGATTTATCAAACTAAAATCCCCCTACTTACTTCATCTTATGCTTCCAGGATACTTGTTATCATTTCTTTCTCGGTTTCTATTTTGAGTGCTTTCTCGTTAAATCAATTATTAATTACCCAAAATCAAGAAAATAAATTTTTAAAATCAACTATTTGGTCCTGGTCAATATTTGTCGGGATACTAATCGGATCTTTCTTAAGTTTTTTCCTATCCGGCTTTACTGTCCCTTTTAGGAATTCAATCCTCCCTGTATTATTAATATCTCTTTTTCTGGGGCTTTTCATGGTTATGAAAAAAATCAGGTTTAAATCTTACCGAGTTAGCAAAATCCACCTGATTCTTTTTATATTATTTATTTTTTTGGCTTTTGACCTAAGTAGATATTTTTTAAAATTCAATCCCTTTGTCTCAAACAACCTGATATTTCCTAAAGTCCCAGCTATTGAGTTTTTACAAAAACAGCCGGGTCTTTTTAGAATAGGTAGGGAACATGCTGAAACTTTACCTCCTAATACTTGGATTGCATATAACCTGTACTCATACGAAGGGTATGATCCGATCTATTTAAACCAATATGGTAAATTTATGCATTTTTTAAACGGGGGAGATTTGAGAACCGGTAATTCCAGCAGATACGCAGAAATTATATCTAATTATAGTTCTCCATATCTTGATGCAGCTAATAGCAAATTTTTTATTGCCACCCTTAAGGATAAGAATAATGATATTCCGGGTAAGTTGCTAAGTAAAAATGTTAAGGATACAAATTACAATTTGATATTTCAAGATGGTTCAGCAGCTATTTTAGAAAATCCCAATGCCTTAAACAGAGTTTATTTTGCCCACTCAATTATTACTGCACCACTACAAAGAATCGAAGATGTCATTATGGGGGATAAATCATTTGACCCCAAGGTAACAATAGCTTTGACAGATGATTTAAATATTAAAAATCCAACCGGGTCAGGTTCAGCAATCATAACATCCTACTTACCAAATGAGGTAAGAATCAAAACCATGACTTCTCAAGAAGAAGTACTTGTACTGGCTGATCAATTTGATGAGGGATGGCATACTAAGATAGATGGAAATGATGCTAAAATTAGCAGAGCAAATTTAATTTTTAGAGCTGTTAAAGTTCCGGCTGGCATCCATGAGGTAATAATGAACTACTATCCAACCTCTTTTGACTTGGGACTCAAGATATCGATAGCATCAATTCTACTGGTAGGTTTAAGTGTTTTAATTGCAATAAAAGTTAGCAGATTTTAATGGACTGAAACAATTAGAAAAGGGTAAATAAGTAGGGCCAAAGCAAAACTATAAAGTAAAAGAACACTACTTATTAAAAACATCAGCTTGCCCAATTTTTCTTTTTCAAGCTTTATAAATAAAAGTGCCAAAAAATTTATCAATATTAAACACAATACGTAAATATAAAAAGATCCAGCGGCAACTAAATAAGTAAACCAGAGCGAAAGACCAAAAAGTAAAGCTGGCAGATATCCCCACGATCCTTTAAAAAAATTTTTCCTATTAGCCAAATTAATAACAGGTTTGAAAAACCAAATATATAAATTGACCAGATCGGTAAGGTCATTGGAGACTCGAGAAGATCTGAAAAAAATAAGGATTGGTTGCTAAAATGCAATGGATAGATTGTCCGATATACTAGGGCTGAAAATAGTAAACTCAAACAACAAATCAGCAATAATATATAACTCTTGACAAAAAACTTATTCACTAGTACACTTTTTTAACAGTTAAAATTGGCCGTCCATCTTTACCTGTTATAATTTCGTAATTTTTAAGGTTCTCAATACTTCCAGCAGTATCTATAAATAGAACTGATCCGTCCAAATTTTCTATGAATTGATTTGTATCTGCCTGTGGAATATATCCAATATATATATTGTCGAACTTTTTAAATTTATAACTGCTTATCGTGGTGCTGTTTTGATTTTGAGAAATAACCGTTAAAGGCTCAATCTTACCATAAACAGGATAGGCAAATTCAATAGCATCAATTCTATCGGATAGAAAAACATATTTATATTTGTCTTTATTTTGCAGAGCATACTCTGATGCAACTTTCGCTGAATTTGACCAGAAACTACTATATTCATTTGGGGCAAGAAAATATAATTTTTGGAGGAAAAAAGCAAATTGTATTGCAAACAGTAGACAAACTATATAAAATACCACTTTGTTTTTCATCCTGATTACTGCCACCAAACCAAGAGCTGATAATAAAATTAAGAATGGTAACATAAAAGAACTTCTTAAAGCATGCGGCGAATCAACAATTGCTGTAGGAATCGGCGCTAAAATTATCCCAAGAAGTAGAAATAATATTGTCTTTTTTTGCTTTTGCCAAAAGGCAAAAATCCCTACCAGAATTAATATTGCTTCCACAAAATAAAGCTCGCCTATTGTAGCCATGTTGTGGCGTGGATTTCTATCTCCATGTAAAATTAAAAAATCCAAAGAAAAATTCTGAAGATAATTTTCTCCTATCAGCTTTGTATATTCTACTGCCTTATTGTGAAAATACTTTAAAAAAGATTTTGGCAAATTAGTAATACTTCTTTCGAAATTTATTTTTTGTTCAATTGCATCTTTTAGCTCAACTTTGGAAAAAATATTTATATGATAAAATCTAGTTTCTGAACCACCGATGAACGTTTGACTTATTGATAAAAATCCTAAGATCAAAAGCAAAAGTACTCCGATCGAAAAATATTTTTTGTCAAAGCTTAAGACTTTTTTTATAGATGTAAACCAAAAAATAAGTGGTAAAAACAAAGGCAGAATAATTTTGTATGTAGGATAAGTATGCAGAGTTAAACCAAAACTTATTGCTGATAAAGTATAAAACAAAGGTTTCTCTTTTGCTTTAATGAAAAGATAGAAACCTAAAAGGGCAAGAAATAAAGCAAAATGAGCTTCAAAACCTCCCCTGGAGAGTGAAATATCCCAGGGAGAGAAAGCAGCAATAAAGCTGGCAGCTAAACCAACATTTGTAGAGAATAATTTCCTACCTAAAAAGTACAAAAGAATAATTATTCCTATCCCAGAAAGAATGGAAAGTGCTCTTACACCTAAAGCCGTAGGGCCAAAAATTGCCATGAAGGGAATTGAGCCATACACATATCCTGCCGGCCTTCCCGCACCCATTTGGAATGTCAACGGAAATGAGTTACCAAGTTGATCCTGTCCAGTTTTTAAAAGTGAGTAAGAGTCTAAAACAATTGTTAACTCATCCCCATAAAGAGAAGCAGGACTGTTTTCAATATTTAGTATTCTTAAAAGAAAACTTAATATTAATATTGATAAAACTATTAATCTCTCTTTCATAATACTTTGTAGATAATAACTTCACTATTCTCGAAAAAGATATCCAGGTTATTTTTATCTAAATCTAAGGCGCTTATTAGCTCATCTTTTGAAGTATAAATGTATCTTATATTTTCCTCTTTAAGAAACCTCTTATTAAAAAGGGGGTTACTTTGTTCAAAGAACTTTTTCATATTATTTAATCTTTCATCAGTAGGATAACCTGTGATAAGTGCTTGCTCCTCTGAAGTAAGATATGTCTTCCTACCTGTCAATGCCGGTATATAAGATGTAGGGTACCATGCATATATCGGTCTTGGTTGAATTATAAATTGATCCTTAAGATATTTATTAAATGGAACGGTTAGGACTACTTCATATTCCATACTATTTTCCCTTAAAAACTTTAGAGCTTCCAATTGCTGATTACTGATTTTAGCAAGTGCGGTTTTCGAAGGACCATAGAATTCATTTAAATTACCAATTACAGTTGGAACAGATAAAAAAACTATTAATGAAAAAAGTATCAGTCTCGGAAGTTTTCTCTTGATTAAAATAAGCAATTGATAAGCTGCTACTGCCCCATAAAATCCCGAAATTAGTAAAGAATATTGTATAAATTGAATGTTGTTATAAATAATTCCCTTTTGGACAAATAATATAACCATAAAAAATCCTGTTAACATTGACACTAAAAGCATTACACTAACAGGATTTTTTAAAAAACTCATTTTTAAACCATTCCTTACTAAGATATAAAATCCAAGAATTCTCATGCCTAGATTCCCGATTAAAAATATCAAAAGTGCAGTTATCTCTAACTGGATAACTCTTAAATAGGCGTTCCATGTACCTTTGGATAAATAATGTTGTCTTCGCAGTTCATGATCTATCCATCCTAGCTTATCAACAATCATAGTTCTTATAAACCACCAGGGTAAAAACATCAAAAATGATGAAGCTTGACTGGAAGTCATAGCCTTAAAAGTAAGTACATTTGAGATAACCAGTGCAAAAGCAAGTAAAATTATATGTACTTTTTTGTTAAAAATTAGATCTGAAATCGCCGCTGCCCCAATACCTGTTAGCATAACAAATCCTCCTGAAACCTTAAAGCCTGTTAGCATTGAACCCAAAATGAATAAAATAATTAGCCAATAAAATTTCCTCTCCTTTAAGTAAAATAGAAGGCTTAAAAGAAATGTCGTAAGAAAGACGTGCGCAACTGCATGAGGGGGGTTACCAAGAAGGGTATTTTCTTGGGATGCCCAAAAGACTGTTTCTCCTCCAAATAGGTTACCGTCTCTTAGCCATGTTACAATATATCCGAAACTACCCACAAAATAGGTAAAAAATACCCCAAAGTACCCGATTTTTATATTATTTTTCCACTTTGTAACAAAAGCAAAGACACTTGCGCCTATTAAGAATGAGAAAATTACCGGGAAAAATCTAAAATAGAGATCTAGAGATGAAAAGTAGGGAAAAATTCTTGCAAATTCCCCCATTAGCACATCAACAAGATAATGGTAGTTATATAACTTTTCTCCTGCAAAGGTAGGATTATTAGGAGGTAAGCTTTTTTTTATTTCCCCCATTAAACTAATATGCCATATGCCGTCATGCCCTTGTGAACTCCAAAAAAGTAATCCCTCTTTATACAATAAACCGCTTGGAAAATTAATAAAGCCTTGAGTTAGAATACCCAAAACAATTAGTATCAAAAGCAATTTATCTTTAATAAATACTTTCCAAGGTTTCAGAATTTCAAGTTTATATTTTGCAAACACATATAGTCCATAAAAAATAAAAATAGGTAGCATTAACCATCTAATATTTAGAAGAGAGAAGATTATTGCAAAACCTACAAAAAAAACAATTCCCAATGAGATGGAAAGGACTACTGTCTCTTGATCTTTAAGTATTTCCTTCTTCCTTGCAATCATTCCAAATCCCGGTAAGTATAAAACAAATAAAGAAAGTGCGATAAAAATTAAAAAGTTAAAAAATAGCTGAATAAATGTGATCATTGCTCTACTACTTTATAAATAACTACTTCTTCATTTTCAAATATGTTTTTTACCAATTTTTCCTTTTCTAATGCTTTTACTTGTTCTATAGCTCCTATATTAAAGATTTTTAATAGATAAATGTATCTTATATTATTTTTTTCCAAAAAATTAAACTTTCGGAAATCTAAAATTTCGAAAAAATTTTCAGAAGCAACTATTCTTTTTTTATAATCTGTCAGAAGTATTTGATTCTGCGGCTCATCTTCAACAAAAACACCCTTTTTTGACAAAGCTGAAACATAAGCTGTTGAATCATAGATAAAAAGATTGAAGGGCTCCGGAAATATCTCACGAAGTCTTTTATCGTATGGATAAGTCAAAACTACTCCTTCATCCTGATTTGATAAAAACTTTAGAGCCTCTATTTCTTTAGAGCTTATATACGCATGAGGTAGAGTGTGAAAATAGCTACTTGCTGTAGCCAAAGAATTTATAGGAGTAAGTATAAAAACTATCGCAACCAGTATTGGCACTAAAGTTTTAGGCAATCTAAAAATAAAGTGGGTAATTACTAAACCTGAAAAAATTGAGCTAGTGTATAAAAGATAATAGAAAAACTGGATGGTATTCCAGGGATTGCCCGACTGAATAAATAAAATCGGTATCAAACCGGAAAGAAACGAAAAGATTAAAATAAAAAACAAGGGTGTATCGGATACAATACTCCTTAGTTTAAAAAGTGATAACAAACCAAATACTCTAAAACCCAAATTTCCCGCTATAAAAATCAAAAGACCTAAAGTGTCTGCCAAAAAAAACTTTAACCATTGACCTAAAGCAGAAGCTGTTGTCCTTGCTATAGAAAGCCTTACCCATCCCACTCTATCCGGCGAATCAATCATTGAGTGTATAAACCAAAATGGCGCAAAAATCATAACCGCATTTAAGACTTGAAAGTTTGATAAGAATAACCAAGCGGATATAGCACTACTTACTATAAAGATTATTAGATAACGCAAATCGGATCTTTTAAAAATTTCAAAAAAAGCTACAACAAGTAGAGATCCTAAAACTAAAACAGCTCCGTATGCTTTAAATGAAATGAGGCTTCCCGCTAAAACTATAGCCAAAACTATTAAGGATTTAGCTTTTGATTTATATAAAGACAATAAAACATGAAAGAGGGTGATTATAATTATCAAGGAAATTGCAAATGGTGGGTTTAAGTTAAATGATATTGCTTGATTTACCCAAAAAGCAGATTCTCCACCCAAACCTCTCCCTTTCATAAACTCTACAATCCAGCCAAAACTTCCTGCAAAATATACAAAGAAAAGTGTAAAGATCGCAGTAACTTTCGTTTTTAAAACACCAATTCTATCTTTGAATAACCTCCATACAAGATAATATGTGCCAATTCCCACTCCGATGGAAAATAAAATGGGGTAAAATCTAAATAATAAATCTTCTACGGGTATTTTAGATATAAAATGGGTTGCCGCAATCAACAAATCATAAAAGTAGTGATAATTTTCTAAAGGCATCCCTGCGAAAATCGGGTTTTGGGGCGGTATACTTTTTGATATTTGATTCACAAGCGCTATATGCCATACTCCGTCATGAGTGTTGGGTCCCCAAAATCCCATTCCGTATCCATAATATAAACCACTCCTAAAAGTAGGAATTATTTGAAAAACAGTTCCGCCCACAATTATTAAAAAAGAAGCTATATAAAACCAATCTTGAGATTTTAGAATCTTGAGTTTGAATAAGTTATAACTTCTTAAGCGAATAAACAAAATGGCACAAATCAAAATATAAATTAAGCTAAATGATTGTAATTTTAAAAAGCCTAATATATAAAATACCCAGCTAAAAATTACTATACCTGAAACTAAAGATACAAACAGTCGTAAAAAGGTGGGTGAGGACCTCTCAAGAATTCTATTTGTGAAAACAATACCCGGCATAATGATTGTTAAAAGTAAAAAGACCAAAAAGCGAAAAATTTTAGATACAGTGCCCTCTACAGACCACTTAAAGAAATCTGCCTCGACTTTTGGTCGCAAATCCCTAATATGTTGAATATTTTTTTCAGTTGCCTCAATAATGACACTATCAATAGAACGGGATTTTCCATCAATACTTATATCTCTTGGCAGAAATTCTATTCTTCTTTCATTCGAACCCTCATTTATATAACTTACTACGTAACTGTTGTTTTCTTTAACTACTTTTAGCCGGGAAATTTTACCTTCGTCAATCACCCACTTGTGCCCATAAGTTACGTTATCCAATACTCTTGTTGCAAAAGTTGCAAAATTTACTTCGGAGCATGCTTTAAGGTAGCAGAATTCTTCTTCTTCTCCGACATACTGACGGATATCTCTAAATATACTTCCATCACTACTAATAAATAACCCTGCCCGATAATATGGATTCATAAACCAAATTGCTTTTTTCCCCGTACTCAAAGGGTCATCCGCTATAATTAGATGTTGGGGTGAAAGGTCAGGGAAGGATTGAGAATACCAAGAAGCAAAATCCTTCATTGTAACAATCCTAAGCTGACCTAGGCGTTGTTTGTCTACAAGCACTTCTATTTGTTTCCTGTATTCAAAACCGTATTTTTCAAAGGAATAGGAATTTTCAAGACCTACGCTAAGGTGACTAAAACTTCCGAATTGCCCCTTTGTATAAATATCTACTAAGGATCGGAAATAACCGGTGTTAAGCTTATGATAATCCAAATAGTCATTGGATTGCACACTAAAAGTACTTTCAAAAACGCCGTTGCCGTATCCGTTTACGGGATCGCGCGGCGCCCACTGCATCATTACAAGGGGTAATTTATTTTCTTGGGACTTTGCAGGATGCAAAACATTATTTTTTGCAGGGTAATAAGGTGTGGACCAAAACTGCCCCCAAATTTGGTAATCATCTGTTGTGTATTGATCTGAAACTTCTAAAGAGGCTGTGATTCCATATTTTTTTTGTATATATTCAAGTGAGAAGCTATCAATCCACCAGGCTCCAACTGATTTCGGATAAAAGTTAAAAACTTCCCTAAACTTTTCAAATGCACTATCAATAAGTTTAAGTCTTTCCTCTCTTTCATATCCGCTTAAAAATGCGCTACCGGCAGCATGCCAATTACTGCTTTTATGATACTTAACACCGGCTGCTTCGGCCCAAGAAGGTGTAACCTCCAAAAATAATCCCTTCTCGTGATCCGGCAGAGACTTTAGGATACTTGTAACTTCATCCACTTTTAGTGCATCAAAACGGATAAGCCAGGTTGCAGGAAGATCAAATTCCTTAAGTATTGTTAATTGTCCCGATACGGCAGTAGCTATTTTTTGTCCTTGCTCTTGCCAAAAATCTTCACCTCTTATAGGGTTTACAACCGTTACAAAAGAATTTTCCAGAGCTTGAGCAGAACCAAACCCCCAAAAGTAGAGAATAAGAAATAAAATCAAACCGATCAATTTACTCATTTTTAAACTCCGATAATACTCTCTTAAAATCTCTTAATATTGATCCTCCGACTAAAAGAAAGATTAACAAACTGTAAGATATGATACCTAAAAAAATCAGAATGAAAATGGAAACTACCGAAACGGGAATAGTTTCGCGTACAAAAAGCAAAATACCTCCCATTAAAATTGAAGCAACCAGTGGTTTTCCGGCACTCCCAAATAAACTTATACGTACAAACTTTTTGGAAATTCCCATTGCCACAACCGATGTTAGCCCAACTATTGTAAAACCCAAAGCTGCACCGTTTACACCAAAGAAAAAGGCTAAAGGCGGCACCAAAAGCCAAGTAAGAAAAGTCCACATTATCATTAGCCTAAAAGTTATATTAATTTTCCCGATTGCATTTAGCATATTTGTCAAAGGAGTAGTTACTGCCGCAAAGGGAACACTTATACCAAGTATGGTTATAGCAAACAGTGCCGGCTGCCATTTCTCATATCTTGGGATAACTTGAGTAAGCATTGGTACAAGTGTTAAAAGTCCGATGAGTGTTGGAAAAACCAAAAGGCTAATAAAGAATATAGACCGTGATAAAAGATATGAAAGCTCTGCTTTTTGATCCTGTATTCTGGAAAAGGCAGGAAAGCTTACTTTGATAATTTGATCCATAAAAAAACGCAAAGGTGCTTGCGCCCATCTTTGAGCCCATCCTAAAAGGCCCATCCCCGAAGCACCAAGAATCCCCCCTAAAACAATATTAAGACCGTCATCTTTAATCAAAGCCAAAAATGTATTAGCCTGGTAAGGAACACCGAAGGTGAAAAGTCGCCGAATAGAACTAAGGTCCATAGAAAAACCAACTTTCCATGGCTGAATCATGTACATTAAGGTTGCGCCAATCATCCCTCTTGCTAAAACTGCAATTGTAAAGGAAGTAACGCCAAATCCCTGCCATGCAAGATAGACGGCCGTTACATTAAAAATTATGCTTTCCGCAATTTGAGGAATGATAAGTTTTGCAAAATCAATTTTTCTCTCCAAAAGGATTGACGGAATAGTTTTTAAAGAGGATAAGAAAAAAGAAAATCCTAGGGCATAAAGTAACCACATAGATTCCTGTGAAAGGTTATAAAAACGTCCGATTGCAGGTGATACTAAAAAAAGCACCAGAAGAATAGATAGGACTAGTGCTTGCTGGATTGTAAATGTCGTCTTTAATTCATTTTCGGAAATTTGTCCTTTTTTCTGAATTAGTGCTGCTGCAAGTCCGATATCGGAAAAGTATGCCAAAAAATTAATCACTGCAGAAACAATCCAAAATACCCCGTATTGTGTAACACCCAAGAAAATTGTAAGTATAAAATCTCCTGCCCTGTTTGTAAGTTGCAGAAAAAAAGTTCTACCTGTTAGAGCGACAATGCTTTTGACAGTACGCTTTTTGACTACATCAAGAGTTATTTCTTCATTCATGATTTAACTTATGGCCTTAATATAATAAGACGCCCATTTACGCACTTGCTTAAATTGAATGAGCAGCAAACTTACAAATAAGAATAAACCCAGGAGTGTTAACCAGTTGGCGATTACTCTAATTTGTGTGTCGAAAAGCCTGGCCTCTACTTCATGCTGACCTTTACCCAATATTATGGTCATAAGTCCCAAGCTGTTGTTTTTGTATTCTACACTTACTTCCTTTCCGTCAACAAACACTTTCCAGTTGGGAAAAAAGTATTGCGATAAACGGATGATTGTATGAGATAAAACATCAGCTTTAAACTTAATCCGGTTGGTCCCCTCCTGGAAATCTCTTATTTCTGCATCACCCGTTAGGATTTGAAAACGTGCCTTTGCAAGTTCTGCAGGGGGCTCTTTGGCATATATTGGAAGATAATCAAAAATTGATCTTTTTATTTGCTTATCCCAGTTTTCACCGCTTAAAAGCTCCTGATTTGTTATATTGATAAATTCTTCCGGCCGAAAATAGGAAAAGTTAAGAGTAACCGTTAAAAAAATTATTATTATCCAAAGTTTAGTAAGCCAACTTTTTCCTCTTAATGCCAAGCAAGAAGCACCTGTTACAAACGAGATAAGAAATATTATTATTAAAAGAAATCTCCATGGAAATTGTAAATATTTTAGCGGATCCACCATATTCCATATAAATTCGGAGCGAGGATGGACCATAAAAATTGCAAAAAGAGCGGCAGAAGATAAAACAAGGATTACTCTGGCTACCCAAGGATTCTTTTTCCAAAAAAACTTGATGCAGAAAAGTGTAAGAACCCATCCTAAAAGATGTATCCATCCGATTTGAAAAGATATCTTCTCCTGCTCTGCTCCCGGAACCTCTCTTATAGATGATCCATAACCCCAATCCCTTTTTATAAATAACTCTTTTATGCCTTTAAAGTGCTCCGTGTAACCAAAATATCCGTACGTTGTAGTATCGATATGTACCAAGTTTTTTTCAAATACCATAGGGAGTGTATAAAATGCTGAAATAGTAACTCCAAGCAGTAATGATAAAAAACTAAAATACAAAAATCTCATCCCTTTATCCTTGAAAAATAAAATGAGTATCCAAAGAAACATAATTGGTAAAAATATCATGGTAGAAAGATTGTGAGAAAGAATCAGGCCACTTGTGCAAATGGTAACCAAAAGCATATTTGAAATACTCGTTTGTTCCTTAAGTTTTACAAAAGCCCAAAATATTGCCGGAAAAAACATTAATGCCCACATCTCTCCCATTGCTCCTCTCACATAAAAATCCAGGGCGTGATATGGGGCGAAACTATAAAATATTGCGGATAAAGCTCCGCCTTGCCTTCCCCAAAATTTCCGTGCTAAAAGATACATAAATACATATGATCCTAGAAAAGATACGGCAAATATCACCTTGCTGGAAAAAATCAAGTTTTTGGATATTACATAAATAACCTCTCCAAAATAATACGGTAAGGGAGCATAATAGTTAAAAATCGGATAGCCATATAACCCCCCTAAATCAGGAACCCATCTGCAAGGAATCTGTCCGTCTTTAATACATTTATCCATCTCAAAAAGCCGAATCGGAGAAACATCATCATGATGTTTAAAATAAGGTGCTGCAAAAAGGGGCCAAAGTAATCCGGCACTTAAAATTAAACCTATTAGAAAAAATTTATTTTTCAAAATCATGTTTAAATCTTCCTAAAATACTTTAAACTTAAGCATAATGATACTAAAAATCCAAGTAATGAGGCAAAATCCAATGCAAGCTTATAGGGAGTTTCTGCAAAAAATACTTCCAGTTTATGTACTCCTTTAGGAACTAGAACGCTAATCTGGCCAAAAGGAGAGCCCGCTAATATATTTATATTCTTCCCATCCAGCTTAGCAAGCCAACCCGGAAAATAATATTTATTAAAGTTTATTAAAGTTTCTTCATTTACATATACGCTTACAATAAAATGTAAATCATTGATTTTAATAACCGGGGCAATCGGATTGCGCAGTGAAAAGATTATTGGATAAATCATATCAGGCCTTTGTTTGGAAGTTTTTGGCAGCCTTAAGTACTCTTCCTGATGCTGTAAATATTCCATACTTACCTTTGGGTAGGGAATATATTTATTTAAATAATAGTCATCTAATCTTCCTAGAAAATGTTCAGGCTTAAAATATGACATTGTAGGATAAACTACAAAAGCCAAAAGAATAATTAAAATTATTTTTTCAAATTTCGACTTATCAAAAATAATAACAAGCAGGGGAATAAAAAAAGTTGTAAGAATTAAAAAACGCCACGGAAATTGAAAGTATGGCATAAGCGGTAAACTATTCCATACAAAAGTTGATCTATGGTTTGTGAAAAAGATTGCAAGAAAAATCCCCGAACAAACCCAAATAAATAATACCTTTTTGTCTTTGCTGATTCCTTTCCATTTCAAAAATAATAAGCCGGAGGCAAAAATTAGCACCAAAAGACTGGAATAGCCCAGAAAGAAAGACATTCCGTCTCCCTCGCCGGGAACCGATGCCCCGTAACCCCAATATGGGGTAAGAAGCTGTCGAATTGCAGGAAAATGATCATAAAACTTAAAGATTGTGTCATATTTTACCAAGTTACTTTCTGTTATGGCCGGTAACCAAAAAAACGCGCTCATAAGTAGTGATAAAAAAATCATTAAAACCGATTTCCTAAAAAACACGCCTTTGTAGGATTCTTTCAAAAATTGTAAAAGAAGATAAAGTAAGACAAAAGGAATAAACATATATGCCGTAATATTGTGCGACAACACTAGGGAAGCAAGGGCTAGGGCTCCAATTCCTACCCACTTAAAATTTCTCTGCTGATTTAGCTTTGTTATTGATAAAATAACCAAAGGTAAAAATATAAAGCTTAAAACCTCCCCTATTGCTCCTCTTACATATAGGTCCACAGCCCTATAGGGTGTATAAATATATAAAAGTGCGCCTAAGAAAGATAAATTTGCCTTTACGAATTCCCTAAGCAGAAGGTACATAAATATTCCGGACAGCGGTATAGTTATAAAAAATAATGCTTTGATACTATCAACAAATGAAAAACCGAAAAAAAGATGGAAAATTTCCGCAATATAAAATGGCAGTGGAAAAACAAAATTAAAAAGAGGATACCCGAAACCAAAACTCAAATCAGGAACAAACCGCGCAGGAATTTGTCCCAACTTTAACACTTTATCCATCTGGTTAAGCCAGGCGATATGCACTTCGTCCGAGGCCCCGTAAAAACCCGGCACAAAAAGCGCCCAAACAGCCGGTATGGAAAATACTAAAATTAAAAAGACCCAATATTTATTTAAAATTTTTTCTAATTTTTCCATAAAAAATTAAATAACAAACCAAAAGAATAGAAACAAAAGAGATAATATTGCCGGCTCTTCTTATGGGTGTATCATAAAATTTACCTAAAATTTTATGGTTGCCACCCTCAAGCATAATACTTACTCTACCTAAGTAATTATCGGATCTTTGGTCAATCTCTTTCCCTTCCTCTGTTACTTTCCAGTTTGGAAAATCATATACGGGAAATTCGATCAAAGCAGGAGATTTAACACTTATTTTTGCCTCAAAATTATTGGAGGTTTTTTTAAAATAATAAATTTCCGCATCACCTGTTACAACAAGTGGTTTATCCCCTGTTTTCTCATTCGGCTCTATTGCTCCTTTTGGCAAATAATCCATGATTGATGCCTTCTGCTGTATCTCCCAAAGCTCCCCTGAAAGTTTTTCCCTATCGGTAAGGTAAGGATAAAATTTCTCGGGTTTAAAATAACCCCAGTTTAACAAAACCGTTGCTAAAACCAAAGCAAAAAAAGTTACCCTGACAAAGGAGGGTTTAAAAGTGTTAAAGAGAAATCCTGCCAAAAGGGAGGATGTAAAAATACTTAAAGATAGAAATCGCCAGGGAAATTGAACAAATCTTAACATCCCGATTGACTCCCAAATAAATGCCGATTTGTTATGTGTCATAAAAAGCGAGAATGCAAAAAATACTAAAAGAGCAAAATATATAAAGAATATTCTCCTATTTTTTTTAAATAGCAAAGTAATAATGGATAGAGCTGCCAATATCCAGTGAGGCCAACCTACCTGGAAGGATATACTATCTAAAGGTCCCGGGAAAGATGCACCATATCCCCAGGATCTTTCAAAAAGTAATTGACGAATCGTTACAAAATGTGCCCTAAAATCCAAGTCAAGCCTTACAAGATTCTCTATCTGCACCAGATCCTTTTCAAAAAAAGCAGGTATTATAAAAAATGCCGATAGACCAACTCCTAAGCCTAACGAAAATATCAAAGACTTAATATAAACTACTTTTTTTCCCCAAAAAATTATTATAAACAAAACTAAAATTAGTGGTGCAAAAATAAGTGTCATGATGGTATGCGAAGTTAAGAATGCGGCAAATGAGAGGGCAAGACCTAATATAAATTTCAAAGAATTTTCCTTTAATATTTTAAGAGCAAAATAGATTACAAGGGGTATGACTACTATTGCAAAGCTTTCGGAAACAGCTCCCCGTACATAAATATCAAGAGCTCTATATGGAGCGAATATATACAAAATAGATGCCAAAAGAGCAGGATACAAGGACATAAATTCTTTTGCTAAAAGAAACATTGAGAAGCCTGCAAAATATGCGGCTGCGAAAAATAAAAATTTTGCACTCCCTACAAAGCCTAAAATATAGCTTGCCAAAGCGCCGATATAATACGGGAAAACATTATAATAGTTAAAAAGAGGGTAACCGTTTCCATATCCCATGTCCGGAACCCACCTGCAAGGAATTTGCAAATCCGAAAAACACTTTCTCATCTCAAAAATCCTCATTACCTGCAAATCGTCATGATGTGAAAAATAGCCGGATAAAAAAGTAGGCCAACTGACAAAGATAGATAGAACCGCGATGAAAATATAAAACCAATATTTTTTAAAAAAATTTTTTAAATCCATATTTTATGCTTAAAAAAGCAGTTAAGAAAAGGCTTACCAAGCTTATTATATTACCCAAAGATCTGACAGGAGTATCTTTAAGTTGTACTTCTATCTTGTGTTTTCCTTCCTCTATATTAAATGTTATCAATCCCAAACAATATTCTTCTCTCCTACAATCATTGTTTATGTGATGGATCAGCATCCCGTCCACCAAAACCTGCATTCCGGGAAAATCAAAAAGCGGAAGCCGCAAAGTTGCCGCCTCTTTTACTAAAGCTTCTCCTTTTTGAAAATTGCTCCCTTTTTGATAACTTAAAAACTCTACTTCCCCATCCAAAACATCAGGCAAAAGAGGTGCTTTTTCATTTGGAGGAAGTTTTGCAAAAATAGGTAAATAATCAAAAATGCTAATAGTTAGCTGCTTCTCCCAAGACTCACCGGAAAATTTATCCTTATCTGAAATATTTAACCATTCTTTTGGTTTAAAAAATGCCCCGTGTAATAAAATCAAAGAAAGAACTACTACTAAAGTAAAAATAACTGCATAATTTTTGTTTAACTTTGAAATTAAAAAGGCCGAAATTGCGCCAAAGATAGAGAGTAAAAAAGCAGAGGGCACTAAAAACCTCCAGGGGAATTGTAACCACGCAAGAGTAGATATTTTTTCCCAAAAAAAGTAGGAGCGCTGATGCATTAAAAATAAATATATGGACTCTAAAGCAAAGAGCACCCACAAGGTTATGGAAAGTTTTTTGTATTTTTTGTAAAAGGTGAAGGATAAGAAAAGTGCCAATAAAGCAACTATCCAATGGACAATTCCCGCTGATAAAGAAACTTCATCAAAAAGACCAAAAACAGAAGATCCATAATCAAAATAATTTGAAAAAAGAAGTTGTTTAATGCTTACAAAGTGTTGCCTATAGTCAAAATACCCTCCAAGCAGTGTCTCAAGGTGTACATACTTCTTTTCAAAAATAAACGGCAAGATATAAAAAGCGGATAACCCTATCCCTAAAAGTACTCCGGAAATTATTTTGTAAAACATCTTCCATTTTTTTTCCAAACTTATTATTGTTAAAATCCAGACTAAAAGTATAGGGAGAAAAATAAGGGTTGTTAAATTGTGGGTTGTAATTAAAAGCGCTAATGAGACGGCAAGCCAAAGAAGATACTTTGTTTTCCCTATCCTTATAAGTTTTAGGGATGACCATAAAAGAAGCGGTAAAAATATGAAAGCTAAAAATTCACTCAAAGAACCTCTGACATATACCTGAACTGCTTTTACAGGAACTATTGTATAAAGAATTGATCCTAAACAAGCGGCATAGTCGTTTAAAAAAGATTTTAAAAAAATAAACATAGTCAGCGCGGAAAGTATAAAACCTAAAATAAAAAGAAGTTTTACCGAATCTATAATCTGTATACCAATCAGACTAAATATACCCCCTATATAATAAGGTAGAGGGGGATAATAGTTAAACTGTGGATAACCGTATTGATACCCCATGTCCGGAACCCACCTGCAAGGAATTTGAAAATCTTTTAAACAGGCAACCATCTGGTGAATCCTGAAAGCCTGAAGATCATCCTGCATTGGAAAAAAACCCGGCCTTAAAAGCTGGTAAAAAGTTAATAAATTAACCAAAATTGTTAAAATCAGCCAAAACCTCATAATAAATTAAGGCAAAACTTGATATAAAACCGTAGCATCCCCTTTACCATATAAAGGTTTAGCTTTGGGGTATTCTTTTATAAGTTTGACTGCTGAAAGACTACCTTCAAGGCTGTTTTTATTGCCCGCAAAGAAAGTTAAATTCTTGGATGATGCTTCCCTTAATTGAGCTGAAATTGTGGCATGGGAGCCTATAACGGAAATCTCTTCTTTATCAAGATAAATATATAAACCATCAGGCAAGGTTCCAAAAAATCCTTCTGTACCAACAATCACTTTCCCCTCTTTTTTTCTTTCCACTAAGTAGGCTGCAATCTCTTTTAAGCCATATCCTGCTGTCCACATTTCAAAATATCCTTTTCTTTCCTCTTGGGGTAAGGACTTTGGCGGAGGATTTGTCAAAAGCTCATAATCAAACCAGAGAGGAAGAGGTAGTAAAAGGATTAAAAGTAAGAAGGGTGAGATTTTTTTGGAAATTCTTTCTACTGCATATGCACCCAATATAAGAAGAAGGGGTATTGAAGGAAGTAAATACCTGGCTGTAAAAGTTCTAAGGAAAGCCATTTCTATAAGCAGTGGTATTGCTGCCCAAGCTAAAACCAACCACCCTAATCGATTTTTTGTCTTTACCAAAAACCACAAACCAACTAACCAAGAAACAAGTATTGGCCAAGTAAATAATTTCGGGAACCAATCAACCATATCTCTAAAGTGTGGTATAAAAGGATCAAGAGGTCTACCTGCAAGTTCTAAAGGGGAAAAAAGATAATCTGCATTTCTTGAAGAAAGTAAATGAAAATTGGGTCCAAGCCTCAAAGCATTGTACAAAAAAACGGCAATAATTATTGCAACTGCCCAAAATAAAAATAATTTCAAAAGAGCATATTTATCCCCTTTGATTCTTTTAAAAGCAAGTATTGATGCCGGCAAAAGTAATAGATTTAAAACAGCAGGAGTTTTAGTAAGCCAAGCTCCCCCAAGTATGAATCCTAAAATCATTGCCAGATCCAACCTGACCTTTTGAGCAAGCCATATAGCAAGAAATAAGGTCCAAACAGTAAATGCTGAAAGCATGGAATCAACAAGAGCCATTCTGTCAAAAAAAACAGTGTAAGGAACTAGGGAGTAAAGTAAAGCTGCCCAAAGGCCAACACGTAAACTAAAGACTTTCCAACCTAAGGCAAATACACTAATCACTGTTGCAAATCCGCTAACCACAGACAAAAATCTTCCTGCAAATAAAGGATCTTCAAAAACTTTAAATAAAGGTATCATGCTCCACATAAACAGAGGTGTTTTACCATCTGAAAGTGGTAAAAATCTTAAAGTTGGCTCACTTCTCATAACTTGAGCCCATCTAATATAAATTCCCTCATCTGCAAAGATAGGCTGCAAAGTTAAGTTTGGAAGCCTTAAAAGAAAATAAACAGAAACTATAATAAGGAGGATTCCTATCTCTAGTCTGTGTTTTGTAATCAAGTTCACCCTACTATTGTACGTCCGTAAGCAACTAGAGGCAAGCTCTTTGGTGTATTATTTTATTATGGATAAAGAAATTGCTACATTTGGTACTGGCTGTGGTTGGCCATCCTTTGATGAGGAGCATCCTGATTCTTTAAAAAGACTTCCAGATCTCGAAGACCCTGAGCAAAGTCGTACTTCGATTCCACTCAGTACGACCCTGAGTGTTGATCGAATGGGTCGAAGGGCTGACTGGGGAAAGAGTGGAAATCCAATGTGCAAATTGTGGAGCACACCTTGGTCATGAATTTAAAGGGGAACATTTAACTTCAAAAAATACCAGACATTGCGTAAACTCCCTATCCATAAAATTTATCCCAAAAGATGAAAAACTACCTTCCATACTTGCCTCTTAAATCATTAATTCTAATTCTTACCATATCATAAATTGCAGCTGCTGCATCTTTAATAACCTGTACTCTTTCCGTATCAACATATTTCCATTCCACATCCACTTCTGCAATTTTAAACCCATATTTTTTTGCCAAATATAAAATCTCCACATCAAATCCGGCATTGACTGCCCCACCTTTAAAATGAAGCACCCCCCACTCCCCTTTTATTTTTGGAATAATTTTTCCAACTACCTTTTTATTAAAAGCCTTAAACCCGCACTGTGTATCTTTAAATGAAAGCCCAAGAATAAGTCCTCTTAATATAGAGAAAGACCATGCTGCAAATTTCCTAACTGCCGGTGCTCCCGCTCTTCCATGTCTTAAGCCAATAACCAAATCAAAACCTTCTTCAAGCTTTGGAATAAATTTATCCATTTGATCAATTGGTGTTGCCTGATCCATATCTGTAAATAAAACTATGTCTCCTCTTGACTCCTCCATACCTCTCATAACTGCCATTGCCTTTCCTCCATGGGAAACTTCTATCAATTTCCACCGCTTTTTTCCTTTGATGAAGTTTTCTATCAATCCTTTTGTTTGATCTTCCGATCCATCATCAACAATAACTACTTCATAACTTACTCCACTTTTCTCCATATATTCTTCCACCTCATTTAGTACTCCCTTCCTCAAATTTCTCTCCTCATTATATGCGGGTATTACTAAAGACAAGTTAATAGTTTTCATTTTTCAGTTTTTAACTTTTAATTCTTCAGGATTATGTATCAATTTGTAAATTCTTACTCCATTTACTTCCCACTCCTTTTCAACTATTGCCCATCCAAAGTGGGAAATTTCCTGTTTAGGATGACCTACAGGGTTGCAAACAGGATCCTCACAAACAACAAAAAGCTGATCTGTTTTTGTAAAAGGTAATTGCTGTGGTTTATGTCCAAACTCATCCAAATAAAACTGGTAAGACGGATCATAATTTCTTTCTGCTAGTAAAGCAAAATTAAAGGGTCTATACTCCGATTGTTCAATGATAAACTTTGCAACATCCTTGGCTCTTCCAAGTTGATTATTTGGAGGATTTTTAAGAGGACTCTTTTCAAGATTAAGAAAAATAAGAGTTATGATTAGAAGTCCTAAAATAAGAGTTTTAAATTTTTTTGATATTTTAAGAGTTGCCAATGAGCCAAAAAGAAGAAAGGGCACAGGATTTAAAAATCCCAAATAATGATCGTAGATGTCCTTTTGGTAAAAAGAAACTCCTAGAAGTCCTACAATAAGCCATACCCCCAAAGCAAATGTTGGCCAGCTTTTTCTGAAAAGGGCTAAAAGTATTAGAATTGATAGAATTAAAGCAAGCTGCATATTTTCCCCAGCCATATATCTTCCTATTAAGTTTTCCGAAAAAATTTGAGGGATCTTTTTAAAATTTTCAAATATGTTCCCTGAAACTGCGTTTGAAGTTGTAAAAAACTCCCTTATTGCTCTGTAATTTAAAAAATTGTGTTTAAGGTCAAACATTAAAAGTGGCGACATTACAACTAAAAATACAACTACTGCTCCTACAGTCCCCTGCCAAAAATATCTCCCCTTTTTTGTAATAAATTCAAAAATCCAAAAAATCCCAAGTATCGGAAGCAAAATTAATGCAAGGTAATGCATTTGTAAAGCCGCAGCGGCGGATGCTCCTGTTAAAATTAACCACCTCGAATTCCCTGTGGAATGAGCTTTATAAAAACCTAATACCGCAAGTAATGCAAAAAAGGGAGTGGGATTAGGATTCCAGGAAAAATTTGAATAATTTATTGTCACGGGTGATATTGCGTAAAAAAAACTTGCAATAAGTCCGCTCATCCTTCCAAACCAAACTTTCCCAAAGTAGTATATTAGAAATACACAAGTAACTCCAATTAAAGCATTCATTACGGAAGCCGAAACGGGGTTGAGGTTTGTTAGTACCATGGGTATAAACATCATGTAATAATAGAGAGGCCCCAAATAAATATTTCCTACGGATGATGGGGGACCAATGGCTGGAAAATTTTTACCCTTCACCATATCTTGAACAATCAAAACATCTCTGCCCTCATCACCTAAAAATAGCATGTACTCATCTATTCTATAAAGACGAAAGAAAGCGGCCAGAACTAAAACACCTATTAGAAGTAAAAAAAGAAATTTTTGATCCTTCAGTTTCCACCAAAGCCTTAAAAGATCAACATACGAGCGGATAATTACTGTAAGAGTTGCACCGGTTGGCTTTCCTGAAAGTCTTGGATAATGACTAACCCCAACTTGCGCAATTTTAAATCCGGCCTTTTTTACCTTTATTGCAAGTTCCGCATTTATCATTGCCCCACGGGTTGACTCAAGATGAGGAATTTTCTCTAAAACATTTTTTTTAATCATCTTAAAACCGCAGTCAACATCTCTAAATGTTAATCCAAAGAATATAAAAAGTGAGGCCTTCCAGCCTTTTTTAAATAAAATCCGCAAATATGGATCCTGCCTTTTAATGCGGTATCCCAGGATAAGATCATGCTCTTCAATTTTTTCTAAAAATTTTTCAACTTCCGCAAAATCAAACTGTCTGTCTCCATCCGTATAACAAACAGTGTCGTATTTTGCATTATAAAACCCCGATTTTAATGCTTCTCCATATCCTAAATTTTTCTCATGATGAATTACTTTAATCTTGGGATTGTCTTCGGAAAGCCTATCTGCTATTTGTCCTGTTTTATCTGATGAACCATCATCAATAAGCAAAATCTCATAATCTATTTTTAAATTATTTAATACAGAAATTGCTTTTTCTACACTTTGCTGAACGTTTCCTTCCTCATTATATAGAGGGAAAAATACAGATAGATTTTTAACTGGCATGGTAATATGCTAACATCAAATTATGAACAAAACAACGAAAAACCTTGGTTTAATAGCAATTTTAACTTTCATCATAACCATAACTATCTGGCTGCCTCACATTTTAGCTCTTCCCAATTTTTGGGGACTAAATTTTTCAAACGGCTTTGCGTCAGTTTATAGAAATTTTGACGGTTTGGAATATATTGTTATTGCAAAAAGTTTTTATAATCCCGAAATTATAAAAGATTTCCCCTATTCTTTAAATCCAAATTATTATGCCTCCCACTTTCCGGGTTATGCTCTCCTTATTGCCCTTTTTGCACCCTTTTTAGGATACCTTAAATCCATGCTTGCTGTTTCTTTCTTATCAACAATACTTGCTACTTGGGCTTTCTATTTACTGGTACGCGATTTTAAGCTTACTGCAAATCCCCTTCTTCTTTCATTAATTTTTCTAATTTTACCTGCACGCTGGCTAATAGTTCATTCTGTAGGATCTTCCGAACCAACCTTTATATTACTTTTAATAATGGCTGTTTATTTTTTTATGAAGTTTGAAACATCAGGTAAATTCTCCTTCTTAACTTTGTCCGGCCTTTTTGGTGCAACTTCACAACTGACAAGACCTCCCGGGATTTTGCTTATGACTGCATTAGGACTCTATATATTATGGCGTTTTTTAAAAAAACGTTCCCTTTCTTATATATTTTCATTTTATCCGCTCCTTTTTATTCCTCTTACACTTTTAGGAATTTTCTACTTTTACTTACTTACTTATCAGGATTTTTTTGCTTATTTTCACAGTGGAGATAATATTCATTTAACTTTCCCCCCATTTCAGGTTTTCAACAAGGATCAATTTTGGGTAGGAGAGGCTTGGCTTGAGGATATTATCTATATTTTTATATTGGGTTTTCTGGCATCTATAATGCTACTTAAGCAAAAACTTTATGTTTTTGCATTTTTTGTATTGACATACCTTACAGCATCAACATTCATTGCACATCGTGACATCTCAAGATATTTGCTTCCCATAACTCCTTTTGTCTTAATTGCCTTTGAGAAAGTTTTGGTGAGTAAGGAATTTAAAATTATCTTACCTATTATTGCTTTGGCAATATATCTTTATGCTCAAAATTTTATTCTCCAAAATACTGCTCCAATTCCAAACCTACAACTTTATAACTAATCTAATCCTCTTGATGTCTCCAGGTTACTAAATGATTCACCATAAAATTCCAAATCATAACAGGTGGGATTGTTGCAAAGAAATAAAAATTATTATATGCAATCTTTCTCCATCCCAGATCCACAAATCCATCTCCATAAGTTAAATGTAAAAATTTAACTATCAATACCCCTATTATTAGACCTCCTAGACTGACCAAGTTGAAAATTCCAAGCTTTTGCCAAAAAGAGGTTTTGGTTTTTCTGTATCTGAAAGTCCAAAAATTATTCAATATAAAATTATTTACAATCGCAATCTCTGTTGAAATCCCTTTTGATGTTGCAGGAGGAAAACCTAAAGCATTTATAAAAACTTTGTAAAAGAAAAAGTCAACCAGAGTACCTGTAAATCCAACAAGCCCGAATTTAACAGGGGTTTTGGCTCTTCTGCTTATCTTAAATAGAGGTATCTTTATTCCCAACTGTTTAAATTTTGCATCAAGACAGTATGTAATTACATCATAAGTATAGTTGAAAACTTTATTTTTGGAATATCCCTCAAGACGGTTTTTGAAAATTAAGGGAACCTCTTTATATTTTGCGCCGGATAAAATTGCCTCATGTAAAAAAGCAGGCTGCACTATAAAAGTCTTTTCTCTCCAAGGAAGCCTATGTAAGTTAATCTTTTTGAAAAGTGCAGGGGTAAAAGCTCTTGCCGAATTTGTAAACTCTTTTATGTCGGACGGACCCATTACAACCCTGCAAAAGGCTGATGCACCATAAGTAAAAAGTCTACGCCCGAAAGTAAGCTGATTTTTCCCACCCTCTACAAACCTTGAACCAATAGCCAGGGTGTAACCTTCCTCTATTGCTTTTATAAGCCTTACTAAAACATCCGGAACAACCTGTCCGTCTGCATCAAGTTGGGCAAGTATATTGGGTTTAAGTTTCTCTATAGAATATTTGTGTCCTAAAATAAGCCCTGCTCCCAAACCAGGATCTACTTTGAGAAGATGGATTCTTTTATTTTTACTTACCAAACCTCTTACAATCTCATCGGTTCCATCAGAAGTCCTGATATCATCGCAAACAACTATATGAATTTCATATCCTTCCAAAATCTTTGCTTGCTCTAAAACTTTTTCAATGGTTTGGGCAATATTTGCTCTTTCGTTAAAGGTGGGTAAAACTACCGATACTATCTTCATCAGGAAAACTTTGCAAGATCCGAGTGAACCATAACTTTCACTAAATCCTTAAATTTAGTCTTTGGCTCCCATCCTAAAACTTTTTTGGCCTTCGAGGCATCCCCGCATAGCGGACCTGTTTGTACAGGAGGAATAAAATGAGGGTCTGTCACAACAAAATCTTTCCAGTCTAAATTAACAACAGAGAAAGCTTGTTCTGCAAATTCTTTAACGCTGTGAGTTTCACCTGTTGCTATAACAAAATCATCAGGTTTATCTTGTTGCAACATCATCCACATAGCTTCAACATAATCGGGCGCATATCCCCAATCCCTTTTTGCATCCAAGTCCCCAAGCTTTAACTTACCGTTTTTTACAATCGGCTCGCCTATTTCATTTAAAGGTATCTCTTCTTTTTTACCGTTTTTAATACAGGCAACTGCTGCAGTTATTTTTCTTGTAACAAAATTTAAACCCCTTCTTGGGCTTTCATGATTAAATAAAATCCCGCAGGAAATAAATTGTGGACTCTTGCGATCCGATCTTGCAATTTGCGCCATTCTGTGAGCAAACTCTTTGGAAGCAGCATAAGGATTCGTAGGATTAAAAGGGGTATCTTCATTTTGCGGACTTTGTTTTGGTATACCAAACATTTCCGATGTGGATGCCTGATAGATTTTTGCATCCGGAACAATCTGTTTTGCCCGTTCAAATACATGAAGAGCTCCAACACCTGTTATCATAATTGATGCAAATTTGTCCGTAAAAGATCCCAAAGGCGAAGATAAAGAAGCAAGATTATAAATCTCACCGGGCTTAAAATCCAAAAGTGCAAGTGCTATGGATTCGGGAGATTGCAGGTCACCATAATATATCTTTACCTCTTCTTTAATCTCGTCAATGTTTCCAAGATCGGAAACAGCAGTTCGTCTAACTAACCCTGCAACTTCATATCCTTTACCCAATAAAAACTCCGTCAGGTATGAGCCGTCCTGACCCGAGATTCCTGTTATGAATGCCCTTTTGTTACTTGCCATAATCTTTTGTTACTATACCTAATTCTCTAATCCTTTTCAATCTCCTGTCTAAAAACTTTAATATTTTCTTCAACTGTTGCTAAAATCCCATCTCCAAACTCCCTAATAAACTTGGTGGGATCAAGCCACGAGTACTTAAGTATTGGAGCCTTTTTATCTTTGTTGTATTCATCCAAAGTAATAGGCTCTACTAAAGATGCGTCTAAATTAAATTCTTTTGCCAAAAGTTTTGCAAACTCAAAAGGGGTAGTCCAATTTGTCGATACAACATGAAATAATCCCGGTGGCCTTTTTTTAATAATGGCAAACAAAGCATTAGCTACATATTCAACAAAAATGGGAGTTACTCTTGCATCCGATATTGCTTTTATCTTACGGTTACGGTTTAATTGCTCCAGGAAAAATCTTGCAATATCCTTTTTTAATTCGTAGTGCGGGCTAAAAGGCATTGCAATCCGAACTATACTAAACTTACAACCGCTATTTAAAACTTCCTGCTCTGCAAAATATTTTGTTTGCCCGTACCAATTTTTAGGATCAGGCGTATCCTCTTCCGTATACGGTGCATCCGATTTCGTACCGTTGAAAACGTAATCTGTAGATATGTGAATTAAATAAACACCTTTTTTACTGCAAGCATCTGCAATATTTTTTGCGCCCCTGACATTAATCAGGTAACAGAGTCCACTCCTACCTCCTTTCTGCTCTTCAGCCCCCTGCACATTTGTAAATGCTGCGAAATTAACAGTGACATCAGGTCTAAAATCTTCTAAAGCTAAGTCAAGTTGATCTTTATTTAATATATCAACCTCATTAATAAGAGGGGCTTTTATTAGAAACTTACTCCTATAAATTTTGATAAAATGGGAACCAACTAAGCCGCTCCCTCCAAAAACCAGCAGTCTAGTTTCCATTATTTGAATCTCTTCGGGAATAGGTCTCTAAGATAAGGATTCTTTCTATCCCTTTGTGAAATAATTGGATTGGAAATAGGCCATTTTATTGCTAAATCCGGATCATCCCAGGCAATGGCCCTGGTATCACGACCATCCCAGTAAGCATCCACTAAATATGCATAATCTACTCCTTTTTCTCCTGTGACACAAAAAGAATTAGCAAGTCCAATCGGTACAAAAAGTCCTATCCTCCTTTCATCATTAATTTTAAAAGTTTCTACCTTGGCAAAGGTAGAGGAGTTTTCTCTTAAATCAACTATTGCAATAAATACTTCTCCGGAAAGCGGATAAATAATTTTGTTCCACTCCTCGGCGTGAATACCTCTAATTACTCCGGGGATGGAATAAGAATGATTCATTTGCACCGGTTCAAACTTTATGCCTAAGAAATTTTCCAAATCATCTTTTCGAAACAATTCTCTAAAAAAACCTCTCTTATCTTTAAAGATCGGTCTTTCTAAAATTAAAAGTCCGTCAATTGAAGTTTTTTTAATAAAATCTGCCATCTTAGCCTTTGTATGACTTTTGCGCTACTCTGTCAACATTTGGCCTGCCTTTTTTTAAAGGCTTCCACCACCACGCATTCTTTTTATACCACCTAACAGTTTCTAAAAGCCACTCATCAAATGGATGTGCCGGCTGCCAGCCTAAACTCTTAAGTTTACGATCGTCTATAGCATATCTAAAATCATGACCTAATCTGTGTCCCACATTTTCTATCCAGGACTCATCTTTTTCTAAAATCTTAAGAATTTTTTTTGCAACTTCTATATTTGTTTTTTCCTCCCCGCCAACACAGTAAGTTTCTCCCAACTCACCTTTTTGTAAAACCGTATCTATTGCCCTTGAGTGATCATCAACATATAGCCAGTCCCTGATATTTTCTCCTTCACCCATAAGTGGTACTTTTTTACCTTCAAGCAAATTTGTAATAAAACGGGGGATAAGTTTCTCGATATCCTGATAAGGACCAAAATTATTTGAACAGTTTGTAATAGTGATCGGTAAACCGTAAGTTTGGTAATATGATCTTACTAAATGATCCGATCCTGCCTTTGAAGCAGAGTATGGAGTTCGGGGTGAATATGGGGTATTTTCATTAAATGGAGGATCTTTCGGACCTAATTGTCCAAATACTTCATCTGTTGATATATGATGAAATCTTTTTACTTTTGTATCCAAGGCAGCGTTTAGTAAAACCGCAGTACCTAAAACATTTGTTCTTACAAACTGCAGGGGATCAATGATTGACCTATCAACATGTGATTCTGCCGCAAAGTGAACAACTAAGTCCATACCTTCCATAGCTTTTCCAACAAATGCCTCATCACAAATATCTCCTTTAATAAAACTATAGTTTGGATTAGTCTTAAGATCCTTAAGACTTTCCAAATGTCCGGCATATGTTAATGCATCCAGGTTAACAATTTGATCTTGAGGATGATACTCCAACCAGTAATGGATAAAATTAGATCCAATAAATCCGGCTCCGCCTGTCACTAAAATTTTCATGCAATAAATTTTATCATATATGTTGAGTATTTGACCTAAATAATAGCATAATAACCTAAGTTAAGTTATGAGAAAGAACTTAAAACTTATTTTAATCATTTTAATTATAGGAGCGGTATATAGATTAAGTCTTACCTCAAACGGTAATTTTCTTTTTAACATGGATAACGCGCGGGATATGGTTGATGTTAGAGAAATGGTTGAGACTTCTAAATTAAGATTAATTGGCCCAACCTCGGCAATTGAAGGCTTTTATAATGGGCCGGCCTGGTATTATCTTTTGGCAATTCCATATATTTTATCTGGCGGTGATCCTTATGCATCAATCCTTATGGAAATTGCTCTTTGGGCTTTGGGAGGTTTTTTCTTAATATTTTTGGTTAAAGATTTTGGGAAGTTGGCAGCAGTTTCTGCCGGCTCTTTATGGATTTTATCAAACTATGTAGTTTTAACAACCTCATATGCGTTTAACCCAAATCCAATTCTTTTCCTAACACCTCTTTTTATATTTTTTTTAAAGAAATACTTGGAAACTGAAAAGTTAGTTTTCTCTTTAGGGATATTTTTATTGGCAGGATTATTTTTTAACTTTGAGATGAACTTTGGAGTATTTATACCCCTAGTTTTAATTTTTTCTGTATTTTTATCTGGAAAAAGAAATATTTTTAAGAGTAAAAATTTCTGGCTGGGAGTTTTTATTTATCTCCTAACTTTAATGCCTCAAGTTGCCTTTGATATAAAACATAACTTTATAATGTCTAAATCTGTTATCAAATATTTAAGTGCAGGTAGCCCTGATCAAATAATTAACCCAATTAAAAGATTACCCTTAATTTCTGAGAAGTTTTTTAATGTTACCGTTCCAACGTTTATGAATCATCAATTTTTTACAAAATTACTGACTTATATTTTTTTTATGTCTTTGTACCTTTTCATTAAAAGAGGACATTGGAATAAGAATTTAACAGTTTTAATTACATTACTTTATATACTCATACCATTCTTGGGGTATGTACTACTTCCCACAACTGTTAATCCTTGGCATTTAGGGGGAGTTGTTGCTGCAATAATTTTACTTTTTAATCTGCAATTTTTAGGAAGGCTTCCTACCTTGATTTTGTCTATTTTTGTCATCTATTTTGCTTTGATAAATATCAATAACTATTTTAAAGAAAGGAGTATTCCAAGTAACGACCCATCAGTTTATAAAAATGAAGTTGCGGCAATAGATTATGTTTACAAAAAAGCAGAAGGTAAAAATTTTAGTGTCTATACATATCTCCCTTCTGTTTACGATTATCCATATCAGTATTTATTTTGGTGGTATGGTAAAAAAACCTATGGATATATTCCCGGAGAATATGTATATTCTCCAAACAAACCTCAATATATACCAAGCCAGGATAAATTCCAGGGATCTAAGAAAAATTACTCGGGTTTGGTTTTTTTAATTAAAGAACCGGACAGAATTAAAATGAGACAAGCTTGGGAAAATGATTATAAAGATATGGAATTTATTTCCAAAGAAATGATTGGACCAATAGAGGTAGAGATTAGGAAAGAGAAGATGTAACTGTAATCTTTCTTTTTGTTTCATCTAAAGCCTCGAAGTTAATATAGGAAGTACTTTTTGGTAAAAAATCTTTTGCTTTTTCTGCCCACTCAATTAGACTGATATGATTTGAATCATTTCTAATTTCCTCAAGGCCTAATCCTTTTAACTGCTTCTCATTTTCCAGTCTATATAAATCAATATGGAAAAGCATTTTTTTAGAGTTTGGAATTTTATGTTGACGGATTAAAACAAAAGTAGGAGATATTATTTTTTCTTTGATCCCTAAGCCTTTGGCAAATCCTTGAACAAAAGTGGTTTTACCTGCACCTAAAGGCCCACTTAAAGCAATTACTCCATGAAGTTTGGAGGCAAGTTTTTTACCCAGGTCTTTAGTTTCTTTTTCTGAAAATGTTAGATAATGTTTCACTTAGGTTTTTGTTTCGTAAGTATACAAAAGATAAAACACCTATTCCACTTATTACCATAAAAGTTCCAAACCAGCTTAAATAATTTCTCTGCTTTTCCCCTTTAACCTCTGCTTGAGGACTAGCTTGGACTGCTTTTTGAGAAGGAGTGGCAATCTTAATATATTTTTCTAATGAATACTCCTCATGTTTTGAAGATATTATTTTACTTTTTTGTTTTTCTTCTGTTCCCAGGATTTCACCCTCCTCATTATCTTCAAGAGTAATTTCTTGAGCAATTATGCTAACTGTTAGCTCATTACTCCAACTCAAAGATCCAACCTCTGTATATCTTCCTACCTTAAAAATATAGTCTCCCCCTCCTTCATATCCGGAATCGAAAATATCAGGCTGGATTTCTAAATTTCCACTCCATCCACCAGATGCATTAGTTGTTATTTTAGATTGATCAGAATATGTCTGACTGTTTTTTTTCCAACTACTTCCAACTTTTGTCAGACCAAAATAATTACTTCCATCTTTTTTCTTAAAGGCTCCTTTTAAATAGAGGGTTGTATTTGGGCTATTTGATAAAGATAAATTTACAGATACTTTAAATTCTTCTGTTGAATCAATCTTTGAAGGAACATTGGAAATGGTAAATGTAGAGGAGGATGAGCTGCTGGATGATGAGGTGGAACTTGATGAAGAGGAAGTGGAAGGAGAGGGAGATGAAGATGGACTTGGAGAAGGAGATGAGGCTGTTGAATTATTGTTTGAAGATCCTTTGGTGGGTGATAAGAAAATTACCCATCCCCCTGTTGCATCCGAATTTCGCCCAGCGGATTGCTCTACTCCTGGAGATGAGATATCTCCACTACTACCATAAATTACTTGATCTACAGCTTGGCCCGGTGAAGATTTCAGCTCAAGTTTTATTGTATCTCCATCCTTATTCAGTCTATTAGACCAATCTATATAGCAAAAATTTCCATTACATATTGAAGTTGCTAAATCTTGTTTATTATTCGCAGCATCTACTATCTGATAAAGAGAAGTATCTACCGCATCTGTGTATATTTCCACCCAATCAGGATTTGAGGATGATGTTCCTTCAGAGTAGAATTCATTGATTTTAATAGAAGAGGCAAAAGAGGTTTTTGCTCCGAAAAAGAGTAACAAGGCAGTAAGAATTAGCAGTTTGATTTCCACTATTTTAAATAGTATAGGATTATTAAGGTATATGCCAATATAAAGTCACAATATCACTATTATCGTGATCCAATACCATTCCTCTCCCGACTGTTCCTGTTAAATAGCAGGCATTTGAGTCAGAGAATTCATAAGCCACCCCGTCGGCTACAGCTTTAATAGGATACCCATGAGGATTGGCAATATCCAAACCAGTATGTGGCGGCCAACCAGAAATATAATCTGAACCGGATGCTCCGTATAATGTGGTTATATCCCCGTAGCATGAATTGGTAAAGCTACATTTATTAGCGGAATAATTATCTAATGGGGAGCCAAATTGAGAGTTTATATAAGATTTTGGATCCACCTTATTTTCTTTCCCCACAACACCGTTGTTTTCCACTTTAGCATTAGTCATTACTTCAAAATGCAAATGAGGTCCTGTAGAGCAGCCGGAATTACCAACAGATGCAATTACATCACCTCTTTTAACAGGTCCTATTTTTATACCACCCCCGCTTAAAGCACGTCTGATAGAGTCTGTATCTGCCCGAAGTTGTGCAATTAAACCTTGATATCTGGCCTCATCATTTCTGGTAATTCTTACAAGTTCTTCTTTATCCCTTTTTTGTTGGGTAAGTTGTTGTTTATAAATTTCTAAGTCTTCATTTAATTTTTCAGCCTCTTGCTGTCTTGTCTCCTTATCCTGTTTTTGCTCGTTATATGCAAGCTTTGTTGCCTGCAGTTCATATAATTTTTTCTTATCATAGCTTTGAGCAACCTGAATATACTTAAGCCTTTCCAAAAGATCCGCAAATCCGTGGGATGAAAATAAAAGATCCAAAGTAGAAATGCTATTTGAATATTTATAGGTTTGGATGATCCTTTTTAGAAGAATCTCCGATAATCTGTCTAAAGAAGCGGAAATACGCTCAATCCTTGTTGATAAATCGGAAATTTCCCGCTCAAGCTTTTTAATCTTAAGATTTGTCTCTTCAATTTTTAAAGTTGTAACTTTTGCCTGTCCGTCAACTATCGCAAGTTGAGAATTTAGAGTTTTCTCCTGGGTTTTTGCATCCCGAAGATTTGCTTCCAGTTTCTCGATTTCCGCCTGCTTTTCCTGAAGTTGTTTAGTTAATTCATCGGACTGGGCAAAACTAGGGGTTTGGGTATAGGGATAAGGGAGTAGGAAAAGAAAGGCAACAAAACTAAATGCTAAAAGCAGTGGTAGAAACTTTTTCATCAGGGCGCATTATATTTTTAAGTATCTTCTGACTGCACCAAATGCTCCTAGGTAACCCACACTTAAGGCACTTAACAAGCTTGCTGCAAGGAGGCCCAGCATCAATAAAGGATTAACCGGCAGGATTTTCACCTCTCCTAAAAACCCTTGCAAAAAGGGTGTAAAGTACCAAAGAATAAGATAGATCGCAACCCATGCGCATGTTGCCCCAACTACTCCATAAAATATACCTTCCAAAATAAAGGGGTTGCGGATAAAGTTGGGTGAGGCACCTATAAGACGCATTATTTCTATCTCCGCTCTTTTAAGGCGGATTTTAAAACCGATAATCATCAAGATTACTAAAGTTGCAAAAATCATTAAAAACCCTACTGTTGCTATTCCCACAATTCTTATTATCCTGGTAACAGAGGTTAGTGTTGCAACTACATCTTCCGGAACAATCACTTCCGATATTGCAGGTTCTTTTTTTAAAACTTCTGCAATAGGTTGTAAATCTTCAGGGGTCTTGGTAGAAATTTCCAGAGAAGCAGGTAGAATATTTGCAGTTACAAGCTCCAAAAGGGTAGGATCGTTTTTGTTTCTTTCTCGATAGATTGTCAAAGCTTCCTGCTTGGAAACATATTTTACGTTAGTCACTCTTTCTTCTTGTTTAAGGGCATTTTCAAGAGCTGAAACATCCAAATCAGTCGTTCCCTCTTTAAAAAATGCAATAACTTGGGGTTTGCTTTCAAAATAGCGCAGGATTGCTTGTGATCCTCCGGCAAGAATAAGAAAAGTTAAAAGTGCAAAAAATGTTAAGAAACAAACTAAACATGCAACTATAGCCTGATAAGGAGTTCTCCTGATATTCCTTTTTGCAAACTCAAAAGATCTACTCATATTTACCTTCTTTTGTATCTTTTATAACCTTTCCCCGCTTTAGTATTATTACTCTTCGCTTTAGTGTATTTACAATTTCCTGATTATGAGTTGCCATCAAAACTAAAGTACCCCAGGAATTAATCTCATTCAAAAGTTGTATAACCCCCCAGGCAGTCTTGAAATCCAAATCCCCTGTCGGCTCGTCAGCTAAAAGTATATCGGGTTTGGAGACAACAGCTCTTGCGATAGCAGTCCTTTGAGCCTCGCCCCCGGATAATTGCCTTGGGAAAAGATATCTTTTGTCCCAAATTTCCACAAGCTTCAAAATATGTTCAACCATTTTTGAAATTTCTTCATCTTTCTTACCCAAAACTTCCAATGTAAGAGCAACATTCTCAAAAACGGTTCGGTCATCCAAGAGTTTAAAATCTTGAAATACAAAACCAATCCTGTGCCTAAGTGCGGGGGTATCTTTATCTTTAAGTTTTGTAATATCTTCTTTTCCAACAGAAACTTTCCCGCTATTGGGTAAAACTTCCCTTGTCAAAATGCGAAGAAGTGTAGATTTACCTGCTCCTGACGGTCCAACGATGAAGACAAACTCACCCTGTTTTATTTCCAAGGATACATTATCTAAAGCAAGTGTTGAACCAAACTTCTTTGAAACCGAATCGAAAGTAATCATTCATTTAGTTTCTTCCACTTTACCCACATCCATAAGCCAGCCTTCTTTCAGGGCTTTTTGAGTTTCACCAAATACTTTCACCTTTTTCCCCTCATATAGTGATAAATCAACAACCGATGAAGTAAGAGCTACGGGAACGGTACCTTCACGCATTAAAATATGTGTGCCTTCTACATATTCTCCTTCATCGGACGGTTCGGGTCTTGCTTTAATCGTTCCTTCGGCAAAATCTCTAAATGTGCGGCTGTCTTGTTGTGCAGTCTTCGGAGTAGTTTCCAACAAGGAACTTTGAGCTTTGGAAGCGCCTTTGCTGGACAGAATATAACCTGTTGCTAACCCTAAAACTGCAGCTGTTAAACATACTCCCAAGAGAAGTCGAGCCGAAGAGGTGGCAGGAGAAAACTTTTTTGCGATTTTTTCATCACCTACATTTTGGGACTCATCCATCTTATCTAATATATTAACCATAAAATGGAGAGTTGGCAAGTCCCCTAACCTCTGCCTCAATAAACCGATCCAAATCCCCGTTCAAAACAGAACCCGTATCCGAGGTTTGAGTATTAGTCCTTAAATCTTTAACCATGTGGTACGGGTGCAGAACATATGATCTTATTTGTGTCCCCCATGAAGCTTGAGACTTACCACCTTTGAGCTGCTTTTTTAGCTCTTCATCCTTAGCCTGTTTGAGGACCCAAAGCTTGGATCTTAAAAGTTTTAAAGCATTTTCCCTGTTTTGAGCCTGGAATCTTTCTGTTTGAGCGGTAACTACAATACCACTAGGTTTGTGTTTAAGCCTTACTGCAGTTGATACCTTATTAACATTTTGCCCTCCATGTCCACCTGATCTGAATGATTCAAACTCAATATCATCTTCTTTTATCTCAACTTCACTGGTACCCTCAATTACAGGCAAGACCTCAACTAAGGCAAATGATGTTTGACGTAGCTTGTCAGCATTAAAAGGGGATTGCCTAACAAGTCTGTGGGTCCCTGCTTCCTTTTTTAGGTAACCATAAGAGAGTGGCGCATGAACAATCATGGATATCTCCTTATATCCGGCCTCATCCCCAAAACTTTCATCTGTAATTTCATATTTCCACCCCATTCTTTCAAAATATCTTTGGTACATCCTGGCAAGCATTGCTACCCAATCCATGGCTTCAACACCCCCTGCACCGGAGTGTATGGATATAATGGCTTCTGACTGGTCATGCGGGCCTGATAAAAAGAGTTGTAGTTCAAGCTGGTCTAAAGCTTTCTCTATTTTCTCTGTCTCTTTTTTTAAATCTTCTACCATGGTTGGTTCAGAAGACATTTCCAGAGCATTATTTATTCTCTTTTCCAGATCATCCACTCCATTTAGTAATTTTTGTTTATCTGACAGCTGACGACTAACAACTGACGACTGCTTAGGATCATTCCAAAAGCCTTCCTTCAAAGTTTGAGCCTCAAGTTCTCTAATTTCCTGAGCCAGCTGATCCTGATTAATAGAGGTCGAAATCTTCCCAAACCTCTCTTTTAACTCTTGTAATTTGGCTCTAATTTCATCCATGAGGTCAATTATACCCCGAAATCGGTCATTTTCCACCATTCTGGCCAATTTGAGCGATTTTTAATTAAAATACCGAGGTTCAAACCTAATTAACCTCCGAGGTTATTTAGTTGGGCTTCTGTCATATTTGTGACTTTTCCAAATAATTTTCAATTACCCAATCTGGAGTCCAAGTACCTGAGGAAAATGCATATCCTCCAAACTTATCTACTTTAAGATCTTTTAATCTTTTAGCTATTCCCACTGATCTTTCAGGCAATAATTGGGTAGCTTGAGAGGTTAGTATAGCTTCAAGGATTCCCATCTCGCGTATTACTTCTGGGTTAGCCATGTTAATAAGTCTAAGTTGATCAAATAATTGGTGAGCTTGATGGATAACTTGTCTGGCAGTTACCATTTGTTCATGTGTTCCCAAAAATTCTGATGTTAGAGTTCCAACCCCATTAATTCTTGAAGCATCTTCCAACCTGAAAGGATGTTGGTATTGTGCTAATACTTTGACAGTTGGCCGCATATCTGCTTGACCAAAGAAAACACTGCTCGTCTCATGGATTGGTGCACCGCAGGGAACAAGTAATCCTTCATCAGTTAACTGTAATAGTTCACCATTTAACCTGATTCTGGTTAAACCAAAGCTGAATTCTCTATATCCATCAGCGTGTTCCTGGACAAACCTTGACCAGTTTACATCAGGAAATTGTTCTATTGATAACGTTTCTCTTGCCATATTATCCTATAATTATAGGATATCTGTACCTAAAAGTCAAATGTGTTAAAATTCCTTCATGATTTTGCATATTGATACCAAAGATCAAAAAGTTATTTAATCCTGTGGGCAAGTATGTTATCATTAATTTATGAGAAAAGCTTCCAGTGAACAAACTATGATTCAGATTATGAGTAATCCTAAGTATAAGGGAAAACATATTATTGTTATGAAAGGTGAAGTTTTTACTGCAAAAACTGGGGGTTCGGCTAATAAACTTTTGGATAGACTGGAAAAGAAATATCCAAAAGAAATCCCTGTAATTACTTATGTTCCTAAAGCAGATACTTTGATTCTATGGTTTTAACTTTTCAGTTTGAAAAGTCCTTATCTCCTATTCTGGGGACAATCCATAGACCTGTTGCAAGAGTGTTATTTTATTCCCAACCAAAAAGAAAATGGTATGAAATATGGATGCTGGTAGATAGTGGGGCAGATTATACCTTGCTTCCAAGATATTTTTCCAACAGCCTCGGAGTAAATCTTAAAAAAGATTGCTGGGTTTTTAAAACAGCAGGCATTGGCGGAGAAGAAAAAGTTTATTTTTTAAAGAAGATTCAGGTTAGGCTGGGTGAGTGGACAAGACACATTCCAGTAGGGTTTCTTGATAGAGATGATATCCCGCCGCTTTTAGGAAGGCATCTCTTTTTGGAGACTTTTGAAGTACATTTTTCTCCTAAACATTTCATTACTTTTGAAGACAAACAATGACTTTACATATTGATACCAAAGATCAAAAGGTTATAAAGGTTGCCTTAAAAGAAAATGGCAAGGCAGTTAAAAGTTTATCTGCCAAAAATAAATACGGTTCACAGGTTCTTCTGCCACTCATCATTAAATTGTTAAAAAGGAAGGGTGTCAACCTAAGACACCTCGAAGGTGTCTTAAAAGAGGTTGAAGTGGAAACTGGACCTGGGTCATTTACAGGAATAAGGGTTGGGGTTTCTGTGGCAAATGCTTTAGGGTATTCACTGGGCATCCTAGTTAACGGGAAGAAAATAGAAACAGATTTGGTATACTAATATAGTGATTTGGCAAAAAATCCATCATTGGTTTATTCCACATAAAGAAACACACAAAAAAGCCCGCCTTATTTCTTGGGAGGCATTGCTTATCTATGTCTTATTTTTTATATTTTTACAGGTTGGTTTTTCAATAGTGGGCTATTCAAAACCGGGAATTTTAGGTATTACTTCCAATGTTGATCAAAAAAAACTAATTGAACTAACTAACAAGGAGAGATCCCAAAAAGGCCTGCCACCCGTTTTAGAAAATGAAGCCTTGAACAAGGCTGCCGCTCTTAAAGCCCAAAACATGTTTGAGGAAAATTACTGGGCACATTTTGCCCCTTCCGGCAAAACCCCCTGGGATTTTATCTTAGGTTCAGGGTATAAATTCACCTATGCAGGAGAGAATCTGGCCAAAAATTTTTATGCATCGAATGATGTGGTCTCTGCCTGGATGGCATCCCCAACCCATCGGGATAATCTGTTAAACTCAAGCTATCAAGATATAGGTATTGCTGTAGTTGATGGAGTTTTAAATGGAGAGAGAACTACTTTGGTGGTACAGGAGTTTGGCAGTACACAAATATTGGGAACCCAACCTCTGGTAAACTCCGGCAGTAAAAAATCTGTTGTGCCGGTTGAGGAATATAACAAAAAACCCCAGCTTCTGACAGCATTCCAATCTCCACAGGTAGGAAAACCTTTACTGGATCCTTTTCAGGCTTCCAGAGGGACAGGTATTGGTATCATCTTTTTGATAACTATTTTACTAATGGTTGACCTGTTGGTTCTGAAAAGAAGAGGAGTATTTAGACTAAGTTCCAACCATACTGCCCATATGGCTATCATGTCGGTTGCTTTGACAATGCTTCTTACCAGTAAACCGGGGAGCATATTATGATTATTCCAAATCAAATGCGAATCTTAATCTTGCTGGTTCTAATTTATCTTATTTGGGCTATGTTCTTTCATAAGCATGATAAAAGTTTGACTTTAAATATCATACTGGAGTATTTTTTAATAGCTGTCTTAGTGTTAATATTACTTTTAGGAGTTTGGTTTTAAGATGAAAGGTGTTGTTTTGGCTGGAGGTTTGGGGACAAGGCTATATCCCCTGACCAAAGTTACAAATAAGCATTTGCTTCCGGTTTATGATAAGCCGATGGTTTTTTATCCAATCACTACATTGGTTAAAGCCGGCATCAAAGATATTGTGGTTGTAACAGGTGGGCCATACAGCGGCCATTTCATTTCTATATTAAAAAACGGCAAAGAGTTGGGGATAAAACATTTGGAATATGCCTATCAGGAAAATGAGGGAGGTATTGCAGATGCCTTATATTTGGCAAAAGATTTTGTTGGTCGGGATAGCTGTACAGTGATATTAGGAGACAATACTACAGATTATGATATAACAAATGATGTTAAAAGTTTTAAAAAAGGGGCAATGATTTTTATAAAACAGGTTCCCGACCCCGAACGTTTTGGTGTACCCATCTTTGATGAAAATAACACGGACTTAATAAAGGAGATCGTGGAAAAACCCAAAAATCCTCCATCTAATTTTGCGGTAACCGGTTTGTATATTTATGACAGTGAGGTTTTCAGGGTTGCGAGTAAGCTTAAGCCCTCGCAAAGAGGAGAACTTGAGATTACGGATGTAAATAACTATTACGCCAAATCCGGCCAGCTAAAGTTTAAAAAGCTGAAAGGCTTCTGGCATGATACGGGTACCTTTGATCATCTGCTTGAGGCCAGTATTTTTTGGGCCAGAAAAGCCGGAGTGAAGGTATAAATGAGACTATTGGTAACTGGAGGCGCCGGATTTATAGGCTCACATGTAGTAAAAATCCTGCTTGATAAAGATCATGCTGTAACTGTTTTTGATAATCTCACCCGCGGGCACCAAGACCAAATAGATGACCGTGCAAGTTTTGTAAAGGGTGACCTTTCGGATCAGGAAGTTTTAGAAAAAACGCTTAAAAATCATGACGCCGTCATTCATCTGGCATCCTTTATTGAGGTTGGCGAGTCTGTAAAAAAACCCGTAGAATTTGCGGAAAATAATATTTTAGGAACTGTGAAACTTTTAGAAGCAATGAGAAGGACAGGTGTAAAAAAAATTATTTTTTCATCAAGCGCTTGTGTCTACGGCACTCCAAGTAAAACCCCAATCACAGAAGAATCTCCAATGGGAATACAGACAAACCCATATGGGATAACTAAAATTTCCATGGAACAATTTTGCATGCTTTACAGTCGACTCTATGATTTTGATGTAACAATTTTGCGATACTTTAACCCTTACGGGCCGGGAGAACTGCATAATCCGGAGACTCACGCTATACCGAATTTCATAAAGGCAGCTTTACGAAAAAATCCGATGCCACTGTTTTGGAAAGGGAAACAAATAAGAGACTTTATTTATATTGATGACCTGTCAGAAGCTCATACCTTACCTTTAAACCTTACAGGACTTCATATATATAATGTAGGAACAGAAAGCGGGGTAAAGGTTTTAGATGTTGTCAAAAAAATATTTAAGTTATTAGGATATGAGGTTTCGCTGGATGATAAAGGAGAAAGAAAGGGAGATGTACCCAAGTTAGTTGCATCTTCTGAAAAAATCAAAAAGCAGTTAGGATGGAATGCAAAAGTTAATCTCGAAGAAGGACTAAAAAAAACTATTGAGTTTTACCGGAACCACCTTTCTTCCAACTAAGGGCCGATAAAAAAGGATAGAATAGATCTTCTTTTTCCGGGATAACAAAGGTGGAATAAGGTTTTTTTGACTGTGCTTCTTTTTCTGTAAATTGTATATAAGGAACATCAGTTATCACAGCAATCGGCTGCTGTTCATTCCCTTCACCCATTTCCAAAACTGCTGCGGATGCAAGAGAGTCCGGTATGTCTGTTAAGGAAATGTTAAGTCGCCTTCCAAAAATATCTTTTTTACCTCTATAATCTCTAAGTGGCACAAACCCAAAGTGCGCAATAGAAATTCCCACCAAACCTCTTCTCATGGGGATACAGTGGGAGTCAGTAATAATTACACCCAAATTACTGACTTTAAATTTTTTCCTTAAAAATTCCCAAATTTTTTTAGCCGACTTTTGAGGATTTTTTGGCCAAAGAATAAGGTATCCTGCCCCGTTACTTTCATCAATACCTGATGAGGCAATAAGCAAATCATTTTTAATTGTATGTATTATCCACTCATTTGGTGCGAGGGATCTTGGAAGATATTTGTCTGCTTCCTTAATAACCAGTTTATCTTTTCCACCTTTTTCTTGCAAAATACATCTTCCTTCAGCTATCGATACTACTTTGGATGCAACAGCAACAACTGAATTTTCTTCCAGGGACAAAACAGCCGATAAAAGATCCCAAAGATCATCTTCTGGGGGCTTAAATTTTCTTGTTTTTATTGCTTTAACAATCATATGTTTCGCAGTTTATCAATTTTTATTTTTTTTGTCTAACTTGCAGGCTAAATTTCCCAATATCAACTTCTTTAATTAAATAAGATAGCGTAAAGGATGGGCAAATAACCGTATTTTTGCCACCCAAAGGAGTTGATTTTTGTATTAAAGAAAAATATGAGTCCGATTTTTTTGTTCAACACCTTAATCCATATAATATAATAACTATATGGGCCGAAACCACTTTTTCTTAATTCTAATTATCATTCTTCTATTTGGCATATTTTTTAGAACTTATAAATTAGTTGAGAGATTTGGATTTGCTCATGACGCAGATCTTTATTCATGGATCGTTAAAGATATTGTGATTGACCACCACCCCAGATTGATCGGCCAGCTCACCAGCACCGAAGGAATTTTTATCGGGCCACTTTTTTATTATCTTTTAATCCCCTTCTTTTTGATATTCAACATGGATCCTATAGGAAGCGCATACTTTTCTCCTGTTGTTGGAATACTAAATATCCTTAGCTACTATTTTGTGTTATCAAAGCTATTTAATAAAAAGGTGGGTATAATAGCCGCTTTCCTGCAGGCGGTCTCATTGGGAGCAGTCGGTTTTGACAGGTGGGTAGTGCCAACGATCACCACAAAACTTTGGGCTATTTGGTATTTGTATACGATACTAATGATTATAAGAGGAAATTTTAAAGTTTTGCCTCTTTTAGGATTACTGATTGGGCTGATATGGCAAGTACATCTTGCGCTTCTTCCCGCGCTTTTAGCCGTTCCTTTCGCTTTTGTTTTTTCTAAAAAGATACCGCGGCTAAAACAAATCGCTTTTTTTATCTTAAGTTTAGTAGTTTCATCGCTACCCCTGCTGGTATTTGAAATAAAGCACAATTTTATCCAGACAATCAGTCTGGTGAAAAGCTTTCTTATTAATCATGAGGGGGCAACAGGATGGTATAAATTTTGGACCATTTTGGATAAAATTTCCAAAAATACCGATAGTTTATTTTTCTCTCCCGGCTCCCTTCCGAACAATCTAAAATTGTTTTTCAGTATGGGACTGCTGTTGTTGTGTCTGGTGCTTATAAAAAAGAAAATTCTCAAAGCTTACGAAGCAAGTGCTTTACTTATTTGGATAGCAGGGGTAGTTTCATACTTTAGTTTCTCTTCTGTGCAAGTATCTGAATATTATTTTGCAAACTTGGAAGTAATTTTTTTGACACTTGCCAGCCTTCTTATCTGCGTTTTCTTTAATTCATCTGTTTTGAGAAGATACCTTACATTGTTACTTCTTTTCCTGCTGCTTTTTAGAAATGTTATTTTCTACTTAACTTCCGAGCCTTTTCATATCGGATATGCGGAAAAAAAAGCAATTACTCAATATATAGTATCTGATGCAAAGGAAAATACTTTTCCTTGTGTAGCAATAAACTATATAACTTTACCCGGTGAGAATGTAGGTTTTCGCTATCTTTTTTTTATTAACAGCTTAAAATTGGCCCAACCTTCGGATAAAGTTCCGGTTTATAGTATTGTCTTTCCTTATGAGTGGTCTAAACAGGAAGTCAAGGCAGTATTTGGGCATATGGGAGTTATTCCGCCGGCCAAAATTCCTCCCCGGCAAAACTTAGAATACGATTGCAGTGGAGAAAATACTAATTTAACCGATCCGTTGTTTGGATATGTTGAGTAAGGCTTTTGGGATAAGCGGTAAAAGATCGGATGCCAAACCTCCTGCGCTACCTATTTTTTCTTTAAGCGTTTCTCCCGCAACTCCATGCACATACACGCCACAACATGCCGCATCAAAAGTATTGAGTCCTTGGGTCAAAAATCCAGCAACGATTCCGGCTAACACATCACCTGTTCCGGCAGTAGCAAGTAGCGGGTTTACAAATGGGCTGATTGCTACTTTTCCACGAGGGGAGGCAATAATAGTATTTGCTCCCTTTAAAACAATAGTCTTCTGCCATTTTTTTGCAAACTGTCTGGTTATATTTTCTCTATCTTGTTGTATCTTTTCAATGGAAAATCCGGTCAGTCTGGACATTTCTCCGGGGTGAGGTGTTAATACTACATCCCTACCTATTTTATTCCACCAATTCTCTTCCTTAGATAGTAAATTAAGCCCGTCTCCGTCAATTACCATTTTATGTGGATACATCATAAAATTATGCACTAATTCCCTTGCTTTATCTTTCTGACCCAATCCAGGACCTATTAACAAAACCTTATATCCTAAAAGTTTCTTTTCAATTTCATTTCTTAAAAGAAAAGTCACTTCAGGTAATTTTCTGGATACTATAATTTTTACATCATTTGTTGTTGCTAAACTTACCAGTCCCACTCCCACTCTGTAGGCAGCTGCACAAGATAGATATGCAGCACCTGGATAATTTTCTGACCCGGCAATTACCAGAACTTTTCCAAAAGTTCCTTTATTGGCATCTTTTAACCTTTTAGGAAGTAAGGAAGAAATATAGTTCTTTGTCAGTTCCATCTAATTAGGGTAGTGACAGCGTTTATATTTTTTGCCAGAGTTACACCAGCATGGGTCGTTTCTGCCGATTTTTCCATGAGGTTTAGTTAATTGTCCCTGATGACCATAGACTTGTTCAGAAACTATCCCATTCCTTTCAATAGTCACTTTGGTAGTACCCATTTCGTCATTGCGAGCGACCCCCTCGACTACGCTCGGGGTAAACTCCGGGAGCGCGGCAATGACGGGTGGTATTTCACTTGAAACATCAACTTTTGGTCTAACCTCCACAGCTGCATCCATCTTAATTGGTTCTGCTTGTATAACAGAAGGAGCTTGCCCCGCAACTGCTACTTTGTAAATCCTGTGTACAATTTCAAAATCTTTCTCTGACATTAACTTTTCAAAAAGTTCAAACCCTTCTCTTTTGTATTCAATCAAAGGATCTCTTTGAGCATAACCCCGAAGGCCAATGCCGGCACGGAGATCATCCATAGTATCCAAATGTTCTATCCATAAAGTATCAATAGTGTTTAAATAAACAAAAACCTCCATATCTCTTGCAGTATTTTCCCCTACTTGTTGTTCACGCTCCTCATAAAATTTTGTTGCAAGATCTATTAAAAACTTTGATATTTCATCGGCACTGCCAAAGGTGGAAATTTGTTTTTCTATTCCCTTTTTACTCTCCGGGTCCAACGGAACTATAGTTGAAAACTCTTCAGCAATCTTTTGTGCATCTATCCCTTCTTCGACATAGACTGTAACTACTGCAATAATCTCATTTTCAACTTTTTCTAAAATCTCGGTCTTTAAGGTGATATCCTTTTGTTCTGCTGTATTTAATACCTTTTTTCTAATTTCATAAATAATTTGTCTTTGCTGATTCATCACGTCATCATATTCAACAGTATGTTTCCTGATATCAAAGTTGTGCCCCTCAACCTTTTTCTGGGCCCCCTCTATTGCCTTTGAAACAAGTCCGTGTTCAATTGGCACATCTTCCGGCATCTTAAGAAAATCCATAACGCGCGAAACTTGTTCTCCTCCGAAAATCCTCATCAAATCATCCTCCAGTGAAACAAAAAAGCGTGACTCGCCCGGATCTCCCTGACGACCTGAACGGCCACGAAGTTGATTATCAATTCTTCTTGATTCATGTCTTTCCGTGCCAATAACAAAAAGACCGCCAAGACTGGCAACGCCTTTATCCAAAACAATATCAACACCTCTTCCTGCCATATTTGTTGCAACTGTAACTGCACCCTTCTCGCCTGCCTTTGCAATAATTTCTGCCTCTTTTTCATGATTTTTTGCATTAAGCAGAGCATGCGAGATCCCTTTTCTTTTAAGCAGCTCCGATAAAAATTCATTTTTTTCTATGGAAGTAGTCCCAACTAAAATAGGTTGTCCTTTTTCATGAAGACTGGAAATTAAATTTGCAACTGCCGTATATTTTGCAGTTTGTGTTTTATAAATAATGTCCGGATGGTCTGTTCTTACCATTGGTTTGTGAGTAGGAATTACAACAACATCCAACTTATAAATTTTTGCAAATTCCTCTGCTTCGGTTGCGGCAGTACCTGTCATACCGGCAAGCTTTTGATACATCCTGAAATAATTCTGGAAGGAGATTGTCGCAAAAGTTTGAGATTCTTGCTGAACGGAAACTCCTTCTTTTGCCTCAATTGCCTGATGCAGCCCTTCTGAATATCTTCTTCCGAACATCAGTCTTCCTGTAAACTCATCAACAATAATTACTTCACCGTCCTTTACAACATAATCTTTATCTTTCTTAAACAAAGTTTTTGCCTTCAATGCTTGTTCAAGATGATGCAGTGTTGAAAAATCTTTTTCATAAAGATTATCCACTTTAAGAATCTTTTCAAGTTTTGCTATCCCGTGTTCTGTTAAATGGGCTGTTCGCAGTTTCTCATCCATGACATAGTCACTTTCTTTCGATAAACCATCAATAAGTTTTGAAAAGCTGTAGTATTTTTCAGTTGCCTCTTGTTGTGGTTGAGAAATAATTAAAGGAGTTCTTGCTTCATCAATTAAGATTGAATCAACCTCGTCAACAACGGCAAAATAATGTCCGCGTTGTGCCTGATCGGATAATCTAAAAACCATATTATCCCGAAGATAGTCAAAACCAAACTCATTGTTAGTACCATATGTAATATCTGCCTCGTAAGCTTCTTTTCTTGTTATTGGCCTAAGATACCGTAATCTTTTATCATCATGTGATCTGTCTATATATTTAGGATCATAAATAAATGCATTTTCGTGCACAATTGTTGCGCAAGTCGCTCCCAAAGCATGAAATATAGGGCCCATCCAACCGCAATCCCTTCTTGCTAAATAATCATTTACTGTAACAACATGTACACCTTTTCCCCCTATTGCATTTAAAAAAAGCGCAGGCGTTGCAGATAAAGTTTTACCCTCTCCTGTTTTTTGTTCTGCAATTTTACCTTGATGCAAAACTACTCCCGCCATCATTTGTACATCAAAATGACGCTGTTTTATAGTCCGCAGTGATGCTTCCCTGCAACAGGCATAAACTTCCGGCAGAAGCTCATCCAAACTTTTTCCGCGCTCATGCTCCAACTTAAACTCTGCAAACTTACCTTTGAGCTGTTTGTCAGAAAGTTTGGAAATTTTCTTCTCAAGACTATTAATAGCCAAAACATACGGCTTAAGCTTTTTTATCTCCCGCTCATTTGAATCCAAAAGTTTTCCCAAAAAACCTAGCATAGCTTTCATATTATATCTGATTTACCAAAATGGGTCATTGACAAGAAGTTAGTCATTTGTATAAACTGACACTGATAATTTCTGCCTAAATGGATACCAATACTAAAAATCCCACAGACCCTAATTTACCCACTCCATCTACCGATGTCGGCGCTACCCTCCCCCCATCCCCTACCGACCCTGATGCAAATGCTGTTCCTCCTGATTCTCCTTTAAATCCACCTTTACAGCCGTCCCAGTCAGCTATGCAACCCCAACCAACTCCGAGCCCGATCCAATCAGAACCGATTCAGCCAGACTCAAGTTGGCAACCTGCCTCACCTTCTCCTGCCACCTGGCCTCCGACCCTACCTCCTGTTTCCGAGCCACCCCCACCATCCGAACCCGTACCTCCTACAACATCACCGTTGGATAATCCTTGGGGAGCACCAATCCAACCTCCTCCAATTGATAGCACGCTTCCAAACCCACAGCCATCTCCAGACTTACCGCCGGATTCTACAAATTCATTACAATCTGCATCAACAGAATCTGTACCAACTGACCTTTCACATCTTATTACCAATACCTCTCCTCAAGACCCGATTCAAGAAGTTGCTCCAACTTCTGAAACTTTGGTAGTACCCCCTGCAAATGGTGCCCCGGAAGTTCCTACTCTACCAACCGAAGATAATAACAGAGGAATACCAAAATGGGTAATTGGACTGGGAATAGGACTGTTGATTGTGGTAGCCGGGACTTCCGCTTACTTTATATTAGGCATTGGTCAACCGCCTAAAGCCACAAATACCCCGCAAAATGAGACTCCTACTAACCAACAAATCAAAGCTCCACCACCGGTTTCCCAACCCTCCCCGTCTACTGCTACAGATTCTGGCACGTTTGGAGAGTTAGAAGAAGGTGGTAGCCAGCAGGCAACGTCAGCAGCAGATTTAATCAGGCAAAGACAACAACAAGGACAATAGGCTTTATCCCTTATGAATATGCTTTAACCACCACTGTTTAATAAAAGGGGCAGATAGTGTTGAGAGAATAAAAGCAATGCTTGGAACAATAGCATCAAGGAGTGGTTCAACAGTACCAACAAACATAAAAAAGATTGCAATAACTATATAAGTTAAAAAAACAATCATAACCTTGCGGGTCCAAGAAACTTCCCAAGCTTTTTCTCTTTCTACCCTTCTGTTTCTTTCTTTAATAGCATCTATTTCTTTTTCTAAATCTTGAATTGTGCTCATTATTTTTTTGGAGTAATTTCAGAAAATCCCGTATATTTTTGTAAAACTTCCGGGATTTTTACAGATCCATCTTCCCTTTGAAAATTTTCCAAAATAGCAATAATCATTCTACCAATAGCAAAACATGTCCCATTTAATATATGGACATATCCTTTTAATGGCTGGCTTGCAATTGAACCATTAGAGAAAACTGGTGGAATCTCGTATTTTATATTTAATCTTCTGGCTTGAAAGTCAGTTGTAGTCGAAATGGAATGAGTTTCTCTAAACTTCCCCTGAGATGGAATCCATGTTTCAATATCTTTAGTTTCAGCACCTGGAAAACTCAAATCACCAGATGCTAGCTGTACTACTTGGTATGGGAGTCCAAGTCTTTTCATTAAATCCTCTGCTATTGATAACATTTTTCCTCTTTCAGTTTCATCATCTTCTGGTTTTACAAACGCAACCATCTCCACTTTATCAAATTGATGAACTCTAAATATTCCCTTTGTATCCTGACCATAAGAACCCGCTTCTCTTCTAAAACAAGGTGAAAATGCAACATATTTTTTTGGTAATTCTTTCTCATCCAGAACTTCATCACTATGCATTGATACAATTACATGTTCTCCTGTTCCAATAAGGTAAAGATTATCTGTAGGCAGATAATAATAATTTTCATTAGCTGTATGTTCATCGTCTATCTTCCCATGCCAATAACCTAGGCCATCGGTAATCTCCTTTTTAAGTAATGCTGGTGGTATTATTGGAATAAATTTTTCTTTTCTCAAGGTTTCAATGGCTAACTGAACCAGAGCGAACTCCAAAAGAACACCTTCATTTTTAAGGTAACCAAATCTTGTGCCTGAAACTTTTGCTGCTCTTGGGATATCAATAATATCTAAGATCTCTCCCAATTCAACATGATCTTTGGGAGTAAACTCAAATTTAGTCGGTTCACCTTCTTTTCTTAGTATTTTATTGTTAGAAGCATCTCCTTCTGGTACACCTTCTACTGGAACATTCGGTATTTGATACATCAAATCCTGCCACTGTTTCTCTACTTCATGTAATTTCTTCTCTAATTCATTTAGTTCACTTTTAATTTTCTTGCCAGCTTCTATATCTTTCTTCTTTGCTGCTTCATTTTTTTTTGCCCGTAATTCGTCTACATCAGTAGTTAATTTCCGTCTCTCACCATCCAGTTTTAAAAGCTTATCCAAATCTACTTCAAGCTTTTTATCTTTAACAGCTTTTTTAACTTTTTCTAAATTTTCTCTTATAAAATTAATATCTAACATTATTTTTTCTCCTGCCAATCTCTGGCTGGTTCCACCTCCCCTGACAAAATTAAATCAACTGCCCTTTTATGCCAGTCAAATTTTGTTATATGAAAAACCTCCTTAAAATATTTTAACGCACTCTGGGCTGCTGGTACACCTTTCATTTGAGCCAGTGCATCCAAATTATCAGCAGTCTTTACTACCCTTGCCTCTAAAGTTTTTCTCTCATTATATTCTTTAACTAGTTCCATCAGCTCCTTGCTATCATCCAGTCCTTCTAAAAGAGCTCTCATTCCTTCTTCTTCAATATTTTTAAAAACTCCTCCTGCCATGCCTTTAACAAAAGTACCGACATCTCCAACAATTGTCTCACCAATGTCATGCACTAAACCCATTTTTAATGTCTTTTCAGCATCAATTTTTAATCCTTCTTTTTTAAGTTGTTTTGCTAGAAAATATGCCAAAAGAGCTGTTGAAAAAGAATGTGCTGCTACAGAATCCGCTTCATTTCTTTTAAATCCCATGGCAATAAAGCCTTGCCTCGGAAGTTCTTTCGCCCATTGCAAAGTCAAAAAAACTTTTAGAATTTTTTTTAGATCGGATATTTTCATATTGTTGCTATGATACATTTGAGTATCATAGTAATTATTTCTTGCCTTTTGGCCTTAAGGTTGGAAATGGTATCACATCTGCGATCGAAGGGGAATTAGTCATAACCATTACCCACCTATCAAGTCCAGGTCCAATTCCAGATGTAGGAGGCATTCCATATTCCAAAGCCTCCAAAAAATCATCATCTGTTTTTTGAGCTTCCGAATTCCCTCTCTTCATCTTCCTTTTTTCTTCAATCCATGCCTCACGTAGAGCCTGTGGATCGTTTTGTTCAGTCCAATTAGTTCCCATTTCCATTCCTGCAACATAAATATCAAAGCTTTCAACAAGCTTTGGATTATCTTCTTTTCTTTTAGCAAGAGGGTAAAAATCAGCAGGATAATCATACACAAAGGTTGGTTGAATAAGCTGATCAGTACATTTCTTCTCAAAGATTTCCAAAAGTATCTCACCATCTGTCATATAATCTTTTATTTCTACCCCTAATTTTTTAGCAAGCTTTGTTGCTTTTTCCAATGTATCTATTTCTGAAAGATGAACACCTGTATGCTTTTTGAAAAGATCAACAAGCTTTACCCTTTGCCATGGTTTCTTATAATCTAAAACCTTCCCTTGGTATGTAATTTTTGTTGTACCAAAAACTTTCTTTGCAACCTGTTCAAACATTTCCTCTATTAAATTCATGTTATCCATATAATTTGCATAAGCTTCCATTGTTTCAAACATTGTAAATTCAGGGTTATGATTTTTGTCCATCCCTTCATTTCTAAAAACATGTCCTATTTCAAAAACTTTTTCAAATCCTCCAACAATAAGTCTCTTTAAATAAAGTTCATTGGCAATTCTAAGATAGAAATGGCTGTCAAGTGCATTGTGATGCGTTTTAAATGGTTTTGCCCTACCTCCACCATATACTGGCTGAAGTATTGGATTTTCAACCTCAGTATAGCCTTTCTCCTCTACTAAAAATTTTCTGATTTCATAAATAATTTTAGATCTAGCTTCCATTACCTCTTTAACTTTTGGATTCATTAAAAGATCCAGATACCTTTTCCTATATCTTTCCTCAACATCTTTTAATCCATACCAAGAAGAAGGAAGAGGCCTTATACTTTTTGATAAAATTATAAAACTGTCTACATCAACAGTTATCTCTCCTGCTTGAGTCTTAATAACTTCCCCAGTAGTTTCTATAAAATCACCCAAATCCAAATTTTGTAAAAAATCATATTTCTCACCTTTAAGTGAATCTTGTCTAAAAAGAAGTTGGATTTTTCCGGAAGCATCCTCTATATCTGCAAAAGTAATTTTTCCATGAGGCCTCAAAGATCTAATTCTTCCAGCAACAGAAACCTTTTTACCCATCATTTTTCTGGCAATGGAAATTGTATGTTTTCTATTAGATTTAGAGGGATAAGGATTTATCCCCAAACTTTTGATATTTTTTAACTTTTTAAGTCTTTCTTTTTGTAAATTCTCTAATGGCATGAGCAAAGTATAGCTTAAGAATCGCTTAAAGTGAATACTAAGCAATCTGTGAAATCTGGGATTAGACTACTATCATATCTGAAACAGGAATTTCAGGCATCGGCATTTCGACTATGGGTAAAATTGATCTTCTTAAGACTTTTCTTCCTGCTGTTTGTGCTATCCTATTTATAAACTGTTTAACTATCCGATCACTTCCATGCTCATCAAGAAATTCTGATGATGCAGCTAAAACAGCTTCACTTTCCATCAATGTACTGACTTTGAGCATTCTCTTTTCCTCAGTATAGAGATCTTCTCTTCTTGAGTCAATAATTCTATCATCAGGCACAGCAATTAACCTCAATCCATTCTCATTTGCACTAGTTCCTGAAACATAAGCTGCTATAACAGCCTCTGCTGCATTTTGATTTACTGCCACTTCTTCTCCACCACGATATTTAATAAACCCAATTTGGAGAATAGGATAAGCGTGATCTTCGAAATAAGCTGCAGCCTGGTAGGGGTAAGATGTAGCTACTCTAAAAAGCCTATCTGGATTATCAGGAAAATATAAATCCTCTGGTTTTTTGTAAGGAGAATCAATGGGAACTTCTAAAACAACCCTGCAAGGACTTATACCTAGAGGTACTATCTCTTCCACTTCTATACCCTCTAATTGTGCTTCTCGTAAAACATCTCTTCCAAATATTCCAAACTGACTGGCACCCTCCCCAAGTCTATAAGGAATATCTCCACCTCTATTGAGATCAATGCTTCTTAGATAATCATCATTATCAACTGCAGCATGAAGGCTACCATTCTCCCAAACATGAAAATTAAATCCTGCACGTTGCAGAAAGCTCACTGCATCGGAGCGCATATTGTGACCTTTCTCTATAGCTAATGAAATTTTAGGACCTAATTCTTGATACATATTTTCTACAAACTATCTATCCCTACTAAGTAGGGAAAGAAATTTCTGACATTGTATCATAAAATTGCAATAGTGAAAAGTACTCAAACAGAAGTGTTTATTTTGCTTAAAGCTTTGGAGAAACGGTCAAAAGTTTTTAAGTTTGCATTCTTTTTAATAAACCTTTCAGTCTCCTTATATGAACCTTTTTGCAAAAGATAAACCAGCTTATATGCTATTGTTTCAATCTCAAAGAAAATTCTTGAAAAATTAGGCCAAGAAATACCGCTACTTTCTTTCAATGCTCCATTAGACAAATAAGAGTTAAGCAGAATCGAGTTTCCAGTTATATGGGCCTGTTTGGCAATATTTTGTTTATAAAGCAACCAATCTGTTATCATCCAAACTATGTGAATTATCATAATAGCCTCAAGCTGCTCTTGAGAGATCAATCCTTTCACAACTAAATGTTTGCTGTGTTCTATACCTGATGCAAAGCCATTTGCTTCATCAATTGGCGGATATAACTCTTGTAATCTTTCTCTTGCTCCTTCAAATTTATGCAATTGTTTTCCAAGCTCATAAAGAAGTATACTCCAACCAGTTGCCTCTAAAAGTAACTGCTTAGAATATCTGGAAGCAAATCTTGGCTCAAAAATTGTTTTAAAAATAGGATAGTAAAGTTTTTCAAACTTCAGTCTAATTTGTGAAGCATAGATTACAGTCCTGGCACCATATTTTAGGGCTAGATCCAAATCTTGGGGAAAATGTTCACCTGAAGATAGAACATCTGCAGGATAGCCCGCTATCATAGGAATTGATTCTACAAATACACTTACTCCTCTCTTAGCAATTTCTGTAGAGTGATATTTACTAAAGCTCAATTTTGCCGAAGAGTATAAGGCCTCTTTATATTGTTCAGCAAGCCGGGTGTACTCTTTATTTATGAGCCCAACAAAAGCTTGAAATGCTCTTTTTATACCGAGTAGTTTATCAAGATGGGTTTCAAAAGGACCAACATTAAAATCTAATTTGGAATTTTTAACCTTTACCCACGCCTCGTATCCTTCTTTTACATTACCTTCAATCATAGACTGCGCACGAGCTTCAAGATAAAGCTTAAAGGACTTATTTGTACAAAGCTCTGCAGCTTTTTGAAGCTTGTTGGCAATCGGCCTTAGGTACTTGAAGTAATGAATACTGTAAGGTATGGCTTCCAGCTTACCATTTTTCCTCTCCACATAAGTGAAGGGGAAGAGTATTTCAGGGTTAATTATGGCTGCATGTTCTAACTCACCCTTGGTAATCCCTTTAGGGTAAAAACCCTCTTTAAGTTGAAGTTCATATAAAGAAGCAGTGTCCTTAACTACTTCTTCTAAAATTTTCAAGATTAATCTTTCTTCTTTAGAAAGATCAGAATAAATCTGTTTGTTTAATTTATATTTTCTGTAATACATCATTTTATCTCCAATACCTTACATTTGTATTTGACTATTGGTGTTGTTACCTCTATAACCTCTCCTTTTTTAGCTCCAAGTAGTGTTGAGCCCAGTGGAGATTCATTTGAGATTCTTTTTTTAGAAGGATCTGCCTCAACCCTGCCAACTATGGTAAATTCATCAATTCCATCATCCATTTCTATCTTTACTGTAGAGCCAATCACAACAAATTCATTATCCCGCCCCTTAGAAATTATCTTCGCACCTTTTAATATTTCTTCAAGTTCAGATATCCTGTTTTCAACCAAAGATTGATCTGCTAAAGCAGCATCATATTCGGAATTTTCCGCCAAATCACCATATTCTCTGGCCTGGCGGATCTTTTCCGCAATCTCGCGTCTTCTTTCTTTTTTCAGATAATCCAGCTCTGATTTAGCATCAGTTAAACCTTTGGATGTAAGGTAAACATTCTTAACTCTTTTTGGCGAGGGTCTCATGTTGATCGCGCAAATTCTATTGTAAATTACCCCCAAAGTCAAATATAGCGGATATAAGTAC
>ERZ1292623.3-Hain-H51-01um-R1-3-length-322440-cov-10_pt2 | contig 239641 bp, 251 predicted proteins | sample MGYA00564398_ERZ1292623 | MGnify/ENA primary metagenome ERZ1292623 (study PRJEB36523, sample SAMEA6512633) | groundwater metagenome | collected 2019-01-07 | study: AquaDiva: Metagenomics assemblies of 32 groundwater samples
GTGACACCTACATCTCTGGTGGTCTTGGAGTAGGGAATGCGACCACGGCTGATGGTGTACTTGAAACATCAAGTTACGGAGTATTCGGCAACCTCATCAAAGCAAACACCGGTACTTCCACCTTCACCGGAGGAGGAATAGTTGCTGACTCTATCCGCCTCGAACATATTCTTTCATGTACGGGAGCAAGTACTCTTGATACCGATGCGAATGGCGCGATCATCTGTGGCACTGATGCTGATACCGACACCACCTACACGGCTGGCAACAACCTTGCACTCACCGGCACTCGCTTCGATGTCAAAACCAACCTCTACTCCATGGGTGACATCTTCGCGACCACCACCGGCTCTTCCATATATGCCTCATCAACGGTACAGGGAGCAACACTCATCGGTTACTCAAACATCTTTGCCGCGACAACCTCACAACCCCTCGCCGTACTCGCTGTCTCGGGTGACACCTACATCTCTGGTGGTCTTGGAGTAGGGAATGCGACCACGGCTGATGGCATCATCGAAACCTCCGACAATATCTATGTAGGTGGCCGCGTCATTTCTCGCGGATCAGCTACCTCCACTTTCACGGGAGGAATCTTCGCCAACGCTTTCCAAACAAACCTTCCTTCATGTGATTCGTTGGATACCAATAGTAGTGGCGCGATCATTTGTGGAACGGATGCGAGTGGTGGAGCAGGTACACCCAACCTCATCTATCGTTCACTCTCCGGCACCAAGTACTACACGGCGTCATCATCGGCGACTGACGCAAAAGCATGGCATTTCAATGACGGCTTTGTCTCATCAGCATCTTCATCAATCGCAGGCCGTCTCCATATCGCTGACAACCCTCTTGATCTCACGGGTACGGCAGTCTTCAACGCTTCCTCAACTGCACATATCTCCGGCAATACCTGGCTTGGTGCAAATCTCTTGGCAGGAGGTACTACTTCCCAACCTCTGGCAGGATTTGCTTTGGGTGGAGCTACTGCCGGCACTAATGTTGATGCCTACCTCTCCGGAGGTTTGGGAGTAGGGAATGCGACGACGGCTGATGGGGTTCTCGAGACATCTAATCTCGCCTATATTGGTGGGATTTTGAGAGTTGTCGGAACGGGAACAAGCACATTTACCAATGGAGGCATTTTTCTCGACGGCGATCTTACTTTTGGAAAAGGCGCAGGAGGGCCAAAAACATATCACATTGAGCCAGTGCAGACGTATGATGCGACCAGAGGGGTCGAGATTGCGATTCAGGGCGGTAGAGGAGGATCTACTGCATTCGGTGCAAATGGTGGTGGTGGCGATCTCTCGCTCGACGGAGGTCTAGCTTTTTGTGAAACCGAAGATGGTATTTGTCTTGGATTGCCGAATTTTCATGGAAGTGTGCTTTTAGGTACCTATAATCGACATAGCGCAATTGGTGTGGGGACTACTACTCCGTGGGGTAAGTTTTCTATAGAACAGATTAGTAGTGGCATTATTGCAAAAGCTCGAAAGCCAGTCTTTGTAGTCGCTGATACGGGTACATCTTCGCCGTTTATTTTTGTTTCTCAAAAAGGTGTCGTTGGCTTTGGCACCTCATCGCCCACAAATCTTTTCCTCAACCCCGGTGATGTAGCCATCGGCAGAGGAGGCGCTACTTCAGATCTCTATGTATCAGGCGGTCTCGGGGTAGGGAATGCGACCACGAGTGATGGAGACTTTGTGGTAGGTAATGATTTCTACGTGTATTCAAATGGTCGAGTTGGCATCAGCACTTCGACGCCATCAGTGGCAGAAAGTACATTGGGTGGGTTTAGTGTAGGTGTCGATACCTATATTGCGGGAGGTCTTGGTATTGGTGCGGCGACCACGGCTGATTATTCTCTCGAAATTGGCAGTGGGTTTAACGCTGGGTCGAAATTTTTCAATCTCTATAGTAACAATAAAATTGCGATTGGTACGACGACTCCTGGTTACGCGATGCTCAATCTTTCCGCTACCACTACCTTTGCGGGTACGCGTCGGTACGGCCAGGTGCTTGCCGATACGCTCAACCAACGCTTCCAATATTATGAAGAAAACTTTAATCGCGGACCGACATTTTCTTATGTAGCTGCTAATCCATCTCTTTCGGCGCCCTATGATGAGTGGAGTCTTGAAGAGTCGGTTCAAACCAATGGTTGCACATTTGCGCTGACTGATGCCGAGGCCAAGGGCATTTTGACCATTAGTGCAGGATCAGGTTCACCCGGGTGTCTTTGGTATCAGGCGGGTGCAACATCGGGCAATGATATATTTACAAGCTATACAGCTAGCAACAATACGATCTTTGAGACGCAGGTATTGCCAAGCGCAAACGCTGATAATACCGCAGAGATCCTCACGGGTCTTGGTCAGCAGGCCGCTGGATTTACATCAATCGCTACTACCGATGGTATTTATTTTGCAAATTGTTCGTCGGCAACCGCTTGTGGTACCAGCAACGGCATCACTACATGGTATGGGATTACTTGTAACGCTTCATCGTGTACCTTTACTAATCTCAACAAAGCGATTAGTACTACTGCATATAATAAATTACGCTTTGAGGCGCATAGTGGGCATGTCGATTTTTATGTCAATGATATTTTTGCGGGCAAGAATGTGGCTACCATACCTGATGAAGCCCTCGGTATTATCACAAACTTTTTTGGTCTGTCACAAACATTGAAGGTTGACTTCTTCCATGCGTGGACTGATGACCCGGGCGATGATGGTCTTGCGCAAGTATCAAGTGCGCAGATTCTTACCCCCGAGTCGCGCCTTCTGACAGGCAGTGATCTCGCCGAGTGGTATCCTACCGCGAGCAATGTGGAGCTTGAGCCGGGTATGGTAGTGCGCATGGCTACATCATCAATTATTGAATATTCGGATAAGACCTATGATACGGCGGTGATCGGTGTGGTATCGAGTAGCCCCGGTCTTGAGTTAAGTCAGCACTACGAAGATGGCTGGACGCCCGTGGCTCTCGCCGGTCGCGTAAAAGTAAAAGTATCGCTCGAGGGCGGATCAGTTCGCATGGGTGATGCGCTCACATCATCAAGTATCGAGGGGTACGCCATGCGTACCAGAAAGCCAGGTAAGGTGTTGGGTTATGCGCTTGAATCATTTGATGATACAAGCTCTAGTGTCACCATGAAGAATTTACCGGATGGCACACCTATCGCAACTGGCGAAGTGCTGATGTTTGTTAATCTCGGATGGCACGAGCTTGATACCGAGCTTGCGAGCGCTACCAGTACGCAGTCGTGGGTCGTCGACGCAGAGACGGGTCGTATGACTACTTCGTACGCGCTTAATCTTGGTGGGCAGTCTATCGAAAATATAAAATCTATCACTGCTGCGTCAGGCAAATGGTCTATTGATGAAGATGGCAATATGATTGTAAAATCAATCGAAGCTGATGCTATCAAAACAAAAGAGTTGCGAGTGGGTGAGTCAGGTGCGCCGAGCGGCGTGACACTCTTTGATGAATCAAATGGTGAGCCGTATTGTATCAAGGTTGTAGGCGGCGCGGTGACCACGGTTGCCGGATCATGTATTGATAATGCTTTGCAAAACCCGCCGCCTCCTCCGTCAGAATCTGGCAGTGGAGAGTCTCTGCCCCCACCACCACCCGCGGAAGAATTACCGCCGTCAGACGATGGCGAGACGCCCCGGTCGCCTGTGTCAGAAACTCTGCCGCCACCCGAGACGCTACCTCCACCACCTGATGGTGGTCTTGGTGAGATTACCCAAGAGCCACTACCGCCGCCAATCGACGAACCTCCGCTTGCGTGAGAGTTATTATGGTAGACAGAGATTCCGTGTCCACAATTCCTGCTCATTTTATTTTTTTAGGTAGCGTGCTACAATGTGCAATAAATAGGGGGTGGGGTGGATTATCAGTAAGTAATCAAAGATCCATGAGTATAAAAAAGAGTATCAACAAGCTCGTGTCAACCATACTGTCTTTAAAGAGAGAATTCGCCGTGTATATCCTTTTTGTGGTCCCAGCCCTTTTCTTCTTGGCGGTAATTGTTGCCAAACCAACAGCTACCCTAAGTAGTAATTCTCAACCGGTCTTAGTGCACAGCGTCGATAGTACAGGTACCCAAGACTCTCTTTCGCTCGATGTGTGGGGAAATTATGCGTTTACTGGCAATGCTGCGGGTAAGTTCTATGTTCTTGATCATGCCACAACCACCGGTTCGGGTGTTCATGCCTCTTTAAATATCGAAGCGCCAGTAAAAGATGTCATTGTAACACGAGACTATGCATATTTAGCAACTGGTAAGGATTCGGGAGAGCTCATCGTTGTTGATACGCGTCAACGAGATAATCCTACGATTGTTGGCAGCTACAATGCTTTTGGCTCTGCAAGTGGTTTGTCATTGGCAGTTTCAAATAATAGGCTTTATTTGGGAACCGCAAATAATAGTGGTGCCAATGGCAAAGAGTTTTTAGTTTTAGATATTTCTAACCCCGAAAGCCCAGGTCTAGTAGGCTCTTTTGAAGTAGGAGCTCAAGTAAAAAGTATCGCTATTGATAACAACAAAGCGTATATTGTTACTTCAAATACGACAGCAGAACTTAGGATGTTGGATATTTCAAACCCTCTTGCTATTTCACTTATCGCAACATATAATCTCCCAGGCAACGGCATCGCGAATGCTATAACCCATAAGAATGGTTTTCTTTATGTTGTATCCAATAACGGCGGATCTCCGCAGCCTGATTTTTTCGAATTTTCTACGGATAATAATTTTTTCACCCTTGTTTCATCAGCAGATTTAGCAAGTGATAATAATGACATTGTAGTCAGAGCGGGGAGGGCGTTTATTGCCACTCAAACAGTTGGCAAGCAGCTTACGATCCTCGATGTATCAAACCCAATGAGTCCCGTGTTGTTTTCTACATATAATGCAGGTGGTGCCAGTAACAAAATTAAGATGAATGGTCCGCACATATATCTTGCAACAGGGAATAATACTCAAGAACTCCAGGTTGTAAATCCACTTGTTCCACTACGCATTTTAGATATTAACAATGATGGCATTATACGCATAGGATGTTTAGGTGACTCAAATACATTCAATTGGAGCAGGGCAAGATGGTGTGATTTTCTTGTTCAACAAATAGCCGTACAAACACCTGTGGGGAACAATAGCCCCGCATTTACGGGAGCTACTGTTACGCATAATCCAAAAGGGGGGCTCTGGGATGCATATGGACAAATGCCTATGGTATTGGCTGCCGGAGTTGATGTGATTATCTTACCCTTCGGCACTAACGATATTAATTTGTTCCACCGAACTCCAGAGGAAATTGTTGCCGCATATTCTGAGAATAAAGCAACCGCAGAGGCGGCTGGATTCCCGGTATTTATCGCACTTACTCCGCCTTTGCAGGATGGAATTTTAGGGATTCCTCAGCCAGAGCGAGAGGCAACCAATAATCTTATCAAGCAAACATTTCCTTCTGAGTATATTATTGATTTTTCTTCCACTATGATCCCCGAAGATTACGGAGATTTGGTGCACATGAATAATTACGGTCAATTTGAGCGTGCCCGCAAGGCATACGAAAGATTCCTGTACTCAGATTAGATAACTATCTACGAGTGAAATATTTCTTTGTCGGCATCAAAGGCGTTGGCGTTGTGGGCATTGCCACGCTCTATAAAGAATGGGGGCATGAGGTTCTTGGCTCTGACACCGAGGAGGTATTTTTTACTGCCGAGATTTTGAAAAATCTCGGCATTTCGGTTGTTTCGTTTGATGTCTCTCATATAACCGTTGATATATCGAAGGTTATTTACTCAAGCGCATACGGGGTGGATCATCCACAAGTGGCACGCGCCCGTGAACTTGGTATTCCCGTCGCCTCATATTCAGAGGCGCTTGCAGAACTTTTTAATACAAAAAAGGGGGTTGTAGTAACGGGAACGCATGGCAAGACGACAACGAGCGCGATGCTCGCGCGCGTTCTTGAAGACGCGAGTTTTGACCCTACTGCCGTTATCGGCGGCGAGCTGGTCGAGTGGGGGCGCACGGTGCGTACGGGTTCTAGCGAGTGGATGGTGGTGGAGGGCGATGAATATCAAGCAAAAATTTTAGCGCTCAAACCATATGCGGCACTGATTACCAATATCGAATACGATCATCCCGATTTCTATAAAAACGAAGAAGAATATAGGGCAGTATTTAGGCAGCTCGTGGCTTCAATGCCGCCCGAAGGTATTGTGGTAGCACACCAGAGTACCAAAGATCTTATTGAGGCATCCGGCACGAAAGCGCGTACGATATTTTTTAGCGAACTTGATCAATCAATCAATTTGACGCTTTGGGGCAAGCACAACCGTGAAAATGCTGCGGGCGTGTTGGCGCTTGCTGATGCGTTGGGCGTCGAGCACGCGATCGCCACGAAGGCGCTAGCAGGTTTTCGCGGCACCAAACGCCGTATGGAACTCTATACTGATGCCGACGCACCGGTAGTCGTGCTCGATGACTATGCGCACCATCCGACCGAGATTCGCGCGACACTCTCTGCGTTGCGCAACCACTATGGCAATCGGCACATCATCGCTCTTTTTCAGCCACATACCTATTCACGCACCAAGACATTTCTTGCCGATTTCGCGACAGCGTTTGGTGATAGTGATGAGGTCGCGATTCTCGATGTCTATAGCTCCGCGCGCGAACAGGCAGGTGAGGTGACAGGGAAAAATCTTTTTGAAGAAGTAGCTAGGCACCATGCGCATGTGTCGTTTGCCTCTACTGTTGATGATGCGTTGGCATTTGTACGCGACAAGGCAAAGCAAGACTGCGTGGTAGTCACCATGGGTGCTGGCGACATATGGCGTGTAGCGGAGGCACTTTCTCGCGATCTACAGCAGGGGAATTGAAAAGAGTGTTCCTTCCGAGAGTATAAAGAGTAGCTCGTTTTCGGGTGATACGAGAATATGAGGTTTTTTGCCACGAAAAATAGTAAATATATTGTGCCGGTCGCGCCCGTCAAGCTCGATAATATCTACGGTAGTGTCTGTAGCAACGACCAAAGCTTCTCGGTTAGGATAGAAAGCAATATTTCGTATCGTTTCCGCAAGAGTGATGAGCTTCGATTCATCGCGATCGGCATAGGTTGGTAGATACGCTTCGCCATCAAGCCATTTGATCCAGATGCTATGGTCGTCCCACCAGACGATGCGTGACGGCTCGTAAGCAAAGGTTTTTATTTTTTTTGATGCGACAAAATCGCGAGCCGTTTTTGTATAGGTAGTGGTTGCCGTACTTACTGCGTTTGCTGGTGGGAGCTTGGTGGTCGTCTGGGTATCGAGTGAAAAGAGATCAAAAGCGCGGCGCGGCTTCGTAAGGATCAGCGCTTGTTCATCGTCATTGAGGAATTGTATGGAAATATATTCTCCGTGTGTGAGTTTTTGTGGTTTTTCAGTTGATACAAGTAAAGCTTCCGCGCGCACAACCTGGGCAGGATAGACACGCAATGTTTTTTCCCATGTATGATAGCCATCTTTTTCAAGACGCACGCGGTATTTGCGCGGTGTGAGGCCCTGCAAAAAGAGCTCGCGCGAGAAAATATTTGTCTCCCGCTCGAGTGTGTTGTCGACAAAAATACGCACGCCGGTAGTGGGTGTAGGTGCTAGAGACAAGCCGCCCGCACGCACAATGCGCCATTTGACAGACTCACGATCAAGTCGATATCCAAACGAATAGAAGATAAGAGGTATTCCCGAGAGCAAGAAGAGGCTCGTCAGCGTCCAAAAGAGGATTCTCCGGCGGTGCTTAGTCATTACTATTGACTATAGGAATTCTTGCTCACAAGCGCAAGAACCCGTATGATGGGGCAACTATGACAAAAGCTACTTTTCACATTTCTGGCTCATCAAAACCTTTGCGCGGTAGCATTGATGTGCGTGGCGCTAAAAACGATATTTTAAAAGGGCTCGCTGCAGTGTTACTCACAAAGGGCGATATCGCATATAAAAATATGCCTCAAATAGAAGATGTTGATCGTACGCTCGAATTGCTTGCTGCGCTCGGTGTGCGAATGACTGGCAAAACCGCTCGCGCATGCATGCTCAACGCTTCACATATCAAAGGGCATATATTGCGTCGCGATATTGCTGAGCAAATTCGCGCATCCATTGTACTTGCGGGTCCGCTACTCGCGCGCCAAGGCAAGGTACGATTTCCATTTCCTGGCGGCTGTGTTCTTGGCAAACGACCCATTGATCTTTTTGTGCGGGGTTGGCAGGCGATGGGCGCGCGTGTACGCGTGGTCGATGATGAGTATGAGTTTTCCGCAAGCCGATTACACGGTGCGGATATTACTTTTTATAAAGTAAGCGTGACGGGTACTGAGGCAATGATGCTCTCAGCAGTACTCGCACATGGTACTACGACGCTTCGCAACGCCGCGCTCGAACCTGAGATCCCGCATCTGGCTGATTTTCTTAACTCGCTTGGCGCGCATATTAGTGGCGCTGGTACATCAACTATTGTCATTGAGGGTACGGGTGGGAGTGTACTCGAAGGCCCTGGTGAATTTGTGACATTACCCGACAGAATCGAAGCGGGAAGTTTTGCGGCACTTGCTGCGGCACGCGGTGGCAAGGTGAAAATTACTTCATGCAATCCCGAACATTTGGCGGTACCGATAGAGATTTTGCGTGAGATGGGTGTGCGCGTGACTGTTGGCAAAGATTTTATGCTTATCGAGCGTACGGGTAAGATAAAGCCTATCGATATGATTAAGACGCGTGAATATCCTGGATTCCCTACCGATCTACAAGCGCCATTTACGGTATTGCTTACGCGTGCTCAGGGCGCGAGCCTTGTGTTTGAAACAATCTTCGAAGGAAGGCTCGCGTATGTTGACGATTTAAATCGCATGGGGGCTTATATCACTCCTTGCGATCCCCATCGCGTGTTGGTCAACGGTCCTACCGAACTTCGCGGAAGACGCGTGGAAAGCCCCGATATCCGCGCTGGTCTTGCATTCGTCATCGCGGCTGCTATTGCCAAGGGACCCTCGGTGCTCGAAGGTATTTATAAAATTGATAGGGGATATGAAAAAATAGAGGCGCGTTTGCGCCGTATCGGGGTTGATATAGAGCGCAAAAAATCATAGGGTAAGAACACGAATGGGCTTTTTTACTAAACAACTGGGTATCGATCTCGGCACGGCAAACACACTGGTGTTTATACCGCGCAAAGGTGTCGTTCTCAACGAGCCATCAGTCGTTGCTATTTCCGTTTTAAACCATAGGGTGCTTGCGGTAGGTGATGAGGCAAAAGAAATGATTGGCCGTACACCCGAAAGTATCATTGCATATCGGCCACTTCGTGATGGCGTGATTGCTGATTATCGCGTAACCGAAGCGATGCTGCGCTATTTTATAAACAAGGCGCTCTCAAGTCCGCGTATTTTTAAACCCGAGGTGATGGTATCAGCACCCGCGGGCGTGACATCGACCGAGCGGCGAGCGGTGGTAGAGGCGGCTCTCAAAGCAGGCGCAAAAAACGCTTATGTGGTCAAGGAACCTATCTTGGCTGCTATTGGTGCAGGTATTCCTATCCAAGAAGCGCGTGGCCATATGGTGGTAGACATTGGCGGTGGTACTACTGATGCCGCAGTCATTTCTTTGGGTGGTATCGTCGCCTCGACCTCGGCAAAAGTTGCGGGCAATAAAGTTGATCAGGCAATCACTGACTATATCAAAGAACGGTTTAACCTCGCGATTGGCGACCGTACCGCGGAAGATCTCAAAATTAGTATTGGTTCGGCAGTACCGCTCAAAGAAGAGCTTGTCACTATCGTAAAGGGTCGCGACTATTTGACGGGTCTTCCACGGAGCGCTGAGATTAAGACCAATGAAATCGTAGAAGCCATCAAAGAGCCAATGGCCGAGATCATGAAGGCGATTAAACTTGTGTTGCAAGATACTCCTCCAGAACTTGCCGCAGATATAACGACTACTGGCATCATGTTGACTGGTGGCGGGGCACTCTTACGCAATATTGATGAGCTGGTATATCGCTCGACCGGTGTGCCCGCACACATCGCCGAAGACCCACTGTTATGTGTTGCGCGCGGCACGGGCAAGGCACTCGAACACCTCGAAACTTATAAAAAGAGTATTATGACCAAGCGCTAGCATGGCGCGCTCTCACGCATATTTTTTCTACGGCAGTGATACTCTAGCGCGTGACGCGGCACTCGTGGCCGCGCTTGACGAACTGGAGCCGCGTTTTCGTTTTCGCTTTGGTGAAGAAAAAGCCCTTGGTATCGATGACGCGCACGAAATCGCACGCAAGGCAACGCTCTCGGTAGGGGGCGATACACAAGCATTTGTGATACTGCAGGCAGATATGATGACACACGAGGCCACGCAAGCCATGCTCAAGATACTTGAGGAGCCGCCGGCGGGTTCCGTGTTTTTTCTTGTTTCTGATTCTACGGATATTCCCGCTACTCTTCTGTCGCGTCTTACCACGCAATCTTTTTTGGGGCAGGGTGTATCGGGGGCACTCGCGCGCTTTGAAGACACGATACGCAAGACTGGCAAGGTGTCGCGCGCCAAGGCAGATAGTCTGCGTCGCCAGGGGCGTGTGGATATACTCCGTACCAACGCGCGCATAAGTGCACAATCTTTGGTAGAATATGAAGAGATATGCCGCGAATAGTTATTGTATTTCTTATCATTATCGGTGTGGCGTTGGCGGGCACTTTGGTGACCTTTATTGTATTGCGTAACCAGCCAGCCACACCAACGCCCGTAAAAGAAACATCCGTCGTCAAAGACGCTCACCTTTTTTTCTCTGATGACGGCGGTGCAGCATGGAAGGGTGTCGCAGGTTTGGGTCAGGGAGTTCCTCGAGTTCTCGCCTTTAAGTCCGGTGGATCGGGGCAGCTCTATATTGGCACTGAACGAGGAGGTCTCTTTATTGTACGCGCGGGATCAGATAGCGCAGAACATGTGCGTGATCCCAAGGGCGTTCTTGCCGATGACGCGCGTATCACTGCACTCGCCCAAAATGCTAGCGGCACGCAACTTTTTATTGGTGCTACGCAAAATAATCGCGCGCGTGTGATACGACTTACCGAAGAGACGGCGCAAGAAATTTTTACGGCCGCGCTCGACCGTTTTGATGTGATAGGACTTGCGGTAGATCAAGGGGATGCCGCGCATATCACTATTGCGGTTGCCGATGGTACGATTTTTGAAACGCGCGACGGAGGCAAGTCGCGTTCATGGGAGCCCATCTCACGCATCGGTACGGGCATCGCGCGTTTTTGGGATGATGGTGAGCCTGATGGTATTGTGTGGGCGCTTGATAGTAAGGGGTCCTTGTTTCAATCCGATAGTCGTGGAAGACTATGGAAGGAATTACCCCGTGTCGCGTTTGATGGGGTCAAGGTTTCAAAAATATATCAGCTTCTCTTCCACCCCATGCGTCGAGCACTTTTTGCCGCTACCAATTATGGTTTAGGTGAGTCGCGCGACGAGGGCTTCTCGTGGGTCTCCATCCGTATGCCCATACCTGCGGGTGCAGTACCCATCACGACTATTGTTACGCATCCTCATTTCGCCGAAGTCTTTTGGACGACATCGGGCAATCAAATATATCGTACTGACGATAGTGGCATCACCTGGCGCCAAACCGCATTGCCTGAGAAAAAAGATATTATCATACTCGCACTCGACCCTAATCAACCAAAACATTTATATGCAGGAACTGCTCAATAATACAAAAAAAGAACTCGAATCAACACTCGCGCGCCTCAATGCTGATATTTCAGTGATTCATTCGGCACGCGCTACCCCAGCGCTTGTTGAAAATATTTTAGTGCCTGCCTATGGCAACAAGATGCCGCTTCGCGAGCTTGCCTCGTTGTCGGTGCCTGATGCGCGCACCATTATCGTACAGCCATGGGATGTATCAGTATTGTCCGAGATTCAAAATGCTTTTGCCTCGTCAAATTTTGGTTTCGGCGTGACGGTCGAAGAGAAGTTTATCCGTCTTACATTGCCACAGCTTTCCGAGGAGCGTAGAGGTGAGATTTTAAAAATACTCGGGCGCAAGGTGGAGGACATACGCATTAGTGTGCGTAGGATACGCGATCATGCGATGAAATCAGTCGAAGATATGGAGCGAAGTAAAACTATTTCTGAAGATATGAAATTTCGCACTAGAGAAAGCGTACAAAAACTCGTCGATGAGTTTAATAAAAAAATTCTTGCCGCAGAAGAAAAAAAGGCAAAGGAGATTGAAGGTTAGATATGGGCATCATCGAAGGAGCTCTGATTTTTATCGTTGTCGTACTACTGCTGGTAGTATCACACGAGCTTGGGCATTTTTTGACGGCCAAATGGTTTGGTATACGCGTTGATGAGTTTGGCGTGGGTCTCCCTCCGCGCATGTTTGGTATCAAGAGAGGCGAGACGCTCTACTCAATCAATTGGTTGCCGTTTGGCGGGTTTGTGCGCATTTTTGGTGAAGACGAGGACAAGGACGATCCGCGCAGTTTTTCGTCACGCGGTATCGGTGTAAAGTCGCTTATTGTAGCCGCGGGCGTTATCGCTAATGTTGTCGTCGGGTTTTTGATTTTATCGTATATCTCGTGGTACGGCGTACCGCGCTTTGAGGTTGCTATCGAAGAAGTTATGCCAGATACACCCGCCCAACTCGCAGGTTTTCTTCCCGGAGATCGTATCGTAGGGTTTGAGGGTAATCGTCTTGAGAGCGTCAATGTCGCTGAGGTCCATATGTATATCGATAGCAAGCGAGGCCGTCAAGCTGAATTTTTGGTAATGCGTGGGTCTAGTGAGCTCCGTGTGTTCGCGGGTCCCCGCATAACCCCGCCCGAAGGCCAAGGCGCGCTCGGCGTGCGCATCAACAATATCCAAACTGATATTATTCGCAAATCGGTTTTAGAGGCACCGTTCGCCGGCGCGAAAATGACGGGCAATTTCTTGAAACTTATCGCAGAGGGTATGGTCGCGTTTTTCGGTAGTCTGTTTACCGGCGCCGAAGTACCGGGTGAGGTGGTAGGACCGATAGGTATCGCGGGTGTCGCACAGGAAACCTTTCGTATCGGTGTTCGTGAGTTCCTGTTTCTTATTGCATTGTTGTCATTACACTTGGCTGTCATCAATATCTTACCGATTCCAGCGCTCGATGGCGGGCGCATCGCATTCTTTGTAGTTGAGAAAATCATTCGCCGACCCATCCCGCCGCGCGTTGCGGGGTATATCCATTCGTTTTTCTTCTTGATCCTTATTGGGTTTCTTCTCTGGGTAAGCTGGCAGGATATCGCTCGGCTGATATAAGTTATTCAGGTATTTTCAATTTGGGGGGTGGGTGCTACTATACCCCCATGCTGCAGTCACATTTGTTTGCAAAAACGCTTCGAGAAGCACCAAAAGATGATGTAAGTGTCAATGCCGAACTTTTGATTCGAGGTGGATTTGTCGATAAATTGGTTGCCGGTGTTTGGACTTTTTTGCCGCTGGGTTGGCGCGTTCTTGAAAATATCAATACCATCATTCGCGAAGAGATGAACGCTATTGGTGGGGTAGAGCTTCATATGCCGACCTTGCAACCGCGTGATTTGTGGGAAACCACTGATCGTTGGAAGGTTGAAGAAATGTACAAACTACAAGACCGAAGCGGACGCAACATGGGTCTCGGTTGGACGCACGAGGAAGCGGTGACAAAAATCGCACTTTCACATATCAGTTCGTATCGTGATCTTCCGCAGTATGTCTATCAGATACAGACAAAGTTTCGTGATGAGCCACGCGCCAAATCAGGCGTCATCCGTGGACGCGAATTTTTGATGAAAGATTTATATAGTTTTAGTAAGACGCGTGAAGAGCTCGATGCGTTTTATGAGATTACAAAAGGCGCGTATTATAAAATATTTGAACGCGTGGGGCTTACTGCCTACTGTGTAGAGGCGTCAGGTGGTGCGTTTACCAAAGAATATTCCCATGAGTTTCAGGTGGTATCCGAGGCAGGTGAGGATGAAATTATTTATTGCAAAGAATGCGCCTTTGCCCGCAACAAAGAGGTGATTGGTGATGTGACCGCATGTCCAAATTGTAAAAAACCGCTTTCGTCAAATAAAAGCATCGAGGTAGGCAATATCTTTAAGCTCGGTACCAAGTTTTCCGAGGCATTTGGCCTTTCGTTTACCGACGAAAAAGGTGAGAAAAAGCCCGTGGTGATGGGGTCGTATGGCATTGGCCCTGGCCGGCTTGTAGGTACCATCGTAGAGGTTTCTCACGATGATCGCGGTATTATTTGGCCTGAATCGGTAGCGCCATTTCGCGTGCATGTACTTGCCCTGTCACCATCAGTAAGGGAAGAGGCGCAAAAAGCGATCTTTGATCTTGAACAAAAAAGCGTTGAGGTTCTCTTTGACGATCGCGAAGGCAAGACGCCGGGCGAGCGATTTTCCGATGCGGATCTCATCGGTATTCCGTGGCGCGTGGTGATTTCTGAGAAAACGGTTAAGGAGGGCAAGATCGAGGTAAAAAAACGAACAGAGTCCGATGCAACATTAATGGATACCGCATCGTTTATAAAGTTAGTATGCTAGAAAAATTTCTCCCGATGACGCGCAGTGATATCGGTATCGATCTCGGCACTGCAAATACACTCGTGTATGTGAGTGGGCGCGGTATTGTTATTGATGAGCCATCCGTTATTGCTATCAACCAAAAGACGGGTCATGTCGTAGCGGTAGGCGCGGAGGCAAAGCGTATGGTGGGGCGTACACCGAGTCATATCGTAGCAGTCAGACCGCTCGTCAACGGTGTTATTTCTGATTTTGAAATAACCGAAGAAATGCTTCGTTATTTCATCAAACGGGCTCTGGGCGGTCGTTCATCAATGTTTACCCGTCCGCGTGTTGTGATAGGTATCCCTTCAGGCATTACGGAGGTTGAGCGCAGAGCTGTACGCGACGCCGCGCTCTCTGCAGGTACCAAAGAGGCCTATCTCGTAGAAGAACCCATGGCCGCGGCTATCGGCGTGCGTCTCGAGGTGCAAGATCCGATGGGCAGTATGATCGTCGATATTGGTGGAGGTACGACTGATATTGCGGTCGTTTCTCTCGGCGGTATTGTGGCTGCAAAAAATCTTCACGTGGCCGGTGACCGACTTAATAACGATATTATTCAATATGCTCGCGATGAGTTTAAACTGCTTTTGGGTGAACGCACGGCAGAAGATTTAAAAATTGCTATCGGTTCGGTATTACCTCAGCCAACAGCGCTCGAGGCGACGATGCGTGGCCGCGACTTGGTCACAGGTCTCCCTCGTGAAGTTCTTGTCACTGATGTTGATATTCGTGAGGCGATGCGCGGCTCTATCGCAACGCTGATAAAAGCAGTACGAGAAACAATCGAAGTGACTCCGCCCGAGCTTGTCGCTGACATCATCCATCGGGGCGTTGTACTCGTTGGCGGGGGTTCGCTCTTGCGCGGACTCGCTACGCTTATTGAGCGCGAGACGCGTATTCCTGTGCGTGTCGCTGAGGATCCATTGACTGCTGTTGTGCGCGGTACCGGTATTATTCTTGAAGATCTTGATATGTTACGACCCGTGCTGGTTGAGACAGACTATGAAACGGCAATCAGTTAGCGTACGCATTGTCATCATCGCGGTTGTTCTTTTTTTGGCGACAATCGCTCTTTTTACAAAAATTCTCGTTCCCGCACAACGCATCGTGCTTGATGGATTGGGTAGTGTTGTTCTCGGCGTGCACCTGTTTTCAGACGCCGTCTCGGGAGATAGTCCCATTCCGCAAGACGCCGTGCGTATCATTGCGCGTCGTGCCGATGAATTCCAAAATACTTTTATTATCAGTATGAGTGCTACCGAAGGCGCAAAAATTGTTTCTGGCGATACACTAGTAGGCGTCGTGGTTGCGAAGGGTAGCATGGTATCAAAAGGTGAGGCGATCACCGCACCTGGCTTTATCGTTCATGGTATCGTGAGCCGCTCAGGCGTGCCCGCCGAATTGCACGGCAAGGGGGCGATGTTGCTCGAGACGCGTCTCCCGCGCGGCACTGATGTACGCGTAGGTGATAGGGTTATCGAGGATCAGGGTGTTCCGCTCGGAATCGGCACCGTTGTCAATATTATTGATAGCGCGTCGGATCCTTTTATAACGGTTGTTGTACAAAGCCCAGTCAATCTCTACACTCTTTCTTTTGTTCAGATACAAGAAGAAATTGTAAATGCTCTATGAATACCCTTGTCGACATGATACTGGTAGCTCCCTTTGTCGCATTGTTGGCGCCCGGCATGCGTTGGATTTTTTGGGCAAGCGTATGTTCGGCGCTCCTTGTAGCTGAGTTTTTCTCCCCTTTTTCTTTTGGTTTATTATCACTCGCGCTTTGTGCGGGGTGGTTGTTTACGCGCACACTCATCACTTTTTTTAATACATCGTCGATCATGAGTATTATGGTCGCATTCGTAGTAGGTATCACTATTGAAGTTTCGTTGGTACTTTCTCTTTTTGTTTTTGAGCAAGGCACCATGAGTGAGGCATCCGTGTTTCGCGGTGGTATTTTTGCCTTGCGACAATTTCTCGCAGGCCTTTTTGTGTTCGCGCTTATTATGGGAATGCGTGCGGCGTATGCTGTAGGTATCTATGCGGTGGCTGAAGAAAAAAATCCATTCGCATGATGGCCTTACTCCCGATGAGGTTTTTCTTGACGCCCATGAGATTCCAGGATTCTCACGAGAACGCCTTGAAGGACTCATCGAGAAGCCGATAGGCAAAGGAGCGTTTTTATCATTTAGTGTCCTTCTTACGCTCTTTGGTCTGCTTCTTGTTGGCCGCGCCTTTTGGTTGCAAGTTGTACGCGGCGATGAGCTCACGATGCGCTCAGAGCACAATTATATCGAGACGACTTATGTCGATCCGCCGCGAGGTGTTATCTATGACCGCACGGGAGCCGTTATCGCTACCAATGAAGCATACACTGATGAAAAAGGCGAGATTCGGTATCGGAGATCAATGCGCCACCCGTATGCATTTAGTCACCTTGTAGGATATGTAGGCACACCCTCAAAAGCTGAAAAAGATGCAGGTCGTGATGCGGTCGGCGTTTTAGCTATTGGTAAAACGGGGCTTGAGAGTAGATATGATATACCATTGCGTGGTATCGCGGGGAGACGCGACCAAGAACTTGATGCGGCAGGATCCACCGTCTCTCGAGGTCTTATTGTGAGACCAGAAGAAGGTGAAAATATGAAGACCACCATCAATGCGCCTTTGCAAGAAGCGATGTGGGAAATACTTGACCGTATTATGCGCGAGCGAGGTTTTCGTGGCGGCGGCGGGATTATCTTTTCTGTAAAAGATGGATCGGTGGCATCTTTGGTGAGCGTACCGAGCTATGATGCAAATGCATTCGCGCGTGGGCTCACACAAGAAGAAGCAACAGAACTTTTCTCAAGTACGCGCGCTCCGCTTTTTAATCGTGTACTTTCTGGTACCTACGCCCCCGGTTCTATTATCAAGCCGTTTGTAGCGATGGCCGCGCTGGAAGAAGGCGTCATTGATGAACATAAAAGTTTGTATAGCTCTGGCGCACTCGAGCTGCCAAATCCATTTAACCCGAGCCAGCCGAGTAGATTCCTCGACTGGAAGGCACACGGCTATGTTGATTTGCGCCGTGCGCTTGCCGTTTCGTCCGATGTCTATTTTTATACCGTTGGCGGTGGCTTCGGTGATGTCAAAGGGCTGGGGATTGCGCGTATTAAATTATGGCTTGAGAAGTTTGGATTTGGTAAAACGACTGGCATCGATCTCGATGGTGAAAAAATAGGTTTTTTACCCGACCCTGAATCAAAGAAAACACTTCACCCAGAAAATCCTATCTGGCGTATTGGTGATACCTATCATGCAAGTATCGGACAAGGCGATGTGTTAGTCACACCGCTTGAAGCTGCGCGCGCCCTTTCCGCTATTGCCACCGGCGGTACTCTTGCAGAGCTTCATATCGCCGAGAATGCCGCCAAGTCGCCAGAACAATTTGAGAAGCTTGCGTTTAGTGAGAAGAACTTGAAGGCTGTTCGTGAAGGGATGCGCTCGGCGGTCGCTGATGGGGGCACCGCCGCTGCGGTGTCATGGGTCCAGACACCCATTGCTGGTAAGACAGGTACCGCGGAGGTAGGGAGCAAGAAAGACCGTGTACACTCATGGTTTATGGGCTTTGCGCCCGCGGATGACCCACAGATTGGCATTGTGCTCTTTTTAGAGTCAGGACCACGCGCAAACCTTGTGGGAGCCCCATTTGCTACATCCGAGGTATTTCGCTGGATTATGGACCACGGAGGGGTCGAGGGCATTTTGCGTTGACAGAGTGCCCCCGGTCTTTTACAATAAAAACCTTATAGCTAGCATAAAAACTATATACTATGACACTTTCAGACGACCGCGAATATCTTTCAGCCGAAGGACTCAAAGACATCGAAGGACGACTCAAGAATCTCAAGACGACTCGTCGTGTTCAGATTGCAGAGCGTCTCGAGTTTGCGAAGAGTCTCGGTGATCTTTCAGAGAACGCTGAATATTCAGAGGCGAAAGAAGAACAAATGGTAAACGAAGCCGAGGTGGCAAAGCTCGAAGATATTTTGTCGCGCGCTTCTGTTATCTCAAATACCGATTCTTCTGAGGTTCGCCTCGGCTCAAATGTTAAATGTCGCAAGATTGGCAACGGCGATGAACAATTTATGATTGTAGGACGCGAAGAAGCTGATCCGTTCAAGGGCAAGGTTTCAAATGAATCACCACTCGGCAAGGCATTTTTGGGCAAGCGCAAAAACGAAAAAGTGCTCGTCTCAACCCCTCGAGGCCAGATCGAATATTCTATTATCGAAATTGCTTAGTAGCCGATGCGTATTGTCGCGTGCTCAGTTGTTAGTAGAACAGCTGAGCATTTTCGGTTATACTGAGAATTATAAGACTTACTGTTTATGTCTGCCGAAGATATACGATCTGAGCGCCTCAAAAAGCTCGCAATATTAAAAGAACGGGGTATTGACCCATATCCTGCCGAATCTTTTCGCACGCATGAAAATGCTTTGTTTTTGAAGTCTTATGAGTCTCTCGCAAGTTCTCAAGAAAAAGTAACACTTGCGGGTAGAATCATGTCGCAGAGAGATCAGGGAGGCATTATCTTTGTCGATCTTTTTGATGGGACTGAGCGCGTTCAGGCGCTGATTAAAAAAGATGATATCGGCGAAGAGTCATTCGATCTTTTTTTGGAGACGGTGAGCGTGAGCGATTTTATAGAGGTTTTGGGTGTCGCATTTACGACAAAGCGGGGGATGAACTCACTTTTGGCCAGTAGTTGGCGTATGCTGGCAAAAAGTCTCAATCAAGTTCCTGATGAATGGTTCGGCCTCAAAGACGAGGATGAACGATATCGCAAGCGATATCTTGATATGTTGCTCGATCCAGAGGTCGCGAATCTCGCAAAAAAACGCTCAATATTTTGGAACACTATTCGTTTGTTTATGTTAAAGCGCGGTTTTATAGAAGTAGAGACGCCAATCTTGGAGACAAAAACTGGTGGAGCAGAGGCTCGGCCATTTGTGACCCGTCACAATGCACTTGATATGGATGTATATTTGAGAATTTCGCACGAACTTTGGCATAAAAAACTCATCGTAGGCGGTCTCCCAAAAGTTTTTGAGATAGGAAGGGTATTTAGAAATGAAGGTATGTCGTTTGAGCATGCTCAAGACTATACGCATTTTGAGTTTTATGAAGCATATCAAGACGCTCGCCAAGGCATCCCTATGCTTATTGATTTGTATCGTACCGTTGCTCAAGAGACTTTTGGAACGCTTAAGTTTCAAATCGGCAAGCATGAAGTTGATCTCGGCGTAGAGTGGGAACAGATCGACTACAACAAGTGTATACAGGACAAGTACGGATTTGATCCACGCGATGTTGATCAATCAGCGGGCGCAGGACGCAAGCTTCTTAAAAAACATATTCCTGATTATGAAGGCGATATCACGGAGACGGGTCGTGCAGTTGATTTCTTATGGAAACAGGTGCGACGGACTATTAGCGGTCCTGCGATTTTGACCGGTATACCTGTATATCTTGAACCCCTCGCTAAGAAAAACAAAGACGATCAGCGTGTGGTAGATCGTTTTCAGATTATTTTGGCAGGTAGCGAGATAGGTAAGGCTTTCAACGAGCTCAACGATCCTATTGACCAGCGTGAGCGTTTTGAAAAACAACAGGCACTCAGAGACGCAGGAGATGAAGAAGCTCAGATGATCGATCTTGAATACATCGAAGCCATGGAATACGGTATGCCACCTATTTTCGGGTTCGGGTTTTCTGAGCGACTATTTAGCTTCTTGGTGGGTAAGAGTATACGCGAATCACAGCTCTTTCCGTTAATGAAGCCAAAATAAAACTCTCTTTTCACGGTTGATAAGCTGTGCATAAAACACCCCCGAGAGGGTGTTTTGCTTTTATCCACAAGGATTTTTGTTTCTTTTCACAAAGGTGTTGTGAGTGGATAGGTTAGTGGTGTATATTGAGTACATAGTGGTAGAAAAGTGGGAAGAAGTGGGTAATTTGACGGATATTCTATACCAATGTTTTTAGGCGAATATGTACACACGATAGATCAAAAAAGGCGTCTTTCGATACCCACGCGTTTGCGCAAAGAACTTGGTAAGGAAGCAGTCGTGACAAAGGGGCCCGATCATTGTCTCTTTCTCTTCCCAATCAAAACATGGGAGGCGATGGCCGAGAAACTTTCACACTTGCCATTAGGCCAAGCAGACACACGAAACTTTGTCCGCTTTATGCTCTCGGGTGCCGCCGAATCAGAACTCGATAATCTCGGACGCATTTTGATCCCCGACACGCTCAAAGAATACGCGGAGCTCGGATCAAAAGCAGTCGTAGTAGGAGTATTTGATCGAATCGAAGTATGGTCGCCCGAACGCTGGGCAGATGTACGCAAACACACGCAAGACAACGCCGATAGATTAGCCGAACGATTGGGAGAACTAGGGATGTACTAAATGATTCACAAGCCCGTACTGGTAGCAGAAGTGATGGAATACTTGCAGCCACATAGAGGAGGAACTTATATCGACGCGACGCTAGGGGCTGGAGGGCATACGCGAGCGATACTCGAAAAGATCGGATATGAGGGTACGGTACTCGGCATCGAACAAGACCCCGAGCTTGCCGAAAAAATAAAAAAAGAACATATCAAAAATCTCATCATTGAAAATACTTCATATATTGCCATGGAAAAGCTTACGACACTTCACAAATTAGACCGCGTTGATGGCGTGCTTTTTGATTTTGGCATGAACTCATGGCATGTCGATGCGTCAGGGCGAGGCTTTTCATTTCAAAAAGACGAAGTGCTCGATATGCGTTTTGATCCTTCAAACACCACATCAGCAGCGCACATCATCAACCAATCGACAGCGCACGAGCTCGAAGATATTTTCCGTACTTACGGGGAAGAGCGCAGGGCTCGCCAGATCGCTGAGGCGATTGTCGAGGAGCGTAAGAATGGGCGCATTTTAACCACTGAACGGCTTTGCTCAATCATTGGTCGCATCGTACCCAAGAGCGCGAGGCATCCGGCAACGCGCGTGTTTCAGGCGCTTCGTATCGCGGTCAATCGTGAGCTTGATAATGTAGCAGAAGGTCTGTCAGCCGCGTTTCGATTGCTCGCGCCGGGTGGCAGGGTAGTGGCTATCGCGTTTCATTCACTTGAGGACAGGATCGTCAAACAAGCGATGCGTAATACTGAAGGTGGGCAGGTGCTTACCAAAAAAGCTGTGCGTGCGACGCGCGCCGAATATCTAGTAAACCCAAGATCACGGTCGGCAGTACTTCGCGCATGGGAGAAAAAAAGTATATGAAACGCGCGATATATTTTTTGTTAGCCGTCGGTGTTGTCTCAGGTATCACTTCAATTATCTTTGCTAACGCAACATATACGGAAAGTCATGATATGCGCAAAGCGCGCGCCGAACTTTCTGAACTCGATGACCAGTATACAGAACTTAAATCATCCTATTTGCGTCTCGCGCTCGAAGAGTTGGAGCCTCAGGCCCGCGCCCAAGGTTTTATAGCGCTCGAAAGCCCTCGTTATATTCGTCACAATACCGCAGTCGGTTTTGCCCGCTAACCATGAACGCGTTTTTGAAACGCGTGACCTCTCTCACGATTTTTGTGGGAGGGCTATTGTTTGTTGTCTTGTCACGCGTTGCTTGGTTGCAAGTGGTCCGTGGCGCAGAGTATCGTGAGCAGGCATCGCGCCAACAATCAGTATCAGAAATTTTTAAGGCGAACCGCGGTGAAATCTTGGCGCATGAAAAAAACGCACTCGTGCCGGTGGCAACTACGAAAGAGGGCTGGCTTATGCATATCAATCCAAAGCTTATACAGAATCCAGTAGAACTCTATGAGAAACTCTCGCATATCGCGAGTACTACCATGCCTAAAGATGAGTTTGTTGAGCGCGCAAGTAAATCAAACGATCCATATGAGATCATCGAACATCGGATATCGCCTTCGGTAAAGCGAGCTATTGAGGCTGCCGAGCTACCAGGTGTCGAATTTTCGCCTGAGCGTTGGCGGTTTTACCCTGCGGCTGATTTTGCCTCGCAGGTCATAGGTTTTGTGGGTGCTGATGATACGGGGCAGTATGGCCTTGAGCGCTTTTACAATGAAGATTTGTTAGGGCGCGATGGTGTTTTTGTAGGCGAAAAGACATCAGGAAAAAAACTTCTCTGGTTTGGTAACGCGAGCTTGACGCCCGTCAAACACGGTGCCTCTATCATTTCCACGCTCGATACCGGCGTACAGACCAATCTTGAGGGTGTATTGAAAAAAATACGAGAAGAATACCATGCCACATCAGCTGGAGGCATCATCATCAATCCAAAAACAGGCCAGATACTAGCGATGGCATCAGTACCATCGTTTGACCCAAATAGATATTCGGATGTAGAAGACATCGCTATTTTTAAAAACCCTCTCGTCGAAGATCTTTTTGAAATGGGTTCGGTAGTAAAGCCTCTTACTATTGCCGCCGCCATTGATGCAGGGGTCGTCACAACACAGACCACTTACAATGATACGGGTACGCGCACGATTGATACGGCGACTATCGCAAACTTCGATGGTAAGGCGCGCGGTGTCGTACCGATACAAGAAATTTTATCGCAGTCACTCAATATCGGTGCCGTGTTTGTTATGGAGCAACTCGGAAAAGATCGTTTTCGTGAATATATGCATGGTTTCGGGTTAGCAGAAAAAACAGGTATCGATGTGCCGGGCGAGGCGAGTGGTAAGTTGGCAAATCTCGAGAGCTCACGACTGATTGAATTTGCAACCGCATCATTTGGCCAAGGTATTTCGATGACTGGCGTAGAATTTGTACGGGCTCTCTCGAGTATTGCCAATGGAGGGTTTTTAGTTGATCCTTACCTTATAGAGGAAGTTCGTGACGAGGACGATACAATAGTCGAGAAAAAGCGTGGCGCACCACGCCGTGTCCTGAAAGAAGAAACATCAAAAACAGTAACTCGTATGTTGGTAGAAGTAGTCGATAAAAAACTCGCGAACGGCAAAGGTAGAATCCCCGGGTATTCGGTGGCTGCAAAAACGGGTACTGCGCAGATCGCATCAAAAAACTCGCGTGGATATTCCGGTGAATTCATGCATACTTTTTTTGGATACGGTCCTGCCTACGATCCGCAATTTTTAGTATTTTTATATATCGAACGCCCTCAGGGTATTCGGTACGCGTCAGAGTCACTCACACAACCATTTCGCGTTGTCATGAAGCATCTATTTTCATATTTTGAGATTATTCCTGATAGGCCGCACGAGCTTGAAGCAAAAACACCATGATACAAGTATTGCGTCTCGTCATTTTTTGGATATTGCGCGTTCAAGCTACGCTTGTTATTCGTCGCTTCAGGCCGATTGTTATTGGTGTCACGGGTAGTGTTGGCAAAACATCCGCTAAAGAAGCTATCGCGGCTGTCTTAGCAGAGCATTTCAGAACACGCAAAAGCCCCAAGAGTTACAACAGTGAGCTAGGGCTACCATTGACCATCTTGGGTTTAGAGAGCGCGTGGAACTCTCCGTTGGGTTGGTTAAAAAATATTGTGAAAGGTGCGTTGCGCTTCATCTCGCGTAACGAATATCCGGAGCTTTTAGTGCTCGAGATGGGGGTTGATCGGCCGGGTGATTTTGACAAGATATTGCCATGGCTCAAACCTGATATAGGCGTGGTGACGATGATTGGCGACATGCCAGTACATGTCGAATTTTTTGATGGACCTGACGCAGTTGCCGCAGAAAAAGCAAAGCTTTTAGGCGCGCTCGGAGAGCAGGGGACCGCTATCATCAATGCTGATGATCCACGCGTATTCGCTATGCGCAAGGCAACCAAGGGGAAGGTTATCACCTATGGATTTTCGCGCCATGCAGAAGTACGCGCGTCCGGCGTGCGCATGAGTCTCAAAAAAGGACGGCCCGATGGTATGACATTTAAGATTGATTATCAGGGCAAGACGATGCCTATGAGGGTACCGGGAGTAGTCGGTGAGCAAAGTATTTATGCGTTTTTAGCGGCGGCCGCTGTCGGTCTCGCGCAAGGTCTTAATCTTATCGAGATTTCTGAAGCGCTTCTCAAATACGAGCATCCACCCGGCCGCCTGCGTCTACTTGACGGTCGAAAAGATTCATTGATTTTAGACGATACCTATAACTCTTCACCACTTGCTGCACTCGCCGCGCTTGAGGCGCTCTCAAAAATGCCAGCCCTGCGCCGCATCGCCACACTCGGCGACATGCTTGAACTTGGTAAATACACACCGGAGGCACATCGTATGATCGGTAAACGCGCAGCCGAGGTTGCTGATGTAGTTATCGGTGTTGGTGTACGCTCAAAATTTATGGACACGGGAGACGCGGCCGAATTTCATTGGTTTGCAAAATCGGGAGAAGCGGCTGATTTCCTGGGGCATTTTGTCAAAGAAGGGGACGCAATTTTAGTAAAAGGATCGCAGGGTGTTCGCATGGAGCGTGTCACTAAAGCACTCTTGCTTCATTCAGAAGATTCCCATCGGGTACTCGTACGCCAAGAAGACTATTGGCAAAAGCGCCCATAGGCTGGATTTTTAGTATTTTTTTCGAATTTTATGATTACGTATCATTACAGTTTGTGGGAAGATATCAAGATGGCGATACAGACGTTTGGGCGTTTTTTTTGGCTTAAAAAACATCGACTGATTTTTTTTATGCCCACTCTGAAACGGTTTCGCGAAATTCGGAGTTTTCAAAAAAATATTTTTATTGATATCAGCGACGATATCCAGTGTTACTGGGTATCTTCCGGGACTTGGGGATCTTATAAGGCGCCAAATAAAATTTATATTTGTCCGTGGGAGATTGAGCAGGCTGGGGGCATAAACAGTGTTATTAATCATGAGATTAAACATCTGCAGCTCTTTGACAAGACAAAACATATGAGCTATGAGGAGCGAGAAAAAATCATCGATGAGAGCTGAAGACTCGCATCGCATGTTGGTGCGCCAAGAAGAGCATTGGCAAAAGCGTCCCTAAGGCTGGATTTTTGGTATTTTTGTGGTATAGTGGCAGGCAATTACGGCCCTATCGTCTAACGGCTAGGACAAGCGGTTCTCATCCGCTAAATCGGAGTTCGATTCTCCGTGGGGCTGCTGACAAATGTACATTAAAATTTCAGTTCCACAAAACCACAATCGTATGGAGGTCGTGATGGTTGTTGATCGTGCGTCGTTTTTAGAGATAACCCAGCATCTCGAAGTTGCTTCAGTAGAGCTCTTGGACCTGACTAGAGCCTTTGCCAATTGGGTAGAGCAGGGCGCGTCAAGTACCGAGGTTCACGAATTCCTTGCAGCCACCAAGCACCTGATCGGCGCCAATGAGGCACTCGGTGCGATCCAAGAAACGCTCCGTGCGCTTCTCGAGGCGAACAGGGCCGAGGGGGTATTTTAGCCGGATAGGCCGCAATCCCACAGGGTATGCGGCTTTTTTCTTTTAGTGAATACTTATTTTTTGGTACAATAAACCCAATGAATGATCAGTGGCATGTTTTGAGCGCTGATGCGGCGTTGGCTCGTTTTTCGGTAGTACGCGCGCGTGGTTTGTCTGATGATCGTGCCGAAGAAATCCGCAAAGAATATGGAACAAACGAGATCACGCGCAAGCGTCCTTGGCGGCTGTTAAATTTGATACTGGGGCAACTCGCGAGCCCGCTCGTTGCTATTTTGCTCATCGCCGCGGGCATTACTTTTTTTATGTTAGACGACGCGCCCGAGGCGTTGATCATTGTCATCGCGGTGGTGATCAATACAGCCATCGGCGTCATTCAAGAAGGTCGGGCATCGCGTGCATTTGAAGCGTTACGCAAAACCATTGAGCGCAAAGCGCATGTATTGCGCTCAGGTGTGTTGCGCGAGATGGAGGCGCGCGCTTTGGTACCGGGTGATATCATTGAGATTGACGCGGGCATGAGTATCGAGGCGGATGGCCGTCTCATTGAGGTTCAGCGTCTCAAGGTTAATGAGTCGGCTCTCACCGGTGAGTGGATAGGTCAAGAAAAAAGCATCCATGAACTGCCCGCGCATACGCCGGTTGCTGATCGTGACAATATGATTTTTGCAGGAACCCTCTGCGAGGCGGGTCGCGCACGAGCGGTGGTGACAGCAACCGGTATGCATACCGAGCTTGGTAAGATCGCGCAACTTGTCTCCGATACGCGCGAACCACTCACGCCATTTCAAGAAAACATCAGAGATCTTGCGCGCGTGATTGGCGCTGGCGCGTTTGCGTTTTCGTGCGTTATTTTCGCGCTTGGTGTTACGCGCGGAGAGAGTGTCGAGACAATGTTCTTGACCGCGGTAGCACTCGCCGTATCTGCGGTACCCGAGGGGCTTCCGATTGCGGTCACCGTCATCTTGGCATTGGGTGCGGAGCGTATTTTAAAAAAAGGAGGACTCCTCAAGCGCCTAAAAAGCGCGGAGACATTGGGGCTTACGACAGTTATTTTGACAGATAAAACAGGTACCCTTACTGAGGGTAAGATGGAAGTATCACAAATCATGCCACGCAAAGAAGGTCCGCGTGCCAAAGATGATTTACTATTGGCAGGCGTACTCACCTCAACTGCATTTATTGAAAATCCTGAAGCACAGCTCGCCGAGTGGCATATACGAGGTGAGGCGACTGATGCAGCGCTGCTCAAAGCGGGTATAAGCTCTGGTATCAATAAAGATGAGTTTGAGCGAACGCATATCAAAATCGAGACAATGCCGTTTGATACCGAGCTTCGTTTTTCAGCGGCAATATATCAAAAAGGCGGAGAATATTTTGTATTTGTCAGCGGCGCGCCCGAGGCAATTCTTGCGCGTTCACATCTACCTGCCGATGAGCGTAGAGAGCTTGAAGCTCTCTATAGCAAGGCAGCGGAGACTGGCGCGCGTCTTATCGCGTGCGCGCGCAAACATCTACACAGTCATACTCCTCCGACGGTTGAGCATTTTACTGGCATGGAGTTTTTGGGATTTTTAGGTCTTCATGATCCACTTCGCGCGGATGCCAAGGTCTCTTTGCATCTCGCCCAGGTCGCGGGAGTGCGTCCGGTAATCGTGACGGGTGACCATCAGCTGACGGCCCAGCGTGTAGCACGCGAGCTTGAGTTTGGCGGTAACCCTGAACATATATCAACAGGACAATTAATGGAGGATGGTAAGGTCGATATCACACATATCGATGTATTTGCGCGCGTCTTACCGCATCAAAAATCTTTGATAGTAGAAGCGTGGCAAAAGCGCGGCGCGGTAGTCGCTATGACGGGCGATGGCGTCAATGACGCGCCGGCATTGCGTAGGGCCGATATTGGCATTGCGCTCGGGTCTGGGACTGATGTCGCTAAAGAAGCGGCTGATTTGGTGTTGATCAATGATAGTTTTTCGACGATCGTCGGTGCTATCGAAGAAGGCCGTGCCGTTATCGATAATATCCGCAAAGTGATGACCTTTTTGCTCGCGACTGCGTTTACCGAGATTATTCTGGTTGGAGGCGCATTTGTATTGGGGCTACCCTTACCACTTTTGCCCGCGCAGATTTTATGGATGAATCTGGTAGGTGAAGGTTTTTTCAATTTTGCGTTTGCGTTTGAAAAACGCGAGAAAGATGTGCTTACGCGTCGGCCCCAAGAGCATGGTGCGTTTTTCACTTCTGAGATGAAAGCGATGGTGTTTATCGTAGGTATTTCAGCAGATCTTTTGCTGCTCTCGGTGTTTGTAAAATTACTCGGTGCGGGCATCCCGCTCGATACCGTACGCACGGTCATGTTTTACGGTCTTGCGATCAACGCGTTTTTCTTTGTATTTTCTATTCGTAGTCTTCGCAGACCTATCTGGAAGATCAATTTCTTTTCAAATCCTTATTTGTTACTTGCTTTTAGCGCAAGTATGCTCATGTTGCTCCCAACACTATTTGTAGAACCCTTACAAAAACTCTTGCATCTTCAACCACTTGAGCCAATGTATTTTGCAGCGCTTCTTTTGCTCGGGCTCGTTGATCTCTGTATTATTGAGGCGGTGAAATATATATTTATCATCCGACGCTTGCGCGGGGGTATAGAGGTTGTGCTACAGTCGTAACATGCAGATTGAACTTATCGGAATTTTTCTTGCGGGCGCGGTTCTTGCGTTTGCTGTAGCGTGGGTGATATTGCGAGGGCGCAAATCGGGGCCTGCCGGCGAGAGCATGCTGATGCTTCAGAGTCAGATTAGCGACATTGAGCGCAAGCTCGACGCGCGGCTTGGCGAGTCAACGCGGCTCATTCAGTCACAAGGGGAGTCATCATTTAAAATTATTCGCGATGTCACCGAAAAGCTTACCAAGCTTGATGAGACAAACCGTCAGGTGGTGAACTTTGCCGATCAGCTTCAGTCACTTCAAGATATTCTCAAAAACCCCAAACAGCGCGGCGTGCTGGGCGAATATTATCTGGAGACCGTACTTAAAAATATTTTGCCGCCGTCTGCCTATCAAATGCAGTATAAGCTCGGTAAGAGCGACGAAGGGCGTGATTTGATTGTTGACGCTGTTATCTTGGTAGGCGAAAAGGTAATACCTATCGATTCAAAGTTTTCGCTTGAAAATTATAACCGCGTAGTAGAAGCAAAAGGTACTGAAGAGCGCGAGCGCTTTGAGAAGGCTTTCAAGCAAGACTTAAAGATGCGTATCGATGAGACTTCCAAGTATGTCCGTCCACAAGACAGCACGATGGATTTTGCGCTTATGTTTATCCCATCAGAAGCAATCTATTATGATCTGACGATCAATCAGGTAGGTACTATCAAGGTAAACACGCAAGATCTGATCCAATACGCTCTGACAAAGCGCGTGCATATCGTCTCGCCAAACTCGTTTTATGCGTTTTTGCAGACTATCTTGCAAGGGCTCAATCAGATGAAAATCGAGAAATCTGTAGGCGAAGTCATCAAGCGCGTGGGTGATCTCGGCCGACATGTAGCCGCCTACGAGCAGTATTATATCAAGCTCGGCACTTCCCTTGACTCAACTATCAATCATTACAATACCGGTTATAAAGAGCTTAAAAAGATAGACAAAGATGTCACCCGCATAGCGGGCGAGGGCATCGGAATTGACCCTCAACTTCTTGACACAACAGACAGAAACGGGTAGTATAGAGCAATTATGATCGCAGTTATTGAAACAGGCGGCAAGCAATATCTTGTTGGTGCCGGCCAGAAATTCAAGATTGAAAAGCTCCCTGAGTCAGAAGGGGATACGATTGTGTTTGATAAAGTTTTGCTCGTGATCGATGGTGAGACAGTATCTATCGGCAAGCCGTATTTGAAAGGCGTGAGTGTCGAGGCGGATATCATGCGCCAAGGCCGCCTCCGCAAGATCAAGATTCTCCGTTACCACTCAAAGACTCGCCGCCGTAGACGCAAGGGTCATCGCCAACACTTCACCGAAGTAGCTATCAAGACCATTAAAAAATAGCCCTCTCGAGGGCTATTTTTTTTTACTTTCTATTTTTTAGCGCGTTTTTGAGAGTTTGTGGATCGGCAAATTCCATCTCGGTGCCGGTAGAGATTCCTCGTCCGAGGCGAGTGAGTGTGATTGATTTATTTTTTATATAGGGTTCGAGTACACGCTCAATGTAGAGGCCAGTTGCGTCGCCTTCAGTAGTTAGTGATGTCGCGAGTACTATTTCGAGTGGCGCTTCGCGTCCTTTGGCACGAACGCTCACGCGGTCATACAGTGCACGGATGCGTTCGGTTACTCGCGTTTTTTCATTGAGCAGTGATATGGTGCCGCCGAGCACATGGTAGCCGCCGTCCCACAATCCGCTTTTTGATACCGTTTCAAAGTCTTGATCTTTCTCGACTATCAGGAGTGCGTTAAACGCACCAAGTTTACAGGTCGAGCACTTTGTGCCATCAGCGGTCTCAACACTACGAAAACATTCCTCACATCTCGAGACCTGCAAGGCGAGCGCTTCGAGTGCGCGTGCGAAACCCTTGAGCGTTGAGCCATCTTCGTCGAGAAGTGTATAGGCAAAGCGAGACGCTTGGCGCGGCCCAATACCGGGAAGGCGCGTGAAGAAGTCTATCAGACGCTTGATGGGTTCGGGGTGCATCTAAGTGAATGATTCATCGAGCGATGAGAAGCTCGCTTTCTCTGGGTTGAAGTAAAGCTCTACTTTACCAGTGGGACCATTACGATGTTTCTCTACTAAAATTTCGGCGATATTGGGGCGTGCCGAATCTTTCTTGACTCGGTCTTCACGATAGATAAACATAACCACATCAGCGTCTTGCTCGATGGATCCTGATTCGCGAAGGTCTGAGAGCTTGGGTATTGGTGGGTGACGCTGTTCTACCGCGCGCGAGAGCTGCGAGAGAGCAAGTACTGGCACATTGAGTTCGCGCGCGAGTTGTTTGAGTGAGCGCGAAATTTCGGTGATTTGTTGCACCATATTGTCGGTATGTTGGCGTGGCTGCATGAGCTGAAGATAGTCAATGATGATAAGGCCCAAATTTGATTCAGATTGCAGGCGCCGCGCCATCGCACGCATCTGCAACACATTTGAGGTGGCGGCGTCATCGATATAGATGGGGGCTTCAGCAAGGCGCGCGAGCGCATCATTGATACGCACAAAATCATTTGAATGTTCAGAGAGTCGCCCCGTACGCAGTTTCCAAAGATCTACATGAGCTTCAGCCGCTATAAAGCGGTCGATGAGCTGTTGATTCGACATTTCCAAACTAAAAATACCAACGGGGATTTTGTGTTGTACTGCCGCATTGCGCGCGATATCGAGAGCAAGCGATGTCTTACCGAGCGAAGGCCGTGCCGCCAAAATGACAAGATCAGAGTTTTGAAGACCCGAGAGAAGGTTATCAAGTTTATCAAAGCCGGTTGGTACACCACGCACGGCACCATCTCCCTTGTGCAGATTATCGATGCGCTCCCACGCTTCTTGCAGTGCGTCGCGCACGGGGAAAAACTTTTGGCGCAGTGAGCGCTGAGAGATACCAAAGATATGGCTTTCTGCCTGGTCGAGTAGTATATCTACATCTTGGTCTTCTCGGTACCCCATCTCGCCAATGGCGTATGATGCCGAGATGAGATCGCGAAGTACTCGTTTACGGTTTACAATTGATGCATAGTGGCCAGCACTCGCAGGGCTTGCGACCGCATTGATGAGGCCTGCTAGATAACTTGGGTTGCCTGCACGCTCCAGTTGGCCCTTTTCTTCCAGGTAGGTTTGTACTGACAAAACATCGAGCGGTGCGTTGCGTTCAAATAGATCCAGCATCGCGCGGAAAATGATAGCGTGTTCCGTTACATAAAAATCATCAGCCGTTACCACATCAACCACGCGAATCATGGCGTTGCGATCAATCATAACCGAACCAAGTACTGCCATCTCGGCATCACGGTTATGAGGAGGTATTTTGAGCGGATCGGTCATATCAATAATTTACTCGTCTTTGCCGTTGCGAGCAATTGCCAAAAAGGCGATTTGTGTTGTCAGACGACTTATATCTTGTGGACTACGGGCCCACGCGGCGTATCTTCTACGCGCCAACCCTGGGCGGCTAGTTTTTCGCGCAGTTCATCAGATTTTTGCCAGTCTTTTGTTTGTCGATATATCTCTCGCTGGTCAGCGAGCGCCCGAATATGTGTGGGAACAGGAGAGGCAATCGCATCATAAGCAAGATTGAGTCCAAAAAGTTTATCAGCCCACAATACCGCGGGGCGAGACGCGCTCTCGTGGATACCCTGCCAAAGGCGCGCGAGCGCCCGAGGAGAGGCGAGATCATCAGCAAATGCGGCAAGAATATCTTTTTTCATAGCATCGTCAGAGCGAGCTTTTCTCTTTGGGAGGTTTCCCAAAGATGCTACGAGTTTAAGTCGTGCAGCACGAGCGCCCCCAAGCGCCTCCCAGCTAAACGAAACGGGTTTACGGTAATGGGTACCGAGGGTAAAGTATCGAAAATCGAGCGGATCAAATCCGTGTTCGCGAAGCGTGGCTATAGTGATATTGCTTTCGGGTGATGATTTGGCCATCTTCTGACCCTTGACGGTTAGAAACGCACTATGCATCCAAAAGCGCGAAAAGAGTTTGCCAGTAGCCGCCTCCGATTGCGCAATTTCATTGGGGTGATGAATCTCGCGATGATCTGCCCCTCCGCAGTGAATATCAATCGTTTTACCGAGATATTTCATGCTCATTGCCGAACACTCGATATGCCAGCCGGGGAATCCCACTCCCCATGGCGAGGGCCATTCCATTTGCCGTTTTTCGCCGCTTTCTGCAAATTTCCAAAGCGCAAAATCAGTAGCATTTTGTTTCTCACCTATGGCTACGCGTGATCCGGCTTGTATAGTATTTTGGTCGCGTCCTGCAAGTTCACCATAATTTGGTAGTTTTGAGGTGTCAAAATAAAGACCATCAGTAGTACGATAGGTAAATCCTTTTTTTTCAAGTGTCTTGATGAGCGCTATTTGCTCGACGATATGTTCGGTCGCGCGTACCAATTTGACCGGATGCAAGATATTGAGCGACGCGATATCTTCGAGAAATTCTTTCTCAAAATATTTTGCAATATCCCAAGCAGTCTTGCCCGTACGGCGAGCCTCGCGTTCTACTTTGTCTTCACCTTCGTCAGCATCAGATGCCAAGTGCCCTACATCGGTGATGTTCATGACATGTTTGACGCGCCAACCTGATGCGACAAGGGTACGGCGCAACATATCTTCAAAAAGAAAGGTACGATAATTGCCGATGTGTTGCGAGCGATATACCGTAGGCCCGCAGGTATACAGACGCACGGTAGCACCTACAGCTGGCGCAAAAGGCCGTTCGGCACGCGCGAGCGAATCATAGAGCGTTACAGCCAGTCTTTCTGTCTTAACCATTGCAAGATGATGATACCAACCACGCCATTTAGTGCAAGTAAAATCCAAAAGGCATTTGGATGATGAGCGAGTGGGATATTGGTAATATTCATACCAAAGAGATTAATGACCACTTGCAACGGAAGCAATATAAAAGATACTGCTGTCAGAAATCTCACCGCTTCGTTGACACTTACTGACAAGAGCGAGACATTGGTCTCGTAGATGACATTGAGTGTCGCGCGCAGATCTTCGACGATGTTCCAAAGTTGTGTATACTCGCCGAGGATATCATTGAAATAAGGGGACGCATCAGGTCCAAAAAATTTCTTGCCGTGTTCAGCGAGCGATTTGAGCACCGTCTCTTGTGGCTTGAGGGCTTTTTGAAAATTGAGAATATCACGACGCAATCCCGATATTTCTTGGAGCGCCGAGCGTTCGTTGCCACTAAATACTTTTTCTTGCACGGCGTCTATTCGTTTTTCAAGCACACGAAGCTCGTCGCGCGATGCGGCAAAAAGCTGTTTAATGATCTGGTAGAGGAGCTGACCTGATGATCTGCCAAATTTGCGTTCCCGGACCGCTTCGTGCCCTGCCAAAAATTGCTGGAAATCATCGAGATGGGGGATGTCCTCATAATGGACCGTGATGAGCGTATAGGGAAAGATGACAAAATCAATCTCACGACTCAAAGTAGCGGTTGTTTTCTTGTCGCACACAGGAAAATGCAACACCAAATAGAGATGATCGTCGTAGTCTTCAAGTTTTGGGCGATAGGTCGCCGTCAAAAGCTCTTGGGCAACGAGTGGATGAATACTATACCGGTGAACTAAATCACCGATTTTTTCTTCCGTCGGTTGCTCAAGATCTATCCAAGAGACATGTCGTGATGACACTTTGTCCATGGCTCCAGTATACCCGATATTTTCCCTTGCCCGCAATACAAAAGTATGGGAAACTAGTGAGGATTATGGGTAATGAGCGGCGTTTTTTTGTTTTTGTTACAGCGTTGGTGATTGTCACTAGTTCTTTCGGCATTGGCGCATGGTTCGGATTCAATGAGCGCGCTTCGATCGAGCGAGTGTTGGGCGTCGTAAACCAATTGCCATCGGGCGATCTTACTGAAAAACTAAAAGAGGTTGATTTTGAACCATTTTGGAAGGCATGGGAGGCAGTCGAGCGCAAACATATCACTGATAATCCTATCGATCGGCAGGCGATGGTGTGGGGTGCTATTCAAGGTATGGTGGGGAGCTTAGGCGATCCGTATACCGTCTTTTTTCCACCCAAAGATCATGAAGATTTTCAGAGTGAAATCAAGGGCGAGTTCTCGGGTATCGGCGCGGAGATTGGTATCCGCAAAGAAATTTTGACTGTTATCGCGCCAATCAAAGGTTCTCCGTCAGAACGCGCGGGACTCAAAGCGGGTGATAAGGTGCTCAAGATTGATGATGCCTACACTGAAAATCTTACGCTCGATCAAGCAATTCATAAGATCAGGGGTGAGCGAGGCACGAAAGTCGTGCTTACGATAGCGCGTACCGGTGAAGATAAACCGCGCGAAATTTCTATCATGCGTGATGTTATCCGCATGCCCATTATCGTTACAGAAAAGAAAGGCGATGTCTTTGTGGTTACACTCTTTAGTTTCTCGCAGAATTCGAGCGAAGAATTTCAAAAAGCCGTCCGCGAGTTTTTGCGATCAGGTGCTAGCAAGTTTGTGCTCGATCTTCGTAATAACCCCGGTGGGTATCTCCATAGTTCAGTCGATATCGCAAGCTGGTGGTTGCCCGAGGGCGAGGTGGTTGCGCGTGAAGAATTTCGTAATCGTGAAGCAACTATTTACCGTAGCGCAGGTTTTGGAGCGCTCGAAAAAATACCTACGGTTTTGCTGGTCAACCAAGGTTCCGCGTCAGCGTCAGAGATTCTGGCAGGAGCACTCCAAGAGCACAAAAAAGCGACCATTATTGGTGAACGAACATTTGGCAAGGGCTCAGTACAAGAGCTTGAAGACATTACCGACAAGACTTCGCTCAAAATCACCATCGCACGATGGACGACACCATCAGGTAAGTCGATTTCCAAAGAAGGACTCGCGCCTGATATCGAGGTTAAGTTCGATCCCCAAGGCGATCCTGCAAAAGACATACAGCTCGAACGCGCCCTTGAGCACTTGCGCACCACGCGCTAGGATACTTCTATGAAAGTCATTCTCCTCAAAGATGTTCCTCAGCTCGGCCAACAGGGGAGGATTCTCACGGTAAAAGATGGCTACGGGCGCAATTTTTTGATACCCCAAGGCCTCGCTCGCGAGGCAGATAAAAAAGCAGTAAAAATGGTGGAAGACACCAAAGTAGCTCAAGCGCGCCGGCTTGCCGAAAAGGCTGAAGCTCTCGAAGCAGAGAAGAAAGCTTTGAGTCAGGTGGCATTAGTATTTCATAAGCCAGCAAATGAGCACGGCCATTTGTTTGCCGCAGTCACTGCCGATGATGTCATCGCTGAACTCCGCCGTCGCCGGTTTCATACCATTGAAAAAGATCAGCTTTGGGGCTTGCCGATCAAGCTCGTGGGCAAACACGATGTAGAGATCAAGATGAAAAAAGAGCGCATGTATATTTCGGTGCGCGTCGAGGCGGAAAAGAAAAAATAAATATGCGTAAATATATCTTTGTAACTGGCGGGGTTATGTCGGGTATTGGCAAGGGCGTCGCTACCGCATCGCTTGCCAAGATTTTACAGTCCTATGGCTTTCGGGTGTCGGCGATGAAGATCGATCCGTACATCAATATCGATGCCGGTACGATGAATCCGACCGAACACGGTGAGGTATTTGTGACGGATGATGGTCTTGAATGCGATCAAGACATTGGCAACTATGAGCGTTTTTTGGGTATTTCACTCCATCGCGTCAATTATATGACGACAGGCATGGTGTATCTTTCGATGATTCAGAAAGAACGCAACCTCGAATACGGTGGTAAATGTGTACAGGTGGTACCTCATGTGCCCGAAGAAGTTATCATGCGCGTTGAGAAAGCTGCCGAGAGTACCAAATCAGATATTATGCTTATCGAGATTGGCGGTACGGTAGGGGATTATGAAAATCTTTTGTTCTTGGAGGCGGCGCGCATCATGAAGTTGCGCAAACCTGGTAATGTGCTTTTTGTACTTGTTAGCTATTTGCCGGTACCAGGTGTCATTGGTGAGATGAAGACTCGCCCAACCCAACACGCCTCGCGCGCGCTCAATGTCGCTGGTATTCAGGCAGATATTATTCTTGCGCGTTCGGCCGTACCCATCGATAAACCTCGTAAAGAAAAGCTTTCGTTTGCGCTCAACTTGCGTGACGAAGATATTATATCGGCACCGGATGTAAAATCTATCTACGAAGTTCCACTCAATTTTGAAAAAGATCAGCTTGGTACTATTGTGCTCAAGAAGCTCGGTCTCAAAAAGAAAAAAACGGATCTGCGTGAATGGAAAAAACTTGTATCTACTATCCGCAATACTAAAAAACCTCGTGTGCGTGTCGGTATCGTAGGTAAATATTTTACCACCGGTGCGTTTGTACTTTCTGATTCATATCTCTCGGTCATTGAAGCACTCAAACATGCCGCATGGTCTTGCAAGCATGAGGCAGAAATTTTATGGCTTGATGCTGAAGAATACGAAAAACATCCCGAAAAACTCAGCGAGCTCAAAGTGCTTGATGGCGTGGTAGTACCGGGCGGGTTTGGTTCACGAGGTATCGAGGGCAAGATCAAAGTGATCGAGTTTTGTCGTAAAGAGAAGATACCGTTTTTTGGTCTTTGCTACGGTCTTCAGCTTGCGGTCGTAGAATACGCGCGCAATGTAGCCAAGCTTGAAGGTGCGCACACCGAAGAGATCACCAGAAAAAGCGAATATCCGGTGATTCATATCTTGCCCGAACAGCAAGCACTTTTGGATAAGAAAGATTACGGCGGCTCAATGCGTCTAGGCCTTTACGATTGTAAGATTACTAAGAACACGATTGCCGCGCGTGCGTACGGCAAAGACAAGATCAAAGAACGCCATCGCCACCGCTACGAGGTAAATGCGCAGTTTTTGCCGAAGCTGATAAAGAGGGGACTAGTAGTTTCTGGTATCAACCCTCAGCGCAATTTAGTAGAAATAATCGAACTTGTAGGTCATCCATTTTTTGTAGGTACGCAATTTCATCCTGAACTTATATCACGCCCACTCACACCACATCCGCTCTTTTGCGAATTCATCCGCGCAGCCATCAAGAGGCATAAATAGGTGTATATTGACAAATATATAAAAATCTGATATAATGTATATCAGGTAACTTTGGCATGCTCTGGCGGCGGATGCTGTGGAGCGAGAGAGGAGAGAGGATCATGCTGTTCTTTGCAACTTTGGGATATGGGGTCGTGGTGCTGGTGGCGATGCTGCTCGTGCCGCGTACGGCATTTGTGACGGGTACCATCGCTACTGCGATGGGGATGGGCTGGATCGGCTGGCCCATCAGCGACTTCCCGACATTTGTGCTCGCGCATATTCTCGTCTTCGGTATTGGCGGACTCGCCGCCTGCCTCGACGGTCACTACTGGTACATGCGTCACAAGCACCGGCAACAGGCGATTCTTCTCGATGAGGAGGATGTCGATGGGGAGCCCGAGGCTGCGGACGCACGCGCCTGACCTCACAACCAATCGGCGCCTACAGGCGTCACAACAGAAAAGGACCTTTCGCATCAGCGGAAGGTCCTTTTAACTTTTATATGAGAAGTATTTAGACAACGCTGACCAATTTTCTGATGACCGTGGTGCCATCAAAGTGGCGTTTACGCATGTCAGAAAATTTTACTTTACCTGCATGCATTGCGAAAAGGGTGTCGTCCTTGCCTTTACGCACACCAAGTCCTGGGATAAAGTGGCTACCGCGCTGACGGATGATAATCGAGCCGGTTTTGGCAACCTGCCCACCAAAAAGCTTCACCCCGAGGTATTGGGGGTTTGAGTCGCGTAGGTTTGTCGTTGATCCACCTGCTTTTGTATGTGCCATAGTTAAATATTAGCGATAAAATATAACTCAATTACAATAGATATATGCTACATCAGTTTATCGAAAAGATCAAGGGCTTGATAGAAATGTATTTTTGGGGATTCGCTCTCTTTTTGGCGGTTGTCCTTTTGGTGGGGGTATGGCGCCTTTTTGCGGTACAACAGGCCCTATTTGAACCAAAACTGGTACCAAATGCCTTTGAAATACTACTTGATGGACGGGTTGAGGGGGATTTTGTGGCGAGCAAAAATGGCACCGTATATTACCCCAAAGCGTGCAAATCAGCCTCACGGATCAAGGAAGAAAACCGCCTCTTTTTTGCCTCTGCACTAGAGGCCGAGGGCGCCGGCTTTCGGCGTAGTGCGCAGTGCAAATGATAAGACACTAGGCGGGGCTCTCTTCATCGGGTAGTGCGTTTTTGGTAGACGCTTTGAGCATCGTAAATCGTTTGACGATGCGTGCTTCAGCGAGCAGGCGCTCATGAAGATCTTCGGGCAGTTTTGGTAAAAGTTTTTTTAGTTTTTTATCATCGGGGGATAGTATATGTTGCCAAAAGTCTGTAGGCTCAAGGATTGAGGTGATTTTAGTCGCATCCCAGCTGGTGCGCTCTTGTGTCGAGCGTGCGAGTGATCCACCCTCACCAAACACACGATCAAGTTTTTGTGCATCAAGATATTGGTTGATGCTAGCGGTGATCTCTGAAAGTCTATCTTCCCGTTCGCCAATCTCGCGTTTGAGCGTAAAGTATTCTTTGATCAGGGGACGCGCATCATCAGGCGGCGCATCTTTTTCTTGCGCACGGTACAGATGCCGCCACGCGGGGCAGATGGATTTATATCCACACCAATCGCAAAGCGCGTTTGGCTTGGCGGGGAATTCCTTTGTCTCAATGCGCGCTTCGATCGAATGGATGGTATCTAAAATTTGTTGGCGTGTGTTATCAAGATCTTGGCGCGTGCGGCGGGTGACAAGCTTTTCGCCTGCTTTCATAAAGTAAAGTGCGAGCGTTACATGTTCGGGATCGATATGTGGCCACTTTTTTTCGAGTGCCAGCTGGTAGATGGCCAGCTGCATATTGGCATCGACTGTTTCTTGGGCGGGAAGTTTGCGCGAAGTTTTATAATCAATAATTTCAAATAAACCTTCACCGGTTTTATCGATGCGATCGATACTGCCGGCGATGGTGTGGGTGATGCCCGTCTTCGGGTCTTCGAGCGGTACCTCAAAGCGTGATTCTAGATCTATAACATCAAAGTTCCACGGTGGATTTTTTTCATAATACACGCGTATCATGCGCTCACCAGATTCCAAGTACCGCGCCTTGTCAGCATCAGCGACTGATTGGCTATCAGCAAATGATTCACGAAAATGCGCCAATACCTCTTCAAGAGTCGGAAAGAGGGGATCCCGAGAAAACATAAAGCGCATAGCACTATGTATAGAAGTACCAAAAATAGACTCTTTGCCTTTGGGTACGCGTTTGTGCTCAATATGCTCGTACTCATATTTCTGCGGGCACTGATTGTATGTTTCGAGCGCTGAAAATGAAACTCTCATGTACCTAGTCTACAGGAAAACCAGCGGCAGGGAGAAGGGCTTTCTCAATAGATAACAGGTCGCACAAACCTAGTTTGTCGACACTCGTACAAAAACAAGCAAAAACCGCCTTTCGGCGGTATTGCTTCAAATCATCTCTTGATTTCTCGTACTAGGATGATCAAGAGAATTAGTGTAAGTATCGTCATATTGGTTTTTACCAAAATGGCGAACTGTATGGACTGGAAACCGATCTTCCTTCAAAACGGTTTCCAAAACAAATAGTAAATCAATCTTGACCTAGGTCAATATGCTGAGGGTCTTTAGCTGCTAATATATTTGTCGGGTTAAAAAGAGCAAAAAACTAGGAAAAATTGTAGTATGAAAGAATGCAAAACTTCTTCTTATACTTGCAGCAGCTCGCGCTCTTGGCAAAAGATGATCCAGCCTCCATTTTACTCTTACTCACGCTACTTTTTAGTATGTTGATTGTATGGTGGGGACGAAAGAAGACAAGATTGGAACTTATTAAAACAGAATCATTATTCTCAATTAGCATAACCAACGCAAGTAAAGATTGGCGTATACAAATAGGCGAGTACGGCTATAAGACTTGGAACGGCCTGATACGTCGCAAGGGGCGTGATTCTGTAAACATTGATGGATACCTCGGTCCAAGCAATCAGATTAATTTAGATTTTTTTGAAGATGGCCGGCCTGAGTTGATAGATACTAAAGCTATTTATTATATCTATGCCGAGGACACAACAGGAAAAGTTTACAGGAAATATAGTAAATTTTTTCTGATCAGTTGGATCATAAGATTATTCTTCTGGGTAAAAAGTAAGACCAAAACTCCCTAGGGGAGTAGGTTTTCGAGAAATGTAACAGGTCGCACAACATAGATTTTGCGACCTATCTACCATCTACTGTAATAACAAAGAACTTTTTATTTTTTACCCACGCAGTAATTACTTTGAATAAAGGCTTGGGTAATGCACTCACCTTTTGTGTCTTGGCTACAGGAATCCAATGAAATTCCAAATGATCTTCTTGTGAGCGTATTTCGTATTTTGACGGTTTTACTAAATACACCATATTTATCTCGTGGCGGTTTTTCTTTCCATCGTAGTAAAAGTTCTCGACCATACCTACAAGAGTCTGTTTTTTGACTGAAATTCCTAATTCTTCTTTTATCTCTCTTTTTAACGCGTCATCGCATGTCTCAAACATCTCAATATGACCGCCAGGCAAAAAGTATCGTTTGGTACCTATGCCAGTGCATAGTAGAATTTTTCCACGATGAATGATGATCGCGCGCGTTATAAGTTCTGGGTTTTTAGCTATACTATGATTTGTCTTCATTGTCTAGGGGGTTATTAATCCTTTAATAACCGATTATGAACATTTTATCAACCTCCAGCACACAAGAATCGCTAAAATAGGGCTTGCAAGGTATTTTTGGCGGGTTGATAGTGAGGGTAGATAAGGTTCCTTTTTTGCACGAGGGTCTCCCCTAGCGACCAATAAAAGAGGCTAGAAAATTGCATACTTTTGCAGGCTCGCACTCGAGCGCAAAGCTCATGAGCGCACAAAAGCTCGCGAAAAGCTCTGCACCATTCGCCTACAAACTTATTTTCGTATTTATTTGGGAGCCCTCATGCAAGAACGGGACTTTTTTTATTTATCCGATTTTACTTCCAGAGTCCTGATACGAGATCCCAAACTTTCCAAAAGAGTGCGGCCGCATAGTTTATCCAAACCCATTTAATACCTTCCCAGAGAAACATAAAGTTTTCGGAAAGAGTTTTGTTGTTTACTAGTGAGCTTAAAGATACGCCAAGTAAACTCAAAATCACCACCGAAAGGACGATGATAATGCCGAGCTGTATGATGCCTTTGCTGTAGCGTGTGGCGCGATTGGTACGGTTCATTGGTTTTAGTATATCAAGTATTTTAGAGGTATTCGAGTGGATTGAGATAACCACCAGCTGGTACCATACCGCAGTGTTTGGTCTTGGCGAGCCGATACGTATTGGTGGCATATACCGTAAAATGCAGGTGCGGACCCGTCACATAGCCGGTATCACCCGCAAATCCTACCAGATCTCCCCTCTTGACCTCTTGTCCCTTTTTGACCGAAATTCCCGAGAAGTGCGCATAGAGTGTCGAGAGATTATTGGGGTGCTCAATGATCACCCACCGACCGTAAGAGCCTCCCGGGCAGAGGGTGTCGGTATTACCGAAGTCTTTGATTATACCCGCCTCCGAGGCCAAAATTCGGGCTCCTATGGCCGCCTTAAAGTCGACACCGTTGTGACCATTACCTTTATAGACATCAGATCCTTGGGTTGTCGCAAACTCAGTAAACCCAAAGCCCTGGGTTACTTTGGGGTCTTCAACCGGCCAGCCCAGCACTCCTGCCCGTTTTGAGGGCAATAGTGACGGGTCGATAGAGCGGCGCAATTCGTCTTCAACAGCTTGAAGCTCTTTTTGTATGAGTGCGCGTTTTTCTGCCCGTTCGCGCAAAAGTTGTTGGTATTTTGTTTCTTGGTTTTTGCTCTCGGAAAGTAGTTTTGATTTTGATTGGTTGATAGTTTCTTGTACTGATTTGCGTCCAGTCAAATTTTTGCGTTGCGAGAGGAGTTCTTCTTCTTCGCGTTTTTTGCGCTCCGCCTCGGTCTCTAAGCTTTCTTTGTGTTTGCGGAGTGAGACCAAGCTTTGACCAAGTTGTTCTTGTACCGCTTCAGATGCTTCGCGTTTTTCAAAAAATTCAGAGAGCGATCCATATCCTGCCAATATCTCAATCATAGAGGTATCGTCTTCTTCGTACAAAGATCTGACGAGCGAACCGAGTACTTCTTTTTCTGTATCTATTACTGCTTTTTTCTCACCAATCTCAATATCAAGTTCTTCGAGGCGTAGTTCGGTGCGCTGTATCTGCTGTTCGGTGAGCTTGATGTCAGTATTGATCTTCTTTATCTGTGTCTCAAGTTTTTTAATCTCACCTTTGAGTGTTTGTGATTGATTTGATTGTTTGTCGAGCGCGTCTTGGTATTGGGCGATTTCGGCTTCAAGTTTTTTTATTTCTGACTCTCTGCCAGATATTTTTGTGCGTAGTTCGTCTACTGATGCGGAGCCAGCGATAAACGGAAAAACAACAAGAACAAGCGCGGGAATGATAGCGAGACGGTGTAAGCTACGCATCGAGTTTCTCGATAGCGTATTGTATGCGCCTATGTATCTCGTCGAGTCCAAAGGCGCTCAAAAGTTCGTAGGGTCCGGGTGAGACGGCGCGACCCGAAAGAGCCGTGCGTAGCGGCCAGAGTACTGTGCCTGTGCCTTCTTTTTCTATAAGGGGTTTCAAGTTTTGTTCAGCGGTTTCTGGGTCAGTGAGAGTTTCTAAAATAGTTTTTAGTATCTCTTTTGCTTTTGCATGTCCCAATTTTCCTTTCCATAAAAGTAGATCAGCATCATAGTCAGGTAGTTCGAGTATATCTCTTATCGCTAAGTCTACTTCGGTAAGTTTGGTGATGCGTGGCAGTACCGCAAGTATATATTGTGAGACGCGCAATCCGAGCTTTTGTTTGGTAGTAGGGTTTATAAAGGGTTCGGCACGCCTTACTTTTTCTTCGGGCGAGAGTCGTTTGATATGTTCGCGGTTGAGCCAATCAAGCTTTTGGGTATCGACAATGGCGCCACCACGCTGCGCGCGTGTGATATCAAATTCTTTAATAATAGTTTCGAGATCTAATATCTCGCCTACTTCGTCTTTAGGGTGCCAGCCAAGCATGGCAATAAAATTAATCAATGCCTCGCGGATATATCCTGCATCACGATACTCCCCTACTGATACCGCTCCATTGCGTTTTGAAAGTTTGGTACGATCTTTGGCAAGCAACAATGGCAAGTGCGCCCACGCAGGCTCACTAAAACCCAGTGCGTGGCCAATCATGATTTGTTTCGGTGTGTTGGTAATGTGGTCATCGCCTCGGATAACATGTGATATTTTCATCTCATAGTCATCAATAGTTACTACAAAGTTATAGAGCGGTTCGTCAAGATTTTTTGCAAGTGAAATATCACCAAATAACTGTGGGTCATAGGTAATATCACCGCGGATCATATCGTGGATAACGATGGGTTCGCGCTCATCGTTACGAAGGCGTATGATGCCCGCGGTTTTACCTTCATCACGATGCTTACAGATGTGACGCGGAGGTTCTTTGGCTTCGCGCTGGCGCTCACCCTCTGCTTCAAGCTCTTCAGTAGTATGTGCGCACCAAAATGCCTTTTTCTCGCTTAGTAGGTTTTGTAAATACTCCCTATGGCATATGATGTTTTCGGATTGACGATGAAATTCATCGTTATCGAGTCCAAGCCACGCGAGGCCTTGTATGATGTCATCTTCAAATTCTTTTTTAGATCGCTCTTTATCGGTGTTCTCGATGCGTAGTAAAAAAATGCCTCCATGTTGTTTGGCAAAAATAAAATTGAAAAGCGCGGTGCGTGCCGTACCGATATGCATAAAGCCAGTCGGAGAAGGCGCGATGCGTACGCGTACTGGTTTATTCATGGATACCAAGACGAATGAGCTCAAGGGCGATTTTGCGTGACGCATCAATACGGGCAAAGGTACCAGCGGCCTGCTTCATCTCTGCTGCGCGTGCAGTGTCCGTAAGAATTTTCTGGATTTCCGATATCAATATGTGCGGAGTGAGATTTGCTTCTTCGATGACGATGGCCGCACCCGTGCGCGCGTAGTTATAGGCATTTTCGCGCTGATGATTTTGAGCCGAGTCAGTGATGGGTACGAGAATTGCTGGCAAGTGCCACGCAGCAAGCTCAAAAATACCACCAGCGCCCGCGCGCGATACCGCTACATTGGACACAAACGCGGCATTGCGTAGTTGGCTTGCGGTCATGAGTGGAAAATGATGGTAGCGTGATTTGTGAGGCGAGCTACCCAATGCCACTTCTGCTTCTTTGGCAACCATGTCATGGTTGAGGAGTCCTGTCGAATGAATAATCTGAAACTTTTCTACCATCTCAGGAAGTACTGAAAGTAGTAGATCGTTTATTTTTTGCGCACCCAGTGATCCACCCAACACAAGTACGATGGGTACGCCAGTCTCAAGATTAAAAATACCATACGCCTCATCTGATGACCCGCCCAAAATACCAGGGCGTATCGGATTACCCAAGAGCGCTACCTTGTCGGGCGGAAAATGTTTGGCCGCTTCAGGAAATGACACGCCGATACGCCGTGCGAATTTTGCCGCCCAGGTATTAACCACGCCCGGTATCGCATCTGACTCGTGGATCATGACGGGTATGTGATAGAAGCGCGCAGCAACAAGTACCGGAAACGCGTCGTATCCACCTTTTGAAAAAATAATATCAGGTGGACGAATAGTAAACTTCCAGAGCGCACGAAAAATACCGCGCAGTGTTTTGATACTGTCAGAAAAATTGAGCAGTGAAAAATATCGGCGCATTTTGCCCGCGGGTATCATCTCAAATGAGATTGATTCTTCGCGCATCACCTCGGGGTCAAAAGGTTTATCGCCCATCAATACGAGATCGAGAGATACGATGCGTTCCTCTTCTGCGATATCACGGAGCGAGCGAGCGACCGCCATAAGGGGGTAAAAATGTCCGCCCGTACCTCCGCCCAAGAGTACTATTTTCATAGGTGTTTGCGTTTTGAAATTTGCACAAGCACGCCCATTTCAAAAAGGAGAAATGCGACAGCAGTGCCGCCCAAGCTCATAAAAGGCAACGGAATGCCGGTAAGCGGCAAAAGGCCAGAGAGTGCCGCAGTATTGATAATAACTTGCGTGACAACCAGCAGGGTGATGCCAGATGCGAGAAGCTGGGTAAAGGGATCGCGCGTATGTGCTGATGCCAGCATACCACGAACGGTAAAGAGAAAAAAGGCGCCGATGAGTATGATGACTCCTATAAATCCGTACTCTTCGGCGAACACTGCGAATATCGCGTCACCGTCAGGTTCAGGTAAATAAAATTTCTGTCGCGAAAGACCGACTCCCCTACCCCAGAGCCCACCTGATCCTATCGCGAGTCGCGCTTGATTTATTTGATAACCGATACCTTGCGGATCAATGTCGGGATCCATAAACACAAGCAAGCGATTTATCCGGTAGGGTTCGATAGATATCGCTACCCCTAACAAGAACGCACCCAAAAGAAAAATAAGTCCCACCTGTCGCATGCGCCCACCACCCATAATAAACATACCAAGCGCGGTACATGCGATAACCCCAAAGGTTCCCAGGTCAGACTCAAACAACACAAAACTTCCTACAATACCGGTGATAGCAAGAAAAGGTATGAGGCCTGATAGAAAGCTGGTAAGGTCTTTGCGCCGCGAATGAATCCAAGCAGCAAGATACGCGATAAAGGTAAATTTGAGTACCTCGGAGGGTTGAAATGAAAATCCACCAATCACAATCCAACGCGTTGATCCGCCCACCGTAAGACTGATACTTGGGATGGTAAACATCGCGAGCATGATAAGGAGACTTCCGATCAAGAGCAACGGCGCACTTTTTTTCCATAGTGCTAGTGGTGCGCGGAGACCTATCATAAAAAAAATACCACCGAGTCCGAAGCCAAAGACGAGCTGGCGCAAAAAATATGAATACGAATTGCCAAAATGCCGTACTGAACGCGGCGCCGATGCTGATGCAAAAGTAATAATGCCTACCAGGAGAAGAAAGGCGATCACACCCAACAATAGTTTGTCCGTGTGTTTCATTATCGTTGCAAGCGTTTTACTGCTTTTTGAAATTGAGCGCTCCGGTCGTATTCATTACGAAACATATTGAAGCTCGTAGCGCCCGGCAAAAGTACTACTGCGCCTTTGGTGTGTTGAGCTAGACGCACCGCCTCTGTCATAGTTTTCGCACGCTCTACGGTACCGATATATTTCTTGAGCTTCACACTCAATGATCCTGGAAAGAGTATGACGCGCGGATGATATTTTTTGATAGCATCGCCGTACACACGGATATCTTTATCGGGAAATTTTTTGTCTTCACCTCCAGCGATAATTGTGATCGTCTCCCACTTTTTGGCAATCGCGGCAAGAGAAAACGCTGCAGCCCCCGGACTCGTCGAGGTAGTGTCATCGATAAATACGGTAGTGCGCGTTGTGCGTATTATCTCAAGTCTACTCGCGGGTGCATTAAATGATACGAGGCGCTTTTTGATAACGCTATCTGACATGCCGAATGACCGTGCGACAGCAACTGCGAGTGCTATCGCGGGGCGCGAGACGCGCCATGATACTTTTTTCTCATAGTTTGGAAGTTGGTGCCCGCTGACCCACAAGCGTTTTCCTCGGTATGCTTTGGGAAAGTGACGCGCAAGCTCAGAGTCGTACCACACAAACGCGCGATCTTTTTGTGTGTGTTTCGCCACGATATGCATTTTTGCTTTTGCGTACGCGGCAAACGATCCGTAGCGATTAAGATGGTCAGCAAAGAGTGATGTGATGACAGCATTGGAAGGTCCGCGCGAGACAAGATCAAGATCAAAGCTTGAAAATTCAGCTACAATCCAACGAGGGAGCGTGCGTGTTTTGAAAATATCAAAAAACGATACGCCGGGTGTACCGACAGCGATCGCATCTTTACCTAAGAGGTGTTTGATTAAAAGAGTTGTCGTCGTCTTGCCCTTGGTACCCGTGACACCAATAATGCGTCCGTGTGATACGAGTGTCAGAAAAAGATCGGCATCGTTAGTGATAGGAATCTTTTTCTTTTTTGCCGCGCGGATAAATGGCGATTCGAGTGGCACGGCAGGATTTTTAATGATAAGATCTGCGTCGCGTATATCCTGCATAGTATGTTTGCCGAGCGTATAGCGTATGCGTGGATATTTTTTGAGTTGTGCGAGTGATGTCGCAAGTTCTTTTTTTGATCGCAAATCAGTGACTGTGAGTGTATAGCCAAGGTCAGCCAAAAAACGCGCGACGCCAACTCCCCCACCGAGCGCGCCGAGTCCTAAGATGAGTATATGTGGATCGCGCTTACCCGCGACGAAGAATTTTGCCCGCAAGCGCTCCCGTAGGAACTCCTTTTTCGATTGCAAGCCGTCCGTTGATGAAGACATGTTCGATGCCCGTTGGATATTGATAAGGTGCGCTGTAGGTCGCGATATCGCGAATACCGTCAGGGTCAATGACTACGATATCTGCCAGCGCGCCTTTTTTAATCGACCCGCGTTCTCCCGCGATACCAAGATGTGCCGCAGGTACCGCTGTCATACGCTTGATAGCTTCTTCCCATGAAAATATTTTTGACTTTCGCACGAGACGATCGATATACCGAGGCGCAGCACCATACGAGCGCGGGTGCGTCAAATCTTTGCGTCCCTTTGGATCGCCTACGCCGTCGGAGGCAAACATACTATAAGACTCCTTGGCGATGGTGACGAGATGTCTACTTTTGAGTGTTTTTGAAAAAATAGTGACACTCAAACCATTGACGATCAATATCTGGATGAGGGTTTCTTCTGGCGAAAGTCCTGATTGGGCGGAGATCTCCGCGATACTTTTACCGATTATTTTTTTGTCTTTTTGCGCTTCGGCTATCACAATATTGTCGTAATGGAGTGTCAGACTGCGCACCGTTTCAAGGATTGATTCGCGCTTGTGCTGATCAGAAAGCATTGCCATACTCTTTGCTTGATCTCCCTCCATAATCCATTCGGGTAGAAGATTTGAAAGAAGCGATCCAGTGCGAAGATATGGAAAAAAGTCCGCTGATATCGGCAAGTTTTCATATTTACGCGCCTTACGGATGATGGCGAGCACTTTGGGAAAATCTTGCCATGCCTTTCTGCCAATCGCTTTGAAATGAGCGATGTGTACCTGCGCGCCCGAAGACCGTGCGAGATTGATGACTTCAGCGACCGACGAGAGGATCCTACGACCTTCGTTGCGCATATGGACACTCACTACTTTGCCTGCGTCCGCGACAATGCGTGCAAGCTCGATGATTTCTTCTTGAATGGCAAGTGTATTTGGTATGTGCGCCAAGCCGATTGAAAGCCCAAACGCGCCTTCATCGAGCGATCGTTTGAGTAAAAGTTTCATTGATTCGAGCTCTTGACGCGTGAGCTCACGCGCGTCATCGTCAGTGATGTTGTGGCGAAGCGTTGAATATCCAACCAGACTGCCCATGTTGACACCCATCGGATGCTTATCAAGTTCGCCATAAAATTCTTCCATACTGCGCCAGTTGATATTAAAATTTGATATGTCGGTCCATTTTTGGATGGAGCTTATAGCTTTCTGATCGACAAGAGGAGCGAGTGACGATCCACATGCGCCGCCGATGACAGTGGTAATGCCTTGCGCGAGCAAATTTTCTTGCGCGGGGTAGGTAAAGATCGTCCAGTGTGTATCCGAATGATTGGTCACATCAATAAATCCAGGCACGATGTATTTGCCCGCGGCGTCGATGACACGCGTTGCCCGCCCCCTACCTACTGCGCCAACTTCTTTTATAATCTCGCCGGAAATACCAATATCACCGCGGTACATAGGAAAACCCGAACCGTCGATGATGGTGCCCCCTCTAATGATATATGAATACGCTGCCATATTATTTGCCGATGAGATGTATCACCATACCCATAATCGCACATACAACGCCTACCACCCAAAAACGCATAGTTACTTTGTAGTGAGGCCACCCGAGCGCTTCAAAGTGATGATGAATAGGAGCCGCCAAAAATACTTTTTTGCCGCGAAATCGCTTTGATGCAATCTGGATGACATTTGAGGCAACCTCGGCTACGAGTGGAAATGCGATGATAGGTAAGACCGCGACCGCGCCCGTAAGAAATGCGATAACCGTAAGCATTGAGGTAAGCCCGAGCATACCCGTCTCACCCATATAAAAACGGGCAGGCGGGATGTTGTACCAGAGAAAAGCGAGTAGCGCACCGACCGTAACGCCAAGAAAAGTAGCAAGATCAAGTTGCTGCTGAAAAAATGCAATACCACCATAGGCGGCAAGTATTGAGGCAAATACACCACCAGCCAAACCATCAAGTCCATCAATAACACCGCCCGCAAAGACCGCAAGCATAGTGAGCATAAAAAATGGAATAAAGAGAATACCAAGCGTTAGATCTCCCCAAAATGGTATATGGATGCCGCGCATCTCGAGTGGCCCATAAAACCACCACGCGCCAACTGCGCCGATGACGAGTACCGCACCAATGCGCGCCTTGAGATCCAATCCTCCGCCTACATAGGTATCACGGCCCCGTACTGCCATCCAGTCATCGACGAGGCCTGTGAGCGCGCCCGCGAGTAGGGCTGCGAGCGGCAGCCATGTTTGGTTTCTTGAAAGGAAATTGAGTTTTGAGAAAAGTGGCCCGCCATACATCCCACCAAGCGCCCAGAGCGCAAGAGTAATACAAACGACAGTACCCCAGATGAGAATACCGCCCATGCGTGGCGTCTCGATACGCGTGCGTTCTTTGAGAATGCCGGAAATAACGAGCGCCTCTTCACCTGTAGTAGCCCTGCGCGCTATTTGTGGACGCCACATTTTGTACGCGTACAAATAATGTGTCAAAAGCGGAGTCACCAAAAAAGCTACAAAAAAAGAAAGAGCTGAGAGACCAAAAACCTTTAAAACATCGAGCAATATCGCCTCTTGCATACTCCTTATGGTAGCATACCTCCGGTCCGAAGGAGGAGGGATGACGCCTCAACGACTCGCTGACTTGGCTCGGCGCCCAAAAGTATGAGTACTTGGGGCCTTCCGAGTATTGGTTCGTAAATAATGATGATTGATTCACCAGCGGTTTCCGTGGTACCGGTCTTGCTACCTACAAAATTGATAATATACGGCGTCAGAACATTGCTGTTGGTAAGCAGGTGGCCATCTTGTCCAAATGAAACAATTTTTTTGTCTGCTTCGCGCGATGGTTCCCATAAAATCGGCGTTTTCATCGATGCGCGTATAAGTTTAAGAAGATCGTTTGCTGAAGAAAAATTACTTGACTCGTAGGTCGGTAAATCAAGGCCAGTAGGATTGCGGTAGAGCGTATCATGCATATCGAGCGTGCGTGCACGCCCATTCATCGCTACTACAAATCGTTCTATCTTTTCATCAAAGGTCTTACCGCCAAGCCTCTCGCCTACAGTCTCGGCTATCGCCATCGCCATATCATTTGATGATGGCATCATGAGCGCATAGAGTGCATCACGCAGGGCAAATACTTCGCCTTCATGAAAATTTCCCACCTCACCTTGCGTCCCTACTGCTTCTTTTGAAAGAATGATCGGCGTGTTGAGTGGCAAAATCTCAAGTGCCAATAAACCCGTCATGACTTTGGTGATGCTCGCGATTGGCCTGCGTTCACCCGTGGCCCGCTCTGCTGTACGCCAGGTGCCACCAAGATCCGCTACCAGCACGCTTTGTGCGGTATAGGTGCTATCGAGTACCACATGGGCTGGCGGAGGCAATGGTACCAACGGCTCTGCGGGAGGTGCGAGTGCAGGAATGATAATACCAAAAGCGGCCAAAAAGCCCGCGACAACCGTGACAGCACTTGGAAAATCACTCATGGTCTTTGAGGTCTTTTGCTATATCGTCGTAGCTGGGTAACTCCGCGCTTGATGTAATACCAAGGTATTTGAAAAGATCGAGTGTCGGGCGATACAAAAAGACGCGCGCATCTTGTTCGTCTTGTGAGCGTTCGATGAGTCCGCGAATGAGAAGCGCGCGGAGTGCAAATGCCGAGTTGACGCCACGCACATAATCAATAGCTGAGCGTGATACGCGGCCTTTCCATAAAATAATCGCGAGCGTCTCGAGCTGTGAGCGCGTCAGATCCCCCTCGAGTCGTTCTTTAGCGATGCGGCCTGATACTTCACTAGTCTCGGGCGCGGTGACGAGCGTATAAGTATCTTCACTCTGCAAAAGCCGTATACCGTGATCGGCAAGACTTTCTTTGAGTATCTCGAGTGTCTTGGCTACCTCGCGCTTGTCAGCGCGAGAAAGACGCGCCAAATCTTTGAGTGCCAATGGCTCGCCTGACACAAATAAAAGCGCTTCGAGTGACTGGGGTAGATTATTGTTATTCTGTTCGTCCATGTTCAATATGTATTAAATCAAAATTTGACGACTGACGCACGGCAATGGCGCCAAGCTTGATAAGTTCGAGCATCGCCAAAAAAGTAACCACGACTGTCACCCGTTCTGCCTTACTGCCCACAAAATCATGAAAGGTTTTTACCATGCCGCTCGAGATACGCTCTTCGAGTTCTTTGATTTTCTCTTCGATTGAAATAATTTTCTTAACGGTGCGCTGGGGTAATTCATTTTTTTGCGGGATTGCGGCGATAATCTCACGCAACAAAAAGATCATGCGATTGAGATCAATACCTTTTGCGGGCGGTAGAAATGACGGTGCGACAAGCACTAGGGGTTCACGCCCAAAGAGCTCTTGGCGAGCTTTGACGCGTGCGCCGAGCGCGTCAGCCATATGTTTGACGATTTGGTAGGCCCGCAGACGCTCTTCGAGCTCTTTAATATCACCCTCTTCTTCATGCGTGAGTATGAAGCCCGGCAAAAGCGAGCGCGATTTGATGAGGATAAGAGTCGAGGCGATGACCAAAAAATCAGCAAGCTCTTCGTGGTAGCTTTCACCAAGCTTTGCTTTGAGATCTTCGATATAACGAAAATAATCCTCAGTGACGGTACCGAGTGATATCTCATTGATCGAGAGTTTTTTGGTCTCGATTAGATCGTAGAGGAGCTCGAGTGGCCCTTCAAATTTTTTGACGCGTACTTTGTATGCCACGCGTGTAGTATAGCCTATGCGGCGGGTTTTTTCTTTATTTGGATTCCAAATTCGAGAAGTTGTTCTGGTGATACATCAGTGGGCGCGTCCATCACAGCAGTTTTACCACCCGCAGTCATAGGAAATGCCTGCACTTCGCGAAGTGCGGTCTCTCCCGCGAAACACATGGTGAGGCGATCAATGCCAAGCGCAATGCCGCCGTGAGGCGGCGTGCCTCGGCGAAATGCTTCTAACATGTGACCATATTCGCGTTTAATCTTTTCATCATCAAAGCCCATCACCCCCAATACTTTTTTAAGCACTTCGGGTTCATGCGCACGGATACTGCCGCCACCCGCCTCATAGCCGTTAAGTACCAAGTCATACTGGTCAGCGATGATTGACTCGATCTCACCTGCCAAAAGTTTTTCGCGATGCTCGGGTACGGTGTTTGAAAACGGGTTATGGGTAAAGGTCCACCCACCGCCATCAGTATGTTCAAAAAACGGAAAGCGCGTCACCCAGGCAAACGCAAGCGTGCCATCTTTCTTGTCCTCTTCGGTTCGGAGATCAAATTTATCTGCGCCAAATTTTTCCATAGCTTCAGCATAGGTAAAGCGCGGAAACGGTGTTTCTTTTATTTTTTTGCCGAGTTTGTGCGCAACCTCAATCATCGTACCCTCAATGATATCGAGTACATCTTCTTGTTTTACAAAACTCATCTCAACATCAAGTTGGGTATGCTCAAATCCCCTGTCTGCACGCAAGTCTTCATCGCGAAAGCATCGGGCGATTTGAAAATATCGTTCAAAACCTGATGCCATGATCAGCTGTTTATACTGCTGTGGGCTTTGCGGGAGTGCGTAGAACTGGCCTTGCTGAAGGCGTGATGGAACCAAAAAATCTCGTGACCCTTCGGCGGTGGCTTTCGTCAGATACGGCGTTTCAATCTCGACAAATGATTTTGCAAAAAGGTACTGGCGGATAGAGTCTACGAGTTTTGATCGTAGACGGATGTTGTGTTGGAGACGCGCACGACGGAGATCGAGATATCGATATTTGAGGCGCACTTCCTCACTTACTTCGTAGCCATCACCTGCTAATTCAAATACCGGAGTTTCCGCGGAGTTCAGTATGGTGATACCTTTGACTTCGATCTCAACACCGCCTGTTGGCAATTTATCATTTTTCATTTTAGCGGGGCGCTCTTTGACAAGTCCTTGCACACCAATCACCCATTCGGTGCGTACTTGGTCGGCCGTATCGTGCAAATCTTTGTTGTCCGGTGGTACTACCATCTGTACTACGCCTGATTCATCACGCAGATCGATAAAAATCAATTTGCCATGATCGCGGCGTACATCAACCCAGCCCGCAAGCTCGACTTCTTTGCCTACATGATTTGGCGTATCTATAATATGAATCCGCTGTTCCATAGATTTCAATATATCAGGAAACAAAAACTCCGCATAGTGCGGAGTTTTTGGTGCCTGCGCCGAAAGGAAAACTATTGCCCGAGAGCTGACTGCAAGCCCAGTAGCATGTTGCGAAGGCCTTGCAGGGTATCTGCAAGAGCATTCACATCATTACCGTTCACAGCTGCCGTTGGTCGTGGGATATTAAACTGCGTTTCTGAACAAAGGATATTAGTTGCATCACTCGTACCCCATTTCCAGAAACTCGCTTGATACCTACCGTAGGCGTTTGCGTGATCCGCCGCGCTCAATGTCACATCATAGGTAGTTGAGTTGATCACAGTCCATGATCCGCGGCCAACCCATGTGGCGGTACCGACACCGCGCGAGAGATTCCAGAAACCAACTGAATCAGGTAGGGCGGTACCTTTGACGACACGGAGTTTTACCAAGCCACCGCCAAGTTGAGTGACACTCGTCACCGAACATTCACGGTTATTGTATGTTGGCGCTTGAACTGCCGCAGGAGGTGGCGGAGGTGCTACGGGTGGTGGGGGCGGCGCTACGAGAGTACCAGTGCCAGTGATAGTAAGAGTGCAAGATGATCCAGATGTTCCATCATTGCGCTTTGGCGTGATGGTTACGCGCGCGGTACCCGCTTCACGCATGTAGAGATTACCCCATTGCCCCGTTGAACGAAGATCGTACGGAGTTGGAGAGGACATGAAATCTCTAAAACACTTGTATGGGTACGGGAAGTAATTTGGATCAAAGGTGCCATCAGTGCGCTTACCGCAATCAACCGTTCCAGCCCATGGAGTTGAGACGGTGATATAATCAGCATTTTCCCATGCCCATGGAACTTCAAATCGATCACCTACGGTTTTTGTAACAGACGAATTGCCAAGGGTTCCATTGAGGCGACAGCGAGGTGCTGCGGGAGCCGGCGGCGGAGGTGGAAGTGTCGCACCTTGGCCACTACCTGCTGGTGGATAACATTGCTGCGGAGGTGTAGGACTTATCACTGAATTACGATTGTGATCAAAGTGTACACACGCGCAAGTAGTACCAGCACCATCGCCATCATATGTACCGCCAGTTGTACTGCTCCAGTCGTTGGCACATGCAGTAGGTGCTGGAGGCGGAGGTGGAGGGGTTGGGCCGCCTCCTGATGTAGTGATAGTAAGCGCACATGGTGCGCCACTAGCGCCGTCATGACGCTTTGGTGTCGCGGTTACATTGGCACTACCCGCTTCACGCATATAGAGATTGCCCCACGTGCCCTGCGTACCAAGATCATATCCACCGCCACTTGCAGTACGTAAGAATGCCGCGCGACATGAATACGGAGTTGTATAGCTTGGATCAAACCGGTCACCTACTCCATCACCATTATCATCGTAGTATCCGCAATCAATTGTGCCACTCCAACCAGGGCCTGCGACTGAAATATAATCAGCGTTGGTAGCCGCCCACGTTACGCCAAAGCGCGTATTGATTGCTTTGGTAGTACCGCCTGGAGTTGGTGTGAGTGTACATGATGGAGGTGGCAAAGGGCCTGCGGGAGGTGGTGGTGGCAGTGGCGCTGGTGGAGGGGGCGGAGGTAAGTCAGGTGTGGGGATAGTGATGGTATTACCTGATTTTACAAAGTCATATGTCACGCACTGTCTGTCATCGGTCGCGTCGTTGGGCCTCCCCCAGAGCCAGATATTGACACCGTACCGACCATTGCCAAAGTTGCCATCAGAGAGTTGTGTTGCGGTCAGTGTACCTTGGAAAGTATTTGATGCGCCAATGCGTGTACCTTGCGGCCACTTGGCGAGCTCATATTGGCGAACACCATTGCGTACTGGATAGACACCAAACGACATCGAGTTACCACCGGTCACATCAAATGCGCGAAGGGTTACTGTGCCTGCCACAGTACCTACGGCCGCATCACCACCTGAACAGTTCAAAGGTCCTGCGGGTGGTGGGGGCGGCGGTGGAGGTGCTGGGTTTGGATCGTAGAGCAACACACTACAGCTCTCTGATTGGATACTGCCATCCGTACGATGTAAGAAACTTACACCTTGGTTCATAGAACCGTTGACTGATTGCCAAGTAACCGTAAAGGTCTGACCGCCAGACTGTTGGCGTGGTACCGCACCCAAAGGCGAATTCCATTCTACGGGAGTTGCGCCGTATGCAGTAAAGGTCACTGACTCACTAATCGCTGCAGTTGATTTGTTTGCTGTGCAATAAAACTGCTCCTCTACAGATCCACACGCTACTTCATCGGCGGTACTAGTAGGACCACCGCAACTACCATTTGCGGCACCGGGGCCAGGGCCACCGGTATATTGAGGGATCGCATCAATACCAGGTCTCCACGATCTCCAGTCAGGTACGCATTTACCAGTTTGCGAGATGCGTCGCCCAGGGCGAGAGCCATCGGGGTTTTTATCAGTGCCCGGCAAGCTCCACCATCCTTGTGCCATACCGTATACTTGCGCGTTCACACTATAGTCCTGCATGCAGAGTGGCAATTGGCCGGGACCGGTAGCAAGAGATTCAGGCGAGGCATAGGTGCTCGCGTGTGATTCTGGTAAAAAGTCAGCGTACGCAGGAGGAATGCCCATCCATTTGTAAGGGCCATCTTGTCCAACGCGTCGCGCGATATAGCGTGCGGCAAGATTCCATTGACCTGACCTTGTTGGGATACCATTGAGATTGAGTGCGCGTGTCCAGTTTGAATTCCACGCCTCTGCTACGAGATGCGCGTAGCCGTACGCATCTTGACCGTCATTAAATGTCGGAGTACTCGGTGCACTTGGTGAAGTTTTGTCGCCACCGTTTGGCCAGTTATATTTACCGGAGCATCCGCCTGCGTTAATACCACCGACAGGAAGATTGCTGATATTGCACGCATGATAGGGACCCCAGGGGTTTCCAGAACTACCGCCTGTAGTACCCCAAGTAACTTTAGTTGGATCAAAGCCGGGTGGGCAGAATCTACCAAGGTATCGTTGTTGCGCGCCCGTATCACAGCCAGTGGTACCTCCTTGGCGAATATCTGCGGTGATATTGTCACACGGCAATATAAAGGGTGCGCAAAATTGAAGCTGATAGTTGCCACGGCTCGGAAACACTACGGTGGGATCTTGCCCTTGGTTGTTTGGCTCAAAGGTTACGCCGCAGTTACCGTCACCACAGGCTGCGCCATCTTTTGAGGTGACTTTCCACATCACAAAGCCATTGTTTTGGATATCGTCACGCTTTGCTCCATTTACATACACTGAACCATTGAGATACGCATAGAGTTTGCCATCGTCGCGCGAGAAGGTACCCGAGACATTGCCACCAGCGTTCACATAGGTGTTTGCCGCGCTACCACCGGGACGCAAAAAGTCTTCAGCTACCCAGCCGAGTAAGCTACCAAAATTTACCTTCCACCATTGATACCAAACTCCTCCAAGCTTTGCCGGTATTGCGGGACTCGCAGCGATAGTCCCTTGTGCCCCTGCATTGCGCGTCGCTGTCCAGGAGCCGCCGGGCGCGCCGCGTACATTGACGCCGTTTTCTGTTGTCTCAACACTCTGACCATTTGAGAAACTAGTCGATGGTGTAGGACCGGCGAGTGCCGTAGTACATACGGGAGTATCGTTGGCATTGTTAACATCGTCGACAATACTGTCACCAGTGCCACCATTACAGATAGGTGCTGCTACCGGACATTGAGCCGGTGCGTTCCAACAGTAGATAGCGAAGCCATCACCGTTGGTATCTTTTCTTTCACACTTTTGATAGTTAATTGCGTTTCTACAGCGATAGGTATTTACCTGACCTGCTGAGCATGAGCCGTAGGTCGCGTTACAAGTTTCTGGTTCAGTGCCTCCACCAGGCAAGGGAACTCCTTGGCGATTGGTTGCCAAAAATCGAAAATATATGGTCGCAATGTTTCCTTCCGTTACAGTAAAGGTCGCGGTATCGCCACGCGTCCAACTACCAGAGCGTCCACAGTCAGCGCCACCACTACATACATTGTATTCGGGGTCGCGATATTCTACATCACCTTGCGTGCGCGGAGTCAGCGCGGTGATTGTGTGTTGTCCGGGTTCGAGATCACGCGTTTCGTAAAACCCACCGCTCGTGGTGATGCGCGTACGCGAGTCGACATCAAGCGCGGCTTCTACATATTGAAATGAGTTTTGTGTTTGTACCACATAGCCATGCACACCTGCTGGATTTTCTGTGGTACGGGTGACGCAGTATGTTTCTTCCAAGCTTTGTTTACCGTTGACCATGACATACACGCGGTATCCGCAGCTCGAGCGAAAATCGCGCGTGACAGTAAATACATCAGAGACCCATCGGCCATCAGCGTTGGTGCGACCAAGACTCATCTGAGGGTTTGAATAATTTCCTTCCCAATTTGATGCGACGACGATCACGTCAGCGGTTGTGTCCGCGCCCGTGACAGTGAGCGTGATCGAATCGCCTGTGCTGTATCTATCCGCATTAAGTTGAAGGCGTGGAGTGCCCGCCCATGCGAGTTGCGGCGCCAACATGGCTACGGCAACAATACCGACCAAACCCCATCTCGTGAACAATCGTGTACTCATATCTGTAAGAGTTTTGTAAATAAAAAATAAAAATGAATAGTGCGACCTATTGCTGTTTATTATATGGTAATTGCGCTCAAGCTTGCTTGTGTATAAAGAAAAAAGATGATTTTTATAGAAAAACCATCTTTTACCCAGAAAAATCCGTACCAGCTTAAAGGTTTGTAAACCTTACTAATTATTAATTCTTTTTCTCTATATCAAGCGGTAAGAGCATAAAGAAGGTGCTGCCTTTGCCTTTGCCGGGTGAAGTCGCGCCAATAGATCCGCCGTGAGCTTCTGCGATGAGTTTAGCGACATACAAACCGAGGCCGAGACCTTCGGTATGAGTCGCCTTCTGTTCTTTGCCGCGTACAAATTTTTGGAAAAGCTTGCGTGATTCCTCTAAACTCAAACCCGGCCCCGTGTCAGTCACTGAAAATCTGATAGCATCACCTTCTTGCACGAGCTTTACTACTACGGTTCCTGACGGCGTATATTTAAACGCATTGTCTACAAGATTGAGTGCCACTTGGCGAAGCTTGTTGCTATCACCACTCATGGCATCAGTCTTAAAATCTTTTTCCCATACCAGTTTCATCTTTTTATTTTTTGCCACGATCTGAAAATCAGTGACGATGGGGTCAAGGATCTCATTGAGATGTACGGGCTTCATATCAAACTGCATGCGCCCACGCTCCATGCGTGAGAGATCGAGCAAGTCATTGACCAAGGTGATCAGGCGCTCATTTGATACATATACTTTTTCCAGAGGATCATGAATCTTTGTCTCAAGCTTGCCGTAGGTGCCCTCGCGCATCATGGAGATATATCCTTTGATGATCGAGAGTGGCGTGCGTAGCTGGTGTGATGCGATAGAGATAAAGTCAGACTTGGCTTCATCAAGCCGTTTGAGATCAGCGTTTGCAACTTCAAGATCTACCGCCAACTTCTCCATCCGCTCACGAAGTTTTACTTCTTGAAGTACGGAGCGTATGAGGAGGATACCGAGAGCGAGAGATCCGGTGAATAGAATAGAACCTAATACAACATCATATGCATCTCGCGCCGCAAGTAGCCGTACTAGAAGTAAGACCCAAAGTGCAAAGGTTAATAATTCTGTAGCAATAACTTTTACATCAAGTAATCGGTATTTAATAATTGCATAGCTGGTAAAGATGATAAATGGGAAAAAGAAAAGTGGTACAAACGGAATAAAAACTAAAATTTCATATACTGTCGGCAGTATAAGATTAAAAGTCAGCACCAAAGAAAAAGTGATGACTGTACCGAAGAAGATAAGTTTATATTGAGTGCGTTCAAGACCCACCGCTCGACGAGCTTTTTTAAATAATACTACCAAGGCGGCAAGAACCAACCCTAAAGATACAAAGCCAAAAACTGGGAAAGCAGGTCCCTGCACTCCCTTTGCTACTTGATCAATAGATGGTAAATGTTCTAATCCTTCAAATACATAAGGAGTAAGAGTCAGTCCCGCAGCTATAATGGTTATGGGCCAAAAAATATATTTATAGATAGGAGGAATTTTCTGTGCTTCGTTTGGAAACACAAGAAACAAGTAGAAAATAGAAAAGGCGTGCCAAACCGCGAAAAAGAGAGTTAATCGTAAAAACCATAGTATATACAATGAAGACCAACCATCTTGGTTGCTCATAAAATTAAAAGTTGCGTAGACAATTGTTAGTAGTGTGAATAAAAGAAATATTCTGTTCGTAATACTTTTCCGATTATTCACAAACACAACAATCCCAAGTATGGCGATAGCTATACTAACTAAGCTGATAGCAACAAGATTAAAATTACTCGCCATAAAGAATATTATATGGTGATAAATCTACTAATATCTAACCTCGTAGCCCTCGCCGTCGGCTCTCCCCCATCACCAATGCGAAACATAAAAGCAATTGTTTTGTTTTCTGCGCCCAATGCTTTTTGAATACTTGTATATCCCCGCTGCATGAGATGAATATGTCTGTGTTCAAACGCCGCAAGATCACCGTGCTGTACGCGCAAGAAAAGATAGATGAGCCCTGCGAGCGGCTGAAAGCTCAAACCAAGCTTTGTGGTATTGAGCCAAATGCGCTCTGCCGCCATACCCGCCTGCACAAAATGCTCGGGCGTTTCGTCATCAATAACCACCGCGCCCACCAGCGAGCCTGACGCGTAGAGCTGACCGTTGCCCAAAGCTACAAAACGCGGAAAGCCGACCATACCCAACACGCGCATGACCGGCCACCTGCGAAATAATTTAAAAAGCACTTTTACGGGTGGCGGCAACTCGAGCGTATCTATATAGAAGCCGATGCTTTTTTTGTCATCTTCTTGTTTGGTCCAATTGATATGGCTAAAGAAAAAGCCGTGCATGAGTTTGTTTTCAAATATCACTCGCTCGTTTGATGTCGCGGCGTTGGCTACGATTTTGATAGCGCCCTTGTCAGTAGTAAGTATTATTTTTACTCCATCATCAGCCACGCCGTCAGTGAGCCATTTTTTCGTCTCGTCAGTGATATCTACTTTTTTGTATGGCTTGCGGTTTGTGGTGCGTTTAAAAATACCTTCAAAGAGCGGTTCTGTCTTGGGTTCGCGCCCGGTAAACTGTATTAAAGCCACAAGATTTGACTCGTGACCTTCTGGAAACAGTTGAAAGCGCATATCAAAGCCATGGTGTGATGCGGCGATGCGTATATTTTCTAGCAGTGCCCCATGCGCAAAGTATGATGCACGCTGACCCCAGCTATACAGAGAATCATCACGCTCAGGTATATTGTAGAGTGCCAGTTCGCCATCACCGCGCACTTCAAAACGCCACGGCTGGCAATTTTCACCAGACGGCGCATGAATACCCGCCTCTATTATCTTAAGCAACACAGCCCGATCCATTACCTCTATTCTAAAGAAAAAAAGGCGCACTGTCGCCCCTTTTGCTGTTATCTATCCACAGACTTGTTTCGCCAATAAGGCGTCTTTACTAAATCAATAAAATATGTTATTTATATGACAAACGTAAAAAACAAATTCATCCGTTCTTTTATAACTCAAGGGAGAGAATGTTGTGGAAAATACGAAGAAGCAGATTCTCGGTTGCGTTATCAAGGAGATCGCCAAGCAAACTGAGAACATGGAGCGCGGTCAACAGGGAGCTATCGAGGAGTCCAAGGCTCACAAAGGCGCGATGGCTTCCCGATATGACACCTTCAAAGAAGAAGCTCAGTACTTGGCTGGTGGTTTTGCCGCCAGAATCCAAGAACTGTCCTTACAGCTTGCCGCGTTGAAATCCATGCAAATGCGGCTTGCTGTAAACAATAAAGTTTCGAGCGGCGCAATCGTCGAAATCGAAGATGTCGATACGGGCGTGAGAACGAAATATTTCCTGCTTCCCGTGGGAGGTGGGAATATCTACGAGGTGAATGGGAAGCCCTACTCAACACTGACAATCCGAGCGCCGCTCGCGCGCGCCCTGTTTGGCAAGACCGAAGGAGACGAGGTAGAAATTATAATCCAGGGGACGACAAAGCGCCTGCTTATCGTCTCTGTATCCTGAAGGAAGCTAAAGTGAAAAACACTAGTGTCTTCATCACCATCGACGGAGTCGATGGTGTCGGAAAGACCACGGTGGCGCATCTTTTGGCCTCCGATGGTATATTCCACTACTATAAGTCGCCGGCTGGGCCATTCGCTCAGCTTAGGAAAGAAGTTGACAACCACGCAACACCAATTGAGCGGTACTGCTTCTATCGAACAGCGACACAGTATGACTCAACCAAGATCGGCCAGCTACTGGAGAGAACTTCGGTAGTGTGTGACCGCTACATCACATCCACAGCTGCCTACCATATCGCTATGGACGCAAGGATTCGAGTCGTTCATAACGATGAGGGGCTACTCAAGCCACACTTCGCGTTTTTGCTCGGTGCCCGTTCCGAAGTCCGCGACAAACGGATACTTGAACGTGCGGAACTATTGAGTGACGCAAAACTTGAAGGAGACAGCGCACTGCTTGATCGGGTCGCTCAAATCTTCATGTCGTTTGGTCTGATCTACATTGATACCAGCGACATCACCGCGGAGAAGGTAGCCATAGAAATCAAACGCATTGTTTCGCGGGGAGGACGAACATGAATATTAAACCTCTCTCATATGCTCATATCATATCTATCGCTGACGCGTGGCGTGATATGGGGGGTAATGCCGAAGTGGAAATCGGTGCGCTTGAACCGCTTTTGTGGCGGGATGGGCAATACCGTATCCACGACGTCATCGGCATACTTACAGAACGTGGTTTCAAGGTCTCGATGACCACCAACGGTCAACTGCTAGACGTCTTCGCAGAAAACTTGAGCCGTGCTGGTCTGTCGCTCATACGGACAAGTTGGCACTCAACCGATCCATTGATGTTCAAAGAAATCTCCGGAGGTTATGGCGATTATGCTCGGTTTATGCGTGGAGTAACACTCGCGCTTGAATCAGGCATCAAGGTCGCTTTCAACCGAGTCCTCTTCAGAGGGTATACGGATGATATCTCGGAACAACTGACGTTTGTCGAACGCTACAAAAGCCGACTCAAGCTATATACCCTCATGTGGACACCGCAAAGCGCGTCTACACACAAGAAGTTCTATCAAGACTGGCGTCCAGTGGTGCGAACATCGGTATTGCCACGCACCATTCAGATTGTCAGAGTGAAAAAGCAACTCGGGCGCGGTCGTCTTCGGTTCCATTTGGCTGCCGGCGGATCTGTTGAGGTAAAGTTGGGAGACGCGCTGGATCGTAGTATTAACCCCTGCTCGTCGTGTTCATTTAAAGATGAATGTGAAGAGGGGTTCGGTGACTATATTCGGGTTGACCCACGACTACATCTCTACTTCTGCTACATGCGTAGGGATATCGGTTTCCAAATACCCGAGTATTTCGGAAGACCGGAGAATCTGAAGCAGAAGTTGCAAGAGGTGCTTGGGGATACGAATGTCAAGAATCTCCTTGCGACTGCACCTTTACGTCTCACTGTGACACCGTTCTGCAACTTCAACTGCAGATCGCCTGGAGAAGAGCGGGGGTGGTGCATGGAGGAACCGGGTGAATATGCTTATCCGAAAATCCGCCCTTCTCTCCTGTAGTAAGAAAGTCTCGATGCCGTGTAAGTTTCAAACTTATGCGGCCTTTTTCTTTGGTGGATTTGCAAACGTAATTTCCGGTAATTTGATTATCGTGGTAGCAGGAATACCTAATTCTTTTTCGTATACAAGATCGATGCTTCCGAAAATAGCCTTTTCAAAATCAAAACCAAGCTCTTTCGAAACTCCTCGTACTATTCCTTCCGTCCCTGCTTCTATCTCCACAAACGGGTTAAGACCTGGCCACGTATCAATGGTAACCTCTGATCTCTCACGCATCCATACTTCGCGCTTATTTTCTTGAGATGCTTTTGCAGGAATATTACATGCCTCAAAAAAAGCTGAGGCAGTCTCAAAATCATTCACAATAAGTTCGACTTCAAAAGTGTCATCAATGCCCGATCCGCGAACCTCTTTGACGGTCATGGTAATTTTATTGGATTCTTGTCGAACCCGCCCCCATTTATTTTTCCCAGGTGCAACGTGCGAAAAGTCAAAGGTTTTTCTGCGCATCACATACTCCGGTATTTTCAATTCAAAGCCTATCTCTTTTAACTTAGCGCGAACTAAATCTTTATTAATTGAAAGAAATTTTGCCTCAATTTCATTTTGCATAGCTATACCCTAACATAATCCTTTAATGAAAACCATATTGATTTACTTTACCAACACAGACGCCTTTGCCTGAGAATCGGCGGCGATATATTTGGGTTTCATGCCTACTTTGAAGTATTTTTCGTCTTGGTAGGTGCGTAAAACAATGACGGGTCGAGTGCGTTTCTTGGTATTTTTTGAAGACATGTCGAGATATTCTAAATTGATGCGTTTCAACATTTGCACAACAGCATTTTCTAGCTCTTTTGCAAAAATCTTGCTCGGATGTACGCCTACGCGAAGCTCAATATTGATCTCAAAATATTCGTCCATATTTTTCAGATAGTGCTTGTGCATCACAAATTTGCCCGTGATTTTCTCCAAAAACGGTTTATGGTTGAGTGCGAGGTGAATATGCTCGGGGTAAATATTGGCGGCATAAAAAATCATCGTCTGGTCAGTGCGGCCGCCCAGCTTTACAAACGGCAATTGCCACATAAAATTGCGCGCGTCTTCTCGCACAAATTCACCGCGCCAGTTTTTGTGTGATGTATCGAGTGCTTCTGTCGCCTTACCAAACGGCACTACTGCTCCCCCATCATGTAGGTTGTAGCGGATGAGCGGCAAACCGCTGGCTGATGTAAATACCAAACTTCCCTCTTCTGATTCAATCCAGCGCATCAGTGGGTTGTATTGGAAAATACTCGGCACCCAACGCGTGTCGGTAAGCTTTTTTTTGAAATCAACGCTCTTTTGCATGAAGTTGCGTACATATACCGAGAGTGGTGTCTCCCACGCCATCAACAAAAGCTCTGATGAGCCGTAGGTACTGACAGCCGTACGCAGGCCAAAATCTTGACCTGATTCTTTGATGACATATTTGCGCCAGATTTCATTGAACCCTTCGCTGCAAAACATAAAGCGCAATTTGGTCTTTGCCCAGCGAATCCCCTCGCGTCTACCGGTCTCAACGACATCTTTGATAAAAAATGGATGGCCTACGAGCACTATTTGATCATATTCGCTTTGCAAATTTTTAACAGTACGCAAGATCTCAGCTTTGTTGTTACCCGCGCTCACCACCGTCATATTGTACTGGGGTTTGTCAGCTACCATCATGCTCGGCATAAAAGTGGCGATGCCTGATACATACACACCCATAGGAAACCCAATCACCAGTAGCGTGCGATGCCGGTCGATATCAAATGAGTAGCGATAAATAAGCTCATGGATGATAGCCGCCTCGTATTCTTGGTATGACCCGCGCGGCCAAAAAGTTGGCTCACCGGTAGTACCCGAGCTGACAGCGGCAATCTTGGCGCCTTCTACTTTGCCGTCCCAACTACGATCTTTGAGCGAGTAGGCGTTGATATAGTTGCGCTTGTCAGTAGTAGGTACGCGCGCAAAGTCTTTGATCGTGCGGATTTTGGCTGGATTGATTTTGTGTTTTTTCAAAAAGTCTTTGTAGGCAGGTACACGCTTTGCCGCCTCATGAAATATCTGCAAGGCGCGGCGCTCCCCTGCGCGCACCCAAAATGATTCAGGTGCGGTCTCGAGTAAGCGCGCAAAAGCACTCGTATCAAACGAGGAAAATTCCGAAATCCAATTTTTCTTTTTGCGAAAGTCGAGCTTTTTGAGAATGTCAGACCCGCGTATCATACAAAATTAGACGATAGTACGAAGTGGAGCAGTTGAGCGCGCCAGGCGCACGATACGAGGTAGCTCTGCGGTCAGTACGCGATCTTCAATAATCACGGGCATTTGTGTACGCACCGCGTCATACAGACTGCGTGAGGTGGTCGCAAGATCGTCTTGAATTTTCATAAAATCAACAGTTTGAGCGAGCGTAATCATCTCGATAGCCAATACCACAAATGCGTTGTCGATGACTTTTGCAGCCATGAGCGCGGCATCGGTACCCATACTCACTATATCTTGGTTGTCGCCATTGGTCGAGATTGAATGCACATTGTGCGGATATGCGAGTGTCTGATTTTGCGCGGTAGTCGAGGTAGCGACAAACTGTAAACCTTGGAGGCCAAGCGTAAGCCCCGGCTTTTTAAGATTCATAAATGGTGGGAAGGTCTTGTTGATCTTGTCATTGAGGAAAAAATTGGTACGACGCTCAGCGAGCATCGTGAGCTTGGCAATACCGGCTTTGAGCTGGTCAATAGCTACAGCAACATAATCACCATGAAAGTTACCGCCGTGTAAAAAGGCACCGCGCTCAACATCTACGATTGGGTTGTCAGTCACCGCGTTCATCTCAACCTCAACATCGCGCTTTACGCGCGCGAGAGTATCGAAGATGGGCCCGAGTACCTGTGGGATGCACCGGATAGAATATACTTGCTGTACTTCTTCGGGGATCTGATAGACGCTATGATTGACCTCAAACTTTTCTTGAAACTCGTGGCGGTCACGCAAAAGTTTTGATGAGCGCAAAATATCACGCATGAGTTTTGCTACCATCACCTGCCCCGCGTGTGGGCGGAGGTCGTGAAGTTTTTCTGAAATAGCGTCGCTAAAACCGTGTACAAGCTCGAGTGCGAATGCACCGTTTTTGATGGCGAGCGCCATAAGCTGTTCGGCCTCGCGGCAAAGTACCGCAGAGATACCGGCCATGACCGAGGTACCATTGATGAGCGCAAGACCTTCTTTTGGTTGGAGCTTATATTCACCAATACCCAGGCGCGCAAATATATCAGCAGACTTTTCGCGCTTGCCTTCATACATCGCTTCGCCCTCACCAATGAGTGCGAGTGCGATATGTGCGAGCTGTACCAAGTCACCACTGGTACCGACAGCGCCGTGCTCGGGTACTATCGGGATGATGCGCTTGTTGATCATCATGAGGAGGCGTTCGGCAAGCGCACGAGAAATACCCGAGTATCCTTTGATGAGCGTATTGAGGCGCACGATCATCGAGGCGAGCACATACTCGTCACGAATAGGGCGGCCAATGCCTACCGCATGACTGCGCACGAGATTATACTGGAGTTCTTCGAGTTCGGTCGCGCCAATGATATACGAAGCCATAGGCCCAAAGCCGGTATTGATGCCGTAGATGACTTTCTTATCAAGCGAGCTATCGACAAATGCCTTTGAACGCTCGATTTTAGCGAACGCTTGGTCAGCAATCTCAATAGTCACCTCGGAGTTAGCGAGGACTGCGTTGATATCGTCAATCGTCAGATTTTCACCAGTGAGTACGATGCGTCGTCCAGACATAGGGTTAAAATGCTTATCTGCGAGGCCTTTTTGGCCGTATATATTAATGGGCTTTACTATACACTATTTTTGCTATTTTGTCTAGTATGCCCGTTCACAAAGAAATACGGCACCTGCGCCATATTTTTGCCTATATCTATTGTACCACAACGCTTATAGCCCAAAGACTCTATAGACTTTTGAAAAATGGATATCTTACTATATGCTTATCGATAGCTATGGCAGTTACCACCCTACACAAGAAAATTAAAGAAAGACACTTGATAGAAAAATTGCTCAAGATGGAAGGGCTTATCACTGATCAAGAAATAGTTGATCTTCTTTTGGTTTGGTGCGCGTTCAAGCCTACGGCAATGATTGAACTATCATATTACCCGCGCTCGAAATTCTCTCGAAAGGACTTTCTGGAAAAAACTGGCGAGCTTGAAAAAATCTTTAAAAAAATAGGTTTTCATTATCAATTATATATTAACCACCCAAAGAATAAAAAAGAGATTACACGTTATAGTTGCGTAGCAAGAAGTGAGAAAAAACTCAACGAGCTCCTCGCCGCATATTCTGAAAAAAATATAAAAGTAAGACGCCTTAAACTTGGCGCATTGCTCGGCTACCCTGTAACGGCGGTGAGAGCCTTTGCAAACGGCACATCATTGCGTTTGGAGGATTTGCCTACAAGTATCTTGCGAAAAGACGAGTTAAAATTTCTAAACTTTCGATTATCAAAGCATTGGGACGCAGAGCTTGCGTATCTCAAGAGAAAAGCCGAAACCATACGAAAAGTAGCCCCTGATTTTTTTACAAAAATCATCAATAAGCCCAAAAAGGTCTACAGCCCGAAGATTTTACGAAATCCGTCAGCTACTTCAACTCGTTTTTCTGTTGCCTCGGGTGTGTTGTAGTTGGGTTCTAGCGGCGCATCGAGTGATACAATAGCGCGATTGTTCTCGAGTGGCTGATTATTTAAAATCTTGCGTATCGCGTATGCCACGGCAGATCCATTGAGAAGTGCGGCCCCACCCAACTGTGGCCATGAGACTACCGTTTTACCCATCTCAAGGAGTGAGTTTTGCATGCGTTCAGTCACATTTTCAGGACCTACATGTTTGGTGATCATCTTGCCAATACCAAACTTATCAAGACCTGCCAGCATCTCATATGAGACATCACCCATGCGGCCATGGAAAAACTGCGTATTTTGATCAAGGTCATAGCGCTCGATATCTACCACGCCATTATCACCATTGTCTGCTGCCATCACCACGGCGATTTTGTTTTTGCGCGCTCGCTCGCGGATAAGGTATTTGATTGCCAAATTATCAATCTCATCGACGACTACCGAAAGCCCACCAAAAAACTGATCAATGTTTTCGGGAGTCAGACCATCAAAAATCTCAATCTCAAGATATGGATTGATCTCATACATCTGTCGTGCGGTCACGGTCGTCTTTTTCACACTAAGACCATCAATGCCGGTGCGAATGCGATTGGTATTTGAAAGCTCGAGCGTATCATGATCAGCGATCTTCCAATGCCGCCCACCACCCTGCAAAACCGTTGCGAGTACCACGCTATTGCCCACACTCAGACCCGCAAGGCCAATAGTCGAATTATAATACTTTTCTTGCTCGTCGCGGTTGATGAGGTTTTTGTTGCGCGCGGTGCGTACTTCAAAAAATTCTTTTTCTTCTAAGATGTGTACGATGAGTGCTCGCCACGGATAGTATACCCATCTCCCCTGCTGCCAGAGTGGTGCCTTGGCCTGCACGCTCGCTAAGTATTCGGCAAAAAGAGCTTTGAACTCAGGCGTATATACTGCCGATGGATTTGATACCTGAAAATATTCTTCGAGCTGTACTTCAAAGCTGTCACTCACCTGTTGGATCTTGCCTGATTTGAGTAAATCCTCCACCGCCGCACAATCCGCATCAACCGACAAATCAAAAATCTGCGGTTTTACGGCGTCTTCGGATTTTTTCTGTAAGAGTGTTTCGATATTCATGACATTATTTCGTTGCCTTACCACCCAGTCGTGCGATCATTTCCATGTCGTCTTCAGGGGCGACTTTGTTTTTGATAGTTTTGGCGCATACGCGGCAGTGGTATACGATATTGTACTTACCGCTCTTTTCTTCAACGCCCACTGGCTTCATAAGACCCTTACAAACAGCGCTCCGATCGCCCGGGTTTACATCTACATGCTTTGACCAAAGGCACTTGGGGCAGTGATTGGTATAGCCATTGCCCTCCACACGCGTGCCGCATCGCTCGCACACAAAGTCTTCGATCTTGCGCTGAAATTTTGGGGTATCCATTATTTGTAAATTCTTTTGATGAGCGGGTTGATCCGTGTGACGATCTCGTAGTTTGAAGTATCAGCAAGATACGCAAGCGCATCGGCGGTGATACCTTCACCAATGATCGTCGCCTCGTCACCCACCACAACCCCCTTAATATCAGTGATATCGATAATAATCATATCCATCGAGATGCGCCCCAAAATCTTTGCCTGCTTGCCACGCACGATAAAATATCCAACGCTCGAGAGCGCGCGCGGATAGCCGTGCCAGTAACCTACAGGACAAATAGCTACTACTGAATGACGCCCAAGCTCTTCGGTAAAATCATACCCCACGCGGCTACCAGTAGCGAGCTCTTTAACCTCACTGATAATAGTCTTCCACGAAAGTATCGGCTTGAGGCGAAACTGGTGATGAAACGCTGCCTCTGCTTCTTTTGATGGCCAAAGGCCATACATGCCGATACCAATACGGATCATATCGTAATGCGCCTCGGGGAATAGTATCGCGCCCGACGTTGCGGTCGCGTGTCTGATGGGCCTGAACCCCGCCTCATGCGCCGCGTCAAGAACTTTTTCAAAGAGTGCTATTTGCGCCTTAGTGTCTTTGGGAAATGCGGGATTTTTAGCAGCGGCAAAATGTGTGTAGATACCTTCAAAGCGCAGGTTGGCGTTTTTCTTTTTGAAATACGGGAATACTTTGGCGATATCGTCAGGCAAAAAACCTTGGCGATGCATGCCCGTATCAATCTTAATATGCACGCGAAGTGGTTTGCTGCGCGTGGCCTCACCTACGGCTGATTTGAGTGCGGCAAAGTTTGAGATCGTCACGCTGATACCCGCACGAGCGGCCTCAGCGTAGCGCTCAGGCATGGTATAGCCGAGGACCAAAATAGGCATACGAATACCAGCTTTGCGAATAGCAAGCGCCTCTACTATCGAATCAACACCGAGCCAATCGGCGCCCAGTTTTTTCATAGTACGCGAGAAATCGAGAAGACCATGACCGTACGCGTTTGATTTGGTGATAGCCATCAGCATATTGCCTTTACCGGCAAGCTTGCGAAATGCCGTATAGTTGGCTTTGAGTTTTTTGGTATCTATCTCGATCCAAGTCCTAAGACTTTCTTTTTTCTTCATATACCTAAAATAGCAGAGAAAAAGCCCGCCGCCAACGGCAAAATAAGGGGTTTTTGCTTATTTGACAAGTAGTTATAAATATAGTATAATCGCATCTAGGAGGTTCATAATGAAACTGCGAAGCATCGATCTCGTGATCATCGTCATCGGGCTCCTCGGCATCGTCGCTGTTCTCTCGTTCTCTCTCCCGCAGAGCAACGCGGTGACCGGCGTCGTCCAGTCGCGCAATGCCGAGATTACTGCCGAGGCCGAGCGTGCGCTCAACGGCAACTAGATCAAAAGGCCCCGACCGTCAACCAGACGGTCGGGGCTATCATTTTTTATACGAGATTTTTTAGTTTAGATGCGCGTGGTCGTTCCATGTTTGTAGTAGCCATCCGTACTCGGGCATGTAGTCAAGCGCCGTAATCCCCGTATTTTTTATACGAAAAACTTTAAAGATATGATTGAATTCCGCATGAGTCACCTTTTCGCCAAAAATAATAGTCGCCAACAACATACGCATAAATCCGCCATGGGAAACTACCAAGATATGTTCTTCAGAACGACTTTCAAGATATGCGAGAAAACCCAATGCACGATCACGAAACTCAGAAAATACTTCTTCGTCTGAATGACGATATGATTCATCGTCGCCATGAGCCATAATTTCTGCACGAATCGCCAACGCACGCGGATCGTCGCCTTGCATACCAACCATAACGCTTGGATGACGCTTCTCTACGATGTCATCGCGCCATTCAACGGGCCGCTCGAGATGCTTTAAGATCACCTCGGTAGTTTCGCGTGTACGCTCATATGGACTAGCCAAGATTATATCGATAGGCAAACGCTCAATACGGTGTGCTAAAAAGACAGCTTGGTCCTTGCCATGCGATGAGAGTGGGCCTGTAGACCCTTGGAATGCATGAGCTATGTTTGCCTCGGATTCTCCGTGGCGGATAAGATAAATACGCTTCATTGTCCGCTCGGTAGGAATCGAACCTACGACCATCTCCTTAAAAGGGAGCTGCTCTACCGACTGAGCTACGAGCGGATATTTACGATCGCCTACTCAAAAGAGCAAGACCGATGATGGGCACAATCGCCCAAATAACATACGCATCGGGTCCTGCAAAGAGCGTTTTGGTGATCGGTGATAATTTTATAATACCCCGAAATGAGATGATATTCAAGGTACCGGCCACAAAAAGACCAGTTGAGAGAAAGCTAATAAAAAGAGCGGGCAACCACCGATATGACGATTTGCCGATGCCACGCAAAAAAATGCGCTCGGTAAAAACAAATAACAATGCGAGCACCACACCATACACAAGCAGGTTGCGATACAAATGTACGCCGAGCTTGTGACTATCGAGAAGCTCGAAGATCAAAGGTGAGATAAAAAGTGCCAAATAGGTTGAGAGCAAGAACGCCAAAAGCTTTGCCTTGCCACCCATCATGCCCCACAAAAATCCTGCGCCGAGAAAAAAAGTGATAACCAATATATCTACCGCCGGATGGCGCATGTAAGCTGCGAGTCCTTCTGCGTACGCGAGATAGGCGGTCATCTAGAAGCCTTCGCGTTTGAGTTCTTCAATGAGAGATTTGAGTGCGGGTGTGATCTTCTTTGGCATGTGGATTTTAATTTCAATCAGCAAGTCTCCCCTACCACCATCGTCGCGGCCAATGCCTTTACCGGCCACTTTGAGTACTTCGCCGTCAGCCACACCCTGTGGAATTTTTACTTTAATCTTGCCATCAAGTGTTTCGATCTCTTCGGAAGAGCCCACAAGAGCAGTAGAGAGTGGCACTTCAAAACGCATGACCAAATCATGGCGCAAACGCTTGAATGTCGCATGAGGTAATACATGAATCTTGGCGTAGAGGTCACCCATGTCAGCATGAGGGGCCGCCTCACCCTTACCTGAGATCCTAATCACCTCACCATCTTCAATGCCTGAGGGAACAATAATGTGTACTTCCTCACTCTTTACGATGATTGTCTCGCCGTGGCAGACTTTGCATTGTTTCTCTGGCACTTTGCCTTTGCCACTACAAGTGCCGCACTCAACCATTTTGGTAAAGGTACCAAAAAGAGATTTGCGCGTGTCACGCAAGGTGCCCGCGCCATGACAGGTAGCGCAGGTAGAAAGCGCTGAGCCTTTTTCGGCACCCGTACCGCCACACTCGTCGCACAATGCTCGTTTGCGGATCAGTACGCGACGCTCCGTACCAAAAGCACTTTCTGCAAATGGAATCTCGATATCAATAGAAATATCACGGCCTCGACGCTTGTTACCTCCACCAGGAAAACCACCTCTGCCAAAAACAGTCTCAAAAATATCACCGACATCCATCTGATCAAAACCAAAATTGCCGAAATCAAAACCACCGAAACCAGCGCCCTCCTGTCCTCCGGCGCCAGCGGAACCAAAACGATCATATTGTGATCGTTTGTCATCGTTTGAGAGTATTTGGTAGGCCTCGTTGATCTCTTTGAAGCGGCGTTCATCACCACCTTTTTTGTCAGGATGGTATTGGTGCGCAAGCTTGCGGTACGCCTTTTTTACATCTTCTTTGGTCGCGTTGCGCGGAACGCCTAAAATATCATAGTAGTCTTTCATGGGTGGGTTTCCTTAAAAGAACGAGTAGACAAAGACGTTTGCAGGTATCGTTCTTACGCCGATTATACCAAATCTACGCAAAATGCGCAAAACCATACTCACGATCATAATGGCGATCCAATAGAGAAAAATACCGAAAAATCGGAGCGTTACAAAAAATCCAATTGCATATGCAATAGGGAATACTCCCTGAAAACGGCCTGCCTGCGCGCGCATAAAATTGATACCCACCATATAGATAATATCACCCATCTTTTGGTCTGCTCGTGGTTCAACCCCAATGCGCTCATTGAGCATTTTGGCGGACTCGCGGGTGGCGAGTGCGCGCTCGTTGGTCGTCAGTTCACGACCTGTCTCAGCTGCTGCTTTTTTGGCTACATAATCTCCGTATAAAATTTTTGAATCAAACGCGCCATCAACACCGCGGATCACAGGATCAATCGTCTCAAGGATAGGGTCAAAAAGCCAGCGTGGGATCAATGCCTCTACCTCCAAATTTTGCTTGGGTGTGACGGCAAACGCAGCAGTGGCAATGGCGGCAGCAAGAAAGGTAACAGTAAGTGGTAAACACTTGCGAAGACTTTTGGCGACACCGCCCTCGAGCGTGCGTTCCATCTGATATTTGGTGCGAAACATACCCAAAATACCAAAACAGAAAAGAGCAGTAGCCATCACTATAAAAAAATGTGTCTGGTACCAAATGACACCCATGTAGGACGCGAGCGCCCAGCCAACGAGCATCAAATAAATTTTATCTACCAAGATAACCGAAAGCCCCCACATCGCAAGAAACGCGATGGTGGCGGCAATCGTGCTCCAGATCAAATTCATATTGTCCCACGAAAGACGCGGGAGCAGTGTCGAGATTGAGAGCCACAGGAGGCCTGACGAGAGTACGAGGAGGGTAAGGAGCGTGGCTTCTTTAGCCGGTGCTTTCATTACCCTTATTATCGTCTTTTACTTCCTCATGTTCAACTGGTGTTGCACCCGGCGTGGCTTCTGCATCTTTTTTATAGATCAACTCCCCTATCTTTTGAGCCGCTACCGAATAGGCCGTTGCCTTGTCACGGATTTTTGCCGCGTCCTCGCCCTTCATGACCTCGTCGAGCTCTTTCTTTTTGTCTTCTATTTCTTTTTTAAGTGCTTCGGGTACTTTGTCACCCGCATCGTGCACTGCCTTTTCAGTCGTGTATACCATGGTGTCTGCGATATTGCGGGCTTCTACCAAATCACGCTTTTTCTTGTCTTCATCTGCGTGTACGGCGGCATCTTGCTTCATACGCTCGATATCATCTTTGGTAAGCCCGCTCGATGCCTCGATGCGTACTGACTGCTCTTTGCCGGTACCCTTGTCTTTTGCCTTCACCGACAAAATACCATTGGCATCGATATCAAATGAGACTTCAATCTGGGGCATGCCTCGGGGTGCTGGTGGGATGCCATCAAGAATAAATCGGCCGAGTGTTTTGTTGTCTGTGGCCATCTCACGCTCACCCTGCAAGATATGGATCTCGACTGACGGCTGGGAATCCGCCGCGGTTGAAAACACCTGTGTCTTTGCAGTCGGCACGGTGGTATTTTTTTCAATGATACGGGTAAATACTCCGCCAAAAGTTTCGAGACCAACGGAGAGTGGCGTGACATCGAGCAAGAGCACATCTTTAACATCGCCCTGCAAGATACCTGCCTGTACGGCCGCGCCAAGTGCCACTACTTCGTCAGGGTTGATGGTGCGATTCGGCTCTTTGCCAAAGAGTTTTTTAACGGCCTCTACGATTGCCGGCATGCGCGTCTGACCACCTACCAAGATAACTTCATTAATATCGCCGATCGCAAGTCCGGCGTCTTTGACAACCTGACTCGTGATATTGATTGATTTGGTGATGTAATCACCTACGAGCTGCTCAAAATCTGCGCGCTTGAGTTTGAGAAGCAAGTGCTGGGGGCCTGATTCGTTTGATGTAATGAATGGAATATTGACCTCGGTCTCCATGGTACCCGAAAGCTCATGCTTTGCTTTTTCCGCCGCTTCTTTGAGGCGCTGGAGAGCTATCGCATCTTTGGATACATCGATGCCTGATTGTTTTTTGAACTCGCTGATGATCCACTCAATAATTTTTTGATCAAAGTCATCACCCCCCAAGTGTGTGTCGCCACCGGTTGCCTTCACCTCGATGGTGTCTTCGGCAATATCAAGCACTGAAACATCAAAAGTACCGCCGCCAAAGTCATAGACAACCACTTTTTCATCTTTCTTTTTATTGAAACCATATGCGAGCGCAGCTGCCGTCGGTTCGTTGAGAATGCGGCGCACCGTGAGCCCCGCGATCTCGCCTGCGTCTTTGGTCGCCTTGCGCTGTGAATCGCTAAAGTAGGCCGGTACCGTGATAATCGCCTCGGTGATTTTCTCACCAAGCTTTTCTTCAGCGTCTGCTTTGAGCTTTTGCAAAATCATCGCCGAGATTTCTTCGGGACGATATCCTTTGCCCCCCATTTCAATCTCAACGCCGCTATTGGCTGACTCTTTGATGGTGTACGGCAAGAGTGTTTTGTCGCGCTGTACCTCTGCATCAGAAAACTTGCGACCGATAAGGCGTTTGGCAGAATAAATAGTACCGCGTGGATTGGTGACTGCTTGGCGCTTCGCAATTAACCCTGCCAAACGCTCGTTTGATTTTGAGAGTGCGACAATAGACGGCGTGGTGCGATTACCTTCTTTGTTTTCGATTATTTTTGGAGCACCGCCCTCGATGATTGCTATCGCTGAGTTGGTAGTGCCTAAGTCAATTCCAAGTATTTTTGCCATAATATTTTTTTATTTATTATTCTTTTTTAAATTCACCGACACTCACTTTTGCGGGGCGGATGACTCGATCACCTATCCGATACCCTTTTTGAAATTCTGTCATCACTTTGTTGTCATCTGCCTCGCTCGCGACTTCTTTGACTTCAATTGCTTCATGCCATACGGGATCAAATATTTTGCCGAGAGCATCGATGGACTCAATATCATAACGCTTGAGGAGACCTCTGAGCTTCTCGAGTGTGTTGCGCATACCTTGCACCCACGGAGAATCGGGCGGTGGTGAGGCAAAGGCGCCTTCAAAGGTGTCTACAACATCAAGGATCTCGCGTACCATACGAATCTCTGCGTACTGTACTGCTGACTCTTGGCCTTTGCGTGATTCGCGCTCAGCGTTTGAATAGTCTGCTTTTGCTCGCTGCCAACCCTGAAGATACTCGTCTTTTTCCTTTTTACAGATTTCGAGCGCGTGTTTGAGTTTTGTCAGCTTGGGATTCGCATCGTCTTCCGCCTCAAGCTCGATATCGTCTAATCGTTCTTCATCCATATGCGTATGGTACCAATAATACCTTCGTAATTCATGCGCGTAGGCCCTGCTACGAAAAAGACATCGTCTCTCCCGCGCCGACCGACTACTACACTGATCGCACGCATGCGCTCGACGGGGTTCTCCTCGCCAATATACACGCGAAATGGATCATCTTCGAGTGACTCTCTATACGCGTCACGCTGGCGTTCAAGATGATCGAGGAATATGCCCATCTCTTTGACGACATCGCGCTCAGCAAATTCAGGTTCACGAAATACCTCATCAAAACCTATAGGCATACCTTCACCAAATGCTGAGAGTACACGAAAGTGTTGAGCCATCTTTTCCTGCAACGCGCGCATGCCACCCAATACTTGGGTTACGCGTTGCGTCACCGCTGTTTCCACTTCATCGGCCAATACTTCGTCTACAAAAAAACGGTACCCACGCACGGATGGCACGCGCCCTCCCGAGACATGGGGCTGGACGATAAAACCCTCATCGGTCAAAACACCAAATACATTGCGGATCGATGCGGGACTCAAGTTGCCACGGAAATGCCGCGCAATGCGCTCGGATGATACAGGCTCTGCGGTACGAATATAGTCCCTGACCAAAAGTTCAAGGATATTTTTTTCGCGCTCTTTGAGCATAGGAGCATTATAGACAATTAGCACTCGTGGGTCAAGAGTGCTAATTTGTTCTCCTGCTAAACAAAAATCCCTCCCGCAATCGCGGGAGGGATTTTTGAGATTAACGCTTTGACCACTGAGGGGCGCGGCGAGCTTTTTTGAGGCCGAACTTACGGCGCTCTTTGACGCGAGGATCACGCTTGAGAAAGCCTGCTTTTTTGAGACTGTGGCGCAATGCGATATCAAAGGTGTTGAGTGTACGAGAAATGCCGTGGCGTACTGCCTCTGACTGTGAGTGAATACCACCACCCTCTACTTTGACTGATACACCAAAATGAGTCTCGGGACGCGCTTTACGAAAAGCGTCTTCAACAATCTTTTGCATGTCTACGGTAACAAAATATTTCTTGTAGTCGATACCGTTGACAACGATGCCCTCTTGATTAGCAAAAATACGCACGCGCGCAATAGAGGTCTTGCGGCGTCCGACAGCTTCGATATATTTGCCCGTAAAGGCAGCAGTTTTACTTTTCGTCTGTGACATAAATGATGAGATTTTTTAAAATATCCTTGCGTAATCGATTGCGTGGAATCATACCAGTGACCGCCTCGCGAAGCAACCGTGCCGGATCTTTGGTAAAGATATCGCGGTAGGTAGGAATACGGAGACCACCGTGGAAACCCGAATAACGCTCGTTGCCACCCTGATCCCATTTGCGACCAGAAAGGCGAATTTGACCCACATTCTTTACGATAACCTTTTGATTTGGTGCCACATGGCTTTCCCAATCAGTCGTACCTTTACCACGAATCAAAACAGCGACTTGCGAGGCAAGTCGACCAAGCGCCATACCGCGAGCGTCGATTGTGATATCAGTCTTTTTTGCTGTTTTCTGTGTCATATTATTGGACGATACTGATATGAGCCATGGGCGCGGCGTCTGACTTGCGTATACCAATGTTGGTGATACGGAGATACCCGCCGTTGCGCGTGGTCATCTTGGGGACAATTTCTTTTTTGAGATGAGTAGCTGCATCTTTGCCGAGGGCTGCTACAACGGTGCGATGTCCGGCAAGCGTACCCTTCTTCTCGGTCGTGATCAAGCGTTCGAGTACGGGGCGGACAGCTTTTGCCTTGGCCTGGGTCGTGGTGATGGCGCTCTTCAAAACAATAGAACGGGCAAGCGAACGCAAGAGCGCCTCGCGTGGCCCCTTTTCTCGTTTTAAAACTTTACCGACACGACGATGTTGCATAGGAGTTGTTTAGTCTTCTTGATTAAGTGTTAAGCCAAAATTGCCAAGCTCACGATGTATTTCCTGCATGGCTTTTTCGCCAACGCCATCAAGCTCGCGAAGCTCGGTCTCGGTCTTGCGTGCGACATCACCAAGCTTAGTGAATCCGGCACGGGCAAGCGCATTGAGCGTATGGCTCGAAAGCTTTACATCTTCAAGTAATATACTGCCGTAATCGGTGTCGTCGCTGGCGGGTGCTGCGATTTCTTGTTTGCGCTCCGGTAGAATAGAAAGTACTTCGCCCTTCTCACCGAATGCGCGAAGTTCACCCAATTGCCCGATAAGAATCTCGAGAGCAGAAGTAAATGCGTCTCGCGGGGTGATCGTGCCATCGGTGTCGATCGACATGATGAGCTTGTTGTAATCAGTCTCAGTACCGACACGCATATTTTCTACATGGTAGCTAACCTTACGAATGGGAGTAAAAATAGCATCAAGTACGATAGCACCTGCTTCTAACCGCTGGCTTTCGATTACTTCTTTGGGACGATATCCTACGCCACGCTCTACCGTCAGTTCGATAGAGAATGTCGCGCTTTTTTTGGTAAGAGTCGCAATATGCAAATCTTTGTTGATGATCTCAAGATTTGAAGAAGTCTTGATATCACCAGCTTTTATCTCACACTCGCCCTTGGCTTCAAACAAAATAGTCTCGGACTCTTCACTATACATCTTGAAACGAAGCTGTTTGAGATTGAGGACAATCAAAAGCACATCTTCGAGCACGCCAGGAATGGTCGAAAACTCATGATTGATACCTTGGATTTTAACGCGGGTTACGGCAGCGCCTGGCAGAGACGAAAAAAGGACGCGGCGCATCGCGTTGCCAATCGTCACACCGTATCCTGGGTGCAAACTCTCGATGATAATATCAGCCTTGGTCGGAGTTTCGTTTTCGACATAGGGCCGTGAAGGAAGAAGTATTGTAGTATTCATAAAATATTAAAAATGAGACTACCCCCTATTAGCGGGAATAGTACTCCATAATAGACTTTACATCGTATAATCGTACCATATCTTCGACTTTTGGTAAAGAGCTCACAGTGCCTTCGTGCTTCTCGGGTACAAACGAGAGCCACGAAGAAGTCTCGTGTTTTTTAAGTAACAATTCGATGTCGCGGAATACACCCTTGGCAGCAGAACTTTGTGCCATACCAATACGCTGACCTACACTCAGACGATATGAAGGCACAAATACTTTTTTACCATCAACGGTGATGTGACCATGCGAAATGATTTGGCGCGCGACAGAACGAGAAACGGCAAAGCCGAGACGAAATACAGTATTGTCAAGACGCAATTCGAGTGCGGAGACAAATTTTTGGACTACATCACCACCATGACCCGCGAGCGCTTTCGCGACATAGTTAGAAAACTGGCGCTCGGAAACACTGTAGAGCAAACGGACACGCTGCTTTTCATGAAGTTGGCGAGAAAACTCAGACACTTCTTTTCTGCGCTTGGTACCACCCTTACCATGAATACCGGGAGCATACGGCTTGCGGATCATCGCGCATTTTTGTGAATAACAACGCTCACCCTTTAAAAAGAGCTTTTCGCCTTGTCTCCGACATTTTTTACATTTTGAATCTTGTATCATATATGTTTATTGATAGGGTGGATGCTATACGCGACGAGGTTTTTTGAGACGCGGGATGCCGTGCGGGATTGGCGTCATATCTCGAATAGAGCTGATAGCAAAACCTTTCTGACCGAATACACGAAGTGCCGACTCTCTACCCGAACCGAGCCCCTTGATACGAATATCAAGGTCAGTGACACCCATGTCGCGCGCCTGATCAGCTATGACTTCGGCAGCTTTCGTAGCGGCATACGGCGTGCCCTTCTTTGAACCGGAAAAGCCCATGCGTCCGCTCGAGTTTTGAGCAAAAAGATTACCTCGCGCATCAGTAAGAGAGATGAGTGTGTTATTGTAGGTTGCCGAAATATGCACAAGCCCATGCGCGAGTTTGCGGCGCGAGCTTGCGGCTTGACGCGGCGATGATGCCTCGCCTTCCCCTGATTTTCTGATGATACGCTTTTTGCCCATAGGATTTTATTTCTTATCAACCTTACGCTTACCTGAACCCATCGTCACACGCTTGTTACCTCGGCGAGTGCGAGAGTTTGTCTTGGTGCGCTGACCACGCAATGGCAAGTTACGCATATGGCGTGTACCGCGATACGCGCCCGTGTCTTTGAGACGCTTGATGTTGAGCAAGATCTCACGACGCAACGCGCCCTCAACCGCGTATTCTTTTTCGATGATAGCGCGGAGACGAGCAGTCTCATCAGGGGTCAAATCTTTGGCTCGCTTGGTGTCTGAAATCTTTGCTTTCTCTAAAATGACGCGCGCCAAAGGACGGCCGATGCCGTAGATGTATGAAAGGGAGATTTCTATTTTTTTGTTGTCGGGGATGTTAACCCCTGCGATGCGTGCCATATATTATCCTTGTCGTTGCTTATGTTTTGGAGTCTTACAAACAATAAAAAGGCGTCTCTGACGCTTGACCAGTTTGCAGTTATTACAAATTTTCTTTACTGATGCGCGTACTTTCATTTGTCTTACGTCTTAGATTCCAGGCTAGAGACGCTGGACAATACGACCCTTTTCCTTGTCATAAGGCGAGAATGCGATCCTCACCCGGTCGCCGACAAGAACTTTGATATAATGGAAACGCATTTTTCCCGCGAGATGAGCCGATACCTCATCCTCGGAATTGTCGAGTTTCACCCTAAAAAGACCGCCCTTGAACGCTTCTAGTACAACGCCTTCGCGCAGAGTCTTTTCATCTAGCATAGGAATATGTTCTCCATCATATCCGAGAGTTGATTTGATGTCAATACTAGCGCACTTGGACGATAAGCTGACTGGAGCGAGAGGGTATGCGCTTGAGAAATGAGGGTCTAAAAGTCTCTTCTATATTCTTGATTCCTGGGTACAGAGTGAGGAGGCCCTTGATATCACTTACTTTTTTGGCGGCGAGCACTTTCTTGCGAAATTCATCAACAGGCACCGCCCCCTCAAAGACAATCTTACCCTGTACCGTACAAGAGATAGCGCTCTTTGCATAATCAAGCTTTGGCTTCTCACAAGAGAGTTTTGTGCCCACTGGCAAAGTAAAACTGGCGATCAACGCCTTATCTTCAAATAGGATATTAGCGAGCGCGGCCTGATAGGCGGCCCTGTCAACCGCCAAAACTTTTGCCTCTCCCCGTACCTCGCCAAAAAACTTATCTCCGGGAGCGCCAATGGGCGGATCAGTCACGCGCAATGTGATGTTTGCCTCAATGGTATCAGGAAATATAACATACGGATCTTTCATTTCATCTGCGAGTTTTGTCGCCAAGTTCGCCTTTACCTTTTCCTCAAGACTCTTGAGAAGCGCTTCTGCCTCGGCTTTACCTACAACCTTACCCTGCCCGGCAGCTCCTCCTTTGATGTCGCCCGGCCCATCAGCGCGCGAACGAGCATAAAACTTGTCATACTTTGGGGTGCCGGAAAATCCGGGGATTTTAAAATCAGAAAAACCTACATTATATTTTTCGCCTGGCGCATCGGCGGTTATCTCAACCTCGACAGATCCTGGCTTGTCTCCTTTTTTACCCGGTACCACCACACGACTCTTGGCGCGGAATACCAGGCCTTTGCTAGTCTGAAAGCGTGTATTCTGGACCAAAACCTGCGGCTCGGAAGAATAGTTATTATATACCAGCACTACGCCGGACGCGCGCTTGCTAAACGCCTCGACATTGGTGCTCACACCCTCACCTCGCTCAACGATTTCAGTCTTAAACTCCTTAGCGGTGACTGTGAGTGGGACACCCTCGCCCATATTGAAATTTCGTTCTTGTTTTCGGATGACAAGCGTAAGCGTTGACGACCACCAGATAGAAGCGCAAACAACAACAATAGCGCCAACAATGATAGCTGTTTGCCGTAAACCAAAACGGCGTGTTTTTTCACCCGTCGTATGATTTACTATTTTTTCATGACGCGGAGGAAGTGGATCGGATGAATGTTTTTTAGGAACAAGCATGGGCGACTTTTTGGTGCCACCCGCAGGACGGATATCCGAAATAACGCGTTTTTGGTTGTTGCCAGAAGAAAACATACTCATTTAGTATAATAGCGTGTACTCGCGATAAGCGACATGAGACCAAAATCTCCGGGACCGTCGAATGCGCCAAAGGTACCAAATTTGTCTTGAAACGCTTCGGGTTGTATGACCGAGACATGAAGTCCACGCGCGAGATCGGGATGCAAGAGCGGTGGAGCAACGGCATTTTTCATATCACTCACAAGCGCACCGCCACCCAAAAAAAGCATTTTGACATCGCTCATGATGTCTCTAGAGGCGCGCTGCCAAATGCGTTCAAAAACTTCTTCCCATGATTTCATCTCTTTTTTTATAGTAGCACGAAGCTTTGCCGATGCATCTGCGGTTAGTGTATTGCCTGTGTATGCTTTGAGAAGCGTGAGCGCATTGTCCAGATCAACCCGCTGTGATTCTGAAATGCGCAACAAAATATTGAGTACTCCAAAAGGAAGCGACACAATCTCGGTGATAACGCCATCTACTAAAAAAGTAACTTCGGTGAGCTCGCCTCCGATATCAACAATGATCACTGAGTGTTCGGGCGCAAGTGCCTCTTGCATCAAGAGCCAAGTAGTAATAGGAAAAGTTGAAAATCTGATATGAGCGTCAGGACGCGAGCTTTTGATGACCGAGGTAAAGGTGTCATAGAGTTCGCGTGAGGTACCCGCAAAATGAATCCATGACTCGATTTCTTCAGCGCTTTTACCAGTCGGCTGATCTACCCGATACCCATTGAGCAGTGAACGCATCAATACTTCTTCGATGATAACCACATCGCCATGGCCGATATCAGCCAAAAATTTTTGCTGACCCTGATTGATAAAGCTTGCCGTATCTGCCTGTGTGACCACGCGCGGCTTGGGACGCTTTTCATAGACCCGTTCTGTTTTGCCAAGATAAAAGATAGATGAGAGCCCGACCACATAGATCTCAGGCATAATACCTTTGAGCTCGGTACCTGCATCTTTGAGAATGGCGGAAAATTGGCCCACGGTTGATTTACTAAAGTGCGAGGCGTCGCGCTTGAGCGAAGCCGTATAAAACTTACGAAAAATCTTAAGTACATGAGGACGCGGATCATCACCGCGAAGCTCAAAGAGCGCGGCACTCACTGATGCCGTGCCAATATCAAAAGCAAGACCAACCTTCTTTTGCGATTTGTGGAAAAACATTATGGCTCTATTGTAGCACGAATGCGACGAACGCCCGATGAAGACGCTTCTTCTTTTAGTATACGCAACTTTCCGATTTCGCGCGTGTGGGTAACATGTGGCCCGCCACAAAACTCGCGCGAAAAGACCTCGGACTCGTCGGAAGTACCAAATGTGTAGACATTGACCTCAGCAGGATACTTTTCTTTGAAAAAATAGAGAGCGCCGGTTTTGACTGCCTCATCAAACGGCAAAAGCTTTTTAGTGACACTATAATCTTTCTCGATAGCGCCATTGATAAGATCTTCTACCGCCTTGAGCTCATCGGGAGTCACTTTACGGCCAAATGCAAAGTCAAAGCGCGTGCGTTCTACCGTGATATCGGAACCCATCTGATGTACCTCGGTACCGAGTACTTTGCGGAGCGAAGCCTGAAGTAAGTGTGTAGCTGAGTGAAGACGAGTCACTTTTTGGAGCTCGGTAGCGTCTTTTGCTTTGAGCTCGCCTGTATCGAGTATCAAGCCGTGGCCGCCAAATTTTTTCTCAGCACCTTGGCGAGATTTTTCTTGGTGTTTTTTAAATTCTTCGTCAAATGCCTCGCGTTTGAGTACCGAGGCGCGCTCACCGCCAAGCTCTTTAATGATCTCGTAGGGCAACCCGAATGTCTCATACAAACGAAATGCTGACTGCGCATCAAGCGTTTGTATTTTTTCAAGCTCGCCAAGGCCTTTTTTAAGCGTACGCATAAAACGCTCGCGCTCGACCGTCACCTCGACGCGCACCGTGTCAGCTTTAGTGCCAAGATCTTTGTAGGTCTCGCCGTATTCATGCACAATATCGTGCACCAGTGCATCGACAATATGTACGGGCATTTTATAAAGCTCTTCGTAGGCAAACACCCGGCGCAACAGACGACGCAAAACATATCCCGCCTCTTTATTTGAAGGGCGCACACCGTCAGCGATCAAAAAAGCACTGCCACGGATATGATCAACGATCACTCGGCGCACACGCTCATCAAACGCGTTTGGGACAAGCTCTAAAAATGGTGCAAATAGATCCGTCTCAAATAAATTGCGCTTTTTCTGCGCGATCATCACTAGGCGCTCGAGACCCATACCAGTATCAACGCCGGGAGTTTTGAGTGGTTCGAGCGCCTTGCCGGAAGTTTGAGCTAAAAGCTCTTCGCGTGAACCTGCGTAGAAAAACTGGTTAAACACGAGGTTCCATACCTCCACATCTTTACCACTAGCATTGGTACAGTAAATCTCTGTTGTAGGGCCACACGGGCCTGAGGTGCCTGTAGGGCCCCAAAATACATCGTTAATACCCTCTTCACGAATATCTTTAATACCGAGTGCTTGCCACGCCGCACGAGACTCTTCGTCTTTGGGTACGCCGTGAGAACCTTCGAAGATTGTGACATACGAAATCTCAAGACCAAGCTCGCGGGTTATAAATTCATAAGCAAACTTGATAGCACCTTCTTTGAGATACCCGCCAAATGAAAAGTTCCCGAGCATTTCAAAAAATGTCAGGTGTGTATCATCGCCCACCTCGTCGATGTCAGAGGTACGAAAACATTTTTGTGATGATGCGGTATTGAGTGATTTGAAGTCACGCATAGCGTCTGCCGCACCGGTATAATAGGGCTTGAACTGCTGCATGCCCGCGGTTGTCAGCAATACCGACGGGTCGTCGGGCAACAGCGAGCTTGATGGCACCACCGTGTGGCCATTTTTTGCAAAAAAATGGAGAAATTTCTGCCGTATTTCCGAGCCTTTCATAATGGGCAGTATAGCTTATTTGATTGATTTGATAAACTCTTCGAGATGCTCGCCAACGAGTATCGCGTCAGCGCCCTTTTGGATATCAGTAAGTGCATGAATATTACTCGCCTGACAAAGCCAGCCGTCACGCAATGCGCGCGCGTCGGCAAACGATTCTTTTTTAAGCTCTCCCGTCGCAAGATCGCGACTATTCCAAAGTACGCGATATTCTTGCGGTATTTTTTTGAGCGCATCCATATCTAATGGCTCAACAATAATTTTTTCAGAATATATGCTTGGTGTACGCCCCACCACCAGCACAAAGTCGGCTCCTAAAAGAGCTGCGCGGCGCACATCATCATCAGTCGCATGAATACCTTTGGCAAGTATCGGTTTTTGGGTAAGTTTGCGCGCCTTTGCCAGTAGCTCAAACGAGCCTCCCCAGCGCGGATCGGTATGAATCGAAAGCCAATCGCCGTGCGTATTGGCAATATCAAAAAGCTCCTCCCACGATTTTTGTGCCCGATACCCAAACGGTGACTGTGTTTTCACCTCGGCAATAAAAAGAGTGGAACCTATCATGTCTCTATTCTAGTATAAAAAAGACCCCGCATCGTCTGAACGACTTTGCGGGGCTGTTAGGTTTCATTCTTTCATCACTGTCGCATTACGAGAGGATATCCGTTTTTTAACGGCGCATCGAGGGCAATGACTTCCTTGTATACGATGGCTGCCCGACACCTGCCATTCATGATGACATGTCCCGCATATCCACCAGTACTTTGCATAACTACCAGCGACTACTTCAGTAGCGGGGAGTGCATTACGAGTCGAGTATTCTTTGGAAAGTTTTGGGTATGTAACTGCAAGATTGTTGGTTGTGGTTACAATTCGGTGGGTACACGAGGGACAACCAACACCTCGTGAACGACTAGCCCCTACAGCTTGCCATTCATGCATACACATTTGGCAAATCCACCAGAGTTTTTTGCTTGTACTGGCAATGACTTGAGTGGCAGGGATCAAGTTTCGCGAGGAGTATTCTTTGACAAGTTCTGGGTTTGTAATAGTCAAGTTATTGAGGTGAGTTACTCGTTGGCGCGCACAAGAGGGACAGCCCTTACCTGCAACGCGGTCGGCTCCTCTCGTTTCCCACTCATAAGTGCACGATGCACATCTCCACCAAAGTTTTTTATTTGTCCCCGCAGTCACCGCTGTTACAGGAAGAATATTACGGATTGAATATTCCTTAGCAAGCTCTGAATGTGTGATCGCGAGATTATTTTTTTCTGTTACAACCTTGTTGGCACAAGAGGGGCACCCGCGACCCTGCATCCGTCTTGATCCCTGCGATTGCCATTCGTAGCTACATATGGAACATATCCATAGATACTTCATAGCCGATCCTGCAACAGCACGATCGGCGGGAATGGGATTACATGACGAGTATTTCTTTAGAAGATACTCCACTTCTGACACACGAGCTGGTCGGACCCGGTCCATCAGCCTCAAGAGAGGAACAATCGTCTCCGTGAAGTTCACGGAATTGACGTTGAGCATCATCGGCGAAGAGGTTGCTTGGTTCAAATCACCCCCTCCCCTACGCTGCAACGCCGCATCTTCAATTTGCCGCCACAACGTATGGACCATCTTGATCCGTTCGCAGTTAGCGACAAAGTCGAGGGCAATGACCTTGTCTTTGCCATCACTCTTGCGAAGCCCACGGCCAAGCTGCTGAAGAAAAATAGTGTTCGAGGTTGTAGAGCGCAGGAAGACAACCATGTTTGCCTGTGGGATGTCGATGCCCTCATTGAAAGCGTTGACCGTCAGCACGGTACTGATGATACCTTGCCGGAACATTTCGAGTTTTACCGCACGCTCCCTGTCGGGGACCTTCGAGTGAATCGCGAAACTGTCCGGTATGAACTTGGCAAGGTGCTCACAATGTCGGATTGAATTGCAAAAAATCATTGTACGAGGATTCTGAAATCCCGCAGTGTGTCGCGCAATGATCTTTGCAATCTCCCCATCACGTCGTGGAATAAAAACCTTGCGGTTAAGCTCCGCGAGTGAGACCCGACTCCCGTCTTCTGCCTTGAGTTCTTCAGATAGTACTATTTCATCCGTCAGTAACCGGTAGTCAACGGGGGTCACGAGTCCTCGTACTATCGCTTCTTCGAGCGGAAGGTAATACACTTCGTGCCCGAAGAGTTCGCGGATATCGAGCTGGTCGAGCCGATTGGGGGTTGCAGTGGCACCGAGAAGAAATTGCGGCCTAAAGTACTCGACTGTCGAGCGATAGGTGTCCGCTTGAGAGTGATGGCTTTCATCAACTACAATATAGGCAAACTCTGTTGGATCAAACAGTTCTCTCGAGCGCTCCATGGTCTGGAATGAAGCAAAGAGAAAGTCAACATGATGTAGATGCTTTTCCTCGCCATGAAAGTAGCCATAGGTTCGTTCGGGACCATTGACGGCATGAAAAGTGGTCTTTGCTTGGTAGAGGATGTCATTGTTGTGACAAAGAAAGAGTACGCGACCCCCTCCCTGCCGTTCCCGGAATGCTTTTGCGTCAAAAGCCATGGTCACTGTCTTGCCAAGGCCACTTGCCATAACCACAAGGGCTCTTGTAAGACCAGTAGCCCGTACGCTCTCTAATACATTGAGGCACTTGAGCTGGTAGGAATAGGGCTTATACATCCGTCGTATCTCCTTTCTGTCTTTTGCGACAGTAATTTTTCGAGGATCGTCTATGCGCAAGCAAAACATATTGACAATGTATTGTCAATGCTCTAGAGTCCTTACTGGGAGTTCTTATTTTTGTCCAACCTTAAAAAGGGAGGGAGATGTCATGGAAGAAACAATAGAGGGTATCAACCAAACGCTCCCTGCCGATCTTCGGTCACGGGGGCTCAAACTGGTAGGCATCGAGCTGCTGCAAGCAGCATTTTTGCGTGGTAAAATCTCGACTCATGAGATTGCACAGCTCATTCCAAAGGAAACCGAACGCGACCGCGAACGCCTTACCGAAACTATCAGCTGGCTTGGCCAGCTCCTTCGGTCAAATGGAGTACAGCTAGTCACTGATAAAGACGCGCCCGCGTACCATGATCAATATCCGACTCGAAAAAAAGAGCCTAAAAAGTTCCGCAAAGTTCAAGATGGTACGGAACTCCCTGGTACTTATAAGGGGTTGCCAATCGCACCGGAACACCTTAATGAAGAATCCAGTCTGGACGAGTATTATGATGTTCTCGGTCAATACTACTCCGAAATGCGTCGCTATCCTTTGCTCTCTTTCGAAGAGGAGCGGGAACTTGGTAGGCGCATTTTTGAGGAAAGCGATCTTGATGCACGCAATGGGCTTGTTGAGCACAACCTGCGGCTCGTCAGATGGGTTGCCTCTCGCTACATGTGGAGTAACTTGTCGCTTGAGGATCTCATTCAAGAAGGCAACGCTGGTCTTATCATTGCAGCGGGAAAGTTCGACTATCGCCGCGGACGCTTCACCACCTACGCGGTATGGTGGATCCGACAATCAATTTCCCGTGCGATCCAAGATCAGTCGAGAACCATACGCCTCCCTATTCATATTCAAGAGCTGGATCATCAGATCCGCGAAGTCTCACAGCGGATCGCCGAAGAAATGGGTCGTATCCCAACCGCGGAAGAGATCTCATGTGCTGCCGAGCTACCGGTGGACAAAGTCAGTCGAGCGCTCATCAGAATGCGCATCGAAACAATCTCGCTTGATGATGTAATCAATATGGATGGTCATCGCGGTAAGAACGAGGATAACGAACCAACATTGGGTGAAAGCCTTCCCGACGAGCAAATCCTGAACCACGAGCTCTACATCGAGGCATCCGAAGAACTCGAAACTGCCCGTAAAAAGATCAATGAGACTCTCCGACAAATTACTGATAAGTTGTCACTCTCAGAACGCGATGTCAGGCTCTTCAACATTTTCTATGGCTTTGACGGTTCCGGAGGACATCGCACCCTAGAAGCCTCTGGGCAACATTTCGGAATCACCCGTGAGCGTGTCCGTCAAATCATCAACGCAATCTGGCAGAAAGTTGATGATCAAGGCGGTGACATGGATCACAATCACTTGCTTGAGGAACTTGACCGAATCGATGAACTGGAAAAAATCGTTGTGCCAGCGACGATCTAACACTAGGGGTTGCCTACAAGGCAACCCCTTTTCTTTTTATATTTATCAATTTATAACCCCGCCACCTAAAAGCTCACCTTTGCTATAAAAAACAACTGACTGGCCGGGGGCAATTGCCCGCTGTGGACTATCAAAAATAACACGCCCGTCTTCGACGAGGCATCGCGCCAAAGGCGCTCGATAACGAATGCGGGCTTCGCATTCAAACGGAAAAACTGCCGGCGCCTTGAGCCAATTGGCGCCCTGATACATAATCTCTTTTTTGTAGAGCGCGGGATCGGTATCACTTTGCGCAACGGTAAGCGTACCCGTAGCGGCGTCTTTTGCGGCCACGTAGTACGGCTCGCCCGATCCGCCAGGGGTGCCAATACCGTGACGCTGACCGATTGTAAAAAGCTCCAAGCCATCATGCTCGCCTATTTTTTTGCCGTCAGCCGTACGAATCTCACCTCGGGTGGTCTCGATATGCTCGCGCAAAAAATCAGCGATACTCCCTTTACCTACAAAGCAAATGCCCTGCGAATCTTTTTTAGACGCGGTGGGCAAATTGTATTTCTCGGCGATTTTGCGTACTTCGGGCTTGGTATATTCGCCTACCGGAAAGAGTGAGTGCGTGACAATCTCTGGTGTGAGCGCCCACAAAAAATATGTTTGATCTTTATTGGTATCTTTTGCTACCAAAAGTCTATCGCCATCACGGCGAATGTAGTGACCAGTCGCGATGTAGTCAGCGCCTTGTTCGCGCGCCCAGTCATAGAACAATCCGAACTTGATCTCGCGATTGCACATCACATCAGGATTTGGCGTGCGACCAGCTTTGTATTCGGCAATAAGATACGCTACTACTTTTTCATAATATTTGCGTGAGAAATCTAAAACACGAAACGGAATATCTAACATACCCGCGACACGCGCGGCATCTTGGCGGTCTTCTTTCCAGGTACACTCAAAATGCGGGTTTTGCCAACCCTGCATAAAAACACCATGTACATCATAACCCTGTTCTTTGAGGAGGGCTGCTGCTACCGAAGAATCAACGCCGCCCGACATGCCTACAAAGATCTTTTTCTTTTTCTCCATAGCGCGCGTACTATACCACGGAATCGCTATTTGAGATAGAGAGCTTTGTTTTTCTTATGCTCATCGAATGTGCGAGCGTAATGGGTTGTGCCGTCACTCCCTGACAAGTAAAAAAAGTATGGAGATTCTACCGGATGAATTGCTGCCTTGATAGATTCGATGCCGGGATTTGAGATGGGTGTGGGCGGCAACCCTTTGTGCTCATAGGTATTGTAAGGCGATGCGTTCTCGAGATCTTTTTTATCGAGTTCATGGCTTGCTTTACCGGTCACATAAAAAAGCGTCGCATCAACCTGCAATGGCATACCTTCACGCATGCGCTTCCACAAAATGCCTGCTACGAGCACCTTATCACGCGGCGTACGCACCTCCCGCTCGATGATCGATGCCATAGTAATGATGTCTTGCTGCGAATGGCCATTCGCCCTGATATCCGCTTCAAATGGTTTTATTTTTTCCTGAAATTCTTTGTACATCACGTCAACAATCTCTTCTGCTGACGCGGACTCAAAGAACCGATACGTATCGGGGAACAAAAAACCTTCGCGCGCCATGGCGATCACTTCAAAGCGTAATCCTGCCGGCATACCAGCCGACGAAAGAGTAGACGCGATATCACGCACCGTTGACCCTTCGGTGACGAGGACAGCACGCTCACTTTTTTGCGCAAGCAAATTCTCAAGTACCGTAAATGTGGAATTTGCTCCAATAAATTCAAATGATCCCGCGCCCAAACGGTTTTGTCTGCCTGATACATACGCTGCCCACACAAAAAAGATACGCGAACGAATAACGCCCGCTCCTTTGAGGCGCGCGCCGATCTGCTCGGCGTTCATACCACGCTCAATACGAACGACGGGTTGACTTGGTGTTGGCGGAAATATTACTCCAAAACCCCATCCTATAACCAAAAAAAGCGCCAAGAGCACCCCTCCTACAATCTGCGTGATGCGCAATTTCGTCATCATAAAATACCCCAAGTTTGTAGCTGGTCAGATTCGTGATACCACTTGACCCCAATATCGGTGCGATAAAACATATTTTGAAGACGCACATTTTTGATACGCTTGTATGCAAGCTGGCGAGCTTCCTCTACCGTGTTGCTCGCAGCCGTCACCACCAACGCATAACCTGAATCGCCCGCCAAGTGCCAGTCACCGTCAACCAGCTTTACATCACCAAGACGCACACCTTCGAGGTTCGGCTTTTTGAAAAGTATCGAAATGTCCTTATAGATAGCTGCTTCGCGCTTGTCATCATAGGGAAACGGCGGTACTGCGATGATCACACCTATCTGAAAGCCTTTTTTGGTTTTAATGTCATAGGGTTCGCCCTTCGCCATCATGTACAGAAATTCGCCCATGGGACTCATGATACCCTCCATCTGGATACTGATAGTAGGATAACCAAAGCGACAGGTAAACTCAAGGGGATAAATGCCACGCGCGTTTGCAATACAATTGATATCAATATAACCACAATAGCCACTCTCTTTGAGCTTGTCGCGCATCTTCTCAAGTGTGACGCGAAACGCGTTGTTCGGCGCAGACCAAAACATCAGGGTGCCCATCTCACCGGTATACGGACCAATATCGCCGGGAAAAAGTTTTTTGTGTTCAAAATTTACATTGATGGGATAGAGAAAGTCGTTGCCATTGAAAAATGCTCCCACTGCAATTTCCACGCCCTCGGCAACTTTTTGAAGCTGAAAACGCTTGATACGCTTGCCCCATGTTTTTTTATTGTGTTCGAGGACTTCGATGATATCTTTACCATCTTCTTCGTGACCAATAAACAAAATACCTTTCTGATCAGACGGCACGCTGCCTGATGGCTTGAAGACATATCTGCCAGGATTTTGTTTGATATGCTCAATAGCTGCGTCAAATTCAGTAAAATCCCAGTGGGGCAAAATGTTCATACCTACTGATTTCATCTCGTTTTGACCGAATTCGCGATCTTCTTCGAGCATGTCAGTATAGATACTGCCGCCAACGACATATTTACCTTCCTTACGCAAGGAATCTGCTATTTTGCCAAAGCCGGTGTCATCACAAATAATAACATCCGCCCAATCTTTATGAGCTTTCCAATCATCCACTTTCTCGAGAAATCCATCATAGACATCACGATCATCTTGACGATCAATATAACATTTGACTTCATTGCCTTCTTTGGCAACCTGCCATGCTAAATCTCCCGACAAACTTTCCCACGAGATAAAAAGGAATTTTCTGGAAATTTTTTCAGCAGCACCGTTACTGTTTCCATTTCCGTTGCCATTCCCATTCCCATTCGTTTTGGCATCCATTACATTTTTATTGTAGAAGGTACGAAAAAAATGTAAAGCATTTTTGGTGCGTAATTATTTTTTTATGCGAAAAATTAATATATCGCTACCTGATCCCGCGTTGAACTTGCCTACGAATCGCGCGCCCGCATCTCTAAATATCTTTTGATACTCTTTTTGTGTAAACGCAGTGATGCGCAATGAATCTGGGTTGAGTTTTTGAGATCCTTGAAACGAGTGCTTATATGGATTGGCAAAGAAAATATAATCTCGTGACGCGCGTACGAGTATACGCGCCGCTTTTTTGTTTTCTTCCAGCGTTAAATACTCAAAAACATCAAAACAGATAATAGCGTCGTACGCACGAGGAGCAATTGGTACGTCAAGAAGGCTTCCTTTAGTGATATATTTTTTGACTGATGGCAACGCGCGAGTAAGCGCGTAGTGAGAAAACTCAATCCCCTCGACCGCAATCTTGTGAGATCTATGCAACTCGTCCATCAAATATCCTTCAGCGCATCCGACATCGAGTATCTGTGGTTTTTTACTGTTTTTGATATACGAAAAAATTTTGCGCGCCGTGGGGCGCGTCCAGCTCAAAACATCCTCTTTATATGAATCGTAACTACCCGAAGAAAAATACTTGCGGTCAAACTGTTTTGCGGGCTGAGCCATTTCAAATCTGTACTATCCGCGACGAGCAAGGTGCTCACCAAGATCTTTAAGCATCAGCGCATCGCTAGGTGTGTCAAGACGGGCCGCGATATTTTTTGCTTCTTTGAGATCTGACTCGGCGCTTGCGTACATCTGCAGTAACTCGCGTCCTAATGGCATCATATATGCCCCCCAATCTTCGCGAAGTTTAAACTCATCAATAGAGACGGCATCGCCGGTCTTTATAAAAACATTCTTTTCCGCAAGAACACCGAGACGCGCTGACGCTCCTAACCAATATGGATAATCCTCACCGTCGGGATTCCCGTCATAGTAATTAACCAAATCATCACCCAGCATGGCGAGGTTCATGGCTTCTTGAGCTTGATCGCCAAAACGCTGCCGGGCTTCTTTTTGCATGACTTTGGTAAAAACGATGCGCGCGAGCGTATCAGACTTTGATTCGGCAAATGTATCGTTGAGATCACCGAGGCGTTTTGCCGATTTGCTTTCGTCAGAATAAATCCTATGAACAAACTCATGAAAAAATGACAACATATTCATCAAATCACCAAACGATCGATCCTCGACCACTTCGCGGAGCTCTGCTGGTACTAACTTTTTAATTTTTTCCATCGCCGGCTTGGTATATTCACGCCATTGAGCATTTTCGATCAACAAGTTCCAGTTACGATCCTCTCCATCTTGGGCAACGCCGCGAAACTTCATATTGATACCAAGTGCTGCAAGATCGTTGCCAACGATAGCACGACTTTCCGCGATAACAGCGAGATCCTCTTTTTTAATAAGATCGGGGAACGATTTGCCCAGAGCATCGGAAAAGTCGCCACGAAGACCTTCTACGGTTGCGGAAATACCGCGCTCGCGAGCCGTTTGCCATACAATGCGTATTTCAGGATCAAAGCCAAGATTTTTTACCTCAACATCGTCACTGAGCATAGAACCGCTTTGTGGCATGAGTATCAAAGGAAATTCTGGGTGGGCTTTATAAAAATCGAGAAATAAATCGTAGGTCTCTTTTACAAGACGATCTCGATACACGGCAGAATATGCCTCGCCTTCCTTATTAAACGGACGATAAGCGCCCTGAAGCGTATCGAGGTATCCCAAAAATTCTTCTCCCGTATCTCCGAAGTCTTTGAGCCACGCTGATTCGGCAAAACGAGTCTTCATATCTTCAAGAGCGCTATTCATACGCGCGTGTTCGCGTACCGCGTCTATAGGTCGGTTCTCTCTGCCTTCACCGCCAAGCGCTCGAGCCCAGAGGCGTACATATTCCGCGTTGGATGCCGTCAATCTTGGTATCGCGTCCGCGATAATATCACGCACATCAGTATCCATACCAAAGCGCTCCAAGTCTTCAGGCGCGAGACCTTTGAGTGCCTCGCTCATCGTCGCGGCACACGCGCGCTCGGATACCAGACTAAGCCCCAAAGTAGTCTTGGTCATAGCTGCGTCTTTAAGATCAATACTCGAATAGTTGCGCCCAGTCACCGCTTCTGTAAACTTTTCTTCAGAGCCACTCCACGCCGTATCTTTTAAAACCTCAGGGATATACATAGCAGTACGGTCATACACCTCGTCTTGCACGCTTCGCACAAGTTCATTGACGGTCTCTGGGTGGTCAGCCAAAGGGATATCTTTTCTCAGTTTTCGATAATATTCACGCGCAAATTGAAAAACTGGATCCCACGCGCGTAACGATTCTTCTTCGGTCTCCCCCTCGAATACTTTTGGCCGCTCGGTGACCGCGGGAGGGTGGCCATGAGACTCGTCTGGCAAATAGGGCGCTGACTCTTTCATGAGGAAACTATAACACGCAATTCTTTGCCAACGATAGCGAGCACGGTAATACCGCGTGCTGGTATCTTGCACGGCCTGCCCTCTTGGCGAATACAAGCGCGGATAGCAGCAAGCGTTGGTTTGCCGGTTAGCTTATACGCAGGTTTGCCTCGAACGGCAAAAAGCTGATAAATCTCATGATCATTGATATTTTTTGGATACGAAGCGAGTGGTTCAAGTTTTTTACCAACTTCAAAAATGTATCTCCCGTAGCGGCCTTTTTGCTTGGCGAGTGCGGCGCGCTCAAAAGCAAAAAAGGCGTTGAGTTCTGGGTCTGAACAGTGAAGTGACCCCCTGCATGACGGAAACCCGCACATACAAATATGCCTACACGGATTACATTCTTCGTCGGGCTGACCAATAGTGTATGAGACGGCGAGCTCCTCGCCTCGAAAAATCTTACGACGGGCAAAATATACCGTATGATCGCCCAATGGATACATACCGCAATTTGGCTCGCACGAGTGATTGATAAGATGAATACCACTTTCTGTTGGATTGGCGAGGATTGAAAGTTGATCATTTAAGAGCATGGCGTAGAGCCCCTGTTCTTCTTCGTGAACATCTTCGTTAGGGACAATCATACCGAGATAGTCGCCAATGATAGTACCGGCGGGAATATCACGCGTAGCAAAAACACCCTTGCCCTTATCAGGCAGCGTACGAACTTCAAAGTCTTTAATCAAAAGCATACGGAGATCAGTACGGTCGTATCTATAACCTAACCTTTGAGCTCTTTGATTTTAGCGATGAGCTTGTTCTTATCAAGTCCCCCTACCGCAAACAATTCACCGTTGACGATGATGCCGGGTGACGACATGATGCCATACTCTCCCACAAGCTTTTGCCCTTCGGGCGTGAGCACATCAATATATTGGATATCGACATCAGGAAATTGTGGGCGAATCTCACCCTCAAAGATTTTTTTGGCGGCCGCGCAATGCGTACAGCCCGGAGATGTTACCTCTACAATCTTGATCATATATTTATTCTACCACAATGGTCCCCCCTATTTCAGGGAAAAGATGATCATGATATTTCCATTCACCTTGCTTCTTGAAGACAAACGACCATGATTCCCCTGGGCGTACTGATTTTTTGGGATCAAACTCACTATAAATCTCATGGGTAGGATGAATATTGGACGCGGGCCAATATGCTTCTTTTGAATCTTTATTGATAAATGTCACGCGCTCACCCACGGGGACGCGTAAATTTTTAGGCGTATAGATTTTATCTTTCATAACAATTTCGGTACCGCCACCGATCGATATACTACTGCCTGCCGGCCAGTAAACAACAGCGCCGAATACCGCAAGACCTACCGCGATCGCCACTATCATAATTTTTGTATTTTGATCCATATTATTCTTGAAGTACCAGCATACCGCCCGAAACCTCATAAGCTACGCGCGTACCATTGGGCACCATGGAGATAAAAATACCACCCGGATAGCGCGCCCGCAATACATATTCGTGCTTATCCCAAATATTTTTATTCATAAAAAGAGTAAAGGGTGCCTGCAGCTGCTCATAGGGAAGCGTATCGGGCGAGATAAGCCCTGAATGCTGGTCATCGCGTACAAAAGTCTTGAGCCACCCTTGCCACTGGCTCTCGACACCCCAAGTGTAATACGGATTTTGAGAATCTGCTGCGAGATAAAAAGCGTATCCGGGCATTTTTGCTCGAGCTTCGGTATATCGCGCAGTAGCACCGAGCGCATCACCATCACGCAAACCCTTCGTCACAAAATCAGAAAAAATAGAAAGGTTCCAAACAACAATACTGATAGTACCGACTATGACGAGTGCACTGGAAAGCGGTAAAGAAAACCGCGTAAACTTTTTTATAATACTATTTGCAATACTGCCTAGTGCGTAGAGTGCCTCGACCGCAAGAAAAGCGACAAATGGTAAGGTGGAGAGTAAACGATTGTAGTGTGGATTTTTATTGAAAAAGAAACTAAGCACGAGCCATAAAACGATAAAGGATCCAGCTAAAAACAAATGGAACTCCATCTGCTCACCCCTGCGCGCCCAGCGCATCAAAACTGCGATAAGTCCTATCCAAATTAAAATACCAGTGAGTGGATCGACAAATCCGTGTCCGTAGTTTGGATACACATAATTATGATCGTGGAGATTGTTGTTAAACATCGTGAGGCCTTGCATCGTGTTGATCCGTAGGCCGTCGGCGATACTCGCTGCACCCACCCATGCTTGTTGCTCCAATTGAGCTTGTTGAGAAAATAGAAATTTGTTACTGACATCGGTCAGTTCAGTCTCTTGGGTAGCGAGTAGAGAGAGAACGAGTGGAGAGACAACAAGAAAGGCGCCCAAGATAGTAATAGCAATCGCCGAACATATATCAAGCCAGTGGTATTTCTTTTCGAGAAAGATACCGAGACCGACAAGAAACATCATCCAGAGCGGGATAATAATACGTGCTGGCAAATATACATAAAATGAAAATCCCGCTGCCAGGGCGCCTATAAAGAGTAAAAACCAATTTTTGCGCATGAGGCCGAACCCCAAGAATGTGAAGGCGACAACCTCAACACAGAGCGCTGAATTGTCACGCATTGCCATCCTGCTGACCGCCATAAGCGCGTGATTAAACCCTACGATGATGGCGCCCGAAAACGGTAGAAGATACGCCATGGCGGAACGTGAAGCATCGATCGAAAGAGCAGCGAGTCGTAGAAGAAAATAGCTAAAAACAATGATAACAAGCGCGAAAGAGGCGTGCACGACGCGCGAGTGATAGAGATCGATCCCACCCAGACTATCAGCAAGTCCTCCGAAAACAGTAAAAATCAGCGCTGGATAGCGAAAGTAGTTTGTAATCCCAAAAGGATTATATGCGGGATCATGTGTCGACTCTTTGACAAAATGCATGATCGTCGGCTCGTCCGTGTTGAGTTGAAATGGAATATAGTAAAGCGCTGAAAAATAGACGGGAATAAAAACAAGCAACAATGCAAAAATGGCGTATACGTCATAGCGCGTTAGCCCTAACTGCCAACTAGTTTTTTTGTTTGTCAGAAACAAAAAGGTCCCCGCCCCTAAAACAAGCGACGCTATCCACCACATCAACGTGCCTGAGTGATATCCGCTCTCATTATAACTAGAGAGTGCTTGCGTATTGGCGAGTATAGCTCCCACCAATACTACGAGAGCTAATGCAAACCGGTTGCGTATCAGACTAACGAGCATAGGCCATGCACTGCTCACGATATGCCGGTTCGGCTTTTTGACAAAAAGTGCCTATCGCCTCTTTCGATCCGAGCACTTCCGGCGCGCGACCCAAAATAACATTATAACAAGCATCTTTCTCCCCTTTGTCACTCAACAGCTTACAAAAACCGAGCGCGATGTCTTGCCCTGATGGATCCCAAAATGTATCTTGCGCCGCACCAATCAGACAGCCGATGCGCATATCACCCTTGGGTGCATGACTGCATTGTGCGATGGCTGACGCAGCACTCCCACGATGCACACCGCCTACATCGCGCCCCATACTCTCAAAGCACGATCGCTGATATGTTTGGGGCGCCTTACTGCATGCGTCAGCTATCTTTTTAAAATCACCCATGAACAGTTGCATCATGCGGCTCGTCTGCAAAAAGTAACAAGATGATTTGTATTGTTCGCCGAGATTTGGATCATTGCATGGGTACAGCGGATCATCACTTAAAAACTTCGATGTATGTCCCTCGATAGCACCGAGCCCGCCTACGATATTTTCCATAAACACGCCTGTCCAGCATGACGATTGACCGCGGTCAAGAAGATCGCAATTTTTTACCGCGTCGAGAACCTCGTAGTTTGACCATGCCAACAAACCGTGCCCGATACCGTGCAAACACTGATGACTGAAAAACGAATTGAGTTCTGACGAACAGATAGTCTGCAAGTCTTTTTGAAGATTCGCAGTACCATGATCGCGAAAATATGCCTCGGTCGCACCGTGATAACAGCCCGAATGGCACTCAGAGCTACATTCTTTAAATGCTTTAGCATCTAAAAGATCGTACGAAAAACGCCCCGCCTCGTGCGCTGTCTGATGACAATCGCCAAACTTTGCTGAAAGCTCATGGAGGTGCGTTATAGTGCGCTTGGGACCAAATTTTTTCACATACGAATAGAGCGCGGCGTCATCATTCCATATAGCTTCGTCCGCCTCCGCAATAGCTTCGTTGTATGTGTACTCAACTTTTTTCTTTGAAACAGGTACATTGATATCACTCGAAGCCCCTTTCCAGTAGGTGGCGGCAAAATATCCGACAATTGCCGCAGTCACAATAAAAAATGCTGCGCGCCACCTCTGATCTCCCGACGATGTATTTTTTTCTTTTTTACTCATTGGTGTATTCCTGCGCCATTCAAGCATATTTGTTGGTATGCCGGTGGGGCCGTATTCAAACAAATAGTACGAATAATGTCTTGATCGGTCGTTTGCTGTGTTAGGTTGCGCCCAAACACACGCCAGCAGTCATCGGCAAGATCAGCGGGTGCGCGTTTGCAAAACGCGCCCGCACGCGCGCCTTTGAGCTCATCGAAGTTCACGATATTATCAACGGCACCAATCATGCATTCACGACGCAGCTGTATGGGGAACATCTTGCAAATTGCCCAGCTGGCATCTTCAAAACTTTTTGCGCCAGCATTCGAGAGGAGCGCTGGTTGCCACGATGGATTGGTCACCATCAGACCGATACTCTGCGCACACGCGCTTTGATTTGCCTCGGGCGCTTTGAGGCATGCCGCTGACGCCTTGGCAGTATCATTTGAGAAGAAGCGCATGAGCCAACCTGCATGATTGATAAAACATTCGTGGCGATATTTTTCTTCAACTTTATTACATGGAGCGAGTGGATCGGTCTCTGAAAACACATTAGATTTTGACTCACCTTTCATGCCGGCGTTTACATTTTCCATAAACGCACCTTGCCAACAACCATCTTGCGCGGTTGCGTCCACCAGCGTGTCGCACTCTCTGACTGATTCAAAAATATCGTTGGCACGAGCCATCATCACACCGTGACCTACACCATGATAGCAATAAAAACGAGACTTGGGTGGCTTGGACCCGTCGATAGATTCACAGATAAGTGTCGCGGCATCTTTGGTGGTATCCGTATGACCGAGGACGTACTCAAAAAAACCGTGTTGGCAACCATAGTTAAAGCTCGTACCACACAGATCAAACGCCTGCGGATTCACACCAAACATCTCTGCGGTCTTGCGACCAATACGGTGCGCAAGCTGGTGATCGTCGAGTGAACGCGTAATTTTACCCGTCTCCTGATAACGCGCGAGCAATAAGAGCGCGGGCTCGGGCCCATATTCCTGCGTAATATCAGAAAAATAATCATCAAAGCAATTAAGATCGATGCAATCAGTGTCTTTGGCATGCATCAAATCATCGAGCGATCCGTAAGATTTTGGCTGGGTAAAATCGCGCGAGAGTTTATGATCTTTTTCTGATGACGATTGTGAGGAATAGGAAAAAATCAAAAAAGCCCCGCCTACCAGCAACAAAAGTAGAACGACCCTCCCCTGCCATGACTCAAAAAAGCTTTGCATAATATGTCGCTTCTATAACATTTTCTTAAAAGCCTCTACTGCAGGCACCGCGTCAGGATCGTGATTCATAAGTATGGCCGTATGATATCCAGTCCAATCACCAAGGGTGAGCGCGCTTTGCGTGATAGCAACGCGTGAAGTGCCTTCGAGTGTCACGACCTCTACCGGCCACCCTTTGCTCAATAATATTTTTTCGAGCACTTCCATGCGACGCGCGACGCGCGGATGGTCTTCGGCGTCTCGCAAAATAACAAACGCAAATGCGTTACCGGCAAATACATTATCAAAAGCGTTTATTTCATTGTGATTTTGCTCGGGAATAGTATTGGCAAACGCGGGTATTTTTGCTGTTTCATTGAAAACAATTTTCCAATTGTATCCGATCGCGCGATTGCGCTCTGATGTATAGATGATCGGTACCTTGCCGTGTACACGGGATGCAAGGCGTTTGCCCGCTTCCTCAATACTTCTCGGATCCCATTTTTTTGCAAACGCAGTAAGCTCTGCGGCCTCGCGATCACGCCCCATGAGTGCCAAGAGTGCCTGTATGCTATATCCTCGCGCAGCGCGGGGTTGGATGTTTGTCGCGGGTATTCGCACCAGAGGCGTCTCTTCAGCTTCAGCCAAACGCGCAAGCTCGCCACCAGTAGCAACCGCCGCTGCTGGCAACTTTTCTTTTCGCGCTATGCGAAACGCGTCGATCACCTCTTCGGTATTTCCCGAATACGAGCTCGCGATGACAAGCGCGCCTTGTGTATTAAATGGCAAGCCATAGTCACGATGCGCGACTACCTTTATCTCGGGCCAAATAGCTGGTATGAGATCTGCCGCAAGCGCGGAACCGCCCATGCCCGCCACGATCGTATAGTGAAGCTTAGAAAAATCAGCGGGTCGCTCGATCTCTGGCTTCCACAAAAGCTGTTCAGCTGCATTTGCTATGGCATCATACATTAGTTGCAGTATACCCTGTACATCCAGTATTTGAAAAGAAAAAAGCGCCGTCAGGCTTCTGTATACTCGCGGTATACGAGAACCTGCAACGGCGCGATAGTGATGAGTGTACCACCCTCAACGGGGTGAAATGAGATTATCGGTGGACCCACAATCCGCACGACAATCGGCGTATAGCTGGGCAAGGCATGCCCAACGAAGAGCGCGACGACAGTTTTCTGTTCGAGATCCTCTCGAAACAGATCCTCGACTCCGTGCCATTGGTGCTGGTAGATAGCGCCCGGCAGCGACAGATCGGTGTCGCGCTCCTGGCACATGATCGCCGTATGGTCTTCGTCATTGCCGTAGTGATAGCGCACCTTGGTGGTAACGAACTTTGTCGAGTGCGTGCCGAGCACATCAGTGAGCACACGAGTCAGCATGGCCGAGAGCGCTTCGTGCTCGGTCGGCGTAAGCTGATCTACCGCAAGGATGAGTGGTTTGGGATCGGCACGGGCGATGCCGGCAGACACGCACAAGAAGAGCGCTACCATAATGATGCGATGCATCTTCGAACCTCCTTGGTTGAGTGATGAACTCCTAAGGTCAGGCTACTCCAGCGTCAATATGAAGTCAAAAATTATCCAAACCATTTGATCTTGTGAACACTATCAAGCCCCCACACACGCCCCGCACGAACTGCGGCAAAAAAGACAAGCACGAGCGCATAGATAATATGATCGTCTACAATATAGGAATATTCGCCCACCATCGGAAACGATAGGATGGGAAAATAGTAGAGCAACATCAGTACCGCGCCAAGTATCGAGCTCAAGCGCACGCCAAGCCCTACAATGAGCGAGATACCGAGTAGCGTCAGGCCCCACGCGTTGATGAAATTGACTACAGGCAAGGCGGATGAATTTAAAATCCATTCGTAAAATCCGCCAAAGGTTTTAGCGTCCTTCAGATAAAAAGCCGCCGACCAATCAGGATTCATGACCTTAGTGATACCCGCGTAGAACATCAACCAACCGAGCGATACTCGCGTCAGGGTCAGTGTGAGCTTTGAAAAAAGTGTATCCATAGTGTTTTATTATTTACCTTGTAAAAACGCTCCGCGCACCGACTTGATGCTAAAATAAAGCGCGAAGAAAAAAATGACCGCAAGCCCCTGCGTGATCCAAAAGAGTGGTTCGGTTTGTGTCTCGTAGCCCGTCACCGCATGATATTCAAAAACAGTCGCGGCTATCAGAGAGATACCGAGATCAAGTTTCATAACCCATGCTTGGCGTGGATTGGTCAGACCGGCGGCAACATCGATGATGACGATGGCAAGTACCATTATAAAACTTGGCACCGACAAAATGTATTTGTAAAACGGCAATGTAAGCACCATGATCACGCCTCCTGCGATAAAGAGCTGTCGCACCACATCGCCATAGTAATGCCCCGCGTATTTGTTAAATCCGTTGGCCATATTAGGGTGTACCTCCTAGCTTCTTTGACCAGATGCTGATACCGTTTGGTTCTTTTCCTGCGGGGATTCTGCCTACTTCGGCATCGGTCGCCGTATCAATGATGCTGACATCGTCACTCTTGAGGTTGGTGATATATACAAACCTGCTGTCTTTAGAAACTACTACGCCATGTGGCGCATCGCCTGTTTTAATTTCTTTTACTATTTGCCCTGTTGATACATCAATTTTATAGACAATATTATTTTGCGGCTGGCCAAAGTAATATCCTTGATCAGCAAGATATACAAAGCGTGAGTCGGGCGTTGGGTACATCTGGATTGGCCCTTTAGCACTCGGGGGAAGATCCACCATCACTGTTAATTTGGTGTCGGGGCGATACATGGCGAGCTGTTTACTATCGTAGAGTGAGACGAACACCGTCTTGCCGTCAGGTGTCACGCCTACTTGCACTGCCTGACCGGACAAAGCTACTTGCGTCAAAGTATTGGTCGCAAGATCAAGCATACCAAGCGCCTTGCCTGTCAAAAGTGCTATATAGAGCGTCTGGCCGTCCGGAGAAATGCGCATGCCGTGTGGCTGGCTTGCGGAGGGTGCAGGGATTTTCTTTTCTATCTCGTAGGTCTTGGCGTTTATCTTGTAGATAATGCCAACTTTTTGTGCTGTTGCATACGCGTATGATCCATCAGCGGTAATAACTACATGCGCGCCCTGTACACCCTTGTCGAGCGGGATGCGTTTGAGGATACGATCGGTGAGCGGATTGATGACAATAACTTCATCAGGATTAGAACCTTCCCCGGCTTCGCCGTGGGCAAGAGCTGCAGGTATCATGCCGCCACTATGACCCTCGTGCTTGCCACTGTTTGCAGTCACCCAAACACTTTTGCCATTGGGTGCAACTTGTATGTTGTGCGGGAAAAATTTGACCGTACCGCCATCATGCTCGATCGTCAGATCGATAGATTTTATGACAGATTTTTTTGCGGGATTGATGACGACAATCTTGCCATCGCCTTCTGCCGCTACATATATTTTTTCAGCGGGGGCAAAAATGCCCTGCTCGCGCAGCACAACAAACCCAATAATCAAAACGACCACGATGCCGATGATAACGAGTGGATTTTTCATATTTTTAGTATACTACACCTGCAAAAAGAAAACCCACAAAGCTGTGGGTTTTGTTTTAATGCGGAGAGGGTGAGATTCGAACTCACGATACGGTTGCCCGTATTCCGGTTTTCAAGACCGGTGCTTTCAACCACTCAGCCACCTCTCCTTGTTTGGTTGTGAATGCTAGCGTATCAAATTTTTTGATTTTCGTCCAAAAAGTATTTGAGGCGCCTTCGGTGAATCCGAAGGCGCCTCATGTGTTGTGCTGCGTGATGCAGCGTCAGTGTCGCGTGACCTCGTAGGTCTTGCGGCGGGTTAGGAACTCTCGATCGCCCGGCAACTCGCCGAGCAGGCGGAGACGCCGGCCGGCACCTCCGGTCACGGTGCCCATAATCTCGCGCTGGCCATGACGGAAGCTGGTCGTAGCACCGCGTGGGAAGGCCGCACATGCCGGCATGGGCTCACCGCGCATACGCGTGGAACGCCCGTCAATCATGTCGAGTGCGATGTTGCGGCGAGGATCCTCGCCACGCTTGCCGTCACCGTCGGGATCGTGATCGGTGTTGGACTGGTGATCGCCAAGGTCCGGCTCGTCGAGCTCCTCACGCGCGATGTGACAAGCGATCGCCAAAGCGATCATGATGCCGATGACGGCGACTGCGAGACCGATGATGTCCATCTTGCTCACCTTCCTGTCTCCTGTCTTGTTGAGGCTTGGCATATATATGCCAAACTCGTTGTACGCTGAAAACAAAGTACTACACTATATAGTATTTGTCAATGCTACCCCCAAATCACATACGCAAGCGCAAGCGTACTAACGATAATCACAAAACCTACAAGCGTGCCGAATGATCGAAATCGTTTTTTGCTCACTACTTTGAAAAACCAAAAAACCTGACCAAATAAAGCGGCTGCAGTAAGGCCAATCAAAAGATACCCTGCAAGATTATTAAGTATATCTTCTGGCGCCATCAATAGAAAATGAAAAATAGCAGATACATACGCAATATATACAAACCTGTGGAGTGTCTTCCACACCTTAGGTGTCAGCTTTTGCATCGCCCAATCGGTCGAGGTTATCGCCATCAAAAATAAAATAACATACGCAATAGATCCAAAAATAATGGGGTTTACGAGTGGATTGAGTGAAAAATAAACAAGCGCGAGATCGTAGTTAAAATACAGCTTCATCGCCACCTGCACATGTAAAAAAATCAGCACAAATCCACTCACTCCCAAATACCGACGATATCGCCAATACTGTGCGAGGCGTGGTACCCAACGAAAAAGCGCGCTTGAGAAAAGTGCGGCGCTGATAAGTGTCGCTCCCGCAAATGAAAAACTACGAACGAGAGACTCGACTATTTGTCCTGCTGATGCCCAATAGTATTGAAACAAAAACTGGGCAAGCCAAAAGAAGAAAACGCCGAGAGAAAAAAGTGCGAGCGTGCGTCGCTGCTTTTTCTTTATTGCGCGCTGCATCTCTATGATATCTGTCATTGCGGGAGTGCTAGGATTCGAACCTAGATAGCTGGTTTTGGAGACCAGAGTCCTGCCATTGGACGACACTCCCAAATTTGTATTGCCCCCACTCGACACCAAGTATAGAGGGAACACCTCTCTATGAAAAGTCCCGCGCCGCGATGAACGCGGAGCGGGTTTTGGATGCCAGTCTAGGCGGTAGCCGCCACCTTGGGCCTGCGAACGAGTGTGAGTCGGCGCTCGACGAAATCATCTGCGGGCGATGCCGTCACCTGTGCGATCTCAGACTGGAACTCGCGGAAGAACCAGTTGAGGTCCTCGCCGTAGGCGCGAGCGATCTTGATGATGATCGCAATCGTGGGCGTGCGGCCGCCGAGGTAGTTGTACACGGCTGACAGACTGATGCCTACGCGCCACGCAAACTCCTTGGGCTCGCCTGCCACGAGCATGTTGATACGATCTACCACGAACTCCGAATCGAATGGCTGGTGCTGCTTCTGCACTACGCTCCTCCTTGGTTATGATGGTACTGCTTATTTGTATACTTACCCGAAAATACCCAAAAGTCAACCTAACAAAAAAGCACCCCGAGGGGGAGCTTTGATGTTTATTTCTTCGATTCCTTGTGCTTTGTATGTTTACGGCACCACTCACAATGTTTGCTGGTCTCGATTTTTTTCTCAACTTTGCGAACATTTTTATGCGTATAGTAGTTGTAACGCTTACAGACAGAGCAACGGAGTCGGATTAGGTTTGGTTGCGGCATAGCTAATAGAATATACGATATCGGATAGTTTGTAAAGTATTGGAGCCAATGGACGGAATTGAACCGACGACCTACTCCTTACCATGGAGTTGCTCTACCGACTGAGCTACATTGGCACTAAAATACCGTCAGAATACTATATCTTTTTTATTCGGCACTTTCAAGAAAAATGCGCTTTTCAAACCCTCCACGCCTCGTGCGCTTTTCTTCCTGGATGCGCAAAATATCTTCTTTTGAAAAGCCATGAACTTTCGCCATAGCATCAAGCACCTCGTAGATATCGGCCATCTCTTCTTTACGATCTTCGTCTCCGTGACGCAACTCTTGTACTTCTTCTAAAAGCTTATCATCGAGCGCTTTGAGGTATTCGGGCTCGGCCAACACACGCGTAGTGGGCTTTGAACCATCTTTGATCATAATCTCGGGAACATTGTCCCGAACAAGTTTTCTAAAAATTTTCATATATTTTTTGTGTGGGCAGGGAGGGATTCGCAGCGCCTCCTCAGCGCAGCCCACGGATATTCGCTCGAACCGGTGGCGCTCATATCCGGTTCGAATCCTCTTATTATAAATATGCATTCTGCATTGGTGGGCAGGGAGGGATTCGAACCCCCGTAGCCACATGGGCGCCAGATTTACAGTCTGGTGCGATTGACCGCTCCGCCACCTGCCCGTTGAGTTAGTCAACTAGGATGGGCGTCCCGCTTTAGCGGGATGCATTGACCGCTCCGCCACCTGCCCATTCACTAGCTAGCTTATTTGTAACAACTTTTTGAACATCTCGCCACCCTTCCATGACTTTATCTCTTTTTCGCGTCTCAAAGCAGTAATTCTGTCCTCATACTGCTCGCTGTAAATGAGCTCTAGAGGACGACGATGTTTTGTAGAAATATTGCCACCAGAGTTGTGGCGCAAGAGGCGTTTTTCAAGGTCAGAGGTAAACCCTATATAATGCCTACCATCTTTTTGACTCTTTAAAACATAAATGTACCACATAATTCCACATGGGCGTCCCGCTTTAGCGGGATGCATTGACCGCTCCGCCACCTGCCCGTAGGCAAAAGAATACCAAGATTTTGCCAAAAGCTCAACTACCCTTAGCGGGCGGCGGCTTTTGAGGGCTGTACTTTACGCTTTGGTGGCAGGCTCTTTACCCCGCTATCAAAGCGATATGCGCCACCTTTATGGTCGATTTGTACTTTGGTGCCGTCAGCAATCTTGCCTCCTACCAGCATCTCGGCGAGCGGATTAAGAATCTTATTTTGAATCACACGCTTGAGCGGACGCGCACCATAGTGCTTGTCATACCCTTCTTCGATGAGCGCCTCTTTAGCAGATTTGGATACCGTAAACTCAATGCCTTTTTTGGCGAGACGCATTGATACCAAATCAAGCTGTACGTCGACAATGCGCATGAGGTCTTCTTTGTTGAGCGTGTTGAAGATAATCGTACCATCAAGACGATTGAGAAACTCAGGGCGAAAACGCTGCTCGAGTGTTTTACGGATGCGGCGTTCGAGCTCTTCATGATGACGATCTTCCTCGCGCACGGTGCCATCGAGCTGAAATCCTACCTTGCCCATCTCAAAGACAAACTCGGAGCCAATATTTGAAGTCATGATGATCAGCGTATTTTTGAAGTTTACATGTCTCCCCTTCGCGTCAGTCAGACGCCCATTATCAAGAATCTGAAGCATGATATTGAATACCTCAGGGTGAGCTTTTTCAATTTCATCAAACAACAACACCGAATACGGACGATGACGCACAAGCTCAGTGAGCTGACCTCCCTCCTCGTATCCGACATAACCGGGTGGTGAACCTATAAATTTTGAGATCGCATGCTTTTCCATGTATTCGGACATATCGACGCGTATCAATGATTTCTCATCGTTGAATAAAAACGCAGCCAGGGCTCGCGCAAGTTCGGTCTTACCAACACCTGTTGGACCCAAGAAAATAAACGAACCGATTGGTCGGTCTTCTTCGCTGATACCCGCGCGTGACCTTCGCACCGCATTGGCAACCTCGGTGATCGCTTGATCTTGACCGATAACGCGCTGCTTGAGACCAGCTTCCATGGTCGCGAGCTTTGCCGCCTCTTCTTCGAGCATGCGCTCGACTGGAATACCTGTCCAACGCTGAACGACACGGGCGATATCTTCAGGTCCTACTTCTTCTTTGAGCATTTGGCGAGAGCTTTGGAGCTTGCGTAATCGTTGCTCTTCTTCAGCGAGTGCTTGAGTGACCGAAGGAATGCGTCCATAGCGAATCTCGGCTACTTTGGCGTAGTCGGCGGATCGTTCGGCTGCGTCCGACTCTTGACGCAATTGCTCCATGTCTTTACCAAGCTCGCGAATGCGCGCGATAGTTTCTTTCTCACTTTTCCATTTTTCTTCGAGCGCGCCATATTTCTCTTTGAGACCCGCAAGTTCTTTTTCAAGTACTGACATCTGGCGCTTTGATTTGCCGTCGTTTTTCATTGCTTCACGCTCAATCTCAAGACGCATCACTTCGCGTTTGAGAGTTTCTAAATCAAGCGGCGTTGATTCCATGTCGAGACGCAAACTTGATCCCGCCTCGTCCATAAGATCGACAGCTTTGTCAGGCAAAAAACGATCCGTGATATAGCGACGCGAAAGATCTACCGCCTGCCTGATCGCCGCGTCAGTGATGCGTACGCCATGATGGAGCTCGTACCGGTCACGAAGCCCTCGCAAAATACTGATAGCATCTTCGGGTGATGGTTCTTCTACATAGACGGGCTGGAAACGACGCGAGAGTGCGGGATCTTTTTCAATATATTTTTGATATTCTTTGAGAGTTGTAGCGCCGATCACATGAAGCTCGCCACGAGCAAGGGCGGGCTTGAGCATATTTGATGCGTCCATGGCGCCCTCGGCTGCTCCTGCGCCTACCAAAGTATGAAGCTCGTCAATAAACAAAAGCACATTGCCTTCTGATCGCTGAATTTCTTTGATGACCGCTTTCAGACGCTCTTCGAACTCGCCACGGTATTTGGTGCCGGCAACCAGCGCGCCCAAATCAAGCGCGATAACTTCCTTACCACGCAAGCTCTCGGGGATATCGCCTGACGCAATGCGTTGCGCAAGACCGTCAACGATAGCAGTCTTGCCAACACCCGCCTCACCAATGAGTACGGGATTATTTTTTGTGCGGCGCGAGAGAATTTGAACCACGCGGCGAATTTCTTCTTCGCGTCCAATGACCGGATCGAGCTTTTCTTCGCGCGCCATACGCGTAAGATTGCGCGCGTATTTTTCGAGCACCTGATACTTTGCTTCAGGCGTCTCATCGGTCACGCGTTGCGAACCGCGAATAGACGCGAGTGCTTTAAGTACATCTTCTTTATCAAGTTTGAAACGATCAATGACTTCTTTTGCCTTTGATGGCACTTCCAAAAGACCCAAAAACAAATGCTCAGTTGAAATATATTCATCTTTGAGCATTGCTGCTACCTTGTGCGCGGCCTCAATGACACGCGCGAGCTCGGGGGTCAGATAAAACTGCTGATTGGGCGCGAGCACAAAAGTGCCTCGGCGTTCGTCGAGAATATCAAAAACCACATCAGAAAATTGCATATAGTCGATCTCGAGGCGTTCAAGGATCGCAGAGATAACTCCTTCTTCTTGAAGCAAAAGTGAACCGAGCAAATGCATGGCGCCGAGCGAGTTTTGCCCGCGCTCAACCGCCAGGTCATGCGCGCGCTTGAGAGCTTCTTGCGCTTTGATCGTAAAATTGTTGAACGGGTTATTGAATGGAGGCATATGTTTAGAATTTACGCTCTACGAGTGCTAACTGAATCGCTTGCTCTTTGCCGTCACGGATAAACTTTACTGATATAGTCTCGCCTACTTTATGCTTTTGGATGAGCTCGGCCAAGGGATTGGTAACGGTTGGTTTCTCACCACCGAATTCGGTGATCACATCACCAGTCTTGATCCCTGCCTTGTCTGCAGGAGAACCTGCGGTCACTGCGGGACTACCATCATCACTCGCACACAAGGCGCCCTCGGTAATTGATAGCTTGCGTTCTTTCGCAATATCGCCGTCGAGCATGATATATCGTATACCGAGAAACGGATAAGATATCCTGCCAAACTTCTCAACATCACTGATATCTTTTTTGATGATATTGATAGGTAGCGCGAAGCCAATATTTTCTGCGCCTGAGGCGACTGCCGTATTGACACCTATCACCTCGCCTGAAAGATTGATGAGTGGACCACCTGAATTACCCGGGTTGATAGCGGCATCGGTTTGGATAAGCTGACGCAATTCAAATCCTGATGCAACCACGGTGCGGCTCAACCCTGAGACGATACCTACCGAAATAGTATTTTGAAACTCGCCAAGTGCGTTACCAATGGCGATTACTTTTTGACCAAGCTGTGCTGATGCAGAGTCACCAAGCGCGATAGTAGGAAGACCCTTGGCATCAATTTTAAGAATGGCTACATCTTGAAGCGGATCGCGGGCAAGTACCTTGGCAATGTATTTTTTACCATCATTCATAAGTGCCGTGTATTCAGCGTCGCGATCTTGTACCACATGGCGATTTGTTACAACAAGGCCATCATCGCGCACGATAAAACCAGATCCCGCAGATATTTGTTGCTTTTGAGTGCCTTTTTGACAAAGCGCGGGTACACGAAAATCAGGGAAAAATTGGCTCAGCGCGTCATCCTCGCCAAACGGCGAAACCATACACTGCTCAACCTTGGGTAAATCTTTGGTGGCGATAATACTCACGACAGCTGGTGAGACGCGGCGTACCACATCAACCACTCGCTGTTCTTCGGTGATGACATTTATGGTCTTACCCTTGTCATCTGAATTTGAATCATCATTGTTGCTCACCGCCTCAACAGTCCTTTCAACAACGCGCTGGATAGTCTGCGTGACCGTTTGCGGTGATTGATCATAGAGCGCAGCCGTAACTATCGCCGTGGTAAATGATACGACGATACTCATCAGTAAAAAGAGTAGTACAAGTTGTGTTTTAGTGAGGTCTTCCATAGAAAAACCAGCTTATCTGACTAAGGTGATTATACAATAAAATTGCCTGTCTGCAAAGGTTATTCGACGGCTTCGACTCTCTCGATGCCATTGAAGTTTTCTTTGAGGATCATCTCGATGCCTTCTTTGAGGGTGAGAGCTGCGAGCGGACAACCCTTGCAAGTACCTTTGAGGCGTAAGTTTACAACACCATCTTGATAGGAAACAAACTCCGCATCTCCGCGGTGGAATGCCAGCATAGGGCTTACCTGCTCTTTGAGTACTTTTTTAATTTCTGATTCCATATTTTTCTATCAAGCCGGATACATGCGACCAATCGATATTTTTGAAGAATGCTTCGATATACGCTTTGCGTGCGGTAGCGTAGTCAATGAAATACGCGTGCTCATAGACATCCATGACCAGAAGCGCCACCGAATTCCATACGCCACCTTGGTTGTGCGTATCACACACGACATTGCGCAAACGCTTGTCATCAAGGTCATAGGCGAGCACTACCCAACCGCGCGCACAAAGCCCGAGGGCTTTGAACTCGGCTGCCCAATGCTCTACCGAACCAAAGTCACGAATAATAAGATCAGCAATGATACCTGCTGGCGCAGAAGTACCTTCGAACATATTGTCGAAATAGCCCTCATGGAGCTTCACGCCGTTTAATGCAAAGGTCTCTTCTATCTTTAACGCACGAAGGTCGGAAAAAGTAGCGTTGGCTGACGCAAGATCAGCTGACTTGAGCTTTTCATCTATCTCGTCAACTTTCTTTACATAGCCGGCATACAGCACATCGTGATGTTCTTTGAGCTGACGCTCAGAGATGCCTTCGAGTTTTGTGTATTTTAATGGTTTTGGTGTGTGCATAATATTTTATGGATAGATTTGATTGCCTTGTTCATCAAATAAAAGAATGGCGCGCGTAGGGCATGATTGTGCCGCGAGCAATATCGTCTCATCATCAGCGCCTTTTGGGTTGGTGACGATTGCCTTGTTTTCTTCGTCGAGTGAAAAAACGCCCGGTGCGATTGCCACGCATGATGCCGCCCCAATGCAAAGATCGCGATCAACATGAATGCGGGCGATTTTTGGTATATTAGCCATAATATTTTTCAGCGTAAAAGCGAATAAGTTGCTCAATATCCGTGATAGCTTCTTCACTGAGCCCTACACCCACTTTAAGCTTTTTCTGTACTTCTTCCAAGGTTTGCGCACCCTCGAGCACCGCTTCTTCGATATCTTTATCGGTGATATTAAGCCTGTCATCAATCACGCGCGCGCCTTCAACCACGATTTTTTCGTTCTGGCCTGTCTTGCGGTAATAATCATTTGCCGTTTTTTGAAATGCTTTGTCGGCCAACACCGAGCAGTGAATCTTACGATTTGGAAGGCCGCCCAACCGCTGCATGATATGCTGGGGTTTTACTTTGAGTGCTTGGTCAACCGTCAGACCATCATTTTCGGTGAGCATCACTGAATACATTGAGGTTGCGGCAATCGCCGAACCACAGCCAAATGTTTTCCATTTGAGATCTTTGATGCGACCCGTCTCGGGATCGACTTTGATCCACATGTTCATCATATCGCCGCACGCGGGGCTACCTACCATGCCCGATGCGTCATACTCATCCTCGACGGGCGCGTCGAGTAAAATATTGCGGGGTTTGAAAAAATGTTCTTTGACGATGTCGGAGTAATACCACTTCTCACCCGTGTAGTGGTTGATGACATCGATCTTTGCCCCTGTTAGTTGTTTGTTGTCTTGTGTATCCATATTATTTATAGTTTTTTGAAGTTGCCTTCACTCGTAATCCCTCTCCTGCGAACGCTTCTGGATGCGACATGCCTGTAGCGTCTTCCGAGACCGTTATCGGAGAGATGCGCCGGAGTGTTTTCACCACATCAGGGAGTACCTCCATCACTTTATCGATTTCTTCTTTAGTTGTGTTTCTACCGAGCGTAAATCGAATGGAAGCATGAGCATACTCATAGGGGCGGCCAAGTGCCAAGATCACATGCGAAGGATCGAGCGATTCAGAAGTGCACGCTGATCCGGTAGAACATGCGATACCGTGTACATCAAGATACAAAAGGGTCGCCTCGCCTTCTATATCAAGAATAGAGACATTGATATTGTTTGGCAGGCGGCGCGTGGCATCTCCATTGAGTACGGTGCGGTGAATCTCGCGCGTGAGGCGTGAAGTAAAGTAATGACGCAAATCTTCAAGGCGCGTTGATTCTGCCTCTCGCGCGTCTGACGCGATCTGGAGAGCGGCTGCGAGACCTATGATACCTGCGACATTTTCAGTACCAGCTCGGCGCTTGCCTTCTTGTGCACCACCAAAAATAATGGGGCGCATACGCGTGCCACGGCGGAGATACAAAACGCCCGATCCCTTGGGCCCATAAATTTTTGATCCGTTGAGTACGAGCATATCAGTGTTAAGTTTTGTGATATTTAAATCGAGATATCCTGCCGCCTGACACGCGTCAGTATGAAAAAAAGGACCACTCGACAAGTCAGCTTTTGCTGCGCGATACTTGCGTACAATCTTGCCGATCTCCGCTACGGGCTGGATAGTACCAATCTCGTTGTTGGCGTACATGACTGATACCAAAATCGTATCGGCGCGGAGCGCGCGCTCGATATCTTGTGGATCGACAATGCCATCTTGTCCTACCGGCACGAGTGTGATCTCAAAACCCTCTTTTTTGAGTGCGTCGAGTGTGTGGAGTACGGCATGGTGTTCAATAGTAGTCGAGATGATGTGGCGACCCTTATCAGCGTATGCTCGTGCGACACCTGCGAGTGCCATCGTATCACCCTCAGTACCGCCCGATGTAAAAATAACCTCATCGGCGTGCGCGCCTAAAATATTTGCGATAGTCGTGCGCGCAGTATCAACAGCATCTTTGGCGCGTCGCCCCTCGCGATAGAGTGAGCCCGCGTTGCCAAACTCTTCGGTCATATATGGTGTCATGGCAGCCAAAACACGCCCGTCGAGCGGAGTCGCGGCTGCGTGATCCATATAGATTCGTTTGATGTTGTCAGTATTCATTTGGATTTTTAGACTTTGATCTCCGCTGAAAATACGCCGCATCCTTTGCATGGAAAATTTTCATTGAATGAATAGTAGATCTCGCGGCCCTTGCGTTCTTTTGTGATAAGCCCCATATCATCGAGCATTTTGAGGTGATAGGAGACGGTGGGTTGCGTGACGCTCATAACCTCGGTTATGTGAGCGACATTGACTTGTTTTGTCTTGATCTCACGCAAAATACGAAGACGGGTACTATCAGAGAGTACCCGAAAGCAATTTGTGCACGAGTGTGCGGGCGCATCGGACATATAGACAAGTATCTATATTTCTAGCTAAAAGTCAAGCGCGCGGTGTTACGCGTCGTTTCGTACAAAAAGGCGCAGTTCGTGCACTGCGTAGCGGAGCGCGGTACCCAAAGGCAAAATGGTCACAAGATACTTGATGAGTACGACATACTTGAGCACCCACGCAAAAAAACCAGTCCAGCGAAAACTACCAGCTTCCAAAAGCGCGAATTTACCACCAATAGGGATGATAAACTTGGACGGCTTTGGCTTGTAAGGTGCCGGCGTCGCCTTGGGATTTTTTATAAGCACACGAATAGCACGCGACACATATGCGCCTTCATGAAGTGCTTTTTGCGCGGTCATAGGCATGGGTGCACCCGTTTTCTTATCAAAGGTTGATGCTGTATCCCCCACCGTAAAAATATTTTGATACGGGCTTACGCGCAGATTAGGATCAGCGGTCAGACACATTTTTTTATCAACGCCCACTCCTTTGACGATCGAGCCTTCACACGCGCCTTTCACACCTGCCGTCCATATCAAAAGATCAAAACCAAACGGCCGCTTTTCTTTGCCCAGATATAAAAGGTTTGGCCACACATCGACGATGGCACTACCTGCGAGCACTGTCACGCCCAAATCTTTGAGACGACGAGCCGCGCGCGCGCGCGCCCACGGTGCCGATGTGCCAAGCACGCCTGCACCCGCCTCCACTACGACACATGCCCAGTTGCCCGTAGGGCGGCCATGGAGGTGCGAGAGTTTTTTCATATATCCTACGAGCTCGCCTGCAAGCTCAACGCCTGTAAATCCCCCGCCGCCGATGACCACGGTGATTTTTTTATGTTTTGGCGTTGTTAGAAAAAGCTCATCGATGCGATTACGAATATTGCCAGCCTCATTGACTGATTTTAGACCAATAGAGTTTTGCTCAAGATGCGGTATAGAAAAATAATTTGTCTTGCTACCAAGTCCTACCACCAAATAGTCATAGTGTAGCTTGCGCCCCGTATCAAAAATAATAGAGCGCGTTTCGGGATCTACTGAAGTTATCTCGCCTTGCTCAATCTTTACCGCTGGCATGTGCGCGAAGATATCACGCAGAGGAATTGCGGCCGATGTGAGTAATTCACGGTTTTCAGTGCGCTGTTGTTTTTTGGTCTCGGGCAACTGTTCAGGACGAAAGAGTGTCGCCATCTCATAAAACTGTGCGTAGAGCATGTGATACGGATTGCGATCGACAACGATAACTTGCGCAACTTTTTTCTTTGCCAAATCGCGCGCAACACGAATGCCGCCATACCCACCACCCAAAATCACAACCAACGGTTTATGATGCATGCGGTGAGTATATCACGAGATTAGTGAAGCGAGCTGTTGATGGAGCCACCTCTCGGATTTGAACCGAGGACCTTCGCTTTATTAAAAATTTCTAAACTGCGGAAGCCCACTGCAAAGCAACGCACTACAAGTTTGCCTCACAAGCGGATACAGGAGAAATATTCCTCAGATTTTTGCGGAAAGAAAAAAGGCTCTGCGGATGGTATCCACAGAGCCCATTAGGTTTGTATGAACTGAGATTAGTTCAGCTCGGGAACATCGGTGCTTTTTGCAACCGTTGCGACCTTGGCAAGAGAATGGAGCGCTTGTGCGTGATCTTCTTCGTTGCCAGCACCGCAAAGATCTTCGAGCACCACGACTCGGAAGTCGCGATCATGCGCTTCTCGGGCGGCCGACTGAACGGCCAAGTCCGTTGCGACACCGCCCAACAGGAGGGTATCCGTCTTGAGCGTCCGAAGAATTACCTCAAGAGAGGTCGCGTAGAAAGCGCTCACGCGGTGCTTGGTGACGAGGAAATCTGCATCGGTCTTTTTCAGAGACTGATGGATCTCCGTCGCCCAAGTACCGAGCTGGAGCGCACCAAACTTTTTGGCGACTCCAAAAAGCGGGGAGGACTCGGGCCATTCGCGATAGTCGCTTGAGAAGCCGACCCGCACGAAGACGATGGGCATGTTCTTTGCTCTCGCCCTCGTAATGGCGGTGTTTACGTTCTCGAGCGTTCCGTGCGCTTTTACAAACGCCGGATAGCCCTTGCCCGCGAACCTTCCTTTTTCATCAACGATCTCATTGATGAAGTCGATAAGGATGAGTGCTGTATTCATATTTTCTCCTTTCATGGTTGTGTTTTTGGAGAAAGACCTTGCAGAAACTCCGCGAAGTCTTCCGCTGTCTCTAGGATGCACTTTGGTGAGAACTTTTTCAAGTAACTCGGCGGATGATATCCGTAACCGACACAAGCGATGTCCACCGGAACATCGCGACAGTAGAGTACGTCGCTCGCGAGATCGCCGATATACAATGTTTCCGTAACGTCGGCATTGTACAGAGCGAGCGCGCTACGAATTTTCTCCGTCTTTGTTTTGCGATGTTCTCTGCCGTAGACTCCTTGCACGAAATTTTCATCGAACTCTTCACACTTGCGGAGAATGGCGTACACCGCCTCCGAATAGCTTGAAGTGATGATGATTTTTGGCAAAGAGCAGCACGATAGAGCACGCACCACCTGGTGGAACGGTTCCACTTCGGTGGCACGCTGATTCATCGCACCTGAATGGCGATCAAAGAATATCCCTGTTTCCTCCTCATTTAAACCGAAAGGATAGAGCGAGTATCGTAGCTCAACGCCGTACACCCGTGTCATATCCTCGCGAGTTCTGACTTCGGGAATTGTCGGGAATTTCTCCCGCAGACGGTTAATCTCCTCCATGCAAATCTGCAAGCTATTGGAGATTACGCCGTCAAAATCGAGAAAGAGCAGGCGATACTTTTTCATTTATCACCCTCCTCCTACGCTTCCTTCAGAAGCGGCCAGTCGTATGCCCTGGGAGCCTTGTAGAACTCCTCGAGCATTTCGGCCTGTTCCTGCGTGAGATAGCCCAACCGCACACCAACCTTGAGGACGTTCGGATAGCTCGTGAGAGAGTAGATACCGCCCAAGTTGAGCGACTCAAACTTCTTCCACATGCTCTCGAAGCACCAGTTGGTGATGGTGATGAACCCGAGCGTCTTGATATGGAATTCCCAGTCAAGCGCCTCGATTCCCTTGAGGATGGTGTCACCGCTACCACAGAGATCGTCGATGATCACGGCCTTAAGGTTATGTTCGGGGTTCCCCTCAACCAACTGCCCAACGCCATAGCCCTTCGGCGTACCTCGGATGAAGGCCATGGGGAGCGTCATGCGAGTCGCAATCCGCGCTGCCCAGGATACCCCGGCCGAAGCCAAGCCGACGACGATCTGCGTTTCCGGAAACTTGAGACGAATGATCGTCTCAATGTACGCTGTGCACGCCTCGTAGGCGAGGTACGAGCGGTTGAGGTATCTGCAATTGCAATAGCAGGGAGCCCGAATACCACTCTTCCAGACGAACCAGTCCTCGCGCTTCCTCTGGAAGTCAACGAGATATGATTCCGTCTCAAACAGAAGCTGTGCTGTGTGGTCGCCGATTTCCTGATTCCAAACTGTCGTCTTCATTTCGTTTCTCCTTTCATCTTGTCGAGGTTAAACGTGTCCAGCTTTGGAAACGATGGACTTGCGCCCTTTCGTTGGACGCTGTATGCCGCTGCTTTTTGAGCGAAGATCAAACTCTCATTAAGTGAGTAGCCTTTATGCAAGAATGCGACAAGCGATCCGCAGAAACAGTCACCAGCTCCGGTGGTATCAACCACGCGAGAAACCTTTTGCGCTGTCTGTTTGATCACTCGTCCGTTTTGTATCGCGACAAGACCGTTTTCGCCAAGTGTGACCACGACGATTTTGTTACCTATTCTTCGCGCCCATTCGAGAGCCACTTGCGCGACTTCGTCTGGCGACGAGATCGTCCCCGCCATACCTGCGGCTTGCGCCAACTCCAACTCATTGAGTACAAACATGTCTGTTTGCTCAATAAGCTCATGTGGAATCGGTTGCATAGGTGAGGGATTGAGGATTGTTACTGCTCCCCAACTTTTCACCTTACTGAAGGCGTAACGAATGTGATCGAGAGGGACTTCAAATTGTGAGATGAGATACCTGACGGCAGAACTCTGTCGCTCCAAGTATCGCTCAATCGTCTTCCGTTGAAGTAATGAATTGCTCCCAGGAATGACAATAATTTGATTGTTGCCCCCGTCGTCCACAGCGACAATCGCCGTACCAGATGATGATCCTGTTTGCTCAATAGCGTCGACATCCACATCGGCGCTAATCAAATGACTGCGTAGCAGTTTTCCGAACTCGTCGCCTCCTAGTGCTCCGATTAAGTCTACCGGAACATCCATATTGGCAACTGCAATGGCCTGATTCGCGCCTTTACCACCTGGCATAAGGTCGCAAGAAAGACCCGTGATCGTTTCTCCTACTATCGGGAATTTTTCAACACGGACAACCACGTCCATGTTGATACTTCCCAGCACACATACTCTGGAAATCATGGCTGTCCTCCGTTTTAGGTTTTCAATGAACACCTCAAAACAATTTTATAATTCGTTCTATAACTAACACAAAAAATAGTTATTGTAAAGAGGTGTTTTTCAATTGGGAAAAAATTAGCCGTATGCTCCTCCTGCATATTATCCGACAAATTATTAATCAAAAATCAGAAAGTCTAATATTGGAGCCACCTCTCGGATTTGAACCGAGGACCTTCGCTTTACAAAAGCGTTGCTCTACCACTGAGCTAAGGTGGCGTTATTATTTTTTAACGGGCGTGGTTGGAAATATCTTTGCCGTGCGGATCGGTATCACCCAAGATACGGCTTCGAGATACATTACTTACTTTTTTCCATGTATGCATCTGTTTCCAATAGCTTGATTCGCGTGGAATCACGCGAAAACGCTCTTGAATCATCATGCGCATCTCTTTGGTCTGCCCCGCCATATGACCCGCGAGTCGCTCAAATAATTTGAGAACGCGGTCAATGAGCTTGAGAAACAATTCTTTTGCACTCACACGGTACCAGCGATCAAGACGATCGAGCTGATTCACCACATATGAACGCACTACGGCGTTTTCAGGAGACTGTTCGGGAGCCATGCCTTCCGTCTGGGTAGACACACGAATCTCGTGCAAGTGCCGTAGTGGCACGGCAAGCATACCTACGATTCCAACAAGAAATGCGGCGACAAGTATCACCATGCCCATAGTGTACCTCTAGAGCTCGTAGCGGACAAACTGCCCGACTATAATGCGTTCGCCAAAAGATGCTGACGACGCGCTGATGAGATCAGCAATAGTCAGTGTAGGATTTTTAACAAAAGGTTGAGCTAAAAGCTCTGCCACTGATGCCGGATTTGTAGCCGCGATATGCATAGCTATTTCATGCGCAAGTTTTACAAACTCCTCGTTGCGTGAGACAAAATCAGTCTCTGATCGGATCTCGAGCAATACGCCTACGCGCGAACCACTGTGGATATACGCCTCGATGCGACCCGCATTGGTCTCGCGTGATTCTTTTTTGGCGGCGGCGTCAGCTCCAAGCTTTGTAAGCGCTTCGCGAGCTTTTACCTCGTCGTCACCTGCCTCAATAAGCGCTTTGCGAATAAGCGCTACCGATACTCCAGTTTCTTCGCGAAGTTTTTTGAGAAGATCGTTATTCATGCGCCTCGGCGAGTCCTTTGCGATATGCCTCGGTTATCTTGTTGATGACAAAATTGATGCTCTTTGTGGCGTTGTCGTTGCCGAGAATCGGATAGGTCACTGATGCCGGATCACAGTCACTGTTGATGAGCGCGATAATAGGAACTTTTTTTACCTTTGCCTCTGCGACCGCGATACCTTCCTCGCCCGCGTCGATGACAAACATTGCCTTGGGCATACCATTGAGATTCGCCACGCCCTCGAAGTCGCGCGTAAGGCGATCAATCTCGCGCTGGATGCGAAGCTGTTCGTGCTTGGTATATTTTTGGAGTTCGCCTGATTTTTGTTTTGAGAGTAAATCTTGCCAGTAGTTGATACGATCACGAATGATCTTGTGATTGGTAAGCATGCCGCCAAGCCAACGAGTCGTGACATAGGGATGACCAAGCGCGAGCGCCGCTGCCCTTACCAAAGGAGCTGCTGCCGGCTTGCTACCTACCCACAACATAGGATGCTTGTCGCGACCGAGCTGCTCTACATACGCGAGTGCAAGCTCGAGATGATCCCATACCTTGTCGAGCTGGAAAATTTCCATATTGCTCTTTACGCCCGCGATAAAGGGGCGCATACGAGGATGACGGCGTGTGCGTGCATAGCCAAAATGAACCCCTGCCTTGAGGAGTGGGTCAAATTTTGCGTCGTATCCTTCGCGTTCTGCGGCTGGCGTCGGTTGCATAATGTTCTCCAGTATACGAAAAGAGTATCGGTTTGGCAAGCCCCTTGCACGGAAAGGACTTTCCTGATATCCTAGCTGGTATTGGCAAAACCTTTTATATGAAAGCAGATATTCACCCACCATACTTCGCCGATGCAATCATCGCTTGCGCGTGCGGAAATAAGATGAAATTTGGATCGACCAAACAGTCGATTGAAGTTGAAATTTGCTCACAATGCCACCCCTACTACACCGGTAAAGAAAAGCTTATCGACACTGCCGGTCGTGTAGACAAGTTCAAGAAGCGCCTTACCAAGGTATCTGACAAACCCACTCGCCGAGGTAAATCTCGTAAATAACATCATCTATGGACGGAGTCATCCTCGAAGTACGCGCAGGCGTCGGGGGCAATGAGGCCGCGCTTTTTGCGGGAGAACTTGCCTCGATGTATACCAAATACGCCCAGCGACAAGGCTGGCGCGTAGTTTTGATTAGCGAATCAAAAGCTGAAGTAGGCGGCATCAAAGAAGCTATCTATGAAATCAAAGGTACCGGCGCACATGCCGCTTTCAAAAACGAGTCAGGCGTACACCGCGTACAGCGTATCCCCAAGACCGAAAAGGCAGGGCGTATTCATACATCCACCATCTCTGTCGCCATACTCAAAATGGTAGAAGCACGCGAGGTCGTCATCAACAATGGGGATATTGAAGTAAGTTTCTCACGCGCGGGAGGCCCCGGCGGACAAAATGTAAACAAAGTAGAGACCGCTGTGCGCCTTACCCATAAGCCTACCGGCATCGTCGTCTCATCACGAGAAGAACGCTCACAGCTTGCCAACCGTGAACGAGCGATGGATGTCTTGCGTGCAAAACTCTATGAGGCACAACATGTGGGTGCGGCAGGAGAAAGGCAATCAGAGCGCCGAGACCAGATCGGCACCGCAGACCGATCAGAGAAAATCCGCACCTACAACTTTCCTCAAGACCGCATCACCGATCACCGCATCGGCAAAAAGTGGCACAACATCGAAAAGATCTTGAGTGGCGACTTTGACCAGATCGTCAAAGCGTTTGCGAAACAATGTCTTGATATTACCTGAAGAATGATACCGCTATCCACATCCCAACATTCTCCACCATCCAGCGGTCTAATCAAGGGCCTATATAATTACTTGAATCGAATGGGAACGATAAATTTTTTTCCGACATCGTCATCCTTCTCTCCTTCGCTACTAAATTTTAGATAACCGGTGGGAGTTTCTAAATAACTCATCGTCTCTCTGTCTCCAACCATAGCCTCAAAGGAGGTAGGAAGCTTCAACCAGTCACTTGTCGCCACTAAAATTTCTGTGTTACTAATCGGTTTATTATTTGCATCATATACCCGTACCGTGCCTACCTCGCCTTCATTCCCAAACCATCCATTGCCATTGATGGATCCCTTTACACTAACTGGCAATGCCACCGAATCATTTGGCTGAGGAACGTTTATAATAATCCCCGTAAGTTCGCTATTTTGATTATTGCTTGCACACCCATAGAGCTGATTTAATTTCTTGCGTGTTGCGGAGCCAACATAGCCAGTACCGTGTGAAAGACCGTTTGGTGTCAAAATTTCGCTGCGATATTTTTCTTGGAAACCGACGACTGCTGAGGCGACCTCATCTTCAAAAACTGCTATTCCAAAATTTTCTCCAGTTGAGTAATCAGAAAAGCTATTTCCTTCTTTTGCCAGAGCTCTTATTAAGTGACCTGTCTCTAAACCCTTATCTCCTACTTTAAGATTTATATTAAAGGTATGGCACCATGCTGTCGGTGATGTCGTGGGAGCTCCGCCCGTGAGTGAAGACTCGGCGTTAGCGACAACGCTAGCTTCTGCACCAAACGAGCGCAGAAGTCCGAGTATCGCATCAATCTGCTGCTGAGTAAGTCCTGCCGCAGACGCGGTAGATGCCATCGCAAACAATCCAATAATTGTCCCGAAAATGATTTTTTTCATATTGGTTTTAGTATAACTCTTCCAAAAAAAAATGGGGGGGTTATCCACAGCTATTGCGCATCAACCATCTTTCCGTTTTTACGGAAACGATAGGGGCTTTTGTCAGCGGCGTCACCATTGTAGCTCGTACAAATCTCCTCACCTTTTTTGATGGGTTTGATAGCAGTAAATATCAACACTTCGTCTTTTTCGCGATACACATACTTGGCATTTGGCGTCCAACTGTGGTTGTAGATAGACCCAAGCCCGAGGCATATAGCCGCTTTTTTTGAGTCAGTACCCCAATCAAAATAATGATTAAAGAGCTCGGTTTTTTTGATATATTCTTTCTCAGCCGCTGACATCACAATCACAGGAGCAACCTCAATCACATCGCCTTTTTTGAAATTGCGTTCGGCAATAATCCCCCGCCCGCGATCTTTTGTTTTCTGTATACGAATACCAATGCCTTGTACTAAAAGGTTTTTTTTCATAAAGAGAGGTTGTTAGCGTCCCGCGATACCTTGGATAAGATCGATCTGACTTTGATATTTCTCAACTTTGGCAAGTACTTGATTGCCGTACGCACGACCCAGTGATGACTTCCAATTGCCACCAGCAAAATATTTTGCGGCCGCCGTATGCTCGCCCGCGCGCGTGTTCGCGCCAAGCTCGCCCAAATAAATAGCTGACGCCATAAACGCGTCTTCAGGGACCCATGGATTGGGCGGGTTATGGCCGGTTGCCGCCGCAATTTTTGATATATAAAGTTCCCATGTCGATGGGATAAATTGTGCGGGCCCCATCGCACCTCCCCATCCGACAGACATCGGGCACGAGAGTGGCATGGTGTCAGGATTGAGGCCGAGGGCCGCGGTAATACGCAAGTAGGGGGCGTGATCGCGCGCAGGTTTCATGATGGCGCGCCATTTTTTAGCATCAGAGCTTGTAGGCAAATTACACTGGCCCACATTGCTCCCCAGTGCTGATTCCTGCCCAATAACACCAAGAATAAAGGCCGGGCGTACACCTGTTTTCTTTGAGGCCTTTTCTGCATATTCGACCGCCTTTTCAAAAGGGATCGAGGGGGAGCCCTGCAACAAAAAGAGTTGAGTACGAATGCTCGCGGCATTCTTTTGCCTGTCGGTAACAAGTTTTTTGTATTCTGACTCCTTGCCTTTCGTAGCTTTCAAAAGATCTTTGCGCTCACGCTCTTGCGCCTCTAGCTGCTTGCGCTCAAGCTCTTGCAGGGCGCGAAGCTCGGATTGTTCTTGTTTTTTGTCGACAAACTCGTCGCGGGCGACCTCTTCCTCTTTTTTGGTAGTGCGGAGAATATTAAAAGAATCCTGCAATGACTCTTGTACCGTATCAAGCGACTCAATATCACCCAAAAAGTCTGACATTTTCTCATACGCGAGCATCGATTCCAGTAAAGAAACTTCGTCGTATTCAGCGAGCGTACGCAAACTTTCGGCAAGCGACAACTTCTCACGATCTACTTTTTGGATAATTTCTGTAATATTTTTTTCTTTTTCACTAATCTTACCCTGTAGTGTCTGAACGGTAAGATTAAAAGCCTTGATCTGAAGCTTTGTTTTGGTTATTTTGGCATCTAAAATATCAATATCGCGTTGAAAACTCGCGGCCTCTTGGCGCTTGCCCTCTATCTGCACCTCAAACTGTTTGATTTCTCCCTCGATGCCTTCGAGTTCGCGTAACAGCTTGGCACGATGATCGATAACAGCGCCTGAAAGTTCTTGGGCTCGCGCAAACCATCCGGCTGAAATGATGCCGGTAATTATGAGGAGAACACCGAATAAATATTTATTCTTCACCTGAAGCATCTTCTGCCCCCTCCTCTTCTTTCTTGCCCTTCTTTTCTACTGCAATATCTTCAAGGTTTATACTTACCTGATTTTCAAGAGATGCGAGCTCTTCTTCTGATCGTGGAGGAACAACCTTAACGATCAAAGCATCGTTATTAGCTATAATCTGTACGCCGCGAGGAGGTTTAATATCTTCTAATGATATAGTATCTGCGAATGTTTGGAGCAGGCCAAGATCAACTGAAATCTCGTGGGGCAAATCTTTTGGCAATGCTTCAACTTCTATCTCATGCATCACTTTCACTAAAACGCCGCCCAAAGATTTGACAGCTTCTGATTCACCGGTAAATGCAATCGGCACATGAACCTTAATGGTTTTGTCAGCTGCCACTTCATGAAAATCAACATGGAGCGGTAAAGATTTTACTGGATCAAAAGTAATCTCGTGGATCAACACGCTCTTTTTGCCACCATCTTTGATATCGAGCTCGATCATGCCTGACTCACCGGCATACCGGTATGCCTTGAGTAACTCTTGAGCGCCTACAGAAAGTGAAGATGGCTCACCTACGCCACCATAGACAATCGCAGGAACAAGGCCTTGCGCACGAAGGTCTTTTACTTTTTTACCGAAAACGATACGCTTATTAGCAAGTATTTTTTGCATTCCCCTATAATACCAGAAACCCTAAAAAAATACCAGATACCCTTTGAGAGTAAGCACTTTTGGGAAGATCTTATTTTACAACAATGATATTTGGCGGTACGCGTCCTGCAAGCGCCTCGATGATGTTGTTTGCGGCTGTCTCAGCCATTTTTTGACGCGTCTCGATAGTAGCTGACGCGATGTGCGGGGTCAGTAGGACATTTTCGAGCTCAAAGAACAGTGGATCAATCTTTGGTTCTTTTTCATAGACATCGAGTGCTGCGCCTGCAATCGTTTTCTCACGAAGCGCCCGATAGAGAGCTTCTTCTTCGACGATGGGCCCGCGCGCCGTATTGATGAGAAACGCAGTTTTTTTCATCATTTTAAACCGAGCATCGTTCATGAGATGTTGGGTGGATTCGAGAAGTGGCACATGAATGCTGACAAAATCAGCCTTGGGAAGAAGCTCTTCAACCGTTGGCGCAAAAGTGGCGCCATAGTCTTTTTCAAACTGTTCGTTGCGCTTTACATCATAGTAAATAATCTTCATCTCAAAGCCACGGACGGCATGATGAGCAACGCGCGCGCCGATGCGCCCCAGCCCCACAATGCCCAAGGTTTTACCAAAGACATCAGTGCCCAAGAGCAACATTGGCCCCCACGCTTTATAGAGTCCCTTGCGCATAAAGCGATCGCCCTCACTCATACGGTGCGCAAGCGCAACGATGAGACCAAAGGTATGCTCGGCAACTGTTTCGGTAAGTACATCGGGAGTATTGGTGATATACATGCTCCGATCGCGTGCCGCCTGTAAGTTAATATTGTCAAAGCCAACCGCAAAGTTTGCGAAGATCTTACATTGCTTGCCGGCCGCATTAAATACTTCCTCATCTATCTTATTAGTTAAGAGCGACAAAACGGCGTTATATTCTTTGCCAGTGAGTGCCGCTACCAATTCTTCTTTGGTGAGCGGTCCATCTTTTTCACTCACCGTCACCTCATAACCCTGCTTTTGAAGATTAAGAATCCCCCTGTCAGGTATCTTTTCTGTAATAAATACTTTTGTAGCCATAATAAATATATCTTACACTCTTCCGCCACTTCCGAAAAGGTCAATATGCAGTAATACCACTTTTTTTACCTCGGCAATTTCCGGCGCCATAATCTTATAAAGCGCGTATTCGTCTTTTTCTTCTTCAAGTTCTTTTCGAAGCGTATCAACAAACGCTACACGCAAGTCGGTCGAAATATGAATATTTGAAATGCCCACTGTAATCGCCTCCTTGATTTGATCGTGCGGCACACCCGAGCCACCGTGAAGTACAAACGCTGTGTCAGGCAAAAGTGCGCGGATACGCGCGATGCGTGGGATATCCAAATGTGGCTCATTGAGGGCAATACCGTGGATACTGCCAACCGCGGGAGCCAAACGATTTACCCCCGTCTCGCGGACAAATCGCGCGGCATCATCAGGATTTGCAAGACTCTCGGGCGGTACCTCAATGGCGCTTTTATACACCTTTGAAGAATCCGTCATAAGATAGCCAATCTCGCCCTCGACCGATATGGCTTCATTTTTTGCCCGCGCGTGATCTACCACTTCTTTTGTTTTGCGAAGATTATCTTCAAGCGACTCTTTTGACAGGTCGATATGAATAGAATCATATCCAGCGTCAATCGCCGCCTTTGCCTTCTCGACAGATTTTGTATGATCCGCGTTGAGATAAAATGGCATCTGATATTCATCGCGATAACTCTTGATGAGTGCGACAGCTTGCTCAAGCCCGATAAACTCGCGCTCGCCCTCAGAGGTACCTATCATGACGGGTGAGCGTTTTTCCACACACGCCTCAATGATTGCTTTGAGCATTTCGAGATTTGGCACATTGAAATGCGGCACTGCCCAGTGTTCGTGCGTTGCGCGCGCCAATATTTCTTTGAGTGGTGGAATCATGAAAGTTTTGCAAATTCTTTGGGTTTATAATCAGCCGGCGCCTCTACTAGATACTTTTCAAGCTGTGACCGGCGCAACAGTCCTTCCTGTGCACCTACATACTGAACAACGGACATCGAATTGATAGGCCCCCATCGCATGGCGTCTTCGAGCGTAAGACCGAGTGTAAGCGCGGATGTAAAAGTAGAAGAGAACGCGTCCCCCGCCCCCGTGCGCTCAAAGGGTGGCTTGGGATCGGGATAGGGGCGCATATACCAAATCGTTGTGCCGTCAGAAGTGTACGCGCCCTTCGGACCATCAGTGATCACGACAAGCTTGGGACCTAGGTGATGCATGCCACGCACAAGATTGGTGATGTCATTATCCGTTGTCTCTAAAATACGCATTGCTTCCTCTCGATTACAGAAAAAAAGTTCGGTGCGCTTATACAGATCGCGCAATCGGTGTGTGCCAAGCTTTATCTGAAAGGTACCCGGCTGAAACGCGAGCTTTACATCAGGATGTTGGCGCATATAAGTAGAGACATCATCATGAAACTGATCTGCGTGCTCACCTACCGAGCTAAAGTAAATCCATTTTGGATCGCCCATAACTGGCAGATGATAGGTGTATCGTTCGTGTTTTATCAAAATCGTACGATCATCTTTGTACCAAAGTACATAATGATAGTTTGACGCGACTCCTTGATTGCGATGCACAAATGACGCATCGACATCTTCTTTTTTAAGTTGGGTGATAATATCATCACCAGCGCGATCATCACCGATATTACTTACAAATGTAGTTGAAAGACCGAGGCGTGCGGCCGCAACCGCAGCATTGGCACTGTTGCCAACCGCAGGAATAATATGCGCCCGTTCAAAAGGGATCTTGTCACCGTAGCCGAGCGACAGCTTGCCATCTCTCACTTCGGCGTTGGCATCAGCAATACGAATAAACGCATCGGTGACAACATCGCCTATCGCTACAAAATCATACCTCATCATTATATGCTAGATCGATTCATAACTTTTTGGGCCGCGGCGACAATATGTGAGACACCCATACCAAAGTGCTCGATGAGCTCGTTCTTCTCTCCGGACTCACCAAAGCGATTTTGTACACCAATAAATTCTATAGGCACAGGGCATTCGCGCGCGGCGAGCTCCGCGACCACTGACCCCAACCCTCCTGCCACTTGATGCTCTTCTACCGTGACTACGCGGCGCGCCGCACGGATAGCATCTAAAATAGTTTTTTCATCGAGTGGTTTTATCGTATGACAATTAATCACGCGCACTTTTTTTCCGGATTTTTCAAGCTCGCCCGCAGCCAACAGCGCATTGTGCGCAAGCGGTCCTGTAGCAATGATGAGAACATCGCACGCCGTTGGATCAGAATCAAAAAATATTTCTGCTTTGCCAATGGCAAAGGGAGTCGCGGCGGTAGTAAAAATAGGACTTTTTTCTCGATGGAGGCGTAAATAAAGAGGTTTGCGCAATACTGCTGCCGCTAATATTGCTTTTTTTGCCTCGATCATATCGCAAGGTGATACAACCGTCATGCCCGGCAACACACGCATGATCGCCATATCTTCAACGGCTTGGTGTGTGGCGCCATCAGGGCCTACCGAAACCCCTGCGTGCGAGCCGACGATGATAACCGACTGTTCGTTGTAGCAAATAGTAGTACGAATCTGCTCCCAATTGCGCCCGGGACTAAACATCGCATACGAAGAGATGACGGGAAGCTTACCAAGAGCAGCCATGCCAGCGGCGACCCCCGCTAAATTTTGCTCTGCTACACCAATCTCGATAAAGCGCGTGGGATATTTTTTCTTGAATGGCAAGATCATGGTTGATTCAGTAAGGTCGGCGCAAAGCGCTACGATACTCGGATCTTTGTCACCCGCTTCTACCAGGCCTTCGCCAAAACCAGCGCGCGTGGGCTTTTGCTCGAGTTTTTTAATATCGAGAGTGTCGGTATGCAATTGTGCGCCTGAAAATATCATTGGGTTTCTTGTGCTTCTACTGCGTTATGCTCTTGAAGACTTTTAAGTAATAAATCTTGCTGTTCTTGCTGTCTTGCTGTGATGCGATCAATATCGCCAATAATGTGATTCATCTGTACGACAGTCGCTATCGCGACGATTACTGCGAGAATGCCTACTGCGGCCAATCGATACTCGCTCTTGCGTGTGGTAACATCTTGGCTACTCATGCTCGCCTTTGATCCGACCTCTGAGTGTACGAAGCTCATGAAGGGCTTCAGCCGCCTGTTTATCGGCGGGCACTGTATCGGTAGGACCTTTACCGGGAGGGTTACCGTGCCATTCAAAACGCCGCTCCATAAAATCAACTCCCTTACCCGGAATAGTATGCGCGATAATCATCTTTGGCTTTTCATAAATAGCTTTTGCCTCGCTAACCGCGTTTACAATCTCTTCTATGTTATGCCCATCGACATCGATGACATGCCAACCAAATGATTCGTATTTTTCACGCAACGGTTCAAGCGGCATAATATCTTCGGTAAAACCGTCTATCTGAATATTGTTGCGATCAATAATACCAATCAGATTCCAAAGCTGTTCGCGACCCGCGAGCATGATAGCTTCCCACACAATACCGCAATCTTGCTCGCCATCACCCATCAGCGCGTATACAAAGTTAGTCTTTTTATCCATACGAAGTGCGAGCGCCATGCCGACTGCTTGTGAGATACCCGTACCCAGTGGTCCGGAACTCGCCTCGATGCCGGGCAATTTTGTGCGATGCGGATGACCTTGCAGTCGTGAGCCAAATTTACGCAAGGTTTTTAATTCTTCTACCGGAAAATATCCCGCGTGCGCCATTGTCGCGTACTGTACGGGACAAATATGACCATTGGAAAGTATGACAAAATCACGCTCGGGAAGCGCTGGATTTTTAGGGTCGTGACGGAGGAGATGAAAGTAAAGAGCGGTAAAAACATCAGCCATACCCAAAGGCCCCGCTGAGTGACCCGAGCCAGCAGCGACGAGCATCTCGATGATCGACTGACGAATGTCATTCGCCTTGATCTCGAGTTCGGCTACTTTTTTATCATCTACATAATTCATTGTGCAATTATTGGTTGAAAATCTGCATTGAACTTGATGGGTATTGCTTCAAAATCATCGATACGCTTATTCTTGATGGTCACCTCAAACATCAAAGCCTCTTTTGTTTCGGATGAAAACGCCTGATCAAAAACAAAGTTGCCAAGACTGTAGGCGATAACGCCATTGCGATACTGTTCGATCTCTTGGGCGACATGCGGATGATGCCCGATAATGACTGACGCGCCAGCATCTATCGCAGCGCGCGCCAAATCTTGTTGGACACGACGCGAGTGAGTCTCGTACTCTTCGCCAAAATGAAACGATACTATTAGTATATCAACCTTCTCTCGCACCTGTCGAACAGCCGTCTTTACAACCTCAACATCAGCAATCGCGATACCAGAGAGTGTGTCGCCCGCCTGCATCCAAGTCGGCCCCACATCGGAAAAACCCAAGAAACCAAGCTTAGTACCGCCTCGTTCAATAACCGTCACATCATATGCTTCTTTTTTATTCCATCCGGCTCCTGTGTATTCAATACCTGCACGGCGCAAACGACGCATGGTATCTTCCATCGCCCCACGACCATAATCCCCCATATGATTGTTAGCGAGCGATACGATATCAAACCCTACATCATAGAGCGCCTTCGTCACCGCGGGGTCCATGCGAAACGAGTAAATCGAGCCCTGCTTGCTACCCACATCCGATATCGGACCTTCAAGATTGCCAAACGCGAGATCGGCACTGCGCAATTTTTCAGTGATGTGTTCAAACGGGAAAAGATAGTCGCCACGATGTTTCTCAACAGTCGCGCGGATGCCTCTATCCATCATAATATCGCCAGTAAAAAGAAGCTTGATGGACTCATCTTTGCGTATATCGGAGACGATGGGAGCTGCGGCAGCTGGCTTCTCGTCAGACAAACTACCGTACACAAAGTTTGCTTTTACCCATGTGACGAGTTTGCGCACATCTTGCTCTTGATCGTTTGATCCGAGTACTACTACCGCGATATCGCGCGTGGCAAATTCTGATACCGGCAAGCGAAAGAGTGCAACCATCGTTTTACCTGCCGCACTCGTATAGCCTACTTTGCCACCCAAAAATTCATCATCAACACTATGCCAGTTAAAATTGTACCAGATATGTTCTTTTTTATTGGTCTCAAGTTTTGCCGTACGCTGACGAGAAAGTGTGAGCAGTGGTGATCGTTCGTCACGTATATATTTGATAAGATACGCGAGCTCTTCAGCTGTTGATTGATTGGTGAGCTCGAGACCTGATGGGTCAGAAAAATGGGTATTGGTAAGTTGTAGCGCCTCAGCTTTCTTATTCATCAACTCAACGAAGTGTCCTCTGCCGGTGATATCGGCAAGCGCATAGGCCGCATCATTTGAAGAAGAAAGAAGGAGAGGAGCTAAAAGTTGTTTTGCCGTGAACACCTCCCCGACAGTCAAGCTGCCAGAATCGCCATGGATATCAACATCTTTTTTATTAATGACAATATCTCTCTCTTGATTGATAGCTTCGAGCGAAACGACTGCTGTCATCAGTTTTGTGATCGACGCGATCGAACGCCGTTCGGATCTATTTTTCTCAAGAAATACATAATTGCTATCGATATCCGCTACGACATATGCCGCAGCCGACAACGAAGGTGGGCGCGTATTGCGAAGCGCAATATATCCGCGTTCACCTACAACCGACGGTGTATCTTCGCTGACGATAATTGGCGTTTGGTGACTTACAAAATCATAGACTGTTTTAGAATCTTCAGTCTTCAGACGAATACACCCGCCTGAAAAACCTTCTGGCACCGGATCCCCCGATGCGTAGGTAGGCCAACCGTGAATAAAAAAGTTCCCAAAAAAACTTATACTATGCGGCATCCACACTTGTCCAATCGATGAAAAATGATTTTCTTCTTTGGTAAGCGCACGGTATTCTCCCGTAGGAGTTTCCCAGAAAGATCCCGGTTTGCCTTTTGAAATAATCGGCACCTCAGTAATTTTTAAACCATTTTCATAGAGCGCGAGCGTCATCGAAGCAAGATCCGCATGCACCGCTCTCCCCGTCTCGGGAATACGCGGTTTGCGCGCAGATAGGGGTTGGTAAAAAAACTCCTCGCCCGTAGAGGCGCGAAGCGGATCGAGACTGCTTACCAGTTTATTATTTGCCAGTTCGCGAGCAAAAAGACTCCCTTCAAAATAATCGGCTGCCACAAAACCGAGCATGCCGATGAGCACGCCCAAGAGCACCGCCGTGCTAACGCGAAAAAACATTTTAGAATAAAGGCTATATAACATCGCCTCTCAGTCTTTCAAAAGATTCGACAAAAGGCAAGTCGCCCGCAAAAAGCGCTGAACCCGCGACGAGATATGATGCTCCTGCATGTGCGCAAGTCTTTGCGATACCAATCTTGATACCTCCATCAACTTCGATAGGTAGGTGAGGAGCGCGCTCACGCAAAAAAGCGATTTTCTCTAATGTCTTTTGATCAAAACCCTGCCCCGAAGGACCAGGGGATACTGCGAGTATCTGAAAAAGCTGCACATCATCGGCATACGGCAATAAAAGATCAGGTGCGGTGGGTGGGGCGACTGCAAGTCCTGCCTCTTTGCCCGCGTCACGAATCATGCGGATCATGCGCCGCGGGTCTTCTGCCTCTTCTATATGAAAGATAAGACGCGCCATAGGTGTCTTGAGCCACTCGACCATCTTAGCCATGGGATTGGTAACCATGAGATGAATCTCGATAGACACGGGTGAAGTAAAACCAAAAAACTCTTTTGCATCATGCCACACGGTATCTGGCGTCCATGTGCCGTCAGCTACATCAATATGAACCCAGCGAGCATATTTTTCTGCCGTACGGATTCGCTCTTTAACTTCGGCAAATGTCCGCACATTGATTGCAGGGACAATCTCCGTCATATGTGTTTGCTATCAATATCGCCGATGCGTCGTACATGACGCTCATCGGCAGAAAAGGGAGTCCCAAGCCACAACGATACTGCGGCCTTCGCATCATCTATAGAGAGAAAACGAGCACCGAGTGACAATACATTGGCGTCGTTGTGCTCGCGTGAGAGTTTGATGATATCGAGTGAACCACCATAGTACACTACCGCGCGTACACCAGTACGGCGATTTGCCACAATCGCCTCACCCTGCCCCGAGCCACCAAATAAAACTGCTCTCGATGCGGAGTCTTTGCTCACCGCGAGCGCGGCTTTATGCATAAACGCAGGATAGTCATCAGCTGCGTCGTATGAAACAGCTCCGCAGTCGATTATCTCATGACCAGCTACGACAAGCATGTGCGCGATAGCTTCTTTATGACTAAAGCCCGCGTGATCTGATGCGAGATAAATTTTCATATATTATGAGAGTGATTCACCGGCACGCTGTACATGACGCACGAGGGTGTGTACATACCCCCACTCGTTGTCATACCACGACAAAACTTTGACGAGTTTGCCATCGACAACACGCGTAAACTTTGTATCAATGATAGCGCCATACGACTCGCCGATAATATCTGAAGACACAAGCTCGTCGTCACTGACTTTTAAGATACCTTCCCAACGAGGCTCTGTTGCGGCTTTGCGTAAAATATTATTGATTTCATCTACAGTCACCGCACGCTTTGCCACAAAAGTGATGTCAGAGACAGAACCGGCGGGTACCGGCACACGAAGCGCGATGCCATCAAACTTACCTGTGAGACTCGGCACAACGCGAGTAATCGCAATCGCGGCACCCGTCGTCGAGGGTACGATATTTTGTGCGGCCGCACGCCCCCTGCGCCAATCCTTACCGTCAGGGCCGTCAACGATGCGCTGAGTAGCGGTATAAGCGTGTACGGTAGACAGCATGGCGTGTTCAATCCCAGGATTTTCGGAAAGTATCGCCATCACAGGCGATACGGAATTGGTCGTACATGATCCATTTGATGAGATAGTGATTGATTTAAGATCGATCTCATTGATACCACTCAATACTGTTTTGGCATCAGCGCTATCATTGTCCTTTGCAGGTGCCGTAATAACTACGCGTTTTGCACCAGCCGCTAGATGTGGCCGCACTTTTTCAAATGATTCGAAAAGCCCCGTCGATTCAACTACCACATCAACACCGATAGCTTTCCACGGCAAATGCGCTATCTCGCGCTCTTGGACAAACTGGATGACGATACCATCAATCGTGATTGTTTTCTTGACGGTATCCGCCCTTACTTCATGATGCCATTTGCCATAAACCGTATCATGAGCGAGCAAATAGGCGAGATTGTCGACATCACCCAAATCATTGATCGCGACAATATCAATATTTTTGACGCCAAATGCCTGACGCAAAAAGAGACGCCCGATTCTACCAAAACCATTGATTGCAATTCTCATAGATTTATTTTGTTTCCCCAGTACGCTGAAGATACGCATGTGCTGAGAGTGCGGCCTTGACTGCGTCACCGGCAGAAACATTGTTTTGTTTATATAATGCATCAGTCACATCGCCTGCCGCCCAAATACCTTCGCGTGAGGTAGCCGCCGTACGATGATCGATGATGACTTCACCAAATTTGTTGAGTGTCAGTAAATCTTTAACCATCTCCGAATTCGGCACCGCGCCAATTTCAACAAAGACGCCGCCAACGGGCAAGCGCCGTTTCTCGCTCGATACTTTGTCTTGATATTCAAGCTCGGCTACAAATTTGCCATCACGATCACCATGAACAGCAATGGTTTGCGCGTTGAAAATAACCTCGACACCTGCTTTATGTACTTTTTCTTGGGTGACCGGATCGCCCTTGAGCACGGTGCCGTACTCGAGTAAGTAAATCTTTTTTGCATAGGGCACCAAATCTAGAGCGGCTTCCAACCCTGCGTTGCCACCGCCGACAACTGCCACATCCTTACCACCAAAGAGCGGCGCGTCGCAGGTAGAACAATACGCGACACCTTTACCGTTAAATTCTTCTTCCCCAGGAATGCCGAGCTTGCGCCTGCGTGAGCCAGAACCAAGAACAACAGCTTTTGCCTTATGAGTGATACCACCGTCGGTGAGTACCGCAAAGGTCTTATCGGGCTCTTGCGTGACAAGTTTCGCACGATCACCCGTCACAATCGTGACAGATTCTTGGGCGCGCACATGCCCTTCAAGATTTTGTGCTAAATCGTAACCGGAAATATTTTTTGTGCCAATCCAATTTTGAACATCAGCCGATACTTCGGATTGCCCCCCGAATGTTTCTGTGATAAGTAAGATTGAAAGTTTTTTTCGAGCAGCGTAGACCCCTGCCGCAACGCCGGCCGGTCCACCACCAATTATAACAAGATCATACATGTGCGCATTGTATCACGCGTATATGAACGGTCAAAGGAAAAACGCCTACTCTACAAGACTTTTGAGCTCCTCGTAGGAGGCCTCGCCGCAAATCCACTTGCTTGTCGCTGGATTGATGAAAAATGGTACACCACCACAATGACCCTTGTCGTAGGTATGAAGCTTTTCGATATTTTCTTTTTGATGCCAGACCTCCAGAGATTCTACCGCAACACCTTCTTTGCGCAGTCGCTCGACGAGTGGCTTCATAGCCTCGCAATGCGAGCATTCAAGACCGTAAAATTCGAGAATCATTAGTTTATCGCTCTTGGTAGCCTGAAGTCCCCTCACCTACAACCACCAAAAGTGGGTCAGGTTTTGTGACCGTCACGCCATTTATTGTTGCCGAACCGGTTACTTTCATTACATAGCGATTTGGCGGGATGTTAACGCGCCGCAATTTAAGTCGTACCTCAGACACACCATCTGCGCTGATGATAACCGGAAGAGAAAACCTATTTGTACCATCGAGCACGGGAGTTACTTTGGACCCTGTCGACAAAGGATATGAAAGATCATCAGCCTCACCATCCCCCATATTATCAGGGAGACCGTCCGCATTTGCGTCGCCAGGATCATAAACTGGTGAATGATCGAGCGACATACCACCGATATTGAGTGTTACGATGCCTGCAAAACCCGCGACACTTTGTATTTTGACGACAATTTCATTGGAAAGCTGAAATGTACCAAACCGGAGATCCGCAAAATGATGAGGGTGCCACGGCTTACCTGATATACAAGTTAAATCATCGCTCGAAATATGATCGCACTGTAACGGGATATGAGTAATGGTAAAATCTCCGCCCGGGCCTACGGGCTCATCACCTTCGTTAGTGTCGTTTGGATCATAGGGTTTTGTCGGATCACCATCGACATGACACCCCGCGTCATCTTCGTCGACATCGCCATCAGGATCATCATTGTCAAGACCGTCAGAACATTGCGGGAGATACTTAATAACCACATGCGTAATTTCATTATTGACAATATCAATGCCGTCAATAAAATACGCGAGCCATGGCACGGAATACGTCATGCGTGTAAATGTCGCCGGATCACAAGGTATCGTTAATCGAGCATACCGGCAGACTCCAGCGAACAAAGTATATCCGTTGACCGGCGTTGTAAACGCGGCTGTAGGGAAATCGCTATTGCCTGGATTTAACCCTTCAAACCGCGCTGGGTTTCTTTGCTGTCCTTCTGTGTCAGTACCTATGAAAGCATCAGTTATTTCAGTAAAAAGATTACCGTTTCTATCAATGCGCTTAATATAGATATCTCCCCCGCTAATAATGCCAGCGCCTGTGTCAAACACACGATATCCGGTCACCAATATATCTGATCGTCTTTCGTCAAACGCGGGTGGCTGTAATGGATCGCCTTGACTTGAGCGACCGGCCACCGTCCATACATATTTGCGGTTGACGCGGAGATTTACCGTGCGACTACGATCATCGGCCGGTGATGCGATAGCCTTTCCGTTAAAAGGTTCTCCACCAAGACTGCTACTAAAATCGGCCGTATACTTAGCACACTCGATACTGAGGCTGTAATCGCCGTCTACAACACAACCGCTATCAGAATCGAGATCATCACCATTGCTGTCAAACTCATCGGTAATATCGCCAACATACAAACGATAGTGTGATTGTGTCCCGCCCGCATCGTCGGCGAACTCCCAACGGAAAGTAACGGGCATAACACTGGCGGAGCTGCCATCGAAGGGAACGGTGCTTCGTGCAGTATTTACTATTTCATTCTCATCAGGAGCTTCGAGAGTTACCGTCGGTAAATCGCCTTCAGGATTGATACAAATATTTAAATCTTCATCGCATACAAGCCCGCCTCCGCAGGTATTGCCGCAACAAGCAGCACCGACTGTATCGCAGGGTGGAGGTGGGGGCGGAGGTGGTGGGTCGCCACCTGGGGTAAATGTCCACCAAAGTTTAATACGTGCACCTCCTCCGTCTTCGTACCAACGCAAACGCATACGTGTAGGACCGCCTGGCAATGTGACAGGTTCACTGGCGCGATCAACCAAATTTTGATCTTGCCACTCATTAATGACATTAGTCATGGTGCCTCCGATACCAACTGCAAACTTTACACCATCATCTGAAGTCACATGAAATGTATAAATGCCCGGCCTAAGATTGATCTCTCCTCTCCACACGCCTGATACGGTATTGATTTCTGTCGTACCGCCTACCGCGCCCGTACCCCAATCATGATCAATAACCGAAGGAAGCGCGCCTACTAGCGTCGTGGGCGTTGCAGCTATCAGAGACTCGTCTTCTTGACGCAATATTGGATCAGCGCCTGTAGGTGCCGCGGTCGTATCAAAATAGCAAACATGGAATTTGTTTGATGGGTAGACACTGTGCGTGCATGCCGAAGGCGGTGGAGGTGGAGGTACTGTGCCTACAGTAAATGTGCTCGTAACACAGTTGTTTGATTCGTTTAATTCCGTCACGGCTGAACCGGCATCAGCGCAAATACGATAGGTATGAGTACCCGCGACAGCCGTCCATACATCAACCCAAGATTCCTGTTCTGATGTGCCAGGAGAAAGACTGCTGGTATTGCGATTGATATTTACATCACAGACACCAATTGTGGAACTTCCCACATCAAGACAAAGCGAAGTTTGCGTGATTACCCCCGGCGCGGCAGTAGCGCTTGGCTGATTGCGTACAATCGCCGCGAAATCAACCAAATTACCAGAAAGTATCGTCGCCGGGTCAGTCCAATAATTTGTCACCTCCAAATCTGACCGCCCTGCTGACGGGGGTGGAGGCGGAGGTGGAGGTGGGAGTGGTGGAGGTAGTGGACATCCCCCCGGACGAGGCGAACACCATGGATCTGGCGAAGGACTAAATGGTCCATTGTAATTACCACATCGATCCCATGAATCACACCCGCACTGAGTCCCCAAGCCATCTTTATCGTAGGTGCCACCACTCGTTGAATTCCATGTATTAGAACATCCTGGTGCTGGCGGCGGAGGTGGGGGTGGAGGCGGAGGTGTGGCACCTCCAGTAATAGTAATAGAACCGATTGGGTTGTCTTGGAAACACGAGTTATCAAGCGGGAGAGCTGACGGTCCGACCTTACATTCATACGTATAGGTACCGGCTGTGGCAATGCCGCCATTGCATCGAAAACGTGCTGAGGTGCCGACAAAATCGATCCAACCACAATTAGGCGCGCCGGCCGTGACAGGAATAATACCCGTATCATTAGTGCCAACGGTATAGTTACAAAGGATATCAAACGTAGTGTTGCGCGCGATCGAAGTGATACTTGCACCAGCAGTATTGTAAAAACCGCTCGGCGGACGCGCAAAAGTGCGCGCATTGCATGAAGGTCCTGGTGGAGGCGGGAGTGGGGGTGGTGGAGTAACGCAAGATCCACCACTACACGATTGCCCAGCGCTACAACTGGAGGCGGCCTCCCAACACCATCTACCCGTAGTACTACGACACTGCTCTCTGCTCAAACCAGTCGTACAACGAAATTGATTTTGCTGTGTACCGCTACAATTTTTTGACGCGCCACCGGGACAGTTTGGTGGTGGAGGTGGAGGGCCTGCTATAGGGCAATTCACACCGAAAGAAATCCTATCGGAAACAAGATCGCCATTATTATTTAGAGCCTCGATCCAATAATTGGTGCGAATCGGCCAAAAATTATCTGAAGTTGAAACGATACCTCCGGGAGGATATGAATTTGAAAAATTGCCGCCAACGCTTGTCCATAGAGGCACTCCTTCCCATGTATTATTACCATTACTCCATCTGAACCGGCCTTGTTGAGCTACAAGAAATAGCCTACCCGATACATTAATAGTCTGACCGCAAGTATATGACGATCTATCGAGAGAGAGCTTCCCACAATTGACTGGGAAATGTACTTGATTTGACTCAACACCACCTACGCGAGCTTTAAACCAGCTCCCGTTGTTCCCGCTATCCGCCCACAAGGTATCAATGCTGGATCCTGTAAAACTCCAACTACCGCTGCCATTAGTTGTACCGGGAAATTCTGTCCATCCTACGGGCGCCTGTTGGGCTGTATCCCAGCTTAATTCTACTTTCGCATTGGGCGCTCCACCGCTTATACTCGCGACAATACGGTCGCCACACACAAAGTGTGGCGGGAGAGTGCCTGATTGACCACTAATACTGAGCAAAGGGGCCGCAAACGCAAAACTCGGCAACATAAAAAGCCCAAAAACAATTAGTGAGATCTGTATAAATATATTAGAGCGGCCAGTCAGCATAGATGATAGTATCGGCAATTTGCGTGCCTTGCTTAAAATAAACACCAATATATAAACCTTCGGAAATATTGGCGAGTGCACCTGTTTCTTCTGGACGCTCTGCGTCGCGTTTCTTGCCCCTACGATATACATACTTTGTGGACGCGTCGAGTGTCATTGCTTGTTTTATTGATTTTTTATCTCCCGGCATGATTATGGCATATGCCTTAGATTTATCGACTTGCCATCTATCGAGGAGACCCGAGACATCCGGATTGCGATCTTGAGTCTTTTCTTTATCTGCCCCACGCATGAGGAGAAAAAAAACGCCCACCACGAGAGCGATGACTACAATACCTACAATGATAGGCAGTGGTTTGCGACTTGATTCTATTTGAGTAGTTTCTATATCCATAGTGTATTTAGATTTCAATATACCCAGGCGTCCCTTCACCAATGATGAGCACGAGCGTATCTTCTTTATTTGGCACGCCTGGCATACTGTACTGCAATGTGATGATATATCGCCCGGGCTGAATATTGCGCCTTCGCACTTTAAAGTCGGCCTCACCAGAACCGTTTGTTATGACGACAATCCTAGAAAATCTGTTAACGCCATCCAAGACAGGGGTAATCTTCGTCGAAAGCGGTAAAGAAGTCTCGTTGGTTATGCTGCCGTCACCATATTGTGTTTCGCTTATATACGGCACTCTGTCTTCATAAAGACCTGTTACTGTAACTGTAACTTGAGCATTTTCCAATCCCTCGGTACCCGTAAATTTAAGCCTTGTAAGACTTGAGAGATCGGCATTTCCCATCGTGATATCAGGCCCAAAATGGTCGTCATGTACGCCTTCTTCTGGCCAGAAAGGATTGTGACTAAAACTAAAGTTGGGGGGTGGAAGAGGCTCATCTACAGAGAAATCAATGACCGCTTCACTACTCTCATCACCAAATTCGTTTTCACACCTGACATAATATATATACGAGCTACCATCAGTCAGCCCCGACACAGGGGCTGTATGATGTAAACCATCAGGGGACGAGTTAAATGTCCTCGTCATATCATCATAATCAGTATTTGCCACAGTCGAGAAACGGCAGGTGGCACTCATATTAGTATCGGCCTGGAGTATCGCATCCGTAGTTCCAATAGCTTGAGGCCCATCAGGCAACAGGCCTGAAATCTGCGGCGCTTGGGTTTCAATGGTCACACCACAGTATTCAGGAGAACCGGGGGCCTCATTTGGATCACAGACGGATGGGTGTCCGCAGTAAAGCGGTGACCCCGCGGCTGCAGTGAGGTCGCAAAATTTAATCCAACCCAAACCATTCTCTCTATCGGTAGGGACTGCCGCAGTAGGACTTCCCCCACCCCAGATGTGCCCAAGAAGTCTTTGGGCGATTTGCGATACGCCATAGACAATAGGATTGCTGTCTGACATCTTGATCCAACCGTCCCAGTTATCAGTGCGCGTGGCGCTCACGCAGTCTTTATAGTAGGTGCCCGAGCACGCGCGCGCCCAGCCAGTCATGGTGCCATTTGCAAGTCGCGCAGGAGTAAATGGAGCTTCTGGCGCGTCAGAAATATTTATAGGATCAAACTGAACCCAACCAATATTTGCAGACCATGCTTCTCCTTGTAAGTATCCCGTATCGCTATCAACCTGTACTTTATAATTGCTCGTGCCACAGGTTCCTTGATCTTCGCAGTTCATCGCGAGCCAACCAATATTGGGAGACCAACCATGGCCATGTAAATCAAAAAGTATCGAAGATGCTGGTGGAGGGGGCGGAGCAACAGGAGGCGGTGGTCCAGCTGGTGGTGGCGGGGGTGGTGGTGGGCCTACTGGCGGAGGAGGCGGCGTTATCACCTCCACACATTTTTGGAGCACATCCTGACCGCCAACCACGCTTGCGCGCCAAGTACCCCATGAGGTGTCAACAGTCCTTGGACCAAAACCATTAAATGGGCTACCCGATCCCAAACTGGCGCATGTAGCATTACATAGCAAACTAGTATGTATCCACGGACTCCATGTACCTTCACTTATATACTTTGCCTTGTGTAAATATCCGTCGAGACCGCTAATAAAGAGCCACAGCTCTCCACTAATCGTAACAAGTTTTGGCCGTCCAGCCGTCATACCATTGTTGACTTGATACCAATCAACGAGCGTATTATTTTCCCATTCTTTTACATAAACCCTACTATCACTACCCCACATAGCGACTATGAGACGCTCATCACCAAACGGAAGCTTTGCAACCGCAGGATTTCTACCAATATTTGGCGTACCGCCAATTGATATATCAGGACCCCACGAAGTAGCGCATGAAGCCTCAGCTACAGTTGGCGGTTCTGGCGTTTGAGTGACTGTTACTGACTGTGTACATGCCTGACCAAACCAGTCGTCTGGGGCGCTAGGGGTAGCGCCAACCATATCTACCATCGTCCAGCCATACATAGGAAATGGCGTACCTGATATATTATTGTAATTACCTGCGGCAAATGGAGCAGTTACATTAAATGCCCAAGTGGCCGTTTGCTCGGCAGACACTGGACTAGTCGGCAACACAAGCCGTTCAGGAGACCATTTGCTTGGTGGCAATGGTGCAATAGACGCATCATACGCGACAAGGCTATAATTTTCCGCTGATGTCCAAGTCTTGGTACCAGTATTTTTCATTTGCACTGTCGTCCAAAAAGTAGTGCCGGCCTCTACAGGAGTCGGGGCACTTATGCTGACACATTGAGAATTGTTTGTTGGCGGGGGTGGAGGAGGAGGTGAACAGTTAATAATATTACTTGCTAAGCCCGACAGTGGAAGAGTTAGGTTGGTACCCGGTGGAGTGTTGATGGGACGAGCGGAGAGTGTATGTGACACGCCATCTTTGAGTGAGACCGGAATAGTCCATTCAAATCTATGATTTGGCGTACTACCGCACGCAGTGTTCACACCTGCTTCCGATGTAATATTTGCCGTAACAGCATCTAAGTATGTCGAACCCTCATAAATATGAACCTGCAGTCCCGTACTCCATGCGTCGGGATCACAAGTCCAACCCTTTAACTTGTCACAACTTGCAACTCCGTCATTGAAACCGATGGGATTTTGGTTGACGACTGGAGGCGCGGCATCCCATTGCACGGTCGCCTCGCCACAATACTGCGCAGAACCATTGAGATATACATGGTTGAGCACCGCCCCATATTCAGGAGTTCCAGTAAGATGATGGTTGAGCTGTACGGTATAGCGCCAAGTACCACCATCTTGATTGGTCGCCGCAGGCCACGGCGAACCACCAATATCATTTTGCCCATTAAGATTTGTCCAATGTGGCACGCGCACATCCGAAGCCCCTGTGACACCGGAAATGATGACGTCATATGTTGCCGTAGGACCATATACCGTTGAGGCGGAAACGGAGACACCACTACACCCGAGACCGATTGGCGGGGGAACTGGCGCTGGAGGAGGTGGGGGTGGCGGAGGTCCTGGTGGTACACAGGTGCCACCACTACATACACCTGAGATGGGGCATGTATTCCCGCTACAGCATGCTTGTCCGGTGGCGCCACATGAACTGCCTACGCCCAAATTCGCTACGCAACTTCTTGAAACACCGCTGGGGGCATCAACACTCACATTACAACTGGCAGAGGAAAGAATATTGGTAAACGTTTGCCCGAAGACAGCCTGAAAGCTACCAGACTGGTTGATGCCGCCCGTACAACTCCATACAGAAAACGAATTTACATCCCACTCGGCAGTGGCGTTAAGTGTCGCAGATCCACCTGATGATATTGAAGATGGGGAAAAATTCGCCGAACAATTTGGACATTCGTCGCCGTAAAGCTGCATGGCGGGACCTGTTACAGCAGAACAAATATTACCGCTACCGCCAGCGCTAATACTACATGTCTTACTGATCACGGTATCTGGGGTAACAACCGAATATCCGTTGCAATCAAATTCCGCCTGCGTAGTGTTCACCCATCTGCCCCAAACACAGCCTGAGGGCGCGGGAATAGTATCGGACCCTACACCAAAATCACAACGCACTTTGTACCCAAGCGTATTACACCACGGGGTCGGATAAGAAATTTTTGTAGCATTGGATAAACTATTTGGATAAAAACCACTGGTTGCCGAATTGAATACCGCGGTATTGCATGATGGTGCTGGTGGAGGGGATGCGGCACAATTGAGCGCGGTTGCCTCTAAAATAGGCGCAGTATTAGCGCTACACCCGCCAGCATTACACGCGCGAACACGATAACGGTAAAGCGTACCTGAGGTCACACTCGTATTAAGATAAGTATTACTTGATACAGTAGCGTAGTATGATGGCGAACATCCGGCATTTGCGCACCTGGATACTTCATACTCGTCAGCCCCTGATGAAGCGCCCCAGTTGAGTCGCACGCGCGAGCTGGTACCCGAACACTGCGGCGTTACGGTCAGACCTGTAGGTGTTGGGGGTGCCGCAACTGCCGGCGGAACAACTTGTACAGTAATATAATCGGCGCCACGCTGATAGGTAGGTCCGAAGACATCTATGAGAACCCCTGAATTGTAGGTACCGACCGGCATATTTGAAGGAACACTCACAGTCAATGTTTTACTACAAGGTACCGCGCAACTGTAACTATTAAGTGTCGCGGAAGTACCCGATACGCCACCTTGTGTGTTCAAATAATTTGTCACAACCAAATTAGCGCCACCGTAACCACTGGGAGCAGCTGATACTGAGATGGAACCACTCGCTGAGCTTCCCTGTTCTACCGTGATCGTGCTCCCATTAACTGTCGTCTCAAGAAAATAAACCGTGGTGGGAGAAGAACATTCAACGAACACAGCGCAATATTTTACAGAATATTGCCCCGGCGCAGATGCAACGGCTTGCGGACCCGAAGAACCGGTAGACGGGGTAAATGACAATGTTCCGGGACCACTTACCTGCTCCCAATAGGTGCCGGCAACATTATTATTTGTAGACCCACTCAATTGGCCGGAGGTGCCATTAATGTTGTATGGCCCCCCTGCACTGATTGCAGCAAATGCGTACGATGGCGCTAAAAAGAGCGCGAATCCAAACGCGAGAGCTATAAATCTTTTTTGTAGGAATCTTGTAGAAATATTGCTGGGCATTGCACCAATCACTCAAAAATGAGTTTGGATTGTAATGACTATTCTCTGCGGCACTCTACCTTGCGCGTTGCGAGTGCGCCGTCATCACCAACACTCACTTCAAAGCAAGTACCGTTTGGTGATTTCAATATTGTACTTTCTGCATGCGCTTCAAGTGCATCGACTCTCGCGTCTAAGGTTTTTACAGCATTTATGAGTGGTACGGTGAGCTTACTGTAATCAATGCCAAGAACCGTACCATCCGCATTGAATGTCACTACCTCGGGAATAACAGGTGCTACATCTTCAGCCACAAGACCGAGATGCTTGATGCGCGCCGGATCCTTGATATAGCGGAAACTAATTGGCTGGAGTTGGAGTATTTCATTGATACCGTATGTAGTTGGAGCAATGTCCTCTTTACTTGCGCGATTACTCGTCTGTGTCACAACAGCAGCGGTCAAATTGCCATAGACGCCAGGAACCCCGCTACCAATATGCACGCCCGCACCGCCGCCAAACCAGTTCAAATAAGTACCCCTTGTCCCAGCAGTAACAAGATTACCGGCCGCATTGAATTTCATGGCGTCGATATGTAGGTTTCCATTCACGGCACCTGAATGCCAAATGCGACCAAAATGCTTGTTGAGTTGCGACGAGTCACCTTCAGACGGTGCTGCTACCATAATTGCAGCGCCAGCTCCTTGGCTATCGCCGAATTCAAATCTGCGACCACCCGACCCCTTTCCGAGACGCATATATGCCTCATTATCTCCAGAATTATGAAACTGGATCCAAGCTTGTTTATTGAGAGGGCCTGCAGTCCATTCGGCGAGAGAAAGAGTTGGCTCTTGGAGACCGTTATACTGTGTTGCGGTATCTTTATTGACCTGCAATGTACCATTACTATTGATACGAACTATACCGGGAGTTACGGCGGCTGCTTTATCTTCTATCTGAAGGCGAGCATATGATCCGCCGCTATCTGGATACTCCCAAACCTCAAAAGCGTTAGCATTTACCCCTGGATAGGTCGCGGTATTCACATCATTTGCAGTGGTGAAAAGACGCCATGTATATCCGAGCGTGGAAACACAGCCCGCACACCCGCCCGTAGGCCCCTTGGTATTGAGCTGAGCAAACGAAAATGCACCGGCGCCTGTACGAGAAACTGTGAGGTAGCCATGCGTTGTAAGATTGCTATTAACATCGAACGAGCCTTCTTTGACCTGTGCGCTTGGGCCGACATTGAGTGGAGCTTCTGGATTGCCACCTGTGGGTGCCGCTGTTGGATCAGACCATGCAGCAAGCGTGGTAAGCCCAGCTATCGCAACCCCGCCGATGACAAAACCGGCAGAATACCATGCTATTTTCTTTGCGACTCCTGATATGTTGTTGAAAAAATCTTTTGTAATCATAGAATTGTTAAAAATAAAATAAAAAATAAGCAACCTTTAGGGTTTTGATAAAGTCCTCTCATAGAGTCTTTGCGATGTGCGCATATCAACATCAAGCTTTGATGTTGATGGCTGAACCATATCTTTTTCTTCACGCAATGACTGCATATCACGCATCTGCTCTTGCAAGATCTCATCGGGGAGATCGACAAGCCCCCGCTCTTTGCGGATACGCATCTCCTCTGATAGATCGGGCAAGTTTCCGCGCATAAAGTCGTGCACAAGGCGCGGGGTACTGTCATACCAAGTCCATGCCATCGTGACGATAATCGCGATAAGCACGAGAATGGCAAAATCTTTGAACGGAAATCGTTCAAGCGCCTTACGGCTTTTTTTACTAAGCCCAACCCAGTGCTGTCTTTTGCCAGAAAGCATATAGTCTTAGTATAGAACTATAAAAGCTAAACGCTTGTGTATAAGTATCAAAAAATCTTTATTGTGCAGGCCGATATGCCGGACGCGTATACTTGTTTGATGGATCCCAACTCATCCACGACTTCAAACCCGAATCATAGATAGCTTTTTTCTGCGCTTGGATCTCAGCAACGCCGTACTGGACCCCATGTAAATCAAAATCTTGTATCCATGGGCGAAGTTTTTTGGGATCTTCACCCATTTTCTCAAGGCGAAACTTTGCTCGCTCCATTGACGCGAAGATAACCTCGTATGGATGCAGTGACGGATTCTTAAAGTCTTGAAAACCCGCATCATAGTGCGATGGATACACCATAGGAGCTATATAATCAAAATGTGGCGCTATTTTTTCAAGTATTTGCCCAATACCGAGATCATCTTCGGACCATGTGGTGAGCCCGAAGACATCGGCTGATATAGGCACGGGCAAGTCTTTGAGCTCACTGCGCAAATATTTAAAGAAATCTTCAAGTACATCTGACTTCTCGCGCGTACCTGAGTGCGAAAATACCGCGCGCGAGAGCGCGCCGTCTGACGGATAGCGGATATAATCAAAATTAATCTCGTCAAAGCCCACTTGTTCTGACTCGCGCGCGATACGCACCACCAAATCCCAATAGGACTTGGCGCCCACATCGACAAATGGCAACCCCTTGCGGTCCTTCCAAATACCACCGCCGATATCGCCGACAGCTATTTCCGGCATTTTTTTGACGATATGTGGGTCTTGAAATACCGCAACGCGTCCGATGACATAGATATTGTATCCGTGGAGCTCGCGAATCAGTGCGCGAATGTCAGGTATGCGTTTTTCTGCCCATTCGAGGCGTTTTAATTCTTTGTCAGAGACTTCAAAAGCAATTTTACCGGTGGCATCCTTGATATCAATTATAATGCTATTGATCTCAGAACCATTGGTCACAAAATGTATGATATCGTTACGAATCGACGGCGTACCCGCCACCCAACTCGACATATAGATAGCACGCACCGCCTCGGGCGGCTTGATGTGCACGGGCGGCTCATGTTTGGGGGCAAGCGCCTCGCCTATTGAAATATTTTCTACCGATGCGGCGACGATATCGCGGTCATACACTGAACTAATACTTGACTGGGTACTAATAAAAAAACCAGCGGCCACTAGTGCCGCGACGCCCAGCGTAGGCACCGTGTATTTAGGCTGGGAAAAGCGATGAGAGCGGAGTTTGTGGATCATGCAGCGCTTCTTTTTGTGCTGAAATATTTTTTTGTGTCTCGATAAGTTTTGATACTACCATCTTATCCTGAAAACGATTAATAAGGATAGCCCCTTTGAGCACATTGTTACCTATAAAAAGCCGTTCGTAGCTCATGCCGTCATCCCATACGCGCGAAATAGTCTCCCAACCCTCACGCGGCTCCGTGATACCGACAAAAGTGATCTGCAGCCCAAGATTGGTTATTGAATAGGTCGGCACCGCATCAAACGCAGTGCGTTCAGTAGATGTATGCGCGGTCATATTGAGGCCCACGCATTTGCCCTGCAAAAACGCATTCGTCCAATTACCTACCAACCGATCCTCGCCAAACCGAATATCGCGATATTCGGCCACATCACCCGCCGCCCAAATACTCGCAATAGATGATTCTAAGAATTCATTGACCACAATGCCACGATTAGTATGCACACCGGTACCTTGAAATGATAGTGTATTGCGTTCAACTCCCACTCCGTATCCAATCCACGCAGTAGGGATATCGAACCCACCCGAAAGGCTGACGGTAAAGCCTTTGTCGGTAAATCCTGCCTTATGAATTTCAGTCTCGGGATAGAGCATGATACCGTGCCTGCCAAAATTTGATTCCAGTACCCCCCACCCCTGTGAATCAAGCTGATTGCCAAAACATTGCTTGTCGCGTAAAAGCACATGTGCTTTGTATCCGCGCGCAAACGCCGTCTCGATAAACTCAAGCCCGATAAACCCGCCGCCCACAATCATGGCGTTCTTACCCTTTGGCGCAGGATCAGCCGCTATAAATGTATGAAAACGATCAGCATCCTCAATAGTCTGGAGACGAAAGGTATAATCCTCAATACCTACGGCAAATGGTGCGCGCCGCGGCGTACCGCCAGTAGCGATCAAAATTTTGATACCCGAAATTATGGCACCGTCGCTCGTATGAATCTCACGCTTTGCCGCTTCAAACCCTATAACAGAAAGGCCACCAAAAAAATCAATGCCGTGTTTGGTATAGTCCGCGAGTGTACGCAAAAAAACTTTCTCGCGCGGAATTTTGTCACGAATATAACCAGGCAAGAGTACGCGTGAATAGAGATGGTCAGTTTCGAGTGAGATGAGTGCTATCGTACCCTGTGAATCACGCGAACGGATCGTCTCCGCGGCAGTCGTACCCGCGATACCGCCGCCGATGATTACATAGTCATATGCCGGATTTTTCGGCATATTATTGTTCTTTCGTTTCGCGAAGTGACCAAAGTGCCAATACTACGATAAGCCCGCCAAGTGTACCCAACAAAAGCTTTTGAGTAGAGCCGGGGCGAACGGGTAAAAAGGGTACGAGCGCTACCCACGCACCCAAAAAGGCAATGACAAGATATTTTCGCATATCGCTAGCTTATCACCGAAAAAGCAAAACAAAAAGTATCGCGATCCCTGCCTGCGAAGTGATACCGAGCATCGGACGATCATCAAGCCGGATATCGGTATGGATCCATCGGTGAAATCTGTCATGCCAAACAAGTAATTTTTGCGGCCAAAATTTTGAAGCGCCCACCAGTAAGTCGGGTAGCACCGCACCAAACGCACCCGCGCCAATCACCAACCATGAACCGCTAAAAAATAAAAAAGAGAGTACTATGCCCGCTGTCAGGTCAAGCACGATCCATCTGACATCATTCAACAGGGCTCGTGAAAATTGTATAGGCGCACTGCCCGGCACACGCAATGATATTTCTTTTACCTTTGGCACATGATAATGCCAATGCGGGATCATATCAAAAAGATAATGACTCAACACGCCCACCGCAAGCGCGCCACCAACACTCGCCGCCGTATGCACGAGCGCGCTACCAACTACCGCATGAGTTACTAAAATCATATTTTCTCTATAATCCCAATATTATCCACGCTTCGCAAGCGTTTCGCGCACAATGCGTGCGACTTCACTCACTGTTTGATCGAGCTGGCCGTCAATATTGGTAACGACCGTACTAAACTCATGAGCCAATTCAATCTCACGCTTGATTTCTTTGGCGCGTCGCTCGAGCTCTTCGGGTGAAGTGGATGATTTTCGTTCCGCAAGACGCTTTTTAAGATCATTAATATTCCCCGGCTTGATAAAGATCACTTGCATGCCAGACACTTTTTCAAAATAAGTATGGGCGCCACGCACATCGAGCAATACAAATACAAATGGATGCTTAGCGCGCAAATCCTCAAGGCGTACTTTGCTCGATCCATATAAATTGCCGTAGGTTTCCACCCATTCGATAAATTCGTCAGCTTTTGCTGCGCGCTCAAACTCGCTTCTTTCCATAAACCAATAGTCTTTACCGTGCTCTTCACCCTGACGCATGGGGCGTGTGGTGGTCGTGATCATATGGCCTGCCTCGGGAAAAAGCTTGACCAATGCAGATACAACGGCAGTTTTGCCGGTCGCTGACGGACCCGTGATAACAAAAAGAGGGCTCACTTTTTTCTCCCCACGACCGAGATAAGCCCGAGAGTCACGAGAGTAGTCAGCGACATAAGCGGGATAGTGATATAGTCAAACGCAAAAACAAAACGCTTTGCACACGATACCGCATCTACGCCACATTCAAAAAACGGACTGCCTCCGTATTGAATATACGAATGATAAAGCGCGATCACGCCACCGATGATTGAGAGCGCCAGCGTATAGTCAAAAATATTTTTATCTTTGCGCCAAAGCGCGATAGCAAACAAAATCATCTGCGGGTAAATAAAAACGCGCTGCCACCAGCATAGAGAACATGGCTCGTATCCTACAATATCAGAATAATATATACTCCCCGCAAACGCGCCTACAGCGACCAAAAAACCAAACGCCAATGCATGATGCTTCAAAAATCCAAGCAATGCTCGTGGCCACGGCGCACGCTGAGAAAACAGGGCGGCGACTACCACCACAATAAAAATCTGCATACCCACGGTTGCGAGCGCAAGCGCGTTGGTCATCATCAGCGTTGTTTGGGTCATTGAGTCTTGGGAAGTTCGCAACCGGTCTTTCGCCCGAGTACTACCAAATCAAGCTCGCCTGATTCACGCGAGCCGTCAGCAAATGTCCATGTAGGATATCCTGTGATATCCTTTTCGCGACAGACATCAAGCTGACCCTTGCCGTCCGCGGTCGAGCACTCAACATACGGCAATAGTTTTTCCGATGAGCCAAACATCGCTTTTTGATTCTGACAATGCGGACACCAAAACGCGCCGTAAAACACTGCGCCCTTGTCTTTGAGACATTGAGTAAACCCATCGAGCATGGACGGAGCCGAAGAGATCGGCGCGGGGCTCCCCTGCATCACATACCAAATACCGCCAATAGCAATAAGAGCGACAGCGACACTTATGATTGTAGATTGCTTCTTCATACTGCTATTCAATCACTCTACATATATTCGAGCAAGCCCTCATACGGTACCGTACCAAAAAGCTGATACATTAAAATAGTAAAACGCGCAAGGTTATCAGACAGCATCAAGATACCGAGCACTATCAACAACACTCCGCCCGCATATGAGACCCGACGCAAGTATTTTTCAAAGTGCGCAATATACTGGGCAGCTGATCCAAAAAAGAAAGCGACAATCATAAATGGCAACCCGAGCCCTAGAGAAAATATTGCTAGATAATATGCGCCCTCAAGCGGATTCGCAGTAGTTGCGGCAAAGGTGAGAACTCCACCCAAGATGGGTCCCACGCAAGGTGTCCAGCCGAGCGCAAACGATGCGCCAAACAAAAACGAAGCGAGAGCGCCCCCTGGCCGGAGTGAGGCAAATCGAAACCGTCTCTCACTTTGCAGGCCGCGAAAAAACGGAGCACTGGGGATGACCATCGAAAGCCCGAAAAAAATCACAAACGCTCCACCCAACCGTATGAGCACCTTGCGCCACGGCACCAGTGCCCCACCCACCACGCCCACCAAAAGCCCGAGCGTGATAAACACTACCGCAAAGCCGAGTCCATACAAAAAACCATTCCAGAGTACACGAAGGCGAATGGATTTACGCAGTTTTGGATCTGCAAAATCACTCGCTGACGCACCACTGATAAACCCAAGATACGCGGGTAAGAGCGGTAGCGTACACGGAGCCAAAAACATCAACACGCCAGCGACAAAAGCCCAAAGCGTCGAGGGATTATCCATAGAGAATCAAAATTTACTGCTGGTAGCGAAACATCCGCCAATCGTCATCGTTTGAGATTCCATCTTGCCCACAGGGTCTATCAGAAAACCATGGGATTTCTTTTTTGATATCATGCTCGATATCAAACATCATGCGATGCATCGGCTGATACTGGCCGCGAAACATCGCGTACGCCGTAATGCCAAGTACAACAATGGTGAGAGCAAGACCTGCCATAACGCCCGCCGCACCACGAGTTTTAACCAATGAAAGCCCGAGAAAAATAAACACAACTGGCCATAGTTGCGTCCAATGTATACCACCATATGCAGGCAAAAAACCTGCCGCCCGCGCAAAATATACCAATCCGGCGAAAACCAGCAGAAGCCCCAAAAAAATCTTTCCGAGATTAATACTTTTGTGATGATCCTGACCTTCCATACTAGTCGCGTGATTTGATAATCCAAAAACCAACGAGTACAAGTCCGAGGGGCCACACCATATGCCACCTGAACCAAACGGACGGAAATACTTGATGCAACAATGCGACCAACCCAATACCGATCAAAACGGCACCGATCATATTTCGTCCGCGCGAGCGTGGAGTGTGCGTACCAATATCATGAAAAGCTTCTTTTACTTTTTCAGCGGCTTCTTCTACAAACTCGCTCGCCTTCTCGCCCGTATCAACACGAGCATGAGCACCACCTTCTTTTGATGGGATAATAAGCGCCAAAATGATATAGGCAAAAACGCCCATACCGCCCATACTAAATACCACAAACGCGATACGGACGAGCACAGGATCGACATCAAAATATTCTGCGATACCGCCACAAACGCCCGCCAAAATGCGGTCATCTGCCGACCTATAGAGTTTACGATGAGTAGTCATGACTTTACTCTACTACTTTTTGCCTTTTGCGCAAAGTGATTTAGCAATCCACCGTTCAAGCTCGTCTCGGTCATCCATCACCTCTGCAGGTAATTCCCAGTACGACATCGTGACATCTTTTTTGTCTTTAGTCGAATACCGAAACGGCTGTGAGCTCGCCTTTTCAAAGTCTGCGCGATTAGTATCATTTACTTTAAAATACAAACGGCCATCGGCAATCAACGCAAAGAAAACACCATCTTTATAAATTCCCCACCCGCCGAACATTCCGCGTGATGAAATGCCCGCGATGCCCGCAAACACCTCACGCATCACATACTCATGAAATCCCTTGTCACGCGGCATATACTTTCTATACTAGCATTATGAATACAAAAACTCTTTTTGCGGTTATCGGAGGGGTCGTGGTAGTGGGTGCTGTAATCTTTCTTTTTAAAGGCCCCGGCGGCAATATGCCAGGCGGAGGTGATCATATGATGAGCCAAAAAACATCACTCAAGGCGCTCTTGGCAGTCAACTCGCCACAAAAATGTACCTTTACCAACAAAGTAGAAAACTCGGATTCGTCTGGTACCGTATATGTTATGCGTGGTCGTATGCGTGGTGACTTTACATCAGTGGCCGCAGGCAAGATTGAAAACAGCCATATGATTGTCGAAAATGACAAGAGCTATGTCTGGTCCGAATCAATGGCACAAGGTATGATGATGAACTTCGCAGATTTCGATAAACCGGAAAACAAGCAACAAGGTACTACTGATGTAAACAAAGAAGTTGATTACTCGTGTAGCGCGTGGTCACCCGATGAGGGCGTATTCCAGCGCCCCGCCAATGTGGAGTTTGTAGATCTCAAAGCCATGATGGGTGATGGTATGATGCAAGGTGGCATGATGGACAAGCAACCGACTGGAGGCGCGCCTACTGGCGGCGCAGACATCAAAGCGATGCAATGCAAATCATGCGATGGTCTGCAAGAACCGGCGAAGACACAATGTAAGACAGCACTCGCCTGCTAGCGGCCACCGAAACCTTCGCCACCTCCACTATCTCGTCTACGAAAACGGCTTTGGGAACTTGGGCGACTTCTGTTTGCAAACGGACTCGGCGAGCGAGGTGTGCGCCTACGCACATTACCGCGTGGTGGGAATGGTTTGCTCTCGTCATAGTTTGGCTTGTTGTCCGCACGAGGTCGGTCAGGTGGAAGTTCGGGTAGTGGCAAGCGATCCAAATTTTTGCGGATCAAGCGCTCGATATCACGGATATCGCGCTGTTCCTCGGGCAACGCAAATGAGATAGCTCTGCCTGATGCGCCAGCGCGCGCGGTGCGACCAATACGGTGCACATAATCAGCGGCGGTTGATGGAAGATCATAGTTGATGACAAGTTCAATACCAGTGACATCAATGCCACGCGCGGCGATATCAGTCGCGACCAGTACTTTGTATTTTCCCGATTTGAAACCTTCGAGCGCTTCTCGGCGCTGACCGAGCGTACGGTTTGAATGAATCTCCGCGGCGCTATGACCCATGGTACGCACCGCACGCATCACGCGTGATGCGCCATGTTTGGTGCGCGTAAAGACCAGCGTTGAGGTATGATACTCGGTCAAAATTTTCTCGAGCAAACGGTTTTTGGAATCTTTTCTGACGATAAACAATTCTTGCATCACGCGCTCGGAGGTCGTGCCTTGTGGGGCAATCTCAATACGCACAGGCAACTTCATCGTAGATGACGCGATCTTCATGATTTCTGGCGAGAGTGTGGCTGAAAAAAGCATGGTTTGTTTTTCTTGGGGCAACATTTTGAGGATGCGCTGAATCTGCGGCAAAAAGCCCATATCGAGCATACGATCTGCCTCGTCGAGTACCAGCATATGTACATTGGAGAGTGAAAGTGTTTTTTGCTCCAAATGATCATTGAGGCGTCCGGGAGTTGCTACAATCACATGCGGATTGCGCCTAATGGCTTGGATCTGCGGACCGATTGACGCGCCACCGATAAGTACGGCTGTACGAAGCCCGAGCGATTTGCCAACGGTATGCAAAACCTCATCTACCTGCAATGCGAGTTCACGCGTGGGAAGGAGCACCAACCCTCTACCCTTTGACTGCGCAAGTCGTTGCACCATTGGAATACCAAACGCAAGCGTTTTACCGGTACCCGTCTGTGCGATACCGACGACATCTTTACCTTCAACGCCCACAGGAATTGCTTGGCGCTGGATCGGCGTAGGAGTGATAAATTTTAATTTTTCTAAAATCTGCAAAAGCCCTGGCGCAATGCCAAGACCGTAAAAACCTTCGGAAGAATTTTGTTGTGTCATTTATATATAGTCTAGCACGCTTATTTCTTGCGTGCGCGGATACGGTCGGCTTCCGTCAAATACATCTTGCGGATGCGTGTGCTAATAGGCGTGATCTCAAGATATTCGTCTTCGGCCATCACTTCCAAACCGCGCTCGATGGTAATCTCTTGTGGAGGAGTTAGATCAATCGCATCGTCAGACGATTTTGATCGCATGTTGGTCAATTGCTTGCCTTTGGTAGGATTCACCATCATCTCTTCACCCTTAGCGGTGTTACCGATAACCATACCTTCATATACTTCGGTGCTCGGACCAATATAGAGCGTGCCTCGGTCCTGCAAATTCCAAAGCGCAAACCCCAGCGCCTTGCCCGTAGTCATCGAGATCATAGAGCCGACAGCGCGTTTTTTGATCTCGCCGGCATGTTCACGAAATTCTACAAAGCGCGAAGCCAAAATACCTTCACCCTTGGTATCGACGACAAACGAGCTGCGATATCCCAAAAGACCGCGCGTAGGTCCTTCAAAAATCATACGAACCGTCTCGCCTTCCATGCGCAAATCTTTCATGACAAATTTGCGAAGCCCGAGCTTTTCGATGACAGAGCCCTGAAATTCAGTAGGTACATCTGCTACTACTTCCTCAAATGGTTCGAATTTTTTACCACCCTGCTCGCGGATGATAACTTGTGGTTGTGATACCTGAAGCTCGTAGCCTGCGCGACGCATATTTTCGAGCAAGATTGCTACATGCAATTCACCTCGGCCAAACACGCGATAACTATCAGCAGCAGAAAAATCAATACGCAAACCCACATTGACCTCAAGCTCACGCTCAAGATACTCACGGATTTGTCGTGAAGTCACAAACTTACCTTCGCGACCCGCGAGCGGTGAACTATTTACCAAAAAGTTGAGCGCGATAGTTGGCTCGTCAACCGCGATTGCCGGCAAGGGTTCGGCATCAGCGCTCTCGGCGACCGTCTCACCGATATCAATATCAGCAAATCCGGCGACCAACGCGATATCTCCTGCAGAAACACTCTCGGCCTCAACGCGGTCAAGTCCTTTGAATGTAAAAAGTTTGGTTACCTTGCCTGCGCGTGTCTCGCCAGTAGGTTTTTTGATAAATACCTGCTTGCCTACTGACACGGTGCCTTCGTAAATACGAGTGACAGCAAGACGCCCCAAAAAATTATCGTACGCGAGGTTAAACGGCTGGAGGCGAAGCGGCAATGCTGCGCGCTCGGCAGATGACGCAACAGCTACATGCGAGATGATAGTCTCGAGCAGTGGCGTGAGATCTTTTGATTCGTCAGTGAGTTTTTTCTTGGCGATACCCTCTCTGCCGATCGCGTACACTACGGGGAAATCTGCCTGCGCATCTGACGCGCCAAGCTCCAAAAAGAGTTCGAGTACCTGCTCTTCGCATCTATCAGGATCAGCGGCGGGTTTATCAATCTTGTTGATGATGACAATCGGCTTGAGACCGAGTTCGAGTGATTTTTTGAGTACAAAACGAGTTTGAGGCATAGGGCCTTCTTGCGCGTCGACAACCAGCAATACCGAGTCAATCGAGCGAAGCACGCGCTCTACTTCAGAACCAAAATCTGCGTGACCAGGCGTGTCTACTATATTGATCTTCGTATCATTCCAAAAAATAGCCGTGTTTTTAGCATAGATGGTAATACCGCGCTCAAGCTCCAGCGCGTTTGAATCCATCGAGATGCCTTCGGCGACAACACCTGTTTGACGCATCAAAGCATCGGTCAAGGTAGTCTTGCCGTGGTCCACATGCGCGATAATTGCAATATTTCTGATGTCCATAAAAAAAATCTCGCCCCGCGAGACGTGTATATAAAATACACGAAAAGTGCCGGGAAGTCAAATGATACTATTGAGCACGACATCTGTTATACTATCAGTGATGCACAAGACAGATTCACAATTGGTTAGTGAATATATCGTGGGCGATGATGCCGCGCTCGAAGTACTTGTCGCGCGTCATCTTACACTCACCTATCGCTTTGTCTATAAAATGACCGGCAACGCACAAGACGCCGAAGATATCACCCAAGAGACATTTATCAAAGCATGGCGTGCACTCAAAACTTTTGACCAACATAAAAACTTTACTACATGGCTTCTCACTATCGCCAAACGAACGGCGATTGATATGCTTCGCAAAAAGCGTGGGCTTTCGTTTGCAGATTTCCAAGATGATGACGGGGCCAACCGTCTTATCGATATGCTCGCTGCCGATTCCCGCTCGCCACTCGCCGAGGCTGAAGGTATCGAGGTTCGCGCGGCCGCAGAAAATCTCTCCGATCCCTATCGCGAGATTATCTCACTTCACTACGATGACGGCCTTTCCCTCGAAGAGATTAGTATGCGACTTGAAAAGCCCGCCAACACTATCAAAAGCCAGCATCGCCGAGCGCTCATAGCTCTTCGTAAACTGCTCCATATATAGAAGATATAAAGAGATACCAAAGACGTGCACCCTAATGCGCGTCTTTTACGTATAAGGAGATATGGACCAAAACCCTTGGCACGCAAGTCCCCCGCCACATCTTTCGGGCTCCATCGTCAAAAACATCAAGCGTGAGGCGCGACGTAAAGCCGCTCTCACCATGAGTTTGTATAGTACGGTCGCACTTGGCGCACTTGGCGCCTTCATTCCTGCATATTCATATATGAGCTCAGAGATAGCACGCACAGGTTTTTCTGAGTTTCTCTATCTTATGTATTCAGATAGCACACTCGTCATAATCAACTGGCAAGAAATGGTTTTTACTATTCTTGAATCGCTCCCCATCGTCGGCATGGTGGTGATCCTTACTCTTGCGTTGACACTTTTGGCGTCGCTCCGCATGATCGCGCGCACATCACGCGGCAAAATGCGCATAAAAACTATTTAATCTATGAACATCGAAGAAATCGTTCAGTCAAAAATATTTACTGGCATCCTCTCTGGTATCGCTATCACGATCGTAGCGCTTCTTATTTTCCAGGCAGGCATCATGGTCGGACACCGCAAGGCAGCTTACTCATACCACTTTGGTGAAACTTACTACCGCACCTTCGGTAGATCAGGAGATGCCGTGCGCGATGCATTTCCAGGCGAACTTGCGGGCGGCCATGGAGCGGTAGGACGCATTATTAAACTCGAACCACCCACTATCGTTGTGGAGGGTCCTGACAACATCGAGAAGATTATCACAATCGGCGACCAAACAATCATCAAACGCTTTCGCGACACCATCACAGTAAACGACCTCAAACTTGAAGATCATATTATCGTAATCGGTGAGCCTTATGACACGGGCACTATCAACGCCCGACTCATACGCGTCATGCCCGGTGATATGCCACCACCTTTTCTTATTAAGCTAAAAGAACAATAATCATATGCTCAATCGCATCAAATATGTTGTGCGCAAACTATGTGTCCTTGCCAAGACACACAAAAAAATCAGTATCGCGCTTTCAGCTTTTCTTGTACTTGGTGGGTATTGGATATACTCCTCGCTCACCTCTGGCGATGAAGCAACGCACTATATCCTTGCATCCGCAGAAAAGCAAACAATCATCTCAACCGTCACGGGTAGCGGACAGGTATCTGCATCAAACCAAATCGATCTCAAGCCGAAAGCGTCGGGCAACGTGGTCTATATGGGAGTTACCGCAGGAGCACAGGTAAAAACGGGTGCACTCATAGCGCAACTCGACGCGCGTGATGCACAAAAAGCGGTGCGCGACGCAGAAGTGAATCTTGAGAGTGCAAAACTCTCGCTTGAAAAACTACAAAAACCAGCTGATACGCTTTCTACCATACAAGCAGAAAATACACTTGCACGCGCCAAGGAGTCGAGACAGCAGGCTGAAGATGATCTGGTAAAAGCCTTTGAAGACGGGTTTAATGATGTCGCTGACGCATTTCTTGATCTTCCTGACATTATGACGGGCCTACAAGAAATATTCTATAATCAAACAGCGGGCCTCGGCAACAGCGGGCAAAACAACATCTCCTACTATACTGATAAGACAAAGCAGTACAATGAAAAAGCGATAGACTTTAAAACAGATCTAGAAACAAAATTCCAAATAGCACGCGAAGCATACGATGCCAACTTCCAAAATTATAAGCTAGTCACGCGCTCATCAGACAAAGAAGCCATAGAAAAAATAATTGCGGAGACCTATGAGACGGCGAAAACTATCGCGGAAGCTACCAAAAGCGGCAACAACCTCATCCAACTCTATCGAGATGAGCTCACAATACGCAATGTCGTCCCCGCATCAGTCTCCACCACCCATCTCGCAAACCTCAACACCTATACTGGCAAAATAAATACTCACCTTTCGGGCTTGCTGGCTGCGAAAAAGGCTATCACTGACAGCCGCGATACTATTCTCAATGCTGACCGCTCAATCCAGGAAAATACCGAGTCGCTCGCAAAACTCCGAGCCGGCGCCGATGCGCTCGATCTCAAATCAGCCGAACTCACCGTGCAACAGCGCCAGAATGCGCTCGTCGATGCCAAAGAAAAACTTGCTGATTATTTTATACGCGCGCCGTTCGATGGCACGGTTGCAAAGCTCAATATCAAAAAGGCAGATTCGGTTACCAGCGGCACTGCTGTTGCGACATTTATCACCAAACAGCAGCTTGCCGAACTTTCACTCAACGAAGTCGACGTGGCAAAAATTAAAATAGGACAAAAGGCGACTCTCACATTTGACGCTATTGAAGGATTGGAAATTTCTGGCTCGGTAGTCGAGATTGATACTGTTGGAACCGTCACACAGGGTGTAGTCACCTACAACATCAAAATTGGCTTTGATACCCAAGATGATCGTATTAAACCTGGTATGAGTACGAGCGCATCCATTATCACCGACGTACGCCAAGACGTAATCGCAGTACCGTCAGCTGCCGTTAAATCACAAGGCAACGTTTCTTATGTAGAGATTCTCGAGAGTACAGCATCAGCTGAAGAGATTATCGCGGGGATTACTTCATCAGTAGCGCCGCGCCAACAACAGGTGGAAGTAGGCATCTCGAGCGACACCATGACAGAGATACGTTCTGGTATCGATGTAGGTATCAAGGTCGTCACGCGCATGGTCACCGACACAACCGCTACTACCCAGCAAGCACCAAGCTTGATTGGTGGCGGCAGTGGCGGTGTACGCATCCCCCGCTAAACCTATGATTGAAGTCCGTAATATTTCAAAAACCTACAGCACCGGCGCCATCGATTTTCAAGCGCTCAGAGGTGTAAGTTTTGATATTCAGGACGGTGAATTTGTCGCCATTATGGGCCCGTCGGGTTCGGGTAAATCGACACTCATGCATATTTTGGGCGCGCTCGACACACCCACCTCGGGAACCTACCGCCTTGATGACAAAGATGTCTCAACTCTTTCTGATGATGAGCTCGCGGATATTCGTAGAAATAAAATTGGCTTCGTCTTCCAATCGTTCAATCTCCTGCCTCGCGCGTCAGTGCTGCGCAATGTCGAGCTCCCCCTGGTTTACGCAGGTGTTGCGCCCGATGAGCGCAACCTGCGCGCAAACCAAGCACTCATTGCCTCGGGCCTTGATACCGAACATTTCCACCATCTCTCAAATCAGCTCTCGGGCGGACAGATTCAACGTGTTGCTATCGCACGCGCGCTTGTTAACAATCCTTCGCTCATCTTGGCCGATGAACCGACTGGCAATCTTGATTCAAAGACAGGCGAAATCGTCTTGAATGCGTTTCAAAAACTCAATCGCGAAAAACACTGCACCGTCGTTATTATCACTCACGAACAAGAGGTCGCCGAATATACTGACAGAATTTTATTTATGAAAGACGGAATGCTGGTGAGCGATAGCAAAACGCGCGTATCATAAAAAAAATCATGAAATCGGGCGACATTCTCAAAGAAACATATATAGCGCTATCAGCAAACAAGGCGCGCTCCGGCCTTACGGTTTTGGGTATTGTTATCGGCATCAGCTCGGTGATCGCTATGGTATCTATCGGCGCGGGCGCACAAAATTCAATCCAATCGAGTATCCAATCGATCGGATCGAACCTCATCATGATCATGCCCGGTGCACAACGTGGCCTTGGATCTCAAGTCAGTACTGGTAGAGGAGCTGCGCGTACACTCACCCAAGAAGATGCTGACGCGATACGCGAGCAGGTAAGCTTGGCACAGCGTGTCGCACCCGAACTCTCGGGTCGCTACCAAGTAACCGCAAAGGGTAAAAATACAAATACATCCGTTGTTGGCACTACAGCCGCATATCCCGACGTACGCAATATACAAATTGATACCGGCTCGTTTATATCCGACCAGCACGTTCGTAGTCTCTCAAAGGTTGCGGCGCTGGGGCCTACCGCGCGTGACGATCTTTTTGGCGAAGGAGTAGACCCTCTTGGGCAAACCATTCGCATTAAAAATATCGAGTTTAAAATCATTGGTGTCACTAAAACAAAGGGCGGGTCGGGATTTGGCAGCCAAGATGATATGATTTTTGTCCCCCTCTCAAGTGCCCAGCGTTTCTTGGCTGGAGATACTTATATATCAACCATCAGCGTACAAGCGGCCGATCCCGAATCAATGACGGAGATACAAACGCAAATTACTACACTACTGCTCGATCGCCATCATATTGATGACCCGCAACTCGCGGATTTCTCAACACTTAATCAAGCTGATATTGTATCGGCGGCATCAAGCGTGACACAAACGTTTACGATTCTCTTGGGTGCGGTTGCGGGTATTTCGCTTGTCGTCGGCGGTATTGGCATTATGAATATGATGCTCACCACTGTCACGGAGCGTACGCGTGAGATTGGGCTGCGCAAAGCAATCGGCGCCAAACGCCATGACATCAACCGCCAATTTCTCGCAGAAGCCGTAGCTCTCACATTCATCGGTGGACTGATAGGCGTAGCGCTTGGATGGAGTATATCCTACGGCATCAGTTATTTTGGCATCCTGCAGACAAAAGTTTCTGTATCGTCAGTTCTTCTGGCATTTGGGGTGTCTGCGGGTATTGGTATTGTCTTTGGCTATTATCCAGCGCGTCGAGCATCTCATTTGAACCCAATCGACGCGTTGCGATATGAGTAATTATTAAAAAGTCATTTATTATTAAAAGAAATCATTATATGAATAAAATCATTTCAGGAACAGTTATTGGAGGCATAGTACTTGTCACAGGAGCATACTGGGCGGGCGCACACTTTGGCATTCCGGGTAGCAACCGGGGAGCATTTTCTGACGGACAAGTGCGCACAATGCGCCTTCGCGATGGAAGCGGTGGGCGCATGATGGGTGGCGACTTCGCTACAGGAGAGATTATTGCCTCCGACGATAAGAGTATCACCATCAAACTTCCTACTGGCGGCTCAAAAATCATCTTCTTGACCGACCAAACACCGATCATGAAGAGCACTGCTAGCGCACGCACGGACATCACTGTCGGCACCAACGTCATGATTAATGGCAAACCAAACCAGGATGGTAGCTTGAGTGCCGAGTCGATACAGATTCGTCCCTTGCCGCCAGCACAAAAATCCGTAGAATAAACCATTATCCTTTCTTCTTGTGGGATTTTTGTTTTACCTCTATTTTGAGATTATTTGCGTCCGCGTAAGTACTTGAGCATCGTCTCTGCGTCACTGACCTCAAATGGATCGGTAGGACAGTTGTCGGTAAAACCGGCTTCGGCAAAGATTTCTTTGATCTCGCCGTCTTCGACATACATACTATACCTCCATGAGCGTTCGCCAAAGCCAAGATCATCTTTTTTGACAAGCATACCCATCTGTCGGGTAAACTCACCCGAACCATCGGGGATCAGTCTTACCTTTTCTGCTTTCTGATGCTTACCCCATTGGTTCATGACAAAAGCATCATTGACGCTCACGCAATAAACTTCATCAACGCCAAGTTGGCGAAATTCATCATATGATTTTTCATACCCGGGCAAGTGGGTCGCGGAACAAGTTGGCGTAAACGCGCCCGGCAATGAAAAGACTACTATCTTTTTGCCCTTGAACAATTCGTCAGAGGTGACATCTTGCCAGCGGTATGGATTGTCACCGCCTACTGACTCGTCGCGTACGCGAGTTTTAAAGATTACCTGTGGTACGCGTGTTGGTGTTTTTGGTGTGATTTCTGCCATATTTTTTTTGATAGCTTATAAAATACCGAGCGACATTAGTACAACGCATTATACATGAAAAAAAGTCTCGGGGCAATGATTATTTTTCTTTATGCACACGCGCCCAGCACCTGCAAGCTGTATACTAAATATAAAAGGTCTCTTTACTTCTCCAATATTATCAATCTTTTATATACCTCTATGACAAATATACAACGCGCGGAATGGGCTCTCCGCATCGGCGTCGCTGGCGAATTTATCGGCCATGGCGTATTTGCGCTCCAAGGCAAAAAGGACTGGATTGCTTGGTTTAAAGTTTTTGGCGTAGCTGACGCAAGTGTCGCCACGCAACTCCTCTTTCTTATCGGACTTATGGATATTGCACTCGGCATCGTGGTGCTCATCCGACCCATCAAACCACTTCTTTTGTGGATGGTATTTTGGGGCTTTTGGACGGCACTCTTGCGACCAATCGTGGGCCAACCCGTATGGGACTTTATCGAACGCTGGGCAAATTGGGGCGCGCCACTTGCCCTTTATTATTTAGCAAAGAAATAAAGCGCGTTAAAATAAAAAAAGCCCCTCAAAGGGGCTTTTTTATTCTGTTGTCTTACCGTCAAAGTGTTCTTCGCGCTCATCTGCTTTAGTGTGATGCACTGTGCCATCTTTGTGCTCAGGTGGTGAATAGATCGAGTAAAGTTTGAGCGAACCCATGCCTGTATTGATAACATTGTGCCGTGTACCCTTGGGGATGATTACAGCGTCATCTCCCTCTACCGCATGCTCGACACCGTCCAAAATCACCTTACCACTACCCTCTTCAAAGCGTATAAACTGATCGAGCTCGTGTACTTCTTCGCCGATCTCCTCGCCTGCCTGCAAGCACATGAGTACCAACTGGCTATGATGTGCTGTGTACAGTACGCGCCTGTAATCAGTATTTTCCAGCGTCGCCTTCTCAATATTTATTTTGTATCCCTTCATACATCCACAGTATACTACCACTATGACTATGCGAAATACTCTCACCCTGCGCTATTTTGCGCACAACCTCTCTATTGTGGTCGGCCTTGTGCTTATTTGGCGTGGCGTCTGGTATGTACTTGACGAACTCGATATACTCTTTTTCGGTGGCGGCCACGCCTATACGGCAATAGGCGGCATCATATTAGGTCTACTCATTCTCTATCTTCCTGACCGCGATCTAAAAGAAATTCAAAAGCTCTAGATAGCAATTCGCTTTTTAAAAAAAATGAGACCCTATACGGCTAGGGTCTCGGGCGGTTTAGGGCGAGCGGCATCTCGCGCAAGGCGCCTTTCCATCTCGCGTGCAATCGAGAGCGCACAGAGCACCCGCCGCAGATAGAAGTCGGCGGAATCATGCCTACCTTCAGGCGTTGGAATAGCATCCGCTATAGTGTTTTGGGGGTCGCGCATCTGGTACCACTTTTTCCTGCGGTGCTTTCTAGCCGCGTCATCCTCATCGAAGTTTTCTGCGATGTAGCGCCCCAAGTTGATCGCTGCAAACATCCTTGTCCAAGAAAGTATTGGACGCATTACTCCTCCACTCTTTGGCGAGTAGCAGTTACAAGTTCAAACGCAAACTACCACGCTCAAATGAAAAAGTCAAGAAATCTATTTAGCGAAAAGTTACCGTACCGCTATCAAACTTGAGATCCAAGATAAGCTCGCCGCGAGAGGTAAACTTATAGTGCGAAGTATCTCTGAGAAGCTTGATAAATTCGCTTTCTTGCGAGCCTTGGCAAGCTCTTTTTGTAGAAATGAGCGCGTTAAAAGTAATCGCACCATCGGCGCCCACCGCATAGTCGCCCCCCACTTGATTGCAGTCAGTGGTAGCGGCAAAACGCCCAAACTCAAGAAACTCGAGAGTAAAGGCTTCTTTCTGTTTTGGTTTTACTACGCGCTCATCATTGTACAGCGCCTCAACCCACACCCAAACTTTCATATTGAGCTTCATCACACTTGGGTCAGCCTCACCTTCAAACTCGGGTACAATCTCGCCAAAACTGTTTGACGCTACATCATACCTAAGGTGCAAGCTTTCACCCACGGTAGGTTCAGCGGTCATGGGCTCGCCACGCTCGCGATCAGCATAGTTTACGATCACATTGCCATTGCGATATTCAGTTGTTTGCGGAGCAATGCGATCACCGATCAACACACCCGAAGTACCGCGATATCCACTCACCTCCTTGATAGCACCTACGAGGTAATAAAAAGTACCTGATCCACCGGTATTGTGCGTGACCAAAAACGCCGTATCAGCATCACCGTCATTGTCCAAGTCTGCCTCAACCGCATTGCCAAAATATCGCGTAGTGATCATGGTGGCAGATCCGGGAGCTGCGGATACTTCTGATACGCCGTCTTTGAGCGTGACATACTGACCATCGATGAGATAGGTACTATTTTTATAATCAAAACTAAATGTTTCTTGCTTTGGCTTTCCGCGGTATATAAAGAGAAAAAGACCAACCACAAGCGCGAGAATAATGAACAATAACGCCGCCAACCATCCGTAAGATTTCTTTTGTTCCATATGCGCACCATACCACAAAAAAAAGCTGCCCGCCAAGGGCAGCTTTTTTAAAAACTATTAGAGCGATATTTACGCACCCATCGACATGCACTCCATGATCTCGACATATGCGCCCGGCATTTTGAGATGCGGACTGTCGGCCATGATTGCGGCTGCGGCATCTTGTGATTCTGCTTCCAAGAGTGAATATCCGCCGATTTCGTTTGAAACATCAGTCGTGCCAGTTGCGGCCACTCGCTTGTTTTTACCAAGTGGTGCACCAAGGTCAACAATTTCTTTATGTGACTTTGCCCATGTCATCCATACATCCATCTCAGCCTTCATATCTTCATGGGTTCTACCCTTCATCATCTCTGCCATTGCTGAAGCGGGCATCATATACAATGCTATAAACTTTTTCATATATATAATCTTTTTAATTAATAATGTCTCAATATTTTATTATACCTTTATTTCTATCGAAAAAGTAACAATATCATCTTTTGCTATATCCTCTTTTCTACGAATATCGGCTTTTAACGGCAAAAGATACGCGCCCGTTTTTTTGTCTGGAAATATTGAGGTTCTCCAGCTTGTTTTGCCGATAGCAACCTCGACCGGCAAACTCCCCCACCCGCGCGCCACGCCGCCAAATATTTTTTTGATCTGGCTCGATTGTTTTTTTGGAAGAGTTATAAAATGCCACGCACTAGGCCCGTGATAAAGCCATACCTTGGCCCGCATAGTAAATGTATTGTTTTGCATATCTCTCACAACATCCTCACATTCTTAAGTTTGTTGGTATGTCATTGCACAGCTTGAAATGATTTGAGAAATTGAACAAAGGTTTTGCCGTAGGGTGAGAGTGAGTGTTCTACAAATTTGCCACGATAGGTCTTGTTGATGAGTCCTGCCAGATGCAGACGCCGCGTGTGCTCGCCGATTGTCTTTCCGTTTGCCTCGAGTTCGTCAACGATGCCATCGAGAGTCACACCGTCGCGTTTTGCGATCAAAAGTAATATCGCAATACGATAATGATTGGCGATCCCCTTCAAGTGCCGTTCCATCTGCTTTGGTGATTTCATCTTTGCCATACATTCATGATAAACGATATACCAACATTCTCAAGTTTGTTGGCCTGTTGTGTTGTGTAAAGATTAAATGGGACCGTCCAACCTCCATACTTAAAACCGCCCGATACATCTTCCTCCGGCCCTCCTGGCGCCTGCATCACACCGTCTAACGTCACAAATTCAATTACAATTATTTTTCTCATGATGATATTTTATTATAAATTGACTTCTTTAAATTCGAGCTGGGCCTTACCTTCTTTTTTGCCGGGTTGTTGAAAGTTTATGAGCAAACCTTGCTTGATCTTGAGACGCCTCATATAGTTTCTGATCTGTGTATCTTCTGCGACTCCGAGCTCGCTCGATACCGCCTTTAATTCAACGAGCACCCTTTCTTTGCCGATATGCGCAATCAAATCCAAATACCCCTCGCCTACATAATGCCCTTTGTACAAAAGCTCTACTACTTTTTGTGAATCATACCTGATCTTTGCAGAACGAAGCCCGACCTGCATGGCCTTGTCATACACCGACTCGGTGAACCCCGACCCCAGCACCTTATAAACATCTTTTGCTATTGCTTTGATTTTTGATATATTTTTGTTCATTATAAAATACTCGAATATTCAGAATAATTTTCTTTGATCAATCTTTTCCAATTCGTGGTTTCGTTTCCGCCGCCTAAATCATTTTTATGATATACGAGTAGAACACGAACTTTGCTTTCATCTCTATGAATCGCGATGATACATCTATTGCCCGAGCCGTGACGAGACTCTTGGATGCCAGCGATCTTAAATTCAGTTTTACAAATCTTTATGCTCCTGTCACCTGAAACATATATGGTCTCTGCAATACTTTTCTCAAACAACAAATCAACATAGGTAAACTCAAGCATTAAACCTTTTAGCGTTCGATCCCATGCGCCCTTATACTTCTTAGCAAAAGTTCGGATGAAATGCCTTTCAGTGAAAGACCTAAAAACAACATCGTACTTCATGGCTAATATATCTCATCAGGATTCTCTTGGGTAAAAATATCGTATGAGACGATATCGTTGTCTCCTGCAAACATGTACGGCATTTGTTTATGCGTGAATGCCACGATATCAACCGTTCGCCTTCCTTTCCATTTTTCATTGATTTTTTCAATTAACTTCAACTCTCCTTTTGAGATTTCGGCTAGACTTGCCCTTGCACCACTCCGAGTTTGAGAAACGAGCATTGCACCATTTCCAGTTTGTTCTATAGAAACCTCTCCAGCGTCAAACATCTCGTCAATAAGACGAAAATAGGTATCAGCGACTGGACCGTATTGGATTTTTCTATACTGCATGCCACTCATACTCTTGAGGTGTACATAAAACCAGCCAAAATCGGCGAAATAAAGCAACTTAGCCAATTTAGTCTTTGGTATATTTTTATTGATTCGCAAAAAAGCGTGTATCATTTGTTTATATTTCTCGTAGTTAGGAAGTTCCCCATGCTCTAAGTCATCGAGTGAGATGTTTAAAACTCCCGAGAGCTTCTCAAATTCTCCAAGCGTAAGCTCGCGCTTACCTTGCTCAATAGCAATATAGGAAGGCCGGGAAATGCCTAACTTCAAAGCCAAATCAGCCTGGGAAAGCGCTTTTTTAGATCGAGCGTCTTTAACCAATTTTGCATATTTTGTAACCATATCTACAGTGTATATTGATATGTAAAAAAGTCAAACATTGATGTTGATAAACTTGACATCATAAATAGCTGGGAGCATAGCTCTGTCTACAGTTTTCATCGTATGCAACATCCCTACATTCTCAAGTTTGTTGGGTTGTCCTAGTAAGCCTGCATCACGCCATCTAACGTCACAAATTCAATTACAATGATTTTTCTCATGGGCCTATATTATCACCCCTCATCCAACAATCTATGGAGGATCGTAAAAATTTAGCACCCCAAGACACCGATTCAGCGTCTCGAACATTTTTTATATTTTTTGCTCCGTGAAAAAGATTGCAACGAATTTGGTAGACAAAATCAAAGACCTGTTCTAAGTTACTTTCATCTTGCAGATAAACCAGTGTATTTGCACCTGGTCGCATATCTTGGATTGGAGAAAACTCTTTTAATTTAACTGCGTAGTTTGCCGACAAATTCCACCTAGTTAAAATACAATCCTTAAAATCACTCTTATTTTGGTAAAAATAATTTAGTTTATCTCGATCCCGACCACACCGAGAAATCTCGGTTAAATATGCATCGAATATCATCCAGCACAGCATGAAGTCAAGCCATGGATCTTGCCATATTTTAAGCTTTACATTATTTAACTTGGCATTCCACCAAAACATTCTTTCTTTAAAGTCTTGATTAACTTCATTTGTATACGAAAGAACCATAAAACTATTTTGCTTCAATCGTCTTAATTTCCACAGGAGTGAGAGTGTAGAGTTTATATACCCGCTGATCTATTTCATTTTCCAGTCTTTCAACTTCGGCTTTGAGTGCATGCCATTTGTCAGTGTTTGCCGAAGTCTTGTTTAGTTCAGCATTACGAGCCGCAACCGTATCAACGAGGTATGCAATTTTGCTCTGTTCGCTTTCGCCGACCTTGAGCAACGGAATGTCCATCAACGGTTCTTTATCAATTTGTAACTGCTCGCCCTGTTTTTTGCCTTTATGCTTGAGCCAGAAGTAGGCAAGATTTGAGTTTAGTATGCCCGTCAAGTATTTCAGGTTGATGTTTTCAAGCTTCAAGATAAGGAACGCTCGCGTAACATAGCAAGGAAAATCAACATAGGTGAATGCCGGATGCATTGTTTTTCGCAACAAGAAAATCGCTTGTCCTTTGAAAAACTTTTCTTCGCGCGGACGATGTAAGCCATAAGGAGCAAACGCCGAAGTTAGGATTTTCTTGAAGCGATCAAGGTGATTTTTGAGATTTGGAAACTCACCAATATGTTCCCTGAAATACTTGTCGGCGTAAATGATTTTGTACTGGCTTTCTCTGTCGCTTAAATACCTGTTTATCTGTGAAGTGCCGTAGTAAGGTTTTAGGTACTCACGCTCTTTTTCGTTGAGGTTCATTCCGGCAATCACCGAGTTCCCCAAGACGAACACCCCATCTCCTTTCTTGATGGTGTCGTCTTTCAATTTCGCCAAATGTGATTCCGAGACGAAATCTTGCAAGACATCTATCCCGTTTCCAATATCGTCCTTTGATAGTTTGAAGTTGCCCACTTTCTCTATCTTTTCCAAGACCTCGGAAACTGTGTCGTTTGAAAAACTGATGGATTTCCCGCCAGCGTTTACCGATTTTATAGCCGCTTCGTAAACAACTGAGTTTTCAACCTTTTTTTGCAAACCAGAGGACAGAAGTGTGGCAACTTCTTCACTTGTCGTATTCTTGCCCGTGATCTTTGCATATTGAACCTTATATGATTTTCGCGGCTTTCTCTTTTGGAAAACGAAAATCATTGTTTGAATGCTCGCGTCTTTGAAAACTCGGAAGTCATTGAAATCAACAAACTTGATGATTTCGCCGCTACTCAAAATCTTCTCGCGGAAAATACTTGCTCCGGCACTTCCGAGCCAACTTGAAGGTGCGATAAAGCTGAAATATCCGCCATCTTTGAGTTGGTCAATGGCGCGGGCGGCGAAAAGCGTCCAGATGTCCATTTTGCCCTGGTAGTAGGGACTTTCGTGCAAACCATTGAACGCGGCACGATTGGTGTCTTCCTTAATGTACGGTGGGTTGCCAATAATGACATCGAAGCCGCCCTGCTCGGCAACTCCCGCAAACTCTTTTTCAATATCAAACGGCTTCTGTTCCAACTCACCTTCAGCGAGAAGCGAGTTTCCGACGCGAAGGTTATTTTGAAGCACTGGCAGTTTCGTCCTTTGTTGTAAAACTTTCAGAAGAAGGTTGAGCTGGGCGATTTCTACAGCTTGTCCGTCCAAATCGATACCATAGATGTTGTCTTTCAAAATATCAAACTTGGTGAACAGCGAGCGTTTGTCTACACTTCCCAAAATCGTGTCGTAGGCGACGGTCAGGAACGAGCCAGAACCGCACGCGGGGTCTAGGACTTTGACTTTGTGCATGTCTTTTGGTTTTGTCTTTTTCAATACTTCGCCGAGCGTTTCGCGGACGATAAACTCCACGATGTATTTCGGCGTGTAGTAAATACCTTGTGATTTGCGCTTTGATTTTACTTTCTCCTCGCCCTTGCGGACTTGGACGAAAGAAAGATATTGCTCGTAGATGCCGCCGAGCACGTCGGCGGAGATAGCGGAAAAATCGTAGCGATAGCCATCTTTTGTTTCGTACAGTCCTTTTAAGATTTCGGCGAAAACTTTGTCGTCAGCTTCCCATTCTTCGCAGTAGTGGAGAGCAAACAGTTTTGAATTGTAGTGTTCGTCAAACCAACGGAAGCCCCGTATCATTCGCTTCCAGATATTCGTGCGCTTCGTCTCGTATTCGCGCAACAACGCTTGCAAAATAACTTGCTCAATTTTGCGATCTTCGGCAGTGCGGATGAAAATGAGGCGATCAAGAATACGCTGGACGCCCTCGTCTATTTCGTCAGTGGAAAGGTTGTTGCGCTTTTTGAACTCGGCAGAAAGCGCCACCCGCCAACTCATCAAATCCTCAAACAGTTTTTCGCCGACTTGCTTGCGCTTAGTGAGTTTGCCCCATTTTTCGGCTTCCTTATCCAAGAGCCGCTGTTCAAAACTCTCTTTTGAGAGAAGCCAAAGCTGATCAAAGCGGTCTAGGAACTCGTGGACGCCGATTTCAATGAACAGGTTGCGCGATACATCTTTCGGCGAGATTTCGGCGTTGAAAATCTTGATGGTCTCAAAGTCGGTGAGTATTGCCCACGTCGCGCTTTTGTTCCAAGCATAATTTATTGCCTGTTCCGCCCATTTCCACTCGTCCAAATCAACTTTCATCGCTTTTGCTTCAAGGAAAAATGTTGGGATACCACTCAAACGGAACGCGAGATCCACTCTGCCACCGGATACGTTCTCCTCAGTAGTAACTTCGCCGTCATTGGTGAGGTTACGCATATCCCAACCCAAAAACTCGAACAGCGGCTCTATGAACTCATTGCGAGTCTGTGCCTCGTTGTACGATTTGATTTTGCCATCCTGCAAGACGCGCTGATATTTCTCAACGAGTTTTTGTATTGATTGTTTTGCGTCTTGCTTGTTCATAACCTATTTTAGTTCAAATTTTGGGAACTTCTAATTACAGGGCGGCTCTTTCACTTTGATAGTACCATCTGGCATTTTTATATAACAGTAATCGTTAACGAACTGCTGAAATCTAGCTGTATTACCCGATAACTCCTCAATCTTCCCTATCCTTGCTTTCATAGTATCAATTTCTGCACTTTGTGCTTTGATATCGGTTAAGTCAACGTGGATATTATTTCCGATAATGGCGATTACTACTGCAATAATGACACCTATGCCTGTTACTACAACTTGTCCTAATTGAATTTTTTGATCTCGAGTCCATGACTGTTTCGTAGTCTTTGCCTCATCCATAAACAAACTTTAATTTCCTTAATAATAGTGACTTTTTTAAAAACAAAAACCCGAACAGACGCATATACATCCCCTCGGGTCTTTGTTCAAACTAAGCTTTGAGCGTGATCGGAGGAAATATGTAAGGTTGCGTAAAAAAATTTGCGTAACCCCCGATAATTTTGTGCTGCGTCCGTATTCAGTTTTTGCTTCTGTAGTCTATTATAGCAGATTTATACTCCTACTGCAAGAAACCCGAGCTATCTTTTTTACTTCTTTTTATTCTCCCCGTGCCTAAAGCAATGATCGCTACCCTCACGCGCGGGGACGATACATTTTTTGCCTTTGGTGTTTATGGCCTTGCAGATCTTCTTTGGCATATATCACCTATTCAACCATGTTATGGTCAATTGCAACACTGTCGCAAACGAAACCCATAAAACATACGGGATATTGGCGAGGGCGATCCACTTGGCATACGGCCAAATAGCCACCAGTGCCCAGACGAGCGTGCCAAGCACCAATATAATATCTATCGAAGCCAACAGATTATTCTTGAGCCCGAACTGGATCGGCGTAAAGATAAAATTAAACGCAAGATTGAGCGCAAACGGTAGCGCTACCATCCACGAAATCTTGCCGGTAAACGCTTTGTAAAACACCGCACCAAAAGTAACCGCAATGATCGCATAGAGCGCGCTCCATACGGGGCCAAACAGCCAGCTTGGCGGCGCCCACGATGGCCTGATCAATGTCTGATACCAGCTATATGCTTCATTCATAACCTAAAAATCGCACTTTTGGTGCGATTTTTCAAGGGTAAAAACCTACCTTGACTTTTGGCGAATATTTGATAGGATCTGTGTATTACGACGAAAGGGGCTCCAAACGGTTAACTGCCTAAGGAGCCCTTTTCTTTTCTCTCGATTTTGCTCCGTACTCCGGAGGAGTTTAGAGCATCAAAATATACTGCTCCGATTTTCTTGTACAAAGAAGAAGCCCTACTACGATCAGGAAACAAGATTTTTGCAAACTTATTTTCTTCAATCAAAAAATCGACGAGGGGCTTGTAGTCACCGTCACCTGATATCAGAACGATCTTGCCGAAATCTTCATGCTTGTACATCTTTTTCATTATGTTAAAAATGATGTCTGAGTCTACATTGCCCTTCTTTTTTCCTATCATCGCCGGGTTGTGCTCGCGAAATATCAATATGAATCCGGCTTTTTGGATTTCCTCATAGAGATCTTGATTTGCCTCTTGCACATAACCTAGAAAATAATACGCTTCGCCGACGCTATATTTTTGCTCAAGATATACACGAAAGCGCGCCAAATCAACCCTCCATGGATCAATCTCCCGCTTTGCGGTACCCATGTAAAGATTTTGGCCGTCTATATACGCAAGGTTGTTTCTTGCTTGCTTCGCCATCCTCTGTAAAAATTATTTCTTCTCTTCTTTGCTGTAGTCGTACCAGACTACTTCAATATTGTGCCCGTCAGCATCGTGTACAAACGCGGCGTAGTAACCGGGCCAGTATTCGGTGCGGTATCCGGGGGCGCCGTTGTCTGCCGCACCCGCGGCCAGTGCTACTTTGTAAAACTCATCTACCTGCTCTTTATTTTTTGCCTCAAAGGCAACGTGTAGTGGGACCACGCCCTTGGGGTTCTTCCCTATCCAAAAGCTGGTATGCCCGCCCTCTATGAAGCCTGCGGCCTCGCCGTATTCCATATTGTTCTCGTAGCCGAGTGGTGCGAGTGCTTTGATATAAAACTCTTTTGCTTTTTTGTAGTCGCTCACGGGGAGCCCTGTATGTGCAATCATGCAAAAATTATAACATATTTAAACTTATAAAAAGAAAAAAGCCAGCCTGATAATGGACTGGCTTTGACATGCGTTACGCCGGATGTGCTTTCTGTAGGCGTTCTGCGTGTGCGGCAACAAACGAGAACATACGATGTAGGAATTCACGACTTGAACGCCGAGCGCGAATATCGCTAAGTGCCGCGCCAAGCGCTGAGTGTAGTGCTTCAGCGCTTTCGTAGGAAAGCTTGTAATGCATCACGCGTTTGCCACCTCTTCGCTTGAGATCTTCGCGCGCCAGTGGCACAAGTCTACCGTCCTTGATGTCGGATGATTCGACTTTACGCTCAAACCTAAACACGAGCGCAGCCAGATCGTCGTCCGAGACATAGACCGAAACAGCACGGCCAGCTCCAAGGCGATTGAAATAGCGCATCGGCTTCTGGGAAAAGGAGAGGTCTTTACGCTGACTGAAGAGAGCCTTCGCGAGCTGCCATAAACCCCCAATATTCACTTTGAGTACCTCCAAAAAGTAGCCTAGCACGACTTGCCAAACAAAGAAAAGATTAGATAGTTTTACTCCCTTTATTTACACACAAACACGATCTCGTGGTTTTTCTGTGCGCCGAGGGCTACCTGTGTAGTTTTTTTGAGAAGCGTCTGGCCATTGAGTGTCACATCTTTGATATTGTTTGGAATTTGAAATGACAGATCGAGCTTGAGTGCGCGCAGGTAGATAGCGCCGGGCTGAGTGCCGTCAATAGTGACAGTGACGGCAGGCAGTGTGGCGACTGCCGATCCCCCGCTCGCGATTGGTTCGCCAGGCAACTTGAGGCCGGGCAGTGGTATCGGCAGTGAGCCGGGTATCATGGGGCCGCAGCCGTTGTTTTTGATGGTCATACTCACGGATGTGGCCTGTAATACTACGGCGGCACCTACGGCGACAATAGTTATCAGGCCAAATGGACCCTTGGCGGCGCCAAATATTTTACTCCATACAGATTTTTGATTGGGAACTTTTTGCCCTATCTCGTTCGCATAGAGTTCTGCCTCGACGCGCGAAATCTCGCTGCGCAAATTTTTCCAAAACTGTATGAGAAGCAACAATGCCCTTTTGCGCCCTTTCCTGTCTTCGGTATCATCAGGCAAGTGTTCAGCGGCGAGTTCGGAGTATTCGCCATTATCAAGCTTGTCGAGATGAGAAAATGCCTCATCACACGCCTTGAGCTTTTCATCGATACCCGCATGCATGCCGCCCACAAGATCGCGCACCGCGCTAAACTTTTCGCGTGATGTAGTGTCGCCTACAAACAGTGCGTGTGCGGCCTCAAGGCGCTTTTTGGCATCTTTGTAATCCATATAAAAAATTATTTGTCTTCTGGTGCGGGTGCGTCGTGGTCTTGGCAACCGTTGTGCTTGCCATCAGTGCAATCGCATGCCTCGAGCGACATGTTGTGCTTTGGGCACATCTCGGCGCCGCAAACTCCTTCTTTGTCTGATACCCCCTTGCAGGTGCCCGTACATATATAGTGTGTCATAACTTAAAAATCGCACAGAAGTGCGATTTTTACAAACAGAGTTTCGAGTTTATTTCTTTTTAGCCTTTTTGGGGGCTGCTGCTTTTTTGGCTGGAGACTTCTTTGCCTCAACGATCTTGGGAGTCTCAGCTACGGGCTTTGCAGTTTCTTTTTGAGATACTGCTGGTGTCAATATACTGATGAGTTTATCGAGCTTGGCATTGAGTGAAGCAAAATCTGCTTTGTAATCTGCTGGCTTTGAGCCACTTCGGTCAGTAAATTTGCGATCATCGAAGCTGCGCTTTGGGCGCTCATCACGAGCTGGGCCGTCGAGCGAGAGATCTCCGCCAGCACCATCGAAACAATCTTTGCAGAAAGTTGGGCGTCCACCGGTAGGCAAAAATGGTACTTCGCATTTTTTGCCACATTTACTGCAGACCGCTGCATACATACGACGCTCTTCAAAGCGTGAGTTACCACGATCGTTGCGGTCAAAAGTGCGTCCGCCACCATCGCGCTCGGACCCGCCGTCGCGTTCTTTATCAAAACAGTCACTGCAGTACACAGGACGCTCGCCGGTAGGGCGAAACGGCACTTGGCAGCGCTTGCCACACTTGCCACACACAGCGTCATGCATCTGGGGACGGTCATTGCGTCCGCCAAAACTTCGTTTGCCGAACTTGTTGCCGCCGCCTCGGTTGTCTTTGTTGAAATAGGCCATATATTAGGTAGAACGCAACTATATACTATTTGGCAAAAAATAGCAAGGGCTAGCCACGCTCCAAGAAAAGTCGCGCCAAACGGAGCTCCTCAAAGTCATAACTCTCGCCCAGCATGGAACGGGCGGGGGCGAGCTGTAATGTGTCGCTATAACTGCGTATTTGTTCAAATGCTTCGCAGATTTTCTCAAATCGCGCGCCTGACGGCTTGAAATGCGCGCAGTCAGCCTCGATATCAATCAACCCTTTGCGCAAGAGTTTTTCCAAATGCTCGATGACCGTGCCTACGGTGACACCTCGCGTCTTGGCGATCTCGCGCGGAGTGAGCTTTTGCATCAAAAGTTCGCGTGTGGCCTCGTGAGTTGGTATTTTCTTTTTTGATATCTTCGCTGTGCCTTTTTCAATAGTACCGCCGCAGGCGCGGATAAAATTGTGATGCATGTCTTGTAGGTCGGGCGTGCTCATGGCGGTAAATACTTCGCGCGCTTGGTCTGATGAATCATGAAATGCCGCGTCGTGCTCCAAAATACGGGGGTGTACCTGCAAAGATTTTTCGTTGTATCCACGCAGATACAAACCTGCGAGCGAGCGTACGCGAGAGAGCGCTACATATCCCTGCCCATATTCAAAGGTAGCTGAGAGATCCATGAGTGCTGCATCGAGTGACATACCTTGGCTTTTGTGAATGGTGATAGCCCACGCAAGCCGCAAAGGGACTTGGATGATTTTGGCGAGTGTCTTGCCGCCTTCTTCTACCGCCCACTCCATGGGAAATACTTTGATCGTCTCACCGGTGCCGATGCGAACCTCGGGTAAACCGTCGTCTTCGGCAAAGCCGGTGACAACGCCAAGCGTGCCATTGAAAAAACCGTTTTCAAAATCATTTTTGGTAAACATCACGCGTGCGCCTTCTTTTAAGAAGAGCGTTTCGGGCGAGAGACACCCGCGCTTGAGTGAGTCAGCGAGCGCCTTGGAACCTTTTGTATGCATATCAAAAATGCGCGCGTTGCCGGGGATCTTTGAAAGTTCGCCTTTGTTGATATGATCGACATCGGCATTGTGCGAAAAGAGTTGCGGCATGACATCAACATTGTCAGGCACAATGTTGCGCGCTTTTAAATGTTTGTGAAGATTTTTGGTCACCTCACCTTTGCGAATCGAGAGCAACATATCGAGAAATACCGGATCTTCTTGGCGATGCTGCTCGGATAGATAACAAGTCAGTAAACCCGCCGCACTCCATGATGGCGCTTCGAATGCGAAGCGTGATGCGCGGCCTCCGCGCGCGATGGGTGGGAGCTGAAAAAAGTCGCCTACAAAAATCACCTGCATACCACCGAAGGGCGCGGGGTTTCGTCGCAACGCCCGCAAGATCGTATCGATCATGCCGAGAGTGTGTGCGTCGAGCATTGAGATCTCGTCGATAATCAGCACATGAGTTTTGCGCGCGCGCTCGACGAGTTTTTCTTTTTGTGTCAAAAAATCAAGATCGTAGTCGGTGAGCGCGTCGCGGATACCAAGACCACTCCATGAATGAATCGTCATGCCACCGATATGGGTCGCGGCAATGCCGGTCGATGCGGTAATAGCCGGTTCAATACCGTGCTCGCGCAGATACCCGATGTACTGACCTATAAGATATGACTTGCCAGAGCCCGGCTCGCCGGTGATGCATACATTGGCGCCGGTTTTTAATATAGAAAGTGCGGTGTCTTGGGTCATAAGATGCACCCATTGTAGCGGTCTGCTACTTTTTTACAAAGGTGCCAACTATTACTTTTGGTAAATGATTAACTTTTTTGATGGATATGGTAAAAATCACACTAGACCGATGCGCAAGCATCCATAGTACAAAGGGGAGAAATCCGAAGATGTTCAGAACACTCTGGCTCGTGATCGACTGGCTCGACATGGTTGCATGGCTCATCACGCTCGGCGCCATCGTCTGGCGCGAAAGCATCTGGCCGGCCAACAAGCTCGTAACCTTCGCGGTCGCCGTCTTCAGCGGCCCGATCTTCGCCCTCGGCTGGTTCTGCACCGGCTGGGACGCGACCTACAGAGCCTATCTCGTCCTCGGCACGTTCATCAGTGACGCCATCGCCAGAGCGTTCCGAGTGGAGGAACGCCTCGACCCCGCCGCCGAGTAACCGCCGGCCAACACTGGCACCGCACTACAGCTTGCACGATTCGTCGTGCAAGCTGTTTTTCTTTTTATAAAACCGTCTACGAGACTACTTCGATACGATCGCCCATGAGCTTGAGAAACTCTTCGCGGCGACTTTCCATATCTACCTCATGCATATGCCACATCGGATAACACTCAGGCGTATACTCAAAATGCGCCCGCACCTCGCCATCTTCAAACACACGAATATGATACTGATGCATGAAACTTACTACAAAACGCAAACTCACGAGCTCGCCGTCATCGCGCCACGCCACAAAGTGGTTGCCGTACCCAAGCTCTACCAGATGTGCAATAAACTCTTTGACAGATGTATGCGGAGCAATTTTGCCCAGCAAAAAGTTCTGCCTGCCCTCATGGCGCAGAATACGAAGCTTGAGCAGAAGGTCGCGCACATACGGATGAACGGGCGTAATAATACGCCAAAAAAAATACTTCACACGCGCTGCAAACGACTGCGGATATTGCATGCGTGATCGCGGCAATTTCTGTATCCAGCGCTTCATAGTATCGAGAGATTCGGACTGCATAAAATAGAATCTAATAGAATAAGTATATCATACCAAACAAAAAACGCCCCGCAACTGCGGGGCGTTTTTTGGTATAACGCTTATACGCGTGATACGTTGGTCGCGGCGGGACCCTTTGGTCCGTCTGATACCTCGAAGGTGACATTGTCGCCAACTTTGAGCTCATCATACATGACGCCGTTCAACTCTTTGGAGTGAAAGAAAAGATCCTTCTCTTCGCCATTGCGAGCGATGAATCCATATCCCTTGTCCGTAAGAGTTTTGATTGTTCCGTTCATCATAAACTTTATTTACATGCTTACGCTAAAAAAACCCGACTTAGTTTCTATACTCAGCACATGTCCATTGTAACCTATGTAAAGAATTTTGTCAAATACCCCCTACTTTTCGAGGTCGAGTGCCTGATCAATGCGGATTTGTTTGACAAACTCGGGTACGTGGCTGACCAAGATCATGGCGCCATCGTATTTGTTTAAAGCCTCAGCAATAACAGGGATATGACGAAAATTGATGTGGTTGGTAGGCTCATCAAGGATCAAAAGGCCTGGTTTTTGGAGCACCAAACGCGCAAATGCGACGAGACCCTTTTGCCCTTCTGACAACCTGCCGATTTTGGTACCGATAATCTCAGAGGTTATCAAAAAGCGTGCCGCGGTCCCCCGCATATTTTCTTCTACTTTTTTATCCATCACCTCCATGAGCGATTCACGCACGGTGTCTTCAAAATTGAGCGTTGAGAAATCTTGGCGATAGTACCCTACGATAATATCATCCATAATCTTGGTGCCCTTGGCGCCGCGCGCAATCGTCTCGAGCAGCGTAGTCTTGCCAATACCATTTGGCCCCTTGATCAAAAGATGCGTATTGCGCTTGAGCTTGATATCAGACTTGTGCGTGACGGGTTTGTGATTTTTGATCGTGATGTATGAAGTAATATACAAGATATCACCCACGATCTCTGGCTGTGATGGGATGACAAACTGCCTGATGGTCTTATCTTCTTGGCGGACATCCATCATCTCGCTCTCTAACGACTCAGTTTTGTCACGCATCTTTTTGGCGACATTGCGCATCTTGCCACCTTTTTGTGCAAAGAAGTTTGCCTTATCTTTATTTTCTTGAATCTCTTTGGCGAGCTGAGCATTCTTTTTGTTTTCGCGCTCGATACGCGCAGTGATGTCTTTGACTACATCAAAGTAGTTACCTACATACTGCTCGATGGTGCGTTTGAATACATCGAGATACAACACGCCTGTACTAAACGCGTTGAGAAAATCCGCATCGTGCGAGATGACGATGCAAGTCTTTTTGTAATCAATAAGAAATTGCGTGAGATGCTCGATGCCAGCTTTATCAAGATTGTTGGTCGGCTCGTCGAGCAGCAAAAGATCGGGATCTTGGATGAGTGCTGATGCGAGCAAAAGCCGCGCTTGCTGACCACCAGAAAATGTCTTGATCACCTTATCGAGCGGAGCTGTCAGATGCACGACCTCGAGTACTTTAGCGATACGCGGATCGATGTCATACACTTTTTTAGTAAAACATTTTTCAAAAAATTCGCGCACCGTCAGATCCATCTGATCGCGCGGGATTACTTGGCGTGCAGTAGCGATAGTCAGGCCATGCGCGATATGAATCTGCCCTGACTCGGGTTTGTGCGCGCCCATGATGAGTCCAAAGAGCGTACTCTTGCCTGCGCCATTTTGACCCATGAGGGTGATCTTGGCGCCACGGCGAATAGGAAAACTGACCTCCTTGATAATGGGGTATTTGTGCCCGTATTCAAACGAGACTTCTTCAAACCGAACAATAACTTCGTCGCGCGACATAATGCTGACAACAATAACACATATTTGTACTTTATTCTATTATATCTGCTTTTGCGCTATACTCCGTCTCATGAAACCGCCTCGAAAACCCGAGCCATCAAAGCCCGCTAATAGCTATCCAATGCGCATCAATAAATATCTTGCGCTTAAAAACTACGCAACGCGGCGTGGCGCTGATGAAATCATCACCAAAGGCCTCGTATTTATCAACGGACACAAAGCAGTGCTGGGCGATAAAGTCACCGAAAATGATGAAGTGGAGGTACAAGCAAAAGGACCTGCTAAAAAATATGTATATCTTGCCTACAATAAACCCAAAGGTATTGTGACAAGCTTGCCGCAACTAGGTGATATGGATATCAAGACCCAGCTCAAAAATACACCGGTGGCATCTGATATATTTCCGCTCGGGCGCCTCGATAAAGACTCGCGTGGACTCATCATCTTGACTAATGATGGCCGCGTCACCGATCGGCTTTTGAATCCCGAATTTGAACATGAGAAAGAATACGAAGTACGCACCCAAGAACACCTGCGCGAAAGCTTTGAAAAACACATGTCAGAAGGTGTTGATATCGGTGAGGGAGTCATGACCAAGCCGTGTACCGTAAAGCGAGTGAGTGACAATGCGTTTCGCATTGTTTTAGGAGAAGGTAAAAAACACCAAATCCGCCGTATGGTCACCGCACTTCACAATACCGTCACTGACTTGCGCCGCATTCGGGTACTCAATATCAAACTCGGCCCACTCACCGAAGGTACCTACCGTAAGATAGAAGGCAAAGAACTTGCAGATTTTTTGAGCTCGCTCGGCATCGATAGGTAAACTTTGCGTTTTTTCTCAGAAAATTTTTCTATCGCATAGCGCAGCATCGTGCGTGGCATCACAAATGCGTGTTTTTGTAAAAATTGTTCAAGCTGGCGCTGGTCACGCTTGCCTACTTCGCGCAGCATCCAGCCCGTAGCTTTGTGTATAAGATCATGCCCGTCTGATATGAGTATTTGTGCGATCTTAAAGGTATCTGCAAAATCATCACGCCGGATAAATGCATGGGTGGAGACAATCGCTATGCGCCGCTCCCACAAATTTTTTGACCGCGCGAGTTTGTATAACATAGTGCGTTTTTTATCAGCAAGCTCAGTGCCCAAAATATAGCTCGCTGAGGCATCAACTAAATCCCAATTATTTATTTGTTTTGCGCGCGAGACATAAAATTTGGCAATACGCATCTTTGTTTTTTCGTCAGCGCGCTGATATTGCCCCACCAAAATCAAAAGTGCCATCAGCCGACACTCGTGGACAGGATTTGCCAAAAGCTTGACAATTTCTGCGGGCGGTAAATCTTTGAACTCTTTTGCTACGCGTCGCTGTTCGGGTACCGTGACGCCATAAAAAATATCACCGTGGCCATAGTGCCCCTCGCCTGTTTTAAAAAACCACGCTGATGATTTTGCTTTGGCGGGTGTGCCAAGACACTTGAGAGCTACTTCTACCTCGCGAGCATGTTGCATAAAGAGATGATTGATTTTTGTACTATTTTAGACTAGCATGGAGACGAAAAGTTCCCCAAGGAGGAAGCATGGAGATTGTTCGACTGATACTCGTCATGGTATTGTTAGTGGCGGGACTCGCCAGCTACGAGCACATGAAGTGCACTATGCCCGACCCCTATGCGGTCTGCGCCAGTAAGACATCTCTGCTCGAGCGTAAGCAGTGCCATTCAATCGTGAGCTTCGCGCTCACCGCAGGCCTGTAACCCCACACTATCATAGTGTGGAATTTTTTTATCTTAGCAACTATTACCTGCGACATAACCGGTAGTCCAGCAAAGCTGAAGACTATATCCGCCCGATGGCCGATCAATATTGAGCATGTCACCTACTATATAGAGCTGCAGCACTACACGCGACTGCATAGTCTTGAAATCAATCTGACTAAGCTCAACGCCTCCCGATGATACGATTGCTTTGTCTTTACCGAGCAACCCTGCAACATGCAATGGAATCGCCTTGAGAAGCGCAGCAAGTGTTTTGCGCTCGTCTGTGCGCACGCTATGACTTGGCGTCTCGCTATCAATGCCGGCCTCTGCGAGCAGTGGTAAAACAAGAGCGGGCTGGATAAATGGTGAAAGAACATTTTTTATTTTTTTATTGCTATCCGCCACCAAGATTGCCTGCAATCTTGCGCGTAATGTGCCCGCATCAAGTGTTGGGAACAGATCGAGCATGATAGTGACTTCTTCTTCGTCACGCAGTAGCTCGCCTACATCTCTACTCATATTAAGCACTGCGGGACCGCTGATACCGACATGGGTAAAGAGCATCTTACCCTTGTATGCTTTTTGTTTTTTGCCATTTTGAAATGTGGTCAGTTTGATATCAGTGAGCGCTACGCCCGCGCATTTTTTCACCCATGCGTCTTTGAGCGCAATGGGTACGAGCGCCATATCATTGGCGATGACTTTATGACCGAGCTTCGAGAGCCAACCAAATCCATCACCAGTAGAGCCTGTCTCGGGACGCGAGGTGCCGCCTGAAGCAACGATGCATGACTGCGTGCGTATTTCTGATTTGTCAGCGAGCGTGATGGCGATCTCGCCAGTAGATTTTTCTGTGGCGATACTCGTGACCTTTGCTTTAGGCTGGATCTGTACGCCACCTTCTTTCATATACTTTACCAACACATCGTAGACTGACTGTGCTTTATTTGATACGGGGAATACGCGACCCTCGGCCTCTTCTTTTGTGGGCATGCCCCGTGCATGAAAAAAATCAAGCGTCTCTGCCACGCCAAATTGAGTAAAGGCAGAAAATAAAAACTTGTCACTCTTTTTGTATCGCGCGAGCATGGTGCGCACCTCGGGCTTGTTGTTGGTCACATTGCACCGCCCACCTCCGGTGATGAGAAGTTTTTTGCCGAGTGTTGGATTTTTCTCAAACAACAACACACGCCGCCCGCGCGCACCCGCGCGACCTGCCGCAATCATTCCAGCGGGACCACCGCCAATAATCACTACATCCCATACCATGGAGGCACTGTAGCAAAAAAGCTCGCGTAAAACGAGCTTTTTATGATGCGTTTATTTTTTTGAAATTTTTTGTGAAAGCCAGATGCCGAGCAAGATCAAGTCGATCAAAATCACAAGCCATGTGACCAGACCAAACAATCCCATGCCACCCATCATACCTCCGCTTCCGTATCCATATTCCATCATATTGTTATGTTTGTTATTTCTACGATAATGGACCTTTCGTTTAGTATACGCCCGCGAAAGACTATCGCACAGTAAAATCAAACATCATGCCGCTCTCAAGATGCTCGGAGATGTGGCAGTGAGCCATCCATTCACCTGGATTTGAGGGATCAAGGATGATATCAACCGTTTCGCCAGATCTTACCAAGGTCGTATCTTTCCATACGAGATTAGTCTGCTGAACTCCATTGCGTGCGACGACCAAAAATCGCTGACCGTGGAAATGAATCGGGTGCTGCATCGGGTGCATCGACTTTGGATCGTTGAAGATTCTTATCTTGACTGGCTCACCCCTCTTGAATGCCCAATCAATATCCATATTTGCCTTGCCCGTATCTTGATCAACGATTTTCCATTTGACCATCGCGGAATCCATCATGTGATTCATCATTTGACCAGCATCATCCCACTCAATACCGTCGGGGCTTCCTCCCATCATGCCACCGCCCATCATTTGCCCATTTGGCATCATATGACTACCTTGCGCACCCATCATGCCGCCAGCCATATCAAGCGTTAGCGCGATACGCTTTTCGGGCTCTTTATTAAACAATGATCGGAGCCGATCGATACTATCTATGGTCGCCTGACTTTTTTGCAAAAGGGTAAAAGCTTGCCCATGTGACACTTCTACTCGATCTTCGGCTACTGACAAAGTACCAAGGGGATATATTTTTTTGGGTGTTTGGTGCTGTATCTCGTATATTCCTGCAAGCGGAATTAATACATCAATGATAGCTCGCTCTGACGGCATAAGCATGACACTATCAACCAACGATGCTTGCTCGTACGCACCGCTATCGGCGCCAATAAGTTTAAGCTTTAAGCCCTTGATGGCGACATTGAAAGGGCGCGCGTTGGCAGCATTGACGATATACAAACGCAGTACCTCACCTGCCTTGGCTTCGATATTTGGCATCTCTTCACCATTGACAAGCATTATATTGCCATAGTGACCCATGAGAGAATGGCTCGGCGTATCTTTATCAAGCTCAATGACGCCGTTTTCAATGGGTAAGTCGGAAAGAAAAAGTGGCATCTCGCGGTTTACAGGGGGAAAGTAGTTTGAATCGGCAGGACTGACGATAAATGCACCATACAGCCCGAGCCCCTGACCATAGACTTCTTTTGCATGCGGATGATACCAATACACGCCTGCATCAGGGAACTTGAGTTTGTACGAGAACGATTCTCCTGGATTCATCTCTTTTTGCTGCAATTGCGATCCGTCAAAAGCATTGTCCATGCGTACACCGTGCGAATGCAATAATGCGGGTAAGTCAGTATTATTTTTAAAATTGATAGTCACCTCCGCCCCCTGTGGTACGCGAATGGTGGGTCCTGGGATGGAGCCATTATATGCGAGCATTTTCTGATCCTGCCCACCGATATTCTTTTTGACATAACTTGCAGTCAGGTCATACGTGTCGCCATCTTTGAGCTCGATAGTCGTGGCGGGTTTTGCTAGCGATAAATCTGAGATATTCGTAGAGGGTACATTGCGCGCACTTTGATTGAATAAGGCGCTATACAGCACAAATACTCCGACGACGACAGCTAACGCAATGCCAAGGATTTTATTCATATACTATAAAGTTTAGCTTAAAAGCTCTGATTCAACTCGTCTTAATAATACCGCGTTTGTAGCAACTATGATGGATGAGGCCGACATAAGCAACGCGGAAATCTCGGGGCGCAGTGACCAACCGAGCGATGTATAAAACACTCCAGCAGCCACCGGAATCGCTAGTATATTATAAATTGCTGCCCAAAAAAGATTTTGCTTCATCTTGCGTACCGTTGCCTTGCTCAGACGAATGGCAGCGACTATATCATATGGATCGGATTTCATGAGGACAATATTACCCGTCTCTATAGCAACGTCCGTACCAGCGCCAATCGCAATACCAATATCTGACTGCGCGAGCGCTGGAGCGTCGTTGACGCCGTCGCCTACCATGGCGACAAATCTTCCTTCACTTTGAAGTTTTTTTATAAAACTCGCCTTATCTTCTGGCAACACTTCGGCAAATACACGATCAATGCCGAGCTCCGCCCCTACTGCTTCTGCTATTTTTTTGTTGTCTCCGGTAATCATGGCGGTTTGAATGCCGAGTTTTTTTAATTCGGTTATGGTCTTTTTTGATGATGCGCGAATAGAATCAGAAATACCAATGATACCCGCGACCACACCATCAACAGCTACGATACTCAATGTCTTCCCCTTTGCTAAGAGGCTCTCGATCTCACCTCTCATACTCTCAAACGCGACACCTTTGTCGCGCAGTAAACGCTCAGTGCCGATAAGAACTTTTTTGCCATCTACGACTGCCTCGAGGCCTAAACCGGAAAGTGACTGGAAATTTTCCACCACAGATACATCGATGCTGTGTTTTTTTGCCTCGGCAATAATGGCCATTGAGAGCGGATGGCTTGATTTTGCCTCAACGCTTGCGGCAAACCGAAGAACATCTTTGTCAGAAAACCCACTGGCCGCGATAACGTCTGTCACCTTTGGCTTGCCTTCGGTAAGCGTACCTGTTTTATCGAGCACGATGGCGTCTATCTTTGATGCGCCTTCGAGCGTTGTAGCATCTTTGATAAGAATATTGTGTTTTGCGCCAAGCCCCGTACCCACCGTGACTGCTGTTGGCGTAGCAAGGCCAAGGGCGTCTGGACAAGCAATCACAATAGCCGAGATAGCAAATGTAAGCGCCACAACGAACGGCGCGCCAGCAAAGACATACCAGCCAAAAAATGCGGCGATGCCAGACCCAATCGCGAGCACTACAAGCCATGAGGCGGCTTTATCAGCGATACGCTGCCCGGGCGCTTTGGAATTTTGTGCTGTTTCTACCATCTTGATGATAGAAGCAAGTACCGTATCTGCGCCAACTTTTGTCGCGCGAAATTGTACCGAACCGGCTTGGTTGATAGAACCACCAATCACCGCGTCTCCTATTTTTTTTGAAACTGGTAGTGATTCTCCTGTGACAAGTGATTCGTCGATCGCCGTCTCGCCCTCTATAACAATGCCATCAACCGGAGCCTTATCCCCCGGCTTTAACACCACCGTATCGTCCCGTAGCACCTCTGCGCTCGGTATCAAAACTTCTTTACCGTCACGCAAGACTCGGGCTTGCGGCGGCACCAGATCAAAAAGCGCGCGTAGTGAATCTGAAGTACCACGGCGTGATTTCATCTCCATCCAATGCCCAAAAAGAACGAAGGTGATAAGCATCGCCGCCGCCTCGTAAAACACTTCACCTCCCCCGATCAAAGAAAGCGCGATGCTACCGAGATACGCCGCCAACACACCGGTAGCGATCAAGACTGACATATTGAGTTTTTTCGCTCGGAGCGAGTAGTAGGTGCCTGTAATAAAAATAGATCCCGCCCAAAACACGACTGGAGTCGTCAACAAAAAAAGAAGCAGGGTCTTTGGTATCGGTGACCACAGGGAAATATGAAAAAGCATCTCTCCCATGGGCGAGTAAAAAACAATAGGAATAGTAAGCGCGAGCGCGACAAAAAAACGCCGACGCATATCTACCTCCATTTGTTTTGCCATTTGTGGGTTGGTCATCGCGGCCTCATGATCCGCATGAGACATCGCGGACATATCATGGCCGGCGTGTTGATGCTTGTGACGATCCTGATCCATCGATTAGATAATCTCTCCACGCTTTTCAAGCATCATATGATGAATCGTTGCGAGTTGAACCCAAACAGCGATTAGAACAAGAATGCCAGCGCAGAGCAATGCATCGATTTTTGTAATCCCAAATACCTGATCGTCGCCACCGCCAAGGAGCGCGCCTGCAAATGCGATGACCCCAGCAAAACCTACAACGACGCTTACAACATGCATCAATTTTGATAGCTTCATATTTTTTATACTTTTATTTAGCGAATAATCCAACCCCTTTATTATAACCCTTAAATGACTCAGAACCCATCGAGTCATCAGCGCTCATACCAGTGGGGCGGCCTAAAATTTGCTATTATATTTAAATGAAATGTATTGTTTTTTCCTTTAGTATTTTAGTTCATGCTTTTTTGACGGCCCTTCTCAATTCTTTGTGATTTGGCAATGTTTTCGCGACTAACGCCCAAAAATTTTTTGAGTGATTGAGCTCTCCGAGATGACAGAGCTCATGCACGATAATATAATCAGCCAACTCTGCGGGCAATAGTACAATGCGATAGTTAAAATTGAGATTACCTTTTGCCGAACAGCTCCCCCACTTTGTTTTTTGATTGCGAATAACTATTTTATTGTACGCAAAACCATACGATTGGTTGAAGTGTTGCAATCTCCGTGTAGCAAGCGCTTTTGCCTCCAAAGATAAGCGGATTTTTTCTACCCTAGAGTGTTGTATCGGTTGCGTGACGGGAGGTAATGTACCTACATAACGCAACCGTTCTGTAACCCATGCAATATTGCTCTCGAGAAACGTAAGAAAGTGACGAGTAGCGAGCCGCGCCGGTTGGGTAGCTCTCACCGATCCATCTCGGTGTACTGAGATACGCATGCGCTTTGCGCGCGCGCTTTTATAAATCTTTACGGTGATGGCATCACCCATCACGAATGAGATGATCAGAAATTTACATTGATAAGATAAACGCAGCCAGCATCAAGCCCACCAATTGATAGGTAATCATCACGAAGATTTGTTTTGCCCAAAACTGCTTTTTGGTATTTGCCCACACAACTCCAGCTATCTGTGTAGGCGCTATAAAACCGAACCATATCCATCCGGCAACGCCATACGCATGAAAGCCTACATTGGCCATTTGTAAGTAGTGAACAAACATGGCCAATACAAAAGTGAAAATGACTGTCAATAAAAACTGAAGACCATAAAACGGTGCCATCTCTTTTTGCATCTTCTGTAACTCTTCTTTTGATAGGCGATCAGCCCCCATGATTTGCATCCACCATTTGCCGAACATCAAAGGTGAATACCATACCGCACCCAACACGAACTGCGCCAGTGCAGCCCCCAATATCAATGTGTAGTTTATTTCCATATAAATACTATAGCAATATTTTAATCTGTATATCTAGGATTCCACTACAGGATGCCGTTTTCCGGCTGCAAGCATAACGCAAACTTTTGCGATACGAACGCCTCGCGCCTCCGATTCTTTAGCTAAGTCTATCCAACGGACAAAATCTCTACGCGCGTCTGGTGTGAGACCCTCCCAAATAACCTTTGCTTTTGGCGTACTGACAAGTACGCGACGAAGATCAATTGGTATTTTCCCCATCAAACCTCGCTGACGCGTTTTCGCATAAGGCGGCGTACAAAAAAGAATCCGACAACGAGTACCACCGCGATACCACCATAGGTCATAACAGCACCCCAAGAGCCGCCGCGAGAGCTTTTGTAGTCGCCAACGAGATCTCCCGTATATGCTACCTCGGTCGGATTTACAGCGTCGGGGTCAATGAACGCAAATGGAGTAATCTTGGGCGGCTCTGAAAAATCGCCCGCTTCAAGACCGTGCTTTTGCAAAAGAGCATCCCACTCGTAGGGTGCCTCGGCGATACCTGAGGCACTCGCCACTGCTGCGGTACCCGTGGTGATTACCTTTTTCTTTTGTGGGCTATCTTTGAGCCATACATCGATCGCGCCTTCCTGTACCGCGTACTGTGCTTTGCCATCTTCTGAGGTGATCATAAATGTCGTCCCCTTTCTGCCGGTGATAGAATGCGCACCTCCTTCCTCAATTTCCAGCATGTCATTGGTCACCAAGCGCTTGAGTGCGCTCCATATAAAAAGCGTACCGCGCTCGAGAAGCGTACGCTCTTGCTGGGGTGATGGCATGCGCAAGGTGGAGCGCTCAAGAAGATAAAAGTTGGAACTGCCAAAGCGGAGCTGGGCGCGCCCCTTGATGGTTGTATACAATACATCGCCCTCAAAAATCTGTAGCCCGCCCCCTGATATGGGGCCCGTCCACTTGCCGCGCCCTGGTGAGTAGAGAAAAAATTCGCCTTCGCCGAGTACCACATACCCCACGATCTGGGTACCGCCGACTGTTTCAACTTTTGGAAGATTATATATTTCCTCGATTGATCGAACATCTTTTGGGTTTTTACACACGCCTTCACTCCGTACTTCATTTGCCTCGCAATACCCACACTCTGCATTTAATACAGAATAAATACCGCCGCTAGCCATGCAGCTCCTGCCAAACATTTCTTTTTGGCCCTTTACATATTCATCAAATGCCGCGTAAAGCTTGTCACTGGCAGCGTTTCGCTCCATGCCGATGTCTTTACACATCTGATTGTGCCGCGCGCACTTACAAATACGATAATCGATTTTTGCCCCACAAAAATCGTTATGCACTTCGGGATACTTAAAATAATCAGTTTTCGCGTACGCGGACGGTATGACAAATGGAAAGAGTAACGCGCAGGCAAATAAAACACGCTTGATTTGCATGTCCTTATACTACTATTCCTCCCCCTCCCCATCAAACATCAATGGAGCTAGCTAACCAAAGACGGGTTTGACCGAGTGAGCTCATGTAACTTTTCTACAAACCATATAGTTATAAATAACAATAAATATATATTGAAAAACGATATATACTAATATAAAATAAAGCTATGAAAAAAAGCTCAACAATATTTCTCCAAATAATTATTGTACTCATCGGCATTGGTGCGCTCGCTCTCTTGCTCTGGGAGCCTCACCTCGAAGGTGTGAATGCTAACGCAACTTCCCTCTCTGAAATATATTTTGATGATCCCTTTTTAATACTTGTCTATATGGGGTCTATTCCCTTCTTCGTAGCATTATATCAGGCGTTTGCGTTGCTCGGACTCATCGGACACGACAAGACATTCTCGACAGAAGCGGTAAAATGTTTGCGAACCATAAAATATTGCGCGCTGGGCATCATTGGTTTTGTCGCCATAGAAGAAATGATCATCATACTCAACCACGGTAATGATGATATCGCGGGCGGTGTCGCCATGGGTGTTATGATTACATTTGGCTCGATCATCATTGCCACAGCCGCAGCCGTATTTGAAAAACTTTTACAAAACGCTGTAGATATAAAGTCTGAAAATGACTTAACCGTTTAACCCTATGGCAATCATCATTAACATTGATGTGATGTTGGCAAAGCGCAAGATGAGCGTCACCGAGCTTGCAGACAAAGTGGGCATCACGATGGCCAATATCTCTGTATTGAAAAATGGCAAAGCAAAAGCGATTCGTCTCTCAACCTTGGATGCGATTTGCAAGGCTCTGAGTTGTCAGCCGGGCGATATTTTGGAGTATCAATAAAGAGACGCCTTACATTTGGCGGACTTCCATTATCTCAATCGTGGCGCCAGGAATGGTGAAGTGCGGATGATTCTTGAAAAGCTCAGCTACTGCCTCTGCAGACTCACCCTGCACATACGAAGAAAGCATCATATCGTTTTTTACATCTTCGATGCCCGATGCACTCACGCGCTTTGTCTTGCCCAAGGCAATAGTGTTGAGCACGGTATCTTTGTGTGCCGCCATCCACGCATCCCAATCTGCTTTCATCTTTGCCTCCTCATCCTTGCGCTCTGCCTCTGGCCTCTTCATCCACTCCGCCATAGTTGCTGCAGGCGCCATAAATATAACAGTGAAATTTTTCATATACAGAGCGTAGCACGCCGGACTATAAATCTATAGTTGACTAACCTTTTCGGTCTCGTAAACTTCTCCATCAAGCCCTACGCGGCCTTTCTGATGACTTTTATCCTATAATTTTGAATCTAACAATTTTTGCTGGAGTATCGTCACTGATATTTGGATAATATTTTTTAAGTGTTTGATACATATCATCGTAATCTTTAAACGGCTCGTGGCCTACGAGGTCATCGGCATTTACTTTGGAAAGCGGTTTTTCTATAACCTCGGTTATGTCTACGCGAGCAAATGTCTCACCAGTATCAGAATTGGTAAGCTCTAGCTCGTCGCCCTTTGTTAAATTTTTGTCATCAAAAAGCCGAAGAGAAGAAGTCTTGGTTCCCTCCAAAATCATCTTTGCCTTAAAATCTCGAAACTTAAGAGTTTTCATACTCAAACTAGCTATTCAATTTTGTCTGATTTTTGTAAATTATGCTTCATGCAAAGCAAACGTACATTTTTTGTGGATAGACTCGTCCCTCCTTTTGAAAACGGCAAATCATGGTCAAAATGCAAGTTTTTGGTATCGCCACACATAACACACCTACCTTGATCTCGCTTCCAAACCTCCCTTTTTACTTCAGAAGGTATTAGTCTTGTATGCTCAATAATTGCACTTGTTATATTAGCCACTCCACTTCGATCAGAAAGCCGTAAAAGATAACGAAATACATTCCTTCTACCATCATGGATTACCTTACAATCAATTAAGTCGAAAAAGCCTTTTAAAGACCAGACGCCAGGGAATACTTTCTCATACACCTTAACAAGTTCGGGGAGAGATTCGCCCTCTTTAAATTCTTTGACAGCTTTTATAAAATAACCATTTTGAGCAAGCTTTCCGCTGGGCAATTTCTCACGTTGGTCTTCTACTTTCGGATTATGACTCTGATCATGCGATTTTTTAGAGACATCGTGCCCCTCATACTCAATCGTTATCCCATCTTCATGAATCTTATCTTTATACGGCGCGCTAGATCTTTGAGACATTAAAATAACAGAATACTTCGGGTTCATTCTGAAATTCATACCGCGTTGGAGTGTCTGAACATTTTCAGCGTCACACATCCCACGATAGCTTAATATATCGTCCTGAATTTTATTCAGATTATCCATTTTTTTATTTCTTGGCTGACTGACTCGGTTGTGAACCCTACACCTTGAGACCTTGTAAGGGTTCTTTGAGTACTTTCAGTGTAGCAAATTGAGGCATCTCAGTCTGGTCTCAATAGACACGATGGACACTATAAAAAGGGGCCGGAAAGTGTCTATTCTCTACCTATCTCATCTAGCACCTGTGCGCGCCTCTCGGCGTTCGGCATATCCAAGACAAGCGTCTCTGTACCACCATTCAAGAGCCTGCGGAAATACAGCGAAACTGAGAAGACATTCAGCGTCTCGAACGGTGCTCGGACAAACGTATCGGGCAACCCCAAGTCATGTGTAGGTACTTGGAAAAATGGCTCCGGATTGGCGTCTGTGGAATTGGACATCGGCATCCAGTAAATCACTAATGGTTGCACCTTAGACTCGGCGTATTGTTCTGGAAGTCTCATGGCAGTGAAAACCTTCGTGACACTATTTGGATGTACAGCAGACTGAAATGTTTTCAGTTGACCCTTCCAATAGTGAGCGACAGCTTTCTTGACTTCCTCCTCACTGCAGTCGATTGGGAGCCTGTGCCCGCCGATAGCCGATGCCGCCCAGTTCTTTATTTCGCATTGGTACAAAATCTTTTCGCCCGTCTGCTTGTTGCGTGTTTGTATCCATCTGTCCAAACGCTTTCCACTTCTTGTACCGGGTGTCGGGGAGTCTGCACTTACGGTCGCTTCTCGCACCCCGTCTCTGCCAATGTAGTGCGCAAATGCGGCGGCGTTCAAGTCTTCGCCGATGACACCCGTGATTGCTGACGAATGTCTGTTGTCTCCCTTCTTCGGGTCATCGAGAAACGTTAAGAGATTTCGTAGATTTAGATTCATAAAGTGTTGGCTGGGGGACATGGATTCGAACCATGATACTCGCCTCCAAAGGGCGATGTCCTGCCGTTAGACGATCCCCCAGTATTACTTGGGAACGCGCTTTTTTGGCGCGTATGTATCATATCCAAAAAAGGCCTCGCTGGCAACGAGAAGCTATTTGAGAAATGCCGGTTTCTCGAGTGTTTTTTGTGGCTCCTGTTCGGAGAGTGACAAGAGTGCGAGCTCGAGCGGTAGATCGGGAAAAGTACCACGAAATCCGATGTTGTGGGCTTCGAGCAGTTTTACCAAGAGCTGCTCGATATCTTTTTTGGGAAGCGTATGGTGCGAGGTGAAAAATGCCGCGTGGGTTTCTGATAATTCTTTTTGTAGGCGTTCAAGATCTTTGGGATTATATGCCGATACAAAAAGCTCACGCGCTTCGTGTACCAACATGCGCGAGAGAAGCTTGGGCTCAATACCGTCTTTGCGTATGCCGCCGAGCGCATCGAGTACTCGTACCGGTTCACGCTTGAGTGCGGCATCGAGCAATTCGTGGATCTGCCCAATCTTTGGCAGACCAAACAGATTGGTAAGCGCATCTTTGTCAGCGCCCTCAATATACGCATCCATCACCTGCCCCAGCATAGTCTCTGCATCACGCATAGAACCATCTGCTAAAAATGCCAGCATCACAGTACCCTCGCTATCAATCTTATATTTCTCACTCTTTGCGACACGCATAAGCTCTTCGCGTATCACGCTCTCGCTGATGCGACGAAATTCAAAACTTTGCGAGCGTGACAAAATAGTATCAGGCACGCGATCGAGCTCGGTCGTGGCCATGATAAACATAGCGTGCGCGGGCGGTTCTTCAAGAGTTTTGAGAAGTGCGTTAAACGCATCTTTGGTGAGCATATGTACCTCGTCGATGATATATACTTTGCGCTTTGCGCGCATGGGCGTAAAACGCACCGCCTCTTTGAGCTCACGGATATCATCAATACCGCGATTTGATGCCGCGTCGATTTCAACTAAGTCAAAGGCTTTGCCCGAAGAAAAATCTTTACATATATCGCATGTATTGCACGGCTCACTGTCCTTACCGCGCTTCTCACAATTGAAAGCTTTGGCGAGCAAGCGCGCGAGTGTAGTCTTGCCCGTACCGCGCGTGCCAGAAAAAATATATGCGTGGGAAACACGCTCAAGGCGCAAAGCGTTTTTGAGTACATTTACAATATGATCTTGACCTACGACATCGGAAAATCGCTGGGGACGATACTTGCGATACAAAACAACATGATCGGGCTTTTGCATACCAGCATCGTATCAGGAAATAGTGGCCTCGACCACTTGCCTACTTGCAGGCGATAGTGCAAATAAAGCAACCGGCGGCACTATTTTTGCCCTTGCATTGAATATCGACATCGGTGATATCGCCATCAACGCGTTTTGCATTGGCAATCTCGCATGACAGAGTTGAAGACGATCTTTTTGCTGTATCAAGTATGCTCTGGCATACATCTTCAGGATACCGCGCGCCTTTGTTTGTATCATTTTGTACGATAACCTCGGTAAATGATTTTGGTTGCAAACTATACCAATACCACCCGCCATATCCAATGGCGATGAGCGCTAAAACCCAAACGACAAGCTTACCCATTTATTCTTTGAAGACAATAAATTTGTATCCGAGGAAGTTCCAGAAAAGTGAGACGGCGGTTGCGGCTATCTTCGAGATCGTCAAGATTCTGTCTGCTGAGAGCGCATCGAGCGCACCGACACCGTGGATAATCGCTACCGAAACAACAGTATTGAGACCAAGCCCGACAAGAGTAACGACTACAAAAGCGATAAACTCTTTACTGGATGGTGGCGCTTTCTCAGCAAAAGTCCACATACGCTGCCAAAAATAACTATTGATGATAGCAATAGCTGACGCGACAACAAGAATCGGCAACATCTCCGCGCTCTTGGGATCAATCTCGTACGCACGGCGCAGAGTCGTGGCGATACCAATATCAACACATACATTCATCAGGCCCACGATGCCAAAGCGCCCCAGCTGCTTGAGAAACAAAATATGAGAAAAAAGTTTTGACGCGATGATGTAAGCAACAAATTCGGCAATCGGCAAAATGATAAATAACGACCAGAGCGGCAAAGAAAAACCACCGTACGCAAGCGTCACTTCATTGTTAATCAAAAGTAAACGCCCAAAAAAAGCCGTAACAAGGCCTATGACTGCTGCGTACAGATAATCTTTTTTAAACATGCATGTATCGTTTTTTAATTTCTGCCTCCACCTCGATGCGTGGTCGGCCGTAGGTAATGCGCGATATACCAACCGCGCGTTCGCGTAACGCCGGATCACCCTTTGCTGGTGCGCGCATCTGCATATTGAACGCGCGTGAAGTCTGACCTCCTATGAGCATTTTAACATAGGCATTTCGGTTATCAATGTTTAACAGATCGCGTGCGCCAAACACGGGACTAAACTGCTTTTCTAAGAACTCGCCGTCATCAGATCCTACCCGAAACGCGATCATACTCCCCACATTGCCAAATACGGCCTTTTTGATATCGTCTTCGAGCTGCCCTAAAAACTGATGCGCCACAATGAGCGAGAGTCGGTACTTGCGTGCCTCTGATAAAATCGTGGCGATAGACTTGGTGGTGACATTTTGAAACTCGTCGATATAACAGAAAAAGTCTTTGCGCGCTGATTCGTCAGCGATATCTACGCGCGAGAGCGCGGCAATGAGTATACGCCCTACGATAATAAGACCCAACAATGATGAGTTGAGCTCGCCCAAGCGTCCTTTTGAAAGATTGATAAGCAAAATCTTTTGGGTATCCATCGCCTCACGAAAACTAAAAGCGCTTTTTTCCTGCGCGATAATCGGGCGCATAATATCATTGGATAAAAAGGTATCGAACTTGGAGGTGATGTACGGCACCATGTTGGCCAAGCTTGACTCGCCTCCTGCCTTCTCTGCTATTTTTTGCCAAAAACTATTGACCACCATATTTGAAGATCGCGAAAGTTTATAATCACGAAACTCTTTGTCGACAAGCACACGGCTCACCTCCATGAGCGTGTTGCCTGACTGCGGGTCTTCCATGACGAGCATAGTGGCGTTGCGAAAATACTGCTCAAACATCGGACCACCCGCGGTTTTCATATCATAGAGTTTATTGAAAATATCTAAGAGTTCGTTGACGATGAGAGATTTTTGCTCGGGGAAGCGCGTATCATACTCCAAAAAGTTAAGCCCCATGGGTCGCTCGATATCGCCCGGGTTAAAGTAGATCACATCTTCAGCGCGCTCGGGCGGGATTGATTCAAGAAGTGACTCGATATCAGAACCATGCGGATCAATAAAACAAACACCGCGCCCTGCTAAAATATCTTGACGCGCGAGTTCTTTGAGAAAGGTTGATTTGCCAGTGCCGGTCTGCCCGATGACATACATATGGCGTCTGCGATCATCATCAGCCATATACACAGATCGGGTCTCGCCTCGAAATACACTATCGCCGAGCAACATACCTGAAGCAGGCATGTTGGGAGGTGGCGGCGCCTCGCGCGACTTGAGATACGCTATATTGGGTTGCGAAAAACCCGCGTACGGCAAATGAAAGATGCTCGCGAGCTCGGATGATGAAAGATAGATTTTTTCTGACTCGCCAAAAAGACGAAATGAAAAACGATATAAAAGATCTTCGAGTGGCTTCGCACCCATGCGCCGAAACGCGAGCTGATTGCCCTGCGGATTATTAAACTGTTCAAAGGCCGCCTCAAGTCCCGCCATGATATTGGTAGTCTCGGCGGGAGTGGCAGCTGACGCGATGATGCGAATCACCACATCAAAGGCGGATTGCGAGGCCTTGGTCTCGATCTGTTTTGCGAGATCTTCATCTACGGCTTTTGGTTTTTCCTCTGATTTTTTCTCGTCTTTGGGCTTTGAGCCGGCGCTAGTAACCGCGTCTTGCAGTTCTTTACCAAAACCGCCGAGCGCATCTTTAAATGAAACACCGCTACGCACCTTGCGCGCGACTTCATTGCCTTTTTGATAAAGTGGTATGCGCGCGGGGCGCACGACTACTTGGAGAGCGGCGCCATCACCCTCGGTCTTGAGTTTGGCAAACGCGCCCGTGATAATCTCGAGCGGATCAAAGCCAAGATCGTTGTAGGTGCGAAGCGACAGTAACATATTTTTGGTGGTAACCGCCACTGACCCCGCGCTCACGCCTGACGGATGAAAGATATTATAATCTTTTGATTCTGATACCTTTGCTGATGGGAAAAATGAACTGAGCTGATTTGCAAAAAACTGTGACGCAAAGCGTGGCACTGCCACATAAAAAATGACCTCAGAGCCAATGTGCGGGAGAGCCGCCTCAAAAGTAATCGACGGGCTCCCAAAACGCATATGATGGATACCACTCGTCTTGAGCGACGAGAGCGCGGCGTAGAGCTGCTCCATCGCTATCATAATATCTTTGGGTTCTTTTTTCTTTGCTTCGCCCGCGGCTGGATTTTCATCGTGCGGGATGAGCACCGCATAGAGTACCATACCAAGCGCGCCTGAAACCTCTGCTTCGCGCTGTGGACGCATTACCAAAAAATAAAAAAGCAGAGCCGTGATGAGTACCAGCCCTATTGTTGCCGCAATAATACCGAGGAGAAGCGGATCCATAATACTATGAATTGCCCGAAGCAAATCGCTCTACGAGCGCGTCATGAAATGCGTCGATAAGATAGGGGTTATGCGTCTCGCGCACGCGGGCAATCGCGTCGAGCACGCCCCCTGACATCGCCTGATCAACTAAAAGTGCCACGCTCCGCGACAGTTCGTCTTGGGGTGGAGCTACGGGCGTAGTCTGTGGCACAAGAGTTGACGGCGCGGGCGCGAAGGTAGCATGCTCGCGTAGCACTTCTGTGGCCGCGTCATGCGGACCCATCTCACGCTTTTTCTCGGCAATACGCCCCTCTAAATAGCGGATTTCTTCTTCGGGAGTGGAAAACTTTATCTCTCCTTCCATTTATTGAGTATAGCATACACACGGGGGTGCGTTGTATAATAAAAAGGTGAATTTCAAACAGCGTTGGGCAATCCTCGCGGGCATTCTATTGGTAGGGGCGTTTTTGCGCCTATCGCAACTCTCGCAGTTTCCGCCGGGCCTCTTTCCTGATGAGGCGATGAATGGTAACAATGTGCACGAAGCCCTTGGTACGGGAAACTTTAAGCTTTTCTATCCTGAAAACAACGGGCGCGAGGGACTTTTTATTAATCTCCAAGCAATCTCGGTCAGTATCTTTGGCCACACATTCTTTGCATTGCGGCTTATGAGTGCCCTTTTTGGGATTCTCACGATCGCCGCCGTATATCTTTTTATCCGCGCGTATACGCGTGATACGCGTATCGCACTGATTGGCGGGGCGCTCATGGCTACGAGCTTTTGGCATCTCATGTTTTCGCGTATCGGATTTCGCGCGATTATGGCGCCCTTTTTCCTCACCATAGGGTTAGGGCTTTTATATGAGGTGTGGGCCAAGCGCAATTCAAAACGGCATGATTTGGTGCTCGCCGCATCCGCTCTTGGCGGGCTTTTGTTCGGCCTTGGATTTCATTCGTATATCGCGTATCGCGCCGCGGTACTACTCCTCATACCGCCGTTGTGGCTTTTTATAAAAAGTGCGCGTGAGGAGCGATCACACTGTATCTTGTGCGTACCCGCGCTTTTTTTACTCTTTACCTTTGTAGCGGGCGCGCCGCTCGGCTGGTATTTTTTGGAGCGGCCACAAGACTTCTTTGGCCGCACCTCACAAATATCAGTATTCTCGAGTGAAAATCCGCTCTTTGGATTTATAAAAAATACGGGCATCACCATACAGATGCTGTACTTTGCGGGCGATTTTAACTGGCGACACAATTTTGCAGGCGCTCCATCACTCTGGTGGCCAGTCGCTATCGCGTTTACAGCGGGTATTTGGGAAAGTTGGCGTAAAAAATACTGGGCGCTCTTTTTGTGGTTTTTGGTTATGCTACTCCCAGTCGCTATTTCATCAGAAGGGTTGCCACACGCGCTTCGCGCCATCATCATGATTCCACCTGTGATCATCTTTGCCGCTATTGGCTTTGACGCGCTCTGGCGATGGACAGCACGCACGATACACCCTGACTATGCGCGCCTCGTCGCTATCCTCATACTACTCTTAGGCGGTATCCGTACCTATAATATGTATTTTCGCGAGTGGGCGCCGCGCCCCGAGGTGCGCGCGGCATTTGGTGGAAACCTCTATGATATCGGCGTATTTCTAAAAAACTCGCGCGATGATATCCCCAAATATGTCATTACCGATGAGGTAGATACCATCGATCGCACAGGCCGACCTATGACACTCCAACCAATTCTTTTTGCATCAGAAACCTATCTACCCGAGCCACCCGGCGCACGAAATATTTTTTATTATACGCTGCGTGACATAGAAAAAATTGACTGTACGCGTGACTGTATGATTATACCTATCGGCAACGAAGAGCGCGTACTGGAAGCCGCGCGAGCACGATTCCCCACTCTGCGCGCTACGCGCTATGGATCGGTACTTGTTGCCGAGCCGGCACGCCCTCAATTTGAATAATAAATGAAAACCCAACCTCGTATCATCGCAGGAATATTGCTCGCCCTCGGATTTATCTTAGCGTTTACTTCCTCGTGGAATGAATCAGCTATCTTTGATGAGACGGCACATATCGGCGCGGGATATTCATATGTAACCCAACGCGACATGCGCCTCAACCCTGAACATCCCCCGCTCGTCAAAGACTTGGCGGGCCTCCCCCTCGCTTTTCTCGATCTCAAATTTCCACTGACCACCGACGCATGGGAACAAATGGTCAATGGCCAATGGGACCAAGGTGGCGAGTTTATCTTTTCATTTGGCAATGATGCTGATTTGATACTACGCGCCGCGCGCTTTCCTATCATGGTGTTGGCGCTCCTCGCAGGCATCTTTCTTTTTTGGTGGACCGAACGCCAGTTTGGTAGTATCGCCGCACTCCTTGCGACTTTTTTCTGGACGCTCTCACCTACCGTCATCGCTCACTCACGCTATGTGACTACTGATATTGCAGCAAGCTTTGGATTTCTTGTAGGTATTGCGGCATTTGTATGGTTTGTCAAAACGCCAACGATATGGCGTATCGTCACGCTCGGTATCGTGTTCGGTATCACACAATCACTCAAGTTTTCTCTTTTTCTTTTAATACCGATCTATATCATCCTCGCGGGCGCATGGCTCGTAGTCACGCATCGCGGGCGTGTTAAAGATTTTTTCAAAAATGCGCTTGCGCTCTACTTCAAAATCGGATGTGCGTTTGCCATAGGAGCTGTGGTCGTCTGGACGATTTATCTTTGGCATGTGTGGGATTACCCACAAGAGCGCCAGCTGCGCGACGCACAGGTGTTAGTGAGTGGATTTCGACCACAAGCATTTGCCAAGCTTGATTATTGGCTGATCGAACACCGACCGACACGGCCGCTCGGGCAGTATCTGTTGGGCGTGATGATGGTGACCCAACGAACAGCGGGCGGCAACAGCGCGTACTTTTGGGGCGATGTTTCATCGGCTGGGTGGGCGTCGTACTTCCCTACTGTCTACATTCTCAAAGAAACATTGGCGCTCCATATACTCTCGCTCTTGGCGTTGGTGCTCGCGATTATACGCGTCGTACGCGCGCGATCAAAGTCTTTTGGTGCCATGCGCGCGTGGATACACAAACACTTCGCAGTATTTGCGAGCATCTTTTTTATAGTATTTTATTGGACTTCATCGGTCGTCAACCCGCTCAATATCGGCGTGCGACATGTACTGCCAACTTTTCCTTTTATCTATATGCTCACCGCGCGACAATTAGCACTCTGGATTGTACCGGGTACCGTGATCGCAAAAAATAAACTTTCGCTCATCTATCAGATATTAGTAAAGCCGCTACCAAAAATACTCTTTGTAACACTCATGCTCGTCTGGATGGGCGGAGCAATGATAGGCTCGTGGCCACATTATTTGTCATACTACAATGAACTCGCGGGCGGCACGCAAAACGGTTGGTATTATGCTACTGATTCAAACTATGATTGGGGCCAAGACCTCAAACGGCTACGCGATTTCGCGCGACAACATCCCGATGAAAAAATTCATCTCCACTATTTTGGTGGCTCGGCGGCGGGTGATGCCGCGCAACGCTACTGGCTCGACAATCAATTTGCGCCGTGGTATTCAAGCTTTGGCGCGCCGCCATCGGGATCCGTTTTTGCTATCTCAATCAACGAACTCGCTGGCAAATGGGCGCGCCCAACTGATGGTTTTGATCCGGGTCCGGCGCGAGACGCTTACCCATGGCTTCGTGACCTTAAACCCTTCGATCGTGCCGGCACCTCAATCTTCCTCTACCGAATGCCGTAGAGCGCTATTCGCGATACTTATAAAAAATCTTGTTGCCGAAGCGAAGATCGATATATTCGAGGCGCCCGATGCCGCCTTTGATCTCGCCTGCGAGTGCTGTCTCCAAATTTTTCCATATATATTCGGGGTCGGCTTTTCCAAGCACCAAAAGCTCCCACCCGGCGCGTGTCTTAACTCTGATCGTCTCATCGGTACGCGCTATAGTGAACTCAACACTTTGAATGCGTGTATCGGAAGGCGCTTTTTCATTGAAAAAAGTGATAAGCCGCATCATCTCACCTGATAGCTGCTGCTCTCGGAGGGTTACCGTCCGCTCACGCTCATCGGTGATCTTGGGCACGATAGCACCTGAAAACCCTGCAGGCGCGGGTTCAAATGCAACGCCCGCTCGGTCAATCCAAAAACATCCCTCCTCGTTCGTACGGCACAACACACCCCAACCAGCGTACTCTTTGACACTCACTTTGAGCGCGTGAGGAAAATTAGTCGTAACATTGGCGTGTTCAATCGTAGGAAACGCAGACGCGAGACCCGATGCCAAATCTCCGCGCGATAACATCCAATACGAGCGGACGGGCAAAATGCCCCATTTTTTTTGCGTGAGCCATTCAGCAAGATAGAGATCTACATCTTCGCGCGATGCGCGCACAACTCCTTCGAGAGAAATATCAACGATATGGAAACGGCTCGAGGCTAAATACGCACCCGTACCCACCAGACACACGGCGCTTGTAATCACGGTGATAGTAAGACGACGCGTGCGCGCCCGCTGCCGCCTTTTTTTCTGCGATTCAATATAGTTTTTTTTGATGGTGGCCATCAGCGCCTGATGACATCGGTACCAATATACGGTTGGAGTACTTCGGGTATGCGGATCGATCCGTCAGCTTGTTGGTTTTGTTCGAGCAAGCTAATAAGAATGCGCGGTGTAGCTACCGCTGTATTGTTGAGTGAGTGCGCAAAACGAGTAGTACCGTCAGCGTCACGGTATTTGAGATTGAGACGGCGTGTTTGAAAATCATGGAAGTACGATGCTGAATGTGTCTCGCCAAATCTTTCCTGTGATGGTATCCATGTCTCGATGTCATATTTTTTCACTTGTCCCAAACCAGTATCGGCACCGCAATTGAGCACTACCCGATAATGGAGTCCGAGCTTTTGCAAAAGGTCTTCAGAGTTTGCGAGCACCTCTTCGTGGAGGCGCACTGATTCCATGTGGTCAGCCTTGCACACAATCACCTGTTCTACTTTACGAAACTCGTGCACACGATAAAGTCCCTTGGTATCCTTGCCATGACTTCCTGCCTCCCTACGAAAACAAGGTGAGAGCGCTACAAATTTTTTAGGCAACTCATCTTCGGTAAGAATTTCATTTTGTAGCATGCCCATGACAGAGACCTCGGCCGTGCCCACCAGATAGGTACCGTCTTGTGTTTGATATACATCTTCTTTGCCTTGCGGAAAATAACCAGTGCCGATAAAATTTTCTTCGCGCACAAGTGACGGCGCGTTGATCGGCACATATCCTTTGCCGGAGAGTTCGCGCATCGCAAACTGCCAGAGCGCGATTTCGAGTAGTACCGCTTCACGCTTGAGAAAGTACCCACGGAAACCCGCTACCTTGATACCGTTGTCAAAATCAGCGAGATCCAAATCACGCAAAATAGTAATATGATCTTTTGGCACAAAAGAAAACTCTGGCACCTGACCCCATCGCTTGATCTCACGATTATCAGCATCAGAGGCACCATCCGGTACCGATGGATCGGGAATATTGGGCGCCTGATACATCAAAAATTCAAATTCAGCGGTAGCATCAGTAAAAAACTTTTCTTTGTCGCCTAACTCTTTTTTGAGCTCACGCATTGCCTCAATGAGACGCTTTTTTGCCTCCGCGTCTTGCATGCGACCGATCTCCTCGGATGTCGCATTGAGCTGGGTGCGCAACGCATCTACCTCGACTTGGCGTTCGCGCCTGACTCGATCAGCTTCAAGGAGCTTTTCGACATCAAACGGAATATGCTTTTTGCGAGCAGCATCTCGCAAAAGACTTGGATTTTCACGGATGAACTTGATATCGAGCATTTCTTTATTATACTCAAAAACCCTCTGCTTGCCAGAGGGTTTTTGGAGGAACCGCTATATAATACTATTCAACCGCGATGCCACCGAATCGGCCCGATACCACATGATCATGATACTTCCATGCGCCCTTTTCGGTGAACACAAATGACCATGACTCGCCATCGGCAAGATCACGACATGCGTCAAAAAGTTTTGGTTCATCGACAGTGTTACATTTTTTGATATCAGACCCTGGATACACCGTATGGGTCGGGTGCATGGCTGACGCAGGCCAGCTTGCCGCACCACTCTCGTTTTGAAAGCGAACAGCTTCACCTGCCTCGATAACTATATCCTTTGGCATAAAACCGTCTTTAGTAATTTTGATGACAGTCTCTTTGACCATTACTTTTTCCGTCTCTTCTTCCACTTCTTTCTTTGCTTCCATAGCTACTTTGTCATCGGTCTTTGACTGTTCGGGAGCGTTACCAGTCAATACGACAAAACCACCAATACCAATAAGTACTACAATGACAATTCCTATAAGAAATTTATTCATAGTTTTTAGATTCCTAGTCTTTTTAGTTTTAGATGAAACCTACTAAAAGTCAATGGACTAGAGTCCCGTGGTACCGAACCCGCCCCTGTCGGGCGCACCGAGATCATCAACTTCTTCGAATTCTATAGCATCAGCTTTGAGCACGATACCCTGTGCGATACGTTCACCACGCTCGATGGTCACCGGCAAATCCGTATAGTTATAGACAAAAGCTTTATACTCGTCGTTGTTGCCACAAAAATCCCGATCAACAATACCAACGCTGTTTGCAAAAAAAATACCGCGCTTGGGAGTCGAAGACCGCGGCGCGAGCAGAACCATATGACCCTCGGGTATTTGGATGGCTACATTAAGTGGCACAAATCCGAGTGAGTGTGATTCAATGGTCACCGTCTCGCGTGAGGCAAGATCAAACGCAACCGCCCCGCCCGTGTGGTATACGGGAAGCGGTAAACTTTTATCAATACGGCGAATACGGATTTTCATTTTTTAATTTATCTCTTTTGATGCCTCTGTGCGGGCAATCTCGATCGCACCATAAAGTCCGCTTGTAGATTCGAGCGATGCAAGAGTAATCTTGGGAAGAGTTGGTAATACTAAAATAATCTGTCCTAAGCGTTCAGCCAGTACCGTCAGCGACAACCTATCTTTGAGTGCTCCTCCTACCACCACGATATCAGGTGCCCAAAAAAGAATTGTGTTTGCGACGCCGATTGCAAATTTTTCTGAAACCTCTTGCCACACTGCTTTATCAGATATCATCTCAGGTTTTTTACCCAATCGCCGTTCGATACCCGAACCCGATACAAGCGATTCGAGCGTGATATAACTTTGGTCATGATGAGCAATAATTTGATGTCCCGGTTCAAATCCAATACGGTGAGCATCAATCTTGCCGTTTACAATGCGTACACCGCCAACACCAGTACTTACGGTTAGATACGCCACAATGCCATTCCCCTTGCCCGCACCGCGTACAGCCTCACCGAGACCCGCAAGCGCGGCATCATTTTCAACAAGTACTCTCACGCCGAGTGCCGCAGAAAGGTCAGCGACAAACGGTTTGTCTACCCAACCTTCAAGATGCGGCGCGCGTACCAAAGCGCCTTGAACTTGATCGATCACGCCAGGAAGTCCGCCTGCTGCAATTTTGAACTGACCTGATGCGGCATATTTTTTTGCGGTATCAGCCAACAGGGCAATACCGTCTTCGTAGCGCAAAGGTGTTTGGGTGATGACAGGACTGCCCTCAAGAGACATGTCGTCGCGCGAAAAGCCAATGCGCGTATGCGTGCCTCCTACATCAAAGACAAAAAACATCTAGAAGAGAACCTGCTTGCCGACAATAATCTTGTAGACATTTTCAATGAAATCGCCGCCAGCATACCCCACAATAAACGCGATGCCAGGAGTCACCATGCCGCCAAGTATAGGAATGCCTGCTTCGCGTATAGCAATAGCAGTGAGTACGCCAACAACACCTGAAAGAAACATGGTTCCCAAAAAATACGGGAGGTTGAACTTTGTGTCTTTAAACTGAAATTGGTATTTAATAAAACCGACAAGCCCACGCACAACCCCGCCGCCGAAGCCTGCAATCAAGATGTATACATAAAAACTCTCCATGATATTTTTAGTGTATCATGAGGGGCAAATGCAGCACATGTGCTGATGTGTGTATTATATAGCGACAGCAAGGCGAGGCCTTGATAATAACATCCCCGAGATCGCATCGCCCCTGCCTGTCGGCAGGGATCATCGCATCAACAAAAAGTGGCACAATATAGAAAAGATTCTAGCCGGCGACCTCGACCCCATCATCAAAGCGTTTGAAAAACAAGCCTAATTATTGCGCCACAACAATACTAAACGACGCGTCGCTAGAATCACATAACGGCTTTCCGGGAACAGTTGGGCTATCTTTGCTATTGTCGCAAAGAGTAATTTTATACTGTCCGGGTAAGATATTAGTCCAATTTGACGGCAGTAAGAAACTGTTTTTCCCGTCACTTCCGTTGACCTTAATTGAATATACATTGCCACTTACGGGACTATACAACATTGCGTCGAGATATTCACCATAGTAATTCTGAGACCAAACTAAATTTATAGAAGAGTTTTGGATGTATTGCTCTCCCCCATTCGGTGAAAGAACTTTGATAGAGGGCAAACTGTTTTGCTGACCAACTTTTACTGTAATTGAAGAACGAACGGTTTGCGCACTATCATCAGTAACAGTAAACGTCGCTGTATATGTTCCAACACTTTGATAGGCATGCTGAAAAGTAGCAGATTGTGCTCGTGTTCTCCCGTCGTATGCTTGGCCGAATCCGCCTAGCATACCGCAACTGTTATCTCCCCAGCAAACATCATATGCGAGGTTGCCCTTTTCGGAATCGCTTGCTTTTATGGTCCACGTACCAGTCTCCCCAACGCCGAGACCGGTCGGACCGCTTATCTCGCCAATAACTGGCGGCTGGTTGCCACCTTGACCGGGACACGCGGCAAACTCACACTTAGGTCCCGTGCGGCTTACATAGGAACCATCAGGGCAGAGTTTTGCTTCTTGTGTGCAGGCGATAGGTGGAGTAACGACCTTAATACCACACCCATACAGCTGATTCAATTTCTTGCGTGTGGCGGGGCCCACATAGCCCGTGCCATGCGCGAGACCCACTGGCGTAAGAATCTCGCTTTTGTATTTTTCTTGAAAACCGACGACTGCGGAAGCCGTGTCTTCTCCGAACGTGTCTCTGAAATTATCGCTGTCCGGATGAATTGGATTTGCCCCAATTATATTTTCTAGATTAAAAATTTTATGGAGCGCTTCCGTGTCACCACCTTGATCACCGATCCTCAAATTTGTGTTAAATGTATGACACCATGCCGCTGGAACAGCAGGTACCGTCTTGCCCGTCAATGCTGACTCGACATTAGCGACTACCGTGGTATCTGCGCCGAATGAGCGGAGTAAACCAAGTATTGCATCAATCTGCTGCTGTGTGAGCCCTGCTGCAGATGCTACGGGGGCGATGGCGAAAAGGCTTATGACAACCCCAAAAATGAGTTTTTTCATATGCATCTAGTGTACCTCCCCCAACGCAACTTTGAAAGCCCCTTGTGGACAAAATATTTCTGTGGCGACAGCAAGGCGAGGCCTTGATAATAACATGATGATTCGGTTGTGGACCTGCGGAGAATCGAACTCCGACACCTCGGATGCAAACCGAGTGCACTGCCACTATGCTACAGGCCCATTTGAAAAACGCCCCCGAGGGAGCGTTTTGATAGTATCATATATTGGCTTATCGGCAAACTATATCCACTACCCACGCAATAAGCTTATTCAAGATCCATCATAGGAGTAGTCTCATCGTCTTCAAAATCATCTTCGAGTCTCCAATCGTCAACGCTACGCGAATCAGTCGGCTCCGCGCGCTCGATAACTGACGCACCAGATCTATCAACCCTCACAAAGACTTTCAGGCGACCTCGGCGTTCGAGCTCTTTACCTTGACCTGCCTCCACAAAGTACCGCTCGATACCATACTCAATGCCAAGACCAGAGACTCCCCTATCCCAAACATTTCTCGGTGTGTCCTTGGGGATACTGGTCACCTTACCCTTGATGGCCGTGCTGTAATCAGTCGGCTGATTTTTTGAAACACCAGTCGCGCGCCAAACATCATCATAACTATTTTTCTCAAGCGTCACATAGACTGTATCTCCTACCGAAAACTTTTCATCTGAAAGATACTGACTTATCGTCGATATTTCATAGCGCAATGCTACATATTCACCGCGAATCAAATCACGCGGGTCAACGGGTACGGTACGCAACACTACCTGAGTACCGGTAGAAAGCGTGTAGAGTCGCTGGGCGAAAAAACCACCGATCACTGCGAGTTGCAAAGCGACAAAGACGATAAAGAGTAAAAGTTTTTTGTTGCTCATAGTGCAGGACTGCTATTCATTTTTGTGATAAGTGATCTGCGAAAGCGTTCAAGGGCTACCGCCAGAACCAAGAGGAGCAAGCCACCCGCGATAAAGGCAAGAGAAGTCGGGATCTCGAGCGCGAAGAAATCAATATAGCGCGAGATAACATGTACCAAGAAAAAGAGAAGGCCGAGATTTACAAAAAGTCTGCGGCGCTCAAAATATCCGAGAATGATCAACATAATATTGAACGCGAGAAGCACCGCATTCCACGGCAACACATAGGGATGAAAGTAAGTGTCACCATATCCAAACCCACCCATGAGCGCCTGCCGAGCAGACTGGCCAGCATCTATAGGGAAAAGAGCGAATACCAAACCAAACACAGCAAAAACCGCGAGCAACCCGCCCTCACGAAGAGTAAGACGACGCTCCTCTGGCGTACCATGCATCATAAAGAATGCCGCAAGCAAAACCCCCGTCAGCACCACCAGCCCCCAAAAAACATAGAGCGCAACGCCAGTAAGAGCAAAGGGTTTATCCCACAAAAAGAGCATAGTATTCCAACTTAAGATATAGGTTGGCACCGCAAACGCCGCACCGCCCAAAAAGCGCGTAGTAAAACTGAAATCTTCTCCGTTTGGCAACGCACGCATAAGACGCCCTGCGAGCATAAGTACGATGCCTAAAAAGAAATAATTGAGCATGACCTGTACGACGACAGCCTCATTGAGATTTTCGATATTCCAATGCCACGCGGCATTGGCAACACCGAACCACCCTAAAAACGCGAGGAGTGCAAATACATATGCGACACGAAAACGGAAATACACGATAACTGGCAAAACGATGACAGCCAGTAAAAGTATGAAAAGATAATTGGGAATCGGCTGCGTATTATTGAAAAAGCCTACATCAAAGAAACTGCGTGAAAGCGACCATATGGCAAATACTACCGTTGAGAGCACCATGAGCCATTCGTCAGCAAGGAGAAGTACGAGTGGCAAAAGTCCCCCGGCCCACATCAAAAAGAGAGTTGCTGGATTGGCATTGGTATGAAAGAGCTGCGCTACCAAAAAGAGGCCTGTGCCATACAGAATGCCGCCGATAAGAATAACTGCTTGTCCAATCTTTGCGTAGTCTTTGATGTACTTGAGCCAATAGCCAACACCGTACGCAAACGCCGTGGACGCAAGGATAATAGCTATCTTCCCTACGACTGGAATCTCCTGCCAGTTTGAAGCAAAAAACAAAAGCGCGCCGAGACCGATAAGTACGGCGCCCAAAATAGCGATAACCGTCACTACGCGGTTGCCTGCACGCGCCTGCAACGCCTCCTCGGCATTGATACCCTCTGCCTGCAAAATGCGGCGAGCCGTGCGGAGCGAGATGACCCCCCGCTCGACCCACGATTCTACTTTTTGAGAAAGTTCATTCATGGAATACACCCACTATACCACGCCGCTCAATTTTACCAAATGATGAACAAGACCAGGAAACTCGAGTCCTGCATGACGCGCCGCGCGTGGGAAGAGCGACTCTGTGGTAAGCCCGGGCAAGGTGTTTACTTCGAGTACATAGAGTTCGGGGGCGCGGCGCGTATACTCAGGCGTTTTGATGATCATATCAGTACGCGAATAGTGACGAAGACCAAGCGCATGATGTGCTACGAGCGCCGTCTCTTGGATCTTTTTCAACATCGCACCGTAAAACTCTGCAGGGCAGATTTCTTGTGTCTTACCATTGTATTTTACCTGATAGTTAAAAAATGGAGCGTCTGCCGGAGGTATGATCTCGATTGGTGCGAGCGCGGCATGCGCCTTTCCACCAAAATTTTCAAGCACGCCGCAAGTAATCTCTCTACCTGGTATAAATTCTTGTACGATCAAATGCGTATCGACAGCAAGCGCCTTTGCAAATGCCTCGGGTAACCCGTCGCGCGTCTGTACTTTTGACACGCCTACCGATGACCCGCGCGATCGCGGCTTTACGATCCATGGTGGCGCACCAAACGCGAGTACCGCGCGTGGATCAAGGCTGTCTTTACTCATCACCATGCTTTTCGGTATACGAAGCCCTGCTTTTGCCAAAATATCATGCGCCATGGCTTTATTCATGGCTATAGCTGACGCAAGCCCGCACGCTCCCGTATACGGTATATGCGCGCGTTCGAGAATATGCTGAACATGACCATCTTCCCCATATTCACCATGCAGTGCATTGAATACGCCATCGACGCGTAGGAGCGCTTCGATGGGACTGAGCCATTGGCGCTGACCCCCAAAGAGCCACTCGCCCGTGCGCGTGATAAAAATAGGCACTGCTTCATACGCACCTTCGAGCGCGCGAATCACATTGAGCCCCGAGAGTACCGAGACATCATGCTCGACAGACGGCCCACCTAACAGCACACCAATGCGTTTCATTAGAGTGCGGGGCCTATATCGTAGAGCGTATTTGCAGGATTGGCGTCTCGTTTGAGAATGGGATTTTTCTTGTCTTCAATATCTGCAGACAAAAGATATCCTTTGGCGCTTCGCGTATAACGGTATTGTTTTTTGGTGAGCGGATCGGCAGGTAATGTCGCCATATATTCGGAAACAAGTTCGGAAAGTTTTACCGGATACGATCCTTCGCGTTTTTTATAAAGTTCAAGCGCGGTACGCATGCGTGAGAGATCAGAGAGACGACGCGCGTCTCTGGCATCAGCATTGTCGCTGGCGAAACCTTGGCGCGCATAGGCAAAAAGATTCTCGAGCAATTTCCGTACATCATAATGATCAGCGGGCGCCGCGATACTAATTGGCTTATCAATATCTGAAAGTTCAGTCGTGAGATTAAACTCAATGACCCCCTCTTTACCAACTTCTTCGGGCAAGGAGCTTGTGGCACTAACCACAAACCGGACAAGCTTGCCCGAATTTTTATCAACCCATGCGTTCACTTCGACATTGCCGATTTGAGAGAAAAGCTCTTCGGTACTCTTTTGATTTTCCTCATTCTCCTGACCGGTAAGGCCACCTGTCATACGCATCGCCTGCATGACAAAACGCTTGAAGGAATCTTCATCGAATGACCCCTTGATGCGATATCGATCAGTACCATTTTCCTGTTCGCGCACAATTTCGTCACTCCAGACAACAAGCCGCGTCTCTTCCCATAGTTTTTCGATATCTTTGGTTTGTTTCTCGGTTATCAAGTCTTGCCGTTCATTGAAATCAAGGTGATATCCGACAAACGACGGCTCAAGCTCGGAGAGTTCTTTGACATAATTATTAAAATCAGTTTCAAAGGTATCAAAATTGATCGAGACCCATCTACCGGTGATATCGGCAGAGGTAAATCGCGGGATAGATGGATCAACCGTAGCAGAATCAAAATAAGGTAATTTGGTTATCTGAAAATAATAGGTATCGTCGACGAGTTTTGATTCAAACTCTGTATTGGAGCTTGGAAAACCGGGCGTGATAAAATCTTTGGTACCGAGGGTAAAGGTTGTCTCACTTTTTGGTTTTTCTAAATCATGCATATCAACCGCCCCCTTGGCACGCATAGTAAAAGAGTAGTTCATATCAATATCAGAGACAGTATCCCCTGCTGTCATAGCGCCCAACGCAAAGCCCGCGAGCGGAGGTATGAAAGGGCGCACCGCTCTGCCAAGCGTCGCCTCGGATTCTCGTATTTTCATTTTCAATTCAGCATCATAGGTATATGATTTCATGCCCTGCGCCTCAAGAAGGGCACTCTTAACGATCGCTTGGGGTTTTAAGGCGGTCTGATAGTACCAAAAACCCGCGGCCGCACCTGATGCGGAAAGGAAAAAGATCGTGACAAGAACACCAGCGAGTACACGGTGGCTGCGAGTGCGCGGCGGTACACCGATAGATTCTAAGACGGGCGAATGAGCGACCGATGAGCTAACGCGAGCTGACGCAAGTCCGCCCTCAATAAGATTCGATACGACTTCCTCTTGCATTGGTTTGAAGCGGGGCGGAAGAGTGGACTCTGGCTTTATTTCAGGTTGAGGCGTGACAATCTTTGGTTGTTCTATCTTAGCTGTTTCTGCACGAGGTAGTGGCTTGATAAGCTGTGACTCGGATACACCCATGATGAGTGGTTCGGGCGTTGGCTTTTTTAGTTCAGAAATTTTTGTATCAAGCGATATCGTCTTTGCGACATCAGGAGTACCCATACGGGGCAGCTCTTTGAGATGCGTAGGTTCGGCAAGTTCGTTGCCTGGCGTAATGGTTATTTTTTGTACCTGGGTGATGCGTGGCGCTGTAATCGTACCGGTGGGAACGCCGAGGGAAACTGGCTGGGCAAAACTTGATTTGGTAAAATCGATTGGTTTTGGTTGTCCCGCAACTGTCTGTGTATTTTTTTCTTCCCATTGTGGTTGGGCGCGAGACGCAGATTGCGCGGGTGGCGGCTCTACTGCTGGCTTTTGATCGGTCGCGCGCGACTCAATAAACGCAAGATCAATCTCGCTCGCGGGCCAACCGGACTTTTCAAGCTCTCTTCGTAATACGGCATCAGAAAAACCTGAGACTCGTGTTTTTTTAATGTAATCAATGGCGATTTGACGCATCATTACCCATAGTATTGCAAAATGTTGCCAAATATGCTAGAGTGCCTATGTCCCTCGCAAAGGGATTTTTTGTTGCCCACAAGGCGATAAATACCTTTTATGGATATGACAATCCTTGCGGCCTTTATCGGGTCGTTCCTGGGGAAAGTTGGAGTGGTCTCTGTACCCCCTCCACCGCCTCCCCCTCCTGCTGTAGTAGTAGAACTACCACAAATCGAGAAAGAATATGACTGCGAGGTTACTGGGTACTCGTCTCGACCAGAAGAGACAGACGATACACCATTTATCGCGGCATCGGGGCACACCGTACACTGGGGCATGGTGGCATCAAACGCCTATCCCTTCGGTACACAGCTCCGCTTTCCGGATCTTTACGGAGACAAAGTCTTCGTAGTGAAGGATCGGATGAATTCGCGCTACACAAGCCGAATGGACATCTGGTTTCCGGAATATGAAAAGGCAAAGTCGTTTGGTTTAAAGAAGACCAAAGTCCAAGTGCTCCGTGAGCGCTGGTCGCCTGAAGTCTCGATGAAGTAGATTGAATCTACCGGGAAAGGAAAACACTAAAATTGAATACTGACCGGAAAGCCCCCGCAAGGGGGCTTTTGTGTTACTCTTCCTCTAATTTATCGCGTAATGCTTTCTCGAGGTTTTTGCGTTCTTGTTTGTTTTCTTTTAGAAACAGACGCGCGGCGTCATACCCATGCCCGAGCTTAAGATCACCGAAGGTATGTGAAGCACCATTCTTTTTGACCACGCCGAGCTTTACGCCGAGGTTGAGCAAATCTGCCTCATATGAGATGCCTTCATTGAACATGATATCAAACTCGCCTGCGCGAAAAGGAGCGGCAACTTTGTTTTTTACCACCTTAACCTTTACACGATTACCGATTGTTTCTTCAGCTTTTTTGATCTGCGCCATGCGCCGCACATCAATGCGTACCGATGAGTAAAATTTGAGTGCTTTGCCACCTGGCGTCGTCTCAGGGTTACCAAACATCATACCAATCTGCATGCGGATTTGGTTGATAAAGATAACAGTAGTATCAGTTTTAGAAACAATGGCCGTGAGCTTACGAAGCGCGTGCGACATCAGTCGCGCCTGCAAGCCTATATGTTGCTGACCCATATCGCCCTCTATCTCCGCTCTAGGTGTGAGTGCTGCGACAGAATCAATGACAATAACGCTCATACCGCCCGAACGCACTAGACTTTCGACAATATCAAGCGCCTGTTCACCGGTGTCAGGTTGCGAGATAAGAAGCTCGTTGAGATTGACGCCGATCTTCTTTGCGTAATCAGGATCAAGCGCATGCTCAGCATCAATAAACGCTGCAACGCCTCCTTGCTTTTGAGATTCACGGATAATATGCAAACAGAGTGTTGTCTTGCCTGATGATTCAGGACCAAAAATTTCAATGACACGCCCTCGTGGTACACCTCCTACGCCAAGCGCCCAATCGAGAGAAAATGAGCCGGTAGGGATTGCCTTAATAGCAACTTTGGTGACATCGCCGAGTCGCATGAGCGATCCTTCGCCAAATTTTGACTGTATCGCCTTAACTGCCATATCTACTACGCCAGATCGTGAGTCTCCTTCGGGTTTTGCTTGTTTTTTTACCATACCCACATACTACTCGACGACTATATGACGCACAACCTTGGCCTCGCGACCAATACGATTTTTAACACGGATGTCAAGGATATGAATCCCTTTCTGTACTGGCAATTCGAGCCGAAAATCGCCGACATCATCACTAAAAACTTCATACCCATTTACCTCAATGCGTGATTTTGGATCAGTCTCGCCCGCTATCGCCACCGAATCTGCGCGTACCAAAGCGCCATCAGCGGGTTCTAAAACATATAAATCTGGCACTGAAAAAAATGTTGACGAGTGAAAAAGAATATATCCGACACCTAAAATGCCTATAAAAAAAGCGATCATGACTGCCGCGCTCTTGTGGCGTAAAGGATAGCGTGATACTCCATCCCGAAAAAGATAATCGGGCTGACGAATATTAAGAGACATAGCGCCCATCCTCAGTATTTCTGCTAGCCAAAATCTCGCGCGCCTTGGCGCCATCACCCGGCCCTACGACACCGCGCTTTTCGAGTAAATCAATGATGCGCGCGGCGCGTGCGTAACCAACACGCAAGTGGCGTTGTAAGAGCGTCGTCGATGCTTTGCCGGTATCCATGACTACCGCGTATGCTTCTTCGTAGAGTGGATCATCTTCGTCGTCACCATCGCCGCTGCGACCGTTTGCCTGTGCTTTTGCATTAAGGATTTCTTCATTGTACGCGGGCTCGTTTTCTTGAGTATGGATAAATGCCGTCACTTTCTTTACCTCACCATCAGAGACAAACGCTCCTTGTACGCGCTTTGGCTTGCCCGCGTCCCCTGACAGAAAGAGCATGTCGCCATTACCCAAAAGTTTTTCAGCACCCGCCATATCGATAATCGTACGCGAGTCGATCTGTGAGGCGACCTGAAACGCCATACGGCTTGTGATGTTTGCCTTGATGAGTCCTGTGATAACCTCGACCGATGGACGCTGGGTGGCGATGATCAAATGAATGCCAACCGCGCGTGCCATCTGCGCGATACGCACGATTGACGCCTCAACTTCCCTACCAAATGACGCCATCAAATCCGCAAGCTCATCGATAACAATGACGATATAGGGCATGAACTCATGCGAGCCCGTTGAGTTATATGAAACAATATCGCGAGCCTTTGCCATCTGTAGGATTTTATAGCGCTCCTCCATCTCGCGTACTGCCCAGCGAAGCGCGGATATTGATTCTTTTGATTCGGTAATAACAGGCGTAAGGAGATGCGGCAAATCTTGATAGTGCGCGAGCTCTACGCGCTTTGGGTCAATCATCAAAAGACGAAGCGAGAGTGGGGTATTTTTATATAAAAGACTCATGAGCACCGAATGGATGGCAACTGACTTACCGGATCCCGTGGATCCCGCGATAAGCATGTGTGGCATCTTTGCTAAGTCCGCATAGGTCGCCTCGCCTGCTACATTTTTACCGAGCGAAAAGGTCAGCGGACCACCACGCTGATATTCTTCTCTTTCAAGAAGACTTCGCAAACCTACCAATGAGATCGTACGGTTCGGAATCTCAATACCGACAAATGATTTACCCGGTATCGGCGCCTCGATGCGAATGGGATGTGCGGCAAGCGCGAGTGCGAGATCGTTTTGAAGTCCTATGATGCGGGCAAGTTTCATGCCCTGCGCAGGCTTGAGCGTGTACTGTGTGACTGATGGGCCAACACTCACCTCACCCATCTCAACGGGAATACCAAAATCTTGGAGTGTACGCGCGATGATATTGCTATTTGCCTTAATGTCACCTGGTGATGGCTTGCCACGATCATTATCTAAAAGATTGAGTGGTGGCAATACATAATCAGCCGCCTTGCGCTTGAGCTCTTTCATAATCTCGGGGGAGACATTTTTACGATCATCTTTTTTTACCTCGCGGACCGGCTCAGATGCAGCCATTATCGGCTCGTCATCAGTAAATGAGGGCGTGGCAAGGATGGGGGCAATCATCTTGATCGGCGCGTTTTCTTCATCTTCCTCATTTCCTTGCAACATTCTTGGCATACGCCTAAGTGACGCGTTGAATGTGATGAGCATAGATATCAGAATGAGCGAGACAAAAATAACACCGCTCGCAAATGAATCAAAAAAATAAAGCATGGGTTTGGCCGCATACGCGCCTATCAGACCCCCCGTGCGCTCACCAAATCCAATGTCAGCCAAAGCCAAGCTTGATACCAAAAAGAGACCTGCGCCGATAAGCGGCAAGCTGACAAATTTTTGCTTGAGTGAGAATAAAAGCGCTGCCGCTATGAGTGAAAGTGCTACCGGCAATAAAAAATATCCGCGACCAAGCAAGAGCGAAAAGAGCGCATAGGCCCATTCACCTACACGCCCTGCCACCCCAATCCACGCCATAATCGAGAGAACGGCGGCAACTAAGGCAACGATCGCAACAATGCTATCTCGTGTCTCGGGAGCTAGGAGCGGCTCACGGTCTTTCTTGGAGTTTTCTTTACGGGGTTTTTTCTTTGCCACCACTCTAGTATAGAGGTTTTTTGCCGTGTGGCAACGAAAAACTTACTAGAACTCTTCTTTCTGTTTGAAACCGGTACCTGCTGGAATGAGGCGGCCGATGATGACGTTTTCTTTCAGACCCAAGAGCTTGTCTTCGCGGCCTTCGAGAGCTGCGCGAATGAGTACACGACTGGTTTCCATAAATGATGCCGCTGACAAGAAGCTTGTGGTCGTAAGTGCTACACGCGTGATACCCATGAGGAGCGTCGTGCCTTCTGCTTCTTCGCCACCATCTCGACGCGCTTTTGCATTTTCTTCTTCGAGAAGTGTACGCTCGATGATCTCGCCAATCGCAAGATTAGTAGATCCTGAGGCTTTGACTTTCACGCGGCTGAACATTTGGCGTATGACAACCTCGATATGCTTGCCGTTGATGGTCGCGCCCTGCAGTGCGTAGACACGACTTACTTCGTTGAGGATATAGTGTTGTATGCGCTCTTTGCCTGCGATCTCGTAGAGTTCCTGCATATCGGCCGGACCGTCGCAGAGGTTATCACCGGGTTTTACCTCAAAACCCTTTTTGACAGTGAGAATACGGCCAAATGGTACGGTATAGGTCTCGACTGATTCTTTTCCTTTTTTATCATGACCAGCAACTGTGATAATTTTCTCGCGGTTTTCCTCGACGATATCCATCACGGTTCCTTCAATAGTTGAGAGTATCGCCTTGTGTTTTGGTATACGCGATTCAAAAACTTCTTCTACACGAGGAAGACCCAGCGTAATGTCACCTGACGCGCCGGCCACACCACCGAGGTGGAAGGTACGCATAGTCAGCTGGGTACCCGGCTCACCGATAGCTTGGGCCGCCACAATACCGACTGCCTCGCCCATACGCACGGGGGTATTTAAACCAAGATCATAGCCGTAGCAAGTCTGGCACATGCCGCGCAATATGCTGCAGGTAATTGGAGAGCGAAATGTGGCTGATGGTACATCAAGACCTTCGATCATTTCTGCCTCTTCAACCGTGATAAGATGTCCTTTCTTGAAAAGTGCTTTTTTGGTTTCAGGATGTTTAATATCAACCGTGAGTGTGCGGCCGAAAATGCGCTGGGCAAACGATGCGCCAATTTCTTTGAGGTCTTCTTTGATAACCGTAATACCCTCTTCGGTGCCACAATCCGATTCGGCAATAATAATATCTTGCGATACATCGACGAGACGACGCGTAAGATATCCTGCGACCGCAGTCTTAAGCGCGGTATCGGCGGTACCCTTACGCGCACCGTGAGTAGAGATAAAGTATTCGAGAGCAGAGAATCCTTCTTTATAGTTTGAGAGTACGGGGAGCTCGATGATGCGCCCTGATGGGTTTCGCAAAAGGCCCTTCATACCGGCCATCTGACTGACTGAGTCCCACGAACCACGAGCGCCCGCGTCAACCATGGAGAACACCGAGCCGTTGGGCTCAACCGCCTGTGGAATAAATTGCGAAACCTCGTGCTTCACACGCGACCATACTTCAATAACCTTTTTGTAGCGTTCTTCTTCGGTCAGAAGACCATTAGCATATTGTTCAGCGATCACTTCAACTTCTTTGTTTGCAGCCTTAACAATCGCGTCCTTCTCGGGAGGTACTCGCAAATCGTCCATACCCCAACTCATGCCGGATTTGGTGATCGATGAAAAACCAATGTCTTTGATTTTATCGAGAATAGGTGGGAGAGCGGCCTGACCATATTTACGGAGCAATTTACCAATTAATTTACCAAGTTGTTTTTTGCCAAGCTTTTCGTTGATAAAACCGAAGTCGTTCGGGATTGCGATATTGAAGATCATGCGCCCAACTGAAGTTTCCAAGTATTGTGCTGCTCCTGCCTCCATATGAGAGAACACGCGCACCTTGGCACGAAGATCAATATCGTCCATATCATGGGCAAGAATTGCTTCGTTCTTTGATGCGAACAATTTGCCCTCGCCCTTCGCACCGTCTTTAATACTCGTCAGCCAATAGCAACCAAGCACCATATCTTGCGTAGGAATAGCGATAGCGTCACCTGAGCCCGGTTTGAGTAAGTTGCGTGATGCGGAAATAATCTCACGAGCTTCGCGTTGTGCGTCTTCGGTGAGTGGTACATGCACTGCCATCTGGTCACCGTCGAAGTCAGCGTTGAATGCTGCGCATACCAGTGGGTGAAGCTGAATAGCATTACCTTCGAGGAGTAACGGCTGAAATGCCTGGATACCGAGACGGTGCAAGGTCGGTGCACGGTTGAGGAGCACATACTTGCCATCAATGACTTCTTCCAAGATCGCCCAGATTTCTGGCGTCGCCTCATCAATCAAACGAGATGCGCCGCGAATATTGTGCGCGAGCTCGCGCTCGATAATTTTGTTGATGACAAACGGTTTAAAAAGCTCGAGTGCCATGTGCTTTGGAAGACCGCACTGGTGAAGTTTGAGTTGTGGACCTACCACGATCACTGAACGAGCCGAGTAGTCGACGCGCTTACCCAAAAGGTTCTGACGAAAACGACCCTGCTTGCCCTTGAGCATGTCAGCGAGCGAGCGAAGTGGACGACGCTGAGCTTGGGATGCGACGGGAGTAACGCCTCGTTTGATCGAGTTATCGATAAGCGCGTCGACGGCTTCTTGCAACATGCGCTTTTCGTTGCGTGTGATAACTTCGGGAGCTTTAAGTTCAAAAAGGCGCTTGAGGCGATTGTTACGGTTGATCACGCGACGATACAAATCATTTGCATCAGAGCTCGCATGTCTACCGCCATCGAGAGGCACCATCGGGCGCAAGTCAGGAGGGATAACTGGAAGAGTGGTCAAAAACATCCATTCGGGGCGAATGCGCGCGCGTTCCATTGACTTGATCATACGCAAACGCGCTAAAAGTTTCTTTTTAGCAAGGGGACTTGCAGAAACTAGCTCGAGCTCAAGCTCAGCTACCCACTCACCAAAATCAATCTTCTCGCAAATCTGGCGGAGAGTTTCGGCGCCCGTACCTGCTGAAAAAACGCTCGCATATTTGAGCGACAACCGGTGATAATCAATCTCAGAGAGTACCAGATGCTCGCCCAAGTTTTTAAGCTCTGCCTTCGCGCGGTCAGTTGCTTGCTTGAGCGCGTCTTTGTTTGGGGCATTTTTTGATTTGAGTTTAAACTCACGATCAATGTCACGAAGCACTTCCTCGCGCGCTGTTTCATTGACAGTCGTGATAATGTACCCCGCAAAATAAATAATACGCTCGAGATCTACTACCGAGAGATTGAGTAACAGCCCGATGCGTGATGGCACCGAACGCACAAACCAAATATGCGCTACGGGGGCGGCAAGCTCGATATGAGCCATACGCTCACGGCGCACCTGCGCTTTGGTAACTTCAACGCCACATTTATCGCACACAATACCCTTATAACGAATACGGCGATATTTACCGCAGTAACATTCGTAATCTTTCGTCGGGCCAAATATTTTTTCGCAGAAAAGGCCATCGCGTTCGGGACGCTGGGTACGATAGTTGATAGTTTCAGGCTTAGTAACTTCGCCATGTGACCACCCAAGTATGTCTTGGGGAGAGGCAAGCTTGAGTACGATTGACTCAAAATTACTGCCCTTGCGTTCGTTTTTATCCATTGTGTTCATATATAATGTATAGAATTAGGCGTATCGCTCCGTGCGTTCCCGACCTTTGCGCGCTGGGCGCTCTTCTGAATCTTCTGCGGTCATATCTTCTTCGGGAGCAACTTCTCGCTCGTTAATGATGACATTGAGCGCGAGACCCTTCATTTCATTTACCAACACATAGAATGATGCGGGTACGCGCGGATTTTTGAGCTTCTCGCCTCGCACGATCGCGTCATACATGGCGGCGCGTCCAATAACATCATCGGATTTAATCGTGATCATTTCTTGCAAAGTATGTGATGCGCCGTATCCTTCGAGTGCCCATACTTCCATCTCGCCAAAGCGCTGACCCCCGCCCTGTGCTTTGCCACCAAGCGGTTGCTGGGTGATAAGCGAGTAAGGCCCGATTGAACGCATGTGGATCTTGTCTTCTACCATATGGTTAAGCTTCAAGACATAGACATTACCTACCATTACATCGGATTCAAATTTTTCACCGGTGCGACCGTCGAAGAGAGGCACCTTGCCTGAACGCGGGATGCCGGCCTTCTCAAGCTCTTCTTTAATTTCATCTTCGGTAGGACAAATAAATGGTGGGCAGATTGCCTGATATCCAAGCTTGCGTGCGGCAAGACCCAAGTGTGTCTCCAAAATCTGACCGAGATTCATACGAGATGCAACACCAAGCGGGTTGAGGATAATGTCTACTGGACGGCCATCGACAAGGTATGGCATGTCTTCTTCGGGAAGTACTTTTGAGATAACGCCTTTGTTGCCGTGACGGCCCGCGAGCTTGTCGCCCACTGATATTTTGCGTAATTGTGCTACTTCAATAAGAATGCGTTTGATAACACCAGTCTCGAGACGATCGCCTTTCTCGCGCGAGAAAGTTTTGATGCCGACAATACGGCCTCGTTTGCCGTGTGGAAGGCGCAGTGATGAGTCTTTTACTTCTTTTGCTTTCTCACCGAAAATGGCACGGAGCAAGCGCTCTTCTGGCGTAAGATCCGATTCACCTTTTGGTGAAATTTTACCGACGAGGATATCGCCCGTGCGAACCTCCGCACCGACACGAATCACGCCGTCTTCGTCGAGATCTTTGAGTTTTTCTTCACCGACATTGGGAATATCGTGCGTGGTGATTTCTTCACCAAGTTTGGTATCACGAACATCTATCGTAAACTCTTCAATATGAATCGAGGTAAAACGATCGTCTTTTACCAAGCGCTCCGAGATGATGATCGCGTCTTCAAAAGTTGCGCCACCCCATGACAGAAACGCGACGATAAGGTTTTGTCCTAACGCAAGCTCACCCCCTTTGGTCGATGAGTTATCAGCAAGTACCTGCCCCTTAACGACGCGATCCCCTACTTTGACGATCGGCATATGGTGAAGAGAAGTATCTTGGTTTGAGCGAGCAAAAGTTACCAATTCGTACTCTTTGTCATGATGTCCCGTGCGTACCGAAATGCGGGAAGCATCAACATAGATCACTTTGCCGTCCTCCTCTGCGAGCACCAAAAGACCGGAGTCAGCTGCTGCTCGTGCCTCCATACCCGTTGCTACCAAGGGATTTTGCGCCTTGATACACGGTACGGCTTGCCTCTGCATGTTTGAACCCATAAGGGCGCGGTTTGCATCGTCGTGAGACAAAAATGGAATCAAGCTCGTCGCAATACTAAATGCTTGATTTGGGATGACATCAATATAATTGATGTCTACGCGGTTCACGCGTTTTGGCTGGCCTTTGACGCGAGCTTCTACTTCTTCATCGACAATCGCGCCATCTTTTTCATAGTTGATGTCTGCAGGCGCGATAACATACTGCGATTCTTCAAATGCAGTCATATAAATAACTTCAGATGAGATGTTGCCCTTGGTCACCTTGCGGTACGGAGTTTCAATCAAACCAAAATCATTGACGCGCGCATAGGTCGCCAAATAACTAACAAGACCGATGTTTGGACCTTCCGGCGTCTGGATCGGGCAAATGCGGCCATAGTGTGAAGGATGCACATCGCGCACTTCAAAACCGGCGCGCTCACGAGTCAAACCTCCGGGCCCAAGTGCGGACAGGCGTCGTTTGTGCTCGAGCTGTGAGAGCACATTGATCTGATCCATGAACTGTGAGAGCTGGTTGGTAGTAAAAAATTCTTTGAGCACGGACATAAACGGACGCGCGTTGATGATCTGCGCGGGCGTTACCATATCAGTATCAAGCGTCGAGATACGATCATGAATGTTGCGCTCCATACGAGCCATACCAATGCGAAGGCGATTTTGTAGCATCTCACCAATGCCGCGTACGCGGCGGTGGCCAAGGTGGTCAATATCGTCTTCCATCTCATCGGGCGTGTTATTTTTACGGATAACCTCGCGCAAAATGAGCGTCATATCTTTTTTGGTGAGCACACGCGAATCTTCATCGCCACCGCCCATCTGTTTAAAGCGCAAATTCATCTTGTAGCGACCCACCACATGGAGGTCGTACCTGGCGGGCGCGAACATCGAGACGATAAGCTGCTTGGCATTATCAATAGCCGCCATCTCTCCTGGACGAATGCGCTTGTAGATTTCGACATATGCCTCATCAGGAGTTTTGGTAGTATCTTTTTTGAGAGTTTCCTCGATCGATGAGATCTCGCCAGTATCGACATCTTTAAATGCGTCGCGAATCTCGTCATCGGTCGCAAAACCGAAAATACGCAAGATAGAGGTAGCGGCAATCTTGCGCTTTCTATCAATCTTTACCCACATCACGCCATCAGCATCAGTCTCGAACTCGAGCCATACACCACGGCCTGGGATAATTTTTGCGCCAAAGCGTTTTTTTGCACGGAAATACTGCGCGGTGAAATACACGCCGAATGATCGGGCAAGTTGAGAAACAATAACACGCTCAATACCGTTAATGATAAAGGTACCGTGCGGTGTCATAAGCGGAAAATCCGCAAAGAAGATCTCTTGCGTTTTGATCTCACCGGTCTTGCCGTTGGTCAGGCGCACTTTGACACGAAATGGTGCCTCGTAGGTGAGGTTGTTGCGTTTGGCATGCTCAACAGAAGTCGCCGACTCTTCAAGCGTATAGTCGAGAAACTCTATTTTGAGCTGCTTGCCCGTTGTATCTTCAAGTGGCGAGAACTCATCGAGTAGTTCGCGCAAACCTTTATCCAAAAACCATTTATACGACTTGACTTGAGCCTCCGCGAGATACGGAAGGGGGGCTAGGGGCTCTTTGTAGCGCGAAAAATACTTTTTTTGCATATGCATATAAGCTTTTTGCTATTAAAAATGCGCACAAGACAACAAAAACCCCTTTCCCTCATTTTTTGGGGCTTTTCGCCTGTGTGTCGCGCGTTATAAGTGGATAACCACGATTTTTAATGGATAATCAGCGGGACTTAGTATCCACTCATATCATGAACTCATCCCTGTGGATAACTCTAGCCCTTTTACCTTGATATTCCTTATTATAGGTGGCTTTTGTACCTTGTCAACCCCCCTTTTTATTCTTCCATCCCTCAATAGTGACGAGGAGTGGGGTTGCGATGAAAATCGATGAATAGGTACCGACCGCAATACCTACGATGAGTGCGAGAGCAAAGGGTTGAGTGGTTTCTCCACCGAAGAAATAGACGGCGCTCAAGGCCAAAATGGTGGTCATCGAAGTATTGATCGAGCGCACGATAGTTTCGCGTAAACTGCGCTCAGCAATGTCGGCAAACGAACCGCCTGATGACTTACGCAAGTTCTCGCGCAAACGATCAAACACCACAATCGTATCGTGCACCGAAAAACCAAGCACGGTAAGCAACGCCGAGATGTAGAGTGAATCAATCTGATAACCGAACCAGGCAAAGAGACCCGTAGGAACCGCGAGATCGTGCCCGAGCGCTACAACGGCAACAAGACCGTAAATCCAACTCGATACGGGTCGTGACACTTGGCGAAACGCGTATGCGATAAAACAAACAATAGCTAACAAAGTAACGATGATGGCGGTGATGGCGTTTCTGCGTAGTTGTTTGCCGACGGTAGGGCCGTGCGAGACAAAACCCTGCTCAGTAAACTCACCTTTTGATTTAAGAACGCGGAGAACTTCTTGGTGATTTGCTTCGTCAAGAAACCGTGTACGCAAGAAAATACCATTGTCCCCACGCGCCTCAAATGCGATAACTTCAATCTGCGCCTCATCAAAACCTTTGCGAATATCGTCGAGCGCCGGACGGCTGTTTGCGTATACACCATCGAGTACCGCATCTCCTGTAAAATCGGGACCAAAATTAAGACCTTTTGCTACAAGCGCACCCAATGATGCCGCGACCAATATGATCGAGAAGATATAAAAGATTTTTCTGTTTGCAATGATTTTCATAAATATTTAGTGCAAGCGAAACCCGCTACCATATAAGAACGGCACACGACCTGCCTCATACTTACGACCATGGGTGGCACGCAAGAATGTGCGCGTGACCACAATCGCCGTAAACATCGAGACGATGATACCAAGTCCGAGCGTGAGGGCAAATCCTTTGACCGCGTCAGTACCAAAATACCAGAGAATAAGCGAAGTAATTAGGCTTGAAATGTTTGAGTCGCGTACCGATGTCCACGCACGATTAAAGCCTTCCTCGATTGCCGTTGCTAGCGTGCGGCCTCGACGCAATTCTTCTTTGAGGCGTTCAAAAATGAGCACATTGGCATCCACCGCCATACCAATAGATAAGATAACGCCTGCAATACCAGCATTGGTAAGGGTTACGGGGATAAGTTTGAAAATAGCGAGTGAGAGTGAGATATAGATGCCGAGTGCAAACACTGCAAGTAACCCCGGCAAGCGATACCAAAAGATCATAAAAAGTACCACAATACCAAACCCTATGAGCCCCGCAAAGAAGCTACGAGAAAGAGATTCTGCGCCTCTAGCTGGCTCTACCTGCTCTTGCGAGATAAGGGTAATCGGCACCGGCAACGCGCCTGAATTGAGACGACGAGCGAGCATCAAAGCTTCCTCACGCGTAAAATTGCCGCTGATTTGCGCTTTGCCTCCCGTAATCTTCGCTTGTACCGTAGGTGCACTTATAGGCACTCCATCGAGAAAAATAGCGATAGGCTTGCCAATATTGTCAGCAGTAATATTCTCAAAAAGTTTTGCACCCTCATCGTCAAAAGTAATAGAAATAGAAGGAATGCTCGTCAAAGGATCAAACTCCATCGCGGCAGTCTTGAGATAGCGTCCCGTGAGTTCAGTAGAAGTCCAACCAGCAAGTGGATTTGACTCGAGCGTACTTGTTGAGACATTGGGATTTATTTTTTTAAATTCAAGATAGGGTGTCTCGCCGATAAGCTGAATGGCGGTCGCCGCATCAAAAACACCGGCAAGCTGGACACTCAATCTATCTTCATCAACCGCGCGCTCGGTGCGTACCACGGGTTCAGAGACGCCAAAAAAATTCACGCGCCGTTCGATGACATCACGAAGACCTTCAAGCGCTTCGCCTCTTTGGCCCGATTCAATCTGTGAAAGATCTGCACGATAGATAAGATGAATACCGCCCTTGAGATCAAGGCCGAGACGAAACGGTACATTGAGACTCTCAGGAATACCCCAGCGTGGATAGACAAAATAGCCGGCAAGCATGCCAACTATCAAAAGTCCGAGCGCAAGAAATCTTACTTTCATGAAAGATCTAGAGTGAAAACAATGACGCTATCATATCCTATGCGCCCGAGATCGGCAAGCGGGTACTATAATATGAGAGGTCGATCTTGAACATAGGTCACACCTTTGCGTTTCGCGATCTCTGCCTTCTGAAGCTCCATAGCAATATCCATGGCATGATCTATCCTACCCAAAAGATCTAGGTGAGCAATTTTAAGAGACACCTCTTTTGCTATCTTACCACTCACCGTCAGAAGATCTTCGCCTGTTGGCCCTTTGCAGACAGCTATAATTTCATCACCGTCAACACTAATCACTACCATGCCTCGAGGATCAGCGTTCGTCTCGGGCTTAAATACCATATCAGGCGCACGCTCCCACCATTCACAGGCCGCAAGCTTTTTGGCATCTGACCAATCGGCTTCATAAATGTGAGCTGATTGTGATGTAATCTGCAGATTACCAAGAGTAAAACCGAGCTCTTCGGAAACTGTTTTCTGTAACATACGAAGCCCAAATGCATTTGGGATTGCCGCCTTGAAAATATCATGACTGCGTATAGTCACCAAAAAGTGAAGCGCCCCTCCGCTCTGGATCGCCTGTACCTGTGTGATACAAGGAGGTTCCTTACTGTCTTTATCAATAGTTGGGATCATTGTTGTCGCAACTGCACGGCGAGAATCGGGAGAAGATGCAAGCTGTTTAATAATCACATCACGAATTTGATCTATTGGTTCATGCCCTTCAACAGTATAATTCATAAGTCTATTACCATATGTATAGTAGATACCTGAAGGAAGCTCCTTGGAAAGAAATACGGAATGATATTTTTCAATTGCTTCCTCGGTAAGCCCAATCGTTTTGCGTAAATCTTCAGGCCAATCTACCTCCATGAATGGATGAAAAGGATCCTCACCAGAAATAACCCAGGTCACACCAATAAGCTCACGTTGCTGCATGCCATACTGCGTACCCTTAATAGTACCATATCGCATAATACGCTCGACGACACGGCTCCACGCTTGAATAATTTTTGGCGCACGCACAAGCCAACCCACCCGTTCTGATGGAAAGCTTTCTACGACTTCTAAGACAGGGTCGGGAAACTTTTGGGAATCCATATATGGTTTTGCATTGGTATCGTCACGAATCTGTTTGAGTGCCTCATCAAATGTAAAAGAGCTTACATCAAGCAACTCTACATTTTCGCGGATAGATTCGACTACTTCACATGGAATCTCACTATCGAGTTTAAATTTAGTTCCCCGAACTACATGATCTTCATCGATGCCTCCATGCCAAAGAGCTTCGAGTATCTCTTTACCGGCAAGACCAAACGGCGTATTTGAGAGCGTCCCGTAACCCCATAGATATAATCGTCTTATTTGAGGATTGAGCGCCAAATTGCGCATGATGGCGTTAACGCCCTGGCGACTATAAAGTGTGCCGACAATAGCTGAAGTTTCAAGTAATTTTGCGTTACGCCCAATAGTTGCTTCTGGCTCATTCCATATAGTACAAAAACCTACTGTTCGCCCTTCTCCCAAATACACCTTATATTTGTCCGGCTGAAAAATTTTATCCTCTGAAATCATGATATTTTAAAATGTTTACTCAAACGCGGACCTTCTTGGGAAAAATAATGAGAACCGGATCCTGCGCCGTAAATGACATGAGGCACTTCGCTCATACGCTCAAATACCAACTTACAAATCGGCTGACCGTGATAAATCATAATATTGTCATCAAAAGGCCGTACTTCTAAAACAAGGGGCTTGCCCTTCACATCACCGCGCTCACCGTACCCCCATCCTGGGTCAATAAAGCCTGCATAGTGTGAACGAAATTCACCATTTCTTATGTCGACAGGCGCCATTTCGCAAGCAAAATTTGTAGGAACGCGCACGTATTCATCAGTATACAAGATATAAAAACTACCTTTGCGCAAAAACAACATTCCCTTAGAAGGCCTGACGATGGGCTCAAAAAAATCTGCCGGGTCGTAATGATTTCGTTTTGCAAAATCCAAAACGGAATGGGATCCGTGGCATACATAACCCACAATGTCATTTTTTAAGTTAACTGTCAGAATCACTCCCCCATCTCGATCAGAAATTTTGAGCGCATCATATGGAATATATCGACTACTGCTATCAAATAAAATCTTGTGTTGATCGTAAAAAGAAGGGAGTTCTTCTTCACTGATACGAGTATCCTTACTAAAAAAGCGCATCTGTACAAGAGTTTCATTTACCGGCAATTGCACGCGAAATGATTTGGGCTCGATAAAGGCCCAGAGCTCTCCTACAAAACCGCGCTTGCCGGCAGAATCAAATCGTGAAATACCATCTACGATCAAAGATACTTTGACATCATTGCGACCCGTAGTGCTTTTTGGGTTTGCGTACGCATATATTTCGCTTGGTAAATTTAGAGTTTCATTAAGACGTGCAAGATATGGTACACCGACCTCATACACACCATCGCGTGCAAATCGTATAGGGTTTACCTTTGTCATCGCTTCGCGCACTTTCTCATCATCCTTAGGAAGAAAAAGTGCGTCAACTCGATACACTTCTTCGCTCAAAGTTAAATCAAGACTCGCTGGCTGAATGTTTTTTATATTGGCATGCACGATATGACCTTTTGTTATAAGATCATGAATCATTTGTGAAGATAAGGCGCCCTGGTTTATGCTCATACTCTTTGTCATCCTATGTAAAAATATTTCGCTTTTCAAGCGCAGTCCAGATATCTTTGGAAACCTGTTCAATAGTTTGGTCGGCACGAATAATCTCTCGCACGAACGGAAAAGGAAAAAGATTTAAGTATCCTTGGCGAATTTTCTTATGAAAGTCTAAATTTTCTTTTTCAAAAGTCGTCAGCTCTTCTTTGCGCGTTTCATGCCTTACAAATGCCACCTGAGGATCCATATCAAGCAGTATCTCAACGTCGGGAATTACGCCCTTGCGCGCCTCTGCATCAAGAGTACGAATTCCATCTAGAGGTAATCCTCGCCCAATATGTTGATATACGTAGGTTGACCCTGAAAATCTATCGCACAATATATATGAATCTTGCGCAAGCTCTGGCAATATCACTTGATTGACATGCAACCGTCGCCCCTCAAGAAAACAGTTAAGCTCTTCTTTTGGTAAAAGACCTCCGGCAAGAAGTTTTTTGCGTAATGCCATACCCTCTGGAGTTCCCCCTGGCTCACGGGTAACTATAACCTGTTTACCAAGGACTTCGAGCCGCTTGGCAAGCAGCTTCACCTGGGTAGATTTTCCAACAAATTCACCTCCTTCAAATACAATCAGCTTACCCATAGCAAAATAGTCTCGCGCGCGAGACTATTTTACAAGGGAAAATCCGGTATAAATAAATTATTTCTTAATCTCAATACCCATTGAGCGAGCGGTACCGGCGACAATTTTCTTTGCTGCGTCTACATCGTTTGCGTTGAGATCCTCCATTTTTTTCTGGGCGATTTCGGTGAGTTGCGTGTCTGATACGGTGCCTACTTTTGTTTGCAATGGTTGGCCTGAACCTTTCTCAACGCCTGCCGCTTTGCGGAGCATGTCGGAGGCGGGCGCAGTTTTGAACACCATCTCAAAAGAACGGTCAGTGAAAATAGTCACCTCAACGGGTACAATCTCGCCTGCGCGGTCAGCGGTACCTGAATTGAAACGCGAGACAAAATCACCAAGGTTGATACCATGGGGCCCGAGTGCGGTTCCGACCGGTGGCGCTGGAGTAGCCTTGGCTGCCGGAATCTGGAGCTTTATTTTTATTTTTACTTCTTTTGCCATAGTCGTTTGTGGGACAAGTCTACCTTATAATTTCTTGGTCTGCAACGGGTCGATCTCTACGGGCGTTTCGCGGCCAAAAAGCGCTATGAGCACTTTTATCTTGCCTCGTTCTTCATCAACTTCTTCGACGCGACCCTCCATTTCTTTAAATGGCCCGTCAGTGATCCGTACATGGTCGCCCCGTACAATGTTGATCTTGTGGCGAGGTTCGGCCTCACCCATGCGCGAGAGCAACATATCAACTTCTGACTGATCGAGTGGTGATGGTACTACGCCCGCACCTACGAAACCAGTCACACGAGGCGTGTTGCGTACGACATACCATGAGTCGTCAGTCACGATCATATCGATCAATACATACCCGGGGTAAATTTTTTCCTCAATAGTCTTGCGCTTGCCACCCTTGATCATGATGCGCTTTTCGGTCGGCACAATGACGGCAAAGATTTTGTCTTCCATGCCCATGGTTTCCACGCGCTGGCGGAGATTGCGCGCTACCGCGTCTTCATACCCTGAATAGGTATGTACCGCGTACCAGTTCCTGCCAAATTCTGAGGTTTGTTTTGGCATAATAGTAAACTAAAAGATTAAAAAATAATTGTTCGCAAAAGTGCTGCGAAGATATAATCAAATGCTCCTAAAAAGAGCGCGACACCAATCGAGACGAAAATGACAATCAAGGTCGACTGAATCGCCTGCGCGCGGGTAGGCCAGTTAACCTTATAGAGTTCTTGGCGAGTTTCCTTTATATAGTTCGAAAATCGGGTAAACATAGTATTTTGAGATTTTTAAAAGGCCCGGAGGCCTCTATCTAAGTAACGATTTGTATGCCTAATATATCACGCCTCACAAAAGAGCGCAAGGGGGCTATTTTACCACCGAAATGCCCATGCCCGCGGACGTCTCCTTGATGCGCGAATCGAAGCTTGATGCACGCGCGGGGTTGAACATTGCTAAAACGATACTGAGAATGAGAAAAAGTAAGACACTAGTAGCAATGATTATTAATCGCTCGCCTTTTCTACCAATGAATATCATTCCAAGAATGAATATGGCTGCTGGAAAAAAGAAGGGCATGGATACTATTGCACTATGCCGACTTACATCAAAGGAAACCACAACATGAAGAGCCGCGACAAATGCAAGAAGTGTTAATAAAAAAATTGCACATGACCTTAGGAATATTGGAGTGAGACGCCTCATACATCCAAATTTTTGACGGATTTGGCGTGGGTTTGGATAAAGTATTCGTACCGCATAAAACTAAACCTCAACATGAAGCTTCTCACGAATATTGCGGGCAATCTCATCAACACGCTGACGAATACTCAATAGATCACGCATTTCATCGCGTGTTGGCAACTGCGCAATCATCTCAACCATTTTATTCATCTTACCATCCATGCCCACCATATGATTCTCAAGCCGATCAATATCTTCTTTGTGTGCAATATTGCGCTCAATCATGCTAGCCAAGTCATCAAGCGTTACCTTTTGAGTTTGCTTATCGTCCATGGCTTTAGTATAGAACACGAACAAGATTCAACAAGTTGTAATTATACATCCAAATTCTTAACGGATTTGGCGTGGGTTTGGATGAAGTGCTTACGAGGGGCAACTTCATCACCCATGAGGATATCAAATACTTCGTCAGCCGCCTCACCATCATCGATAGTCACCTGCTTCATGATGCGTTTGGCGGGATCCATGGTGGTTTCCCAAAGCTGTTCGGGGTTCATCTCGCCCAAACCTTTGTAGCGCTGTATGGTGATGCCCTTGAGCTTATTATCTCCTACCGGCGCCTCTGAATCTGATTCTACCCCCATCACCTCTTCTATTTCTTCAGGTTCCTCTTTGGCGCCCTTGCTAGCTTTTTCTGCTTTTATCTTTTGGAATTCTTTTACCACGCGATCTTTCTCGCTATCCGAATATGCATAGCGAACCTCGCGCCGCTGCTGTACCCGATAGAGTGGTGGTTGGGCTATATAGATGAAGCCGGCATCAATGAGCGGACGAAAATAACGATAAAAAAGTGTGAGTAACAGCGTGCGAATATGCGCACCGTCCACATCAGCATCAGTCATAATAACTACTTTGTGATAGCGCAGGCGTTCGATATCAAATTCATCAGCGATAGCGGTACCAAGGGCAATAACAAGATTTTTAATCTGCTCGGAACCCAACATCCGATCCAGGCGTGCGCGCTCGACATTGAGAATCTTACCTCGCAGTGGCAAGATTGCCTGTGTTCTACGGTCACGCGCCTGCTTTGCCGAACCACCTGCCGAGTCACCCTCTACGATAAAGATCTCGGAATCTTCCGCGTTTTTTGATTGGCAATCGGCAAGCTTACCCGGGAGCGTCATGCCCTCCAAGGCGCCTTTGCGCATGATGGTTTCCTTGACGGCTTTGGCAGCTCTACGCGCTTTTGCCGCAAGTAATACTTTGTCTAAGATAATGCGGGCTTCCTGCGGATGCTCTTCAAGCCATGAGGAAAATGCTTCACCAAATACTTTTTCTACCGCCCCTCTCGCCTCGGGATTACCCAGCTTTGCTTTGGTCTGACCTTCAAATTGTGTCTCCCGTATCTTGACCGAGATAATCGCCGTCATACCCTCGCGCACATCTTCACCGGTCAAGTTGTCATCATCTTTGTTAAAATAATTGTTTTTCTTGCCGTAATCGTTAAGCACGCGCGTGAGCGCCGTACGAAAACCAGTAATATGCATGCCGCCCTCGGGTGTATGGATACAGTTGGCAAATCCGAGCTCACGCGTTGAGAGGTCATCGGCATATTGCAATGCCGCCTCCACCATCACACTGTTTTCTTCTTTGTTTACATAAAAAATATCATCATGCTTTGGCGCAAACCGGCGATTGACATGTTTGATATATGATTTGATACCGCCTTCAAAATAAAACGCATGCGCCTTCTCTTCTCCTTTTTTGCGCTCATCATGGATAACAACATAAATACCTTGGTTGAGATATGCCTGTTGGCGGATACGCTCAAGAATTTTTTCCCAATTATATTCAATCTCTTTGAAGATCTCCGCGTCTGGCTCAAAAGTAATCGCTGTGCCTGATCCGTCACACTTACCCACTTTTTTTACATTATATTTTGGCTTGCCACGCTCGTATTCTTGCGTATACAAAAAGCCTTCTTTACATACCTCGGCTTTGAGCCAAATCGAGAGTGCGTTTACCACTGACACGCCTACACCGTGGAGCCCACCTGCGACTTTATACGCATCACCGCCAAATTTACCTCCCGCATGCAGTGTGGTAAGCACCGTCTCGAGCGCTGATTTTTTGGTTTGCTTGTGAATGTCTACGGGAATACCGCGGCCATCATCTACCACGCGTACCTGATTTTTTGGCAAAAGAACGATGGAGATATTTTTTGCGTATCCCGCCATCGCCTCGTCAATCGAGTTATCAACTACCTCCCAAATAAGGTGATGAAGGCCATCGACTCCCGTCGAGCCAATATACATACCGGGACGCTTACGCACCGGATCCAATCCTTCGAGTACATGAATGTCCTTGGCGCTATAGTCGCCGTTGGATTCAGTCTTTTTTTCTGATTTATTTTTTGCCATATATAAACTATCTACCTGATAACAGCACCCAGAGCATCTTGGGTCTTTTTGATTATTTGATCTTGGATTATGCTCACTTCGTCGTGCGTGAGCGTTCGCTCGAGTGAGCGGTACACAATGCGAAAGGTATATGATTTTTTATCGGCTCCAAATTTACCCGCATCTTCGTACTCGTCAATAAGCTGCACCTCTTCGATCAAGTTTTCAGCAAAATCTCGGACAATCTCGTAATAATTATTTAAGCTTACTGATGTATCAATAACAAATGATATGTCTCGCGCGATAGGCGGAAATTTGCTGACTGCCTTATATTTGCTATTGATATCTTTGAACTGGTTTGTGATACGCGAATCATTAAACCACAAAATCCTGATATCGGGGATTTCCATCTTTATCATAGCAAGCCGTTCGCCAAAACCGAAAGCCCAGCCATTATATACTTCTGGATCTAATCCAAAATTTTTCAAAACGATAGGATTGACAAGCCCCGCGCCGTTGACCTCAAGCCAGTCACCGTTGAACATAATATCCATCTCGAGACTCTCGATAGTATAGGGGAAATTATCATCAAGAAATTTGTATTCAATCTCTTTACCAAAAAGCCCGCGCGCCAGATCTACCTGCACATCTTTGAGGTCTTGTTGAGTAATGACTTTCTTTTCTTTTTTACAAATCAGAAGACCATCAATCTGATGAAAAGCGGGAAAATGGTGCCGATCAATTTCATCTTTGCGAAATACGATTCCTGGCGAGAGCGCGGCTACCTGACCGTCAGTCTTGAGCCTCTGTAAAACATCGGGATCGCGCAAATAGTACGACCAAAAGGCGGTTGTTTGCGTCCGTAAGAGTTGCTGCTCATTTATGTAGTAGGTATCGGTCTCCCTCCTGCTCGGATGATCTTTTGGTGTATTGAGCAGATCAAAGTTATCTTGTACCGATACAATTTTGGGAAAATCAACCACATCAAAACTATCAAAGCGCGGCAAGCTAATGATCTGATCAAACAAAATTTTTACGGGAGAAAAATCTTTTTTAGAGAGATCGGGCAGCTTGAGCATTCTTTTTATCCTCTCCGCCTTGATGTCTTTTCTACCTTCCAGCTCTTTGAGCAAGTCGGCCTCGCGGGGATCGCGAATCGTTATCTGCTTATGCATGATATGGTGGTTTTTCGTTTGCTGGTAGTGATTGAGTACGCTTTATTGTAGCAGAAATACACTCCCTTTTCCAGCGCGCTACTGACCAAGAATACCGCCCCTTGGCGGTATTTTTGAACTTTCTAGTATCGTCTTCTAATGTTGGTTGATAAGGTTTTGTAGATTCTCAATTGACCGACGAAGACCATCGAGAGTATTGGCAATCGCGGGATCAGAGGCGCTCGGCGCAAATGATGTGGGCGAGACGACTTCGAGACGATTTTGCGTCACCCAACCCTCGGCACCACTCGTAAATCGAATCTTCCAGCGTCGGCGACCGTCAGTAGTACAAACATTTCTCGCGCCGATAACAGTGCCGCGCGCGCCTACCAGCTCTTCGCCTTTGGGGGTGCCGCACGAACCATCGGGTAGAGGGTCATTACGATAATTTGCGCCAGCAGTCGATTCGGGAAGAGCCTTGATACGGATGGGAGCGCCGATGCCCAATGTTAATGACGCTGGTGGTGGGGGTGGCGGAGGCTGTACTCCGATGGGCGTATATCTAAATACCACCTTGGTATGCTTTTGCTGCTGAGTGCTCACGATCGCCGAGCAAACACCCGCAGTACAGGTTGCATCGACAAATTCGGCATCAGGTACCGCGCATGGTTCTCTGCCTGTCTCGCTAAAATTGCCACGACAAATGCCGATATCAACATCGTATCCTGTGGGACCCTGCACGCGAACTTCAAAAGCGTTTACGCCAAGATCACTTTTCAAGATCAAGGGATTTGCTGTATTGTCCGTAATCAATGCGGCACCTGTAGGTACGGGCCGTACAGTGACGGCGGTACCTACAGGAGCAGATGCAAATGTGTCATCAGCGCCGACTCTGCGTACGCGTAGCATGGTGTATTCTTGTGGCGCTGGGGGTGGTGGAGGTGGTACTGGCGCAGGAGGAGGTGGAGGCACAGGTTGCCTAGTGCTAGTTGAAAACGCTACAACTGCCGCATAGGAAGCTATGCAATCTGGAGACGCATGAAATGTGTCTGTAGTGGCCGCAATCTCTACAAGCCACACACCTAAAGATAGAGCTCTATCAGGAATAAGCATGGCAACCGTTGGCTGCGTGGATATATCAATTACTCGTGCAACACCAGACCCCCGTGGAGGCGAGACTTTTAGTAAAATAGAGTTACATTGATAATTGTCATATGAACCCATCTGAAATCTGGCTAGGTTTATCGACTCAACATTTTTAGCGCAATATTTTTGTGTCTGCCCAAAAGGCAACTTTATTTCGCCATCTCCGTTCATATTCTTACCTTTACCATAGAACGAATTGTTGTCAGTTCCTCCGAATCCACTAAACTCTTCATATCCCATAGGACATACGGTGACTGGCGTAGTGATGCGATCTTCTTGGCGCCAGTATACGCCGAACTTTTGCTTTTCACTGCAGTAAAATGCGTTTGGGAAGCCGGAGGCGCATCCATTTTCAACCCATGCCGCTACCGGTGTTCGCTCTATGCGTAAAATATATTCACCAGCAGGTACCTTACCACCGCCCGTGGCTCTCACCACTACCTCGCCACCATTGAAATTGCCGTAACTGCTTTGACTACCGACATCACCATCAGTTGCCACAGCCTGTGGATTGGGCGCTATCAGTTCGGCCCCAATATCTCCGATCACGCGGATACCTACCGCCAACTCGTTGTCAGTACCAACTACCAGAAAATCTTTTGGCTCGGTCACACGAATCGAATAACAATGTGATTCTTTGTACGCAAGCTGTTGCCCCCGTAAGCCCTTATTGCCAAACTCGTCACCGAGAGCTCCTGTGAGCGAGACGATACCAAACGGACAATGTACGCTTGCTGTAGCGCCCGCAGGATGGTTCAAGGAAGACCCGTCAAGCTTTTGGAGAAGAAAAAAAGCAGTATTGCCAGTATTGTGGGTAGCGGCCACCCAACCATCAAGACCTGAATCAAAGTTAACCTTCCACCAGCCATAACCCCATGTGGAGGCACCGTATACGCCACCATCAACAATCGTGCCGATAGCACTGTGCGGCTGGGTACCAAGCGTAGTACCAGCGGGTGTCGCGCGCACTTTTGCCGTAGATCCTGGTGCATGCACACGTACGCGCTCGCCACGGTAACTACCGTCTCCGGATGTGTGTGTCTCGGGCGGAGGTGGTGGTACAGGCGCGGGAAGAAGAACGACAGGCGGTGGTGGGGGGGGAACTGGA